>Ga0265297_10000042_pt1 | contig 521281 bp, 512 predicted proteins | sample Munlanlwell13791_FD_192502 | JGI IMG/M metagenome (GOLD analysis project Ga0265297, IMG submission 192502) | Leachate microbial communities from a municipal landfill in Southern Ontario, Canada - Leachate well 137-91 | ecosystem: Engineered > Solid waste > Landfill > Unclassified | place...
ATCGACGGTCTGGTTTGGCACCTCGATGTCGGCCCGTCACATCCTGGAGCTGGAGCAGGTTCCAAGGGTTCGGCTGTTCGCCGATTAAAGTGGCACGCGAGCTGGGTTCAGAACGTCGTGAGACAGTAAATACCTTGCTGTCTAGTAGTTGTTTTGTCTAACTACTGTATGGTTAGAACCATACAAAAACTTGGCTAAATGCTGGAAACCCTGAGTATCCTACGCTACAGATTCTTATCTGTGAAAACGCGTTAGGTGCAGACAACCAGCAGGAAAGATCCCGCCATTTCGTGATAAGCAAAATGGGAACCGTTTCTGAATAGAAACGGCGGGAAATCCCCAGAGACTATACGCCAGGATCCAACAAGCATTGGATAAGATATAGTCCGATCTGCATAGCGATATGCAGAATCGTACCGAAATGTACGATCGCCACAGAGCAACATCAGTATTGGATGTGGTTTATGCAAAGTAACAGAATGTCGGTCTCTATCTGCTGTGGATGGAGGAAATTTGCGGGGAGTCGCTTCTAGTACGAGAGGACCGAAGTGAACATACCGCTGGTGTATCGGCTGTTCTACCAAGAGCATTGTCGAGTAGCTATGTATGGAAATGATAAGCGCTGAAAGCATCTAAGCGCGAAGCATACCTCAAAACCAATTTCCATGTCCGTAAGGACGATAGGCCCCAAGTAGACCACTTGGTTGATAGGCAACAGGTGTAAGCGTAGTAATACGTTCAGCCGAGTTGTACTAATAGGCCAACCGCTTTTTCGCTTTTGTAGTTTAAAAGTTTAGTGCTTTATCTTAGATCGGTGATTTAAGGAAACCATTATTTTCAGGTAAAGACCTTGGAAAATTCGCTTATTTTGCTTATGATGAATGAGCAAAATCGGTTTAATTCATTGATGTTATGAGTCAATTCAAAATGCTTCGCGCACTAGTATATATGTTGATTGGCCTCGGCTGGTTAACCTTTGTTGGTGGTGTTGTGCTCGCCGTAGCTTCTTTTGTAAACAACACTTGGACACTTCAATTGCATTTGCCAGTGATATTTAATTCTTCCATTACGACTGGTTTTGCCGTTTTATTTGTTGCCAGCGTTACGACTATTATCTTGTTAGCTAGCGCCGAAATGATTGTAATGTGTCTCGAAAGCTACAATGATATAAAAAAGATTCGCGAATTCTTTCACAAAAAGTGACACACCAGTGTCATCCTGAGCGAAGTCGAAGGATCTGTTTTCGATTTAACACAACTGTTCTCGTGATGATAGCGGAGGGGTCACACCTCTTCCCATCCCGAACAGAGAAGTTAAGCTCTCCAGCGCCGATGATAGTTGGACCGCAAGGTCCTGCCAAAGTAGGTCGTCGCGAGAATAGTTTTGTTAAATTAGCAACACTTGTCCCGTTAGAAATCACCTATCGGGATAAGCAATTTACAAGATAGTAGACGGATATATACGCTAGGCAGAATTTCTAACGGGATGTCCAAGAATCTTCACAAACGTTTACGCGAACTCCAACGAGTTGCCGCATTACATCAAAATCAAGCTGTCGCCCCAATTGGTGCGCCAGTGATTTCTGATACAACCGTTTCGGCTGCTCCTAGTGCTGCCGCCACAATGGCGATTGGCACACCAGCTCACTACCAAGTTATCCGCAAAGATTTAATCTTTGTGGTCATTTTGATGTTGGTGATGGTTGCTTTACTGCTCGGCTGTTGGTGGCTGGTAAATAATACTGCGTTGGCGCAGTGGATTGTGAATCTAGGAAGCTCAATCCGTTAGCTTCCTGTCCTCGGGCTTGACCCGAGGATCCAAACATTATTTTTCTCGTCATCCTGAACTGGTTTCAGGATTTTTTTATATATGCCGACTTGCAGTCGGCGGGGACCGACCGCCAAATTGCGCTCGACCAATTTCCGCTTTGGCTTGTCAAAGCGGAGTAAATCGCCGGCCTGCGGCTACAGGTCTATTCATTGGCAAAACTGCCTTTCCGATTAAAGGGGCAAACTCGGTCGTAGCCACTCCCTCAAACATGCCCCACACAGCGGCAGTTTTGCTCAATTCAGGACGACCCTCCGCCGAAAGGCCGAGAGAGGCAAAATACGACCTCGCTCCAATGGCCTGAAAAGAACACACCAGTTGCGGATTTTTGGGTATTAAGGTATAGTGCAGACAACATGGGGGCACTGTGCACCCGAACAAACTAGGAAAAGGAGGCTTGCGCGATGTTATATCGCGAAACTGCGTTGGATTTTGTTATTCAACGAGACGATAATTTGCAAGCACTCCCGCCAGGACTGCGAGCAAAGAATATCAACTGGGCTCCGCCACTTCTGCAGGCACCGTATGCGCTCGATGTCGGCGGCGAATTCTACTACGAATCAGGTCGCTATGCCCAGTTCGAGGCTCCGCTGGCAGCCCCATTCGTCATAGCGGCGATAAACAGTTTCTATGTTCCGGAGATGAGCGAGCTGATCGCTATGATACTGAACAATGCCATGGTTACCTACGCATGGGCAGTTGTATATAGCAACTCAACCCGGTACGGAACGCCAGAGGGGCATCGGATACTGGCTGTCGAGGGACGGTGGCGGCATCTCGTGAATGGAATTCTTCCGACCCCAGACCTTCGGGCTATCACAAATCGAATTCCAAGATTCGTTCGGCTGGTCAGCAATCTTCGGATTCGCTGGCAGCTCGAACGTGTTGCAGATCGACCCAATCAAGTCATCGAAAAGGGCGGACTATGCCGCGCTCAAGTACTAGCTACTGTTGACAGTGGCGAAGTCGCTACACTTCTATTGCTGGAAACCCAGTATCAAAGAAGTGGACTGTACTTCTGTCGGCCAGTCAATTTCGACTATGGGCAGATATCCTAATTCTGCTCACTACCTTGTATAAGCACCCGTAACCATTCGGGTGCTTGTCATATCTATCCCACAATCTTATACCTTATCGCTTCGGCGAGGCTTTATAATAAAACTGATCACCCAATAATATACTATTGACAATATAACGAATTCGTTATATCATAAAAATGAAAGTTTATATTGATTCTCGGGTTAAGTCTTTTATGGGTGCTCTTTCTGAAGAACTTCAGGAAGATGTGCTAGAACATATTAAACTTCTAGAAAGTTATGGTTTTGCTCTCTTCCCACCCACGCTTAAGAAATTGTCAGGATACAAACTCTGGGAACTAAGACCACAAAATGCTCGTCTGTTGTTAGGCAAAACAAAAGGTGGAACAGCCGTGGTAGTGGGATTCCTAAAAACCAAAAATCGAACCCCCTTGCGATATATCAAATTAGCAGTACAAAGACTCAAAATATGGCAAACAAAGTAAAACTCATACCGTTCAGCCAAATCGAAAAAGAATGGATGAAGAATCCAAAATTTCGCCGTATTCGCAAGGAACGGGAACCCCAATTCCGCCTTGTTAAACAACTCATTTCAGCTAGAATTAAACAGAAAAAGACTCAAGAACAGGTTGCTCGCAAAGCTGGCCTGAAACAGGAACAAGTATCTGCATTAGAATCCTTGAGAGTTAACGCAAGGATAGACACTTTCTGTAAGGTAGCTGGTGCATTGAAGATTAAATCCCTGAAGCTTTCTTAATTATTCCACCCTAGCCGCGTCCTGCGGACTCGTCCGCGGGCAGGCAATCTTGTTACTCAACTATCTTGTACCGAATCGCCTCGGCGAGGTGTTGGGGGGCGATAGCAGGGGAATTATCCAGGTCGGCGATGGTGCGGGCCAATTTTAATATCCGCATATAGCTTCTGGGAGAGAGGTGATAGGTCTGCACAGCTCGTTCCAATAAAGTTTCGCTATCTGAATTTAGTTTACAAAATTGTTTGACTTGTTCGACTGACATTTCGCTGTTGGTTTGGGTGGGGGAATTAGCAAATCTTTCACTCTGAATTGCCCGCGCCTTCATCACTCGTTCGCGTACACTTTTAGAATCTTCAGCTAACTCGGCATTGCGGAGTTTGTCGTATTCCACTCGGGGAACATCAATGTGAATGTCGATTCTATCTAAAAGTGGACCAGAAATCCTTTTGTTGTAAGTTGATATTTGCCCAGCACTACAAGTGCACGGTTTTTGATCGTCACCATAATATCCGCACGGGCAAGGATTCTTAGCAGCAACTAACATAAATCTGGCGGGAAAAGTCACTTTGCCAGCCGAACGGGCGACATTAACTTGTCCGTCTTCCAATGGTTGGCGTAATACCTCTAACACTTGGCGAGGAAATTCTGGCAATTCATCAAGGAATAAAACTCCGCGGTGGGCAAGAGAAATTTCCCCTGGCTGGGGCCAATTCCCACCGCCCACCAATGCCACATACGAAGCGGTGTGATGCGGACTGCGAAACGGTCTTTTGGTTTGCACCGCATTTTCACCCAGCAACCCTGACACGCTATAAATCCGTGTCGCTTCTAAAATCTCTCGCATTGTCATTGGTGGCAAAATGCTCGGTAATGCTTGGGCGAGCATCGTTTTTCCACTCCCCGGTGGGCCACTCATCAGCATGTTGTGTCCGCCAGCGGCGGCAATTTCCAATGCTCGTTTGGCTTGTTCCTGCCCGGCGACAAATTTTAAATCATGCTTGTCTTCAGTTTCGTCTAATACAATCTTAGTCGGGGGAGCGGGAGCGATCATTTTTTCTCCCCGCAAATGATAAACCAATTCCTGTAAATTTTTTACCGGAAATACAGTAATGTTGGGAATCAATGCCGCTTCGGGCGCATTCTTCACCGGCACAAAAAATTGTTGATAACCCAAATGGCGTGCCTGTGCCGCCATGGCAATAATCCCACTAGCTTCTCGTACCGCTCCATCCAACGCCAATTCGCCCACAAACATTGATGGAATTTCTAAGGGACGTAATTGTTCGGAAGCGACTAACAGCCCAACTGCAATCGGCAAATCATATGCCGGCCCGATTTTCTTTACATCCGCCGGTGCGAGATTGACCGTAATCCGTCTATCTGGCATCCGCAAATTAGAGTTCTTAATCGCTGACCGAACTCGTTCTTTGGCTTCCTCCACCGCTTTGTCAGGGAGCCCAACAATTTTAAACGTCGGCAGACCATTACTGATATCTGCCTCAACTTCCACCGGCAAAGCGTCCAGCCCTACGACTGCCGCACTCTGAATTTTTGCTAAAGAAGAAACAACCATTTCATTTATTTATTAAAACTGGATTCCAGACCCGGAGCGCTTCACTTCCGATCTGGAATGACAGGGAAGAGGAGTATGTCATTTCTCTATTTTTTCTGTCATTCTAGAGTCTGTCATCTCTCGTCTGTCATTCCTCTTTTTCCTGTGTCATTCCTGCCCTTCGTTTGTCATTCTTGAGGGAGCGGAGCGACCGAAGAATCTATGAAATATGTTCTGCCAAATCATTCCATTCTGGGTTCATATGTCGAACGAGAGCTTCCTTTTTAAAGCGGAGCAGTCCTTTGATCTGTTTTTCTCGTACAATAGCAGATTCTATGCTCTCGACATCTTCATAGTAAACCAAAATGTCAGTTTTGTATTTGCTAGAGAAGCCTTCAATCAATGAGTTTTTGTGTTCGTATACTCGCCTGACTAAATTGTTAGTCACTCCGGTATACAAAACCCCTGACTTGCTAGCCATGATGTAAATGAAATACATTTTCCCCCATGTTATTCTGCTCATTTTTATCCCGTCATTCTGAGCGTAACGAAGAATCTATGAAATTATTATAGATCCTTCGGTCGCCACAGCGACCTCGAGGATGACACGAATTAAATTATGGGGATGGAGAGACCGGATTCAGTCGAGAATATAATTGCTCTATCATTTTTTCGTCCGTCAAAAGTTCTGGTTGCCAACCAGCCTTGACCGGAATAATCTCGTACGCAACTTCGTGCGGTTTGGTCAGAGTAAATTTGGCTAAGAAACTATTTTGCGTCCAGAAAGAAAATGGCTGCCAGAACGCAAAGTTACCCAACGAGTAGAATATAATTCCTACTCGTTGGCCCTCCGAAGCCTTGGCGAAGGATGGGCTACCTTGGTTGTCATCGGCATGGGATAGGTTACTTGAACCGGCAGTATACTGCTCTATCCTCTGCGGTACATGCGGGTGCCCAGCTAATATTACGTCTGCTCCAGCATCAATTAATTCCTGCGACATCTTTACTAAAGTCGCGCTGGGATTTTCAACATATTCTGCACCGCTATGTAGCGATACAAATACCCAATCAACACTGTCTTTTACTTTCTGGATTTCTTCGATTAATTTGGATCCATTTTGGAAAGCGACATATTTGTCTGCACCGGCATTTTCGTAACCATTTAATAAATTCGTCATTGCCAACCACGCGATCTTTTTGCCTTTGATTTCTGTAATCACTGGTTCCCAAACTTTTTCGGTATCCATATTCGCACCGACATATTTTACATTCATGGCTGTCAGCGCTTTCATAGTTTCTTCTAGTCTCGCCTTGCCATAATCCCACATATGATTGTTAGCAAGAGATACAATATCAATTCCGGCATTTGCTAAACTCTGTGCTCCCTCGGGTGGTCCAGCAAAGCGGTACTCGGATGTGGGGGACTGGGTTTCACCACCTAGGTCTGCCAACTGACTTTCGAGATTCACAAAAGTAATGTCGGCCGACTTCAGGGTATCGGCAATTTTAGCGAATGGATAATCAATCTCTCCAGCAATAATCTTTTTGCCGGTTTGTCGTCCTAAATTCACATCACCACCAACGATTACCGTGATCGTTTCCATATTCACCGCTGCTTTCTTCACCGACTCAACTGCTGGTTTTATCGCATACCAAACCCCAGCGCTGATCAAAATAATCGCCAGCAGCAGAAATAATGTCCAATTGACTCCTTTAGGTAGTGTCATAAATAATACTTGTTATTCTTTTTTATTGTCATTCTCCGGCTCGATCGGAGAATCCAGACAGAAACAGAAAAATGTTTTTGTTTTTCTCTGGATTCCCGCCTTCGCGGGAATGACGAAAAAGGAATGGATCCTCGGGTCAAGCCCGAGGATGATGGGGAGGGCTAAATTTTAGTCAGTCCGGGTATCCCTAATAAATCCAGAACAATACCAAGGACGCTCCGATAGGCGATTACTAAATTAATCCGAAAGTTTTTTACCGATTCACTTTCAGCTTGCATAACTGGACAGGTTTCATAGAATTTGGCGAAACTAGAGGCCAATTCATAGGCGTAATCGCAGAGCAGGGAAGGGTCGTAATTTTCTACTGCTCGATGAACGCCGTCGGTCGCTTCACTTAGATTCTTGATCAGGGCTTTTTCATGGGGATTTAATTCAATCTTCTCTTTTACCAGCAGAATTGGGCCATCAAGATATGTTGGCAAGTTTGCCACAGGGTATGCTTTATCCAAAATACTGTAGGCTCGCGCAAACGCATATTGTAAATAAACACCAGTATTGCCGTCAGTCCGCAGAGCTTCTTCAAAATCGAAGATAATCTCTCGCTCTGGGCGGGACTTTAACATGTAATAGCGGATTGAACCTTCGGCGATTTTCTCTGCCACTTCGTGGGAGCTTTCTCGCGCTTTAATCTGTTGAGCGATAGTTGCGTCAACCAAATCATCCACCATTACTCCAATCCCAGCCCGCCCAGACATCGATTGGCTTTTATCATCACTATCTACACCCAACTTTTTTAAAGCCTTGTCGGACAATTTCACTACACCGTAACCGACATGCAGATAATTCTCGGCTTCCTTGGTGTAGCCGAGTTTTTCCATTACATGTTTAATCACGGCTTGGGGATAGCTCTGCCGCTCATCGATCACATTATAATGTTGGTCTATTGGTAACAATCTGGTTTCGTAACCCACCATTTTTTCACCTTTTCCAAACTTCCATAGGGCATAGGCCAAATCTTTGGCGGTGTAGGTGAGTAAGCCGTTACTTTTTACCAAAATCTTATCTTCTCGCTCTGATTCACCAAACTCCACCAGCCATGCACCAGCGTGATCGCCAGTATCTGGTTTAACGATTAACTTCTTGGACTTTAATTCTTCAAAAAGTTTATCCCAGAGATGATTGTTGACGATATCGTGTTCGTAAACGAGTAAATCATAAAAAATTCCGAATCTGGAAAAAGTTTTTTGCTGTGCCGCCACAATCTTCTCAACAATTTGTTTGGCAGTTTCACTTTCTCCCTTCTCCATTTCCTGCAGCACCTCATCACGCCGGGCTTTTAACTCTGGGTTAGCTTCATATTTTTTATTAATATCGGCATAAATCTTCCACAACCACTTATCGATTTCATAACCCTCCGGCGCATCACCAAAAGTTTCAAATGCCACGACACTATCAGCTACTTGCACGCCTAAATCATCAATGTAGTTTTGAACTTCCACCGTATGGCCGACTCCCCGTAAAATTCGCGCCAACGCATCACCCAAACAAGCATTCCGCAAATGTCCGATATGGGCTGCCTTATTCGGATTGACCGAAGTATGCTCAATACTAATTTTTAAAGATTTACCTGTCGACAGATTCGGTACCGTCATGACTGCCTTGGCCAACTTGTGATAATCTAACTCAAAGTTTACATATCCCGGCGCGGTGATGGTAATTTCTGAAACATAATCAATTTCCTTAATCTCACCTTTGATCTTTCTCGCTATCTCCAAAGGTTCTGCGCCAATTAATTTCGCTAATTGTAAAGCCACCGCGCAAGCGTAATCGCCAAAATCTTTGCTGGGCGGTGTCACGATATCGATTTTTACTTTAATATCTGGCCATAATTTTTTTATGGCCTTGGCGACTGCTTGTTCGATGTCGTGAGCGATATTCATAGTGTTTTCGTCATTCCCGCGCCCGCCTGCAACGATGCCCGCCAGAAACGCTGTATCTACTGCGGGCTGGTAGCATCTCGGGCAGGTAGGCGGGAATCCAGAAAAGAAAATAAAAAATGTTTCTGTTTTTGTCTGGATCCCCAATCAAGTTGGGGATGACGCAGGAGTTATTGTAACTCTTGCGTCAATTTGTCTAGCTTAACCAGTTTACTTTCACTTTCGTTACGCATTTTTAATTCTGCCGAATCTTCTGCCAACGTCTTGTTGCTTATTGTTACCCGATAGGGGATGCCAATTAAATCAGCATCAGAAAACTTTTCGCCTGCCGAAACTTCCTCGCGGTCATCGTAAAACACCTCAAGTCCAGCCGCCGTCAGTTCGTCGTAAGTTTTGGAAGCAGTTGCTAGCACCGCTGGGTCATTCCCTAAGCTGATTAAATGCACCTGATACGGCGCCACCGATTTTGGCCAAATCACGCCTTTGTCATCATGGCTAGCTTCGATAATCGAAGCAATCAGCCGATCTAATCCGATTCCATAGCTGCCCATAATTACCGGTTTGGACTCGTTATTCTCGTCGATGTACATAAGTTTCATGGGCAGAGAATATTTTGTGCCCAGCTTGAAAATGTTTCCAACTTCAATCCCACGCATGAACTCGACTTTTTTGCCGGCGCCAAAAAATGCTTCAATTTTTCTGCGAGCATCCAAGCTATTTAAATCATCTTCCTTACCAATACCCATTTTTTCGGCATTAACAGCGCGCTCACCATCGGACACGATCTTATCTTCACCACTCTCAGCAATCATCATAAATTCATGTGCTCCGCTTCCGCCCATCGCACCGGTGTCAGATTCAATCACTACCGTTTGAACTCCCATTCGCTCAAAGATGGTTTTGTATGCACCAATAAACTTTTGGTAGACCAAATCCAACCCCGCTTCGTCGCGATCAAATGAGTAAGCGTCTTGCATCGTAAATTCACGCAATCTCAACAGTCCGCCACGCACGCGGGCTTCGTCGCGAACTTTGGTTTGAATCTGACCAACTAATTTTGGTAAATCTTTGTAGGAGTTAATAATCCGTTTTGCCGCATCGGTAACGATCTCTTCATGAGTCATTGCTAACACAAAATCTTCGTCTGACCGATTTTTAATCTTCCACAATTCTGGGCCAACTTCGTAAAACCGTTTAGTTTCTTTCCATGGTCGTGCCGGATGAACGATTGGCATCACCATATCTTCTACTCCGATCTTATTCAGCTCCTCCTGAATAATTTTATAAATCTTCTGAAACACTCGAAATCCCATTGGCAAATAGGTGTAAAATCCGGCGGCAAGAGTCGTCACAAACCCGCCTCGCAACAGATATTGATGGCTGATCAGCTCGGCCTCTTTCGGGACCTCGCGGATAGTTTTGATAAAAGATTGAGAATAACGCATCCTGCTAAAAATTTGTGCTTGATATGAGATTGTTTATAGCTTGAGCTGAATTTAAGCTGCCCGTTGGGCTTGAGTTCTGGCGAGACCAGTACATAGGTATTCTATCTGATTCAACGGGTTTATAAAAACCCCCGTCCGAGAGGACGGGGGAGTGGGGTTCGGATTTACCACGACGGGCGGCGAATGGGCCGTAGCCGTCGTAGGCTACCATTCCTGTCGCGCCGGCAACTATTGTCGCAACACGGCACATGTTGACTAGCCAACCTGCGATAATGGCACAATAGCCACCGAAAGTCAGGATCAGAAACGTTATAACTTCCGGCTTCCAGCAACACTGCAAAGTCCATTATCAATGCAGTTTGGGATGACTCCCGTACCTTCTTTCTGTTGAAAGAACCTTCAAACAGTCTGCAGGCACGAGGTCGGTTCAACATTACTAGTCGTTTCGGCAACCCTCGAGGTGGTGATGTTGATGTTCTCGATCCTTCTTCTTTTGATGGTCTTGGTACTGCCGCTGATCTCATTGCCGGTACTCGTACTGACAACACTTGAGGCTGAATGTGCTGTAGCAGCCATTCTAATACCTCTTTCAATAAGCCGGAGGTGAGAAAGTAGTATGGAACATCACCAATGTCTTGCTGTCGGCATAACTTAGCAATATTCTGCCCTACTCTGTGTGATACCTTATAGGTCGACAATACGATTGCCAAACCTTGGGGTACCGCCTTCAGTCTCTCGGCCTGTTCAGCGGTATAGTAGGCCACACTTTTATGCTTGTTGCCTAGGCGGATCTTATTGCCCACCACCAGAATGACAGAATCAGACCTTAGGTCTGATTCGTGGCTAGAAATACTACGCAGGAGCGATTCTAGACTGCCATAACGCATTTCCTCCTCCAATTTGCAACATTAAGGTGCTGGAGGCAATTTAGCATATCTGGTTTAAAAAACAAGCTCTAGGAGCTACTTTAATCTATAAAATGTCTTCTGGTCAGGGAGAGGTCCTGCTTGTAACGGCTTATAATTTTTGGTCGGGGCGACACGATTCGAACGTGCGGCCTGTCCGACTCCCAGCGTCGGACCGCTGACTATGTTGTGGATTGGGGTCGGGGCGACACGATTCGAACGTGCGACCTCCGCGTCCCAAACGCGGCGCCCTACCAACTGGGCCACGCCCCGGCCTCAATCCACAAATCATTTTTAACTGCGCCACCCTAGCCGTGTCCTGCGGACTCGTCCGCAGGCAGGCACCCCGATTATCTGATAAAGTGTGATCCCTTTTCTCGGCAGGCTCGGAACCTTGCCTAGGTTTGGGATAAAATTTATCAAGCCATAAATTTTAAAAACTCGCTCTACAACGGGGTTATTATACCTCAAAAATCGACTATCTGTATAATGGCTGTATGGAGTTATCTGAATACGCCCAGATGGAACGGCAGGAACAGCATTACTGGTGGCATGTTGGACGACGAGAAGTTTTGCATCGGGTTTTGGCTGTTCAGCTTCCGCCAATGGGGAAATTAGAAGTTTTAGACATTGGCTGTGGTACTGGTATTAATTACATCTGGCTAAAGCAGTGGGGCAGAGTAATCGGGCTCGACCCCAGCCCCGAGGCACTAGCGTATTGTCGCGAACATCACGCTTATGACGAATTAGTTCAGGCTGACGGTACTAATCTGCCATTTCGTGGTCAATTCGACTTGATTACTGCCTTTGATGTTCTAGAACATACAGTTGATGATATCAACGCATTACAAAATTGGCATATTGCGCTGAAACCAAACGGATATGTTTTTATTACCGTGCCAGCTTATCAATGGCTATTTTCTGCACATGATCAAGCCTTACATCATCGGCGTCGTTATTCATCTCGCGAGTTGAGAGATAAACTTGAGCAGGCTGGATTCAAAATTAAATTTATTTCACCATTTTTCTGGTTTACTTTTCCGATAGTAATGTTAGTTCGGCTCTTTACCAAACAAGCCAAACCAAAAACTTCTTATGTTGATACGCCATCGTTGCTTGGCCGCTACTTAATCGGATTAAGCGGTGCTGAAGCCAAATTTTTGGCCGAAGGCAACCAGCTGCCATGGGGTAGCAGTATACTCATCTTCGCGGAAAAGGACTCGTCCAGTTAGAAATTTATAAAACATGTGCCGATTGTAAAAATGAAAAATCCAACCAACCTATGCCAGCAAGAATTTCTAATGGAATGAAAATTTTAGATTGGTTAAAAACCGGGAAACAATTTATTAAATTCGCCATTGTTGGTGTTTTAAACACCGCCATTGATATTGGTTTATTAAATTTATTATTGTATTTCGGTTGGAATACGATCTTGGCGAACACGGTCGCTTTCTTAATTGCTGCTACCAATAGTTTTATTTGGAATAAATATTGGACCTTCGGTGATCAAAAGGGGGATTGGAAAAAACAACTGCCATTTTATTTGATTGTTGTGACTGTTGGTGTTGGTATCTCAAATGCTTTTATCTATGTCTTTAGTTTGATTTTCGGCTGGGACATCAATGTGGTAAAAATCGTTTCTATCGGTGCCGTTTTCTCATGGAATTTTCTCGCTCCCAAATTACTCATTTTCCGCAAGTAGAGTCACTGGCTGTACAATAGGTTTATGCAGACCGCCCCCAGTTTCAATCCGGTTTTGCCTCATGCTCCTACTATCGTTGGAGAAGTTTATTTGTCAGTCATCATCCCGACTTATAACGAAGAACGTCGTATCAGCAAAACTTTAGTCAACATTCGAAAATATCTCGATGCCCAAACCTACAATTATGAGGTGCTTATTTCTGATGATGGCAGTCAGGATACCACGATCCCAATTGTCAAAATCATTCAGGAGGGCTGGCCACAACTGCGGTTATTAGCCGCTACCGAAAATCAGGGTAAGGGTGCCGCCATCAAACGGGCTATGTTGTTAGCCAAGGGGAAGTATCTTCTCTTTACCGACGCCGACAATGCTACTCCCATCGAGGAAGTGGAAAAACTCTGGCCATATTCTGAAACTTTTCCGATCGTATTCGGTTCTCGTCACTGTCGCGGTGCACATATTCATATTCATCAGGCAACCCACCGAAAATGGTTATCACGAGCCTCTAATTTGCTCATTCGTTTTGTTGCTGTGCCGGGGGTGTCAGATACTCAATGTGGTTTTAAACTATTTGAACGCAATGCCGGTAAAAACATTTTTGCAAATGTTAAGTTAAAAAGATTTGGTTTTGACATCGAGGCTTTTGTGATCGCCAAACAGCTCGGCTACTCTTTTAAAGAAGTCGGGATTGAGTGGTATAACGATCCCGATACTCGGGTCCGAACTGGCAAAGAAGCCGTTCGTACACTGATCGATTTGTTCCGGATCAAAATCAATATGACAAAAGGCAAATACGACCAAGTCGGCTACATCCAAGACTTTACCTTGCCCCGTCGCCCCAGCACCACCCAAAAATAATGATTACGTATATGTACGATCGTACATATACGTAATATTTATATCTGGGTATAATGATCGACCAAACTCTGTGCTTCTGAATAAGTGGCGACCCAATGCACGGCGGGGTCTTTTTTAAACCAAGTCATCTGCCGTTTGGCGTATTGTTTATCAGCCCGGATTAATTTTTCAATTAATTCTGATTTCGTGATTTTCTTTTCGACCCAGTCTTTGGCGAAGCGATAATATAGTGCAGTCAGGGGATTACTATTAAAATTGAACTTTTGACTGATGAGTTTTTTTGTTTCATCAGCCAATTTTTCAAAATTCATTTGTCGGATTCGATTGACGATCCTTTTTTCTTGTTCTTCGGATGATAATTTAATTCCGATTTTTAGCGTGTCAAATTTGGGATGCTTTTTGGTCGGCTGACTACCTTGCTGTAAGGCAATTTCTAGCGCTCTGATTACCCGTCGCGGATTCTTAAAATCAATTTTTACTTCTGGGTTCAGTTTTTTTAACTGTCTTTCCAGTTTCTCCAGAGGCTCTGCCTCTAGTTTTGCTCGTAGCTTCAGATCTGGTTTTGCGCTAGAAAAAACATATCCGTCCAGTACTGCCTGAACGTATAGCCCCGTTCCACCGGCAATGATCGGTAAAATATTTTTCTTAGTCTGTTTTGCTCCACCCGTCCTAACGGCTAGTGGCTTTCCTCTTGCGACTAGCTGGTGTTTATCGATCTGCTTTAGCAGTTGATATACCAGCCGTTGATATGTCGCTACGTCAAAATTTTCGGTTGGTTTCACAACATCCAGTAAAAAGTGGGGGACATTTTTCATTTCTGTCTCGGTAATTTTTGCCGTTGCTACGTCCAACCCCTTGTAAACTTGTCGTGAATCAGCTGAAATCACTACGCCATTGAATTTTTTCGCTAACTTCACCGCCCATGCGGATTTGCCAGAAGCCGTCGGTCCTACAATCGCAATTACTTTTTGTCGAATGTGGCTCGTCATTCTAAATCTCTCTTTTGTCATTCCCGCGCAGGCGGGAATCCATTTTTATCCACTAGGTCGCGGTATAAGTCTCGCCACCGTGGATTAAATTCGTTGATTAATCGAAATTTCCAATGCCGATTCCATTTCTTGATTTGTTTCTCTCTGACAATTGCTGATTCTATGTCGTCAGTACTCTCGTAATAAACAAGTTGGTTGGCACCATATTTTTCAGAGAACCCAGCGACAAACTTATTCTTATGCTGATAGGTTCTTTGTAGTAGGACACTAGTGACACCAGTATATAAAGTGCCATAGGGTTTATTTGCCAGAATATAGACATAATACTGTCCAACCTGTCTCACTGGTTAATTGTACGGCAAAAATGGATTCCCGCCTGCGCGGGAATGACAAAGCGGGAGAACGGATGCGGAAACGAGTTTGGCATGACGAACAGCGGAGACTACTTTATTTTCTGTCCCAATTTTGCGATCAGCTGGACTGATTTTCGATTATCGGTAGTCTGGGTCTGGCGTTTACGCAACTTCAAAACCCGCCCCGCCGCATGACGATCCACAGTTTCAACTCTATCTTTTCGCGTTAATCTCATCGGAAGTCATCTTGATAAACTTCTTCAAATCCATTGCGCCCAAGTCCCTGCCCGAATCGCTACGCCCGCCAGAAACGCTGTATCTACTGCGGGCTGGCTCATCGTTGCGGGCGGGGTCCTTGGCACGGCTTCGTACTGCTACGGTACCAGCTTCCTTTTCTTTATCACCAACAATCAGCATATACGGTACTTTTTTTATCTCGGATTCGCGGATTTTTTTACCAACCGACTCATTGCTGGTGTCTAATTCCACTCTCAATCCTGCTTCCCGTAATTCTTGATAAACTTTTTGAGCATAATCTAAATGTTTGTCGCTAATCGGTAGCACTTTCGCTTGAACAGGGGAGAGCCATAACGGGAAATTGCCGGCATAATGTTCTATCAGAAATCCAATCATTCGCTCGTGGGTCGAGAGTGGCGCCCGATGGATACATACTGGCACTTCTGCCTCACCTCGTTCATTCGTAAAACTCAAATTGAATCTTCTTGGTTGGGCAAAGTCTACCTGATTGGTTGCCAAACTAAACTCTCTGCCGATACTGCTTGTAACCTGAACATCAATCTTGGGTCCGTAAAACGCCGCTTCGTTGGGGACTTCTACAAAAGGAATCTTTGCGCCAACCAAAACTTTACGCACCATGTCCTCCGTTTCTTTCCACAACTTAGGCTCGTCTACATATTTTTTGCCCAGATGTGCGGGATCATGAGTCGAAAACCGCATTACATACTTCTCAATTCCGAAAATCTTAAAGTACTGCATATACAAATCGTTCACTGCCTCAAATTCTTGGGCAAACTGTTCTTCAGTACAATAAATATGCGCGTCATTCATTTGCATAGAACGGACTCGCATCAGACCAAACAGTTCGCCCGATTTCTCGTATCGGTAGCAGGTTCCATATTCCGCCAGTCTCAACGGCAAATCCCGATAACTCTTCGGGCTGGATGCGAATATCAGATGATGATGCGGACAATTCATCGCTTTCAAATAATAAGTTTCGCCCTCCATCTCCATCGGTGGATACATTGTTTCGGCATAGTAGGGGAGATGGCCGGAGGTCAGGTACAATTCTTTTTTGGCGATGTGGGGCGTCTTTACTCTCTTATAGCCGGCTTTTTCTTCCATTCCCTTTGCCAGTTTTTCCAGCTCTTCAATCATGACGGCGCCATTGGGAAGCCACATTGGCAAACCGGCGCCCACCTTATCATCAAACATAAACAATTCCAATTCCTTGCCCAATTTTCTATGGTCCCGTTTTTTTGCTTCTTCCAGTAACGCTAGATGTTCATCTAGCTCTGTCTGGGTCGCAAATGCCGTTCCATAGATTCGGGTTAATTGTTTGTTCTTCTCATCACCTCGCCAATAAGCACCCGCCAAACTCAATAGTTTAAACGCACCAATTTCTTGGCTGTTCTCTACATGCGGTCCAGCACAGAGGTCAGAGAACGTCACCTTGCCGTCATGCATTGAAGAGTAGAACGAGACTGTTTCTTCACCTTTTTTCTTCAAATCTTCCAGTAATTCCAGCTTATAGGGCGCCTGTTCAGCTTTGGCTTGTTTTATCGCTTCATCAATCGGCATATCTGACCGTTCAAAGCTACGGCCCTCTTTAATAATCTTCTTTGCTTCCGCCTCAATCTTTGCCAAATCTTCCTCCACCACAGGAGTAATGAAATCCAGATCATAGTAAAATCCGTCCTCGGTTGCCGGCCCGATGGCCAACTTGGTATCGGGATATAAGCCCAAAACCGCTTCCGCCAAGACATGACTGGCCGAGTGGCGGATTTTTGAGATATCCGACTGTTTATCTGTTTTAATACTTCTCTCTCGTTTTGCCATATTCTTACTTTACCAGAATAGTTTAACAGATATGGTGGGGAGTACACCAATCCATTAGTAATACCTAATAACAGCCATGATATTGACAATATCATAAATTTGTAGTATAATGAAATAATACGATACAGATAGAGACTGACGGTAGCCATTTGCCAACTAATTACTCTTGTTCTGGTTTCAATCTGATCGTTTCTTAAATCAGAAAATTAAAACTTAATTGTCGAGTTGGTAAAAAGTTTTAGTTAAGACAATTCTAAATAAAATTAATCAAAAAATATTTTCCAAAACTTTTTTAAAAATTGTTGACAATAAAAAAAATAAAAATAAAATGAGAAGTGTTAGGGGAAAAAATAAAATGACTAAGGGGGAAGTTGTCAAAAATCAGGATAATACTTTGCTTTTACAAAAAGCAAAGACGTATGTGGCACAGCGCTTACTTGGTGGTGCGGTTTTAGTTTTCCTAGGATTCATGCTTTTCAATACTGCAAAAACGACTTTCGCTGTTGATACACTCAACAGTAACTTAAACGTCACAATCGGCGCCGGTGTACTGGAAATGTTAAATACTGAAGCCATGGTCAACTTTGCTGCTGGTACTGCTGGTACCGCTTCTAATGTTTTCGGAAATCTTGACTTAACCGTAATTCGAGATTTCCGTGCCGCTGGTATGGGTAACTGGGACGTGAATATCTACTCCGGTGTAATAACAGGGGTGACCGACACCAACTTTACCATCCCCAATACTTCAATTTCTGTTTGGCCAGCGAACACAACTTTTGGTAACCTCGAATCCTACGATACTGCCCTGTTGGGTACCGGCGTTGGCACTCGGGCGTTAGATGGTGACAACATTTTCTTTAACTCCGATGAAGGTACCACGGGTGCTGTTGTCATCAATAATATTTTATTCAAAGTTAACCTCAACGCTTCTTTGGACGCTCAAGATTATCGAGGCACCACCACACTAACTGTGGTCGCCAGCTAAATTTTTATCACAATCCTTCCCCTAAGTGGCTTCGGCTCTGGCAACAGAGCCGAAGCTTTTGTTGTAAGATAAAGTAGTGAAAAACCGTATTCGTCAGTCAGCTTTGACTTGGTCAAAATTCGATCTTGGATTTATCACATTGGCTATTGTTGTAGTTGCTGTTACTCGTTGGCTATATCACGCTACCTATTTATTCCATTGGGACTCGGTTCAATTTGCCCTAGGAATGCAGGGGATGGATATTCTGCATCATCGGCCACATCCCCCCGGCTATGTTTTTTATGTTTGGTTGGGCAATCTAGCCAAACTTTTTACTCACGACGACAACCTAGCACTGATTTTGGTTGGCATCCTTGCCACTATTGTTGGGGTACTTATTATTTATCTTTTTGCTCGTAGTTTATTTCGACACCGGTTGCCGGCAGTTTTGGCAGTCTTATTTTTTATCTTTAACACTTCGGTTTGGTTTCATGGGATTGTGGCGGAAGTATATATAGTAGAGAGTGTCATCGCACTCGTGGCAATCTGGAGGCTATACCTATATTGGAAAATCCCATCTTGGCGGAATTTAGTTTTAGCTATCGGTTTACTTGGGCTAGTTGGAGGGTTTAGGCAAACAACCGAGTTGGCGTTAATACCGTTGGCTATTTTTGTACTCTGGCAGACAGGGACAAATTTCAAACGCTGGTTAATTGCCGCAGGGGTCTTGCTGCTAAGCAACCTCACATGGTTAGTCCCTATTTTAATTAATACTGGTGGTATTGGGGCATACTGGCACGGTCTCGCCACACTATCTGACGTCGTAATCGGCCAGTATTATCGCAGTAGGGGATTTTTTGTCCATGCCGTGAACAATTTAAACTTGGTCGGCGAAGCCCTTTCAGTAGCTGTGGTCGCCGAACTAATTGTCTTGATGCTTGCTAGCGCCCTTTATCTTATTCGCGGTACCGCCAAACAATATCAAATTATCTGGCCACAGGTTTGGTTTTGGCTACTGGCGATCGGCGGACAACTAGTTTTAACTATTACGATTTTAATGACCAACCCCGGCTATGTTTTATTGCCGGTGATTCTGATTGGTCTATTATCGGCTGGAGGGATTTGGCAATTAATGCTGGCACTCCAACCAGTTTCTTTGCGTCTTGCTCAAATCTGGGCAATCGGCGGTACGGTGATAATTATCGGTTCTCAAGTGTTTAATTTCTATGTGCTTAAACCTGAACAATTTGCTTTTGTTAATCCAGCATTACCATCAGTCACGCGTCACGATGAACTATTGGATGAAATTGTGCAAACCATTCGTAATAATTCCGTTGGCAAATCAGTTGCGGTCTGGATTAACGTTCCCAACACAATTATTTTCTTCGGTTTCCGCCACATGCAGTATTATCTGCCAGATTTGAATATTTATCGGGGGTTGCCAGAATCACTCGTTCATCCAGAAGATAAAACCGTTTGGCATGCCAAGGGACCAAACTATGAAGTTTATGAAGATAAGGTTTATATTGCTGATTCAACTGAACGGCTGTTCACGCTTCGTGACACTTGGGACGCTTTACATAAACAATATGAGATCCCTATCACTATGCCAGATGGTCACACATTGGTTTACTACGATCTAACCGATAGTGCCACTCGGGATTATTTATCTACTAACTATAATTTTGTGTTTTTGAAAGATGCCGAAACCCAAATCTAATTTCGTCGTCAACTTAGCTCGAATTAAATTTGAGCAGTTTTGGCTGTGGCTGTTGCTGGCGATTATGGCGTTTAAAGTGCCAAGTGACCCAGACCTAGGTTGGCATTTGCAAAACGGCTACCATACCATTGCCAACTGGTGGCCCCAACAGGGCGATATTTACTCATGGACCATGCCAAACTATCCATGGGTCTCGCATGAGTGGCTAACCGAAGTCTTGATGGCGACCATCAACTCACTCTCTGGATTGTGGGGGCTGGCAATCTGTTTTGCGATTGTAATTGCAATTATTTTTTGGCTGGCCGCCGGTGTCACAAAATCGGATAGACAATACGCTCCCTTAATCGCCTTAATTGGCTTATTAGCCTCGTGGCCAATTCTTGGTTCTCGTCCGCAGATGTTGACTTTGCTGGGGATTGTTGTTGTTCTGCGGCTGTTGTTTCTTTGGCGGGAGACGCGCAACCCACATCTATTATGGTGGTTCCCAATCGTCTTTGCAGTGTGGGCGAATCTTCATGCCGGTTTTGCAGGCGGGTTTCTTGTCTTGGCAGTATTTGGCTTCGCTGAAATAATCCGGCACTTGTTAGTCCGCAATCCCAAAATTGCTGATGCGCCAGTATTACAGTGGCGTGAGATTCTTCAATTAATTGGTATGGCGGTAGTTAGTTTGTGTGCTACTTTGGTGAATCCTTATGGTTGGAAAATCTATCACGAACTGTGGATGACTTTAAGCCAAACCGCAATTTTAGATAACATTGCTGAATGGTTACCAGTAAATTTGGCATCACAGAGCAGTCTGAATCTACTGCTGATGCTTTCAATCATAATTGGGGTTTTGTGTTGGAATAAATTCAAAGTTGACTATACTAAATTACTTTTGGCAGTTGTCTTCTGGCTGGTAGCAATTAGTTCATGGCGTCATTTGCCATTATTCGCGATTGTCAGTTTACCACTACTGGCAGAACAACTGACACCAATTTTGGGTTATACCTTAGCATCAATTTTCCGGTATTCAGCAACCAGAGTGGTGTTAATTATGATTATTGGGCTGGTCGGTTGGTGGCAGATTTATCAAAATCAATTAACCATTTCGGATCCAATTACTTATGCTCAAGTTAATCAGCTGCCGTATAGTGCCGTGCAATATCTAAAAACTCATCCCACGCCCGAAAAGCTATTCAATGAATACAATTGGGGAGGCTATCTCATCTGGCAACTGCCAGATACAAAAGTGTTCATTGATGGTCGAATGGCCATCTGGAAAACCAGTCAGGTAGCGATTTTTTCCGAATTTCAAAAATTTATGGGCAACCACACTGGTACGATTGTCCAAGCGCTAAATCAGTGGGACATTGACACAGTTCTAGTCTATCCCAATCGTCCAATTAATGCCGTTTTGGCCCAATTTCCTAATACGTGGCAAAAGGTTTTTGCTGACAAACAAGCCATCGTTTGGCGCCGAATTGTCGATGTTAAATCGTCGGTTGAAACCGAGGCTCTTTTAGGTGATAATTAACCCATGAGAGTCAAACTGTTGTCAGTATTTTTGCGCGCTTCAATCATCGTGGGTCTGGCTATTTTATTTGGTTTACAACAGACTCCATCTGTGCTCGGATTAGTTGGTGGAGTTTCAATGACACCAGTTGATGGATCCGACGGTAAAGGACGGGGAGTTTTTAATTTAATTGTTGAGCCCGGTAAACCGATTAAAGATGCGTTTTACGTCCAAAACGCATCTAGCGAAACTTTGAAAATTGCGATTTTCCCTAGCGGTTATGAACTAAACCCACAAGGAGTGATTACAGAAGTTCAAGAATTGCCGGATATGATGCCTGAACCGGGAAAATGGATCCAAGTTGACAAAAGCGAAGTTGTGTTGACCCCCAACACCAAAGTTAAAATTGGTTTCACAATTAATGTTCCTGCCACCGCTGATGTAGGCGACCATATGGGAACTTTGTTTGTGCAGAGTCTGCCAAAAAGCACTGGCACTAAAGGGAGTGGTGTAAGTATCAACATTCGCAATGGTGTCCGAGTCTATATGACGGTGCCGGGGGAGATTGATCGTAATTTGTTGGTTCATAAAGTTCGACACAAAATTTATCCGTTCTGGCAGATTTTTAATCGCAAGCTGGCCTTTGTCTTGGATTTGGAAAACAAGGGCAACGTTACCCTAACCCCGAAGATTGATATCACAATGCAGGGTTTATTTGGGCAAGTCGGTAAACAAGAAGGCGTCCAATATGCTCGTTTATTCCGCAATCAGCGTCAAACGGCCGAAAAAGACTGGATTAAACGGGCGCCGTATTTTGGCCGATTTGTCGTCAATTTTGCCATGCATCTTGGCGAGCGCAAACAGATTAATCTTGATCTAACTGAAACGATCTTACCCGATAAAATCATTAACGCCAGATATGTTTTTTGGGTCTTCCCATGGCAAGAATTGATCGGCTTAATTTTCATCGGGTTTATTTTGTATCTCATTCGATCGATCTGGTTATACTTCGTGATTGCCAATCGTCTGAAGACCAACGCGAAACTTTACGTGGTAGCTAGGGGCGATACTCTCACCAAAATCGCCGGTAACTTTGGGTTAGATGCCAGAACCCTAGCCAGCTTCAATTTAATTCGTTGGCCGTATAATATCGAAGCTGGTGACAAATTATTAATTCCGACTGGCAGAGCCACGCACTTCGAATGGCGTTCGCGGTTACGCCAGATGTTGTTTGACAGAGCGACTTGGCGGCATCTCTTCGGACATCTATTTAACCGACATGCGTATCGTCGATTGACTGAACGAGCTAACGCCGGCTTGACCGGTAGGGTAGGGGGTGTATTACCAACCAGCCGAAGAATTGATGAAGTTTTGATCGTCGAACGGGGTGACACCATTCAGGATGTTGCCAAATTCGCTAGTGTCTCTGTTTCAACCATCGCCAAGTATAATCGTCTAAAATCGCCTTACCGTCTGCGGGTTGGTCAGGAATTGCTAGCCCCGAAAAAAGTCAAACCAAATCCAACCACCATCAAACGCAAACGTAAATAATCGTTTATGGATACTGTCAAACTATTAAAATGGATTAGCTGGTTCGGAGTCTCAACGACACTACTGATCTGGTCGGTGATGCCAGCCCATGCCGGTATCGGCATATCTCCTAAACCAACCGCTTCGGAGCCAACTCGTAGTTGGTTTGTTTATACTTTGCAATCAGGCGAATCTCGCGAAGATAGCGTGATACTCAATAATCATTCCGACAAACCCATTACTTTAATGGTTGAAGGTTTAGATGCGATTAATACAACTAGCGGTGGTTTTACCCTCGTGAATGATGTGACCAAAAATCAGGATTTGGGTAATTGGGTTACTCTAGAAACCAATACCGTTCAACTAAATCCCGAGCAATCCAAAGAAGTCAAATTCAAAATCACCGTTCCCGAAGGTGCCAGCGTTGGCGATCATAGCGGCGCCATCGCTGTTTATGAAAAACCAGTTGGTAACGCCTCTAGCATGGGTTTGAAAATTCGGGTTGGGGCAAGAATCTATGTTACCGTTCCGGGGAAAGTAGTCCGCAAAATTCAATTCGACAAAGTGTCGCATACTATCACAGATGGTAAACTTACTTTTCAAATTGAAGCCAAAAATCAAAGCAACATCAATCTTGAACCAGCCCTAGAAATAGCCATGACCGGTTTGCGGACTATTCGTCAAACAGATGATTTGAATGGTCAGTATTTGTCCGGTAGCCCGATCAAATTTACCACCGTCTGGCAACATTCGGCGCCTCGGATCGGCTATTACCGCATACAGGCAATTTTGCATACTTGGTCAGCCGAAGAGGTCTTGCCGGACGGTACCAAAAATCAACTGCCGGATATGAAGTTTGTTTATCGATATGGTTTTTGGGTCGGCGGTTGGTACATCTTCTGGCTGGCAGTTTTATTGGTTTTGGGTTGGTTGACTTACCGGTTGGTCGCCTATTGGCGTGACCGACGCAAGTTTCGTACCAAAATCACAATTCAGATAGTCAAAAAAAGTGAAACAGTCATGCACATTTCCGAAGCCACCGGCATTTTCCCGCAGGCAATAGTCAGATTCAATCACTTGGAATGGCCGTATGCACTAAATGCTGGCGACAAATTGATGATTCCCACTTGTTTGTTAACTTCCGAAGAGTTTAATCGCAAAATCCAGACTGAATTTATGCCGTCTTTCTGGAAATATTTATTCTCATATCAGAGTTCGCTCTATCATCCATCTATTAGTCGGGCAATCACTAATGCCCGACGGTCGGCTGACTCCAGTCGGTCTGTTCGACGCAAACCGATTAAACGTTCGGTGCGATGAAAAAGAATAGCATCTTTCGTCAATTAGCTACTGGTTTGATTATTCTCACTGTGGTCAGCGGGATATCCAGTGTTGCTCCTTTCGGGGCGAAAAATGTTCCCGAGGCCAAAGCCGCCGACTTTTCTTTTCGTACCGGCTATTACATTGGGGACGGTTCTACCAGTCTAGCAATTACCGGGTTGGGTTTTGCACCAGAGGTAGTGATGATCAAGGCCCAGACTAATGCCGGTGTTGCTACCCACTGGGCCTATACTGGATGGACTGTCAGCTGTTACCTCCATGCCGCCAACTGCCAAACTTCTGGTAGTTGGATTTCAATGACTGCCGATGGTTTTACTCTCCAAAGTACTAATGTTACTGCTGGGAACATTCGCTATATGTGGGTGGCCTTTGATGGTTCGGACTGTACCAGTAATGGCACTTTTTGTTTTTATTACTATACCGCTACTGGATCAGCGCTAAATGTAACCAGCGTTGGTTTCCAACCTGATTTGGTAATTGTCAAAAAATATGCCGCTGGTACCTCATCTGCCGCCCGTCCGGCATGGTGGTGGTCTTCGGCCATGGCGGCCACTGAAAGCGTTGGCTGGACTAATGCTAATGCCAGCACCACCGATATTACCGGAGCCCTGAACAATGGTTTTACTCTGGGAACCGGATTAAATGCGAATGATGCTGGTGGCAGTAATGATATTTACTATTATATGGCATTCAAAAGTGTCGCCGCGGCCCTAGTGGTTGGTTCTTATACTGTCGGAGCCGTTGAGTCGGATGATGCCAACATCACCGGTTTTGGTGCCGGCAACACTCCCCAATTTGCGTGGGTTAAGGGTAGAAATACTACTACTGCTCAATATGGTGTCTGGCATATGACCGATCACAATGGGGATTGGAGTGATTCTCCGGCCTACGACTCTAATGGTGTTACTGATTGTATCCAAAATTTTATTGATGGTGGTATTGAAATCGGCACTAACGATCGAGTGTCCGAGGCGAACAAAACCTACTATTGGGTGATGTTCGGTGGAGGAACTTGGCCTTCGGCCACCGGTACTTTCACAATGAAGACGGGAACTTTTGCCGGAGACGGAGCTACTACCAAGGCAATTACTGGTGTAGGTTTCCAACCAGACTTGGTAATTTTAAAAGATACTAGTACCAACTATGCTGTTTTTAAAACTAAAATGATGCGGGATGATACCACTAATGCTACTACCGCTTATTTTTCACCCAATGATGCCTCCGATAACGCTGATTGTATCCGGACGCTAGACGCAGATGGTTTTACTGTTGGTGATTCCAATGGAGTTACCAAGGTCTGCAATACCAACGCTAATGTCTATCACTATATCGCTTTTGGTAATGCCTCTGATCCCTACGATCGCGGTGGAGCAGCCGATTTTGCGGTCGGAGCATATTGGGGTAATGGCATTGATAGTGATCTGAATATTACTAATCTTGGTTTCCAACCAGATATGGTAGTTGTCAAACGTGGCGGTGGATCAACTGGTGTTTGGCGCTCCTCCTCGGAAACCGGTGACAACGCTCTTTTTTTCAACGGTACCGCCGAAACCAGCGACTATATCCAATCGTTTAGCAGTACGGGTTTTCAAGTCGGTGGTGATGCGACTGTGAATACCAGCGGGGCACCACACTGGTGGTTTGCTTTTAAGAAAGGCAGCAACTTTGACACCGGGAGCTATACCGGTAGCGGTAGAGACAACACTAGTTTACCTTCTACTACCACCATCAAAACTAGACCCGATTTGGCTTGGATAAAGGACGCCTCTACTCAAGTCGGAGTCCTTCGGCCCAGCTCAATTGCCAACACCACTGATAGTACGCTTTATTTTGAGAATACTGCCGCCGCTACTAACCGAATTGATCAGTTTAACGCCATGCCAGTTGGTTTTCGGGTAGACAACAACGTCGAAGTTAATACTAGTGACAGCACTTATTACTACACTATGTGGCGAATACCGATTTATACTCCCAATCAACAGGATTGGCGCTGGTTTGACGCCGAAAATGATTCTGATGCTAATTTGGACACTACTACCGGCAGCGACACTACGGCGGGGGATGCGCTTGCCGCCGAAAATAACAGTAGTAGCAGCACGCGGATCGTTTATCCTGGCAACATTTTAAAATTTAGAGTTAAAATTGGCGAGACTGAAGCTAAAGCCGGCACGGATGTTAAATACAAGATTCAGTACGACACCGACCCCGAGTTCGGCACAGCTACCGATGTTGGTGTCAACGATTCAGCCGTGGAATCATGGATTTACGACAGTGACAATACTGACGGATATGTTGATGATGCCGCGATCGAGGGTAGTGCCAAATTAGCCGGTTCACCCACTTTGGGTCGGCACAATGAAGACAGTACTGCGACAGGCGGGGAGGGTAGCTCATTTGATCCAGCTGCCAGTACGACCTATGAACATGAATTTATTATTCAAGCGAGTGCTAGTTCTGTACCCACGCCGGACACAGTCTATTATTTTCGAATTCTATTCGCTACCAGCAGTACTGGTCTTACCCCCGGCCCATGGACGATTGTTCCCTTGGGTGCTACCGAGACGTTTATTTCTTTACAAACCGCCGCCAGTTATGACCTAGAGGTCAGTACTGCCCCAAGTGATGTGAATTTGGGAACTTCCACCGGAGGCGATATCAATTATGATTTTACCGCCGACGAAAAGATCGGCTTTTGGGACAAGCGTGGTAGTGGTGCTACCTATAATGTGAATACTAGTGCTTTTGATTTAAGAAAAACTCCTGATTCCGTCCCTGGGACCGACATTACTTGGACTTCTTCTACCGATAGTTTAACCGGCGTTTTCGCTTCCAGTAAAAGTGGTATGGCAACCGCCTCTCCCTACACCACGGATAGTGCTGGTAGCGCTTATATTGCTGATCCGGGTACCGAAGGCAAGGGCGGTTTTGTGTTCCAACCCAACATCACGATCGTCAATCTATCCAGCGCAGCAGTCGGCGACTACACCGCCGTTCTCACTATCACCGTCGTCTAATCCCTATATTCATTATTCTCACGATCGTGAGCATAAAGAATAATGTCTAATACAAAAGATTCTCAACGCGATTATCTCCGTCGAGCGATTATTGCGGCTCTACTAAAAGCTGGTGCTGGGGTGTTTGAGTTTTTTACTCTGCCTTTGACTGTTCGTTACAAAGGTAGTCGGTTGTTAACCAAAGCGCAGGTTCACAAAATTGTTAATAAACTTATTTACGAGGGTGAGTTAATTCGTACCAAAGACGATCGATATCAATTTACTGCTTTTGGCACAACTCGCATCTTGCCGTTCATTCATCCCATATTAGCCCGTGATGGAAATTTAAGAATTTTGGTTTTTGATGTTCCAGAATCCGAACGTCGACGGCGCGACTGCTTCCGCCATCATATCCGTTTTCTGGGGTTCACTCTGCACCAGCGTAGTGTCTGGGTGAGCAAGTTTAAATGTGAAGACTGGATTGATCGGTTAGTTGATTACCACAAAATGGGAGACTGGGTTTCACTCTATATTGGTAAACAGGTCTACTAACTACTCATTATTCTCACGATCGTACAAATAATGAGTCAAACCAATCGGGCAATTGAACGGTGGGTGACAGAGAACATGGTGGGCGGTAGAGGATTCGAACCTCTGACATTCACAACGTCAATGTGACGCTCTACCAACTGAGCTAACCGCCCGCAGTATAGCCTTTGGGGCTAAGCAAACCCCAGCAACCATTAGCTAAATTATACAATTTAGGAGCATTTGCCAAGCACTTCTTCAATCCGTGCGCGCACCGTCTTTAGTGCATCCTGCAAATCCTCAATCCCGCGGTTATTGTTAATAATTAAATCAGCCTCGTTTTTACCCGGTTCAACATACTTATCATGCATCGGTTGGGCGGAAGTTAGGTATTGATTAAGCGATTCTTCAAAAGTTCGATCTCTAGTACCAACGTCTCGTTCTAGCCGGCGAGCCAGACGAATATCTGGCTCAACATCAACAAAAATCGTCAGGTCTAACAAACCGCAAACTCTTGGATCAGCTAAAATTAAGATCCCCTCAACAATAATTATCGGTAACGGTTCAACGTGCCTAGTGTCAGTTTTGCGGGTGTGGGTCATAAAATCGTACAACGGTATCTCGACTACTTCACCCCGCTTTAAAGCTGATAATTGTTGAATGAATAATTCTTGGTCAATTGCCGCCGGCTCATCATAATTTAGAGTTTTACGCTCTTCTATCGGAATATCGTCATGACTTTTGTAATAATTGTCATGCGACAAAATTAAAATCTTAGTTGGGTCAACTTTCTGAAGTTCGGTGGCTATGTAGGTCTTGCCGGAACCGGTTCCACCAGCAACGCCAATCAAAAATGGGGTAACTAGTTTATCCATATACTTATTATGCCACACCCAGTAGCAGATTTTAGGAGATCCGGCTTATCTGACCAGTGCTTTTCTGCATCGTCACTCTGGCTTGTGTAGCCCTTCGTAGCTCGGAGAGCGTAGTAGGGACCAGAGTCGTATTTAAGATTCTGGATGCGGTCGCCATGGCGACCTTACCAGAATGACGGGTAAGTAGCGCAGACATACCAAGCTGGACAGCTCTAAGATTCTCTACCGAGTATAAACCAGATTTTTGACATCCAGAGCTAAAAAATGTACAATGCGAGCGCTCTTTGCAAGTGTGTAATCGTAGGTTCCGGTTCGCCGGAATCTAAGGAAAGTCCGGACACCATTTGGGACTCGGAAAGTCGCTAACGGCGACCAGGGGCAACCCTAGGGAAAGTGCCACAGAGACGATACTAACCGATGCTTTGCATCGGGGTGAAAAGTGATTAGTGAAAAGTGAAAAGTTTTGGAAGTCCCGACTTGTCGGGACAACCATCACTATTAACTCTTAACTATTAACTTGTAACTCCGCTGCAAAGCAGCGGCAAAAGGTGAAAAGCGATTTGGTGTTTGAAGTGTCAGCGAGCGGGCTAAACCCCGCGAGCTGGCCCCAAAGCTACAAAACGGGCTCCGCCGCGAGGCGGATGTTCTGGCAAACCCTTTCCGGTGCAAGTTGGGCTGGACTAAATGTATCAACGACATGAGTTCCAATTGGATACGTTTAGACCCCAACGCTTGATTCTGCTAGCAATAGCAGAACTAGATAGATGATTACTTCACCCGCCCACATCTGCAAAGTTGTGGCGGGCAAGACAGAATCCGGCTTATAAGCTTGCAAAGAGCGCTTTTAAATACCTAATTGGTACGTGGCCCCGTTAGAAGTCTGCCGGTTCATCACGTATAGTCCATCTAAAGCTAGAAACTATTATGACTCTTGACATATCAATAACTGCGCGTAAAAATAATTCTTCTGAATTATTTTTCGCCGAGAAGGGGAAACGGGGTGAAGCGTTTCAATCAATTCTTTACGTTGTTGCTATTGCCAGTTGATTTTCTGGCGATTTGGGGTGCCTTTTTGGTCGCTTACTATGTTCGACTGGACTGGACCGCCACAGAAGTTTTATACATCCAACCTTTTGCAGACTATGCCCGATTTACTGCCGAATTAAGTCTGCTGTGGCTGGTGATATTTTTTCTGTTCGGATTGTATAGTTTTCGCGGTACTCACGGAACATGGAATCTGCTGACCAAAGTTATTGCTGCCACTTCGGTTGCTTTAGCCTTGTTTATTATCGGGATGTTCTTGGTCAAAACCTCTTTTTTTTCCCGTCTAATCGTCGTTTATTTCTGGACTTTGAGTATTATTTTAGTTCCCGTTGGTCGCGGACTAGTAAGCTTCTTTCGCCAATGGCTGAACTATTACCGCATCGGCGTTGAACAAGTCTGGCTGATCGCAGAAGGCAATATTGCTTTATTTTTGCGTGAACAAGTTCGTCGTCAATATCCAGTCCAAACATTGCTTGGTATCAGCGGATATTTTGATGCCGATATTTTAAATAAACACACTCAACTGGATCGGGTAATTCTCGGCGCTGAACTAGACAAAGACACAATGTTAAAATTGATCCGTTTTTGTGAAGACAGGGGAGTAGTGCTTCAGTACATTCCCAGCCTGACGAGTCTTTACACTTCGCATATGACGATAGAAACCATCGCTGGTTATCCACTAATTGAACTCGCACCCACACCGCTAGCGGGGTGGGGGAGGATCATTAAACGGATCTTTGATGTAATTTTGAGCATTTTGGCTATAGTCATTCTGTCGCCGGTGATACTGGTGATCGCCATTGCCATCAAGCTTGATTCCAAAGGTCCGGTCATTTACGCTCAAAAACGTGTTGGTGAACTCGGTCAATTATTTACCTTCTACAAATTCCGCTCCATGTATGCCGAAATGAGCCCCGGTTTGGGGGGGAAGGAAGCTGATAAAATGTTAGAAATTCTGCGAGCGAAAAATGAAGCCAGCGGTCCGATGTTCAAGATCAAAAACGACCCGCGGGTTACCAAGGTCGGTAAATTTATTCGCCGGACTTCGCTAGACGAAATTCCCCAGTTCTTTAATGTGCTGATCGGCAATATGAGTATCGTCGGACCCCGTCCCGCTCTGCCCAATGAGGTTGCCCAATACGGCGATATGACACGCCGGCGGTTATTGGTCAAACCGGGGGCTACTGGTCTCTGGCAGGTTTCTGGCCGTAGTGACAATAATGTTACTTTCGATGACTATGTTCAGATGGATGTCTATTATCTGGAGCACTGGTCTTTGTGGCTGGATATCAAGATCATCCTGCTGACGTTTAAGGTCGTCTTTTCTCGCAAGGGGAGCTATTAAAGAATTCAACGTGCTCCTGCATAAACTAGCTCCCAGAGCTAGTTTTTCCTTGACACTATAGGGAGAATTATGGTAGACTTTGGGTGGTTCTACATCTTGAAGTTATCAAGACACAAAGGAATGACCATGGGCGAGCAAAAGTGTCCGTTATGTGGATCGCCTCCAACGCGATTCCAAGACATATGTTCTGGGGGTGAAGAATGGTCTCAAAGACCATTCAACCAGCAAAGATGTTCTGGCCCAGACTGTGGGTTACCCTGCAGCCTGTGGGGCAAGGTAGAAGACTTAAAGAAGGCAGGGGCCTCCGCAAGTCAAAAAGGCGAATCGTGAGTTCTTTAGCCCTACTCCAGTCGGAGTGGGGCATCTTTTACTGATATAATACCCATATGACTAGGAGGCTAGAGGATTTAAAGGTGGCGATCGTAGCTGACTGGCTGACGGACAGGGGGGGAGCCGAGCGAGTGATTTTGGCGTTAGCTGACATTTTCCCCCACGCGGACATTTTTACCTCCGTTTTTAAGTCTGAAAATTTCCCCGAACTTGCGGGCAGACACATTACTACGACCTATCTCCAACGCTGGCTATTTCGCTTTAAACAACAACTCTATTCTTGGGCACGTCCCAAGGCGTTTGAGAGTTTGAATTTGGATGCCTATGATTTGGTAATTTCCTCATCCCATGCCGAAGCCAAAGGTGTGATTACCCAACCATATACTACCCACATTTGTTACTGTCATACACCGACCAGATATTATTGGAGCCACTATCACCAATATCTCAAAGCCAGACAATTTGGTGTCTTTGATCCGATTATTAAACTTTTTCTTCCATCAATGATCCATCGATTGCGGGAGTGGGATCGGGTAGCGGCGGATCGAGTTGATTTCTTTATCGCTAACTCGCGACACACCCAAAATCGGATTCGCAAATTTTATCATAATGATTCAACGATCATTAATCCGCCGGTAAATTTCGATCGATTTAGTACTATCGCTGAAGCGGGGGATTACTATCTGGTTTTGGGTCGGCAAATCTCATACAAGCGTACTGATCTTGTGGTGGAAGCTTTTACAGATCTTCCGTACAAGTTGAAAGTAGTGGGGGACGGACCGGAACTAGAAAAATTGAAAAAACTAGCTCTGGAAAAAGAAAATATTGAATTTTTAGGCAGAATTGGGGATACCGAAGTTACCAGACTGGTTTTGGGCTGTAAGGCTTTGATTTTCCCCCAAGAAGAAGATTTCGGAATTGTACCATTAGAAGCAATGTCTGCCGGACGCCCCGTAATTGCTTACGGTTGTGGCGGTGCTTTGGAAACTGTCCTCGATGGCCAAACTGGAATTTTGTTTCCCGACCAGACGGTTGCTTCGTTAGTTGAGGCAGTTAAAAAATTTGAGCAAACCCACATTTCACCAGACGCTTGTCGGGAACAGGCGAAAAAATTTGATGAAGAGGTCTTCAAACAGAAAATTTTGGAATTTGTTCAGTCTCATATCGGAGTTAAGCCGAAGGTACGGGAATTATAACCACTATTTGTCATTCTGGCTTGACCAGAATCTTATCAAATATTTATACGATTCTGGATGCGGTCGCCGTGGCGACCTTACCAGAATGACGAGGAGAAAAATAGATTCCGGACTAAATCCGGAATGACAAGGGAGGGGTGGCCGGAAGGACAGTCCCCAAAATGTGCCCGTAGGGCGCTACCATAACTTTTCACTTATCACTTTTAACTTTTCACTTTTCTGATATGACAGAAACCAAACCATTACGAATCGGAGTAGATCTGCGGCCGCTTCTCACCGGACAAATTTCCGGGATCGAACAGTATACGATTTCGGTACTGTCTGAACTTTTACGCATCGATCACGACAACACGTACGTGTTGTTTTATGTTCGGTATCAGGATTTAGAACGGAATTTTCTGGAGTTATTGGAGCGGTATCCGATTCTAAAAAGTTCCAATGTTGAAATTCGTCCGTTAAAGTGGGTCAACATTCCCCTGCTGCTTCACGCTACTTTTAAACCGCTTAACTGGCCCAAAGCCGATTTAGTTTGTGGCGGGCTGGACGTGATGTGGATGCCATCGCCGATGTTGCTACCGGTCTCTCGCCACTGCGCCAAAATTACTACCGTTCACGATTTAATTTTTCAACTTTTCCCCCAGTTTTTCACCTTAAAATCGCGGATTTGGCAGTGGCAAATGAATTATGCCTATGAGGCGCGCACTTCCGACCGAGTGATCGCCGTTTCCAATAACACCAAGCGCGATATGGTGAAATATTGGCACATCAACCCTAGTCAGATCGAAGTGATTTACGAAGGTGTTGATAAAAATTATTTTAATTCACCGGATGAAAAATTGTTTGCCGAACTTAAACAACGATGGAAATTATCGGAGCAATACATTTATTTTGTCGGCAGCGTGGAACCGCGCAAAAATCTCATCACAGTTGTCCGTGCTTTACATCAATTACGCTCACAGAACAATGATACAATCAAGTTAGTAGTTTCCGGCGGAAAAAGCTGGTTAACTAGTGAACTTTATCAAACAATTACCGACCTGGGTTTACAGGACGATGTTATCTTCACCGGTCGGGTAAAAGAGGCTGAAAAAATTGCCTTGTTTCAGCATGCCCTGGTCTTTGCTTTCCCATCATTTTATGAAGGTTTTGGCTTGATGGTGCTAGAAGCATTTGCCGCCGGTTGTCCGGTGATTTCCAGCAACGTTTCAGCCCTGCCGGAAATTGTTGGTAATGCTGGTATCCTGATCGCTCCCATCGATGTCGCTGCCCTTGCCCATCACATTCAAGATTTATCTCACCATCCTGCTTGCCGCGCTGAATTAATTGCCAAAGGCAAAGACACTGCGCGTCAGTTCACTTGGGAAGCTACTGCCAAACAAACTTTACAAATTATTCAGCTGGCAGCCAGATATAGAGAGAATGACAAAAAATAATAAATAGAAATAATTTTGGTGAGATTGGTGAAGATTGGATAAATTGGTGAGATTTATTCTTATGTCTGATAAATATTATTACGCCAAACCAAAATCGAAATCACGACTGTCGTACGGTCGGATTCCGGTCAGAACCGAAGACGAAAATATTCCGTCAGTTTTACAATTTCAGGCTCGTGGTCAAATTATGGATTTGGCATTTGTTGGTGAACAAGCTAGACGCATCCCATCCATTGCCCGACCCATCACTTGGTTGTGGTTAAAGATTGCCTTGTTGGTTCTTTTGGGTCTGCTAACTTATACCGCTAGTGTGGCGTTGTATGGTGGCGCTAGTCAGATAAAAAAAGATACTGTGGGAACGGTGAATAAAGCTGTTGCCAAAATCGAAGCCGCCGCCCAAGCTGTTACTCTCCAAAATCTACCCGAGGCTAAACAAGATCTGATTGCCGCTGAAAATCTCTTTGCTACTGCCCAAAAAGATATTTTGTCTTTGGGACAAACCAATTTGTATATGTCAGGACTGGCTGGCGATAATTTTCAGATCATTGCTGGACAAAAATTAATTGATGCCGGACTAAATCTCGCTCAAGGCGGCCAGTTGTTAATCACTACTGCCGAACCAGCCCTACAATATTTCAATAGCGCTAATTCTACTTCCGGAACTATTAACGCTCAAACTACCCAAGATTTTCTCCCGCAGATTATTCAAATGTTTTCTGCGAGTGTCCCCAACCTCGATAAAGCTCTAGTCAAAATCACCAAAGCTGACAACTTGCTCCAATCAATTCAACCTGACGCATTGGGGCCGGATTACACCACTACGCTCAAATTAGCTCAAGGCAAGGCCGCCACTCTCTCCGACGCGGTGGCAATGATGGATGTGCTGGCAAAACAATTGCCACGGGCTCTCGGCTATCCTAATCCCCGCTCCTATCTGATCCTCAATCAAAACGACACCGAGCTTCGTCCCACAGGTGGTTTTATGGGGAGTGTGGCGATCTTGACGCTTCATCGTGGTAAAATTACCGATTTTTATGTTGATGACACTTATCGGATTGACGGTCAGCTTGCCGCTGCTCAAACTGGTGAAAAAGTTATCCCAAACGCCAATTTCGATCCGGATTTTCCATCCTCGGCAAAATACATTACCAAGCTTTATGAAGAAGCTGGTGGTGGAACACCAGACGGTGTAATCGCAATTAACACCCAAGTGATGTCGGCATTTATGCAAGTCATTGGCGACATTGAATTGCCCAATCGCAAGCTAACTGTTACGTCAGATAATTTTGCCGAAGTTATTTACGGCGAAATTCAAAAAGTCGAAAAGACTAGTACTCCCAAAGCCGTGTTGTCAGAACTTAGTCCGATCCTGATGCAAAAAATAATGTCGATGAGCCGTGAAGATATGAATCAATTAATGCCACTATTAGTTGATCAGCTGACCAAAAAAAATATTATGATTTACAGTCGGACATCGGATCTGGAAAAAATTCTCGCAACTCTGGATTGGTCGGGTGAACTTTATCAAACCGCTCCCAAACAGGATTATTTAATGATTGCGCGGGCCAACATGGGCGCCGTCAAAAGCAGCTATAACATTCAGGACGATATTCAACATCAGGTGAATATCAGCTCAACTGGAGAAATTACCGAAAAATTAATTCTCACCTACGTTCATACTGGCACTGGCAAAAAACCCGATGGTACTAATAAAGATTATATTCGGGTTTATTTGCCGCAAGGTACGACAGTAAAAAATATTATTGGCTATGATATTGCGGAAAAAGTTGTTACTGAACCGGCTCATGAAAAAACTTTCTTTGGCTTTTATGTAACGACTGAACCAAATGAAACCAAAAAGATAATTTTAGATTATCAACTCCCCTTCACCCTCAACCTCGAAAAAGGGGAGAGCTACTCTGTCTACATCCAAAAACAAGCCGGTACCATTAATACTACCCTGACTTCCACTCTGAAAGCCCCCTCTACTGGCTTAAATGTTGCTGGTGCTATCAAAGACCTCTTCCGCGGGAGCTTTGTAGGGGATTTGAGTTTGTAAAAAAACATCATCCACATTGTCGAGGATACTTTGTTCGATGATTTTTTTGGCTAGCTGCCCCCGGATAAATCGTGACTGATAACTCGGTGAGCGTTCAATTTCAACCATCACCAAAATGTTGGGTTGCACACCAGAGGGAAGGGTGACGCCATCGATTTTTGCTTTTAATTCGGATTCCTTACCAACACTAATGTTACCAAGACGCGTTCTCAGATCGGTATAACCCTGTATCATACCAACGACCAGATCGGTTTTACTGTCTATAATCGGTGCTCCACTTGATCGATGATAGTGTTCGAATGAAGTTTCAAAAATCTCGTCGTCCATTAAGGAGCGGATATAACCACTTTCAAAGCGTAATGTAGGTGGGGTAATCTCAAATCGAATATATGGGCTAGTTTCACCATAATGCCAAGCTCTTATCGGACTACCAATTTTGAGGGGTATCTCATCGCTTAAGTTTAGCCAACCATATGGCTTCAGATTACCCAAAACGCGACCGTAACAGATGTCAAAGTTGGCTAAATACAAGTTTAATTCAGAATGTGGATTATAGTTGATTTTTAATAATGGGGAATCAGAAAGTGGGTTGCTTCTAAAAAATTGCGCGCGCAACAAACTAGAATCTTCCAGTTTCTCCGTACTTTCATTTTCGAATACATGCCGTGCTGTTAAAAATCCTCCACTACTATCCACCAAAAATCCGGTGCCGAAATGACCCTGGGAAGTATTTCCTCCATCAGCGCGAGTTAAAGCAAAAACTGCTTTATGGTCATTGAAAGAATTCATCCAAGTCTTATCTTACTTTTAAGTTCACCAATAGACCGCGTAGAATTTCTTTCGACACTGGACGTCCAACTGCGATACCAGCTGAAATCTTAAAATTAGGATCGGTTTGTGACTGGTTGGTAATGTGACCAGACATAATCCCAATAACTTCACCATTTTCTATCGAGGCAATTGGAGAGCCACTAAGGCCTGGATTGCTGTGCTTGTCAACAGCAAAGAATGACAACTCTCCATTGTTGGCATCTCTTTTTACTGAACTGATCATAGCACTGTGACTAGTAACGGTTAGTCCCCAGCCCATCTGCAATAGTGAATCTGCTAGCGGAAATCCAACAAACATTACATCACCTCCGGCAACCATCTCATCCGGGTTACCTAAATCGGCAGGAGTAGCCAGCAATACGTTGCTTACTCTAAATAACATGAGATCACGCGCGGCATCGACAACGACTGGCGCATCAAGTTTACACGCCGTGTAGCTGTCCAGTTTCTTGCCATCGGTCCCGTTGTAAAGCAGGATTCCTACATATGGTCGATCATTCTCTGGTATTCCGTTCCAAACATGGGCATTGGATACAATAAACTTTTCTTCGTCAATCTCTACCAAAAAACCAGTTCCCAATGTACGCAACTGTGTCGCTTTACCATCAGTTTTACTTACTACGAGTAAGCCAACCGAAGGGACGATTGTTTTAATTAATTCGGGTTTGTCCATGATAATTATGATAATCGATTATAACCAACTGCGTATTGTACTCCCTCGAATCACCTTATGCAAAATTCTCCGCCATTGGAGCTTGGAACGTCAGACATTCCTTGAACATTCTTATCTAATCCGGCCCTTCAACGGAGGGTCGTCTTGAAATGAGCTAAATCTCTAGTGGGTGAAGCTGTTGTTTGATCCCGCCAGACTTGCCAAAGGCGAGCTGGGAACCGGTTGCTAAATGCAACCGGCGGGAGAGTTCAGCGAGAACGCCCAGAGATTTAGCCAATGAATAGACCCGCAGTTGCGGGCCACGGCTTTGGATACTTTCCCCAAGAGGAAAGTAACCGCGATCCAAGCGTCGCGGAGACGCTTGAAACAGAAACAAATTAAGAAAATGGATTCCTGCCTCCGCAGGAATGACAAGGAAAAAAAGAGCAAAAACCCCACGAAGTGGTAAACTTAAGGTAGAAATTGCTCTCTAATTGGGGTCGAATCTATATCAACCAATCGAGGTTAGATTATGACTTCTCTTGAAATTATTATCTTGGTTTTCGCTGGTTTGATAATTGCGCTGGGTGCTGCCATGTTACTGCGTCCCCACCAACTTTCCAAAATCTTGATGGAGATGATGGATGAACCTAGCGAAATCTTTAGTCTTGGTGTCATGACCCTGATTCTTGGTCTGGTAGTTTTGGGTATCACCGGTTATTCCGTTACGTGGGAAAGCACGCTTTGGATCGCTCCGCTGTTAGGTTGGATCGCCACGATAAAAGGTGCTCTGCTAATCCTGATGCCTGACGTCGTTAAGCCAATTGCCAAGCCGCTGTATAAGGCCAACGGTATGATGATGTTTGCCGGCTTTATCGCTTTGGTGATTGGTGTTTGGCTGTTCTATCTCCTGTAATTATCTTCAATTAAAAGCCGCCCTAAACATAGCCAAAGGGCGGCTTTTTAATTCCTAATCTATTCCTTAGTTTTCCGTCATCCCCGACCCGCTTGCCCGCCTCTGGAGGGATCGGGGATCCAGAAAGAAACAATTAATATTTTTTTACTGTCTGGATTCCCGCCTACCTGCCCGAAGTGCTACCAGCCCGCAGTAGATACAGCGTTTCTGGCGGGCATCGTTGCAGGCGGGCGCGGGAATGACAGTTAGGGTTGGGCTAGATCCTTCGACTTCGCTTGGGATGACAAAGAAGGAGAGATTGCTTCCTGCCCGAATCGCTACGCCAGCCCGCAGTAGACACAGTGTCTCTGGCGGGCGAATCGTTGCGGGCGGGCGTCATTACACTTCTCGCAATGACAAAAAAGAAAGGATGACAGATTAAGGTAGTCCCTCCCCTCGGCAAGCTCGGGACAGGCTCGTTCGTTGGGAATACAAAAAAGCGCCGATTGGCGCCACCACAACTTTTTCATCGCAGATCCTTCCGTCGGCACGTCAACCATAGCTTTAGCGACGGTGGAAGCTTTAGCGTAGGAGGACTACCCAAACCTATTTCTCTACTCTCTATTCACTATTCACTATCCCTAATCCCTAGATACCAGGCTAGATACTACTCTGTTACTTGCTTGACTACCCGCTCGAAAACTTCCGGATGTTGAGTAGCTAGTTGGGCCAAGATTTTTCTATCAAGAATGATCTTTTTGGCTACCATCGCTTGGATAAACCGGCTGTATTTAATATCCATTCCACCCAAAGCCGCATTGATCCGATTGATCCACAAAGCCCGAAACTCCCGCTTTTTGTTTCTGCGATCACGATAGGAATAAGACAGCGCCTTCATCAAGGCTTCTTTTGCTCGCTTGATGTTAGTTCGGCGCAGTCCTCTAAAACCCTTCGTTGCGGCGAGTACTTTCTTGTGCTTTCTGCGAACTACTTTTCCCCGTTTAATTCTGGCCATAGTGGATAGAGATGAGAGATGAGAGATGAGAGATGTAGGGTAAAACCTATTCTCTACACTCTATTCTCTTATTTATATTTTTCCCAACATTCTTTTGACTCTGGCAACATCAACAGCAGAAACCTGTGCCGGTTGAGCGCTTCGTCTTTTGCGGTCAGGCGACTTGTTAGTCAGCTTATGCGCGCCATAAGAACGACGACGAGCCAATTTGCCGGTCTTGGTAACGCTAAACCTCTTAGCTGCCGTTTTGTGAGTCTTAATCTTGGGCATAACAACAAACAGTGAAAAGTTAACAGTTAATAGTGAAAGGTTATGGTGTGAAATATATCTAGTCGATTAAGGAGAGAATCAAACGCCGTAGGCGTCACCTCAACTATTCACTATTCACCTCGGTCGGCCTCCTACTTCGTCGGCGCAATGATGATATGGATACTTCGTCCCTGACGAATTGGAGCTTGTTCCATTTTAGCTTTATCGCGTAACCTGTCAACCAGCTTTTCTAGGACCTCATGTCCCAGCTCCATGTGAGCCATTTGGCGTCCCCTGAACATCACCGAGGCCTTCACCTTATGACCGAGCCCTAGGAACTTCTCCGCCTGTTTCACTTTTACCTGTAAATCATGGTCGCCGATCATCGGCCCGAGTCGGACTTCCTTGACGATCACCTCCTTATGATGTTTCTTCTGCCGCTGTTGAGCTTTGGTCAAATCATATTTGTATTTGCCCAAGTCCAGAATTTTTGCCACCGGTGGATTAGCATTGGGAGATACCTCTACCAAATCCATCTCTGCCGCCTCGGCCAATTTCATGGCTTCTTGTAAGGTCATTTCACCTCGTGGAGTGCCCTCATGGTCAATCACAAACAGCCGAGAAGCTCGGATCATGTGATTGGCGCGGATTCTTGGTGGGGGAGTTGGTCTACTCAATCTATCCTCAAACTATCATTTCTTAGGTTTCTTGGCTACTTTTACCGGTATTTTTGGTACCAGTAATTCTACGTATTTGCTACAACCTTTTACTTCTACTGGCGTATATGCTGCAGTTTCATTACCCATTAATACCGGCATTTTTCTGTCACCTTCAATTTCAATTTCATCTGCCCACAACTTGGTCGGATTTTTTGGTGAATCGGTAATAATTTCTAACCGAAGTTTTTTGCCACCTTTATCACTATTTAATTTAATCGTTAATTTTTGTAATGGCACAGTTAGTTGTAAATCTTCATCCACTTTTATTTCGGCGCTTACATTCATTGTCCGTTGCGTTTTTGTAGTGGTACCCAAAAACTTTTTTAACAAACCTTCGCCGCGCAGATATTTGCCCAACAAATTTTGATGCGACACAATTTCCAGACCATCAACAAAATAATGCTTCCCTAATTTTCCCAACCGGCGCTCGGTCTTATCTGGATTTGCCAACATTCGGCAGGCCATTTGCCAATTCTTAATTCCGAGGCTGTGAGCTAAATAGTTCGTTTTACCGACCGGAATAATTCCCAATGGCATGCCTTCATCTGCCATCGAATTAATGATGGTATTAACAGTCGCATTGCCGCCAACTGCTACGACACCGGTGATAGCAGTTTTTAGATTTTTTGTCAGCGCTTCTTCGACATCGATCAGATTATCTAGCTCAACTAGCGTAAATTTAATTTTCAACCGCTCTAAATTAGCGAGCAGTCGATTCTTTATCTTCTGAAATCTTTTACCACCGGCTTCCGGATTGGCGAGAAGTAGATACATAGGCTGTTAGGCGGCAGAAGTACCTTGCTCATCAGTTTCTTCCGACTTGGTTTCCTGTACTTCGTAAGTCGGTTCAGTTTCCGGACGTTCAGCTTCCACCTCGTGCATTGTACTGGTGCCTTTTAAAATGCCACCCGATTCGATCGATAACGAAGAGGAGGCAACATTGCCGTCGACCTTGCCGGTCTCTAAAATTTCGATCTTGCCGAAGGCATTGATATCACCCTTCACTTCACCGGCCACATAGACGTTTTCTCCATTGATGTCGGCGTCTACCACGGCATGCTCACCGACCACCACGTCCTTTTTGGTCAGCAGTTTGCCCTTAAAATCTCCATTGATTTGAATGTCGCCCTCGGTCTGGAGAGTCCCGTCTACCTTAACCCCCCGGCCAATAATGGTGTCGGGGTTATTGAAATCGGCAAAATCTGCTCTGGTCTTAGCCATACAACCTCCACAGTATAAGCCAAATTTGCCAAAAAAGTCAAAATGCCTTTCCTTGACTAATCTGGTGGACAGGTTAGAGTGAGAGCGACAAAACTTAGTAGGAGGTGCACCTTGTTCAATTTCACCGAGCTTAAGCCACAGATTCCGACATGTGAGACACTCGAGGCCTTGAATAGTCTCACTGATCTCTTTAACACAGCAGTCCTCACCGGCAAAATTGCTGGTGACTTATTGGACAGAATCCCAGCTATTCGCGATGAGATCAAACAGCGAGCTCACCAACTCCACGCCCAGTTGGTGACTGAAGCTGGTCGTCAGCTGGATAATGTTCTAAGGAGTAGTGATGACCTGATTGTCGCGACGAATCGAATCCGGAACGACTCTCGGAGATCGTCGACTTCTCCTCCCTCCCGCTGAATCATGGTCCCATCTCTATTTCATCGCCTAATGCCCTGTCTCGCAGGGCATTTTCTTTTGACCAAACCTACCTTTTCTGCTAGGCTAGGGAAGACCTAAACAGGGGTTTTTAGACATGGTATGGAGTCAGTTTTTAATTTGGTTTCAGGTGATTATCGGCATTCTCTTGATGGCTGTCATCCTTTTGCAGTCTCGGGGATCCTCTTTGGGTGAGACCTTTGGCGGCAGTGGCGTATTTTACGGTACTCGCAGAGGACCAGAAAAAGCTCTTTATTACATTACTATCGTTCTAGCGATCTTGTTTGTCATCAGCTCCTTTGTGATGCTGTTCGTCAAATAATTTTGGCCTCATGAGCAACCAAGAGCCCGAAATCCACGTCGTTAAGCGTCTAAAGTCGATCAAGACCACCCATACCGCTCTTTCGGCTATCAACGGCCTCCAGCGGTTCTTCGGCGATGCCATGCAATGGTTTGGTGGTTTGGCTCGCAAATTTAATTTCACCGAAAAAGCTGTTTTAGCTGTACTTATCACCATGATCGTCGGTGGTAGTGTTGGTTTGGCGCTTTCACGAGAAAATTCCAGCGAACTCCAACCGGCTACTGGTGGTGCCCATATCGAAGGCATGATTGGTCAGCCCCAATCCATTAATCCACTTTTGGCTGGCACTAATTCCGTTGATCGCGATATCTCCCGCTTGGTTTATTCTGGCTTAACAAAAATCGGTGCTGGTCGGGAAGTCCTGCCAGACTTATCGACTGGCTGGGATGTTTTGGATAATGGCAAAACTTACATCTTCCAATTACAACCCAATGCCAAGTGGCATGACGGTCAGCCTTTTTCTGCCGATGACGTTGTATTTACTTTTAATGTTTTGCAGAACAACGACTATAACGGGGTCTTAAAAACTGATTTTACCGGCATACTGGTTGAAAAAGTTTCTGATTTTGCAGTTAAGATCACATTGCCAATGTCTTCGGTTTTCTTTTTAACCGATGTCTCGTTTGGTATTATTCCCGCTCATATTTTCCAAGATATTCCCGTCAAAGATTTAGCGGCGAGTTACACCACTAGTAAAATTATCGGCACTGGGCCATACCAATATCAGAACTTCAAGGATGGCGCCCTCACCTTAAAACGTTTTGAAGACTATTACGGCACAAAGCCATATCTCGAAAGTATCGTTTTTTCTTTCTTTGATAACGCGGAAAATCTCTATGCCGCTTTGCGCAACCGTCAAGTTAGCGCCGCTGGCTTTACTGAACCAGTTTTTAGCGATACCTCATCATCAGACAACAAATACGAATTTGCGTTGCCGCAATATAAAGCGATTTTCTTTAATCAATTAAGCGGTAATGCGTTGCTTCAAAATGCTACTATTCGCCAAGCTCTGGCCTATGCTACCAACAAACAGCAGATCATCGATGAAGTAGAACAAGGCTATGCCGTGCAAGTAGACTCACCAATTTTGCCGGGATTTTGGGGAAACAATCCGAATTTGAAAAAATATGAGTTTGATATCGCCAAAGCTGCCAGTTTATTAAAACGCGATGGTTGGACAGATTCCGACAAAGACGGAATTTTAGATAAGAACAACGGCAAAACCCGCTTGAGTTTAAAAATTTCTTTCCGTGATGATGCGAAATCTCGCCGGACTGCCGAATTAGTCCAACAGAATTGGAAATCGATCGGCGCAGAAGCCATTCTTTTGCCGTTGGATGCTACCACGTTGGTAAAAGACATTATCCGGCCTCGGGCCTATGAAGTATTAATTTTTGGACAAGATTTAGGTGGCAACTCCGACCCGTATGTTTATTGGCACAGTAGTCAGATTACCGATCCGGGTCTAGCGCTCGCCCCGACTGTGGATAAGGACATTGATAACAATTTAGAACAAGCTCGGACGGCCGCTAGTTTGAGCAAAGCTATCCCGTACTATTTAAAGTTTCAGTCCGCCTTTGCGGATTTAGTTCCGGCTATTTTGCTTTATCAACCGAAATACACTTATCTGGCAGACAAAAAAGTCAAAGGCGTAACTGATAAAATTAACTTGTCATCTACGGCTGATAGGTTTATAGATATCGGGAAGTGGTACGTTAAGTCCCATAGGGAATAAGAGAGAAGAGAGAAGAGAGAAGAGAGAAGAAGGAACTAAAATCTCACCAATCTCTCCAATCTTCATCAATCTCACCAAGCGTCGGAACAATAAAAATAAAAAGCTGACCTCTGTTTGGCATTGATGAATTGGGAAATTGAAAATTAACTACACAGTAGTTTTTGGGCCGGTGGCGAAACTGGCATACGCGCAGCGTTAAGGGCGCTGTGGGGTAATACCCGTGGAGGTTCAACTCCTCTCCGGCCCACCATGAAACGGCTTCGCCGTAATATCCAATACCCAATATCCAATCAGAAAACAAAAAATCAAAAATCTCTTTAATCGAACATTGGACATTGGTGAATTGGACATTAACTACGAAGTAGTTTTTAAGGGCGCGTAGCTCAGCTGGTTAGAGCACTTGGTTTACATCCAAGGTGTCGGGGGTTCGAATCCCTCCACGCCCACCACGAACCACTCACATTCGTTCGGGTTCATGGCGCCGCCATGAACGATAGGAAGATAAAAAGTGGCGAGTGCCATGTGCCCTAAACCGCAAAGATTCAGGGCGTCGCTGGAGCAAAGCGACTAGTACTGTGGCATTCACTCTTGCTTGAAAAATATGGTTTAATTGAGTATGTTATGCCGAGGTAGCTCAGTGGTAGAGCAGATGCCTGAAGAGCATCGTGTCGGGTGTTCGATCCACCCCCTCGGCACCACGCGGGTGTCGTATAACGGCTATTACATTACCTTGCCAAGGTAGAGACGGGAGTTCGACTCTCCTCACCCGCTCCATCGAAAAATCGGCCAATGGCTGGTTTTTTGATGGGTGAACTCAAAAGTAACTTGGGAAACTTCTCGAGACCTTCTCTTGTACCACATAATGAATCTAGTACACTTAACGTGTATAAGTAATAAAGTTTTTGCACAATCATGAAGACGCATTCTCGCAAAACATCAAAAAAACATTTTTCTGGCTCAAAACACAAATTACTTATTTGGATTATAGTACTACTTATCGCGGGAGCGACTGGTTATATGTACTTGAATAAGAACACCAGCCCAAGTCACGCTGATGCAGATTTGAATTTATATGTTTCAACGCTAGGTAACGACAGCAATCCAGGTACTATCAAGCGTCCCCTGAGGAGTATTCATCAAGCGCTCGCTCTTAAAGGGGAGCTGTCGGCATCAGCATTAGCAATTAACATTGTCGGACCATCCTATTTGGTCGACAAAAAGGACTATGTAGCGGCCGGTTATCAGATCCCTAATCGCATTACTGAAGGCTCTGTGAGCATGGGCCCTTTGCAGAGTGCTGCTACTGTCATCTCGGGGCGACAAACGACTATTTATGCCGAGAGTCCGGTCGAAAATATAAGCTTCTTCGTAGGCAATACCGGAACGTTAAAAATCGGTGGGTTACGATTCACGGTCGGTCTTGTCGCTCAAGCATCTGGTCGCGATGCGAGTATTCAAATTGCGGCCAATGATTTCAGTTTGGCGTGGGCACCCGATCACGCTGACGCAGATCTTGATCTTTCCTGTTCCAGTTCGTCTTATTGCCGTGCCACTAAAAATACATTTACCATCTTCAATGGTCCATTTGGAGACATGCTCGTAAATGCTCTTAATCTTAATTCGTATGGCTCGGCCAGTATTGATGCCGATTGGAACACATTTAAGTATCCTGCAACAGAAGATTGGCCTGATGAGTTGAACCCGCCGGGACCGGGTGGCTACCAAATAAGAGGCATTGTGTCCTGGGGCAGTAGTCCATCAAGAATTCTTGGTAATACTTTTGTAAGCGATAAATTCAACGGCAAGACTGGATTCTTGGGCTACGTGGGTATTAGCTATTCACCGTCAGCCGTTGTGGGCAAGAATAGCTTTACGAAGTTTAGCGGTATACCTCTCGATAAGCGTAATTAAATCTCTATTCGGTCATCAGCTATACTACACTTGTTGTTCTTCGACACGGGTGCATTGAGGTTAGCGCGCCAGTTATTACCCAGCGGGGCTGACCTGATGTTGTCGGAACTGCTATGAGCTGATTTTATCAGTGGGTTACGACCCGCGCGCTCGCCGTTCTACCCGTTGTCCAAGACGATCGAGGGGCAGTTTGCTGCCCCTCCTTTTCTAGCTAGTTAATTTTTCTCGTCCTAGGCTGTAATATAGGAGGGGCAGTTTTATTGTTATATTGGGCCAGATGGCCGAGCGGTTAGGCAGGGGTCTGCAAAACCCCGTACAGGAGTTCGACTCTCCTTCTGGCCTCCAGTCTTCGCTACCTTAACAGGTAGCTACGCCTGGCTGACGCCATTCTATTCTTAATGTGAGTGGCTAAGTCTGGTTGGAACTAATATAAAAACAAAAGCGAAGACTGTCCTGTGCAATCCTGCATAGCTCACAGAGCGACGCATGGGCGTAGTCCTGCATAGCTGTTAAGCGACGCACGGACGAAGCATGGACTTCCTCTAATTATTTCGCTGTAATATCCAATACCCAATCAGAAAACAAAAAATCAAAAATCTTTTTAATCGAACATTGGACATTAACTACGAAGTAGTTTTCATGGGCAGGTGGTGGAACGGTATACACGAAGGACTTAAAATCCTTTGCCGCAAGGCTTGAGGGTTCGAATCCCTCCCTGCCCACCAATAAACGGCTTCGCCGTAATACCCAATATCCAATTACCAATAAACAAAAAAATGAACCGTCATTCCCGCGAAAGCGGGAATCCAGAAAAGAAAATAAACAAAAAACTTTTTTCTGTTTTTGTCTGGATTCCCGATCCCTCCAGAGACGGGCAAGCGGGTCGGGAATGACGAAGGAACAGTTTGGAAAATTAGAACTTAGGATTTGTTTGTGATTTGGTGCTTGAGATTTGGGATTTACTATTTAGAATAGGGGCACGTGGCGGAACTGGTATACGCGCAGCGTTCAGGTCGCTGTGGGAGCAATCCCGTGGAGGTTCAACTCCTCTCGTGCCCACCATGAAGCAGTGCATAGCACGCTTCATGGCCGTGAAGTGAGCTTCGCTCTACTTCACTGGCCAATATGGTTCTGATTTATAAAAGCAACAGACTAACCATATATCTACAACCAATTCACAACTTAGTCTTCTATCAAAAGAAAAACGTATTCAGACAATTAATGCCATTGTTGGATATTTCAAATCCGAACGCAACGAAGATATTGGTATCATTGCGGCTGAAGAAATTTTAATTTTTTTCTTAGAGCAAATTGGTAAATCTGTTTATAACCAAGGTGTCAAAGATGCTCGCAAAATTCTTGAACAGCGGTTAGCTGATTTTGGGATCGATCTAGAAGGGCTGATCTTGGAGGAGCCCAGCCCAAGGTAAGATTTGGTATTATATGCTCATATGACTAAACTTCCTCATCAAGCCAGACGATATGGTTATCGGATTAAAAAACGCTTCCGCGAAGACCCTTTTTCAGTAATCGTCCTCTATGCGCTATTTTTTAGCTTGTTCTTTCTGATCTTCGCCTTTCGTGGGTTAATCGCCACAGTTTTCATCAAACCGTTGGGTATCATCAATCCTTCGACCCAAACGACAACTTTGCCGACTAACCAAACTCCTGCTGACGAGACTAATAGTTTTATTTTAAAGAGCGATCAAAAATATACCGTCAAAGAAGGCGATACCCTTTACAGCGTTGCGAACGCGCTGGAATTAAATTGGAAAGATTTAGCGACGCTCAATGAAATTCAGCCACCCTACGACTTGGAAGTTGGTCAGGAATTGAAGCTCCCATAACAGAATAAATTCTAAATTCGAAATCCTAAATCCTAAACAAATCTTAAATCTTAAATTCTAATGCTTCAAACGTTTTCTCTGTCATTCCCGCCCTCCTCTTTGTCATTCCCGCGTAGGCGGGAATCCAGCCAAGAACAAAAACATTTTTTCTTTTTTCTGTCTGGATTCCGGATCAAGTCCGGAATGACGAATTGTTTATTTTAGTAATTGGTATTTCGTGCTTCGTGCTTGTTTCGTATTTCGTATTTCGTATTTATCTCCCTAGATACTAGATACTGAATTGTGTTTCGTGTTTCGGATTTACTTTCAAGAAATGACAAAATTCTTTATTTGGCTAATTTTTTTGGTTGGGTTGCTGGGTGGATTGATCATCGGGGTGGGTTTTTATTTATCGCCACAAGGTGTGTTAAAAACTTCTGATGCGATCGTGGTAATTAGCGGAGGAGAGACTGATTTGCGAGTGAAAGAAGGTGTTAGATTGTATCAGGCCGACTGGGCGCCTCTCATGATCATGTCCGGTGCCGCTCGGGATGAAGGCGAATCAAATGCCGAAGCCATGAAACGACTGGCCATCAGTTATGGGGTGCCATCAGACAAGATCCTAGTTGAAAAAGAAGCTCGTGACACCTTCGACAATGCGAAATTTACCCACGATTTACTGGAAGAACACCAGATTAGATCTATTATTCTGGTGACCTCTCCTTACCATCAGCGTCGGGCCTATCTAACTTTCCGCTACTATCTTGGTCCCGATGTAACAATCATCAACCACTCGGCGGCTGACTCGGCTTGGCGAAAAAATGGTTGGTGGAATAACGCTTGGGCCAGAAGCATCACCTTCAGCGAGCTCCAAAAGCTGACTTATTTAGCAGTTTTCTTTAAGGGAGAGACAAAAACCAGTATACTGGACGGGACAAATTAGTATCTAGTATCTAGCGACTAGTATCTAGCGACAAGGATTAGTCACTAGAAAAAATCCGAAGCACGAAATCCGAAATCCGAAACACAATTCAGTATCTAGTATCTAGGGAGGTAAATTCGAAGCACGAAATTCGAAATCCGAAACAAGCACGAAATCCAAAATCCGAAATCCGAAACAAATCCGAAGCACGAAATACCAATGATTAAAATAAACAATTCGTCATTCCGGACTTGATCCGGAATCCAGACAGAAAAAAGAAAAAATGTTTTTGTTCTTGGCTGGATTCCCGCCTACGCGGGAATGACAAAGAAGAGGGTGGGAATGACAGAGAAAACGTTTGAAGCATTAGAATTTGGAATTTGTTTATAATTTAGATATTAGAGTTTCGAATTTTATAAAAAAGGAGGCAATTATGTGGTGGATTTGGCTTATTTTAATCTTAGCTTTGGTAGCTTGGGTGGTTGGGATGTTCAATGGTCTGGTAATCCTCAAAAATCGCGTTAATGAGGCCGCTAGCGATATTGATGTTCAGCTCAAGCGTCGGCATGACTTGATTCCCAATTTGGTCAATACTGTACAAGGTTATGCCCAGCATGAACGGGAATTGTTCGAAAAAGTTACTCAAGCTCGTAGTAATGCGGTCGCAGCTGGCAGTAACCCCGATCTCAAACAAAAAGCCGCAGCCGAGAACACTCTGACTTCTGCTTTGCGCAGTCTCTTTGCGGTAGCAGAGAATTATCCTGACCTAAAAGCCAACCAAAACTTCTTAGCTTTGCAGGAAGAATTATCTGATACCGAAAATAAGATCATGTCATCACGTCGCTTTTACAACACCAATGTTCGTGACTACAACATTCGTCGTGAGATCTTCCCAACTAGTATCATGGCTCAAATGTTCAAATTTGAACGTCGTGAACAATTTGAGTTGGAGGACATCAAGGAGCGCGAGCTTCCCGAAGTGAAGTTCTAACATGTACAAAGCAATTTCTGCCAATCGGTTTCGCACCATACTTTTGATGGCAATATTTTTTGCCGTCATAGTTGGGATTGGTTGGATTTTGGCAAACGTCTACGATGACCCAGCGATGCTTGGTATCGCGGTAGTAATTAGCGTGGCGATGAACTGGATTAGTTATTTCCGGAGCGACAAAATCGCATTGACTACTGCCAAAGCCCGACCAGTTGATGTTCGCGATCTGACCGAACACAAAATTCAAAATTTAGTTGAGAATTTAAGCATTACTGCTGGTGTCCCAGCGCCACAAGTTTATATCATTGACGATCCATCAATGAATGCATTCGCTACTGGTCGCAATCCAGCTCACGCCAGTATCGCTTTAACCCGTGGTTTGATCGAAACGTTGGACAAAACCGAAATCGAAGGCGTAATCGCACACGAGCTTTCTCATGTCAAAAATTATGATATTTTATTAGCTACTGTAGTAGTAACTTTGGTTGGTACAATTACATTGTTGGCCGATTGGTTCACGCGTTCTCGGTGGATCGCCAGCAGTAACGACAATGACAATGGTGGCACTAATATATTAGCGGCGGTGGGATTAGTCTTAATTGTTTTATCACCAATTTTTGTCACTTTGTTACAACTAGCGGTTTCTCGTAAACGTGAATTACTGGCCGATGCCTCGGGGGCAATGTTAACCCGCTATCCCGAAGGTCTGGCACGGGCCTTAGAAAAAATTTCTGCCAAACCTCAAACTTTAAAATCTGCCAATCGGGCTACTGCGCATCTTTTTATCGTCAGCCCGTTTGCCAGTAAGGTGAGGGCATCGATTGCTAATCTCTGGTCAACTCACCCGCCAATTGAACAACGAATTAAGTTATTAAGAGGTATGGGGGCTTAAATGAAACTTATTCAACCAACAGCCTTGGTCTTAATTGCCCTGCTAGCACTCGGTGGTGCGCGGTGCGGGCAAAATGCGACCGTCAACGGTAGTATTGAACAGACCAGTATCGCTACTGGTATCACCTACGACAACCAGCCAGAAAACAGTCTGGAGCAAGTTCCGGCGAGTGCAACAGCGATTTATCTTTCGGCAGAAATTGCCAACCCGACTAAATCCACTACCGTACAGGTGGCTTGGTATCAATTACCAACTACCGTCATCGCCAGCGAGGAATTTAGTGGCAAACGGGAAAGTGGCGGTAATAATCTCGATTTCGACTATACCAAGTCCACCAGCTGGTTAGCTTCGCGAATAACTCGAACCGGCTTAAGCTGGTCGCTGGGCGATTATCGGGTAGAAGTCAGCCTGAATGGCAATATCGCCAAAACCCTGTTCTTCAAAGTGGTGAGTGACAGCGAAGCCGAAAAAGCCAGCGTCGAGAAAATTGTGAGCGCCTTAAGGGTAGGGGACGCTTTGGACGACGACAACCAGTTAGTCGCCGCTAAAACCAGCTTGGCTCGGGGGACTGACAATATCCACATTGCTGTTACCCTAACCGGTGCCAAAGCTGGTAGTAATCTGGAAGTCGGAGTTCGGTTTGTCAAAACCGATCTAGTTATCAACTCCTTTTCGTCAGTAGTATCGGGTAGTAAAACCCTGATTTTCTCCCTCCCCCGAGACCGTTTTGGCCGACTTTGGACCGATAAACTCTGGCCGGTCGGTAGTTTCGAAGTTACCGCCAAATTGAACGGGGTCATTGCTCGAACCACCACCTTTGTGGTCCAGCCTTAAAAAAAGTGGTTGCATCCATTGTGGGGTATCGTTTATAATGCAGACAACCTTGTGGGGTCTTGACGAGTAGCCCGATTTTAGTCATCTTTTTGCTACTATCCGAGACATTAAAAGCTGGTTCTATTCTTAACTTTTTGAGCAACTCTCGATTCAAAGAGCAGGTATTTTTATGGCAAAAAATCAGCTGGACAAAGATATTTTGATTACCGCTAACCGCCTTTACGAAGATAAGTGGTACACCGATAAGAAAAAAGTTCCCCCGCTTCCCGAGCTAAACAATTTACAGCGTCGTTCATACGAGTACTTCATTCGTGAAGGCCTCAAAGAATTGTTCGCTGAAATTAGCCCGATCGAAGACTTAACGGGTAAAAATTTGGAACTTCATTTTGTCGACTACTATTTTGAGGAGCCGAAGTTTACCGAACAAACTGCTCATGAGCGGTACGCTACCTATGAAGCGAGTCTTCGCGTCAAATTGCGATTAGTAAATAAGAACACCGGCGAAATTAAAGAACAAGAAGTTTTTTTGGGCGATATTCCGGTGATGACCCAATCCGGAACTTTTATTATTAATGGTGTTGAGCGGGTCATCGTTTCTCAATTAGTTCGCTCCTCCGGCGTGTTATTCACTCGTGAAGATGGTCTTGAACACGGTCAGTATGGTGCCAAGATCATTCCTGAACGAGGCGCTTGGTTGGAACTGGAGACTAACGGTAAGGGAATTATTTCGGTCAAGATCGATCGCAAACGCAAAACTTTTATTACTACTTTGTTGCGAGCTTTTGGGATTAGTAGCGACGCAGAATTAATTGAATTGTTTGCTGATGTTGGTGACAATCCTAAACTTGGTTTTCTGAAAGCAACTATCGAAAAGGATCCAACCAAATCTACCGATCAAGCTTTGTTGGAAGTTTACAAAAAAATTCGTCCCGGCGATCTCGCAACTGTTGATAACGCTCGGACGCTTTTTGTTAATACGTTCCAGAATTTTCGTCGTTACGATCTAGGTGCCGTTGGTCGCTACAAATTAAACAAGCGGTTAAAAGTAAATCATCCTAACGAACCAGAGTTTCGAGTTTTAACTAAGGACGATCTGATCACGATTACTCGTGAGATCATTCGGTTAGACAATAACGGTGGTTTAGCTGATGACGTTGATCACCTGAAGAACCGACGTGTGAAAGCTGTCGGTGAGTTGATGCAAAATAAATTCCGGACTGGTTTATTGCGCGTAGAAAGAATCGTTAAAGACCGCATGAGCGTTTCGGATATTAATACGATGACTCCGGCCCAGCTGATTAATGCTCGACCGATTTCCGCGATCATGCAGGAATTCTTCGGTTCTTCGCAGTTAAGCCAATTCATGGATCAGACCAATCCTTTGGCCGAGCTGGAACATAAACGGAGATTGTCGGCGATGGGCCCAGGTGGGTTGTCCCGCGAACGGGCCGGTTTTGAAGTTCGTGATGTCCATACCAGCCATTACGGTCGGATCTGTCCGATTCAAACTCCAGAAGGTCAAAACATTGGTTTGGTCGGTCATCTCGCTTCTTACGCTCAAGTTAATGATTTTGGGTTTATCGAAACTCCCTATCGCAAAATCAACTCTGAAGTTGCTAATGATGGCAAAGCGGCGATTGGTCGGACTCTTCACCGAGACGTCATTGATCCCAAAACCAAAAACATTGTCGCGGCTTCCGGTACTGTCGCCGATGAAGCGTTAGTCCAAAAGTTAGCCAAAATCGACGGTATTACCAAAATTGAAGTTAAATCTTTTGTCACACCGCACATTGAATATCTTGATGCTCATGTTGAGGAAGATTTAGTTATTGCTCAAGCCAATATTCCGTTGGATGACAAAGGCCAAGTCTTAAGCAGTCATGTTGCCGCTCGTCAGCAAGGCGAACCAACCTCTGTTTCGATCGGTCGCGTTAGCTATATGGACGTTTCACCAAAACAGATCGTTAGTGTTACCACTTCTTTGATCCCGTTTGTTGAACATGATGATGCCAAACGTGCCCTGATGGGTTCCAACATGCAACGTCAGGCTGTTCCGTTGGTGATTCCTCAAGTTCCAATTATCGGCACCGGTATGGAAGCTGACGCCGCGGTTGGTTCTGGATGGGTGATTACCGCTCCGGAAGATGGCACGATTAAATACGCCGACAGTAGCCGAATTGAATTTTTGGCCGAAGGTAGCAAAAAGCCGATTACTTACACGCTGACCAAATTCGCTCGCAGTAATCATGAAACCAACCTCAATCAAACTCCGCTAGTCAATACTGGCGACAAAGTGAAGAAGGGGACTGCGTTATGTGACGGTCCAGCAATTAGTAATGGCAAATTGGCGCTGGGACGCAACTTGGTAGTTGCCTTCATGCCATGGGGCGGTGCTAACTATCAGGATGCCGTGATTTTGTCTGATCGAGCTGTTAAAGATGATGTCTTTACGTCTATTCATATTAAGCGGGAAGAGATTGATGTTCGCGATACTAAATTAGGCCCGGAGATCACCACTCGCGACATTCCTAATGTTGGCGAGGAAGCCGTGGCTGATTTGGATGAAGATGGCATTATTCGCATTGGTGCTCGCGTTACCTCCAACAATATTTTAGTCGGTAAGATTACTCCCAAAGGTGAAACTGAATTAACTGCCGAGGAAAGACTGTTGCGGGCTATCTTTGGTGAAAAAGTTAAAGATGTTAAAGATACTTCTCTTCGGATGCCACACGGCGGTTATGGAAAAGTTATTGGTGTTCAAGTTTTTGATGCTAGTAAAGGTGACAAACTCGAAGTTGGTGTGTTAAAGCGCATTTACGTTAATATTGCCCAGATGCGTAAAATTTCAGTTGGCGACAAATTAGCCGGTCGTCACGGTAATAAGGGTGTTATTTCAAAAATCGTACCGCAAGAAGATATGCCATGTTTGCCAGATGGTACTCCGGTTGATGTCATTTTGAATCCCCTTGGTGTCATCTCCCGGATGAACTTGGGTCAGATTTTGGAAACTCATTTGGGTTGGGCCGCTGGCACTTTAGGTTTCAATGCGGTTAACCCAGTTTTCGAAGGTATTGGAATGCAGGGCATTGTCGAAGAACTGCGGAAGGGCAATTTACCAGAAAACGGCAAAATTCAATTAACTGACGGTCGCTCCGGTGAACCTTTCGGTCAGCCCACTACGGTCGGTGTAATTTACATGATGAAATTGGCGCACATGGTTGATGACAAGATCCATGCTCGTTCCATCGGCCCGTATGCTTTGGTTACCCAGCAGCCACTCGGTGGTAAAGCTCAACTTGGCGGTCAGCGATTTGGTGAAATGGAAGTTTGGGCGTTGGAAGGCTATGGCGCCGCCTATATTTTGGAAGAAATGCTGACGATCAAATCCGATGACGTTCAGGGACGCGCCCGCACTTATGAATCGATCATCAAGGGTGAGCCGATCCAAAAACCTCAAACGCCAGAAGCTTTCAACGTAATTGTTAAGGAACTCCAAGGTTTAGGGCTAAACGTTGAAGTGGTTCATTCTCCAGACGAATTAAAGCGTCCGATCGGTGAACATCGTGATAGCGGTAAAGCTTTACATAAAACTATCAAGCGTAAATCTTAATGAAACCAGATAACATTACTGAATCAGACTTTTTGGCGGTTCGGATCGGTGTCGCTTCGCCCGAACAGATTTTCGATTGGTCTCACGGCGAAGTTACCAAACCAGAAACCATTAACTACCGGACTCTGCGTCCGGAGAAAGATGGTTTGTTTGATGAAAGAATTTTTGGCCCCACCAAAGATTGGGAATGTTATTGCGGCAAATACAAGAAAATCCGATACAAAGGCATTGTCTGCGATAAATGCGGCGTGGAAGTTACCCGAGCCGCTGTTCGGCGTGAACGGATGGGACACATTCAATTAGCCGCCCCAGTTAGCCACATCTGGTATTTGCGTGGCACGCCATCTCGTTTGGGTCTGACATTAAATGTCCCCGCCCGTCGAGTTGAGCAGGTAATTTATTTTGCCGCTTACATTATTACTAGTGTCGAAGAAGATGCTCGCAGTCAGGCGCTGGCACAACTAGAACAAGAATTCAAGAATCACATTACTCGCTTAAAAAATGAGCACAAACAACAACGTTTAAGCGATGCTGAACTTGAAGAAAAATTAGACAAACTCAAAGCCGCCTACCAAACTGCAGTCAATGAAATTAAAGAATTGAAATTAAAGCAGATCCTCTCCGAGCATGAATACCGCAATCTGGCGCTGAAATATGGTCAGGTATTCAAAGCCGGTATTGGTGCCGAGGCAGTTTACCAATTGATCAAAGACATGGATTTGGATGAGGAAATCAAACAGATCCGGTTGCAGTTGCGTGATGCCGCTGGCCAAAAATTCAAGCGTTTGCAAAAACGGTTACGTTTGTTGGATGGCATGATCAAGGCTAATCTTCATCCATCTTGGATGTTTATTACCGTTTTGCCAGTTATTCCACCAGACCTTCGGCCAATGGTACAGCTCGATGGTGGTCGGTTTGCTACTTCTGACTTAAACGATTTGTATCGTCGGGTTATCAACCGCAATAATCGCTTAAAGAAATTAGTCGAGATCGGCGCTCCGGAAGTTATTACTCGCAACGAAAAACGGATGCTTCAGGAAGCCGTTGATGCTTTGTTTGACATTACTGCTCGTGAAACCTCTACCACCACAGCGACTAAGCGCCAGCTAAAATCGTTGTCCGATATGTTAAAGGGTAAGCAAGGTCGGTTCCGTCAGAACCTGCTTGGTAAGCGTGTCGATTATTCTGGTCGTTCTGTCATTGTGGTTGGTCCAAAATTGGAACTGGACGAATGTGGTGTGCCAAAATCAATTGCTTTGGAATTATTTAAACCGTTTGTGATCGCCAAGTTAATGCAGGACGGCATTGTTCATAATGTCAAAACTGCCGGTAAGATGGTGGAAAAAGAAACCACCGAAGTTTGGGATGCGCTGGATAGTGTCATCGGTCACTATCATGTGTTGTTAAATCGCGCTCCTACTCTTCACCGTTTGGGTATCCAAGCCTTCAAGCCAATCTTGGTGGAAGGAAATGCGATCCAACTGCATCCGTTAACTTGTACGGCTTTTAACGCGGACTTTGATGGCGACCAAATGGCGATCCATTTACCATTGTCTGAACCGGCCCAAAAAGAAGCGCGGGAAATTATGTTATCCACTAAGAACTTACTGAAACCAGCTACCGGTGATCCGATCGTACTGGCCGACCAAGACATGATCTTGGGCTGCTACTATTTGACCTTAAAGGCTGATTTACCAGCCGAGGGAAAACTAAAAACCTTCTCCGATATTAATGAAGCGAGATTAGCGTTAGCTCACCATGCGATCCATCTACACACTCCAATTTTTGTGTCAGCCAAGGGTGAAAATCGCGAAACTACCCTCGGTCGATTGATCTTTAATGAAATTTTGCCGGAAGAATTCGCATACTTTAATGATGTAGCCGATAAAAAATCGCTCAAAAAAATCGTTATCAACTGTTACAAAGTCATGACTCAAGAACGGACAGTTGAGTTGGTTAATGGCATCAAAGATCTTGGCTTCGAATATGCAACCTTATCCGGCGCTACTTTTTCTGCCACCGATTTGGAAATTCCTAATGAAAAGGCCAGCATTATTTCTAATACTGACGATCAAGTTGAGATTATCCGTCAACAATTTAAAGAAGGTTTAATTACTGCCGACGAACGTCGCCGTTTAGTCATTAACTTATGGGAAAAAACTAAACAGGAAGTGGAAGCTCTCTTAAAGAGCCAATTAAGTCACAAATTGTTTAATCCTACTGCCATGATGGTCAATTCTGGCGCCAGAGGTAGTTTGGAACAGTTCAACCAGATGGTTGGTATTGTTGGTACCAAAGTTAGTGCGACCGGTAGCAAGATCGAATTGCCAGTTAAATCCAACTACAAAGAAGGTCTCGAATCTTTGGAATATTTCTTATCCACTCATGGCGCCCGTAAAGGTCTCTCCGATACTGCCTTGCGTACTTCTGATGCTGGTTATTTGACTCGTCGTTTGGTGGATGTTTGTCAGGATGTAGTCGTCGCTCAAACCGATTGCGGCACCTCTGCTGGTATCCAAATGCCACGTAATGCCGAAGATTTGTTGGGTGATCCATTTGAAAAAAGACTAGAAGGCCGCTACCTAGCCGAAGATGTGAAAGCTGACGGCAAAGTTGTGGCTCACGTTGGTGATTACATTACAGAAGATCTTGCCAAAGCGATTGATGCTACCGGTGTCGCTTCTGTCACTCTGCGTTCGCCGATTTGGTGCGAAGCCGATTGGGGCATTTGTCAGAAATGTTATGGCAAAGATTTGGCTCGGGGTAAATTGACGGCTATTGGTGAGGCGGTTGGTATTGTTGCCGCTCAAAGTATCGGTGAGCCGGGTACCCAGTTAACCATGAGAACTTTCCATACTGGTGGTGTAGCTTCGACTGCCGATATTACCCAAGGTTTGCCACGGGTAGAAGAATTGTTTGAAGCTCGCAATCCTAAAACCGAAGCCATGATGGCCACCATTGCCGGTGTTATCAGCATCATGGAAGTTGGCAATAAAAAAGTTATGCGACTGGAAGGCGACGAAGATGCCACTACCCAAATTTCAGTTCCTACCGGTGCTGATGTTAAGATTTCTGGCACTACTAAAGTCAAGCGCAATGATGTTTTGTTTATTACCAAGTCCGGTGAAGAGTTTAAATCACCGACTAGTGGCGAAGCCGTTGTTGAAGATGGCTCGATCATGCTAACTTACACCAAAAAACAGACCTACGAATTCCAACTTACCAATCGGACTTTCCTGCGTGTAAAAGACGGCGATACAGTTGAGCGTGGTCAGCAATTAACGGAAGGCCAGCTCAATTTGAAAGATCTAATGGAGCTAAAGGGAGTGGAAGCAACCCAACGCTACATCATTAACGAAATTCAAAAAATTTATAATTTACAAGGCCAGAACATCAGCGACAAACATATTGAAATTGTCGTTCGACAAATGTTCTCCAAGGTTCGCATCGAAAAAGCCGGCGATAGCGATTTAATTGCCGGTGAAATTGCTGAACGGTTGAAATTCAATCAGGCCGCTGCTGACATGGTGACCAAAGGCAAGACTCCGCCGATTGCTACTCAACTATTGTTGGGCGTAACCAAGGCTTCCTTAAATACTGAAAGCTTCCTGTCTGCCGCTTCCTTCCAAGAAACTACTCGGGTTTTGGTAGATGCCGCAGTCGTTGGTAAAGTCGATTACCTTCGAGGTCTGAAAGAAAATGTCATTGTTGGACGGCTCATTCCTGCTGGTACCGGCTTCTATGAGTATCACAAGGATATGACACCACCGGTTAAGATTGACAACGAAGAATAATATCAGATAAACTACGGCGTGGGCAGAAATTAACCAATCTGTCCCATTAAGTCGTCATTCTGACAAGCCTCCCTCCCCGTCATTCTGAACTTCTCGTCATTCCAAACCCCTCCCCCGTCATTCTGGCAAGCGCAGCGCATCCAGAATCGTATAAAGACAACCTTTTCCTTGTCATTCCGAGCGAGCGTAGCGAGTCGAAGAATCTAGACCGAAGGTCGCTCCGCTAGATCCTTCATTACCATTCAGGATGACAGATGTGAAGAACACCATTCACTCTCCTCTCTATTCTCTATTCACTATTCACTATTCACTATCTCCTATGCCGACAGTTAATCAACTATTAAAGTCTGGCCGTAAAACCGCCGCCAAAAAGAGCAAATCACCTGCTCTGCAACGTCGTTTCAATACGCTCAAAAATCGGCCGGTGCGGTTAAAAAAGGGTTCTCCCTTCAAGCGGGGTGTCTGTACCAAAGTTACTACCATGACTCCTAAAAAACCAAACTCCGCTCTGCGAAAGATCGCTCGTGTTCGGTTAACCAATCGGATGGAAGTTACCGCCTACATTCCCGGCATCGGTCATAATCTGCAGGAGCACTCTATTGTTATGATCAGAGGCGGTCGGGTGAAAGACCTTCCGGGTGTTCGCTACCATATTGTCCGAGGCCATTTGGATACGGCTGGTGCTGCCAATCGGAAACAGGGCCGGAGTAAATATGGCGCCAAAAAAACAGAAGCAATTAAAGCATAAATCCCAAGCACGAAATACAAAATCCTAAACAAATCCCAAATCCCAAAAAATATCTTCCTTATATGTTTAGAATTTAGAAATTATAATTTAGAATTTACCAAGGTATGGCTCGTAGCAAACAAAAAATAGCTAAACATTTTGAACCGGACCAAAAGTACGGCAATATTTTAATTGGCCGGCTGATCAGTAAGATTATGCTTAACGGTAAGCGTACCGTTGCTGAACGGATCGTTTATCAAGCGCTGGATGCGGCCTCTAAAAAATTAGGTAAAGAGCCAGTCGAAGTTTTTGAAACTGTCATGCACAATATCTCTCCCTCCGTTCAGTTAAAAGCGCGTCGGATGGGCGGTTCCAATTTGCAAGTACCGACTGAAGTTAGCGCTGACCGCCGAATTGTCATTGCTATGAAATGGTTAGTTCAAGTTTCTCGGGGCATTAAAGGCAAACCGATGAAAGATAGATTAACTCAAGAATTAATTGACGCTTACAACGGCACCGGTAACACGATGCGCAAGAAAGAAGAAACTCACCGGATGGCTGAAGCCAACCAAGCCTTCGCCCATTTCTCGAAGTTCTAACAAATAGACGAATAGACGAATCGATAAGTCTATTAGTCTATAGGTCTATAAATCTATAGGTCTATAAGTCTTTATTCATGACCGAACGACAATATTCTCTCGACAAAACCCGTAACATTGGCATCATCGCCCATATTGACGCTGGCAAAACCACCGTTTCCGAGCGAATTCTTTTTTATACCGGAAAAACTTATAAAATCGGTGAAGTTCATGAAGGTGCGGCTGTCATGGACTGGATGGAACAAGAACAAGAGCGGGGGATTACGATTACCTCTGCCGCTACGACTTGTTTCTGGAATGATACTCGAATTAACTTAATTGATACGCCGGGCCATGTTGATTTTACCGTTGAAGTAGAACGCTCTCTGCGTGTCCTAGATGGCGGTGTCGTCGTATTTGATGGTGTGGCTGGTGTCGAACCACAATCTGAAACAGTTTGGCGTCAGGCGGACAAATATTCGGTCCCACGCATTTGTTTTGTGAACAAAATGGATCGCATGGGTGCTGACTTCTATTTCTGCTACAAAACTATCCTTGATCGGCTCGGTGCTAACGCTGTGCCGATCCAATTACCAATTGGTGCGGCAGAAACTTTTAAAGGTATCGTCGATTTAGTTACTGAACGAGCCTACATTTATCAAGACGATTTAGGCAAAGATATTTTGGAAACTGATGTACCGGATGATTTGAAGGACAAGGTTAAAGAATTTCGTCACAACATGCTTGAGAAAATTGTTGAGACTGAAGACGCTCTGATGGAAAAGTTTTTGGCTGATCAAGCCATTACCAACGATGAACTAAAGCAGGCCATGCGGGCCGCGATTATCGCCGGTAAAATGGTGCCGGTCATGTGTGGTACTGCTTTAAAGAATAAAGGGATTCAAAAACTCCTCGATGCTGTGGTGGATTATTTGCCGACTCCCCTAGATGTTCCGCCGATTAAGGCCACCGATCCAAAAACTGGCGAGGATATTGAACGGCATCCTTCGGATGATGAGCCATTTACCGCCTTGGCGTTCAAAATTGCCACCGACCCATTTGTGGGGAAATTAGTTTATTTTCGAGTTTATTCCGGCACATTAAAGTCCGGCTCTTATGTTTTAAATGCCAGCAAAGGCACCAAAGAACGGGTTAGCCGCATTTTGCGGATGCACAGTAATCACCGCGAAGAAGTGGATCAAATTTTTGCCGGTGAGATCGGCGCTATTGTTGGTCTAAAAGATGTTACTACTGGTGATACGTTATGCGAAGAAGCTCATCCCGTCTTACTTGAATCAATTACCTTCCCTGAACCAGTTATCTCAATCGCGGTTGAGCCCAAGACCAAAGCCGACCAAGAAAAAATGGGTTTGGCGTTGGCGAAGCTGGCAGAAGAAGATCCAACTTTCCGGGTTACTTCCAACCAAGAGTCGGGTCAGACCGAAATTTCCGGTATGGGTGAACTTCACTTGGATATTATTGTTGATCGGATGAAGCGCGAATTTAAAGTTGAAGCTAATATTGGTAAACCGCAGGTGGCTTATCGTGAAACTATCACTACCGAAGCTACTAATGAGACCAAATACATCAAACAATCCGGTGGTCGCGGTCAGTATGGTCATGTTGTCTTAAAACTCGAACCACTCGAAACTGGTGGGTTTGAATTTGTGAACAAAATTGTTGGCGGTGTCATTCCCAAAGAATACATTCCGGCTGTTCAGAAGGGGATTGAGGCGGCGTTGGGACGCGGGGTGATCGCCGGCTATCCGGTAGTTGATATTAAGGCGACGTTATTCGATGGTTCGTATCACGAAGTCGACTCTAACGAAATGGCCTTCCAAATTGCAGGTAGTATGTGTTTCCAAGAAGGTGTCCGTAAGGGCAATCCAGTCATTCTCGAACCTATTATGAAAGTTGAAGCAGTTACTCCTGAAGAATATGCCGGTGATGTAATGGGGGATTTAAACTCCAAACGCGGCCGCATTGAGGGCATGACTGATCGGGCTAATGCTAAAGTGATTCGGGCCTTCGTTCCGCTCGCCGAGATGTTTGGCTATGCCACTAACCTGCGCTCCATGTCCCAAGGCCGCGCCTCCTACACCATGGAGTTCGACCATTACGAAAAGGTTCCGGCCAACATTCAGGCCGAGCTAGTCGCTAAAAAAGGCTAAAAAAGAGGCCCAGACACATAGCTTTTGACAGCTGTTGTTATCTTGGGCCTTTTTCTTTTCGTGTAGGCATAGTTCTTGTTTAGCCATGCCTACGGCTGGTGCCGGGTACGCCGTCTTTATGGTACGACCATACCCAGAGTACAGAGAAGATGAGGAGGAAGACCCCCCTGCCAACCAATTCTGTGAACACTGCCACTCGCACCTCCAAGTCGATTGATACGTTCACTGTAGCAAAAATATCAAAATTGTCAACCCCAGAGCTACTTACTACTAACTTAACCCCAAACAAGCTGGTGCCCATAAAAAGCTAATTGGGCCATGAAATAACTCAAATATCAAGCTCCCCGCCATCCGGCGGGGAGCTTACAAAACCGCCACCAGAGCCGAAAATCTTGACATAGCCCTCGATAACTGGTAGGTTTAGTTTAGCTCATTAGGCAGACCTTGCTATTAAGCGGGCTGACCACAAAGGAGAAAAAAATGGGCAACACAATCAAAGTGCACATTCCCAATAATGACGAGGCGTACGTCCTCAGCAAACTCGGCCGAACATTCTCTACGAGTTGCTAGATGGACGGCAGCCGCTATATGCTGGCGAGCGCCGGTGTGGTGGAGGCTGTTATATCGGCGTTAAAGGCGATAGGCGTCGAGATACTGTATGTCACCGAACTTGTAAAGGTGCCTGAGTCGCTTGTCACCCGCCTACCCGCAGGATCTCTCCACCTGGCAGGCGATCGGGTTCATCTCTCCCCATCGATGAAAGCCGGGGAATACATAGCAAAAGCCAAGGATCTTGATGCTCTCAGGGAGGGCCTTGCCGCTGCCGGGATCCGCTCCATTACGGAGCACCACTCGGCTGACAAGATCACTGATCTCCTCATCACGGACGACCATTCTGATGGCAGCGACTCCACTAACGATGTGGACGACACCGGTACTGATGGGGGAGGGGGCGACAACACCTCATGGTCAGATAACGACGACGACACCGGTACGGACCACACACCGGCCTAGTCTCGTTTCGAGACTCAAAACCTAGTACCTACCCAGGCCGCGGAACTCTCCGCGGCCTTTCTCATATGGAGAAGCCCCTTATTGTGTCATTCTGGGGAGCCCCACAGGGCGACGCCAGAATCTTATATACGATTCTGGACAAGCCAGAATGACGGAGCAACGGTTGTTGACACCTCGCTCAAGATGACCAAAATATGAGGGACCACCTTCCCCCAGATTGGTTAGATTGGATTAAATTGGATAAATTGGTTAGATTTTCTCAAAAAACCCTTGCTTTATCCTCCGAATTTAGGTATTTTCTAAAAGTATCACTTTTTACACCTATACTAATCTGTAAAGTTTTTAGAGGGACTTATGGCTGAAACATTTAAGCGCGATAAGGTTCACGTTAACGTCGGCACCATCGGCCACGTTGACCATGGTAAGACCACTCTGACTGCCGCTATCACTCAAGTGTTAGCTAGTAAGGGTTTGGCCACTGCCCGCAAGTTCGATGAGATCGATAATGCTCCTGAAGAAAAGGCGCGTGGTATTACCATTGCGACGAGCCATCAGGAATATGAGTCAGCGAAGCGTCACTACGCTCACGTTGACTGCCCCGGTCATGCTGACTACGTCAAGAACATGATCACCGGTGCCGCCCAGATGGACGCCGCTATTTTGGTGGTGGCCGCTACTGACGGTCCGATGCCACAAACTCGTGAGCACATTCTTTTGGCTCATCAGGTTGGTGTGCCTCAAATTATTGTCTTTTTGAATAAAACTGACATGGTTGACGATCCAGAATTGATCGACCTTGTCGAACAGGAAGTTCGTGACCTGCTCAAGAAATACGAATATCCAGGTGATGAGACCCCAATTATTCGTGGAAGTGCTCTGAAAGCTCTGGAAAATCCAACTGACGAAGCTGCTGCCAAACCAATTATGGATTTGGTCGAAGCTCTCGACACCTATATCCCAGATCCAGTTCGGGCGCTTGATAAACCATTCTTGATGCCAGTTGAAGATGTCTTCTCCATCAAAGGCCGTGGTACGGTTGCTACTGGTCGTGTGGAGCAGGGTGTCATCAAAGTTAACGAAGAAATTGAGATCGTTGGGATTAAACCAACCATGAAATCGGTTGTTACTGGTGTGGAAATGTTCCGCAAATTGCTTGATCAAGGTCAGGCTGGCGACAACGTTGGTTTGCTATTGCGCGGTGTTGAGCGTGAGCAGATCGAGCGTGGTCAGGTGATCGCCAAACCGGGTAGTATTACTCCTCATACCGAATTCGAATCTGAAATTTACGTCTTGAGTAAAGAGGAAGGTGGCCGTCATACTCCATTCTCCAAAGGTTACAAGCCGCAGTTCTACTTCCGGACGACTGACGTTACTGGCGAAGTCATTTTGGGCGAAGGCACCGAAATTGTTATGCCAGGTGATACTGCCAAAGTGAAAGTCGTCTTGATCGCTCCGATCGCTATGGACGAAGGCTTGCGGTTTGCTATTCGTGAAGGTGGTAAGACCGTTGCTTCTGGGGTTGTCTCAAAAATTCTCAAATAATTATCAAATCAGGCGTCGCTTCAATTTCGAAGCGGCGCCTGAACAAAAATTTCTTGTACACTTATGGCAAAAGCTCTCTCCCAATCAGATCCCAAAAAGAAACCGGAAAACGTCAAACATTCCGAAATCAAATCCGATAAGCAACGGATTCGGATTCGCTTAAAGGCGTATGATCACCGGATTTTAGATCGGTCGGCACATCAAATTATTGAAACTGCCGAGCGGACTGGTGCCGTTGTGTTGGGACCTATTCCTCTGCCAACCGATAAAAAAATTTACACTGTCTTGAAATCCACTTTTGTGCATAAAGATTCGCGAGATCAGTTTGAAATGCGGATCCATCGCCGGCTGATTGAAATTATTGATCCAACTGCCAAAACCATTGACGCCCTCACCAATTTGAGTCTGCCTGCCGGTGTCAGCATCGAAGTAAAAATGTAAGGTTTAGAGAAAAGAGACGAGAGTATAGAGAAAAATCTCTACGCTTTCATCTCTACTCTCTAACAGCAACAATTACTTCTGCGTCCCGCCATTGAATGGGACCAGAAGACAGATTTATATGAACCCCTATCCCTCGCAGATCCTCCGACTCGGTCCTTCGTAGCTTTAGCGAAGTAGGAAGCCTTGGCGTAGGAGGACTACCTGAACTTATCCCTCTCCTCTCTCCTCTCTCCTCTCTCCTCTATCTATGAAAGGTTTACTCGCAAAAAAATTGATGATGAGCCAGAGTATTGCCGCAGACGGCAAGGTTCAACCGATCACTATCTTGGAAGTCGTTCCCAATGTCATTCGACAAATTAAAACGACTGAAACAGATGGCTATTTTGCGTTACAGTTAGCCTTTCCTAAGATCAATGCCAAGAAAGGTTTCACCAAGATCGCCGAATTTAATTATCCCGAAGGTGAATACAAAATTGGTGACTCCATTGCTGTTGACATCTTTACGGTCGGCGACAAAGTTCAGGCGACGGGTGTTACGAAAGGTAAAGGCTTCGCCGGCACGATCAAACGCCACAATTTTTCCAGCGGTCCTTCAGGACATGGTCATGATCATCATCGGGCACCGGGGTCTTTGGGCCCTATGGGCATTGCTCGAGTGATCAAGGGTCGTCGCATGGGCGGTCACATGGGTGCTACGCAAATTACGGTCAAAAATCTGTCAGTCGTGGCGATCGACCCAAGTCATAATTTGATCGCTATCTCGGGTGCGATCCCGGGTGCTAATAAACAAATGGTAATGATCACACAAAATGGCGGACAAGAATAATCCTGAACCAGTTGTTACTGAAACCAAGGCTGCTGATTGGCAAGTTTTGCCGGAGACTGCTTTAGGGGACGTCAAAGTTCAACCCCAAGTTTTACGGGAAGTGATTTTGGCTCTTCAAACCAACCGTCATCACGCTACTGCCAATACCAAGCGTCGTGGTGAAGTTAGCGGCGGCGGTCGCAAACCATGGCGGCAAAAGGGGACGGGACGAGCCAGAACTGGTTCCATCCGGAATCCTTTGTGGAAAGGTGGCGGCATTATCTTTGGCCCGTTAAAAACCAAGAATTATCAGCAAAATGTGCCAACTAACTTACGGCGTCAGGCGTTATTCGGTGCCCTAAAGTTAAAACTTGATCAGGGTAAAGTTGCGGTTTGGAAATTAACCGAACCAGTCGCCAAAACTAAATTAGTCTTATCCCAGCGACCAGAACTTCTGGAAGCTAGCCCGATCTTGGTAGTGGTACCAAATAGCGATTTCAAAACTAGTTTGCGTAATCTGCCGAATGTTCAGTTAGTTACTCCCGTTACTCTCAATGCTTTGGGAGTCGCGTCAGCTCGACGGATTATCTTTATTAATGATACTTTTGACCAAATTAAAGCCAGAGCCAAGGCTGAACCACTTGCCTCGTAAAAATCTAGCCAACAGTAATCGATTATCACCATTAACTTTAATATCAACTATACCAAGTACAAATTTCTAACGGGATGACTATCATCAAGCGACCAATTATTTCTGAAAAAAGCATTGCCCAAGGTACGGTGAATAAGTACACTTTTTTAGTCACTCGGGTAGCTAACAAGTCTCAAATTGCGTTAGCTATCGAAAAGTTGTTTAAAGTTAAGGTTACAGATGTTAATGTTTTAAACTTGGCTGGCAAAAGAAAAAAGTTTCGTCGGACCATGGGTCAGCGGGATGCTCGTCGTAAAGCCATGGTTACGTTGAAAGCTGGTGACCGCATCGCCTTATTTGAAGAAAACAAATAAATTAATTTAATAACCAAATATCTTCCCTAATTATTAACTGTTCACTCTTAACTTTTCACTAATTATCATGTCCGTCAGAACACTCAAACCTAATACTTCTGCCCAGCGCAAAATGCAGTACATTCTGTATCGGGATGTGCTGACCCAAGGCGCCAAGCCGGTCAAAAGTTTACTGAAAGGTAGAAATCGGACGGATGTTCGGAACAATCGTGGTGTAAAAACCATGACTGGTCGCGGTGGTGGCGCCAAGCGGTCCTATCGCATGGTAGACCTCCATCAGAAGAGATTTGAAATTCCGGCTACTGTTCAAAGCATTCAATACGATCCTAATCGGACTACCTTTATTGCTCACATTACTTTTATTGACGGTGTTCACGCCTACATTCTGGCTCCCGAGGGGCTCAAGGTAGGGGATAAGGTTGTCTCTGGTATCAACACCAAGGTTAAGCTCGGCAACCGACTCCAGTTGAAAAATATTCCAGCTGGTACCACCATTCACAATATCGAGTTGGTACCCAACAAAGGCGGTCAAATTGCTCGCTCTGCCGGTTCATCTGCCTTGCTTATGAGTTTTGACGCTGGGTTTGCTCTCCTCAAAATGCCATCTGGTGAAATTCGCCGGGTTCCGGAAACTGGTTTTGCCAGCATTGGTTCCTTGTCCAACCCCGATCATATGAATATCAGAATTTCTAAAGCCGGTCGCACCCGGAAAATGGGACTTCGTCCTACTACCCGCGGTAAAGCCAAAAACCCAGTTGATCACCCGCATGGTGGTGGTGAAGGTAATACTTCTATCGGTTTGAAGAAACCAAAGACCAAAACTGGTCGTCCCGCCCTTGGCTTTAAGACCCGTAATCGCAAAAAACCAAGTAGCAAGTTTATTGTTAAACCAAGAGCAAAAAAACATAAAAAATAATAAATTAAGTTAATAATTAATAATTAACGGTGAATAATTAGGGAATAAAATATATCAATCGTCGCTTGCGACACCAAAACTATTCACTTTTAACTTTTCACTATCTCTTATGTCACGTTCAAGCAAAAAAGGACCATACATCGACGAACGCCTAATGAAAAAGGTGCTCGCCGCCAAGGATTCCGGTAGCAAGTCGGTCATTAAGACTTGGTCACGTAGTTGTTCTATCACTCCGGAAATGGTTGGTTTGACCATCGGTGTCCATAACGGTAAAGACCATATTCCGGTTTACATTCAGGAAGCCATGGTTGGACATAAGTTGGGTGAGTTTTCCTTGACCCGTAAATTCCGTAGCCACGGCGGTAAGATGGCTAAAGAACAAGCCAAGGCTGCTACCGCTCCGGCCGCTCCAGCTGCTACTCCAGCCGCCAAGCCAGCCGCTAAAAGCAAAGGCGGTAAGAAAAAATAAATCATGGAAACTAAAGCCACCGCAAAATTCACTCGGATTAGCCCGAAAAAAGCCCAACCTATGGTGAAGGCTTTGCGTGGGGCAACTGTTACTGATGCGATGGCTGAACTGAAATATCATTCCAGTAAAACGGCTCGAATTCTTTACAAGTTGATTAAATCGGCCACTAATAATGCCATTAACAACTATAATTTAAAAGAAACTAATCTTCGGGTTAAAACGCTGACTGTTGATACCGGCCCAACTATGAAACGGTATTGGTTCCGTTCCCATGGTTCCGCCGACCCATTATTGAAGCGGAGTAGCCATTTTGCGGTTGTCTTGGAAGAAATTAAGCCAACCCTGATCAAAAAGAAAGTCGAAGCGCCTAAATCGATCACTACCACATCAGCTCCTTCTAGTACTGCCGCCGAAACTGCTGTTACCCCAACGACTGATCTAGCGCCTAAATCGAAATTACCAAAACCCAAATTGACTAAAGGATTAAAGCAAGTATTTACTCGTCGAACTACAAATAAATAAAAACAAGTAAATTCGAAGCACGAAATCCGAAATACTAAAAACGTTCAGAAAATTATAATTTAGAAATTAGAATTTAGAAATTAACCTGTTATGGGACAAAAGATTCATCCACATTTATTCAGACTCGGTGTCACTTCCAAGTGGAAGGCGCGTTGGTTTGACAGCAAAAACTACGCCAAGTTTTTATTGGAAGATTACAAAATTCGTCAGCTAGTCAACGCCAAATTAAAACGGGCAGCTAATGATTTGGAAATTGAACGGGTGGGTAGTGATATGAATTTAGTAATTCTCACTTCTCGTCCGGGTGTGATTATCGGCCGAGGTGGCGCCGGCGTTGAAGACTTAAAGCAAGCAGTCAAGAAATTAACTACTGCGACCAACGTTAATATCAATATTCAAGAGATCCATGACCCAGAAACTTCTGCTTCAGTCATCGCCAATAATATTGTTGAACAGATTGAAAAAAGAATTCCTTTCCGTCGAGCCATTAAACAATCAATTGAAGCTGCTCGTCAGGCCAAAGCCGAAGGTGTTCGGATCGTCATTGCTGGTCGGTTAAATGGTGCGGAAATTGCTCGTCGGGAAGTCTTTGGCTTCGGTAAGGTACCATTACATACTATTAAGCGGTTCATTGATTATTCCTTTAAAACTGCCTACACCACTTATGGCACGATCGGCGTTAAGGTTTGGGTGTTATTGCCATCAGTAAAAGAAGACGAAACCAATGACCAGCCACAATCAGCAGCTCATAACTCTTTATAAATTTCCCACTACTTATCATTTTTCACTTTTAACTCTTCACTCTTAACTATTCACTATTCACTATGTTAATCCCCAGAAAAGTAAAATATCGCAAGCAGCATCGAGGCAAAATGGGTGGCGTCGCCACTCGGGGGAGTGCTATTGCTTTTGGTAAATTCGGTCTCAAATCTCTGGAGGCGCATTGGATTACTGCCCGCCAGATCGAAGCCGCTCGTCGAGCTATTACCCACTTTATTAAACGTGAAGGCAAAGTCTGGATTCGGATCTTCCCGCATCAATCGGTTACCTCTACTCCCAACGAAACCCGTATGGGTGGCGGTAAGGGGGCAGTCAGCCATTATGTTGCTACCATCAAACCAGGCACGATCTTATTTGAAATGGATGGAGTGCCGGAAGCAGTTGCCGAAAAGGCACTCAATCTGGCTGGCCACAAATTACCGATCAAAACTAAGTTTGTAACTAAGGTTTAATTATGACAAAGACGAGTACCACACTAATCGATTACCGTAAACTTGCGTTGAAGGATTTGGTTAAGCAAATCGATGAGACCCAGTTGAAGCTGCAGGAACTGCGCAATCAATTGACCATCGGTAAGCTAAAAAGTTATAACCAAATTCACGACTTAAGACGGTCAATCGCTCAAATGGAAACCGTTCGGAATGAAAAAATTATGTTGGAGGCAATCTCTCATGGATAAAATTAGGCAACAAAAAACCGGTCAAGCTATTTCCCGAGCTGGTCATCAAACGGTGATCGTTCGGGTGGATACTTACATTGCTCACCCACTCTACAAAAAGCGGGTTCGCAAAACCAAGCGGTTTGCCGTCCACGATGTCGATAACAAAGTTCAGATCGGTGATGCCGTGATTATTGGCGAAACTCGTCCGATCAGCAAAACCAAGCATTGGGAAGTAATCGAAATTCTGTCAACTAAACCTAATACCACCATATGATCCAAGAAGGAACTAATTTAAAAGTGGCTGACAACACCGGCGCCAAGCGGGTTCGTTGTTTCAAAGTCTTAGGCGGTTCCCGTCGTCGCTATGCTGGCTTAGGCGATATTATTGTTTGTGCTGTCAAAGAAGCCTCTGCTACTGGTGTCGTCAAAAAGAAGGACGTTGTCAAAGCCGTGATCATTCGGGTGAGAAAGTCAGTTCGACGTTCCGACGGTAGCTACATTCGGTTTGATGACAATGCTGTCATTATCGTTGACGCCCAAAAGCAACCCCGAGGGACTCGAGTTTTTGGACCGGTTGCCCGCGAGTTGCGCGATAAAAACTTTATGAAAATTATCTCACTAGCTCCAGAGGTCTTATAACATTCCACCATTAAGCAAATTCGATCAACAAAATGAAATTACGAAAAGGCGACAAAGTATTAGTAATCAAAGGCAAAGACCGAGGCAAGTCTAGCGCTATCGTAGTGGTTGATCCCAAAACTGCCAAGTTGAAACTTGAAGGTCTGAATGTTTATAAGCGCCATCTTCGGAAAGCGTCCCGACCGGGTGTAGCTGGTGGTATCACCGAACGCATCTTGCCGATTGATGCCGCAAAAGTTATGCTGATTTGCGCTAACTGCAATCAGCCAACTCGGGTTGGATATAAGAAAATTGGTGGCAAAACTGAAAGAATCTGTAAAAAATGTCAGGCGATCATCGCTTATGCTAAAAAGTAAATATTTAAAATTAGTTCCCGAATTAAAACAGACTCTCGGCCTGAAATCGATTTCCGCTGTACCAAAACTGCAGAAAGTGGTGATTCATGTTAGTGCTGGTCGGGCGATTGGCGAACCGAAATTGATCGAGACCGTGGTTGAAGAATTGAAAAAGATTACTGGTCAAAAGCCAGTTGTCACCAAAGCCAAGAAATCTGTTGCCGGCTTTAAACTGCGCGAAGGAGTTGAGATCGGTGTCATGGTGACACTTCGAGGAAACCGGATGTATGATTTTCTGGACAAGCTGGTTAATGTTACTTTACCTCGGGTACGCGACTTCCAAGGCCTGCCACCTCACAAAGGTTTCGACAAAAACGGTAGTTTTAACCTTGGTATCCGCGAACATATTGCTTTCCCTGAAGTTGTTTTCGAAAATGTTGAAAAAATTCTTAGCTTACAAATTACCATTGTTACCACCGCCAAGACTCCAGCCCACACCAAAGCTCTGTTAGTCGGTCTCGGCTTCCCTTTCCAAACAGAATCCACTAAATAAATCCTGATCATCTATAACTTTTCACTTATCACTATTAACTACTCATATGGCTCGTAAAGCATTAATCAACAAAGCGAATAAGAAACCCAAATTTTCCACTCGGATCGTGCGACGGTGTTCGATTTGCGGTCGTCCTCACGGTTTCATGAGAGACTTTGGGGTTTGCCGCATCTGCTTTCGAGAATTAAGTCGTACCGGACAGCTGCCAGGAATTAAAAAAGCCAGCTGGTAAAGATAATAATCTAATCAATTTATTCCAATCTCACCAATCTGACCAATCTGACCAATCAAAATTAATCCATAACTTATTCACTTCTCATTATTCATTCTTAATTCTTAATTATCCTTATGACTATTACCGATCCTATTGCTGATATGTTGACCGCTCTGCGCAATGCTGTTGCTGTGCACAAGGATATCGTCGTTGTGCCCCATTCCAAACTGCGTGAAGCTATCGCGAAATTGATCCAAGAAGAGGGTTATGTTCGTGATGTCAGAGTCGAGACTAATCCCCAAACTAAGTTTTTAGAATTGCAGGTGGGGCTTAAATACGCTTCCAATGGTGATTCCGTGATTCAGGGTATCCGTCGGGTTAGTCATCCGGGTCAACGAATTTACAGCTCTTCTAACCGCTTGAAGAAAGTTTTGAGCGGTGTCGGAACTTCTGTCGTGTCTACTTCTCAAGGCCTAATGACTGATCACCAAGCTCGCCAACAGGGGCTAGGCGGTGAAGTACTATTTAAGATTTGGTAAATCGTAAAGTTAATCATTAATAGTGAATAGTTAAGGAAAATAATTTAACCCCCCCCAATCTCTATTCTCTAATCTCTCTTCTCTCTTCTCTCTTCTCTACTCTCTAATCTCTACTCTCTAACTCCCATGTCTAAAATCGGCAAACTTCCAATTGAGGTCCCAAACACAGTCACCATCACGTTGACCAATGATTTGGCTGTGGTTAAAGGTCCCAAGGGTGAGCTATCTGTTGCTATTCCCAAAGTGATCACTATTAAACAGGAAGGGAGTCAGCTGTTAGTTACTCGTATTAATGAAGACAAACCAACTCGAGCTCTCCACGGCTTAATTCGTTCGTTGGTTGCCAATGCCGTAGAAGGTGTTACGAATGGCTTTACTAAAACTCTGGAAATCAACGGTGTTGGTTATCGGGCTGAATTAAAAGGGCAAGTGGTCGTTTTACATCTTGGGTTCTCCCATCCGGTTGAGGTGCCGATCTTAAACGGGGTTGAAGTCAAATTGGAGAAGAACCAAGTCATTATTTCTGGTATTGATAAACAACAGGTGGGCGAAATGGCGGCTGTCATTCGCTCCCACAAAAAACCCGAACCTTACAAAGGCAAAGGCATTAAATACATTGATGAAATTGTCCGCCGTAAAGCTGGTAAGACCGCCGCTACTGGTAAATCAGCTGGTTAAAGCTTGAATTATGTTAAAAGAAATTCGTAAAACCCAACGTCGTAAAATTTTGCGCACCAATCGCACTCGGGTTAAAGTTGGCGTTCATGCCAATCGTCCTCGGTTGGTCATTCATCGGAGTAACAAATATATTTATGCCCAGATCGTTGATTCGGTCGGACAGGTATTAGCCTCCGCCTCCAGCTTAAAGGCCAAGGGTAAAACTCCTGTGGAACGAGCGGCTATCGTCGGTCAGACTATCGCTGCCGCTGCCCAAGCCAAGTCAATTACTCAAGTTGCTTTCGATCGTCGCGGATACAAATATCATGGTCAAATTAAAGCCCTGGCTGATAGTGCCAGAGAGGGCGGTCTAATCTTCTAGTTAATTTTTATGGAAAATCGTCAGAACCAAAATCAGGATAGAGGTAATCGTGGCTCCGGTCGGGGTGGCAGTCGCCGGCCAGCCCATTCGACTGCGCCATCAGAATTCCAAGAACGAGTTCTGGAAATTAATCGGGTTACTCGAGTAGTTAAAGGTGGTAAACGGATGCGTTTTCGCGCACTCGTGGTCATTGGTGATCGGATCAGCCGAATTGCTTTCGGTTTAGGTAAAGCTAATGATGTTACTACCGCCGTTGCCAAAGCTGTCAATGAAGCCAAAAAGAATGTTCTGACAGTTAGCTTGGTCAATGGTACTCTGCCTTATAAAGTTACCAGCAGTCATAAAAGCGCCACGGTGCTCATCAAACCTACTCGGTCTGGTAGTGGGTTGATCGCTGGCGGATCAGTTCGAGTTGTGCTCGATCTGGCTGGCGTCAAAGATGCGGTGGCTAAAGTGATGGGTTCATCTAATAAAATTAGTAATGTAGTTGCTACGATCAAAGCGCTCGAATCAGTCCAATTACCAAAGGACATTTTGGCTAAGCGTGGCAAAACCGCCAAGACCAAAGCGCAACCAACTACGACCGAGGAGGATAACGCCTAAAGGAGTCAACTATGGATCAACTACACGACATTACTGGTATTGCCAAACATCCCGATCGCAAACGGGTTGGACGCGGTTATTCGGCTGGCGGCGGTTCTACTGCCGGTCGCGGTAACAAAGGCCAAAAAGCCAGAACCGGTGGTAATGTGCCAGCCTACTTCGAAGGTGGCCAAACTCCACTCATTCGCCGGTTGGCAAAGCGAAAAGGTTTCCGGTCGCACCGCAAATTTTCAGTTGTTCGTATCAATCTGAAAGATTTGGTCAAATACACCGACGATTACAAGCTTAATATCCAACATTTGATCGAAACTAGTCTGATCAATCCCGATACCAAGGTTAAAATTTTAGGTGAAGGCGAACTGACTGGAAGTTTCCAAGTGCAGGCTCATTTCATTTCCGCTCAAGCTCGCGCTAAAATTGAAGCACAGGGCGGCAAGGTTGAAATAGTTAATAGTTAACAGTTAATAGTGAATAATTAGGGAACAATATATAAATCGTCGCTAGCGACACCTGAACTTTTCATCGCAGATCCTCCGACTCTGTCCTTCGTAGCTTTAGCGAAGTAGGAAGCCTTGGCGTAGGAGGACTACCAAAACTCTTAACTTTTCACTCTCTAATGAACATTCTTGATTCAATCAGACAGATTTTCAAACACCGCGATTTACGTCTGCGGATCATTTTTACTCTGGTTGCCTTACTGTTTGTGCGACTGATCACTCATACTCCCATGCCGGGTGTAGATTTGGATGCCTTAGCTCAAGTTTTCTCACAAAATCAATTCTTGGGCTTAATTGACCTTTTTTCCGGCGGCTCCCTTAATCGTTTCTCTATTGCCATGATGGGTGTCGCGCCCTACATCAACGCTTCCATTATTATGCAGTTGATGGGTATGGCATTACCAAGCGTAGAAGCCCTGCAGAAAGAAGGGGATTATGGCCGGAGAAAGATCAGCCAATATACTCGCTTACTGACCGTACCCTTGGCCATCATCCAAGGTTACGGCATGATTGCTCTCCTCCAAAGTTCCGACGTGAATATTTTGGGCAATATTGGCATATTGCAGCTGGTTGGCATCTTGCTAATCGTTACCACCGGTACTTTGCTCTTAATGTGGTTGGGTGAATTGATTTCCGAACACGGTATTGGCAATGGCATCTCGTTAATTATCTTCATTGGCATTCTGGCTAGTTTGCCCCAAAGCTTATCCAGTACGATTGCCCTGTTTGACGTTAGTCGCTTGATGGAAATTCTCATCTTTGCCATTTTGGCAGTCGCTACTATCTTCTTAGTAGTTTGGATTACGGAAGGCCAACGCAACATCCCGATCGCTTACGCTGGTCGGGGTGGTGGCAATCGTCTTTATGCCGGCCAAAGCAATCATCTGCCACTGCGAGTGAACCAAGCCGGTGTTATCCCGATTATTTTTGCTATTTCATTACTATTGTTCCCCGGTCTGATCGCATCTTTCTTTGCTTCCGCTCGAACTGCATGGTTGGCTTCCGCCGCTCAATGGGTGCAAACTGCTTTTCAAGATCAATGGGTCTACGGCATTTTATACTTCGTCTTTGTAGTCTTCTTTACCTACTTTTACACTTGGGTCATCTTCAAACCGGATCAGGTCGCTGAAAACATTCAAAAATCTGGTGGTTTCATCCCCGGTATTCGTCCCGGTCGTCAAACAGTTGAATTCTTGAATTTTGTTACCAACCGAATTACTTTAGCCGGTGCTATTTTCCTCGGCCTAATTGCCGTATTGCCAAATATTGTGCAGGGGATCACCAATATTCAAACTCTGACTTTGGGTGGTACTGGTCTATTGATCGTCGTTTCGGTCGCATTGGAATTAATGCGTCAACTACGAGCCCAATTAATTATGAAGCGGTACGATGAGATCTAATCCCTCCAAGCCAACAGCGGGCAGGCCGGACATTATTCTTTATGGCGGTCCGGGTTCAGGGAAAAGTACTCAAGCTTCGGCTTTGGTTGCCAGCCTAAACGCTCAACATTTAAATATGGGTGGTTTATTGCGTGCCTTTGTTAAGGGCCGAAGTGCTGATGCGTTGCGTACTAAAAAGATCATGTTCGCTGGCAAGCTTGTGCCGGTCAGAATCACCAATAGTTTAGCCGAACGATTTGTTGATCAAACAAAGTCTCATCACCGGATCGTCTTCGATGGTTATCCTCGAAGTCTCGCTCAAGCCAAATTTTTAGATAAATTAATGGCCAAAACCGGTCGTTCGGTCAATCTGCTGTATATCAAATTGCCGGTCAAAGTTGCTCGCGATCGATTGATCAAACGGGCTCGCATCGAACATCGCCCCGATGATTTAGATCCTTCTGCCTTGCGGTCACGCATTGCTGTTTTTCATCACGAAGCTAAAGATCTATTAGCGCATTATCGCAAAACTAAACAGTTGATAATTATCGATGGCGATCAAACTGTTAAACAAGTTCAGGCCGCTATCGCCAAAGCCGTTTCCAAATGCTAACTGACGCTGAAATTATTGATATCAAAGAATGTGGCCGCCGTTTGGTGGGGATTTTAGCTGAACTGAAGGCGATGGTTAAGCCGGGTACTAATTTATTGGAGCTAGAAGCCGCCGCCAACCAATTGGCGAGTAAAGCTGGTGGCATCCCCTCATTTAAGGGCTATCATGGCTATCCAGCCGCTCTCTGTCTCTCCGTCAACAGCACCATCGTTCATGGCATCCCCAAAGACTATGTCTTAAAAGCCGGCGATATTTTAGCTATTGATATGGGATTGTTCTACAAAGGATGGCACACCGATTCTGCCCTAACCCTCGGAGTAGGGGATATTGCTCCCATGGCCGCTCGGCTGATGGAGGGCACCTATCTTGCCCTTCTTAGCGGTACTGATGCCGTCCGTCCCGGCAATCGGGTCCAAGATATCTCTCAAGCCATTGAAAAGGTGCTTCGGGCGCGTAATTTGACTATTTTCCGCCAGTTAGTTGGTCATGGCACTGGTCGCCAGCTCCATCTTGACCCATTAATTCCTAATTTTGACACTGGTGAGCGAGGGCCAAAGCTGACGGCTGGCATGCTGGTGGCACTTGAGCCGATTACTGGTCTGGGCCTAGAGGATACCCGAGAATTGCCCGACGGCTGGACTATCGAGACGGTTGACGGCCAAATTGCCGCCCATTTTGAGCACACCATCCTGATTACCCCTGATGGGCCAGAGGTCATCACCCCTCTGACTGATCTGGTCAAATTCTGAAAAACTCCTTGACGCCCACCTCGAAACATAGAATAATGTCAAAGTAATTTTCGCCCTATCGGAATCTGATTTTTGGGCCTCCAACTGGGTATCCGGACCGTAAGTCTTCTAAGCAGGAACTATCTGGCAGATTGGGCGGATTCCATCACTTACCCTATGAATACTTCATCCGGCAAACAAGTTATCGAGCTAGACGGCACCATTCGGGAAACACTTCCTAATGCTATGTTCAAAGTCGAGCTTGAGAGTGGTCACACGATTTTGGCACATATCTCTGGCAAAATGCGAATGCACTACATCAAGATTGCCGCTGGCGATAAAGTCAAAGTCGAAATGAGTCCCTATGATATTGAAAAAGGCCGCATCACCTACCGCTATAAATAGCCACTAGGGATTAGCCGCCAGCCACTAATTTTATAGCTTACCAGTCTAAATGACGAAAAGAAAAAAGCTACCGTTAGGTAGCTACCGGAACTTATCACTTTTAACTTTTAACTTTTCACTATCCCAATATGAAAGTCCGACCATCTGTAAAACCCATGTGTAAAGATTGCCGCGTGATTAAGCGGAAGGGAGTCGTGCGGGTAATTTGTAAAACCAAGAAACATAAACAACGTCAAGGCTAAATAAAGTTAATAATTAACAGTTAAAAGTGAAAAAATACGGTAAACATTAATTTAATAGCCTAAATATTTTCCTTAATTCTTAACTTTTCACTCTTAACTTTTCATTATCATCTATGGTTATCCGAATTGCAGGTATCAACTTGAACAATGACCGGCGCATCGACATCGCGCTGACTGCTGTTTATGGTGTTGGTCGTCCGTTAAGTGCCGAAATTCTCAAGCAGTTGAAGATCTCACCAGCCACTCGGGTCAAGGATTTGACTGAAGCCGAGGAAAACAAGCTCCGTACATTTATTGAAAAAGAATTATTAGTTGAAGGCGATCTCCGTCGGGAGGTGGCTGTGAATATTAAGCGGCTGAAAGATTTGGGCTCCTACCGCGGCCTTCGGCACATTCGCAAACTGCCGGTTCGTGGTCAGCGTACCAAAACCAATGCTCGCACCAAGCGTGGCAAACGCGTTACTATGGGTAGCGGCCGCAAGAAAACCGGTGACAAGACCTAAACACAATAAATCCGAAACTCAAAATCCGAAATCCTAAACAAATCCCAAATCATAATTCCCGAAACTATTCGTTTAAAACATTAAAATATTTGTGCTTGTTTAGAATTTAGTGCTTAGAATTTAGAATTTACACCGTTATGTCTCGAAAAAAACGTTTACAAAAGAAAGCCGAAAAAGGACGCAAGGCCGAAGCTAAAAAGCAGGCTTATGCTACTAAAGCCGCGACTAAAGGTCGCGTCAAGAAAAAGAAAGTTAAGCGGGTTGCCGCCGAAGGTAAGGTTTATATTAAATCAACCTTCAACAATACTTTGATCACGATTTCTGATTTGGAAGGCAACGTTTTGGCTACCGGCTCCAGCGGTCGCGAAGGGTTCAAGGGTTCGAAAAAATCCACTTCCTTTGCCGCTTCCAAAGCCGCCGGTTCGGCCATCAACAAAGCCATCACTTCTACTGGTCTGCAAAAGGCTCACATTTTTGTTCAGGGTGTTGGTACTGGTCGGGAAGCCGCCATTCGGTCCATCGCTCAAGGAGGATTGGAAATTCTGTCGATCAAGGACGTTACTCCGATCCCTCATAACGGTCCGCGTCAGCGTAAATCTCGGAGAGTTTAAAAAATTTATCCCGTTAGTAATTTGATCAACGGGATTCCCCTAAATAAATCAACCGAAAATTATACCTCATAGCACAAATTTTTAACGGAATGGTTACCAACATTGGACCAAAACTTAAACGGGTTAGACGATTGGGCGAAGAATTCGCTATGGCCGGTGATCGGTCATCTGCCGCCAAGTACGTTAAGCTCCATCGCAAACAACCCCCAGGCATGCATGGCAAGAAAGCTGGTTTCGCCAAATTAACTGGTTATGGCCAGCAGTTACGTGAAAAGCAAAAAGCTCGTGCTTTTTATAATCTGACCGAAAAACAACTGCGTCGGTATTACGGCAAAGCTAACAGCCAGCATGGTTCTACCGATGTGGCACTCTTAGTTGAGTTGGAACGCCGTTTGGATAATGTTATTTATCGGGCTGGGTGGGCTAATTCTCATCCTGCCGCTCGCCAGCTCGTCTCGCATGCTCATTTGACGGTTAATGGTCGGAAAGTCGACACTCCATCCTTCCAAGTTAAGTCTGGTGATGAGATCACGTTTGCCAGCAATCGTCCAGCGTTACAGGATGGTGTTAAGGAATTGTCCAAAGCCAATCAACCAGCCTCTTGGTTGAAAGTCGATCCGGACAAATTAACCATTCAGGTTATCAATTTGCCGGTTCGGGGAGAGATCGAGGCTCCATTTAATGAAAAAGTTATCGTTGAGTTCTATTCGAGGTAATAATTTGTGGGGAGAATAAATTATGATTGAAGACATCAACATCCCAAGTATCAAGCTCGAAGAAAAAGCGATTAATCGCGCCGTCTTCGTAGTCGAGCCGTGCTTTCCGGGTTACGGCACAACTTTAGGTAATTCCCTTCGTCGAGTTTTGTTAAGCTCTTTGCCGGGTGCGGCTATCATTGCTGTCAAAATCGCTGGTGTTGATCACGAATTTTCGCCGGTCATCGGTGTCAAAGAAGACGCTGTTGGTATTATCTTGAATCTCAAAAAGCTTCGGTTTATTATGCACGAAGCCGGTCCAGTCGCTTTGAAATACAAGGGTGGTAAGACTGGTGAAATTACTGGTGCTGATTTAGAAATTCCTAGTACGGTTACCTTGGTCAATCCCGAACAATACATTGCCACAGTCTCCGAAAAAACCGCTCTGGAAATGGAAATTCAGGTCGCCAAAGGTCGCGGATATATGCCCAGTGAAGCCATGGATGAAAAGAATTTCTCCATCGGTACGATTGCTGTTGATGCCGCTTTCTCTCCAGTCGTCAAAGTCATGTTTAATGTCGAGCCAACTCGTGTTGGCGAAATGATCAACTATGACAAGCTGACAATTAATGTTTTAACCGATGGGACGATTACTCCGGAAGAGGCCGTTCGCCAAAGTGCTCAAATTTTGGCTAAGCAATTAACTGTCTTCGGTGTTGATTTAGAGAATCTGCCGATCGGTGAAACACCAACCGAAGCCGAAGCCGTCGATGTAAAAGACTTCAGTATTGATGAGGTTAATCTATCAGTTCGGACCACTAACGCATTAGTTAACAATGGTATCAAAAAAGTTAGCGAAATTCTGGAAGTTGGTGCCGAAAAACTCGGGACGATGAAAGGTCTAGGTGCAAAAGCGTTGGACGAAATTACTGACAAATTAGCCGAGCTTGGTATTAAGTTTAATAATCCCGATTCTTAATTCCCCCTCATTCCTCTCTATTCTCTATTCTCCTCTCTACTCTCTAACCTCTTCTCTCTACTCTTAACTTTTCACTTTTAACTATTAACTATTAACTTTTCTTATGCGTCATTTGGTCAAAGGCAAAAAGCTGGGGAGAGTCAAGCGACAACGCACCGCGTTGATTCGCAATCTCTTAACTTCGCTCATTTTACATGAGCGTATCGTTACTACCGAAGCCAAGGCCAAAGCTCTTCGCCCGAAGATCGAACGGTTAGTTACTATCGCCAAAAAGGGTAACCTAATGGCCAAACAGCAGTTGATGAAACCTCTTTACAATAACCAGATCGTAGTTAAAAAAATGTTACAGGTTATTGCTCCCCGTTATCAGGGACGCGTTGGTGGCTATGTCCGGATTGTTCGCAAAGGAACTCGGGTCGGTGACGCCGCGCCAACTTCCGTAATCGAATTTGTATAAATCAAATGAAGAATTCTGATAATCAAAATAAGGAAGGGAAAACAGCGAACTTAGTTGAGCCGAAGGCTCAACTCGGCTCCACCGATGAGCGTCGAGAGGGAAGCCATGGGTTGTCATCTCGGGTGCTTCATCAAGCCACTGCCCACATGCCGAGTCACAAACTTCCAGAACGCTGGTTTTTGGTTGATGCCAAAGACAAAGTGTTAGGTCGGTTGGCAGTAAAGATCGCCGAACTGTTGATGGGCAAAGATAATGCCATGTTCAATCAGGCGGTACAGGCGCGGACCAACGTCGTCGTTATCAACGCAAAATACGTTAAATTAACTGGCAATAAATTGACTGGGAAAATTTATACCTCTCATTCCGGTTACCCAGGTGGTATTACCACCAAAACTCCGGCGGATATTCTAGCTGGCAACAAACCCAACGAAGTTTTACGTCACGCCGTAGCTGGTATGTTACCCAAAAATAAATTACATAATCTTACTCTTGATCGGTTAAAAATCTACGCCGAAGACGAACATCGTCATGGTGGGCAGAACCCAATTCCGGTTAAGCTATAAAACTATTTCTTTAATTGTTTGATGATTGTAATCTGGTGATTGATTATTAACCCTCTATAGTAAAATTCTTAATTGTTTGATGATTGTAATTTGGTGATTGATTATTAACCCGCTATGGAAAAAACTCTTCAACTCTCTGGTACTTATTATTACGGCGTTGGCCGTCGCAAAACCGCCTCTGCCGAGGTGCGGTTATATAAGGGTGACGGCAAAATTACCATCATCAATGGTCAGGTTGGCAGTCGCTATTTTAGCCCACAGAGTTTAGTCGAAAAAATTTATCAACCATTAGAAGCTGTCGGTTTGCGAAAAGATTTTGATATTTCTATCCAAGTCCATGGTGGCGGCATGGCGGCTCAAGCTGATGCCGCTTGTCATGGAATTGCTCGCGCGTTAGTTGCTTTTGATGCTAATCTTAAAACAGCGCTTAAAAAGACCGGATTCTTAACTCGCGATGCTCGAGCCAAAGAACGCAAGAAATTCGGTCTCAAACGAGCTCGTCGTGCACCACAGTTCTCGAAACGCTAACATGCAGTTAAGGGTTAAAAGTGAAAAGTTAAAAGTTTTGGTGTCCTTCGGACCATCCTAAATAACCACTCACTATTCACCGTTCACTATTCACCACCTCTATGTTCAAAGCTATCGTCAAATTCTTACATGAAGCTCGGGTAGAACTTGCCAAAGTCACTTGGCCTACTCGTCAGGCGGCCATTAATTTGACCCTGATCGTTATCACGGTATCAATTTTATTTACCCTCTATATCACAGTTGTTGACTACGGTTTGACTACCGGTATCAAATGGGTAACTCAACAAGCCGCCGAACTGAAAGCTGGTAACTCAAGTGATGTTACCGCTACCCCAAGCGACATCCAAGTTACTCCTTTAACTGAACCAACTGAATAAATTTATTCCGATAGAAAATGGACAACGATTTACAAAAACCATCACAGGACGATCGATCAGAGCTCGACAATGTTGTTTCAGCCGAGGAAACCGTCGAAACTCCAGAAGAAAGTTCAGCCGAAGCCGAAGTTGAGGCTGAAGCCGGTACTGGTGAATTAGCCGAAGTTGAAGAGTCAATCGAACAGGCTGCTTTGCCGGTTGAGGAGATTGAAGAAGAAATTGAAGAAAAGACTGACGAAGAACCAACCGCCGAAGCTCTAACCGCCGCCTCTCTAGCTCAAAAATGGCCGGGACAGTGGTATGTCCTTCATACCTATTCTGGCTATGAAGATGCAGTATCGGAGAGTTTGAAACAAAGAATTTCCTCTCTAGACATGCAAGACAAGATCTTTGATGTTTTGGTTCCAAAGGAAAATCAGATTGAGATCAAGAACGGCAAACGCAAGATCGTTGAAAAGAAGATGTTCCCCGGTTACGTCTTAGTAAATATGAATGTAACAGAAGACTCTTGGTATGTTGTCCGCAACACTCCTAACGTTACTGGTTTTATTGGTTCCGGTACTGTGCCAGTCCCAGTTGCCGAACACGAACTCAAGGGTATCTTCAAACGGATGGATGTCGAAGAACCAAAATATAAGATCGATGTTAATATCGGTGATCTCGTCCACATCAAAGACGGTCCATTCAAAAATTACGACGGTTCAGTTGCTGAAATTGACGAAGAGAAAGGTAAGATCAAAGTCTTGGTTTCCATCTTTGGCCGCGAAACCCCCGTCGAACTAGATTTCTTACAGATCAAAAAAGCATGATAGTTCAATAGACTAATAGACCAATAGACGAATTGATGGAGAATGTTCAAGTTTGAAAAACTAAATGTGTGGCAGTCTGCTCGAATTTTCATTCAGACAATATATAAACTTAGTCAGCAATTCCCATCGAGTGAATTATACGGGTTAACATCACAAATTCGTCGTGCAGCCGTATCAGTAGCACTGAATATCGCCGAGGGTTGTAATTCAGGTTCTAACAAAGAGTTTAATCGGTTTCTCTATCTGTCTTCTCGTTCCCTTGACGAAGTTATTAGCTGCCTGTACCTTGCAATGGACCTAGAATACATTCAAAAGACAGATTTTGATGTCATCTATCAAGCTGCCGAAAATCTCGGCAAACAAATATCTGGTTTAAAAAGGTTCCTAGCCCAATCCGTCAGTCTATAAATCTATCTATCTACTAATCTATTAATCTACTTATGCCTGCTAAAGCCAAAATCACTAAAAAAGTCAAACGCCCCATCATCAAACTGATGTGTACTGAATGTAAACAGGGTGTTTACTCTACTCGCAAGAATCCGACCAACACGCCGGATAGATTGGTCAGAAAGAAATTCTGCCGCATCTGCAAAAAAACCACCGAGCACAAAGAGACGAAATAGTATCTAGCATTCAGTATCTAGCATCTAGCTCCGCGTCATTCCTGCGGAGGCAGGAATCCATTTTCTTTTTGTCATCCCGAGCGTAGTCGAGGGATCTAGCGTAGTGCTATCAAAAATCATCTTAAAACCCCGCTCCCTCTTCTTGTCATCCCCGCGCAGGCGGGGATCCACCCCGTTTTGTCATCCTGAACTCGTTTCAGGATCTAAAAATCACCTATCAAAACCCCGCTCCAGTAGCGGGGTTTATGGTAAAATACACCTGTACTATATAGGGGCGTCGTTCAGTGGTAGGACGTGGGTCTCCAAAACCCAAGACGAGTGTCCGATTCACTCCGCCCCTGCCAGCAAAATTATTCGCTTTCACAGTGGATTTTATTTTGATCCAAAGTGGAAGTTAGAACCGTAAGGCGATGTTATACTAAACTTGTGTATGATCAAGTTAAACAGTTTGTAGAAGAATCTTTTAGTGCTGGGGTTAATGAGAAGAGTATGAAGCACTTTGAGCAAACAGTTGCTTGGCTTAAACGTTTGAAACCCGATGCTGATGAGCCAATGTTAATTGCTGCCTATTCGCACGATATTGCCAGAGCATTGCGACAAGTAGATTCAAAAACCTTGTTTAAAAATAAAGAACTTAACGATCCCGAGGTGTTGAAAGAGCATCAAGAGCAGGGAGCCCAAATCATGGGAGAGTTTCTGAGGGATAATGATTACGACGAAGTGTCAGTCAAACGGGTAGAGAACATGATACGCCACCACGAAGAGGGTGGTGATGAGGAATCTAACCTTCTGATGGATGCTGACAGTCTGAGTTATTTGGAGGTTAATGCCAAAAAACATATTGGACTAATTGATGTTTGGGGAAAGGGAAAAGTTGAACGGAAAATTGATTGGATGTATAGCAGGATTTCTTCTGCTCGGGCTAAAGAATTTGCCCAGCCATATTACCAAGAAGTGAAGGACTTACTGAACAAGCATTTCTAACTTCCTCCACCACGGTCTGCCAGTTATTTTATTCGCTCCCAGAGCGGATTATTGTCGGTAGTATAATACAAACATGGAAAAGCTAACTTTTATTACTGGCAATCCAGCCAAGGCAAAATATCTCGGTGACTACTTTCATTTTCCAGTTGATCACCTCAAATTAGATTTGCCAGAGATTCAGTCTACGGATTTACAAACAATCGTTGAAGACAAGGTCAAACGAGCTTTTGCCATTACAAGTACGCCCGTAATAGTTGAGGATGTCTCTCTGATATTTCACGGGATGAAAGCACTCCCTGGTCCACTCATTAAATGGTTTCTTGAAACTTTGGGGAATAACGGACTATGTAAATTGGTGGATGGTTTAAATAACCGCAAAGCAACAGCCAAAGTAATGTTCGCAATTTGTGATGAGTCAGGTGTTCATACCTTTGCTGGTTCAATGGAAGGCTCTATCTCCGAGTTGCCAAGAGGGGAGATGGGTTTTGGCTGGGATCCGATTTTTATACCCGACGGTTATGACAAAACTTGGGCGGAAATGACCGATGACGAAAAACACGCTGTCTCCATGCGGAAACAAGCGTTGGAGCAAATGTCAGAGTTCTTGTCCAAACAAAACGTAATGGTTAATGGATAATCAGCATCCTCAAAAACAATTTATGGAAGCCGCTATAGCAGAGGCAACCGAAGCTCGCGATAACGGTGATTATGCCATCGGAGCGATTATTGTTCATGATGGTCAAGTTATTTCCAGAGCCACCAACCGATCTAAGGTCGACCAAGACGCAACCCAGCACGCCGAGATAGTCGCAATTCGTCAGGCGTCGCAAATGCTCGGGTCTCGCTATTTGGAGGAGTGCATTTTGTACACTACCCACGAACCCTGCCCTATGTGTGCTGCCGCTGTTGTTTGGGCAAAAATGAGAGGTGTTGTATCGGGGGCTCGCATGGAAGACATGACGGACTATCGCATCAAGAATGGCAACGATGAATGGAAATGGCGGACTATCAGCATTCCTGCCCGAGAGGTGTTAGCAAAAGGGGAACCAAAGGTTATGCTAATAGAGGAGTTTATGCGGGATGAGTGTAGGCAGCTGTTTCACGGTGCCGAATCAAATTCCTAACTTCCTCCGCCACGGTTTCTGCCAACCGCTTATACTCTCTACAGATAAAAGATTATGAAAAACGACATTAGACCCATATATAGTGAGTTGCGAGGATATCTTAGTGTCGCTCCACTCGCAGATGGATACTTGTTTGGCAGCGAAGCTAATAGATTTAGTCATCAACTAAACGTCACCATCGATGAATTAAACGAGGCTACCAAGAGCAACTATGACAAATTTAAAGTGGTACTTGAACATGACAGCGGTAGCCCAGCCCTTATGATTAGTGATTACCGCAATAGGTTGAGCGGTCTGATCTATAAGATCCAAGGAGAATATTTTGCAGATGAACAGCAGTCGGGAAGTGGGCCCAGTACTATTATTAATGCCAACCAAAGTCAGGCTCAAAGCCAACAGCAAAGCCTTATAGTCGACTTGGTTTTCTTTGTTGCTGAGAAAAAAGCGGAGTATCAGGATGGAACACCTGAGAAGACATTCCTAGATAAGTTTGGGGATGCGCTCAAAACGGCCAAGGGAGTTCAGGATATAATTCAGCTTATCTTCACTATAGCGAGTCAGGTTGGCCTTCAGTTGGAACAGCTTAAGAACTTATTTGGGGGATAATACGTAATGGAAATTACCTACGAAGATTTTGAAAAAGTAGATATCCGACTTGGTCGGGTTATTGATGCTCAAGATTATCCAGAAGCCAAAAAGCCTGCTTTCAAGTTGAAGATAGACTTTGGCCCAGAGATTGGCATCAAGAGTTCCAGCGTTCAAGCTGTCGGTGCTCACACTAAAGAAGAACTTAATGGCATGCTGGTTTGTTGTGTAGTTAATTTCCCACCTAAGCGAATTGGCGATTTCACATCCGAAGTACTGACTCTTGGTTTTAAGAACGCTGACGGTATCGGCTGGGTACTGATTACTCCAGCCAAGCAGTCGGTTAATATCGGAGATAAACTTCAATAATATGAATAAAATTGCATTAGTAACGGGCTCGTCTAAAGGTATTGGTATGGCAATTGCCATAGAACTATCATCCAGGGGATTTGATGTAATCATCAATAATAGTCACGAAAATGCTGAAGGCCAAGCCGTCGTTGATGAAATTAACCAACACGGTGGCAGAGCTGTCTATATGCCAGCCGATGTCTCTAATATTAATGATGTTATTAAACTCAAAACCGAAATCGAAGAACAGTTTGGACACCTAGACGTTCTTATCAATAATGCTGGAATCGTCAGAAAGGAATATCCAGGCCAAGCTAACTGGGAGGATTGGGATAGGGTGTTTGCTGTAAATGTGAGAGGTATGGCTCAATGTATCTATGAACTATCTCCAGTCATGCCCGAGGGTTCAGCGATAGTGAACATTGTATCTGTGTGGGGGCTTGAGCTCCCTGCATATGACGCCAACGCTTACGCTGCTTCTAAGGCAGCCGTAGTTAGTCTCACCAAGACCCTCGCTCTCCAGTTGGCTCCTAAGATTAGAGTCAATGCAGTAGCTCCTAGCGTCGTGGCAATTGAACAACCCCACGAAACTAATCCAGATACCGTTAAATGGGTGCAGGACAATATGCCCCTTGGACGCAAAGCCACACCTCAAGAGATTGCTAAATTAGTGGCTTTTTTGGTGTCAGATGATGCTAGCTTTATTATCGGTGATTGTATAAAAATTGACGGTGGATTAACTTTGAAGATCTAGCTAACACACTGAGGCAATTGTTGCAGAATGACAGTTCTAACTTCCTCCACCACGGTCTGCCAGATAAATTATCCGCTATGACAGCGAATATTTTTGTGTGGGCAACGCGTAGTTAGAACTTTGCCCAAGAAAAAAGCTCATTATTTACAGTCGCGAGCGAACGACTTACCACCGCTTATAGAGAGCCCCCGTCTTTTGCAACAGCCAGAATGCTAACATTCCAGTCGCAAGAAAGAACGCTACTCCACCGAAGGTGGTGTTGAGCAATGGATGGGGATGAAACCACCATGTCATTACTGCGAGCAACAACCAGACATCGAACATGTGCTTTGATGTGCGGTGTTCATAGTCCATGTTCGAGTTCCAGAATCGAGCAGCTCCATGCACTACGCCTCTAGTCATGCCCCATCCAAAAAACAAGAACAGTGGTAACAACATGTATGTCTCGTGCCATCTAGCCGAAAGCCACATGCCTATCACTGTTGGCCACGGCATCAAGCAGGCAATCCAACATACGGCTCGAAACGCCTGAGGCTCGCCAACCAGTAGTGGCAGAGTACGCTTATTACCGTTTCTATCGGCTTCCATGTCTTCGATGTCCTTTAGCGTTTCGCGTATGACCAATGCCATTACAACGCTCAGGAATACACCTAACACTAGGGGCTTCGAAGAGCCTGCGACAGGGAACAGCATGAGTACTGGGCTGGAGGCTGTCACGGCTACCAGAACATTGTTGACTGGATACCAAGGTCGGATCCAGTTGTACAACCATATCCCTACACCGATTTGCGACAGCAAGAGGGATGACTGCCAAATGGCTAAACCTTGATTGTCTGAACGATGTAGAAACAACCAGCTGACAGCAATCACCACCAGAACACACCACTGTATGACGGCAAGTTGGTATAGTTTGGCATGTTCGAGGTCGGTCATTTCTCGGCTTTTACCCCGATCCTCATTGCGGTCAAATAAATCGTTCCAGAGCATAGTCGCTCCACAAATCCATGCCTGAATAATGGCCAAGACCACAATTCCGACACCAAACTTGTAAAGCTGGACAGACATTCCGACCAACAGCCCTGCCGCTAGTAAGCTGACAGGCACTCTGTATCGTAAAAGTACATTCCGCATTATTCACCTCCTTTACTGTATTTGCGGATGTTTCATTATATGGGCCGACGAGTAGATTAGTCCACAGGGATCGGTCAAGGGTTGACGCAACCCAGTTATCGTCCAATAATACAGCCATTCAGTGACAACCAAAGGAGGTCAAAATGTCGCTGTCACGCACCTTGGCGGTCTTAGTGTATATTGCTCATCACCTCTGGGTCGGGGCAGCCATGCTGGCGTCCCTCACTTGGTTGGTGGATCACTTCAACTTGGTCTGGATTAGTCCCCAGATTGTCAGCTTTGCGACTCGTTGGATGGCAAGTAGCATGGTGGTAATGATCATTGGTCCAGTGTTGTGTTGGGATGGGACATCTCACTATCACTGTGCCCCACTATATTTACGCAGAGCCATTCAGGTCGCGTCTGGTGACAAAGTTGGGGGACTGTTTACCCCTCTTTTCAGCCATATACTTCCGTGGTCGGATGTCCACATAGCCTTAGCACTTAACCTATTCTTGTTAGGGGTGTGGCTCAGACTATTGTTGATAGAGCACTAAGATGCAATTGTATTCGTCGCTTACGGCCCCCATCTGGGGGCCTATCATTTTAATTTAATGGTAAACTTACAGGTATAGGACTGGTGGATTGGGTTAAAGCCGTTCTAACTTCCTCTACCAAGGTCTGCCAATAAAATTAACCGCTTTCATAACGGATTTTATTTTCAGCCACAGTAGAAGTTAGAACTTGAAGGTGTTACAATATCCCCATCAAACTAGAGGGGGCTAGCGCTCCTTCAAACCTCAACAAAGGAGGGTGGGCTATGTACCACCACATCGAAAACGAACACTGCCCTATGTCGCACGGGTTTTGTTACCGCGATGGAGTGCTGTATGTCACAGTTTTGGAAGCCTATCTTCCAGAACTACTAGAACGGCTACCTCAAGCGGTGGCCAATCTAGTATGCCGTCATCAGGACAAGCAACGGCTGGGAGAGTTCGGTGGGCTAGACGACTTAAATGGCTATCTCACGGAACCCGTCGGTGGCTATTGCGGTTTTGGCAGATTTGGCGAATCTCTGGCATTCTTTCCATCTCCAGAATCTGGCTGGATTGAATTTCGCTACACTATACCAGGTAGTTATGAACAGGCTGTTCCTGGAATGGCGTCGCTGAACTTTTTGCTGTTCGTGCTGGCCTGGCTCACCAAGCCAGACGGTATTGCCTCGCCTCGAGGCAATCAGCTCGTAATCCGCGAGGGTGGTTCGTATAGCGTCGCGAAAGAGGTAGGCGATTGGCTTTGGTCGCAACCCATCGTCAATCTTCCCATCGCCCAAGCCATCGCTGAAGTCTATGCGTCTCTACATAGCCAGCTAACTCCCGAAGAGATTCACCTTGGCCTAGTTAGACCATCTGCCACAGACGTATTGTCTAAGCCTGGCGGTGCAACTGCCAATATCTACGGGCGGTCCATTCATCTTAACTACCCTGGCGGTGCTGCCACTGGGCTAGATGCCGAGATGGCTCGCGAGAATCGGGGCTACCGCGTAGTGCCTCACAATGTTGATGTGCCCGCCCAAGATCTCGGGCTGTTGGTGGGGATGGCGAAGCTTCACGAACTGGTTGAAGCCGGTATCGATTCACAATGGATGAAGTACTACAGCATGTTCGCCACTCAAACCTTCGTTGAGCCTAACCCCGAAGAAATACCCATCAATCATCCCACCGAGGCTGGTGTCTACGAAGTCCGAGGCGAAGAGTACCTCACGATTGAGGTGTACCAACACCCCGTTCTCGGACTTAGCGTCTGGTGCGAGGATGCCGATCGCGGAGTAAATGCGGATACCGAAGACGATGTAGCTGGCCATATCCGAGCCGATATGGCGGGCATCAACTTCGTGCGACGGCTACGCCCCCTGCAGTCAGGAGGACAAAACTAGAACCTACGGTCAGAATGCGACTGACTACCATCGGATGGCGAACCTACGGGTTCGCCTCCTTTAATTTAATGTTAAACTTACAGATATAGGGCAGGTGGACTGGATAAGAATTCTTCTAACTTCCTCCACCAAGGTCTGCCAATAAAATTAACCGCTTTCATAACGGATTTTATTTTCAGCCACAGTAGAAGTTAGAACTTGAAGGTGTTACAATATCCCCATCAAACTAGAGGGGGCTAGTGCTCCTTCAAACTCTGGAGTCTAACCACATGACAGATGATAATCTGAGCCTTTTTCACATCAGTCGTCAAAATTGCCCAGCGAATTATCGTCTGGCAATCGTGGACCCTAGGGTCATCACCGTGCTAGTCCACCGTAGCGTTTGGGAGTCGTTCTGCGAAGACACCAATCGTCGACATAATCCATTGTCACCCATGATAGGCGGCAATAATATCTTGGGCGAGGAAGTACCATTTATCGCCCCAGGAAGTATCAACGCGCCGTTTGGATATCATGACGGCGTGACGAGGATAGCCTCCGAGGATCCACAGTGGGAAACCCTTTGTATTAAGCTGCCAATCGAGAAGAGTGCGAGTGGCGGGAAGGGTAACCACATGTTGGCTTTGGCCAACACTAGAGCAGTACTGGTGTCCTTGATGGGGTCTCATTCGACCGCCCAAGAACCCCAGCTGTTGGCCATCTGGCAGATGTCGCTGTGGAACCCAGATTGCAGCATCGGCTGCAGGATGTCTCAAGCAATTGTTGCCTGGCTTACGGCTTTGACTGTAGAGCAAAGGGCCCGAATTGAAGCTGAAGTCTCGTTAGCGATGCGGACTGCTTTCACAGTGATTCGCGACGGTGTCGTTTCACCGATCAGCAAGTCTGCTAGTGGTAAGGTCGGTATGCATCTATCTCATGGGGACAGTATATATTTGTACTGCTATGGGACTAATTCTGGCTCTTTGGGCGCAGAATCCATCTCCAAGGCGATGTGTGGCGATCTCTTGCCACACAATATGGATAGCCCATACCAAGCGCTAGTCACTGTCGCGGGGTTAGCCAAGCTGTACGAGATTGCCCGTGTGGCACTCTACCCATCAGAGTAGGCCAAAACTGATCTCGAATTGGGCGGACATTCCCTTGTCCGCCCGCTTTTAATTTAATGGTAAACTTACAGGTGTGGGACTGGTGGATTGAGTCACAACCTTCCTAACTTCCTCCACTCTAGCCGCGTCCCACGACCAGCGGGCAGGCCACAATCTGCCAACCGCTACAATGGCAAAGCGACCGTAGCGTTTCAAAAATCCAAGATAAAACATTAATTCTTAACTAATCATTATGTCGGATATTACATTCAAGAAAGTAACGATTGAAGATGTTGATAAACTTTTAGAGGTTGAAAAAACTGCCGTAAGTTCAAAAACATATTTTTCAATTACAGACAGGGAAGAGGCAAAAAAAGAAATCGAGAATAATGAAGTATATTTTATTATTAAGCATAATAAAATCGTTGGGACTACAGAATATCAAATCAAAAATCCCAACCATGCATATCTTGGAGGACTTGTCATTATCCCGAGTTTTCAGGGGCAAGGTATTGCGCGCAAAGCGGCAGAATTTAAGCTCGAAAAGCTAAAGAATATAAAACGAATCGATCTTACAGCGCACCCTCGGAATAATAAGATAATTGTGCTTTATCTGTCGCTCGGATTCCATATTGAATCATGGAAAGATAATTATTTTGGAGATGGTGAGCCAAGATTAATACTGGCATTAAACAACTCACATTCTGATGAATGCGGATAAAGTAAGTTAAAAACGAGCAAAAAGATCGGAATCGAGCTGTTCTGCCAAAAGAAAACTTAGGAATTACATAAAATGCCGCATAATAAAGATATGCTGGCTATCCTTAGTATTGCGGTCGTAGCATTTATCGCGACAAATCTCGACGACACTCTTCTGCTTATAGGTTTTTTCTCTCACAAATCATATAAACCCATCCAGGTCGTCATCGGCCAATATCTCGGCATCGGCTTGCTTGTGTTTGTAAGCGCAATAGGCGCAGCCATTTCACTCTCGATCGCTCCGGCATATGTCGGGTTGCTCGGTTTTTTGCCTATAGTGATTGGAGCTAAAGAATTTTGGCATACTTTTATTACCGGTGATGCACAGGCAGAGAATACAAAAATCGCTTCTTCTGGAAAAATTCTTTCAATTGCTGCTGTCACCATTGCCAACGGAGGGGACAATATCGGCATATATATTCCTTTGTTTGCCACCATGACTTCCGCTCAATTTATAGTCACAGTGGTAATGTTTGCCGTGATGACTGGGCTGTTATGTTTGGCAGGATATTGGCTGGTATACCACAAAAGATTCGGTCGCCACATACAATATTGGGGGCATCGGATGCTGCCGTTTGTGCTAATTGGGCTCGGAGTATATATTCTGTGGCACAACGGGAGTACTTCTTTGATTAAAGGGTACTAGAGCCCTAACCTCCTCCACCCTAGCCACGTCCCGCGATCGGCGGGCAGACCACAGTCTATTAGTATTGGTTTTCGACTCTTACGGTACAATAGAAGCAGTTATACTCGTTTATTTTTCTTATGTCAAAACTCTTCATAGTTTCATCTCTTGGCTTAATGGTATGTTGCGGATTGTGTTTAAGCGGCTGTCAAAAAACCAATTCCACCAATCAGTCTCAAAGTTCTACCCCCAAAATTTATACCGATCAATCAAAATTCGCCTCTGCTTTTACTAAATGTGAAGTTAGTGAGTTACAAATTCCTTTTGGTAGTGATGCGACCTACTCTATTAAAATGTTAGGGATTACTGACGGTAAATGTGGTTATCAGGTACAGGTTCGTAATAATACTCAAGGTAAGGTAACTAGTGGTCCAGCGGACTTGACTTGTAACATGCCAACAACGTCACTTAGTCAAAACGCTCTCGGTCATCTCTTTGGGTATGATAAAGCCACCGGCATGGAAACCACAAAAGCCGAACAGGATCAACTAGAGGCAAAGTATTGTCAATCAAGTTAAGACCTTCCGGTAGGCTCCATAATCAATTCGCCCCATGCAACATTACTCTCAAGAATTCGCCAATAGGTGGTCTCAACTGACATTGCCCCAACAGCTGGGTAATGTTGGGAGTGAAGTTAGCCGGATGCTCAAATGGCGAGACAAAGACCCCATCATTGCCGAACGGGCTTTTGAACGAATGCTGGAACTTATTGATTTGACTCTTCAAAATCAGACCAACGGTCCTCGTTTGCGAGAAATTGCCCGTGCTCGGGAAGTTTTGGTTCAGACGTGGTTGGAACGATCCACTTCGGATAATGCGGAATGGGCATCTTTGAATCGGTACTTTTTCTATTTCGCCTTACTCGGTAATGCTTAACATTTTTGTCCAATCCATCTCCCAAAAGATCTCTTACTATACAACTCTAAATCTACTCACATGAGAAGAACACCCGAAGCTGGTGGACCACCAGAACCTCCCTCAACACCAGAAACATCACAGGAAAAGGAACATTTTGAACCAACCATTCGGATTGATCTTGTTCGGCATGGGGAAGCAGAATATAGCGATGAACTAGAGCAGCAAGTCGAAGCACAGGGCTACCCCTATGATAAACTCTTCCCAGCGTCCAAAACTACAGCAGAGCTTCGAGGAACGCGGGCTGGCAAGGAGGGTCGTTTAACCAAAGAGGGGAGAGCACAACTGACCATGTCCATGGAACATCTAGCCAAAAAGATTGATCCAGCCAATGAAGTAATCATAGTGTTGTCTAGCCCACAATTAAGAGCGGAGGAATCGGCAGGGGTCGTCATTGATGCCCTAAAACAACAAGGCGTTGATATTCTGGGAGCTAGGGAACATCTAGACCTTATCGATATGCAAAGACCTTGGATTGGGATATTGCAATTTCTTAAACAGAGCCCGTCTGGTGAATCTCCATTCAAGTACTGGCTACAAATGTCAGAGGAAGAGCTTCAAGAGGCAGATATTGAAGGGATAAAAAGCATTGAAGATCGGACAGGCCACTTTATAAAACTTATTCAAGCACTAGCTCGACTTAGACGAGTGGGGTGGGGCCTAGATAAAAAGACCCTTCGCGTTATTGCTGTTACTCATGATATTAATCTTATAGCTATCGCTGGTTGCGTTCCGGGCCTTAGCAAAAAAGAACTTAATGATGTTAAGCATGCTGAAATTGTCGAACTAGGTATGGACGATCGCGGTGACGCTCAATTAATAACTGATGATGAAACAGCCTAAGTATGTTCTAATTTTTTCTGGTATCGATTCCAACGCTTTGATGACTGATCTCATGATCCACGGACCCTACGGCCGTTTCCCGGCCGTTTTTTTGGTAGACGAAGGGCTTTGGCAATTGTACTTACCATCCGAGTTTTTACATCAACTTTCCGAAGAGGGGTACATGAACGCCTTACAAAAAGATTTTGTGGTCGGCTTTAACAAAGATGCGCAAAAAATGATTCAGGAAATCAGGAATTTCTACCAGTCTTATGACAAAGCCAATTCATTATCCCGTGAGAATTTTATAGACTATTTTAATGCTATGACGGATTTGGTAGTGCGTTTTTTTGAGCTCTATACCATTACTGAATTTTTCTATTCTGGGAAAATTGATCAAGAAATCTACCAATGGGCGAAACAAACTCATCCTGCTCACATTTCGCTGACAGTCAATAAATTACTTAATGGCACATACCAGGGCGATGTCTCGAGTGTGATCAAGCAATTGGCTAATTTTCTTCAGGAAATTGGTAGGATACGTTTCGAGCTAAGAGAGACCATCAATCAACTCTACATTGGTGACGGCGTTTATCTCGCCACTATGCGGTCTTTCGCTCGTCTTACTAATCGTGACGACTTTTCCGAATTAACTATACAAGAAATTCGCGATGTGATTTTTGGTAAGGATGTGCCAGACGGGAAACATCGTCGCAAACTACTCGCAGTCCAACAAGAGGGTGGCGAATGGCGGTTCATGTCGAATGATCGAGCTCATCAAATATTGTCTAGTGTTCAAAGATCTATCGGATCTCTTGAGGAACTGCATGGGCACACAGCTAGCCCCGGCAAAGCGCAGGGCATTGCGAGAATCTATTCGCTTAGTCGCTCCCCTGATTTTGATAGATTCAACCAAGGAAATATTTTAGTAGCTAGTACTACCGGTCCAGAGTTTATGCCTGCCATCCAGCGAGCCGGAGCGATTGTGACCAATGAAGGCGGTCTAATGAGCCATGCGGCGGTTGTGGCTAGAGAATTTGACATTCCTTGCGTAATTGGCACAGAAATCGGTAATCTTGTTATTAAAGAGGGTGATCTAGTTGAAGTTGATGCTGACAGGGCTATAGTAAAAATATTAAAAAGAGCTAATGGATAAACAACTTACAAAATTAGTCAGGGAATATGGCAGAGAATATTCTTTGTTCCGAACCATTCTGTTGAACCATGTAATGAATTATGAATTTCCGCAGGAACTTGCTCCGATGCCGCCAGTTAATAGCTATGCAGTTTATCGGGGGAAGGGTTTGGTGTATGGCTATCACAGCGAAGCAGTCATGCCAATTATATTCAAAAGGATTACCGAGATGGCTCATGACGATATTAAGACAGTCGAGAAGAGGTTAGATGAAATACAAGAGCTGTTCAACTGGCTAAAACCTTACTATACATTCCAGCGACATATTACGAACGTAGCGGAATTAAAAGAGTTTTATAACCAATATCGTCGTTATTTTTTTCTACAAAGTTTTATTCGGGCTGTCCCCGAAATAGATATACCGATTTTAATTAGAGAACGTGGCCAAACCATCCGAGAAGAAATCCAAAAATACGGCGAACATGCCGAGCTGGTTTTTGAAAGTGCCCTTTTATTTCTATACCCCAGCCTAGGAAAAGATTGGCGTTTCCTCTTGCCAGAAGAAGTGTGGGAAGGGAAAGCGACTGATCCTGAAACGCTACAGGCTATTAAAAAACGGAAAAAGGGATATGTGTTATACAAAGAACATTTCTATGCGGGATCTGAAATCGATGAGTTTTTAAGTACGTTGGGTGTTGTTGTAGAAGATCCTTCCCAAGATGATATTCAAGAATTCAGGGGACAGGTTGCGCAAGCTGGTATCATCCAAGGCGTGGCAAAAATTGTCGATAGTTTTGACTCGATAGATAAAGTTATGGAGGGCGACATCCTGGTTGCTACTATGACTATGCCCCGATATCTACCGGCGATGAAGAAGGCGTTAGCTTTTGTGACAGACGAAGGTGGCGTTACTTGCCACGCAGCGATTTTGGCGCGGGAGATGAAAAAGCCTTGCATTATTGGTACTCGCATAGCTACCCAAATATTGCGGGACGGGGATCTGATAGAAGTTGATGCTGATAAGGGTATAGTAAAAATTCTTAAACGTTCTTAATGACACTGGTTAAACAATTCCCAGAGCTCTCAAAAGACGATACTGCGATTGCTGGTGGCAAGGGGGCGTCTTTGGGAGAAATGATCCAAGCCGGTATCTCTGTGCCATCTGGTTTTGTGCTACTTGCGGATGCCTTTGAAAAATTTTTAGAACAGACGGACATTAATATAGAGATCGATGCAATTTTACATTCAGTAGACCATGAAAAAGTTCATACAGTCGAAGATGCTGCCGAAAAAATCCAATCTTTAATCATGGGGGCTACGATGCCGCAAGATATTACAGAAGAAGTGCAAAAAGCGTTCGTTCAACTAGGCGCCCAGTTCGTCGCCATTCGTTCTAGTGCCACCGCCGAAGATTCTGCTAGTGCCGCGTGGGCAGGTCAACTAGAGAGTTATTTAAATACAACTGAATCCGATTTGTTAGATAATGTAAAAAAGTGTTGGGCATCACTATTTGCTCCTCGGGCTATTTTTTACCGTTTCGAAAAAGGTTTTGGTAACAAAAAAATATCGGTTGCCGTAGTCGTTCAGACAATGGTTGATAGCGAATCAGCTGGTGTGGCGTTTTCCGTCCACCCTGTCACCCAAGACAGGAACCAACTCATTATTGAAGCTGGTTTCGGATTGGGAGAGGCAGTAGTTTCTGGGCAAATTACTCCGGATAGCTATGTGGTCTCTAAAGAACCTAGACAAATCATCGATAAAAATGTTTCAGTTCAGGCAAAAGGACTATATCGTTCCTCTCATGGTAGCAATGAATGGCGAGGTATATCTCCGGAGCAAGGTACTAAACAGATTTTATCTGATGTGCAAATTCTAGAACTGACAGAGATAATTCTTCGGATTGAAAAACATTATGGTTTCCCTTGTGATATAGAGTGGGCAACTGCAGGGGGAAAATTCTATATTCTTCAAAGTCGGCCGATCACAACCCTAAGATAATCTTGAGCGACAGCGCAATCAATTGTGTTTTATTGTTCAGGTTCCATTCCCTAAGAGCCCTCTCGTACTAATCTGTGACCGAGCCAATTTAACCGATTAAGTGGCATAATAAGCTGTATGGAACCACTTGCCTCTCGCATTAGGCCACTTTCCTTGTCTGATTTTGTCGGGCAAGACCATTTAGTTGGACTAGGTAAACCGTTAAGGAGTGCGATCGAACAGAAACATCTGTTTTCGTTTGTTTTGTGGGGTCCTCCGGGAGTCGGTAAGACGACCTTGGCCAAGATTTATGCTCACGCCTTGAATGCGGACTTATTTGAACTGTCTGCAGTATCGGCTGGCAAAGACGATATTCGTAAGATCGTTGCGAAGCAAACTGACCAGCCCAAGGTTTTATTTTTAGATGAAATTCATCGGTTCAATAAAGCCCAGCAGGATTTTCTCCTGCCATATGTTGAGCGTGGCGAATTAACACTAATCGGTGCCACCACCGAAAATCCCAGTTTTGAGATCATTCCGGCGCTATTATCACGCTGTCGGGTATTTGTCTTGAACGAATTATCAGAAACAGACATGCAGAAAATTATTCTGCAAACCAATATCAAACTGGATGAAACCGCGCGGGACTGGCTGATCAACATGGCCAATGGCGACGCTAGGCAAGCGATCACCATGTTAGAAAATACTCAAAAGTTATATGGCGAGATCACCCTTGATAATTTAAAGAATGCTCTCCAAAATAAATTTCTGCGGTTTGATAAACAAGGCGATGAACACTACAACACCATTAGCGCGTTTATCAAAAGTATGCGAGCGTCGCAACCTGACGCGGCGCTGTATTATTTGGCGCGGATGGTGGATGCGGGTGAAGATCCCAAATTTATTGCTCGTCGCATGGTAGTTTTTGCGTCCGAAGATATTGGGATCGCTCAACCCACGGCGCTAGTCGTCGCCAACGAAGTATTCCGGGCAGTCGAAACTATTGGTTATCCGGAATGTGCGATTAATTTAGCGCATGGGGTGGTGTACTTAGCCAAGTGTCCCAAAAATCGGGATTCGTACAACGCCTATTTTGCGGCACTGGAAGATGTGAAAAAACATGGCAACTTGCCGATTCCGCTTCTGGTCAGAAATGCGCCGACAAAACTAATGAAAGAGTTGAACTATGGCGCAGGATATGACCCATACACCCAGACAAGTTTTTTGCCGGAAAAGTTAGTTCAAAGACGATATCTGATACAACAAATTTCCAAGAAGGACTAGGCTAGGCGACAGACTATGTTCTCGCTGCCGATCCCAACCACCGAAAGTCGGTTCTGCGAGCTGGTTTTTGGCTTGTCATTGTGGCCATAGAACCAATAAGCTATGAACCCTCTGGGCGAGCTTTCCAGCTCGCCCTTTTGATTTTGATGATAAACTTACAGATAGAGAGTGAAACTATTTTTAAAAAATTGCGGTAACAAACAATCAGATGGATACATCCAAACATCGTCCGACTATCGGTTTGGCGCTTGGGAGCGGAGGCACGCGCGGAATTGCTCACATTGGCGTCATCAAAGTTTTGGAAAAAGCCGGTATCCCGATTGATTACATTGCTGGCTCTAGCATCGGCGCAATGATCGGCGGACTTTACGCTTTACACAAAGACATTAACATCGTCGAGAATATCGCTCTGTCGGTCGATTGGCAGACCTCGATTTCGCTGATCGATCCCAGTATGAGACAGGGATTAGTCAAAGGCGCAAAACTGGAGCAATTTTTACGTGACCAAGTTGGATTTGCCGAAATCGAAAAACTCCAAATCCCGCTCAAAATTATTGCTACCGATTTGGCGACTGGTCAGATGGTTTGTTTGGACAAAGGCGACTTGATCGAAGCCATCCGAGCCAGCATTTCTGTTCCTCTAGTTTTTAAGCCGGTTAGTTATCGCGGTTGGACTTTGGCTGACGGTGGTTTGTCGATGCCGGTGCCGGTAGAAATAGCCAGACAAATGGGTGCCGATATTGTGATTGCCGTAAATATTGAAGGTGATTTATTTGACTATCGTCGCAGTCTTCGACCGGGGTTAGCGGCGATCGCTCTCACTTCCATCGATGCTCTGCGATATCACTTAGCCGAACAAGAAACCAACACAGCGGACATCGCTATCACCATTCATAGTCGGGGCGGCAAGCTCCTCGAAGAAGTAACTTGGGACGCGAAAAAATTGATCTCCGCCGGTGAACGATATGCCAAACTGGCATTGCCCAATATTCGAGAACGTCTTGGACAAATTTAGATTTTTTATCGTGGTTTGGTCGCGACAACTCCAAGGCTTGCTTTTGCAAACTACACGGCGATATCTCGTCGGTTGAACGCAATTAACCCAGCCATAATTGCCGCTACGATAATCCCAGCGAATACCCACAAATTTACATTATCGATACTAGCGGTCGTAATAATCGCATCTGGTGTGCCATAGTAGTAGAATATCGAAAGCCATTTTAGGTTTTCCCAATCGGCGTTCAGTTTGGCAAACAACTCCACCACGAAAGAAATGATGACAAATAATAGTGGTAGCAAAGTTGCCCGTCCTCGCTCTGCCACCATGGTCGAAAACATCATTGCGAGCGCGAAAATACTCACAAAAAACAGGATGGCTACACCAATAAATGTCCAGTATCCCTCAATTGGCGCAGTCGTGATGTCTAGACGATAGGCTTGCCAGAGCATTCCCCCGATAGTTGCTGTAGTCAACGCCACTATGCCTATTACTCCAACTGCTAGTTTGCTGAAAAAGATTTGTGTTCGGGTTACTGGTTGAGACAACAGCAAGGCAATTGTGCCTTGTTCCACTTCTCCGGCAATTGCTCGAGAAGCAAACCCAATCATAAACGCACACACTGCAATCACCCAGAAAAACTTCAGATGTTCCAGCGACAAAAATCCCTCAAAACTCATCCCATTGTCCAAAAAATTTCCTCCCCCCAGTGCCTCGCGAATTTGGACCGGAATTTTATTAAATATTTCAGTATAATTTGTGCCCAAATCTTGAGCGATGGGGTAGATAAATGTCAAAAGCATACTGTACAGAAACAGGCCACCGCAGTAGAAGAGGATGGTCGACCAGTAGCTTTTTAGGGTTTGCCAAAAAATCGGCCAGCTCATCATCGATACCAGGTTAAAAATATATCTTCAAGAGTTGATTGGGTAATCGCGATATTGGTGATGGGGTACTGGTTAATTCGCGCCAACACCGCGTTGATCTCCCCCTGCCGCACTTGAAATTTAACTGACTGGCCATTACGCTCCGTCACCATCAATCCGGCCAGTTCAGCCTCGGTGGGTACTGTTTGAAAAGTAACCTCGACTATCAGATTGCTTCGGTTGATCAGAGTGCTGACCTCTTCTACCGCCACCACCCGGCCGTCTTTGATGATTGCCACCCGATCGCAAACTTTTTGCACTTCAGCCAAATCATGCGAGGAAAAGAAAATTGTTGTACCACCCCGTTTTAAACTCCGCAAAACTGCGTAAAAATTTTGCTTGACGATTGGATCTAGCCCATTAGTCGGCTCGTCTAAAATTAGCAGTCGCGGCCGATGCATTAACGCTTGAACCAGCGCTAATTTTTTGCGATTGCCACTTGAATAATTCTTAACGAAATGATTTGGATTGAATTGCAATATTTCACACAACCGTGTTAACGACAGATCATTACCGCGAGCGCGAAAAGTTCTTAGCCAGTTCAATAATTCTTGTCCGCGCATAAATGGATACAAAAACGGTTCGCTCGAGACATAACCAATACAGCGATGAATCGCCAGTGCGTCCCGATGAGCATCAAACCCAAACAAACTGACACTGCCAGTTTGAGGCCGGATGAAGTCTAGCATCAGGCGGATGGCAGTAGTTTTACCAGCCCCATTGGGGCCCAGAAACCCAAAAATCTCTCCCTCGTTCACAGAGAAGCTAAGACCTTCTACCCCCCTTACACGCCCATAGTACTTGGTCAGGTTGTTGGCTTCAATTACTCCCATAAAGGTCAATGTACACCCAAAACTCGCCTCCAATCAAGCTTTTTGGCAAAGTGGCCTAGCTTAATATGTTATGAGGCGATACTTCTTGCGGCAGGTTGATTAGAGATGCCGGAATTTACAATTTTAGTACCCAGACAACTGGACAATTCTTTTTTAACCGTTTTAAGATTGCTGATACACTAGGCTGGTAAAGGATCACATTTATGGGACAGATTGCTGGAATAACCTTAGCCGGAATTAGTATGTTGGTTGGTCTTGTTGGAACAATCGTACCGATTATTCCGGGTGTTCCATTTATGTTTCTGGTGGCATTGATTTATGCCTTAATCACAAAATTCGCCATTCTGACGGGAGCCGAGCTTGGTTATCTAGCTATTTTGGTTGTCTCGTCAATTTTTATTGATTATTTTGCCGGACTTTTGGGCGCCAAGTTTAGTGGTGCTTCCGGCAAATCGTTATTAGTTGGCACATTCGGATTTCTACTTGGTCTCATTCTATTTCCACCGTTTGGTGGTTTTATCGGCATGTTCGTCGGTATTGTTACTGGTGAAATTTATTTTTTCAACAAACCTAAAACTGCCATTCGGGCCGCCAGTGGGGGAGTCTTGGGCACATTAGCGGGAATGGTGCTCAACTTTCTCCTCGGTCTGACTTTTGTTAGTCTATTTTTAGTCTTTGTGCTTTAGTTGTCGGTTACTACCGCAACAACATCAAAGTTTATTTGTCATATCTCTTTTTGCCGTAACAGATATAATTAAGCAGTAGAGCAATAATTTATTTTAGGTTAATTCTTATGGCCAAGAAAAAATTTAATATTATTTATGCTGTTATTGGACTCCCAATTTTGTTTGGCTTAATTTGGTATGGTGCTAGTTTGGGTATCGGAGTTGCTCCCCAAACTAATGACGGTACCACACCCACTAATCGAACAGAAAACACCGCCGGAGCTAACACAGCTCAAGAGCAGTTAGATGGTTTGCCAAATAAGATCCTGATCGCCAATGTTCCATTTACCTCTCAAGCGCCTACTGGCCAATGGAGTGATGACCGTCAACAGAATGATTGTGAAGAAGCCGCTGTGTTAATCGGAACAAAGTGGATGATCGGCGAATCGATCGGCTCTACGGAAAACGCTCTCGCGCAACTTCTGACACTTTCGAAATTAGCCGAGAGTATGTTTGGCAGTTATGTTGATTCTTCTGCCGCCGATACTTTAAAACTGTTCCAAAAATATACTGATACAACTCAAGGCCAAGTCAAATATGACGTTACGATGACCGATATCAAAACCGAACTGGCGGCTGGCCACATCCTGTTATCGCCCATGAATGGCCAAGCCTTAAACAATCCTAATTTTACCGGTGCCGGTCCGGAACGACATTTTTTGGTCATTATTGGCTATGACGACAAAACCGGCATGTTTACCACTCAAGACCCAGGGACGCGTAAAGGGCAAAATTATCGCTACAAATACGAGACTCTCTTTGCCGCCATGCGGGATTATCCGACCGGAGATCACGAAAAAATTGTCAGCAACCGACGAGCTGTCATCATCGTTAATAAGGTTTAGATTTTCTTAACTTATCCGACATTTTAGCCGTCCCGATATCGCAATGACCGAAAATTGTTTCGGCTAGGTTTCTGGATGGCTTCAGTCCCTCGTTATTGACATAATGAGGTTTTTGTGCTATAATTAGATAGAAAAGTAAAAATAAACAAATCAGTCGTGGAAAACAAAAATCAAATCCCACAAACCATTTTTAGTATTATTCTCACTACCGCCAAGACAGCCGTCTTGGTTTTGTTAGTATTGTTCACAGTTTCCAGCCCACGTCAGGCCTTGGCTGGTAACGCCTTGCTGGGTCAGGAGTCGGCCATTATTACCCAAACCAACGCCATCCGAGCGGAAGCTGGTCTGCCAGCTTTGACATTTGAGGCTCGTCTAGCCCGATCAGCTGCTGCCAAAGCCAATGATATGGCTACCAAGGGCTACTTTGATCACGGTAATCCTGACGGCTATCGGATGTCCTATTGGATTAACAACACCGGCTATACCTATACCTTGGCTGGCGAAAACCTCGCCAAAGGATTTTCTAGTGTTACTCGACTAATGAATGCTTGGGTAGCCAGCCCTTCTCATTATAAGAATCTAGTTGAGCCACAGTTTACCGATATTGGCATCGGCATGGCTGAAGGTTGGTATGACGGTCAATCCACTCTGTTTGTTGTCCAACATTTTGGAGCCGAAGCCGCTCCACTAATAAAGGATGTGAGCCAGTTTGTCTCCGGAGTAACTGCTATGGTTGCTCCCTTGGTTGAGACCGTAGCTGGCACCACCGAGGGGCAAACGATCGTTAATAATTCCACCCCACTAGTTTCTCCTACTGTTGTCAAACCAGTTCAGACGTCGATCGCCAACAGCGCTATAACCAATTCATCTCCAACTCTCCATTTTCTGCCGTCCATCAGTCTTTTACCCCAACCTGCCCAAGCCGGAACCGTGACGCCTTGGGTTAATTCCACCGATCAGGCTCCCATTTGTCCGAATATGGCTTGGGCGATCTTGGTGATGTTGATAGTCGCTATCCTTGCTTATTTTGTTGATTTCAAGCTGATTGTGCTAATTCGAGACCGGTTGGCAAAAATTGCTTCCAAAACCATTTCCACCCAGCCAAAATAAACTAAAATTTGGCATCTTTTGACGCCCCGATTTGTCTCTCTGCCCCACGCTGGGCAGACTTTTTGATTTTGCTTGACGGGGACAGGATTTCTGGCTAACCTTAGAAAGACATGAGAGGGGAGGGTCTTTGGGGTTTGAAAGCAAGATGAACAGTTACACACATCACGGTAGTGGTTTATAAAAGAAACCTGTTGTTTCTTGGTTTTTTGTATAATGAATTATTAAATTATAAAAATCTAAAAATTATATTCGTTTGCTAAATACACATACAGTCATGAGTAAATTGAAACAGGTAGCCACTCTTTTTTACTGGGTGACAGCTTTTGGCTTAGCGTTAGCGCCAATGCTAACCGCCACTCCAGCTTGGGCCACATATATTGATCCAACTGGCGGTCAACCAAGTGATATCGGCCCAGTGTGTAGTCCCGCTGTGGATTTGATCTCTAACGGCAGTTTCGAAGTGCCGGTAGTTGATAATGATTCCAACTGGGACATTTTCCCAAGCGACCCCAACAATGATTTAGGGAGTAACTTGTGGTGGGGCGCGGAATGGGTAGCCCCCGGCGAAGGTGCACCTAATTTTGCCAATCTTGAATTACAGAAAGCCCCGCTCAACGGCTGGTCTGCTCAAGCCGGCGATCAATGGGCAGAATTGGATACTGACTATGACGGCCCCGGTGGCAGCATCGGTGGCGAAGCCGCTTCCATCCGTCTGACCCAGAATATTAAAAACACCAAGGGAGGCTGTTATTATAATTTGGAATTTTATACTTTGCCTCGCCCCGGTTACGGTCCAGAAGATAATACTATCGAAGTCAGCTGGAACGGTGTCGTAATCGATACAATTACTACAGATGGTTCGTCTCTTACTCAACCAGATTGGGCTTATCACCAATATACTGTTCAGGCCGATGATTTAACCGCCGATCTTTCCTTTACCGACATTGGCATTCCCAATTCCTTTGGGATGCTACTAGATAATGTTCAAATTCACTGCATCGAAGAAAAAACGACGATCGTTGCTCACAAAATTGTCTGTGATTCAGAAGAAGATTTGCCTAACTGGGGTATCGGTGGCGAACCAATTACTGCTACTACCGCCCAAGATTTTGTTACTTCCCGCCAAGGTAGATGTCATTTTCAGGCAGGCTGGCAGTTCCAATGGGCGCCAGAAGGTACTTCAAATCCCGGAGACACCATGATCGGAGAAGCGGGTGGTTGGAACACCCTTCCCGCAACTGACGGAGATGGCAAGACAACGATTACTCTTACTGCCACCGACATTGCTGGTAGTAGCTATCTTTGGTTCCGTGAAGCCTTACTGGAAAACTATGTTCCGTTTAGTAGCTGGCTGTCTGATGGTTCGAACACTCCAAGTGCCGATGATGAATTTTCCGCTGAAGTTTATGCCACTACTGATGTATTAAACTATGACAACTACGATCGGATCGAAGATGTTGAAAACGGTGGCATCAAGTTAGGTCAAACTTACTACGCCGTTGCGTTTAATGTTCTGGCCGAGCCAGAAGAAGATCCGTGTGATTTCGGCGAGCAGACCGGTTGGTTCGGCCAATACTATGATTACACCGCCAACCATCAGGACATGAACTTGCCGACTGGCGTCTGGCCAGACAAAACTCACGGTGATCCGTTGAGCAAGACTGCTACTTGGACGGCCGATTGGTATGATTCTGACTACTTTGTCAGAAGCCAAGTTGATCCTAGTCTTAATTTTGGGAACGATTTCTTCCCATTGGATAGTCCTGTACTCGTTGAAGACCCTGCTGGGAGCGGTCACAACTATCACTTCGGTGCGCATTGGAGCGGAAAGGTTACTGTTGGTACAGAAGGGGATTACAACTTTGCTCTCAAATCGGATGACGATGCTTGGGTTTATCTTGATGGCGAATTAATCAAAGACAACTCTGGCATTCATCAGCCACAAGAGAATAATGGTTCGGCGCACATGACGGTCGGCACTCACATTGTCGATATCTTCTTCGCAGAACGGCATACGGTCCAGTCTTACATGGCATTTGCCTTTGAAAACCAAGACTTGCTGATTGTTCCATACAACGACGAGTGTCCCGTTCCAGTCCCGACCCTTTCGATCGATAAGACTGGCGTTTACGATCAGGCTGGTCAAATTGATTACACCATTACTTGGAGTGTTGAGGGTGAAGGCACACTCCATAACGTTACTATTACTGATGCTATTCCAGCTGGTACGACGTATGTGCCTAGTGATCCATCCGGTATCCCTGCCGCTGGAGTAGTAACTTGGATCTTGGGTGATAAAACCGCTCCAGATTCGGGTACCATTCATCTAATTGTTTCAATCGATTCTTACGAACCATGGGCGGACAGTCACAGCGACTTTACCCAAGGTTTGCGCAAAGATAATACTCCAGTAGTTGAAGAAAGAAGCCACCCCGATAAAGCTCTGGGCGTAGCCGAAAACAATGACACAATTAATTTTGTTTCACTCGGCTTCGGCGGTAGTTTGGTGCTTCATTTCAACAACTACATCTTAGACGGCGCTGGTGCTGATATCGCCGTTACCGAAACTAGCTATGGCGAGCCATCTGACACCAACTATCCGGAAAAAGTGGAAGTGTTTGCTTCCCAAACTGGTAATGGCACAGACTGGGTATCGCTTGGTAGGGGGATCCAAGACCAAGACTTCGATCTCAATGGCAGCGGTTTGGCTTGGGCTAGATATCTGAAATTGGTTGATGTCTCCAACAAGGCTGACGCTCATTTCCCAGCCGATGCCGATGGTTACGACATTGATGGGGTAGCGGCCTTACACTACGCGCCTGCCGAATGTTCAATTGATAATACCGTTCAAATGAGCGGCGATCCAGCATCAGATGATGTTCCGAAGATCGCTATGGTAGCAGTAGTTGATGACGGTCTAGTCCACGCCAGCGATACCACTACTACCACTATTAGTGATATCTGTAATCCTCCCATCCCCGATGACCCAGAGGATACTCACACTCTGATTAGTGGAATGAAGTTCAACGACCATGATGGTGATGGTGATAAAGATGAAAATGATGGGGGACTGGCCGAATGGAAAATTTATGCCGCCCAATTAGCTGCTAGCTTTGAAGTCGATTCACACGGCGATATTACTGGTACGCCAGTTGATTCACCAATTCTTGAGAACGGTGTGGAATATCTGATTCGTGTAAGCGATACCTTTAACGCTGGTGACTCCATTACCGCCGATGCTAAATATTCCATTCGCACCGGTAGTGAGTGGACTGATATAGTTGAAAACTACGTTGGATATGGTCCAGCCTTGCTTGATCTGCAGTTGGATGGCACATCTCCGAACTGGGGTAGTTACAGCCCAGCCCATATTTATTGGTATGCCATGACTGGTACAGGAGCGGCTGTTACATTCCAAATCTATGACATTTTTGCTTCCAACAATGTTGGCACACTCGATGTCTCCCTGTATCGTGTCTTGGATTTCACTCTGACTGACGGAACTGGCAATTATTCATTTGATCTACTCAACGTCGAGGGTGATGTCATTATTGCCGAACAAAATCAAACTGGTTGGACCCAAACCGCTCCCGCTCCGGTTGACTACTATACTGTTCCATCTGGTGGAGAAGCTAGTAACCAAGATTTTGGTAACTACCAAATTCCAGCAGAGCCACGTCTTGGTTCGATCACTGGTATCAAATTCGAGGATCATGACGGTGATGGCGTAAAAGACGGTAGTGATGATCAACCATTAGCCGGTTGGACTATCTACCTTGATGCCAATGACAATGGCAGTCTTGATAGCGGCGAATTGTCTGATGTAACTGATGATGCTGGTGTCTTTAGCTTCCCCAACCTCTCGGCTGGTACCTACATTGTTCGTGAAGTTTACCAAGATGGTTGGACCAAAACCTTCCCGAGTGCCTCGGCTTACAGCTTGATCATTGGAGATGGAGAGGGTAACGACTGGGATTGGATCGAGATCGATTTTGGTAACCATGAAGGCGTTGTCGACTCACAGGGCACAACTCCAACTGGTAGTTCAGGCAGTAGCAGCGGATATTACACTCCAGCGCCAACTCCTGATCCTGACGACGGAGATGTACTGGGCGAGCAAACTGGGAGCAACGGTAGTGGTAGCGGCGCTAGTGATGAAGCTGTCGGTGGCGAACAAACCCTGCCTGTTACTGGTACATCGCCATGGGTCATACCGGTAATGTTACTATTAGCTCTTGCCGTACTACTAGTCGAATCTCGTTGGTCAAAACGTACAAATTAAAAAAGTGTCTTATTAGTTGATCAATTTGAGCCCCGATACATCGGGGCTCAAATTATATTTCACCCTAGGATTATGCTATATTTGGGGTAGTAGTTATATTGGTCTAATCTTTTATCGGAGACATTATGAAAGATAGATTAAATGGGCACCACGTCGGTATGGTCTTGGGCGCCTTTGCCGTTGTCGTCCACATCATTTGGACGATCATGATCGCGCTGGGCATTGGCCAGACTTGGATGGATTGGATATTTGGGTTGCATATGATCACCAACCCAATTACTGTTATCACCTTTTCTTGGGGAACAGCCGTTCTGCTCTGGATCGTTGTTCTAGTGGTAGGGTATATCCTCGGCCATATCTTTGCTTGGGTTCACAATTTGATTCACAAGAAATAAGTTAGGTTTACGCATCGTTGATCAATGAGCCCCGGTTTTCCGGGGCTCAAATGGTCAGACATGCTAAGATATGTCTATGGATTTATCACCCAAACGCCGCATCATCACCCTAGATCTCCTGCGCGGTTATTTTCTGTGGGTAATTTTAGTTGACCACATCTACCGGTTCCCCGGTTTCTTTGAGATTTTCACCGGCAAAGGATTACTTTGGGCGTCGGCCGCCGATGGTTTCTTCTTGGAATCCGGTGTCTTAGTCGGATATTTGCGGGGGCGGGAAACCCGCACTGGTAATTTTGGATTAGCGTGGAAACGACTTTGGCTTCGGGCGCTCGTGCTATATGCGTGGTCGATCGGACTGACTTTATTATTTACTTTGCTGGCCTACTGGTTGCCAAATTACGTCGGTATTAAATCTGGTTTCGCTGACGATCTATCGACGTTACAATTGCTTTGGCAAACTCTGACTTTTCAATATTCCTATGGTTGGACGGACTTTTTGCCTTATTACACGATGTACATGGTTTTTGCTCCACTCGCTCTTTGGTTGATGAACAAACGTCAAACTTGGTTGGTGCTATTTACCTCACTTATCATTTGGTTATTTCGAGGACACAATCCATTCTTGGCATGGCAAGCGTTATTTTTTATCGGTCTGACTGGCGGTTATTATTTTCCGGAATGGGAACAATTTTGGCATCGGTTATCTCTTACCGCCCAGCGGTGGGTGCGTTGGTCGAGTGTTAGTTTAGCGTTGGTAATTTTAGTGACCAATTTATGGATTAAACATTTTTACGGTTATGAAGGTGGTTGGTTAACTCACTGGTTTGACAAATGGACGCTTGCTCCCGGCCACTTGATCGTCGGTATAATTTGGTTCATCGGTTTATATTTGTTGGTTCGAGGCATAGAACCGATCGTTGCCAAAATTACCGGCTGGTTACTTTTACCGGCTGGTCGCAATTCGCTGGCGACTTACATTTTTGAAAGCTTTGTAGTGGTGGGTGTCAATTTGTTGCTACCGTATCCCAGCACTAGTTTTTGGGTTAATACCGCTATCAATCTCTCTGCTATTACTGTTGTCTGGCTCTTTACTTACTTCTATGATCGCCGGCGAACTGCCCGTCGTCTGACTAGTTCTCCGATCGCTACTTAGCGTCTGATAGTTACTTTTACCAAAGGTAGTTTTTGCCGTATGATGAATGCAGTCACAACCTATGGTAACTGATTGGTGGAGTATTTTTATTAGTCATCTGACCGGTGGTCTCGTCCAGATGAGTGAAACAGCCGGTTTATTCTGGTCGGGTTTAATTAGTCAATTTTCACTTACCGGATTGCTCGACTTAATTTTAGTGGCCGCGTTACTCTGGTGGCTTTATCGCCGGTTGCGTCGTAGTGAATTGATCGGTATCTTACCGCGGATTTTCATTTTATTAATTATTATTTTAGTAGCGCGTATCTTGGGATTTTGGGCGCTCTTTTATGTTGGCGGAGCTTTGTTTATTATCACTCTGTTAGCGCTCTCCGCCTTGTACGCGCCGGAGATCAAGCAAGTTCTGATTACCGATTTAAAACTTGACCATCATCCACGTGCCACTATCCGTAATGTTAGTACCGCCGATTATCAAACCGCTATCAAGACACTAGTTGAGGCGCTCGCCGTGCTGACTCGCGCTCACAAGCCGGCTTTAATTGTCATTAAACGAGACAAACCCCTCACTCGGTTAGTTGATAATGGCACCAAGATGAATTCGCCTCTACGCGCCGATTTGCTAATTGATTTTTTTGCTAATGGTTCAGTTTTGGGTAAGGGTGCCGCTATCATTGATGGCAACAAAATTATCGGGGCTGGTTCTACGCTCTTTCGGACCAATGCCCGCATCTTATTTAATCCCACCCATCCCATGATCCAGCGTGCCGCTCGCGAACTTAATGCCGTCATTATCATTGCCACCAAAACCACTAGCGATATCAACGTTGTGGCAGGGGATAACACTTACAAAAATCTCAATTTGGCCGATCTTTCCAAACTTCTGCAGAACATATTGGTTTATCGTCGGATTTAAATGCGTCTCAATTCTCCCAATATCATGCGCTGGGTAATCCTGATCGCCGCCGTTTTGGTTTGGATCAACATTTACTCATTTCTCGATCGCACTACGACCATTTCCGCTCCGCTTTTGATCGAAAATCTTCGAAGTGATTTTGCGATTGCCGAACCAATTACGGTTGTTAATGCTACTGTGAGCGGCGGAATTCGCGATTTTGCCAGTCTGACTGATCAGACTTTTCAATTTACGATCGACGCCTCATCCATTGCCGCTATCGGTCAATACACTCTCGAAATTAAACCCAAATTAGTGCCCAAATCGGTCAAAGTGGTTGCGATCGAGCCTCAACAACTGACCGCGACGATCGAATTGGTTGCCAGCAAAATTGTTCCGGTGTCGGCTCTCTCTCGCGGTATGACTAATGACAAATATAGTGTCTACTCACTAACTGCTGTGCCAAGTCAGGTCCAAGTTTTTGGAGCGCCGTCATTGTTGGCGCAAATCTCGGAAGCTCGCACTTATGCAGATGTTTCTCGTCGCAAAAATTCCTTCACCGCTCCGGCTTCGGTTGCGGTTGAAGATGCCAATAACCACGTTATTCATTCACTCCGAGTTGAACCTAGTAATGTCAAAATCACCGTCGAGATCATCGCTGGGGCTGGGATTCGCAATCTTGGTTTAAAACCATCTTTTATCGGTGAATTACCGGGTGGTTTTTGGGTCAAAGAAGTAAAATTCGATCCTTCGGTTGTCCAAGTGCGTGGTCCTCAACAGATTTTAGAAGCTCTCTCATCGCTCTCATCAACGGCTATTAATTTGTCCGACCATCGTAGCGACTTTAACGAACAAGTGGCTGTCGATCTGCCGAGTGGTATCGAAATCGTTGGCGACAACTTGATCATGGCACAAATCTTGGTCGGCTCTAGCGAGGGTACTCGTCAATTGGAAATCGTGCCCCAGTATGTTAATGTAACCGAAGGTTTCAGCATTACCGCCACCAATCCTGCTAGCATCCAAGTTGTGGTTTCTGGCGACCCTAAAGCTGTTAATCAGCTCACTCGCCAAGATATTAAACTAAACCTCGATTTAAAAGGCACTCTGTCTGGCGCCAATCAAATTGTCCTAACGCCGGCGATGTTCTCCGCCCCTCCCAACATTCAGATCGTTTCCTTCACTCCCGACAAAGTCGAAATCGTCCTGACGAGACTCTAAAATAATCTCGCCAATTTCCCCAATTTATTCCAATCTCATCAAGAAAGTTGGTCTTTTCCATTGGTTAGATTGTTAAGATTGGTTAGATTCCGTGCAAACCCAAAAGCTTGACCCAAAGCCGCTTTTTCTATATCCTATATCCGTCAGGTGGTTTGCCGATTCTGGCAAAAATCAATCCACCAGCACCTTAAAGACTAGCCGACACAAGCTGGCCTGCGGGGTGAGAGAAGGAGACTGGGATGAAACTCCTGGCCGCCATTAATGTTGTCCTGGAATTCCTCGGGGCCTTGATTGTCGCCAAACAAGACAAGGAAGGTCACTTTGCCCGTGTGAGAGAGTTGCTCACACAGCTCAAGACCCTCGACGAGGAAGCTCTTGGTAGACTGCTTCAACGGATGAACTATGTCCGTGTGATCCTGACCCAGAACACGCTCCTCCCTACCGCAGAAGCCATACAAAGGTTTATTCTGAGCCAAGTCATCCAGATCATTGATTGCGATACCGAACTATTTATTCCTGATTACTGGGAGGTGGTCGAGCACCAGAAGGGTGGCAAGCTGGAGTGGAACCCAGAGAAGATTCAGCTCTATCTCTCGAACGCACAAAATGACAACAGTGACATCGAGGGCCACGAGCTCTGCCGTGAGCTGAAAGGCAAGCGGGTCTTAAACGATTGCGTCCTTGATTGGCTCATTGCCCATCCCGAGTTCATCCCCGAAGAATGGAAGGGTAAATATATCTTCTTCTGGGGTACCATCTATCGCGACTCGAGTGGCTACTTACGCGTGCGGTTCCTCTACTGGGACGGTGGCAGGTGGGGCAGGTGGGGCAGGTGGCGCTGGAACTATCGCCGGCTCGACGACAAATTGCACTCCAACGAACCTGCGGCTGTCCTCGCAGACGCAGCTTAGCTTTCGGTTCTGAACTCGTGGGGTCAATAGACCTCTGACATCAGAACCATTGTGCGCCCGCCCCCTCTGGGGCGGGCGCTTATCGTATAATGTTATGGCGGTATACTTTTTACTCGGTCATTCTAGGCGAAGCGAAGAATCTATAATTAACTCGTCATTCTGGCCTGCCTGCCGGTGGGCAGGTAAGTCCAGCCCCGAAGGTGCCCCGTTGGGGTAGGACGCATCCAGAATCTTCCTCTCGTCATTCCCGCGCCACCTTCTGTCATTCCCGCTCCACTCTTCGTCATTCCCATTTCTCTCTTCGTCATTCCCGCGAAGGCGGGAATCCAGAAAAGAACATAAACTTTTAACTCTTCACTCTTCACTCTTCACTCTTCACTCTTCACTCTTCACTGCCCCCATTATGTCTTACCCCGAATTTATTGTTTTAGATATCGAATCCACCGGCGTCGACTCCAAACACGACGACATTATTGAATTCTCTGCCGTCAAACTCAATGCTGCAGGTGAAATTATCGATCAACTCGATACTCTAGTTTCCACCAAACTTCTGCCACTTCGCCCACTAGTAGTTGCTCTGACTGGCATTAAAGATGAAGATTTTGAAGGTCAGCCGAATTTGGAAGCAGTCTTACCCAAAATCGAAGCCTTCTGCGGCGATTTGCCGATAGTGGGTCATAACATCAGTTTTGATGTTGAATTTTTACATGCCAAAGGGTTGAGCTTGAAAGGCGACTTGCTCGATACGTTGGAACTTGCCCAAACAGTTCTTACCAAACAACCAGCTTATAGTTTGGAAGGTCTCTGCTGGCGGTTCAATTTTCCCCATCAACCGTCTCATCGCGCTATGGCTGATGTTTTGGCTACTGTTGATTTAATGAAATTCCTAAGCCAGCAAATTGCCGATCTTAAAGCCGGTACGCGCAAAAAGGTTTTGGATACTCTGCCGGAAAAATCTTGGAACTGGCGTTGGCTGTTTGCAGAATCTTCTTTTGTCATCCCGAGCGAAGAACGTTCGACGTTCGGAGCGAAGAATCTAGGACAAAGTCCGCACATCACTCCCCACACGAGCAGTCTGATCGGCAGTCTCAATCAGGCTGAACAATTCTTACCAGACATCAAAACCGCTGAAACCGGCAAAATCAATTTTATTGAAACCCATTTTTCAATTGACCAACTGTCCCTTGCCCTAGCTCACGCCATTGCCAAAAAACCGGCTGTATTAGTCGTGCCATTCAACGCTTGGCGAGAAATTGATTGGGAAGCAGTCGGCCAAGCCCATAACCTTAAACTGGCCGTTCGTGATCGCCAAGAATTTTTCTATCAGGCAGATAGTGAACTGGAATTGGCCAAATCTATGCCGTCCATTTCCGCTACCGAAGCAAAATTGATCACCAAAGTTATCTTGTGGCGCAACGAATGGGGGAGCGACCCGTCAAAATTGTATCTGGTAAATGATGAGCTCTATCAATGGGAACAAAAATTTGCTCCCATTGAAGTAAAAAAATCTCAACTTCCCGAACATGAAAAAGTTGATCTAATTATTGCCACCACCAGTTCCGTATTAGAGTTGGAAAATTTGGCAAGATACAATATCATCGTGCTTGATCCATTGAGTGTCGAGGAATCAGCGATGCGTATTAAATCTCGCACTCTGTCGTTAAATTACTTTAGCGCACTAGTTTCAAGTCGTCGGGATTTTGTACATCTCCAGATTCGTCCCAAAGATGTCAAACTGGCAGATTCATTATTCAAAATTCTTAACGATGTTAGTAGCAAACTTGCGGCTTTGAGCCCCATGTTGGTGGCGTGGTACGCCGCTAATCCGCCCAGCAATGTCTTTGACCGCAATACCGAACTCTCCGGTGTCAACATGACTGATGAATTGCGCAGTCAGCTTGATCTGATCATCGAAGACTTATCGCAATATCTTGGTGTTATCATTGATGCTAAATTGCCCAATTCTAAATCACAGATCGAACATACTGAAAAATTGATTATTCATTTAAAGGCTCTCGAAACAACGGATCCTAGCTTTAGATATTTCCTCAACGCGATCGAAAATCGATTCTATTTGGATATTCTTCCCGCTCATCCAGATTTTTCACTACTAGAGCGAATTTTAACAGATAGCAAATCCTGTACCGTGTTAGGCGCTGGTTTGTCCGTTCAGGGCAGGTTCAATTATTGGCACCAATCATTTGGTGAATTTAATAGTAAAGTGCTCAAAGACGATACCCCATTGGAATTATTGTTAGTGAAAGACTTGCCGGAAGGTGATGACTATCTGGAAGCGATCGGTAAATTTTCTAGCCAGATGATCGCCAACAATCCCTATTCACTCGTTTTAACTGGTTCCGCTTATGATACCGAAGAGCTCTTTGATTGGTTGTTGGCTCCCGTTACGGAAGCTGGGATCGCTCTCTCTAGCGCCAACACAACCAAAGCATTGGAGAAATTACCTGACCTAGTTGGCGCCAATCGGCATCTGGGAATTGTGGCTTACTATTGGTGGCTGGAACGAGCTCGGTTGTATTTACCAAATTTTGATTTGCTCCTGCTCGGCAAAATTCCTTTCGATCCCAACAGCCGACCGCAAGCCAAAGTGATGCAAGGGGATAATAACGGTTTCGATAGCTATACGATCCCGCGCACCACAATGAAACTCAAGGAGGTGCTTCATACTGCTTCTTTAATGAATTTCAAAACTCTAGTTTTAGCCGACAGTCGATTGGTGAAAAAAGATTATGGCGAACGGATCATCGGCTCCCTCGAAGGCTTCGTCGTCATTCCCCAAACTAGCAAAGAACTTCTCGGATAAAATAAAGGGTCGCATCATGCGACCCTTTAAAGATCTCTTGGCTATCCGGAAGAATAGCAGTCCCAACCATCGCCGTCCAACCCGCCGCTGGAGAAACCCAGCCTGAAGGCGAGTAAGACAAGGAAGCATCCTCCGAAGATGCCCCGCCAAATCCTTAGCAGCAAGGTACACCTCCACACGATAAAACTGCGATCAATATATCGTTTTTTGCGCTTCTGGTCAACAAAGTCAGGATATAGTGCTTATGTTGACAAAATGCTCATCCTATGCTACAATGAAATAATTTGGTAACCCCTGCAGTGTGCTTTGCTCTACTGCAGGGCCGACGAATCTTTGAAAATTCACCTGTCCAGCTCGCATAGCTTCATGACAAGCTTTGTTAGCAGGAAGAGTAGGGGAATGCGAGATATCACTCCCCCCAGTGGTGTCTCGCATTCCCTTACTGTCCCGTATCAAAACTAAAATAAAATTTAGTGTTTTTGTACCTTAGATGAAACAATATTCCCCGCCATTCCTATAGTGGTTTGGAGAACAAGACAGTCGAAATTGCAAAATGGCATCATTGCCGGCTGATCTCTCGAAACTAGCATTGGAATGGAGGGGCGGGACGGGAGGTGAACCCTTCTTGTCCCCCTGACCGTGCCAAAGTTATTTAATTTTGGGCCCGCTGATCAGGGGGACTTTTTTGACCCCTCGGGGTCAACCCTCCGTAGCGTTATCTATTTCGAGAAGAGGATAAATATCCTAATTCGAGAAGAGATGTACGCGTAGGACGGGTAAGTATCATTGATTTATGTCCCCCCGAGGGGATTACCAAATCAACCATCAGGGGGACTTTTTTATGCCCATATATCAGAATTTCTTGCACTATACTGAACGGCCGTTCAGTATATTGTATTGCACTAGTTTGACCCGATGGAGGATATGGGAAATAATCAAACCAGTAGCGGGGGACATTTTCTCCGCTCGTAACTTATAAATCGGTGCCGGAGGTACACCATGGGTTGCGGTCACGAGCAGACACGCAGGTTTGAAGAGAACACCACGTTGGCTGGCTTTGGTATGGCAATGTTCACATTTCTTACGCTCATCCAGACCAATGGAATCACGGCCGAGAACTTTGATGAGTTTAAGTCTAACGTGTTGGCTAGGCTTGCCGAATATGGCAATCAACTCGGTTTCGGTGACCTCTTTAAACCTAGCGCCAAGACGGAGAGTGAAACAGCTGCCCTAAGTCACCAGTTGGGTTTATGTGGACCCCCTGTACCGCTGTTTCGTTGTCATCTGCAACAGCTCTATCGGCTGCTGAAACGTTCGCAGGAACCACGGACACAACAGGGATACTACGACTTAGGGTACGAGCTGGCAAAATTACTTCAGGATATCAACAATGAGATTACCGCTCTTCAGCAAGCGCGGGACAAGAGGGAAAGCTCTAGCTGTTCCTGAAGTGTGAACGGGCAGACGCCAAATGCCGCTGACGGTTAAACTATCAGCGGCATTTTTATACCCCAAACCGTTTTTTTGTCATCCTCGGGCTTGACCCGGGGATCCAGACAAAAACAACAAAAAAGCCCATTTTCAGAAGATTTTTTACTCTCTAAAATCACCTATAAACAGCCAAAAATCGGCTCTGGGAGCAGAAAAAGTGTTGACAAAAAATTAGGCTTGGAGTATGCTCAAACTGTTGATGCGGGGGCGCACACTACAACTCGAAGACACTTTGAGGAGAGAGTCTGTGGCACCCGAAGCTTCGGGGCACGTTTTGTTTGCCGGCTTAGCCGGTCAGGATGATAGCGGAGGTCTGCTACTGTCATCCGGATAACAACATGGATACTAGTTAGCTTTAAACAAGCGGCTGGGAGATCTCTGTTCTCAAGGATACTTATATCCTTTCAGAAGAGATATCTCTTGGCCGCTTTTTTGTTTTTTCGCTCCCTGTCATTGCGAGGAGCGAGAGGGGAATGAGCGACGAAGCAACCTCATCATTTGTCGCAGGAATAGTGGAGAGGAGAGAGTGTTGTTCGGAAGCCGGCTACTAAATAATTATTTTTTGGCCCCTTGGTCTTCCGAGCTAACTCATCTCCACCATTCCCTCGATAAGCTGATTGGAAACAGTTAGTGAATCGGGAAGCAAATTGAAAAGGGAGGTGGCGTATGGCCACCAAAACAGAAGAAGAGACAGTAGTAGTGGAGTGGGGGTTGGTGACTGGGTCACCAACCACCATTAAGCCCCGCATATTCGTGCGGGTGGCGAGCAACGGGAAGTCAGGGTTGTCGTCTCATTTTAGCGACGGAAGTCGTCCGACCCCCCCATCGGATTTGGGGAAGCGCCTCGAGCGCGTCGCGCGCGAGGTGCGAGGCCTTGGCCTCGGCGCCGAGGTCGTCGACGGCAAGGTTGTTGTCGACGGGCTGGTGTATCACAACACCATCCCCAACGGCCAAACGTTGGGGGTGGACGCTAGCGGACGACCCTACCTGACCGCCAACTCTCCCATAGTGGGAGAGCTGGCAGGACGGTTACTGCCGCCCTGCTCCGAGTGGGTAGAGCTAGGGGAAATTAGAGGAGCCTACTACGGCTCCGACGGTATGAGCATTGGCCAGCCCTTGCTACACACGGTCACCCTCTCCAACGGGGAGAGGGTATTGTTGGCTATAGGAGGGGATATGGCCGACCTGACCATCTTCCCCCTTCCATAGCCTTTCCCTTTTCCCCGCGAGCATATGAGCCGCTCGCGCACCAAATCAAGCCGAAGCCGTGGCGGCCAAGTAGTCCACGGCGCTGGAGAAATCCAATGAAGCTGAACCTTTGGCCCCCTCTGCTCTTTCAAACAGAGGGGGCAGGGCACCTATGCCCAGAACTTCACCGCTGACAGGAAAAGCGTCAAGTGAAGAATAGGTGGGTGGCTCCCGTAACAGCCATTCCTCGTAAACTGTGTAGTTTGCCTGATGAGTCCAAAAGGACGAAAGGAATATATATAAAATAATTTAATAAAAATATTATGAGTAATCAAGATTTGAATCCAGAACAAAATCGAGGCGAAATCGGGACTTCATCTATTCAGTCAGAAGTTGACGGTACAATGGAAGTTACCCCAGAAGCCAAGGCTAACGATCCCGAAATTCAGCCCAAAATTGAAGGAAGTTTTGTGGTGCTTGATCCTCGTCCTCAAAGCTTAGACGCCATGATTGCATTAGTGTCTGCTACTCCAACTCTAGGTATCGAACTGACCGTCCCCGAAATTGCTAAACATTGTGTCGGCAATATTGACCCCCAACATAGTGAAGGGAAAAACATTTCTGCAATTGAAGCAGTCTCCAGCCCAGATTTTGAAATTCCTACTCCCGAAGTCCAACTTGCAACAGTTCGGGCCGATAATGATGCTATCGGAGCTATGGCAGTCATTGGTTTGCGTCGAATTGGTGTCGAGCTTTCTGATGAAACTATGGTGCGGATTGCCCGCATTGCTACCGGCGATAAAGCCAGAACCGGCAAATGGCAACCCGAAACCCGTTCCTTTGACGATCGTGATTGGGATTATGTCGGATTAGCTCGAATAGTGGCTGATTTTAAAAAGCCAGTTGCCGAACGTGTCCAACTAATGGCCGATTGGCTAATGACTGGCACTTGCGAAGGTAGTGACACTGCCATCGACATCGTCAAACTTGAGTTGGCCGAAGCCATCGCTAAAACCGATGTTTGGGTGGAAGGGAGCGTTGCCCAAGTTAACGGTGAACATCGCGGGGCTATGGCCATAGGCTACGAACAGGCTCCCGTTGTCATCGCCGCAAATCCCAACTTTAAAATTGCGGGTGGTGAACCTCATCTGAAATACACAGTCGGTCAGTGGAGTGCTGGCTATGCCGATCTTAAATCAGTGCTAGTAGAACTTCAGGCCCTAGAACCAGGTTGGGGCGGTAGCGACACCATTATTGGCTCTCCTCAAGGCGAATCTAGCCAACTCACAATGGAGCAGATTCTAGAAATAGTCGCTAAACACACAACCTTCGACGAATATAGATCAGAAGAAGACCAGATCATACTCTGACTAACACGCCGTCTCTCCGATCGAGAGGTTCGGGATATTAAAGCTGGGTCAAAGATTCTCGGAGTACGTGGCATCTCATGGAAAGAGCTACATAGGTTGCTACTTGAGGGGAAAGTGAACCGGGATACTGCAGAGTTTGCGGTCATTCAAGAGGAAGAAAAGCTGAAAGATACCCATCCCGAACCACCTGCCGGTACAATTGCTCTCTTTGATGGTAGTGAATTTGTTGACTGTGATAATGCCGTTTCTCTGCGACATCGGTTGGCAAACCGATTCGGAGAACTGGTAGTAGAATTTATACTTTCACCGGACGACATCTCTCGCAGCCAGGGTATATATACCTTCAGGGATAGTTGGGGGCTAGATCCTAAATACACAGAAGTAGAGCCGGAGGTTTATGCGAGAGAGACGAAAGCAGTCGGAATAAGAGGTATATATGCCAGTTATAACGACATACCCCTTTCACCCGAGACTCTAGTAGAACAGTTGTTAGAATTCGTAGATGTTGGTCTAGATAAAGAAATATTAAAACATTCTGGTAGAGAAATATTGTCCTTGTTGCACTCGATGTGGTGGAATAAGGACATCACGCCCGAAGAATTCTATGACTTATATGAATTCTTATCAGGTAAAGCAGAAGAAATAATTCGGCGTTCGGGTGGCTGCAAGCTAGACGAGCCCAAGTAGCTCTTCGACAAAGAACAATAATCAACCAACTTTAAATCTCCTCTTTTGTGCCGACAACGGAATGAGATTTGGAATGCGATTTTTATCCGCAAGGATAAAATCTCTCTCCTCGAGATCGCAAACTAAACCTCTTACTAGACACCAGTTGTCGGCACAAAAGAGGAGATAGACTGATAAAGCACATTGCCAATTAGTAAAAACGATTCCTTAAAAGCTTTTGAGGGCGGTATTTTGTGGATTAGCCAAGACTAGCCCACAGTAGTCCGCTCTCAATTGTGAGAGTAGGAGTGTATTCATGACTGCACTCCATAATTTCGGCTAGAAAGTCATGAGTTCTAGTCGATTTTTCGTGAAGGAGACTAAGATGGTTGAGGCGATGATTAAGCTGGTTCGCCCTCAATTAGAGGGCCATTCAGACCCACTAGCCCTGTGCCAGTGGGCCGCCTTCAAAGTGGCCGAGGGGGTAGTAGCTACCACCAAAGCCAATTGGGCAACTTTCAAAACATATCCGTCATTGGACGGATATACAATGGGGAAGTTACTCTTGCTGGTAGTCGCTGGCAAGGGCGAAGATTTTGCGGAAGAAGCTGGATATCTGTCAGAGTTGGCGATTTATGGCCCAAAAGGAGGGGAGGGAGCGTGGGTTGCCAGCTACTTGCTAGAATGCTATGAAGCACTCGAACTGATAGCTGACGCTCGCCACCTTTGGGTGGCATAGACACACCTGTAACTTTCAGCACAAGGCCCGCCGCAAGGCGGGCCTTTCACTTGTCCAAACGCCCATGGTCATACATAAATAATTTCGCCATTAGATGAACGACCGTCCAGTATATTGCGAACATTTTAACCTCTATATGTCAAGTGACCATTCCTCCATTCCCCATTGGTTAGATTGGTGTAATCGGAAAAATTGATTAGATTTGTCCCCATCCTCTAGATACTAGATGCTAAATGCTAGATACTAGTAAGTATGGACAACAGCTATTTACCGGGGATAGGAATTGCGACTGGGATGACACTAGCGGCGTGGTTGTTAGTGTTATTTTATTTTGATCCAACCACTTCTGGCGTTCCCGGTATCACTTTATTTTTTATCAGTCTAGCGGCTACTTTAATAGGTATATTGATTTTAATTTTCAATTATCTCCGCTATCGTTTTGCCAAAACGCCCGCCTCATTTGGTGTTACCATCAGGCAGGCTGTCTTGTTAGGGCTGGCCGTCTCGGGTATCCTACTATTGTTGGCTCTGGACAAGCTAAATTGGTGGAACGGGGTCGCCATCGTAGTGGCTGGTATAGTTATTGAATCCTATGCGCTGATCAAACCGGAATAAAAGAAATCTAACCAATCTAGCCAACCTTCGCCAATCTAACCAATCAAGCCGTCATTCTGGTAAGCGAAGCGCATCCAGAATCGTATAAAAAATTAAATAAGATTCTGGTCCCTGGCCGAGCAGGCAAGCCAGAATGACCAATACAGCATGAAAGATAAACTCCAAAAAATTCTTGATTCTGCTCGCAAAGAAATTACTTCAGCTCAACCTGAAGCGTATGAAGATTTGCGAGTAAAGTATCTTGGCCGGAAGGCCGAGTTGAGTTTGCTATTGCGTCAGCTTGCCGACCTATCTTTGGAAGAAAAAGTCGAACTGGGTAGTTTTGGCAACCAAGTGAAGACTGAAATTACTGAACTGTTAAAGCAATTAAAACGATCTCCAGCCGAAGGTAAATTACAAAACTTTGATCCGACTATTCCGGGAATTATTCAACCGCTCGGCCATCTTCATCCAGTTACCCAAACTACGTATGAACTGATAGACATTTTCAGAGGTCTTGGCTACGACGTTGCGACTGGTCCTGAAGTTGAATTGGAAAAATATAATTTCGACATGCTAAATATCCCTGCCGATCATCCAGCCCGTGATCAGTGGGATACTTTTTGGGTCAAGCAAGAAGATGGTGGTAAAGATAATACTCTCCTCCGGACTCATACTTCGCCCGTTCAGATCCGTTATATGCTGGAACACAAACCGCCGATCCGCATTATTAGCCCCGGCCGAACTTTTCGTTACGAAGCCGAAGATGCTACTCATAGCTCTGTTTTCTATCAACTTGAAGGACTGGTGGTTGACGAGGGGATTACGGTCGCCAATCTCAAAGCCACCCTGCAGACCATGATGCAACAGGTGATCGGTTCGGAAGCCAAAATCCGCCTTCGTCCCAGCTTCTTCCCATTCACCGAACCAAGCTTTGAAATGGATGTCTGGTTTCAGAACAAGTGGTTAGAGCTGATGGGCTGCGGCATGGTCAATCCAATTGTCTTAAAAAACTGTGGCATTAATCCTGACAAATATTCTGGTTTCGCTTTTGGTGTCGGTATCGACCGACTGGTCATGCTCAAATACAACATCAAAGACATCCGCTATTTCCTGTCTGGTAATTTAGAATTTTTAGAGCAGTTTTAAACTGTCACTTCTTGCTTTCTCTGTCATTCCCGCTCCACCTTTCGTTGTTCCCACCTCGCTCTTCGTCATTCCCGCGAAGGCGGGAATCCAGAAAAGAAAAAAGAACAACCCACAAAATGTCTGCTTATGTCTACATTCTTGCCAGCAATAAAAATGGCATCGAGCATGGAAAATAAGAATCATTGAAGAGCAGAACCCGCAATGGAAAGATTTATTTCAAGAAATTTTAATTTAATGTCTGGATTCCCGCCTACGCGGGAATGACGAGTAATGAAATTTTCCTACAACTACCTCAAAAAAATCCTTAAGTTCAAAAAAACTCCTCAAGAAATTGCGGAGCTGATGGATTTGCATATTACCGAAGTTGAATCGGTTTTGGCTAATGCCGCGTTTACCAAAGTGGTGGTAGGGGAGATCTTGGAAATTCGCGATCATCCCAATGCCGACAAACTTCATCTCACCAAAGTTGATATTGGTACCGAAACCTTGAATGTGGTTTGTGGAGCTGCCAATATTGCCGTTGGTCAAAAAGTGCCGCTAGCACTAGTTGGAGCCGTGCTTCCTAACGGACTAGAAATAAAGGAGGCTGTCATTCGTGGTGAAAAATCCTTTGGGATGATTTGTAGCGAAACCGAACTTGGTCTGGCGGATAAATCTGACGGCATTTTGGTCTTGAGATCATCAGCCATTCCGGGTACACCAGTTGAGGAAATTCTGGACACCAATACTGATACGATCATCGAGCCCAAAATTCTCTCTAATCGTCCTGACTTTATGTCGTATGTCGGTATGAGCCGGGAACTAGCAGCAGTATTGAATATCGATTATCAACCAACTATCGATACTAAATTTATCGAGTCCAACGTCAAAACTATGACCGCTCTTGCCGTAAAGGTGGAAGATACCAAGTTGTGTCCTCGTTATCTGGGGCGGGTAGTCAGAAATATTACTGTCAAATCTTCACCCAAGTGGATGCAGGATGTCTTAAATGCTTCTGGTCTTCGGCCGATAAATAATATCGTCGATATCGCCAACTTCGTCATGTTGGAACTTGGTAATCCCATTCACACTTTTGATTATGCCAAGGTAGGGGATGGGGAAGTCGTTGTGCGCAATGCTCATGATGGTGAGACTCTCGTTTGTTTGGATGGTGTTGAGCGCAAATTAGATAACAAAACTTTGATTATCGCAGACAGTAAAAACCCAATTGCGATCGCTGGCATCATTGGAGGGGAGGAGAGCGGGGTTTCTGACCAAACTCGTGATTTAGTCGTTGAGGTCGCCGCCTTCGAAAAAACCTCAATTCGCCGGACATCAAAAAGATTGGGAATTGCGACTGACGCTGAATTGCATTTTGAAAGGGGAGTGACTCCCCTTTCGCCAGAAAAAGCAATGGAGCGGGTCCTCAATTTAATTCAGGCCGACTCCCCTGCCTGCGAAATTCTAGCCGGCAATCTGGATGTTCACGGCAAATTGCCTTCACCGTTTTCGCTTTTACGCGTTTCAGTAGAGGGGATCAATCAATTACTTGGGATTACGATTTCTGCTCAACAAATGGCGGGGACATTGAATAAACTTGATTTGCCAACCGAAATTCGTCGCAATGATCTAGTGATTAAAGTCCCCGCCTATCGGGCTGATATTGTTGGGATGTCGGACATTGCTGAAGAAGTTTTGCGGATTTATGGAGCCGACCAAATCCCCTTCGTTATGCCGCAAATTACTGGTAAGCCGTTTGAAATGCCGGAAATTGAAAAAGTCAAAATGCAAATTCGCGAACTGATGGTTCGACTTGGTTTTACTGAAGTTTACACTCATCCATTTGATGATCTAAAAAACGACAAACACAAAGTTGCTATTAAAAATCCCTTAAGTGAGGGTTGGGTTTATTTAGTCGATAATTTAAGCACCAATTTAGTCGCGTTGGATATCAATCGGCCTAATTATCGGATCTTTGAGCTCGGGACTACTTTTCATGACTACGGCGAGACCTTGCCTGCCGAAGAGCAACAACTGGCAGTGCTGATCAAAGGGGCTGATGCTTATCGCATTGCTCGAGGAGTTGTCGATCAATTAATTCGCGAACTTGGTCTCAATTTGCGAATGACCGAATTTATTCACTATTCTGGTTTGCTTTTACAATTACCCAACCAAGACATCGTGGTGGGTAGTCTTTCGGCTTTGGATGAACATCGAGCCGCATTCGTATTAGAAATTAGCCGGCTGATGCCTCATATTGCTTCGGCCAAGCACTTTATTGAGATCAACAAATTCCCCGCTATTAAAATGGACATGGCGTTTATTATTCGTTCTGAAGTTAGGATCGGGGAGTTACAAACTCTAATTCAAGACATCGACAAATTAGTTGATACAGTTGAGTTGTTTGATGTTTTTGAACTACCCAAAGATGGAAATCGTTCCGTGGCATTCCATATTGAACTGCGAGCTAATGATAGAACCCTCACTAACACCGAACGTGATGATATTCACGCTAAAATTGTTGAGGCCGCCAAAGTCCGATTCGACGCCAAGCTAAGAGAATAGCTCCGATCCAAATTTGAAAAACCCCGAGTCTCTGCTCGGGGTTTAAAGTTTCTACTTCCCATTATGCTAGTCGCTAGGAAAGTACAAGTCCAACTGCGCCCAAACGCAGTCGCTGTCCCGAGCAACTAGTGACCAACCATAGTAGAGTTGCAGGTCAGCCTTGGTGCTGAAATGAAAGGTAATGGCCGGCCCCAAATTGCTACTGACTCGACTGTCGTCGGCAAACTCACCGGAGAACACACCGACAACGGACAAGGTTGCATCTTCTCCGGCCAACGCATCCCATTGTGCTTGCTCATAAAAAGAGGTCTTTTTGCCGTTGGCGAACCTGATGCTTGTCATGGCCCATCCAAAACGACCATCAACCTTTCCTTGGAGTTTAAGCCCAGTATCCTCGCCATCGCGGAACATCAGAATGACCCGGGGTTGGACTTTAAAGTCTTCCCCCCAGCTCACTTGTGGCAAACGCCAACCGATATCAACCCCGTCCATGTCGGGGCTCCAGTCGAATTGCCAAGACGCTTGACCATCTGGCACCACCAGTCGGAGGTTGTGACTTGTTCCTCCGTTCTCTGGCGAGATGTAAGTCAAGTCCTCCACGACAACCGTACCAGCCATCACCGGGCTGGCAATCGCCATACACAGCACTACTACCGCAACTGCGGCAGCCACTAACCATCGTGGCATTTCGCATTCCTCCTTCTTGTACTTCCTAGTGGTCAAAGGACATCCCCCAACCACCGTCGCATCGTACTCTGACAATCAGCTTCCAGTCAAGCTTTTTGGCTTCTCCCAAAACTTTGCTTTTAACGCCAAGCTAAGAGAATAATCCTAAAATCTAAATTTGAAAAACCCTCGGTCGATTTCGACCGAGGGTTTCATTGTGGTCGGCTCATCTGCAAGCAGCGGAAGCAAAGATGAGCCATAAAAGAACAATAACGGCAATAATAAAGGCCCAAAAGACCGAAGAGTCCGCGGGTGGTTTCATAACGTAACCTCCTCCTTTTTACCACCGTAGTTAGGAAACCTATTCCAACCACTTGCCATTCTATCTCAACCCCGCTCCCAGTCAATTTTCCACTGTCATTGCGAGGAGCCCAGAGGTGTCGAGGGGCGACGCGGCAATCTACTTTTTGTCATATCCAAAATCTTGCTCCATAGGATAAAATCAGGTACAATTGAGGTAGCAATTTCGCCCCTAAGGCGACTTTCCGTATGGTCTTAATTACCTGTCATTCCCGCGGAGGCGGGAATCCAGAAAAGAACAGAAAAATGTTTTTGTTTCTGTCTGGATCCCCAATCAAGTTGGGGATGACGACTAAGAAAAGTTTTATTACCAATGCCTGACGACAATAAAAAAACTAGCGGTTCCTACGGTGCAAAAGATATTCAGGTCCTAGAAGGGCTTGAGCCAGTTCGCAAACGCCCCGGTATGTATATCGGCTCCACCTCGGTGGAGGGTCTTCACCATATGATTTGGGAGGTGGTCGATAACTCTATTGATGAAGCCATGGCCGGTCACGGCACGATGGTGGAAGTTATTATTCACAAAGACGGCAAGGTAACCGTGATTGATGATGGTCGCGGCATCCCAACCGAGATACATCCTCAAACCAAGAAGTCCACCCTTGAAACTGTTTTAACCACTCTTCATGCCGGTGGTAAGTTCGGCGGCGAAGGTTACAAAGTTTCCGGTGGTTTACATGGTGTGGGCGTGTCAGTTGTCAACGCCCTGTCTGATTTTATGCGGGTAGAAGTAACCCGTGATGGCAAAACTCATGCCCAAGAATATTCCAAAGGTATCGCCACCAGTTCAGCCAAAGTGATCAACAAAGATGTCAAAGGACATGGTACAAAAATAACTTTTCATGCCGACAAAACCATCTTTGATGACAACGAAGGGTACGAATGGAAAACCGTTCTCGAACATTTGAAACAGCAAGCTTATCTCACCAAAGGCGTTTTTGTAAAAATTCACGATGAACGTTCGGGCGAATCGCAGGAATTCAAATTTGAAGGCGGAGTGCAGTCATATGTCGAAGATTTAGATAAAAACAAGACTCCGCTCTTCACTCCACCATTTTATATCGACAAAGAACGCAACAATGTCCAAGTTGAATTGTCGATTCAATACACGGAAGATTTTAATGAAACGCTCAAAGCTTTTGCTAATAATATTTACAATCCCGAAGGCGGAACTCACGTAATTGGTTTTCGTACCGCGTTAACTCGCATTTTAAATGCTTACGCTAAAAAAACGGGGATTATCAAAGAAGCGAAAGATGCTTTATCGGGCGACGATGTTCGCGAAGGTCTGACCGCCGTTATTTCTGTCAAACTGGCGAATCCCCAATTTGAAGGTCAGACTAAAGCCAAGTTGGGTAATGCCAATGTTCGGACTGCCGTCGATGCGGTAATGTCCGATTATTTCAATAACTACCTTGAGGAGCATCCTTCAGAAGCTCGTCGGATTATCAGTAAGACCATGTTGGCTGCCAGAGCCCGCCTAGCGGCGCGTCAGGCGCGTGAAACGGTACTGCGCAAAGGTATCCTCGAAGGTATGACCCTGCCGGGGAAACTAGCCGACTGTTCCAACCGAGATCCATCCAAATCAGAGATCTTCATTGTCGAGGGTGAGTCTGCCGGTGGTTCCGCCAAAAGTGGACGTGATCGTCAGTTCCAAGCTATTTTGCCTTTACGTGGGAAAATTTTGAACGTAGAAAAAGCTCGGCTGGATCGCATGTTATCTTCCGAGGAAATTAAAGTTTTGATCATTGCCCTTGGTGCCGGTATTGCTGAACAATTCAATGTTGATAAAATTCGTTACCATCGCGTAATTATTATGACTGATGCCGATGTTGATGGTGCGCACATTAGAACTTTGCTTTTGACTTTCTTCTACCGCTACATGCGCGCCATTATCGACCGCGGCTATCTCTATATTGGCCAGCCGCCACTGTATCAGCTTAAGTCTGGCAAAGATGTGCGCTGGGTTTATTCTGACGAAGAGAAGGATAAAGTAATGAAAGACATGCAGGAAGCCGCTGCCAAGAAGAAGGAAGGCAAGAAAGCTAAGATGGAAACCGATGACACCGCCATCGTCATTCCCGCGGAGGCGGGAATCCAGACCGAAACAGAAACCATCGCCGAAGATTTGTCATCTACTAAAGGTATTGCGATCCAACGTTACAAAGGTCTTGGAGAAATGAATCCAAGCCAACTTTGGGAAACCACTATGGATCCTGCTAATCGGATTATTCACCGTGTTACTGTTGATGATGCCGAAATCGCTGATGACATCTTTTCCACCCTCATGGGAGACGACGTTGCCCCCCGCAAGAAATTCATCGAAGATAACGCCCAATTCGTCCAGAATCTGGACGTGTAACGGGACGGGTGATGAGTTGTGGGTAATGAGTTGCGAGCGTTGGTAACCGCCTGCGGCGGTTTTTTGTTTACCAATTAGGAAATGCGATCGCATGATATTTTAGTAAAGATAAGTATGCCGCTTCAGAAGACGGCCGTCTTCCTAATCGGCAAATTTATCGTACGATTCCTTGGCCGCGACCGCAGGCAGGCTGGATGCGGTCACCACGGCGACCTTACCAGAATGACGAGCAGGCGGTAGATTCTGGAGCCTCCTATACTAAGCTGACCTGCTCCTTGCTCTGCCCTAGGTAAGAAAACAAGTTCGCTACTTCCCCTCCTACTTTCTCTAGTCTAGCCACTGAACGCTAGATGCTAGATGCTGACTTGTAGTACTATGTTAGGGTAGCGCTTGGGGGAGCGCGGAGGTTCTTGGAGGTTTTTTATGTTGGGTTAATGGGAGGTTATGACTAGTTCACTTGCTTGGATTACAGTTGATCTGAAAGCTATTGATTTTAACATCAAACAATTTCGTCGCCTCATAAAACCGGAAACAAAAATTATGGCAGTTGTTAAGTCCAATGCTTACGGGCACGGGCTTTTTGAAGTTGCGCGACAGGCGATTAAATCCGGGGCCGATTATCTTGGTGTAATTACCGATCAAGAAGCTATGATTCTACGCAAACATGGGATTATCCAACCGATTTTAGTGCTAGGCGTCGTACCCAAAGACAACATTGCTATGTTAATTCGCAATAAGATTGCTTTAAGCGTTTATAACGAAGAATCTTATCGCACCATTGCCAGAATTGCCGATATTATTAATCGCAAAGCGATTGTTCACATCAAGATTGATACCGGTACTAATCGACTTGGTTTTACTAATCTTGATAACGCTCTGCGGATTATTAAATTGATTGTAGCTAAGCGTCGCCAATTTGATTTAGAGGGTTTATATTCGCATCTCGCTAGTGTGGAAGAATTAAACCAAAGCTACACCAATGATCAGATACTAATGTTTGAGCGGCTATTGGCACGGGTAGACAAACTCGGTATTAAAATTCCGATTATTTCTTTAGCCGCTTCTGCCGCCGCTATTATGCTTCCGGAGAGTCGGTTTAATTGTGTTCGTATTGGTATCGCACTCTATGGGCTATGGCCTTCCCGAGGAGTGGAGCTGTGGTGTAAACGGAGCAAAAAGACCCGCAATTTTCATCTGAAACCAGCTCTCACCTACAAAACTAAACTTGTCCACATCAAACGGGTACGGGCCGGCAGTTTTATCGGTTATGGTTGTAATTATCAAGCCAAATCTGCCATGACCATCGGCGTCATCCCAGTTGGCTATTTTGAAGGTTTGCCCAGACATTTGAGCAATATGGGTTTTGCTCTGCTTAAGGGCGCAGTCGTGCCATTTGTCGGACGGGTATGTATGAACATGACGATTTTAGACATCAGTCGTCGTCCCCGTGCCAAAGTTGGTGATGAAGTTGTTTTGATCGGTCGGAGTCAGACTAAAGAAATTACCACTACTGATATTGCTGATTGGGCCAGCACTATTAATTATGAAATTGTCTCGCGCATGCCAGAACATATTGAAAGAGTATATAAAAATTAATAGTTAACAGTTAATAGTGAACAGTTAAGGAAAAATTATTTAATAAATTGTCGCTTGCGACACCAAAACTATTCACCCTTCACTTTTAACTTTTCACTGACTTTCGCTATGAATGATACTCACATCAAATTTATCTTCGTTACTGGGGGAGTCCTGTCGGGATTGGGCAAAGGCATTGTTGCCGCTAGTATTGGCAATATTATGAAAGCCCGCGGCCACAAAATTTTTATGCAAAAACTTGATCAGTACATCAATTATGATGCTGGTACTCTCAACCCCGGCGAGCATGGGGAAGTATTTGTCACCGATGATGGTGCGGAAACTGATTTGGATTTAGGCCATTACGAAAGATTTATTGATGAGAGTCTGACTCAAGACTCCTCGATCATGACTGGTCGGATTTATAGCGATGTGATCAACCGTGAACGCCGCGGGGATTATTTGGGCAAAACCGTGCAGGTAATCCCACATCTGACCAACGTCGTCAAAGAATTTATTATTAATGGCGCCCAGAAAGTTGGCGCCGATATCGCCATTGTCGAAGTTGGTGGCACGGTGGGAGACCACGAAGGATTTCATTTCTTGGAAGCCATCCGCGAAATACGTTATGACTTAGGTGAAGACAATGTCATGTACTGTCATACCGTCTTTTTACCGTATCTTGGGGTTACCAAAGAAGTAAAAACTCGTCCAGCACAATTCAGCATCCGCGAGTTGCAGGGGATTGGCATTACTCCAGATGCGATTTTCTGTCGTTCCGACCAACCTATTCCCCAAAGTGGACTGACCAAGATCGCTCGCGCCGCCAACTTACCCGTTACCAATATCGTCCCCCTTCAGACCGCTAGCACTGTCTATGAAGTACCATTAACTTTGGAAAATTTTGGTATTGGCAAAGTTGTTGAAAACCGTCTGAAATTAGATCCAGTCGAGCCAAATCTAACTGAATGGCGCGAGCTAGTTGGAAAAATCAAGTCTGATAAAAGAAAAATTAACATCGGTATTGTCGCCAAATATACCACGATGGAAGATACCTACATTTGTGTCTTCGAATCTCTCCGTGCCGCCGGTTGGTATCACAATGTTGATGTCAACATAAAATGGATTGATGCCGAAGAGCTTGGTAGTCCAACTGCCAATGTCGTGGAATTAATGGCTGGTTGTGACGGCTACGTTGTGCCGGGGGGTTTCGGCATTCGTGGAATTGAGGGTAAGATCAAAGCTGCTCAATATGCTCGCGAAAATCAAATACCATATTTGGGTTTGTGTTTGGGTATGCAAATCGCCGCGATCGAGTTTGCTCGCAATGTTTTGGGATTGTCTGATGCTAATAGCACCGAATTTAATGAAGCCACCCAACATCCAGTCATTCACATTATGGAATATCAAAAAACTATCGTGAACAAAGGTGGCACAATGCGGTTGGGTGCCTATCCCGCCGTTCTTCAACCCTCTTCTCGCGCCTACAACGCCTATCGTCAGAGTGAAATCTCGGAACGTCATCGCCATCGGTATGAATTTAACAATGCTTACCGCCAAGCTTTCGAACAGGCCGGCATGATTCTCTCCGGCATTTCACCTAGTAACGAATTAGTTGAAATCATTGAGTTAAGAGACCATCCATGGTTTGTCGCTTCGCAATTTCATCCCGAATTCAAATCCCGTCCCAACCGACCTCATCCACTTTTCCGCGACTTCATCGGTGCCACTCTCAAGATCACTTCACTATTGGATGGGATTAGCGAACCACGCGAAGCCCTCATCTAGTAGAACACAAAAAACCGCCACAGGCGGCTACCAAAATTATTCACTATTCACTTTTAACTATTGACCCGTCTTACCTTGTCGGCACCACATTAATGTAGGTCGCTGTGGAATGACCAGTACCATTTTGGCGGACTCGCTTCACTTCAAAATTGACCTTCCCCACCGCTTTCGCAAAAATCGTGTGATCCTTACCCATCAACGTATTCTCACCAGACCGGTATTTTTGACCCCGCTGACGCACAATAATATCTCCCGCTTTCGCGTACTGATTTCCATAGATTTTGACCCCGAGCATTTTTGGCTTGGAGTCTTTCAGGTTTTTACTTGTCCCCGCAGCTTTTACATGAGCCATAAGAAGAAAATTAGTTTCTAGTATCTAGGATTTAGTATCTAGAAAGATGGGGACGCACCTCACCTAGTCGCTAGATGCTAGCCCCTAGATACTGATAGTACTCCGCCAGATTACCGTATCTGGTGAAATAGGTCAAGGGGTAATAAAAAAGCTTCCCGCAAGGAAAGCTTTTGAGGAGATCTTACGCCGAGAACCCTACACTTTCGAACCGCTGGACGCGAGCTTATCCCGATAGATCTTGCCTACCAAGATAAACAATACCCATGCAGTTACCGGTGGAACCAGTATGGAAATAGCCGGCGGACACTCGACAGATACAGGCCAACTTATCCGTGTTACGAATAGGTCGGCTGTAATTTGGCAACATCCCATTCGTTCAAATATCCAAATCAGCCACCAAAAAGCGATTAGGAATGAACCTAAACCGAACAGGGCTATTGCCGTCCACCACAATCCTCGCTTGAGCATCTCTGCCTCCAAAGAACAAGCATAGATACAAAGTAGCCAGTAACAGGGCTCCCAGTCAAGTAGACAAGAAAAAAGCCCCTTGCGGGGCAATGGGATGGGAGTCGGCTAGCTAAGTCTTGCTCATGTCTTCTTTGTAAGCCACGCGAGCCGAATTAACTAGTCAAATCATCCCAATAAAGGCAAATACCCAGTCCGAGTTGTTGACCATGACAAGGCAAATTGTCATGACACCGCATAGACAAGAAGCAATAAGATACACCCACCACATATTTCTACCCTCCTCGAGGTGGATTAAAGTCGATTTTACTATCCGACCAAACCCGCCCCCAGTCAAGCCTTTGAGCAAGAAAAAGCCCCGAGTAAACTCGGGGCGATGGTGTGCGAAGTTTTGACTCAATCGGCAGTTTTTGCCGATTGTTGCGGTTGTTAGTCTGCTGACTTCGTTGCCGTTATCTCTGGGAACCGAGACGGATCCCGAACAATCAACGACGATAGACACAGACGAGAAATAAGACGCTTTGCAGTATCAGCATTTACCGCTCCATCGTGGAAGTCGTAAGTAGCCACCTCCCCTTGTTGTTGAAAACCGTAGATACATGCCCAGCCCTTACCGCTTGAATGGTGCTCGTAGGCATCATATCCCATAAAAATGAGATATTTGGCCCCGAACTGTTCGGCAAAAGTTTCTAGCACAGCAAGTTTCTCGCCCTTGGTCCATCCTCCATCCTTCAATAATGTACGGATATCAGTCTGACTAATGCGGTACGCATTCAAACCGAGCAGGGCGAACTGCAAGCAAAGCTGGCATTCTGCTTCGGCGAACTGCGTCTCATCTCCGTACACACAGTCAGTCACACACACAGGGATGGGGTTGCCCTTGGTGTGTTTGAGCAGGGCTTTTAACCGAATCTCGAATTGACAGTCCGCTCGGCCATTGGTGTACGCATGGTGATGTGCGTTCTTCAGATTATCCTCATAGTTCTTCTCTGATTTTCCCCATGCGGCTCGATGCTTCCGGACTAGTGTCCAGATGATTCCGACAGCTACGACAATGACTGCCAATAGCCCTATCAACATGTCAAGCTCCTTTTGTAAGCCTCTCTCTCGAGTAGGCAGGATTTACAATGTGGTCCCGTAGGCCACGCCCGCATCCTAGCCCAAAACCTAGCTCCCAGTCAAGATTCTGCCCCGCTCTCCGCCATTAGAGCTTGAACATCCTTATCCACCCCGGCCCTTCAACGGAGGGTCGTCTTGAAATGAGCTAAATCTCTAGTGGGTGAAGCTGTTGTTTGATCCCGCCAGCTCGCCAAAGGCGAGCTGGGAACCGGTTGCTAAATGCAACCGGCGGGAGAGTTCAGCGAGAACGCCCAGAGATTTAGCCAATGAATAGACCCATAGTTGCGGGCCACGGCTTTGCCTACTTTCGCCAAGACGAAAGTAGGGCTGGATCAAACGCCAGCTTGCGTTTGGTCTCTGCTCGATGGCAATCGGCTATTTTCTTTCCAATACAAAAATCTCCCTCGACACAAACGCGTCAGGACGGGAATAGATTAGCCCGCCGCGATGAGTCGCCAAGGCCTCCCTCTTTGATACTTCTGGCGGCAAAAACTGCTTTGGGGTAAATCCGAGCTCTTTTACTTGGTCAAGAATATTCATGTACAGCAACCCTTCGTTAGTTTTCAGCACTGGCAATACCATTCCGACTTTATCAATTTTGCCATAATTTTTGTGTAAATTCTCAAAGAAACCCAAATACAATTTCTCTAATTCTTTTGCCAATTCTTTTCCATGATGTAACAGGATCGTCCCTCGTTGCGGCGGGCCAAGATACGGTTCGGTTACGATACAAACATCACTCTGGTTCGCTTTAATCCAACGCGAACGAGTGGCATCTGCCAGTCGAATTCGCCCCGTCAGTTTAGATGGTTTAATTTTTTCATGACCCAACTTTGGTGCGGCGGCATTGTGAGTTTTAATTAACCATGTCAGATTTTCTTGGGTCGATTTTACCGCGTCTTCATCAATGTCAGATGCCAATACATCCAATCCCAGCAATAACGATTCTTGTGGAATAATCCCGCTACCGCAAAACGGATCAAAAATCTGTTTGTGGTCAGCATCCCGCGTAATATTCACCATGATTTGAGCCAGTTTTGGTGGTAGCATTCCCGATTTCGGGTTAGGTGATGGTTTTTCCATATCCCGATGAGCGTAGCTTCGAAAATCCTGTACTGTTCGGGTCCGTCCGATTTTAAAGTTTTTATCCTGCTTAATGATCACAATCTCTGCGCCAGTTTCTACCAGCTTGTTATTGGCCACCATCACCGAAGACAACTCAAAGTTTTTCTCATCTACATATCGGATGCTGTAATTCGACTTGAATCGGCGCTTGATTTGATACGCAAAATTGCGTAGCCAGTTGATTTCCGAATACACCAGATGAGCGGTCGAATAAACGGAAAACCCAAAATTAATTTTGCTGGTCGATTGCGCAAAATATTTTTCCACCAAACTCTCCGGCGTCAAGGCTCGGCTGACTTGAAAAATCGTCCCGTCAAATTCATCCACAATCTCAATAATCTTAATTGTCCCGCCCAAGGTTTGTTGGAGCTTCTGCAATTTTGCGTCAGTTAGTTTCATCGGCAAAATCAAAATATCCTCGCCAATCCGGAGGTAACCGCCATGCGGAATTCGCTCCACGTCCAAAACGTTGAGGATTTCGAGGAAGCTCATCAGCGGATGAGACCCCAGCAAAAATGCGTATTTAGTCATTTCCATAATGGGAAAAGTCAGTCGTAGTATAGCTTTTTTTAAGGTTAACCGCAATCCGTAAAATCAGATAGAATAAGGAGGTGGTGAAAACGATCCAACAACTGATCGAGGCAGAAGCCAAGCGTCAGCAGGAGACCCTGTCTCTGATCGCTTCAGAGAATATTGCCAGCCGAGCCGTTCGGGAAGCGGTCGGCTCGGTTTTGATGAATAAATACTCCGAAGGCTACCCAAATAAACGTTACTATGGCGGCAATGAGATAGCTGACGAGGTGGAGGAGCGGGCGATTGAACTAGCCAAAAAACTCTTCCACGCCGAGCATGCTAATGTTCAGCCCTATTCTGGCAGCCCCGCTAATATTGCCACTTACACCGCACTCGCCAATTTTGGCGACACCATCATGGGCATGAGCCTAGCCCACGGTGGTCATCTCACTCATGGCCATAAAGTCAGTATTAGTGGCAAAGCGTATAAATTTATCCAATATGGAGTGGATCAAGCTACCGGCTTGCTTAATTACGACGAAATCGAAACGATGGCGAAGATTTTTAAGCCAAAAATTATTGTCTGTGGCGCGACGGCTTACCCTCGTGAAATTGATTTTGCTCGATTTGCTAAAATCGCCAAACAAGTCGGTGCGTATTTATTGGCCGACATTTCCCATATTGCCGGATTAATTGCCGGTGGTGTTCATCCACAGCCTTTCCCACACGCCGATGTCGTAATGACTACGACTCACAAAACTTTGCGCGGCCCCAGAGGTGCTATTATTATGTGCAAAAAACCACTTGCCAGTTTAATTGACAAAGCGATTTTCCCCGGCCTTCAGGGTGGTCCGCATGATAATATTACTGCCGCCAAAGCAATCTGTCTGGAAGAGGCCAGCAAGCCAGAATTCAAAAAGTATGCTCGTCAAATCATCGACAACGCTCACGCTCTTGCCTCTAACTTAACTCAATTCGGCTTCAAGTTAGTTAGTGGCGGTACTGATACTCATTTAATGTTGGTCGATTTGAACAATAAAAAAATTACCGGCATGGAAGCCGAACAAGCACTAGAGCAAGTGGGGATTATCGTTAACAAAAATATGATTCCTGGCGATCTGCGTTCTCCCTTTGACCCTTCTGGCATTAGACTTGGTGTCGCCAACATTACTACTCGTGGTATGACCGAACCGGACATGGCGGAGCTGGCATCTATTATCAATGACACTCTTGCCAATCCAACCAGTAAAAGCGTATTATCACAAGCGAAAAAGCGAGTAGTCGAACTGACCATAAAATTCCCGATTCCATCGTCATAAGCCTCCCTGTTCGTCATTCCCGCTCCACTCTTCGTCATTCCCGCGTAGGCGGGAATCCAGAAAGAAAAAATAACAATCTATGAAATGTCTGCTTATGTCTACATCTTAGCCAATGGCAAAAATGGGACCTTATACACCGGCGTGACAGTACCATTGGTCAAGAGGGTGTACGAACACAAGAGCAAATTTATTTCTGGATTCGCTGAACAATACAACGCAACCGACCTAGTCTATTACGAAATATTTGACGATATAGAAAACGCTATTCTTCGCGAAAAACATATCAAAAAATGGCATCGAGAATGGAAAATTAAATTGATCGAGAAAAATAATCCACAATGGAAAGATCTATACCAAGAAATTTTAGTTTAATGTCTGGATTCCCGCCTTTGCGGGAATGACGAACGTATGGCCAAGTGGTGGAATGGTATAGTGCACCCCATAAAATTTTTTGGCTCGGTGGCGGAACTGGTATACGCGCACGACTCAAAATCGTGTATCCGCAAGGATGTGTGGGTTCGATTCCCACCCGAGCCACCAAAAAATTCAACGGGGCACGCAACGACTTCCACCGTCGTTCAATCTCACTCCAACTAGGTCATTTGCCTCTTGGAGTATAGATATCACTTTGGCGGACAGGCGCCATCGTGTGGGGCAACCCTTGAGAGTTCGAGTCTCTCCTCGGCCACCAAGAGCGAGAATCCAACTTGTTTGGATCTTGGCTCTTGGTAGATTAAAAAAGACGAGAAGCAAGGTCCGCCACAATGCAATCTATATCGCAAGAGACGAATGATCTATTTGCGATGAGATTAAATGACGGCGGAAGTCTCTCCTCGGCCACCAAAATAGAAAGTTAGCTCTCAACATAGGTTATTCTGCTCATCCCTCTTGACAGAGTGGCTTAGTTGTGGTATAAAGAAGAAAGTCGGGTTTTCCCTATACCAATGCTACAATTAATCTATCAATCCATGATGCAGAAAAAGATTATCTTAATTCTAATCGGCCTTGTAGCAATCGGCGGCTTAAGTGGCTGCGCAGTTACCAATAATTCAAGCTCAACTACTGATAATTCGGTTAAGGGTGAACAAACGGTGGTAGTACCAACCGACTCTAGGTGGGAAAATTTGGCTAAGGCTCTCACGGCCGCTGGCGCCAAAATGTATGGTGCCTATTGGTGTAGTCATTGTCAGGCGCAAAAAGCAATGTTCGGTTCAGCTTGGCAATCTGCCCCCTACGTTGAATGTTCGCCTAATAAAAACGATCCTTCCGTACAATCACCAGCCTGTGTTACTGCCGGTCTTCAGGGATATCCCACTTGGATTTTCGCCGATGGTACTCGGGTAGAACGTGTGATGAGCTTCGATGAACTCGCCCAAAAGATTGATTATCAACCGTCAACTTAAATTGTCTTGTTAGAAATTTATAAAACCTATGGTTTGTTCAAAGGTTCAAATTAGTACTTGCTACACCAACCCAAATTTCTCATAGGATGACAGACAATATTTTATTAACCCCACTCCGTGAATTTGCTAGATTTATTGTTTGGTGGGTGATGACGATGCCGAGCCGGTTATGGAAAATTGGTTGGGGGTTTTTGTTGACTGCGGAAGATAATCTTCGGCTCTTTAGTAATATCCGACTCTGGTTTGCGTTAGAGCCATTGTTCGGCGATTACGGCTGGAAGGGGCGGCTGATTGGTTTTATTTTCCGTGGTATGAGGATTATCGTTACTGCGGCGCTGTATCTTGGTCTGCTCGGACTAGCAATTAGCTTATTGATTGCTTGGTACCTTCTGCCGATTTTATCATTCAGGTCATTTTTCTAAATGGGAGAATCATTTTCAAACCAGCAAATTAAATTGCCATCCCGTGGTTGGTTGTTTTGGCTGACTTCCAGCCGATTAGCTTGGCAATGGCTGATGTTGGTGTTGGGGTTATCACTTATTTGGTCGTCAGTTGGCCAATGGTTGGATAATTCTGTTGCTACTGATCCGCGACTTGGTATTTTAATTTTGATGTGGATTATCTGGCTGTATTGGAATGACCGACTCAAAGGGGTTAAACCTCATCTCTATCCCAATTTAGACTTTGGTAATTACTTTAGTTTTTATGGTCGGCAAATCTTTTGGGGTGCTGTTCGCCGGTTTTATGCCAGTCATGCTGCTACGATGACATCTCAACATCTATTGGACGCTGTCTTGACCCATCAAGGCACTCGATTGACTTTGATTCGTCTTCAATTAACTACTGACGATATTCACCAAGCTACCGTTGTAGAATCTCTTCCCCTGACCGACATTTTGGCCAAAGCGACCGAATTTGCCGTAGCGGAACATTCCCATGTCTCGTGGGATGACTTGTTAAAGAGTTTGCTCACAGTCTCCCCCGGATTAAAACAACTGCTGGCGGACTACAAAATTACTACCGATGAAGCCATCGCCGTTGTGAATTGGAGCCGTGGTGATGTGTATCATCATCCTACCAGCGCGGGGCGAACTCTCTTCCGTGATTTATTTGGTCCACGGCGCAATCTCAATAAAACTTGGACTGCCCGTCCCACTCCAGTTTTAGATCGCTTCAGCCAAAATTTAACTGACTTGGCTCGGGTTGGTTTATTAACCTCTGCCAAAATCCGTACTCAAGAAGTTGATGAAGCGATTCGGGTGTTGTCTCGTAGTTCCGGCAATAATTTAATCTTGGTGGGCGAAGCAGGAGTCGGCAAAACTTCCATTGTTGGCGATATCGCTCTAAAAATGATTCAGGGACAAATTACCGCACTAGATGATTACAAATTAATTGCGCTGGATATTGGCGCAATGATTGCCTTCGGTACTTTTGATAAAGTTTTCTCCTCCGCTCTCAATGAAGCTAGTTCGTCGGGCAACACGATTTTATTTATTGGTAATCTTGACCAATTTGGCAAAGCCAGTACTAGCGAAGGTTTTGATGTATCAGCCATTTTGTTAAGCGCGTTAGACAAACCCGGTCTGCAGATTATTGGTACGTCTGATCCGTTAAATTACAAAAAATATATTGAAAATAACTCTAACCTAGTTCAAAAATTCACTCGGGTGAATATTCCCGAGCTCGATACCAGTCGGGCGATTTTAGTGTTAGAAGATTTAAGCGACCAAATTGAAAATCGCCAGCGGGTCTTGATTACCCTTGCGGCAGTTAAAGCGGCAGTTATTCTTTCTCAACGTTTAATTCATCAGGGACAATTGCCAGACAAAGCAGTTGATCTTTTGGACGAAGCCGCCGTTTATACCGCCCGTCAAGGACGTCAATTGGTCGGTGCCAATGACGTCGAAGCAGTTATCAGTACCAAGACTAACGTGCCAGTTGGCGAGATTGATACTTCCGAACGTGAAAAGCTGGTGAATTTGTCAGACCAAATTCACACCCGGATGATTGGTCAGGACGAAGCGGTCAATGCTGTTAGTGAAGCCCTCAAACGTGCCCGCTTAAATGTTTCCGCCAATACCAAACGCCCGATCGGGACATTCCTGTTCCTTGGCCCCACTGGTGTTGGTAAAACCGAATTAGCCAAAAGCTTAGCTTGGGCATATTTTGGCGACGACACCAAAATGATTCGGTTGGATATGAGCGAATATCAAACTGCGGACTCAATTAATCGGTTATTGGGTGCACCCGCGACATCCGGCGATATTGCTTTATCCGGCGGCAAATTCACGGAAAGCGTCAAAGCAATGCCATTCGCGGTAGTTTTGTTAGACGAAATTGAAAAAGCTCACCCCGATATTCTAAATGTTTTCTTGCAGGTTTTAGACGAAGGCCGATTGACTGATAATCTTGGCAATATGGTTGATTTTACGCATACAATTATCATTGCTACCAGCAATGCCCAAGCCCGATTTATCGAGGAAGCTATTCGCTCCAATCAGCCTTATACTGATATTCAGGAGCAGATGCGAGGGCTGCTGGTCCAAGAAAGTTTTAAACCAGAATTTATCAACCGATTTGACGGCGTGATCATCTTTAAACCTCTTACTCCCGAACAGATCTTTGCCATTGCTCAACTTAAACTTAAAAAACTCCAACAATTCTTGTCTGCCAACAAAGGTTTAGAGTTAATCGTTGATGACGTCGCCCTTCACAAATTGGCCGATCGTGGCTATGATCCGGCATTTGGTGCTCGACCGTTGGAACGGTTAATCCGTGACCAAATCGAAACCAAAGTTGCCAATGCATTGCTGGCAAATCCGAGCCTAAAAGAACTGACCATCACCCCTGCCGACATTTTATAATCTCCTTCGTTATTGCTTAATTGCTCAATTGGCGAATTGTCGAATTCCCATCTCTCTCCTCTCTATTCACCATTCACCATTCACCTTATGTACACCTTACCCAATCAACCACAACCTAATTGGTTCCAGCCGACTATGCCACCAGTTCGTTACCGCCGGCGAAATTGGTTTATTGAAGTATTGAAATTTTTGGGTTTGTTTATTTTCTTTTTTGCTGGTCTCGTGCTGATCGTGATGGGCCCAACCTATTATGCTAAACTGGCGTATCTCTGGACCAAACCAACTAATAACTATTCACAAAAATATGAATTGCCAGTTTCAGTAACCGACGATCCAGCGGCAATTGGAGATTTGACCGACCAAGTCAGTAAAAGTAAATCTGCCTTTGGTCAAGATACTATTGTGATCCCTAAAATCAACGTCGATGCGCCGCTACTTTATTTAGAAACTACGAACAACACAGACATTATCGAAGCCATTCAGAACGGTGTCGGTCATTATCAGGGGACCGCTCTCCCCGGTCAAAATGGCAATGTTTTCTTAACTGGTCACAGCTCTTATTACTGGTGGTCGGGCGGCAAATACAATCAAGTTTTTGCCTTACTCAACAAACTCGAAGCAGGGGATTTGATCTACCTCTACTATCAGGGCAACAAATATATTTATCGAGTTAGCCAGAGCTTTGTTGTTAAACCAGAGCAAGTCGAAGTCCTGCAGGCCACTACTGAACCAATTTTAACTCTCATGACTTGCACTCCAGTTGGCACCAATCTTAAGCGTCTGATTGTTCGGGCAGACTTAATTAGCCAACCACCAGTTAGTGGTAGTGACTTTTCTAACCTATTCAATTTGCCCAAGCCGCCAACCATCCTGCCGCTGTACTAGGAGAAAAATCTCATCAATCTAACCAAAAAGGAAGTGGAGAGGAGGATGGAAATTCGACAATTCGCCAGAATGACGAGCTTTTTATTTTTATCTTTGCCCCTAGCTACTAGCTACTAGCTACTAGATACTAGATACTAGATACTGACTGTACTAGATACTAGATACTGTCCAAGCCCGCCAAAGATATTGGAATCATTCTGACGCAAAATTAGTTCAACCAATTTGTTGGCTTTTAACAGCCAGATTTTTTTCGCATCACTTCCAAGGTAAACTGTAGTTTTGTTAACATCAGCTACTGTATAAACATTTGTTCCGCTAACGTCGCTAACGTTAAGTTGATTATTAGTAGTTAAAAACAAGCTTTCATCTTGTTTGCCTAGCAATTCAACTGCGGCGGGGAAATTTTTTAGTGTCATTTCAGTTTGATTAACGAAATTATGGCTCATTAAATTCCGACCAACCGTATAAAACAATCTTGGTTTCAAATTATGATGTTCGTAGTAAACGTCACCGATATTGCTAGCTACTTTTGTCCAAATCGGAACTTCGTTTTTTCCAACAACAGTTTTATCCCACAACCACAACCCCGCTGTGCTGTTTTTAGCCGTTACGATAATTCTCTCGTCATTCACAAAGACGATTTCGTAGCTTTTTCCGACCGGCAAATCGTTAGTTACCGCTTCTCCCGCTTTGTCATCAAACAAATTACTGTCTCGCATCAGCGAAATACTTCCGTTACTGTTACGAATAATGTAGTACAACCGACTATTACTATAAGACGCCCCTAAAATATTTTTAGCGTAAAGGTTTATTCGGTTGAGATTCAGATCAACTGCATATACTGTCGTCCCCATTACTGCCATTAGTCGATCATTGTCTAACCAGCTTAATTTTTCTGCCGTTGCTTGATTCAGGGGGCTACCAAATAACTGCCCTCGATAACCTTCTTGAAAATCGGCTACCACTAACCATTTTCTTCCCCCTGAAATCACTCCCAACGCCCAAGTATTGCCATCCGACTTTTTGGCCAAATACACGTCAGTCGTTGCCTGCAACACACTTTTTACATTGGCTGGTAATCGGCTAAAGTCCAGCGGCGTCGCTGTACCGTTAGCGTATTTGATAAATTTTCGGTCTTTCGAAAAATATAATAAATCGTTTCCCACGCTAATTACTCGCTGGGCATCCTCTACCAAAATTTGACTCGGAATATCGGTCAGCACCAAATCCAAGTTGTGTTCTTCTACCACTTGTCTTGATGCCACGTCTATGGTTTTAAAAAACGGCCGATAATCCTTCAGCTCCAATTTGATATTATATGCCCCCGGCAGAACATTGCGCATTGTAATTGGGGTCAGCCGGGAGGTTTTATGATCATTAATGTATACCGTTGCTCCGCTTGGTTTACTGCTGATTGCCAACACACCAGTCTTCTGGATCGTCCAAGTCGCCAAATCCAGCCGATAGCCGGTCGCGTATCCTATGGCATAGACTGCCACCACGATGAAAACCAACGTGGACAGCACATAAGCCAGCAGTGTCGGCCAATTTTTCTGATAGGTCATATCGTTTACAATAAGAGGTGCCGGGGGGATGCTGAAGTATCGGTTGCCGCCGGTCTGTAAATATCATAATCTAACCTGTGAGATTAGCCCAGATTAGACCTCATGCCACAGGCTATCAGGGGAGATTCGTTCCGTTAGAAGTTTAGAAAGAAAATAGTATGTCATTTTCAAGCACAAAAACCACATCCGACGATCTTGTCCAACCTTCCAACGGGATGAAGATCGGGATTGATGCTACTGCTCTGACCCACCTCCAACCAACTGGTGTTGAAGTCGCTACTCGAGAACTGATTCGGGCACTTTTGACGTTAGATCAGACAAACCAGTACTATCTTTACACTCCCACCCCTCTGGATCGGTCTTGGCAGATGTTCGCCAATGTCTCCAATCGGGTTTTACCACCAACTCGTCGATGGCTCTTATCTCAACTCGGTCCCGCTATTCACCAAGATCGATTGGATCTTTTTTGGTCACCCAGCAATCTATTGCCTTTTAAACTGCCTGCCAGACGTCTTGCTACTGTCCATGATTTGGCGTTTTTCCACTTTCCCCAAGCTTATTCGTGGCGCAGTTGGTTAATGTCATGGTTAACGGTTTGGCGAGCGACTAAATTAGCCACCAAAATTATTGCTGTCAGCCATCACACTAAACAGGATTTAATTCAAAAATTTCATTTGCCAGACCATCGCGTAGTAGTTGTCCCTAATGCCTTGCCGCAATCTCCAACGGTTACTGTCACCCCATTAATTTTAGATGACTATATTTTGGTAGTTGGTCGGGTGGAAACACGCAAAAATCCTCTCGCCGCCATCAAAGCTTTTGCCTTAATTGCCGCTGATTATCCCAAACTCCAACTAATTTTTGCTGGCGGTGATGGTTTGGGAGCTACGTCAGCCAAACAATTAGCTGACACTCTCGGATTATCGCATCGAATTCAGTTTTTGGGTTTTGTTGATGGAGAAACCTTGGCCAACTTGTATGCCCATGCTCGCATCGCTCTCTTCCCAACACTTTATGAGGGTTTCGGTCTGCCAGTACTGGAAGCCTTCCAATATGGAGTTCCTTTGGTTGCCTCTGATACTCCAGCCGTTGCTGAAGTGGCTGGTGATGCCGCTCTATTAGTCGAACCAACTGATACTTTGGCGATTGGTCGTGCTTTGATTAGACTGTTAGAAGAACCAGAATTAAGAACCACCTTAATTGAAAAGGGGACTTTGCGTCTACGCCAATATTCATGGGAACGATCAGCCGAAGAACTGTTGGCAGTAATTAACTCCTTGTAATATTTATTTGTCTAGTCATCCGCCAGCTAATGAATCCTTTCTCTCTTCTGCCATCCCACGTCCTTCCTTTTTGTCATCCTGAACTTGATTCAGGATCCAGCCAGAAACAACAAACAAAACTCTTTTTCTTTTCTTGTCTAGATTCCGGGTCAAGCCCGGAATGACAAAATAAATAACCACGCCGAAGACGCCACCAAAACTGTTCACCTTTAACGATTAACTTGTCTTATGTCTAATCCAAAAATTGCCATCGTTCACGACTTCCTCCAATCCTTCGGTGGTGCCGAAAGAGTTACTTTGGCGATCAGCGATCTTTATCCCGATGCGCCGATCTATTCTTTGACTTACGATATCAAGCTCAATCCTTGGTTCGGTAAAAGAAAAATCCTCACGTCCTATTTGCAAAAATGGAGCTGGGTTCCGGCTAAATTTTTAATCCCGTTTTATGCTCAAGCGATTGAGAGTTTTGATTTTAATGATTTTGACGTAGTTATTTCTAGTTCTCATTCATTCGCGAAAAATATTCTTACCAATCCGGACACAATTCACATTTCCTATATTCATTCGCCGATGCGTTACGTTTGGGATGCGTGGCACTCTTATTTAGCTGGTCAGCGAGTTAGTCGTTTGAATGGGATTTTAGGAGTAGGGTTAGTCCGCAATACTGTTGTCAATATTCTGCACCATTTGCGACTTTGGGATCGGCTGGGTGCATCGCGGGTAGACCAATTTGTGGCTAATTCCCACTACGTGGCGGATCGTATCCGCAAATTTTATCGTCGGGAATCAATTGTTATTTACCCACCAGTTGATACTGATAAAATTCAAATTTCTCACGAGCATAAAAATTACTTCATCGCCATTGCTCGCTTAAGCCAGTACAAGCGACTAGATTTAGTCGTCCAAGCTTGTAATGAATTAAATCTGCCATTAATAGTTATCGGTACTGGTGAAATGGAAGCCGAATTAAAAAAACTAGCTGGGCCGACAGTCACTATTACTGGCTGGATCAGCGACGAACAAAAGATTAAATATATTGAAAGTGCTCGCGCCCTAATTTTCCCTGCCGAAGAAGATTTTGGAATTGTACCGGTGGAAATTCAAGCGGCTGGTAAACCAGTGATAGCCTTTGGCAAAGGCGGCTGTTTGGAAACTGTAATTGATGGCGAAACCGGCATCTTTTTCCCTGAACAGACGGTAGAAAGTCTTAAATTAGCTATCCAAAAATTTATTCAAATCGAGTCGACTTTCGATCCAGCTACCATTTCCCAGCACGCTCAACAATTTTCTCGTCAACGTTTCCAAACTGAACTTAGAAAACTAGTTGAAGAAAAATTAGCAGAGCATAGTTTTCGTCATCCTCTGGCTTGCGTCAGTCCTCCGTAGCTCAACGAGCGAAGGATGGAACCAGAGGATCCAGTCCCACCCTTTGTTATTCTCGGACTTGATCCGAGAATCCAGAAAAGAACAGAAAAAATGTTTTTGTTTCTGGCTGGATTCCCCAATCAAGTTGGGAAATGACAACAGAAACTTAAGAATAACCAAAAGTCCACCGTCATTCTGGTAAGGTCGACGCAGCGACCGCATCCAGAATCGTATAAGTGACGATGTACACCATTCCTCATTTTCTCTGGCTTGTGTCAGTCATGTGTAGCTTGTCAGAGCGCAATGGTCATCCTCGAGCTGAGTGCCGTAGGCAACTCGACGTCGGGGACCCAGACAGAAACAGCCAACAAAAACTTTTTCTTTTTTGTCTGGATTCCCGCCTACCTGCCCGAAGTGCTACACCGTTGCAGGCGGGCGCGGGAATGACGAAGAGGAGGGCTCATAATGACAAAATATTAACTATGGAAAATCGTAAAACAATTAAAATTTTAGGTACTAAAGTCGATTGCTTAACTTTGCCACAAGCTTTGCGGCGAATTGTGGATTTGGTGCGAGGGCGAAAAAATTATTATATTGTCACCCCCAATCCAGAAATGGTGATGTACGCCGATTCTCACCCTTGGTTTAAGGAAGTTCTGAATAACGCCGATCTAGCTCTGGCTGACGGTGTCGGCCTACAATGGGCGGCTAAATATTTATCTTTTCCGCTAACTAAAATCCCAGTATTAAAGCAGGTTCAAGAATTCTTCCAATTTATCTTTACTCTGCCGTTGGTTGTTTTAGCACCCAAATTATTGAACGTAATTCCGGAACGACTAACTGGCGCTGATATGGTGTGGGAAATTGCCAAACTTGCTTCCGAACGCGATTACCGGATTTTTCTGCTAGGAGCTGGACCGGGGGTTGCCTTAAAAGCGGCCAGAACTATGCAAGCGCTCTACCCTCAACTCAATGTGGTAGAAATTATGGTTGGGCCGCCCTATGAATCGCAAGAAGAAGTTATCCGGGCAATTCAACAAACTAAACCTCAATTTATTTTTCTAGCTTTTCCGGCCGAAGAACAAATGCGCTGGATGCGTGATGAATTACCAAAACTACAAGATGTCATCGCGATCGGTATCGGTGGCGCGTTGGACTTTATCGCCGGAGGCACGGCTATCAATGCCGGTCAGGACAAATCTCCCGCCAAAAGAGCCCCCGAATGGATGCGAGAAAGGGGATTGGAATGGTTTTATCGTTATATTACTCAACCGTGGCGCAAAAAGCGCATCCAGACCGCTACAATTGACTTCGTAAAAAAAGTCAGACAATATAAAGCCGAATCTTGCACCTGAAATTTATTCAGGCAACCAATTTTTGCTCCGGAGGTGAGCCAGATGTCGAAACTGCATAATAGGCTTGTGTTTGGTAACGCACACACGGGGAATGTGCACCCGGCTGATTTGTGCGAAACGGCCAGAGTGAACTTGTTGTATGGCCACACAACATGGGGGCGTATTGCAGAACTCCTCCCACCTTTCGCAGAGTTGATAGACAGTCTGGCCAAGGTGGCGACCAGATATGTAGAACTTGCGAAACAGGTTATAGCGCTAGCGGAACAAGACTCTAGCCGTTTAGTTGACTCCGACCCCGAGCTCAGAGATGCACTCAACGAGGATTTGATCAAGCTGGTGACAGCATATAACTTTGGCGAAGCGAAACGCCACCACTGACCTTACTATGGGGTGTAGGAGCAATAACACCCCACCACTACGCAGTGGTGGGGTACTTTTTTATCCGTGTTAAAATAAAGTTGATTAAATTGAACCTAGGGTTGGAGGTGCAGCCCATGCCAGTCATTCTGTGGTGCTTGGATGATTTCTCTGGTCTACGCGCCAAAGAGATTCTGCAAGAGTGTGGCATTGAGTTTCGTCACATCATCCCAGTTGAAGGTTTTTGCCCAAGTGGCGGATGTGATGATGGCTATGAGCCCAGACTTGAACTTGATGACGGACGGATTGTCCATGGAGTATCTGCCATCAAGGGATATGCCCAGAACCACTTAGCTTCAAAGCCCCGTCAGTAAACGGGGCTTTATCTTATACGTGTTAAAATGGGTCTATGAGAGAGAAAGTTAGAGTTAGATTTGCTCCAAGCCCGACTGGACCATTACATATTGGGAGTGCGCGTACCGCGCTCTTCAATTATCTGTACGCTAAAAAATTTAACGGTGTTTTTGTCTTACGTTTTGAAGACACGGATACCGCTCGCAGTCAAAAAGTCTTTGAAGAGAACATTTTAGGGGGTTTAGCGTGGTTGGGGTTTGTGACTGATGAAACTTATCATCAAAGCGAACGCGAAAAAGTGTATCGCTCGTATTTACAAAAATTGACCGATAGGGGACTTACTTATGAACATGATGGGGGAGTCTATTTCAAATTACCAACCGACAATCGAAAGGTCATTGTTGATGACATTATTCGCGGCCAAGTGGAATTTGAAAGTAAAGATTTTGACGATCTAGTTTTATTTAAAAAGGATGGCTCACCGACCTTTCATTTTGCCAATGTTGTAGATGATATTGAAATGAAAATTACTCACGTTATTCGTGGCGAAGATCATTTGAGCAACACTCCAAAACATATTTTGCTTTATGAGGCACTAGATGCTACACCACCCCAATTTGCCCACATCCCGCTGATCCTAAATCCAGATCGCACCAAGATGAGTAAACGTGCCGGTAACGTCAATTTGGACGACTACAAACAAGCCGGATATCTACCCGAAGCCTTAATTAACTTTCTTGTTCAACTTGGCTGGTCTGACCCCTCTTCTTCTGTCATTCCCGCGAAGGCGGGAATCTATTCCCTAGACGAACTAATCAAACTTTTTGATTTGTCTCGCGTCCAAAAAGCCGGAGCAGTTTTCGACATAAAACATCTCAATCACCTGAACCACTATTACCTGATGCAAAAACCTCTAGACGAATACACCGCACTAGCTACTTCTCGTCTCTCGCAACTCGCAACTCGCAACTCGCGACTTCTTCGTTCCGCCCTGCGTCTGGTTCAAGACCGCGCCCAAACTCTGGGTGAAATCCCCTCTTTAATTGAATTTTTCTTCACCCAACCGGAATATGACTCTCCCCTGCTGGTTTTCAAAAAATCCAGTCCCGAACAAACTATGACAGGGTTGAAAACCGCTTTGAAGGTTTTAGAAGCCATCAGCGAGACAGAGTGGGCCCAACCAAAGTTACAACAAATCTTAGACGAGGCGACAGCAGCCGAATCACTTCAGCCGGGGGATTTGTTCTGGCCGGTAAGAGTAGCTTTATCTGGTCGCGATGCCAGCCCCAGCCCGACTGAATTGTTAGACGCCCTTGGAAAAACCGAATCTATCGCAAGGATCAAAACCGCTATTAATAAGTTGGGCAATTAATTCTGTCGTCATCCTCGAGTCGAAAGCGTAGCGCTTCGACATCGGGGACCCAGACAGAAACAAAATAACTAAACATACCAACTAACTTATGGGGCGCAAATGAAACGAACCAAAACAACTCACAGTATCTTCGAGATCATTGCCGATAGTTCTCTCACCGGTGCCCCTCGTCATTTACTGACGCTTCTTTCTGGTGTCAATCGTCATAAATTTGTTGTCAGCGTTATTTGCCCCCCCGGCCCTTTAGTTGCTGAAGTTAAAAAACTCAAGTTTCCTGTTTTTCAAGTTCCGATGAGCGGTAAAGCGGATATTAATGCCATCAATGCTGTGGCAAGAATTTTAAAGAAATATGATCCCGATATTGTTCACACTCACGGTCAGCGCGCTGGATTGGTCGGCCGGATGGCCGCCAAAAACCTACCTATCAAAAAGATACACACCGAACACACCTATACCCGCGAGTTTCGTTTGAATAACCCACTTCTGCACTGGAGTCATCTTCGGGGGATGAAAGGACTTGATCGCTGGACCGATCAAATCATTGCGGTCAGCAATGCAGTAAAGAAATTTATGTTGGACGCGGGGCTTACCAAGCCAAATAAAATTGTGATGATCTACAACGGTATCAGCCCCAATGCCGCCAGAGTGGCCGAGGCCGACATCGAAAAATTCCGCGATCAGTTTGGCCTGAAGAAAACAGACATTGTTATCGGCACGGTTGGTTCATTTAATCACGCCAAAGATACTGCCACTCTCATTCACGCATTCTCTCGGATTGCCGCCAAATGGTCGCAATCAAAGTTAATTTTAATTGGTTCCGGTCCTCTAAAGCGTGATTTAACTAATCTCGCCCAAAGATTGAAGTTGGAGGACAAAATTATCTTTGCTGGTAATGTTGAAGATATCTTTCCGGCAATGAAGACTTTTAATGTATTTGTTTTGCCTTCTTTATCGGAGGCATTTGGTATTACTCTATTAGAAGCAATGCAAGCCGGAGCTCCAATCATTGCCACTCGAGTCGGGGGCATCCCCGAGATTATTACCAACAAACTCAATGGCATTTTAGTTGAACCGAAACAACCCAAAAAACTAGCCGCCGCAATTTTGAATTTAATCAATGATAAGCGTCTCCAACGCAAATTAGTCGGCAACTATCCCGCTACTCTGAAAAGGTTTTCCGCTGACGTAATGGTGAAACAAACCGAATCCGTCTACTCCAGCTTATTCCATTAGTTTCGTCATCCTCGAGCCGAGTGCCGTAGGCAACTCGACATCGGGGATCCAGAAAAAACAAAACATTTGGTTTCCCGACGAACAGAGGGACCACCCATTTCCCTTTCTCGTCATTCTGGCTTGTCCAGAATCTTATAAAGCGATACACTACCATCCGTTGTTATTGGGGTGTAGCCAAGTGGTAAGGCAACGGGTTCTGGTCCCGTGATCCCTGGTCCGAATCCAGGCACCCCAGCCAAGTAGAATATTACTCAATTATCTCCTTAGAAATTTATAAACCCATTAAGACCCGAGTGGGTTATTTAGTTTTACTCCTTACAACCAACCGAAACCGTGTTGTCTCACCAGTATAAAAAAATGCCCCACCGAGTGTGATACTCGGCGGGGCTTGGGGCAATTCCTGTGGAATTGCTAGTAAGCATGGAGCCTACGGGAGAGGTACGTCAGGATAACGGAAGAACTGCTCGCCTGAGATGACCATGCCGGCCAATACTTCGCTGGTGACTTCCCAGTTCCATCCACCAGTCGTGCTGGTAACATTACCACGGAACTGGCTACGAACTGCTCCGGCGTCGCCGTTGCCGTCCAAGTCGATGTCAGTATCGAACAAGATGTCCTTACCGACTCGGCTGTTGAACCACTCAAGCTGTCCGTCCATGGGGCCGAACAGGGTAGGATCGCTTCCCGAGAAGTCATTCTGATCTGCGAATCCAAGACCAGTCAAACCATAGGCGCCGTACTGCGAATCGTCATAGAGGCGACCGCCCTCTTCATAACCAAAGTATCCATAGCTACGGTGACGGAAGGAATTATCCTTCATCTCGTCCAGGGCTTCGGCGTAGAGATTGTCGGCTTCGGTGGTGAGGGTGGCGTAGTTCTGCACTTCTGAGAGACCAGCAGGCAGGAAGCACCAACCCAAATCGGTGTAATCCCAGGTTCCCAGAGGGATGCCTTCCCATTCTGAGCGACGAGCCACCAGCTCCTGGATCATGCCATCGTCTTCGTCGGTGACAGCATCAAACAGGGCAGTTAGGCCGACATCGGTACCGGAATCGTAGTCAGCGAATTCGTTGAAGCCAGTGAGTGCCGCCGCCCAGATATAGGCCGTGGAATCCCACAAGGCCAAACTGTTGCGAGCGTCCACCATGCGGGTGGCATACTCAGCACCAGTGAATTCGTCGGCGATCTCTGCGAACCAGGTCTCCGCCATGTACTGGTAGTTCGAGTTGTTGAACACGTTTGCAGACCGGCTTAACAGGATAACATCCCAAGCGTAGGGACGATCAGCACTGGTGCTGGCGTCCGTGTCGCTGGCTGCCATAGAAGTGGCGTAGGCGTCGCCCAAGAAGCCGGTGGGGCTCAAGAACTCTGCCAGATCGTCCAAAACGTCAGCGTTGATAGGCGTCTTCGTGGAGTCGCTCGGGTCGTAGAGATCGTAGAGCTCTACGTACTGAAGTAGCCCCATCCAGATAACAGACTGAACATTGCGCTGTGCAGTCGTGCCACCAGATTCCCATGTGAACACGTGGGGCCAACCACCAAAGACGTTCGTACTCTCCTGCAGATATAGCAGGTAAGCGATGCCGTTGGCTGTGGCTTCGATGGCCTCGCGGTCTTCATTCGTCAGGGCCGACAGATCCTTGTTGCCACTAGTGAAGTCGTTGAGGTCGATGAGCATCTGGATCTCAGCAATCTGGCCGTCGCCCATCTCGCCGGTCCCATCACGGGTAGGCGACGGGTAGTAGTTCGTCACCGTGACAAATCGTGCGTCACCGGTATCAGGCGTGATGTCCGGGATGTCGATGTTCACGTCGGGTGACATCGGATCCGAGGTTACGCTGTTGCTGCCGCCACAGGAAACTACGAATGCCATCAAGATGGCAATGATAATAAACAAACTATAACGCATGGTATCCTCCTAAGGATACGAACAATGTAGTGTTATCGCGTCGAGACACGATAGTATAGTTTGAATGGGAAGGCATTACCTTCCACGTCCAACGCTTGCCATTCGATTTTAAGAACCGACGGCAAACTGGTTGCGCTGTCGACCTTCAACTTCCAGAAATTGATATCTGGATGAGAGTAGGTCTGATCCTGCCAAACACTTACCAGCGTGGCTGAAGTGTTGATAACCAAACCGCCCGAAGACAATTGTTCTGCATGGTGAATGTAGGCCAAAGGAGTTCCTTCAGCTTTTGGAACAGGTAAAACATAGGTCGTACCTGTCACAACCACTGATCCTCCGTCAACCCATGTTTCTGTCGCCCAGAGACTAGTTTCAGCGGGGATAACCCGTGACGAGCCATCGTAACCGAAATAAAGTTCCCTGGCCACCATGTTGATAGGGTCCGGTGGGTCAGGATTGTTGACAACTGAGTTACTATCACAGCCACTGGCTACTAGCAATATTGTCATTGCTAAAGCCAAAACGGCTTGTCCAAGTCGCAATATATATCCTCCTAGATTGTCAATTTACGATACAGAGAACGCCATATCTTAATGGCGGATTAGGTATATACAATGCCTACCCAACCAAAGCATTGTATAGCAGAGAATCTTTTTGTCAATAGTTTATTGGGATTTCGGTATTTCAAGACTATTTTTCCAATAGTTCGATATGCAAGCGTAGATAGAGTCACAAAACTCTCTCAAAATCCATCGTGACTTCTTGCCACTGTCTCATTTGTCTCATTTTCTCCTATAATGACCTATAATTATTCGTAGTGGCGCAAACAGCTAAAAACCACCCCAATTTTACTCCTTGGGAACCACCGAGACTAAGCTGTTCAGCCAGCAAGGGCACGAGTCAAGCGACCCGTGTGCCCAGTTGAGTCGTAATTACTCGGCCTAGTAGGGTATGTTAAAATGGGAATAGCTAATGAACTATGTAGCTGTAGTAGAACCAATAGCGCCAAGTGTCGCCAAAATATTCACTCTCAACAAGGGCGTGGTTTCTGGAACTGGCTCTGGCTTCTTGTTCTCAAAAGCTGGCATCATGGTTACTTGCGATCATGTGGTAGGTGGTAGCGAAACTTTAGTCTGTCGGTTTTCGGATGAAGATAAATTCTACACCGCCAAGCTAGTTGTTCGCGACCAAGAACATGATTTGGCTCTCTTGAAGGTAGAAGATGCAGAAGCTCGTCCAGTTCTCGCTGAAGGAGAACAAGATGAAATAAAGGCCGGTATGTCAGTTCTTTTCTCTGGTTATCCCCTCAACCTCGAAACACTAACTACTCATCAGGGAATTCTCTCGTCAATTACTACGGATGCGGTTGGCATAACCACTTATTTAATAGATGGCACAGTTAATTCCGGTAATAGTGGGTGCCCTTTAATGGATAACAAGGGAAGAGTGATAGGTGTTGTGAACGCTAAGCGTCAAGAGCGCGCTGATCTTCTTAATAAAGTAGAAAGGATGGCCCTTGGCGCCGTTGCGATTCATGGGGTAGACTTAGTAGAAATCTATCAAGCTCTCATATCAAATGTACAGCTTGGCATTGGATATGCCGTTCCCGCCTCGTATATTCCCGAACATAAAGAGTTAGCTGAAGGGCAGCTCCCTATCATAACTCCCCAGTCAACTGATAAAGATAAGTAGATTAAGACAACCATGAACCCAATTTTTAAATCCAACGGTATATACATAGGCTTTATTATTAGCAATCTTCTCTATTCTAGAGACGGAGAGTACTTGGGTTGGGTTGAAGATAATTTTGTGTGGGATTCTCGAGGACGGTTCAGGGGTAGAATTTGGAATGATAAATACGTCATCTCTAACAAATTTGCGGTTGCGCCAATACCTCGTGTACCTCGCCCTATCCCGCCAGTACCTACATTACCGACTCCACCAGCCAATATCACACCCGTACTACTGCCGACTGGTTGGGACGATGCTTTTTAAAGATTTTTTTGATTCTCCAGTAAAATAGTCAGCTTAATAAAAAGGACATCCACCTAAGATGTCCTTTTAAAGTTGCAAATACTGATTTCAAATCAGTATCCCTTACGAGCTTCTGGAGCGATATGCCAGAGTAGCCGTAGGCAAGAATAAGTGATCAGCCATGCCCACCACAAAAACCCAACCGGCTCAATTTTGAAAAGACCACAAACCAATGCTCCAATAACCCACGCCGGTATTATGCTGAACAGACTGATAAACATCTCGCCAATTGCCAACAGTATCGCTCCTAGTCCAGCACCGCGACTTAAGTCTGCGATTAGACCTAGTCCGGTCACTATACTGAAAATCCACCAGAAGATATCTCCTGGGTTTCCAAAGAGCCAGGTATTATCCATCGGCGCGCCCCTTTTGTTAAAGTCAGCCCAGTATGGCTCGTTAAATTGTCCTCCGTCAAGCAAAGGTTTAATTTTTCATTTCAGTTGGGAAATAGCCTACCAACCTCCTTTTTCCCTTGACACACTCACCAATTTGTGTCATACTCCCCAAGTACTGATGAAAGGGCATTGCGACCTCTTGAACGGGGTCGTATTTTATTACTCGATCAGATACCTCTGTAATGGTTTAGATGATAGAGCTTTGATTGAGTCCTCCTAAGCGTTATCTATATCAGAAGAGACAAATAACCTGTTTCTGATGAGATAAAGCGAAGGATGGACCCACATATTTCAACAAAGCAAAATAATGTATCGGAATTCTCACAAATCGATCTCTTCTCGCCACTCTACTTCTCGTAGAAGTTTTGGCGGAACCCACAGCACTGGCTCAAAACCGCCAGTTTTTAGTAGTGGAGCTCCTCATCGCTCGTCCTACGGGCGTAGCGGTGGTGGCCGTCGGTCATTTCGCTCGGCTGGAAAATCCGAGTTAAATATCGATACTTTCATCAATAAAGCTACTTCAAGATCAATTGTTACAGAATTTCACCCCCAACATCAGTTTGCTGATTTTGGGCTAGATAAAGCTTTATTTGCAGCTATCGCGCAAAAAGGCTATGCCGATCCAACTCCTATCCAAGACAAGACAATTCCTTTAATTATGGCGGGCAAAGATTTAGTCGGTTTGGCTAATACTGGTACCGGTAAAACCGCCGCCTTCCTCTTACCTTTAATTCATAAAATTAATCAGAATCGTAACCAACGAATTTTAATTCTGTCTCCGACTCGTGAATTAGCCATCCAGATTAATCAGGAGTTCAAAAGTTTTACTACTAAACTTGGGATGCATTCTGTCGCTTGTGTAGGTGGAATGAACATTAGTTCCCAGATTCGCGAATTGCGTTACCATCACCAATTTATTATTGGTACTCCCGGTCGGATTTTGGATTTAATGCAACGGGGTGTTCTAAAACTTGATGACGTCAAAACCATCGTGCTCGACGAAGCTGATTGTATGTTGGATATGGGTTTCATTAATGATATGCGGTTTGTGATGTCAAAAATGCCGACTTCCCGTCAGACTTTGTTTTTCTCCGCCACTATGTCACCAACTATCAGCAAATTGATCGATGAATTTTTAACCGAACCCATAACTGTATCTGTCAGCCACCAAGCCGCCCCCACCAATATTGAACAAAATGTGGTGCGCTTGAACGGTCGGAATCGAGTGGACGTCTTACAGGATTTACTCCAAGGTTCTGACTACACCAAAGTTTTAGTCTTTGGTCGAACTAAACACGGCGTCGAAAAACTATCTAAAACTTTAATTGAGCGTGGCATCAAAGCTGAATCGATTCACGGCAACAAGAATCATGGCAGTCGTCAACGGTCTTTAAAGCAATTCAAAGATGGCACTGTTCAAGTGCTAGTGGCTACCGATGTGGCGGCTCGTGGTTTGGATATTAATAATGTCAGCCATGTTATTAATTACGAGCTTCCCGAATCTCGCGAAGACTATATCCATCGCATCGGTCGGACTGGTCGTGGCATTCATCTCGGTAAAGCCCTGACTTTTATTGGGTAATCAACTATTCCGGGTCATTCTGGCAAGCCCCCTCCGTCATTCTGGTAATTCTGCCGTACGGCAGAAGCGACCAGAATCGTAGAAAATATATTTATAAGATTCTGGCCAAGCCAGAATGACACAAACAAAAAACAGCGCCGCAGGCACCACCAAAACTTTTTCATCGCAGATCCTTCGACCTGTCCGCCATAGCTTTAGCGACGGAGGAAGCCTTGGCGGAGGAGGACCATTCACTTTTAACTTTCTGCTATCTCAAATTATTCACTGTTCACTATTCACTTTTAACTTTTCATTATCTCTATGGAAATTAGAAACATCGCTATTATTGCTCATGTCGATCATGGGAAAACCGCATTAACTGATGCGATTTTAAAGCAAACCGGTATGGCAGAAGCCGGCATGACGATGGATTCTAACGCTCTCGAACAAGAGCGAGGAATTACGATCTATTCCAAAAATACTTCAGTTTTCTACAAAGGGACAAAAATTAACATTCTCGACACTCCCGGCCATGCCGATTTCGGTTCGGAAGTTGAACGAGTTTTGCGCTCCGTTGATTCTGTCTTGCTTGTTGTCGATGCCGCCGAAGGTCCGATGCCCCAGACCAAATTTGTTTTAAAAAAATCCTTGGAACTAGGTTTAAAGCCAATTTTGATCCTGAATAAAATCGATAAACCTGCCGCCAATGTCGAAACTGCCAGCGAAGCAGTCGCCGAATTATTTTTAGACTTGGGCGCTACCGACAGTCAGTTCAATTTTGAAACTCTCTACGCCATTGGTCGGGATGGTTTGGCCAAAAAGGACATGAGCCATGAGGCTGAAGATCTGACCCCAATTTTGGATACAATTCTAGAAACTGTTCCCGCCGCCTCTGGCGACAATCTTGCTGCCAAGCCGTTGAAGATGCAGGTGTTTAATCTGGCTTACGATAATTATCTTGGTCGGATGGGCATTTGCCGGATTTATGAAGGCACTGTCAAGGATGGTCAAAAATTGATCGTCAAGAATCCCAGTGGCCAAATGTTTACCGGCAAAATTACCAAATTGTATACTTTTGAAGGTATGGCAAAAAAAGAAACCAGCGAAGCTAGTGCTGGCGATATTGTCATGCTGGCAGGACTTCCGGAAATTTTTATCGGTCAGACTTTGCTTGATAGTGAAACCGGTGAACCCATGCCAGCGATTGCTATTGATGAACCGATCCTATCGATTTATATGTTTGTCAACGATTCACCATTTGCTGGCAAGTCTGGCAAATTCTTAACTTCCCGCAAAATTAAGGAACGGTTAGAAAAAGAGCTTGAGGTAAACGTTGGATTGAAAGTTGATTTTGGTGATGCTCGCTACAAAGTTCATGGCCGCGGTGAGTTACATCTTGCCGTGTTAATTGAAAATATGCGCCGTGAAGGTTTTGAGCTAGCCGTTTCCCAGCCGGAAGTTATTTTAAAAAATGCTGACGGTACACCTGATACCAATCCCACCGGCTCCAAGGATGGAAAGCTCGAGCCATTTGAAGAAGTGTCAGTTCTCGTCCCAGATGACCTCTCTGGTGTTGTCATCGAAAAATTAAGTAGCCGCAAAGGTATCATGACAAGTTTAATTTCCGAAAATGGCGAGTCAAAAATTACTTTTGATATTCCAACCCGCGGACTTTTGGGTTATCGCAACGAATTTATTATCGACACCAAAGGAAAGGGGATTCTCACTTCGATCTTTTCCAACTTCAGACCGTATGTCGGCGCAATTAGCAAAACTAAATATGGTTCCATGGTTTCCATGATGACCGGCAAAGCCTTGGGCTATGCCCTGTTTAATTTACAGGATCGTGGCACGCTTTACATCAAAGCCAATACGGAAGTTTACGAGGGTATGGTGATTGGCAATATTGCTAAAGGCAACGATGTCTGTGTTAATCCGATCAAGGGCAAACAACTTACCAACACTCGTTCCTCTGGTACTGATGAGGCCATTCGATTGACTCCGCCGCTTGAATTAACGCTGGAAAAGGCTATCGATATTATGAATGATGATGAATTTATCGAAGTTACCCCCGATGCTGTTAGATTGCGTAAACAGTATCTAACTGAACTCGACCGCAAGAAACATCTCCGCGGGCAGTAAGAACTAGTGGTTTGCCAGTCTCCCTAAATCGTAGCATCAGTTTGACTTGTAACACCTCCCTCAAGTAGAGTGGAGCTATCACTTGTACCTATCTCAAAATCAGGAGAAACCCATGAAAATGTGGTTACTCGCGGTTCCTAACCGCGCGGCAGAGGTCGCCGAATCGTATCTTCAGCGCGCTGGCCTTGAATACATACGTTATTCCGAGACTGGACCGTATGATACCGAGCCGGTTCTGGAACTGGAAGATGGCAGAATTTTTGAAGGCTTAAGAGCGATCAACGAGTTCTGCAATCGTGAAACAGCCATCAAAGGAGCGGAATCACACTAAACTCGTCGTATCTTGGTGTTAACCCATATGTAGGAGGTGAACGTGATGTTCATGGTCGGCCGGCATATTGCCAGTACCGCAGAGGAGTTCGATGCGAAGGCCACACTACTCTCTCCAAGCTACTACGCAGAGGTAGCCCGCATCGACTACGGGTTGAGTATTGGGGATGAGGAGTACTCTGGCCTCAACCTTAATGACTCCGAACCAGCAACCGAGGAGCAGAAGCACCGGCTTACTGAACTGTACGATCAGGTTCAGAACGCGCAGTTAACCGAGGAGGACTTCAAGGGAGTCGGTGTCAAGTGCGCAGCCGAGCTTATCCTTGATATGGAAAAGAAGCTTGCCTATCGGCAAGCCCATGGAGGGCAGTAACTGCCTTCAAACAGCTGTACCTGTCGCACCCCGCCACCTGAAACCAACCAGGTGGCGGTTTTTTGTTTCATCATCTGGAAAGAAAAAATGCCACCAAGCTGGCGGCATTAATCGAATCAGTCTAAAACGTCGCGCTGACTCGTTGGAATTTATCAGGTACATCACGAACCTTTCGTACGGTGCGATAGCGATAGTCCACCACCCAAGCTGTGTTCGTACCATCTACGTTAGGTACGTACACAACGTTGTGGCCATGTTTGACTACAAAGGCCCAATGAATTTCTGGCAGCCAGTCGCATTCCGTGCTAAGTATCCTTGCCATATCCCTCACCCTGATCGCGACTAGAGGTTTCACAGCGAACACGGCCAACTTTCTCCAGAAAACTGGCCAACGGCTGATTGCCACGATTAGCTTGTCAATGAAACGCATTAGTTCGTTTCTTAACTCAACTCCGATCCAGTCAGCAAAGTGCATAGCGCAAACCCCCAATGAAATTTCTCATTCAGAGCATACTGACAGGCGTACCTGTCAGTCAAGGCTTGACACTATGTTAGAAATGTATAACATAGGACTTGTGATATATTTCTAACTCCTATATTTATGACACTCAAACAATTCCAAATCGTTAAACTAACCATTGCGGCGCTAGTGGCGGGGACTATTAGCTACAGCATCACTGTCGACAACTATATTGTCCCGATGATCAGTATCGCTTTTTCCATTATTCTGCTTGTGTATTTGCGAAGCCGAGTGAAAGAAGTAATAGCTGATGAACGAGATTATGAGATCGGTGGTCATGCCGCTCGCTGGGCTATGATGATCTTCAGCTGGACCGCAGTCATTGCGATGTTCCTTCTGTATTACGAAAAAGCGCTTAACCCAACTTTTGAAGTAGTCGCATATGTCTTGGCCTATGCTGTTTGCGTTCTAATGCTTTTGTATTCGCTCCTCTTTCGTTATTACGATCAGATCAGATTCATGAAACGCCGAACCTACTACATTATTGCCGGAGTAGTCCTTTTAATTATTGTCGCGATCATGGGCCTTCGGTTTTTCAGCGGTGAAGACACTTGGATGTGCCAAAATGGCCAATGGGTCGAACATGGCCATCCGTCTGCTTCGATGCCAACTACTAATTGTCAAAAATAAATATGAAAAACAAGATCAAACAATTTCGCGCTAAACTTGATCTCACCCAAGATGAGTTGGCCAAAATGGCAGGAGTGCGTCGGGAGACGATCGTGTTTTTGGAGCAGGGGAAATACAACCCATCACTTCAACTAGCTCACAACGTCGCCAAAGCGCTCAAAACCACCATTGGAGAACTTTTTGGTTTGTAAAAGACTTGTTCTATCTCCCAGAGGAGCTTATTCTGTTCATAACTAGTACCTCGGGAGTCGGCTATGGCATCAAAGCGATCCGTTTACCGATCAATCTATCGGCACGAATTTCACAAGCTTTGCTCCAAAGCCTATGAGTATCTTTGCGAGCTGCATCCCAACGCTGTCACCTTCGACCCACCCACTTTTGGTGAATATGATGGGTACGGCCAACGGGGTGATCGGATTTGGTTCAACGGCAACGCTTACATCGGAGGGATCACCCCAAAACGTTACCTATGCGTCGCTGAACTAGTCTTTGACAGCAAAGGTAGGCTTCTTCACATCGATAGCGCCGAATATTCCTTGCTACCCCACAACGCCTACTTCGACTTCTGGATTAGCAAGGGATTGTTCGAAACACCGGGCGAACTGGAAGATCCTGATCTCTTTCGGAGAGATCGTCCACCACCCCGTTGGCTTACGCAAAAGCAAGGATAATAGGCTGTCACCGGCGCCCCCTATGGGGCGCCTCACTTTGTGCCGGCTTGTTTTGGCACAGGATTTAGCCTATGCTGAACTGTCCATGCGATAGCGCAAGGATAATTTTAGCACCCCGACATCATTACGAGGAGGAAAAGTACGATGCCAGATGGAGACATCCAACAACGATTACAGGTGATTCTAGGTGCGCAAGCCAAGGCAACCACTGCTCAAGCCAAAAGCGTAAGGGCTACCTCCCAAGCCAAAGCCGCTCTAGAACAATTAAGAGCGGAATTGGTCAATGGTACTGTCACTACTGGTGATCCGATCCGTGACTACGTCCTCTCAACTGCTTATTGTCGAGAAGGAGAGGATTTATTAACCCAGCTGGAAGAGCAGTACCAATATTTCCTGTCGCTTCAGCGCACACTCACCGGAAAATGTGGTCAGCTCATCATGGTCGCTAGGTGGGAGGTCGGTTTACACACGGTTGCCTATCGTGAACCCGGTCCCAACGAACAAGACACTCACCAAGATTATGAGTTGCATGTTGGTATCCTCACGGGAGAGCAACTTGTTGGAGGGCAAAGGCGCGAATTAAATTTCCCCACCCATGACGGCTACCAAAGTTGGTATTATTACGGCTATGGAGCAATGGGTCGTCATCCCGAGCCTGTTGAATGGGTACATCATGAACTACCGGCAGTTTATGGTATACCTCTGCAGTCGGAGTTTCCGGCAGACGAACGATTCCGTCCCTTACTTCGTGGATGCATGGAAATCAATTTCTCTCTCCTAGTGGTCGGGAACAACGCAGTTCGCGAACGCATTAGTGAACTCCCAGAGTTCCAAGAAGCGTTTGCTGTTATGGAACAACGCCTTGGCACTCTTTTCCCGAACGATCCTCCACCTTTAATTAGTGCTAATCCGCAGTAGTACTGCCCCTTAAAGCGCCTCGTGCTCTCACGTGGCGCTTTTTCTTTTGGTACAATTAAACAGCTAAGTAATAAAAGGAGGGATTATGAAAGGTTTTGTAATTAATCTAGAACAAGAAACTATCGCCAATGGCGATTTTCGACGGGTGTTATACACCGGGCACCATACCCAGTTGGTTTTGATGACGCTTCAGCCAAACGAAGAAATTGGTTCAGAAGTTCATCAAACCGTTGATCAATTTTTCCGGTTTGATGAAGGCGAAGGGAAAGTTGTTATTGATGGATTTGAACATTCCGTTAGTAATGGATTTGGGGTTGTTATTCCCGCCGGTGCCGAACATAATGTTATCAATACGTCGGATAAACCTCTGAAACTCTACACTCTTTACTCTCCTCCAGAACACATTGACGGTACCATTCGCCACACCAAAGCCGACGCCATTGCTCAACCAGAAGAATTTGACGGCAAGACCACGGAATAATACCGTTGTGGTAGCGTAGAATAAGTTGTTGTACTTAGTCCCTTTGCAGAGAGGAAAGAATTTCCATCACTACGTCGCGAGTAGTTTGGCGGGCTTGTTGCAATTCTGTGGATGTATAAAGTAATGACCGATCGAGTACCACGTCAAACAGCTCTATCGAGCCTGAATTATGCGGCGTAAACCCAATTCGTAAATGATTTTCTGGAGTAATCGCCCAAGAGTAACCAAAATTGACATCACCTTGCAAAACCTCTGGTAAGGTATCGTATACCTTACCCCATTCCAGTTCTTCAAACATGTCTTCCGCCAATCCAACCACCAGAGCAATCTGATGTGTCATTTCAGTACAATCTTCGTCAAGATTGATGTCAATAAATCTGCCAGTATTCTCAAACACCGACAGGTTAGTGTATTGTTTTAAATAATTTTGCAAAATCTGTTGTAGACGATCGGTGACATACGTTGTTCGCAGGGAAAGCAGTTTTGCGTTTATTTTATCTTCTGGGGAAGTATCAGGATTGTACAGCTCAATAAAAGATTGCTCCTCTGGAACCATCCGACGATTAACGATATGACTATGCAAGATTGGCACGCTTTGGGCACCAACAATTAATTGTGGTTTTTCGCTGTTGGTTTCTTCCAAACGTGGTCTCGCACTTCGATTTACACCAATAATAAATTGTTGGTCAGGGAACTCTTCTGCCAGCTTATTTCTAATTGCCAAATTTAAACTAATAAACTCGGTCTGTTCTTGCGGGTCGAGTCCGGTAAGGTTATCAAATGCTCGTCCTATCTCACCCAGACCGGCTGGTTCTCGAAAAATAGTAATATGCTGTCCGCTATAGGGAGATGTTGGTTCGGCAACTATAAACTTATTTACTATTCCAAGTAATGCACCTTCATCAGTAAATTGGTTTATCATATAGTCTGGGTCTTCAGCCAACCGACACAGATGGTCATATCTTTGTATTGGAGTCATTTCGGCCATTGTTCCACCCGGCAACCAACGAACCTCGGCATGAACAGGGTAGGCAATTGCCTGTCTTGGTTTGTTTTCTCGAGCGTATGATTCCTCTAGCCCACACAGAGCCTGTGTTACCAGCTGTTCTCTGGTCGAAATTTTTCCATATTCATATTGTTGAAACCTCTCATTCATATCAGGAGAATACTACAATTATCCGCTCCTGTAAAGCAAAAATCTATTTTCCCCACCCACTCACTTATTACTCTTTACCGAAGTATATTGATGGCACAACCTGTGCGACTAAGACAGAAACTATAGTGGGGCCAGAAGAATTTGGCGGCGAAACTACTGATCGGCGGTTTGTTTTGTCCGTTCTTCAGCTTTTTCTAAGGTGGTAATGAAATAACAGGTTTATCGCGGGCATGGGGGGTGCCCCCTAGTGCCTATGAGAAACCTATTAGACAAATTGCTGTTGCGTGAAACCTATGGCCAAATTAAGGTTTGGGTTTTGGCGCACAAACTGATCAGCACTACTCTTGGAATGGTCATTTTAGGATTATTGGTTTGGGGAGGTTGGGCTATTAAAGCACAAGCTGGTCCTACCAGCTACATTTTAGCTACTGTCCAAAAAGGCACTATCATGTCCACCGTAACTGGGACCGGACAGGTGTCTGCTTCACACCAAATTGATTTAACCCCTCAAGCTTCAGGCAAAGTTACTGCGGTCAAAGTTAAATCCGGACAATCAGTCAAAGCTGGCACTCTATTGGTTCAATTAGATTCCAGCGATGCATACAAGACCGTTCGGGATGCTCGAGCCAGTTTGGCCAGTGCCCAACTTTCTCTCAAAAAAACCCAGAATTCAATTACTCAATCAGTAGTTCAGGCTGAAGATTCACTAACACAGGCCCAGCAAAACCAAATCCAATCTCGGGCCAGTCTGGCTAAATCATATGACGACAGTCTGGCTACTATTGATACAGCCGTTCTTAACTTGTCAACTATAGTCGATACTTTAGAAGATGTTATTTTTGGACAAGACTATAGCCCCACACAAAGTAATGCTGATTATTACTTTGACATTCTCCAGCGCTGCAAGGGTTATGACGGTTTAGCAGACTCATACCGCAACAGCACCACCAGCGCCTACTACACCGCCAAAACGGCCTATGATGACATTAGCTCTAGATACAACTCCGTTATTAATACATCAGATGATGACGTTATCAGCCAATTGGTATCAGACACCTACACTTCAGTTAAGACAATTCTGGAAACCCTCAAGACTACCAATAATTATCTTAACTATGTGAATAGCCAGGCTACTAATTATAACCAGATCATTCCGGCATCCCTTGGCTCTCATCGAAACACGATTGCCTCTGCTACTACCCAAGCTAACTCGTATCTCAATAGTCTATATAGCAGCAAGACCAGCATCCAGAACAATCTTAACGCGGTCAATAATGCCGCAACCTCTGTTAGCATGAAAACTAATTCCCTTGAGCAAGCCAAGACTATCAATGCGGATTTAGATTTGGCCACGGCCCAGTTAAATGTTACACAACGCAGTAATGCCTTAAATGATGCCCTCCAAGCATTAGCGGATTACTCCGTCAAAGCCCCATTCGACGGCGTAATTGCTAAAGTTAATGTCCAAGTAGCAGATTCAGCGTCTGGTGGAACTGTGGTTGCAACCATTATCACCAAACAAAGTTTGGTTGAAATACCGCTCAATGAAGTTGATGTAGCCAAAGTATCACTTGGCGACAAAGCCACGATTGCTTTTGACGCGATCGAGGATTTGAGTATCAGCGGTTCAGTAGCCTCCATTGACTACATCGGAACAGTTGAACAGGGTGTAGTCAACTATACTGTCACTTTGTCTTTTGATACCCAGGATGATCAAATTAAGCCTGGTATGAGTGCCAGCGCAACTATCATTACCGATTTAAAACAAGATGTGTTAATTATTCCTAGCAGTGCCGTGAAATCGCAGGGTGAAATGTACTACGTGGACAAGTTTAACCAGATCTATTCAGATACCGAGGCCGCTGCCGGGATCACTTCCGATGCTGCTCCTACTCAACAAACTGTTGAAGTGGGGATCACTGATGACACTAACACTGAAATCATTTCCGGACTTTCTGAAGGTGATCAAATTATTATTAAAACAGTTAAAGCAACCTCCAGTAGCAAAAAGGCTACCACCACTTCCAATAGTCTATTAGGGGGTAGTGGAGGCTCTCGTCCTCAAAGCAGCGGTGGCACGATGATGGGTCCAATGCCTTAAATAAGTCCATGATTGAAGTTAAAACCGTCAGTAAAATTTATCAAACTGGGACTGAAGATTTTGTAGCGCTTGATCAAGCGTCTTTTACCGTTGAAGACGGCGAATTTGTCGCCATCATGGGACCGTCTGGTTCGGGCAAATCAACTCTAATGCATATTTTGGGCGCGCTCGACACTCCCACTTCAGGCACTTATATTTTAGATGGCCACGATGTCTCAACTTTAACCGATGATCAATTAGCTGACATTCGTCGTGATCGAATCGGCTTTGTGTTCCAATCGTTTAACTTATTGCCTAGAGCCTCTGTTCTAAGAAATGTCACTTTACCATTGGTTTACGCCAATATCTTGCCAGAAGAACGCAAACGGCGAGCTGTAGCAGTTTTACTAGCCGCTGGTTTAGATGAGACTCATTTTAATCGGAGATCTAATCAGCTCTCTGGTGGTCAAATTCAACGGGTTGCCATTGCCCGAGCATTGGTTAACAACCCCAGCCTAATCTTAGCGGATGAACCAACTGGTAACCTTGATTCCAAGACCAGTGAAATTGTTTTAAGTACTTTTCAAAAGTTAAACCAAGAACAACATCGGACAATTATTTTAATTACTCACGAACAAGATGTCGCGGAACACGCTCAAAGAATCATTCTTATCAAAGATGGCAAAATCGTATCAGATAAAAAGACGCATACTCGCCGAATCGCCAAGGCAAACTTATGATTACTTCAGATATTTTTGAAGAGACCTATATCGCTATCTCGTCGAACAAAGCTCGGTCTAGTTTGACTATGCTGGGAGTTGTAATTGGAATTAGTTCAGTTATTGCAATGGTAGCTATTGGGCAAGGCTCCCAAAGTTCAATCGAATCAAGTATTGAATCCATTGGGTCTAATCTAGTTCAGATTATGCCGGGGGTTCAACAAAGTACTGGTTCACGGATTAGCGCTGGTCAGGGTTCAGCGCGAACACTAACCCAAGCCGATGCTGATGCAATAGCGACAGAAATTTATCTTGCTTCGTCGGTCGCTCCAGAACTTTCTGGTCGCTATCAAGTTTCCGCCAAGGGTGGCAATAACACTAATACTTCCGTGGTTGGTATCACCGAAACCTACCCCGCTGTTCGTAACGTTGTGTTGGCAGAAGGCACACCGATCGCGTCGCAGCACTTAGCCAGCTTGTCTAAAGTAGCTGTACTCGGCTTTGCGGTCAGCGAAGATTTATTTGGCGAAGATGTCAGCCCGATCGGTAAAACGATAAAGATAAAAAACACGTCTTTCAAGGTAATTGGTATCAACGAGGAAAAGGGTAGTAGCGGTATGGGAGGAAGTCAGGACGATATGATTTTTATTCCCTTAACTACCGCCCAAAAATTTCTCGCCGGTTCAGAATATGTAACAACTGTTAGCGTTCAAGCAGTCGATGCTGATTCTATTGCTGACATGCAGCAAGCTATTACCGATCTTTTGTTGGTTCGTCATAATATTGCCGACGAAGATTCTGCCGACTTTCGGATTATGAATTTAGCTGACGTAGTTGAAACTGCGTCCAGCGTAACCGAAACATTTACTCTTTTGTTGGGAGCAGTCGCCGGAATTTCTTTATTAGTGGGCGGTATTGGCATTATGAACATGATGCTAACTACTGTTACTGAAAGAACCCGCGAGATCGGGCTACGTAAAGCGATCGGTGCCAAAAAATGGGATATCAGCTTACAGTTTTTGGCAGAATCAGTTGCCTTAACTTTTATTGGCGGCTTAGTTGGGATCGTCTTAGGTTGGTTAATTGCCTTTTTGATTTCAGAATTAGGCGGTGTGCAAACAACAGTTTCTTGGGGATCAATTCTGCTAGCTTTTAGCGTATCAGCCGGTATCGGAATTGCTTTCGGCTATTATCCGGCTCGCCGCGCAGCTAGTTTAAATCCAATTACAGCATTAAGGTATGAATAATATTTATAAAATTGATGGAGGAAAAGTATGAAGAAATCTAAATCGGGTTTAGTAGTGCTCGGGCTGGCAGTTATAGTACTTGGTGGAACTTTCTATGGCGGGATGAAATACGGTCAGACCAGCCAACCATCGCGTATGGGCAATCGTCCCAGCGGGCTGACCAATTTAACCACCGCTAACAATAATTTTGTTGGTGGAGAAATTTTATCGAAAGACGACAGTAGTATCACCATCAAATTACAGGATGGTGGATCTAAAATAGTTTTTGTATCTGACTCTACGCAGGTTATGAAATCAGCCACCGGTTCGCTTGCCGATCTTAGCGTTGGGCAGCAAGTTAGTGCTAACGGTACTTCCAATACCGATGGCAGTATCAGCGCCACCACTGTTAGTGTCCGACCAGCCGGTGAGCCGTCTCTACCAGCTCCTGTGACATCGGACGATACCAAAAAATAATTTTTTGTTTAAGCGTTCTTTCAGTTAACCGCGTAAAACTAATAATGATATCCGATTAATTTTTAGAAAGGAGGTATGAATGTATGAAAAATAAATTCATTCTACCAGCGCTAGTAGTTATGGCGACCGGAGTAGCATTACTGGGTGGAAGTTTTGTCCACGCCCAAACCACCACTGATTCCGGACAGCATGTGTCGATCATTCAACGATTGGTGGAAAAGTTTGGCCTAAAGGAAGCTGACGTTCAAGCGGTATTTGACGAAGATAAAGCCGCTCGTCAGACAGAAATGAAGGCAAAAACGGAAGAGCAGCTAACCCAGCTAGTAACAGACGGCAAAATTACTGAAGCCCAGAAGCAACTGATTGTTGCTAAACGGGCAGAGTTAGAAGCTAGCCGTTCAACCGAACCAGTCAAAGACTCATCTTTAACTGCCGAACAGCGCAAGACTCAAATGGAAGCCAGCAGAACTGAATTGGAAGCTTGGGCAAAAACCAACGGCATCGACGTCAAGTACGTTCTTGGCGGTTTTGGTGGCAAAGGTTTTGGCGGTCATGGAATGAGGGGTGAAATGCCACCGACCCCGGCAAACTAACCTATCGTCTCCCATTGTGACCTCCCGCAAACTGTCCTACTACTCCGGTAGGACAGTTTGCTGTAATAGTGGTAATCTTACAGGCAGAGGAGTATTCAGCTAATTTTCAGCTAACTGTTAGAAACTAGCCTTATCAACCAACTGCCCGATCTGTTAATTCGATGAGTCTATAAGTCTATCTGTCTATTAGTCCATAAGTCTATTAGTCTACCCATGAGAATACTAATCGTTGAAGACGAGCACAAAATTGCCAACTCTATCAAGAAAGGGTTGGAACAGGAATCCTATGCCGCTGATGTGGCCTACGATGGCGACGAAGGGCTGGCGGGAGCCTTAGCCGAGGATTACGACGTGATCATTCTTGATCGAATGTTACCCGGCTCCGTTGATGGCATGGCGATTTGTCGTGAATTGCGTCAGGCAAAAAAGCATACTCCGATCTTGATGCTCACCGCCAAAGATCAAATTCGTGACCGAGTTGAAGGATTAAACGCTGGTGCTGATGACTATCTCGTCAAACCTTTCTCGTTCGAAGAACTGTTAGCTCGCATCCGTACCCTTCTGCGTCGCCCCAAAGAGACCATCGGCACAATTTTGCAAGTTGATGATCTAACTTTAAATCCGGCTACCTACGAAGTTAAACGAGCCAACCAGTCGATTAAATTATCCCAAAAAGAATTCGCTCTACTGGAATATCTGATGAGAAACGCAAACCAAGTTTTATCTAAAGATAATATCATCAGCCATGTCTGGGATTTTGAGGCCGATATTCTGCCAAATACGGTGGAGGTGTACATCGGCTATTTGAGAAATAAAATTGATCGTCCTTTTAAATCTGCCAAACTAATTCATACTTTAAGAGGTTTCGGCTATAAGTTAGTCTCCAAATCCCCATGATCGATTCGGCTGTTCTCAAATTAACTGGTTGGTATCTCGCCATTATCATGGCGTTGAGTATCGGGTTCAGCGTATTCTTATATCAGACATATGGCGCAGAATTTGCGCGGGGGATTCGTCGCCAAGATGCGTTTTTTAATGAGATTATCCCGCGAGGCTTGCCGGGGTTTGAGAAATTTCGTCAAGCCCAAATCACCGAAGGGGAAAGCCGACTAAAGAGCAATTTAGCCCTGTTTAATTTAATTATTTTTATCGCCGGTGGTGCTACTAGTTATCTTTTTGCGCGGCGTACGCTTAAACCTATTAGTGAAGCTTTTGAAGCCCAAAGTCGCTTTACTGCCGACGCTTCGCATGAATTGCGAACTCCTTTAACTGCTATGCAAACAGAAATTGAGGTCGCACTCCGTGATGATAACCTCACCAAAGTCGACACTGAAGCGCTCTTGCGCAGCAATCTGGAAGAAGTTGCCAGATTGAAAACTCTTTCCGATGGATTATTGAAGTTAGCCCGCGATGGCGGCTCTCAAGACTCTTGGAAAAAACTTCAGCTCAAACATTTAATTGCCATCGCACTCAAATCTATTGTTCCGTTGGCCGATCAAAAATCGATCGAAATCGTTGATCAAACCACGAACGTTCAACTTCAAGGTGATCAAACAAGTCTAGTTGAGCTACTAGTGATTTTGCTGGATAACGCTGTGAAGTATAGTGGACCGAACACAAAAATTGATCTCACCACCCAACGATCTAGCGCCAACGTCTCTTTAGCGATTACTGACCAAGGACAGGGGATTAAGACTTCTGATCTGCCGCACATCTTTGACCGATTTTATCGGGCAGATACTTCTCGCTCCAAAGCCAAGACTAATGGCTATGGTCTCGGCTTATCTATTGCCAAAAAAATTGTTGATGCCCACGGTGGCAAAATTGAGGTCAAAAGTGAAATCGGCAAAGGTTCAACTTTTGTTGTAAAATTGCCGTTAGCTCAAGCTTCTAAATGACGCCAATCATTTCCGTCAAAAACTTGACACAAAATTCAGGTCTAGTTACAGCGGTTCCTCTTTGCCGTATTTTTTAATACAATAAAGCCGTTATGGCTAAGTCTCATTCTTTGTCTGGCAATTCACTCAAACTAACTCCTCGTCGAGTTCGCGATGTTAATAAAGAACACCGCGATAGTTTTTCTACGCTCGACCATGCTGCCCTCTGGGTTACTGACCACGTTGGCACTATGGGTTTCTTTTTGGTCGTTTTCGTTTGGACCTTCGGTTGGCTAGGCTGGAATACGTTGGCCCCCATTGAATTGCGATTTGATCCATTTCCTGCTTTCGTCTTATGGCTGTTTATTTCCAATATGATCCAGATCATGTTAATGCCGTTAATTATGATCGGGCAAAACCTTCAAGGTCGACATGCTGAATTACGCGCTGAAGCGGATTTTCAGGTCAACAAACGCTCCGAAAGAGAGATTATTAGCATCATTGACCATCTTGAACGTCAACATGAGACCATGTTGAAAGTCCTCAAACATCTAGAATCTAACAAGAAAAAGTAAACCCAATCGTTCTTTAGGGGAGTTATTACCAAGCTTTTTAGCCCATCTCTGGGTTGCTTCCCCGCAACCCGAACCTCCTGCTAGTGCCCGCGACAGCCCACCTCGTCGCGGGCTTTCCCTATATGCCAAAAATCCACTCCAAGCCTATAATGTGGTAGTCCCTATGTTGAAATTTAAACATAGTCTAATTAACGCTGTTCGGGGGATTCGTGACCTGATTCGCACCCAGCAGAATTTTGTTATCGAACTGACGATTGCACTGTTTGTACTTTGGTTAGCCTATGCCCTTCATCTCTCCACCCTTGAGCGAGTCGCGATCGTGATCATGATTACTTTTGTATTAGCCGCCGAAGCTGCTAATAGTGTTTTGGAGAATATTTTAGACGGGGTCAGTAAAAATTTTTCTCCCCGTTTTCGCACCGCCAAAGACATGCTTGCTGGCATCACTCTAATCGTTGCCTTCGGTGCCGCGATCATTGGTATTATTATTTTCTATCCCTATTTAAAAAACTTCTTATGACTAAATTTGTTATTCAAGGCGGTAAACCATTGAAGGGAAGTGTAAAAGTTCACGGTGCCAAAAACGCCGTCTTACCGATCATGGCATCAACAATTTTGGCCAATGATATTTTTGTGATCAATAATGTTCCCCAAATTAGTGATGTTGATGTCTTGTCTGAAATTTTAAAGGATTTAGGCTCTCTCGTCTCTTGGACTGGTGATCATCAACTTACTATTGATAATACTCATCTTCATTATGCTGAACTGGATTTTGAAAAAATTCGTAAAATTCGTTCGTCCTTGATGATCGTCGGGCCAATGCTGGCTCGCTTTGGCAAAGCTCGCTTTGTCGAACCGGGTGGTTGTCAACTTGGTACTCGGTCTATTGATACCCATCTCCATGCGTTTGAAGCACTTGGAGCAAAAGTTGAATTTGATGGCGAACGGTATGAAATTGTTGCTGACCATCTCACCGGTACTCGTGTAGTTCTAGATGAAATGAGTGTCACTGGCACCGCCAATGCCGTCATGGCCTCTGTATTAGCCCAAGGTACGACCGAGTGGCATCTGATGGCCGCCGAACCGGAGAATATTAATCTCATGAATAATCTAGTGTTAATGGGTGCCAAGATTTCTGGGATTGGCAATCATACTTTGACCATTGAAGGAATGGGCCAACTTCATGGAGCCACTTTAACCGTAATTCCCGATCGTATGGAGGCTGCCACTTATGCTGTTATCGCCGCAGCCACCCACGGCGAGATAACTATCGATGGCTATATTCGAGATCACCAAGACTCTGTCAGTCAACTACTGACACATATTGGCGTAGATCTAGAATTTATCACTTCTACTCAAGTTCGAATCAAACCAAATCTCAATCTAAGATCTTTTCGGTTACGGACCGATATTTACCCCGGTTTTCCCACCGATGTTCAAGCTCCTTTTGGCGTACTCGCTACTCAATGCCATGGCACAACCGAAATTTTTGAAACTCTCTACGATGCTCGTTTGGGATATATCAAAGATCTTGAATTAATGGGCGGGGATATCGATCTATTGGATATTCATCGTGCCAAAATTACCGGTCCCACCAAATTGTGCGGTCAAACAGTTACTTGCCCTGATATTCGCGCCGGTGCTGGGTTACTAATTGCCGCTTTGATTGCCGATGGTACTACTACATTAAATAATGCGAACGTTATTAATCGGGGATACACCGCTATCATTGAAACATTAAGTAGTCTGGGTGCTGATATCCGAATCGTGTCAGACTAGACAGACAAAATAATTTACGCTAAATTCGAATTGCCAGCCTAGGGGGAATCACCCTGGGTTGAGTTTGTTCTTGGGGTGGATCGATGAGTTGTAGTCGTAAACCGACGAGAGACGACAAAAGTGCTGATGCCGGAAAGAGCAAGAAGCCGCCAACCATACGCCGTGTCAGCTGTGGCAAGGGTGGGAAGTACGCCGCAGGCAGAGGCAAGCGTCGTTAACTACTCGTTCTTCCTCAAGAGGGCAGCCCAATGGGCTGCCCTTCTTTTTCGCTCTGGGAGACAATTCTAATCGATCTACCCTGTTGCCAATTTGTCCACATCTGATAATCTCCTTGTCATAGGAGAAGCCCACCTGTACAATACCATTGTAGTTATAGCACTTAAAAAAGGAGTCCTCATGGCTTTCAGCTACAAGAACAAAAAAGGTTCAACATATTTCTTGCACTCAAAAGAAGTCACCCTTAAGGGTGGTCGCAAACAACGGATTTATTACTTCGGTAAAGAGGTCAAGGCCGGTGCCTGTGACGCCGTCCCAGCTGGTTACAAAGTTAAGGAAAGTGCCCGGACTGGTTTGCCAATTTTGTACAAAGGATAATTACCCCTTTGTCATGCTGAACTTGCCTGCTCGGCCAGGGTTTCAGCGCCTAACCGTCTATTTTAAAAAACACTCGCTCGTAAGGGCGGGTGTTTTTATGTACTTGACCAACAAACAAAACAGTAGCTAGAATGAGCCATCTTAGATTTGCACCTGAACAAGATTGGAGGTTAACTCTATGGGCTACAAAGATGGTGAACCGATCATCGGTTCCAACAATCGGAGTGAATCAACTCCGGCAGGCTGGCACTTTCCCAGCACCGAGTTCACACTCGCAGAACTTAATCCCAAATCCGTCAGATTCGTTGGCACACCTTCGCCTCATTGCCGTCCCACCCTGCTAGTTCAGCATTTTCACAGTAACGGCGATCAGGCAAGTTGGCGTGTAAGCTATCGAGCAGAATGGGCACCCTGTTGTGAAATCTCGATTGTGGTTATTATGACCACCAACGAACTCCGTTGTGCCTTCACAGAGGCAAAGAGTAATTATGGTAGCGATTGGGTATTTCAGCGATCAGATGATTGTCTATCGATACCCACTCACGATCATGGTGTCAACATTCTGTTAACTGCCGAGATTTGCGAAGCAATCGAGAAATTCTTAGCGCAAAACGCTAAGTCACCCGCTGTGTCTCAAGGAGAGTAACAAATGTCCATCGAAACCATCCTGAACCTAGTCGTCTTATGTGTCATCGTAGCGATTGGCGCTATTGCAACCATCGCCATCATCGCCCGTATACGACGGCATGGTCAGCAAACGTCCTATAACTCCATGGCAGGCGGTATTGCCACATGGCTAGCATCCGATTCCCATTTGCTTGTCCATATGGCAGAGTTTTCGCGAGCCACGTTAACTGACGAGCTGCTCCAGAGCCTTCGTCAGCACGAACCATGGATCATCAACGCAGTACAGGCTGGCACCACCTATCTCGCCGGTGGCCAATCGTTTTATCTGATTTGTCTCTACGACCAGAACCAGTCCGACATCTGCAAAATCGAAGATGGTGATACGCACATTGCATTAAAAGAATGCTTGTGCCGGCTGCTATTCGCCTTTTTCCCTGCTAAATCCGCTGGCCAGAACGAAGACGCTTGGCTCGATTGGGCACGCACACATTTCGAGCTGTTCTTGATACCTCTTAACGAGGATCTGTCGGTTCGAGACAGCTGCTTCAACTTGAAGCACGCTCGTAACTTGCCTGGTTCACTGGAGATCTGGATTGCCGAGGACATGCCGCTGAACAAACCGCTGCACACGCCTAACCCCGAGTAGGTCTGACCATCTTTCTAAAGCCGCTCCTAACCAGAGCGGCTTTTCATATGGATTTATAAATACCTAGGGCAAGCCCAATAGTTTTGTCTTGGTAGCCCTAGTGGGACAGAATTGGAACCAACTAATGGGGGAGATTAGGGCTTTAATGGATCTCTCAAAAGAGATCAGTTATGCCAGCTAGGAGCGACTACCACATGGGATTAGAACCGGCGACATCCGCTATTGTGACAGGTTTGGAGTGGACCTAGAATAATACTATTGATAGTCGTGTATAAAATAAGGGCTTGACAAATAATGTACATATGATATATCCTGATCAAGGATATATTAATAACAGATTTAAGGTATGGAGCCGAGTAAGCGAGAAAGGTTTAAAAAACTAGCTGTTTATCGGACAAATGAAGTTCTTAAACGGTTAAAGGTTCTTGGTAACTGCTCAAACCGCAGTGCTTATGAATATACCGAGGACGAAATAAACAAAATTTTTTCAGAGATCGAACGGAAGGTGAGAGAGACAAAATCTAAATTTCACTTCCCCAAAAGTCATGGTGGTTTTAAATTGTGAGGATTAAATATGAATCAAATACTTTCGTCTATTCCAATCGTCATTAAAGATCAACATACTCTTTTGAATCGCATAGCAGAGGGGTACCAGTCAATTGAGAAAGTGTTGATGGAGTACATCGACAACTCGCTCGATAGTGCTGAAATCATTTTTGATGAAGATACTAAACGGTATGGCCGTGATATATCCATAACGGTTGCTATTGATCGCAAGAACAACACTGTCAGCATAAGAGACAACTGTGAGGGCATGGACAAGATTACAGTTGGTGGTTTGGCTAATAAGGTGAATGAGTCCGGCAAACCTGCACAAGCTCGTGCTTGGGTGACGGGACGGTTTGGATTGGGTATTCATGCTTTTCGACTAGTGGCGCAAGCATTGGAGGTTACATCGCAATGTAAAGGCGCAGAGCCAACAGCTATCGTTATCGATAAAGACAGGCGAGAAGCAGAACTTTTTAAGCCGACCGCAGTAGGGCTAACACCGAGCGGAACACTGGTGCAGTTGTGTGGTGTGGAAAAAACTAGACTCAAACATTTAAACCCAGTTGAGTTGGCGAAAGAAATTGAAATATATTTTGAAGGCTTTTTGTGGCGAAACTTGAAAATTATTGTTGTAGACGGAGACACCTCTTACGCGTGCGAACCCTATGATTATGAAAAATTAAAGGGGATCGAAATCAATGAGGTTATTACCACTTGGAATGCTGGCAAAACTCGTATTATTAAGCCAACCGAGAGAGGGATTATAGTTCATCTAAAGATTTGTACCGAAGAAGGTAACAATAGAGCCCCTTACTTTGCTTGCAAGGGTAGGAGAATTAGTTATATTCCACAGCTTGATTCATTTATTGCTAAAACCGAACATCGCAGGAAAGTTTGGGGGCATCACCTATTGACTGGCTATATTGAAGTCCAAGACAATCTTGAGCCAGTTATTACCCGTGATGACTTTGCGGGAGGGACGGGAAGACAGCAGAACCGAACAGGTATCTATGAGGAGGTTGTTAAGCTGGAAGACAAAATTCATGATGCCATTGAGGCAGTGAACAACAGTAAGAGCGATGAGAGTTTTCGCAACCTTGCGTCCCGCTTAACAGACATTCTTTCCGATCTAGCGAAAGAGGAGGAGCTTAATTTAAGGTATCAACAGAACGGTGACAAAAATAAAAAAGGGGAGAAGGAACCCATTACGCCAGATCCGAATGGTTTAGATTACAAGGTTGATAAAAAAATAATTTACGATGGCCCCGGTCCCATCCATCCCAACCCACATAAGGAAATTATTAATGCCATCAGTGATCCAGATGGCTCCGTAGAGGGAACTAAAATTGAAAAAGAAAAGCAGGGTATAAGAATTGAGTTCAGTCAGTTACCTTCCCCTTTGAGAACCCATTATGGTGATAGTGTAATTACCATATTCGTAAAACATAAAGATTTTCAAGATCGGAAGGGTGATACACAGCTTGCGGAGCTAGGATCAATGAAGATTACAGCTAGATTGGCAAACTATTTGGCGGCTATAATTTCTAGTGAGTTCAAAGAAGTCTTTTATCAACAGAAACACATAGAACCACCACGTGCCGATATTCTGAACCAGCAAATTGACTTTATCTTTAAGATGGAAGATCGCATGAAAGACTTCATCGATAAACCGTTACAATCTATAGGGATAATCAAATAATTATGTCAGTACCAAACGACAATTTACTTGTGGCATTGATTGATGAGTTAGCTCCTGTTAATAATAAATTCCGAGCAACTCGTGATGCTGTGTCAAAAATCGAGCTAATGTGGGATTTTGGTGGGATCTTAAGCAAATATCTTAAGAAGAACAATCTAAAGCTCCATGAGTTGCTCTACAAAATTTACGATCCTTATAGCATGGTGAAGATGAGTTACATCACCCGCGACCTCGGAAGCTATGCATATCGCATTCACCAACACTTTAAAAGTCGATCAGAAATCAGAGATGTTTTAGATGGGCTGATTAGTTACGGAGTTTTTCGTGAAGCTGTCCCATTGCTTTTCAACCCAAAGTACAAATTATCTGATACTCGCAAACAAGAAATATTAAAGATGCTGGTTTCCTCCTCTCTCTCTGTTAGCATAGTGGCCTATCGGTTGAAAACACTTAAAAAACAAATAAACCCAATATCGAACCCAAGAAACCAAAGGGCAATGGAGTATCAGAGCGAACATGACTACTTGTTGCGCTTGCACAGGGATCTCAACGTCTTTTACGGTCAAAATCCAACATACCCGTCAGCTAAACCAACAGAGGAAAAGTTTGGTAGTAAGGCAAGTAGAGAGGCCTTCGTTGCGGTACTGATGGCCTTATCCAGCGAAGCATTTTTGGGAGGTATAGACAATATCAATCCATCCGCTCTTGATAAAGAGCGGGCGAATCTATTTGAAATTGTGAACAGCAACTCTCAAAAGAGAGCAAGGTTTCGTAAATGGAGTGTCGGAACCAACGAATTGCTTAAAATCGCAGAGGCCTTACATTCTCTCAACAGTGAATCCGACTATTTGAGTTACGAATCTAAATTAAGAGGCGGGGCAATTGGGCCGTATAATAATGGACAAAGGCAACTCGGGTAGAAAATTATTCGATGGCAAAGATAAATACTCGGTCCTCCAGAAATTAGAGGAAGCGTTTATACTAGGTGCTACCGATGGAGAAGCTTGTCTGTATGCAGATATTTCAACCTCTGCCCTATATGCTTACCAGAAGCGAAATCCCGCATTTCTGGAGCGTAAAGAGCTATTAAAACTGAAGCCTGTTCTACGAGCTCGACGAACAGTCGTAAAGGCACTCGAGACCAATCCAGATTTAGCACTCAAGTATTTAGAAAGAAAAATGCGGATAGAATTCAGCACGGGTCAACGGGTTCAGATCGGTTTGGACAAACATGTCTTAAGTGATGAGGATAAGGACCATCTGGATATCATTCTACAGTCCAACTCCTAGGACAGCCCATCTTCTTCAGTAGACGAGTCTGGTTGAGTCTCATCTGGATTTTTTAAATTCAAACCAAAGTCCGTATGAAGGTCATAACCCACCCGAAACATGTATCGTTCGACGGCCTTTCTGTCTCCATCGGCGTGAAGGTATATTTCGAGCCCTTCCGAATAAACGTCGCTGGCAGAGGCCATACCGACGAGTTCTTTGTGTATCCAGTCATCCAAGCGATCATTCAAGAACCCAGCTGTGGTAAATTTATCAGAATGCCCCGCAGCTGTAGCACCCAACTTAAACAGCATCTTTAATGCTTCCGCAGCCATATCTTTAAAAGATGATGCCACAATGCTCTTTATCGCATTACGAAGGTTTGTGGCAGCAAGATCAGCACCGCTACGATTACCTACCTTGATGGCTGCAACACCAAACGAATAAAAAATGTAATAAAGCTGGAATACTACATCGGGGAAGTTTGTTATATGCTTGCTTTCTTCTGGCGTCAGCATCATCAAACGCCTGAAAACAACATCTACTGCATCAAAGTAGATTAGGGGGTACCAGTCTGGATGATTCTGATCATAAATAGCACTAATACTAAATAGGGCGGCAAAAAGATTTTGGGTTTGATTTTTGTATTCCCAGTCGTCGGGCATTAGAGGCTCCTCGTGGTAAGACTGTCCAATAAAGAGTTTCTCGCCGAGCCAACCAATACACACAAACATTTCATCTAACCCATTATCCTTTTCGTTGTGTTGATCCATAATCCGCTCTGCTGTCTTTTCAAAAAGGTTTATTACCCTTTTAACGACTACCGGGTGTGAAGTTACCCGAGTTTCGGCGATACGTTTCCAAAAATTAGTTAATACCTTTAGTGAGTCCGTGTTTCCAGAATCAACCAACATCTCCGCAATGGACTGGGTGGTGTCCAATATAGATAAAATAACCGAGCCAAGGCCTTGATGTTGTATAACCTCTGCATGAGCATTGAACATATCAATTAAGTGTTCTAGGTAATGAGACAGCAGCCCTCGGTTAGCGTCCCAATTAGGCCATCCCTCGATCTTTTTGCGCACTTTTATAAACCGATCACTAATGGCAGTAACTGATTCGAGAAAACGATTATAGGTGACTAGGTCAAGACGCACCAAAGCATCAATAGCAATCTGATTGGCCGACGCAAACGGATCAGTGGCTTTTTGGGAAATTTTGGTCAAATATGAATACCTTTTCATCTGGCGATCAAAGACCATTGATTGTTCAAGCTCCTCTTCTTGCGCTTTTAACTGTGTTGTTTCAGTATCCAATACTTCTTCCTGAACCTTGCCCGATTGGTCAAATTGTGCGAGTACAACGCTCATACGCCACATGCGGTTATCCTTGGGGCTAACAATCCCATATTTTTTATGTAAGAAGCTTTCGATTGCATTCGTAGTTGCCCTCTTGAGACTATCCAAAAGAAACTGACTTGGTTGCAGATATCGAAAATTTCGCAAAACTGCTCCAAGAAACAATGCAACCGTCCCTCCCAACCCTATCCAAATTAGCACTAGCATCCAACCAGCGCTTACGAGTTCCTGTGTGTGAAAATAGTACTGGGGAACAAAATCATATTGCCCCAATGTTAACGAGAGACCGGCAAAAGCAGTCCACCCTAGCAAAACCACACTCAACAGCATAAATATTATGAGAACGGTGTCTTTCAGTATCAATTGCACTTCTCGATCAGAAAATCTACTGTAAATAATTTGGATGAAAACAAAAAATACAGCGACACAAATCCCGAGTACCGCTACTTCGATGCCGAGCAAGCTATTGTAGTAATTTTGTAATCCGGTCATTGGTTATGGAGTTATTTACGCAAAGAGCGGGTTGCCCCCGCTACATCTATTTTACCACCAGTTGACCTAGTCGACCCCTAATAATGGCCGGTATCAATAGTGCCCTCTTGGCAAGGAATACCTCTGTGCTAATATGGAGGCGTTCACCCACAACTTAATAAAACCGAAGAACTTTTCTATATGAAGAGATTCGTCATGGATAAAGGCGGGCAGATGCTCGGCGTCCATGACGATCTACTCTTCGGAGCAAGAGGTTGTGGGTGAACCGCTAGAGGTCTGCCCACTTTTGATATGAATTTATATCTACCCCCTCGCCCCAATCTTCCTTATAACAAAAACCGCAACAAGGCCACTTTAAAGTTCCCCTTTACACGTGAGGAGCTGACAAAGATGGCCAAAAAGGAGAGTTTCTTTGAAGAGAAAAGACTAGGAGAGTTTATGCGGTTTGGAGAAATGTTTCTTTTGGGTAATCTCTGGGCGATGATGTGGGTTGGTGGGTTCGGCGTCAACGGCATTTCGATAGGCGTAATCGTGGGAGGTTGGTTAATTGGAGGAATGGCAGCCATATCTTGGGGTCGCAAAATAGATCGACTTAAAAAGGGTGACTGGAAATCTTTATGGCCCTAGAATAGTTATCCATATTGACGCCTATTGAAATATTGATAGACTGAATGTACAAGTAGCTGGCCTTTGGGCCATTCGACATATCGCTGACGGCACAGTTAGTTTTTAGAAAAATGACGGCAATTATTTTGTAATGCCGTCATTTATGCGTACCCAAACCCGTGGTTTGCTCACAAACCAGTCTAACCTGTCTGATGAAGAAGCCCTAAATCGTTGGAATGCAACGGGGAGACTGACCATTGAACAATGTCGGAAGATCGACCCCAGATTAATGAAATTGTCAGACAAAGATATATTAGTTATTTTGCATGACCTGTACGGGTTAGGGCAGCTAGCCTTTGATCAATGGTCCGAACAAAGACAGTTCCAAAAATCCCATTAGGGTTATTGAAGGACTTCTAAAAGTGGAATACGTTTAGACTATGCGTACTTCAGACACAACAGAGCAGGAGAACAAAAGGGGCATTATTTACTGCCGCGTATCATCAAAAGACCAACTAGAGGGAACCAGCCTAGAAACACAAGAGCGATTCTCTACCGAATACGCAATTAATCATGGTATCAAGGTTATTAAGGTTTTTGTCGAACGAGGGGAAAGCGCAAAAACAGCCAATAGAACGGAGTTTAATAAAGCATTAGCTTTTTGTACTGATAAGAAAAATAAGATTCAGTATTTCATTGTTTATAAACTAGATCGATTTGCTCGCAATCAAGATGATCATGTCACTGTAAAAGCGATACTACGCCGTGCGGAGGTAGAATTGAGATCCGTCACGGAACCGATTGACCAAACTCCAATTGGCCGTGCCATGGAGGGAGTGCTATCTGTATTCGCTGAATTTGATAACAATGTTAGAACCGAGCGTACTAAACAAGGTATGCTAGAGCGCGTCCAAGAGGGAATGTGGGTATGGCCGACTCCATTGGGTTATTGCAGACCATTCAAGGGCTCTAATATTACACCAGAACCAGAAGTATCTCCTTTAATTCGATTGGGGTTTGAAGAGTATTCAAAGGGAATCTACACCTACAAAAGCTTGGCCAAATTTTTGTCTGACCGAGGGTTGAGAACCAGAGGCGGATATCTGCCCTCTCATCAATTCATAGATAAAATGATAAAAAATCCAATTTACAAAGGATTTATAGAAGCATGGGGTGGACACAAGGGATCGTTCGAAGCAATCGTGTCAGAGGAGCTATTTGATTCGTGCCAAGTAAGCCGTAAGGGTTTATCACACAAAGCCCCTAGGATGTCCAGAAACCCCCTATTCCCTTTGCGAGGAGTTATATGTAAGGAGTGTTCCAGTCCGATCACTGGTAGCAAATCCACGGGCAATAGTGGCAAGAAATATCCCTATTATCATCACCCACATCAGCATTGCTCTCTGGCACAATCAGTCCCAAAAGAGAACTTTGAACAACTATTCGTCGAGTTTTTGAACAACATTACCCCAGACCACCAATATGAGAAGTTATTCAAAGCAGTGGTGTTGGACATTTGGCAAAACAATTACAAAAGGTTTGACGAGGACAATGCCAGAGTTCGAAGAGAAATCGCAAAGTTGGAACAAGAACGTCAAAAGGTTTTTGATCTTCACAGAACAGGGATATATACAGACAGCGAGTTTGATGAGCAGAGAAACTTCATTAATCGAATGATAGATGAAAAACGTCTTCTGGTTCACGAAAAGGCAGTAGAAGAATTTGATATGGAAGAGGCTCTAAACTATTGCTTCAACTTTATCAAACAAACCTCTAAAACATGGCTTGAAGCTGATTTCCCTCACAAATTACAGTTTCAGAAATTGATATTTAAGGGGAATATCGAATTTGATGGAAAAAAGTTTGGAACCACCAAATTGTCAGCTCTGTATGCTCTAAATCGAGAATATTCTGGTGAAAAATCCCATTTGGTAGCGCCACGGGGAATCGAACCCCGGTTACAAGAATGAGAATCTTGCGTCCTAACCGTTAGACGATGGCGCCCTAACAACTTAATTATAGCAGTATCAGCCCGCCATCTTTGATACACTAAAATCGTATACCTGTCTAATCTTTACTATGTTTGGAGAAGGCATTCACAACCCAATTCCAGCAGAAGAGCCAGCCAAGATCGAAACTCCTGAAACCGAACCGACAGTGCAACCACCCGCTCTTTTTGATTACGCCTGTACACTAAACCCCAAATCGGGTGAGTTTACTTATCCCACCAACATCCCGCCGAACGGATACGTTCACTATATCGGTCCCGACGGTTGGCATGTTACTAACGATCCGGACCGAATAGCGGAAGCAGAGCTGTGGCGAAACTAAAGTTCGTTGCCCCAATATTCCGCCTCTTACTAAATCCTAGATCCCAGATACTAGATACTAGATGCTAATCCCTAGATACTAAATGCTAATAGGTTATCATGTTTCAACTAGTGGGGGATTGTACAAAGCCTTTCAAGAAGCTGAAGCTTTAGATTGTACCGCTATCCAAATTTTTGTTGGCAGTCCTCAAATGTGGAATACACCAACCATTTCTGCTAAGAATGTGGAAAAATTTAAACAGGCTTGGAAAAAATCCAAAGTCAAAAAAGTTCTTGTCCATGCTGCTTATTTGCCTAACCCGTCTAGCCACAAAGCCAGTTTACGCAATTTTAGTCTCAAAAAAATGAAAGATGAAATAAAGATCGCTTACGCGATTGATGCTGATGGCTACAATTTTCATTGCGGCAGTAATCAGGACGGCAACCAAGCTGGCACACTCAATGCCATTCATACTTTGAACCGCCTGGCTGAATTAACTGATGAAAAATGGCCGGTCAAACTCATCATTGAAAGCGATGCTGGTGCTGGTAATCGAATTGGCGACACCATTGAGGAACTAGGTATCATTTGGAAAGGATTAAAAAACAAAACACGTTTTGGCTTTACTTTAGATACGTGTCATATGTTCGTTTCAGGCATTGATGTCCGAACCAAGAAAAATGTACAGGAAATTTTGAGCAAATTTGATAAACTCATCGGACTAGACCATCTCCACTTCATTCACGCCAACGATGCTTTGTTTGGACTCGGCTCCAAAAAAGATCGCCATGCTAACATTGGCCAAGGTGAAATTGGTCAAACTGCTTTCAAATATTGGTTGAAGTCTCCCAAATTGAAAAAAGTTGCCTTTATTTTAGAAACCCCCCGCTCCGGTAACCTTAAACAAGACCTCCAAGATATTCTTCTACTCAAAAAACTCGCCCGCTCCAAGTGACAAAACCAGCAAAGAGCGTCTAATACTTAGTATCAAAAAGTTGGTGTATCTAAAAACCGGTGTATCTCAAAGTCGGTAATGAGTAACAACTCCAGCCCGTTGAGTTCTGCGACCGCTAATTTGAACGGGCTAGCCAAGAGAAAGTAATCCCGCTTAAATGATAAAATCGTAGCGCCGTAACCCTACGACCGTCTTCTGATTGGTAATTACCCGATATTTTAGTGATATAATCGAATTGGTACTTGTCCCGTTAGAAATTTAACGGGCAGTCTGAACCAGCGAGAACCCAGCTCTAGGCATACCAAGCACAAATTTCTAACGGAATGGATAATCAAATCGTCAACGCCGTTATCGATACTGCCACTGACCAGGCCAAACAAGCAGCCAATACCGCCGCTCAAGGTATCTTTGAGCGGATTTTTAATGCTTACAATGCGTTTGTCGGAATGTTCCCCGATGGATTTCAATGGGTAGTTTCCCTAGTCCTCATCCTTGCTATTGCTTCCTTTCTTTTTAATCTCATCAAAAAGAACTGGCTCTGGATCATTCTCTTGGTCGTTATTTTCCCCGGCGTTCTACCGATCTTGAAAAATATTTTCGATTCATTGACGGCCATGTTCATCGGCAAGCCGATGTCATAAATTTTTCATTTCATTCTGATAAATTCACCCAGGGGGTAAGGTACCCATGTTGCTTCGTAGGTAGTTGTACCCTCCCATCGTCCATTCCCATCTTCACTTCCCGGTCTCAAGAGCAATTTTACGAACAGTAGGCGAAATTGGCTGCTGTTTCTGTGCTTTTGTCGGCTGGATGGCGGGATGGGTAACATATGGTTTCTTCCAATTGGTCCAGTCTGTTCTAGAAGTACTGGAGTCAGTATTCTGGAGAAACCAAAAAAGCGGCCGGCAGTAATGCTTAGGCCGCTTTTCCTATATCCTAGATATTTTGGTATGCTGGAAGAGATTTTTCCCTCATCTAGCTGATATTTTGGCTATTGGTGATTGATTATTGGTTATTAACTCTTTATGGCTAACACTAGAATTTTCATCTCCGACACCCCCAACCACATTGGCGAGACCATTACTGTTTATGGCTGGATCCACAGCAAACGGGTAATGGGCCAGACCGTGTTTATCGATCTCCGCGACAGCTCTGGTTTAGTCCAAGTCGTGTTTGGTGAGGAGATGAGATCATCCATCGAAACAGTCAAGCCAGAATCGGTGGTTATGATTACTGGTGAAGTTGTCGAACGGGGAGGCAAAAATATCAACGAAAAAATTACTACCGGCAAAATTGAAATTCAAGGCAAGGGTATTGAGGTAAAAAACGAATCTTTAACTCCGCCATTTGAAATTAGTCAGGAAAATGTAATAGACGAAGAAACCCGTCTAAAATATCGCTATCTCGATCTCCGCCACGAACGCATGCACCAAAATCTCATCATGCGTCACAAAATTATTGCCTTTATCCGCGGATTTTTGGATAACCGCCAATTTGTCGAAGTGGAAACACCGTTACTATCTGCTCCCACCCCCGAAGGCGCTCGCGACTTTTTGGTACCCAGTCGTAAATATAAGGGTTCATTTTATGCATTGCCGCAAGCTCCTCAACAATATAAACAACTGCTGATGGTAGCTGGGTTGGAGAGATATTATCAAATTGCCAGATGTTTTCGCGATGAAGATTCCCGCGGTGACCGTCAGCCAGAGTTTACCCAACTCGATTTAGAAATGTCATTTGTTGATCGTGAAGATGTCATCAAACTAAATGAAGAACTACTAATTGATTTAGTTACTACTCTCTATCCCAACAAAAAAATCCAAACCACGCCTTTCCCCAAGCTAACTTATGCGGAAGTTATGGAAAAATATGGCACCGACCGTCCTGACTTGCGGAAAGACAAGAATGACCCCGACCTGTTAGCATTTTGCTGGATTACTGATTTCCCATTCTTTGAGCGTGTCGAGAGCGACCGTCCCGATTCTGCTGAACAGCAGAACGAGGGGAAAACCAAGTGGACGTTCACCCACAATCCATTCTCTGCACCGCTTGAAACATCAACCAAAGATCTATTGGATGGTAAAAATATCGACAAGATTATTTCTGCTCAATATGACATTGCGCTAAATGGTTTTGAAATCGGCGGCGGTAGTATCCGTAACCATAAACCCGACGCTCTGTTAGCCGCTCTAAAGATCATGGGGTATGACACAAAAAAAGCGGAAGCCGATTTTGGCCATCTGCTTGAAGCTTTTCGATATGGCGCTCCACCCCATGGCGGTATCGCTTGGGGACTTGACCGACTGGTAATGATCCTTCAAAACGAACCCAATATCCGTGAAGTGATCGCTTTCCCCAAGACTGACAAAGGCCGCGACCCAATGATGGATTCCCCGCGAGAAGTTGATACCGCCACTCTCAACGAATTAGGCTTAACGCTTAAGAGAACGAAAAGTTAAAAATGAATAGTGGATAACGATGGTGTCATAAGCGACGATTTTTTTATAATAAGTAATTTCCTTAACTGTTCACCATTAACTATTAACTTTTAACTGTTTATGAGTAGTTTCGCTTTACTACTAGTTGTCCTGCGATTTTTTACCGGCGCACTTGATACCGCCCAACAACAATTGTTGGGAGTTTTTGACATTTTCTCTGGCAATCAAACAGTTGCCGATTTTGCCCAAAGCCTAAACTATCTTATTGGCCCAATCCGCAATTTAAGTTACGCCGATCTTGCTCTCGATACCAAAGCTGCCATTATTACTGATGTCCATAGTGGTCGAATTTTATATAGCAAAAACAGTACTACTCAACTTCCGATTGCCTCACTCACAAAAATCATGACCGCTCTAGTTGTCCTAGATCAGCACGGCGATCAACTCAATACTGTCATTTCTGTCCCAGCAGAAGCAGTTAATGTTACCGGATCGAAGATGTCACTTTATGCCAACGAAAAAATTACTATTCATAATTTATTGAAAGGGATGTTAATTGAATCCGCCAACGACGCCGCAACTGCCTTGGCTTATACAATTAATGGTAATCCGAAAGATTTTGTAGCTAGCATGAATCAAAAGGCTGGTAGTCTTGGACTAATTGGCACTCACTTTACTAATCCAGTTGGTTTTGATGATGACCAACACTATTCCACCGCTGAAGATGTAGTCAAATTGGCTAGTGCCGCAATGGACAATAAAGTTTTTGCCGACATCGTTGCTACACCCAAAGCTACCGTCCGTGATGTTACCGGCAAATTCGTTCATCAGCTCATCACCACCAATAAACTCCTTAGCCAGTATAAAAACGTCATTGGCATCAAGACCGGCACGACCGATGAGGCAGGTGAGTCATTAGTAGCCGCTGTAAGCGGTGATAGCGGCCAAACGGTCATCGTAGTACTCCTTGATAGCCCCAACCGTTTCCAGGAGGGTAAAAAGGCGCTAGACTGGGCTCTGAAAGCCTACTCTTGGATCGAACCTCTCTAAGAACGACCAATTTCGAATTTCTAAATCCTAAACACTAAACAAACCCAAAATCAAAAATCTGAAATAAAAAAATGTTTAGGAAATTGTAATTTATGATTTGTTTAGGATTTTGTATTTCGTGCTTATAATTTTATTGCTATGTCCTATCTCGTTGCTATCGTCGGCCGACCCAATGTCGGCAAATCAACCTTGTTTAATCGCTTGATCGGAGAAAAGCGGGCGATTTTGGCTGAAGAACCGGGTACAACTCGAGATGTGTTATTTAGCAATGTTACTTGGAACAAAATTACTTTTACTGTCGCCGATACGGCTGGCATTGAATTGGACAACAAATCCGAGCTGACCAAAAATGTTATGCTTCAGACCAAAGCTGCTCTCACCAGCGCTGATCTAATTTTATTTCTGGTTAGCGCCAAAGAGGGGATTCACCCCGATGATCAAGCCGTTGCTAAATTAGTTCGCAAGCATAACAAGCCAATTCTATTGTTGATCAATAAAACTGATAAAAAAGTTAGTCCAGATGTCATCGCCGATTTCCTTCGCCTTGGGTTCAAACAAACTTTTGAAACTTCCAGTATCACCGGCAAGGGCATTGGCGAAGTTTTAGATGAGACCGTTTTTCAATTAAATAAGATCAAGCGACCAATTGTTCCCACTGTCGTCGATGAAAATTTAATTCGGGTAGCTATTCTTGGTCGGCCCAACGTCGGTAAATCGACTTTATTCAATAAACTAATTGGCAAAGATCGTAGTCTGGTCAGTAAGATCGCCGGCACTACCCGCGACACTATTGATGAACGAGTTGCCTTTGATGGTTGTACTTTAGAATTTGTCGATACCGCCGGCCTACGCCGACGTGGAAAAGTTGAAGTTGGAATTGAAAAATTCTCCAGCCTGCGGATGCTTCGCGCTGTCCAAGCTTCTGACATTTGTTTAGTTTTAATGGAAGCCGATGAAGGTGTCATCGCCCAAGATCAACACATTATCGAGATGGTGCTGGAGCTTAGCAAAAGCCCAATTTTAGTTGTTAACAAATGGGACTTGATCGAAAAGACTGGCAAAGTTACTGCCGACTACGATAAATATTTAAATCAAAAATATCGCTTCGCTACTTGGATCCCCAAAATTTATGTTTCCGCTTTAACCGGTCAACGTGTCGATAAAATTAAACAACTAGTTACTGACACTTGGACTCTCCGCAATATTCAGCTTACTGACGAAAAAATTAACGACATCATTAAACTAGCCGTCATCAAACGCACCCCGAGTGGTAAATATGTCACTCCCGTCGTTCATTCCGCTCGTCAAGTCGCGACCAATCCGCCCAAAATCGAGCTAGTCGCTGATCATCCCGAAGGTCTTCACTTTACCTATCTTCGTTATTTAGAAAACAAACTCCGTGAAACTTGGCCCCTGCCGGGTGTCCCGATTATCTTCGCCCCCCGTCCTCGTGCCCGCCACCAAAGAAAATAGTCGCGAGTCACGGGTATCGAGTTATGAGCGAGAGATATCCAAAATTTACTTTGTGAGAATGGTTTTTTTATTTGACACCAAAGTGCTGTTGGAACATAATATGCCCATCATAGGGGGCTCTGATGCCCCTTACTTTGGAGGTGCACAATGTCCGCGACACAATCACAGGACTTTGCGGATAAGGCAAGTTCAAGCAAGGGGCTTTCAGTAGCAGAAGTTCCAGCAAGAACTCTCATTCGCGTTACAACACTTAACAATACCTATGAGCTACTTGTTGTTGACCCCGCAACAAGCGGCATCTTGGTATGCAGTACTCATCCTCGCTGGCCCGGCCCATTGTTCTACAACACAGCTGGTGACCAGTTCACCGCTATTCCCATCGTAATCAAGGTGGGCAGCCGCCTGCGAATGCACAATCTCGAGAGTGACGAAGGTATCACAACTTCGAATGTACATTCAATCGAAATTGTGGAGGACGAGAAGCGTATTGGAGAAATCCTAGCTGCACGCGACAATCCCACATCCGGCATTTCGGAAGAAGAGTTCGACAAGCAGAGGATGAACTCTGAAACCGAATTTCTGCCTGAGGCGGAACGTGATTGGGCACGGGATTTCCTCACCGAGTTTCTGTACTGCAGAGAGGGGTACTTTTTAATCTTGTCAGTTCTTCTGGCAGCCTATGAACACAACTGCTTATCGCAGGCGCGGGAATCGCTCAAGAAGGCTCACGACAAGCACTGGTACTTCCAGCATCCCGAAAGGCGCGGCCTGCTTCTGACTCCGAGCGACGAGAGCCATCTTGCAGAAGTTTACGCAGAGCTTGGCATCGAACCTCCAGGAAAATCCAAGAGCTAACAACTGACTGTTCCCAGCCCCGGGGTTAAGGGGCTATTTTTATACCAAAACTCTCTGATATAAGTTCCGACTTTATCATCGGCCATTGGAGCAAGGTCGTGATATTTCTATCCCCTTTGAGCCAATTGCGTTAGCCAATTAGAAAATCAGCCGGTATGGATAGCGTCTGTTTGACGACCGAAGGGAGGAGTATAGCGTATAGTCCAGAAAGGCTGATTTTCTATTTTGGCTAGTAATTGGTGAGCAGGGGTGTCTTTTTTGAGGCACTTTTTGGACAAGCAAAAAGTGCCCATCCGATTAAACGGGGATGGGCCCGTTCAGAAAAGAAAAAATAAGTAAAATTAGGGGTTGAAGGGGAAATCTCCCCTTGGGTGTATAATGAACACGTCATATCCTAACCATTTAGGAGGGCAACATGGCAGATAAAAAAATCGGCAAAGTCGTACACTACTACGACAAGATTGGCGTAGCCATTATCGATTTGGCAAGCGATCTTAAGCTTGGCGATACTGTCACTTTCAAAAAAGGTGACACGGAAAAAACCGAAACCATCGAGTCAATTCAGATCGAACGCGCGGCGGTAGAATCGGCCAAAAAGGGAGATGTTGTCGGCATTAAAGTCGACGAGCCCTTAAAGGAAGGTACCGAAGTCTACGCGTAAAAGTAACTAAAAAAGTAAAAAGCTCCGTGAATATTACGGAGCTTTTGAAGTGAACGACCCTAAGAAGCACCTAGCAACTTCTCGAGAAAAACTCGGATATCCCCCAAAACAAAATCGTCCTTGGGGAACACACGGGGAGTCATGTCTGGCATTGCCATTGTCCACTCACTCACGACTTTCTCAATGTCACCATTCGTAGCAATGCAGACAACCGGTGGCACCCATCCATGTTCGACAGCAATCTGTTGTAATTGCTGAATAACTTGGATGCCAGTCAATTGCGGCATGTCATAATCACATATCGCAATCACAGTACGCCATCCCGTTGTTACTGCTTCTCGATACAGACCTAGGAGTATACTGCCATCGTCACAGAGATCGCAACGCCCAATAATCCCACCCCGCTGCAATTTTTCAAGACGTTTTCTGGCTGTAACCAAGATGCCTCTGGAGTCATCCACCACCAGCACCATCGCCTTATTCAAACGAGTGCCTGACATACCATGGCTCCTTACAGATGTGGTACACTAAAAGCGTGCTAAATCTCACGACTAGCACCAGAAGTATAATACAGAAGCACATTTCTCGCAAACATGGTTGAAGGTATCGAAGGCCCAAGAGAGCCTAGAAAAGTCGAAGAAATTACCGAAGCACAGCGGAGTGCTAAGGATTTAGAGAACCATGTTCCTCCACCACCAACTATTGAAACTCCTCCGTCTACACCCAAACCACCCGCAGAACCGAATTTAGATACCGATACTGTCACCATCAGCCCCAAAGCTTATGCACTACTTAAACAATCTCAAGAAAATAAACCTACCCAACCAGAAAACTTAGACGAAATTCCTGACCCCACCGAAAAAGAAGAATTAGAATAGCTATGACGAAACTCATTATCGGTCTCGGCAATCCTAGCCCTAAATATGCTTCCACTCGTCACAATGTCGGCTGGATGGTTTTAGATTTGCTGGCCAAACATCTCAATCTAGAATTTACCAATCATGCCCGTACTGAATCGGTTATCGCCGCCGGCAAAGGCTTTAAACTCCTCAAGCCCCAAACGTTCATGAATGATTCTGGCCGCGCTGTTGCCAAAGCCGCCCGCTATTTTGATATTCCGTCTGAAGATATTATTGTTGTCCACGACGACATTGATTTGCCTCTTGCTGCTATTCGTCGCCGACTATCCGGCAGTAGCGGGGGGCACAATGGTGTCCAATCCATCATCGAACAACTCCATACCAAAGACTTTGCCAGGATCAAAATCGGCATCGATCGACCAACTGGCCGCATCACCCCCGCTAGTTATGTTCTCCAGCCATTTACCAAAACCCAACTGACTGACTTAAAGCCAGCCCTCGAAAAAGCTGTTGATTTGTTACTTAAAGAATTGTAGGCTAAAAAAGCAAAAGGAAGGAACTATGCCCTTCCCTTTGCCGTAATTCTCCTAGCTTGTCCGGTATCAGCCAAAGCCTTTTACCCAAGCCCTTATGTGAAATTTAATTTCCAAGGGTGGGGATGCCGGTTGGAATAAGCAGGGAGAAGTTTGCTCGCAACCTCGTACTATCAGATCCCGAGGTGCCGAGGGAAAGCTGATTTTGTGACCAAACTTCTACCGGCTTGTGATTGGCTTTTTCATAATTGCCAATTATTTCATTATAACACATAAAAACAATTTAGTCAAGACTTAAGTGGGTGAAAGTTTTTACCGGTCGTTGCTGGAACGCTTTATCAACATTGAGCCGTTCCGACAGTTTGTAACTGTTGCCGGTACCAAATCTCTAACTTTAACTGGGCTCAATCAATTTGGGCGAGTGTTAATGTTGGCCGGCCTACGTCAACAACACAATAAACCGATTGTCCTAATCACTAAAAACGATCAGGAAGTATTCAAAATTCAAAAATTACTTAGTGAACTCTGGAACATCGAAGCCCTAATTTACCCACCGCTTCGCTCCGATTCACTCAATCGTCAGGAATTTATTACTAATTTCCAACAACGAATTTTAGTCGGAGAGCAGATGCATCGGGCTGGCGTGATTACATTATTTTCTGGTCGGCATCTCATTGAGCCCTTAAGTGTTCCTTCGACTAGTCTTCGCTTATCGGTCGGGGATGACATCTCGCCCATCCAACTCATGGGGGATTTGTCCGCCCTCGGTTTTGAGCGTCAGGTGAAAGTTTTTCAAATCGGTGAAATTGCCAATCGGGGAGAGGTGGTAGACATTTTCCCACTCTCTACTGACACTCCGTGGCGAATTACTTTTGCTGGTAACAAAATTGAGCAAATCTATACTTTTGATCCGCTTGACGGTCGGAAAGGGGAGTCTTATCAAACTATTGAAGTCCCGTCACTCAAAATTAAAAACTTCGCTCCCACTCTCGCCGAATTTCTGGAAGAGCATCGCCGAGATTTCTTAGTAGTGATGGATCATTCCGAAGAAATTCTTCAATCACTTTATGAGATCTTCATGGCCAGTGAAAATGTCGGATTAGTAAGCCTAAATCAATCCCTCAATCGTCTGCCAATTATCAAGATCGAAACCATTGCCTCCACCGAGACTGATCAGTTCAATTTTGAATTTCTCACTCCACCGATCTATTCCTCTCAAATTGATCGGCTAGTCAAAGATACTAAAAAGTATCTTGCTGAAGGTTGGACAGTTGCGATCGCGACCGACAAGGATCGCTCGATCACCCAAATCTTCAACGAAGCCAACGTGGCTGTCGATGTTAACCCGATCTTGCTACCAGCTATTAGTGGAATTGGCACTATTATCCCATTGTTAAAAACTCTGATCCTGACCGATGAAGAAATTTTTGCTATTGTCACTCATTCCGATGTAAAAACTTCTACCAAACAACAGCGTGTTTTTATGGCCGAGATTCAGCGAGGCGACTACATCGTTCATACTGATCATGGCATCGGCCGGCTGACTGATGTCCAAAAGATCTCGCTTAGTGGCATCGAGCGTGAGTATTTGATCCTAGATTATGCCAAAGGCGATAAATTATACGTTCCTGTTGATCAAATCGACAAAATCTCTAAATATGTCTCTGTTGATGGTCGTGAGCCCCAATTAACTCGACTCTCCAGTCAGTCATGGAAACGAGTTATTAGTAAAATCCGCAAAGAATCCCACAAATTCGCCAAAGAACTTCTCGATTTATATGCCAAACGCCAATTAAGTCACGGCATCAGTTTTGATGCCGACTTAAGTTGGGAGAAGGCTTTGGCTGATTCATTTGCTTATCAGGAAACTCCTGACCAAGAAACTGTCATCAATGAAATCTTGCGGGACATGGAACGCGACAAGCCGATGGACCGGCTATTAGTGGCTGATGTCGGTTTTGGCAAAACCGAAGTGGCTATTCGCGCCGGTTTTAAAGCTGCTACTTCCGGTTACCAAGTAGCTGTGCTCGCCCCCACCACTATTTTAGTCGAACAGCATTACAAGACTTTTACTGAACGGTTAAAGTCTTTTGATGTGAAAATCGCTGCTCTTTCTCGTTTTAAATCTAAATCCGAACAAGCGCAAACTGTTGCTCAAGTCAAACTCGGTGAAGTTGATATCGTAATTGGTACCCACCGATTATTGTCTAAAGACATCAGGTTCAAAAATCTCGGATTAATTATTATTGACGAAGAACAGCGCTTCGGCGTCGCGCACAAAGAGAAACTCAAATTACTTCGAAGTGAAGTTGATGTCTTATCTCTTACTGCTACCCCCATTCCGCGCACGCTTAATCTAGCACTCTCTGGTATTCGGGACATTTCCGTGATCGAAACTCCGCCTACCAATCGATTGCCAATTATTACCTCTGTTGTGCCATATAGTAGCAACACCGTCAAAGATGCTATCGAGCGCGAGATCAAACGTAGCGGACAAGTCTACTTTATTCATAATCGGGTTCAGACTATCGATACCGTTCAACATCGGCTCGAACAACTCATGCCGGAGATCAAATTCGTTCATGCTCATGGTCAGATGAGTGAACGCATGCTGGCAAAAATCATGCAGGATTTCAATCAGCACAAGTACGATGTGTTGATCGCTTCAACGATTATTGAAAACGGCATCGATAATCCCAACGTCAATACTTTAATTGTTGATGATGCTGGTCGTTTTGGCCTCTCCCAACTTCATCAGCTTCGCGGTCGAATTGGTCGCGGGCAGGTTCAGGGTTACGCCACTTTTATGTACAACAAAGGTAAAATGTCGGAACGAGCTTTAGAACGTCTACGCACCATCCAAGAACATACTGATCTCGGTAGTGGTTACAATATCGCGATGCGGGATATGCAAATCCGCGGTGCTGGCGGAGTCCTGTCCAAACAACAACACGGCCACATTACCGCCATTGGTCTAAGTCTTTACACCAAACTGATCAATAAAGCCGTTGAAGAAATGCGCAGCGGCCAAAAAATTGATGTCTCTGATGTTACTATCGATCTGCCGGTTAGCGCCTATTTACCGGTCAAATATGTTGATGCCGAAAGTCAACGACTCAAGATTTACCAGACTCTCGGTACGATTGAAGATAAAAAGTTACTCAACGAAGAGTTCAAGCGATTGGAGGAAAACTATGGCAAACTGCCAGTCGAAGTTGCCAATCTCAAAAAACTTCTTCATCTCAAACTGACTGCTCTTAGCACCCAGATGATTACTGCCATTACTGCTCGGAATCTGAATCCATCCAATCTCGCGCCCCTTTATCAAATTACGATTCAATTTACTAAGCCACTTAAACCCAAAACTCTCGAACCTATTGTTGGTCAACTTTCCAGTTTGCAGATAGGGGAGAAGGACATCAAATTCAACCATTCTGATTTTGGTGGCGATTGGCTAGATGGACTGACCAGATTAGTAGAGCAAATTCACCTAGTCTAGAGCCAATAATTTGACTTGAATCAAATAAGGGGAGTATCTTAAAAGTAACCACTTGAGCGGCAGTGGTGTACCATCCTTGTAGTCTTTATGTTGTCTCACCATTTAAGCAGGAGGAGCACGCGTCATGGTCATGGCCATAGGGTCAAGGGAATTGCTAGGTCTGATCGTCTTGACGGTTACCACGATGTGGTACTGTGCCAACGAGAAGACGGATTATCCCATTAACAATGCCGCCGGAGAACCGGTGAAAGTTAACGGGCGTAATTTTACCGTCAAGATTTCTCGCTTCGACAGTAGCCACTATCAAGCCACGCTTCGGCTTGGTGACAAAGAAATAGGTAGTCCCGCCATCATTCCCGACAAACGTCGAATCAGTCAGTGCTGCTTGAATGAATGGGCTGGGCTACTCCAAGCTCTCCTAAAAGAGGAGAGACCAGCACCGGACAGTAGTCGATTGATTCTACCGTCGTCGGTTTCATCACCGTCAGCTACTGCAACACCTAGCCTTGCTGGGTAGCAGGCCGTTCCAAAAGCCACCAGTCCGCTCAAGTTTAGTGGTTCGAGGAGAAAGGCGTAATTCTAGGGTCAGAGTAATGTTACTCTGACCCTTTCTCTTTATAAGATTATCTTGACTGAAAGCAGAAAATCTGTAAAAATCAACCAGTACCTTAACCTTACCGTGGAGGGATGATTGCCATGATCGTAGACAAGAAAATGATAGAGCAGGTGATACAAGCCGTAAAACGACTCACTCACCACCCAGAAGAATCCCGACGCCTGCTAGTATGTTCTCACCCTAAGGCCGAAATCTTGGTCGAGCGAAGGAGAACGGAGGAAGATGACACTCTTCTCATCCGCTTTTGGGTCGGTGACGATGACAAACCATCCGATCGCTACCAGATACCCTTCCATCTGCTATTCAAAGAGCCAGTAATAACGTTGGAAAAAGTGACAATCTTTGTGCAGCAATTCGAGATACCGCACAATCGCTCGCTGTCTCCGGCGGAAAGAGTTGTCCACGGAGGCAGTTATACTGGCCGCAATGGCAATCATGCCGGAGGTGGTTTCGGAGATCGATAGGGGACTACGGCGCAAACGGAAAGATAGAGGTTCTGTCAAAAACGGAGCCTCTTTTTATTAATTCTGTTTATTCCCTTAATAGTTTTTATCAATCTCAAATAAAGAACAAAACAATTTGAAATAAAATCCTACACCTCCTCTGGAGATAGACAACGTCGCACATTGTATCTTGTACGACATTACATCAAGGATAAGGAGAACACCCCTTCCTTCGTCATTCCGAGTGAAACGAAGAATCCAGCAAAGCGTTTATCAATTTCTTTTTATCTTGACCTTGAATCCGACTTCGAATTTTCCAATTCGTTTTTGCAGATGGACTGACTACTATCGCCCAAGGCTCAATTGCCACCTCCCCGACCTCTGATACTCGTAAAGCTAAATACAGGTCTTCTGGGGCCAATGAAAAGGCCTACTAGCCAACCTTTGTCATTGCGAGAAGTTTTACGACGAAGCAATCTACTCCCGTCATCCTGAATTAATTTCAGGATCTTTAAAATCGGAACATAAATCGGCTTCAACCAGAAGAAATCTAAACTCATCAACCAGGAGGCTAGCCCACCAGTCAACCAGACTCCCCCACCGACCGCTGAAACGACGCTCCTTGACTTTTTAGATTCGTCGTCCTGAGCGTAGTCGAAGGATCTATCATCAAATCTGGAAATCAGCTTTTGGAGCCAGTTTTTAGATGCGACCGAATCCCCGTCAATGCATGCAACGATTTCTCCCCGCACTTCCTTAAAGCCTCTAATTCTGGCATAAACAATTCCGCTCGGCCCATTCTCCTCAACAACTCTCCAATTTGTCCCGTCCTTCGCGTGCCCCGTTGTCATTCCTGCGAAGGCAGGAATCCATTTTTGCTCCTTATCATCATCCTGACTTGACCAGAATCTTTTCGCGATCTCCACCGTCTTATCACTACAATTATGCGCCACCAAAATAACCTCATCCGGCATCAAAGTCTGCTGTTGAATTGATTTCAAACACCGCGCAATATTACCCGCTTCATTGTGGGCAACAATTAATACCGATATCTTCATGTGATGTCCCTATAATTGGAGATTGGACATTGGCGAATTGGACATTAAAACCGCCTCGCGGTTTTAATGTCCCTCCGGTTGGATTACGGCATTTTCAACCGCCGCCCAATGTGAATCTTCATTACTTTCTGGAACTAGAATCGTTATCTGATCTCCCGGCGTTAGTTTAAAGTAAGTCACCGAGGCCAACAGAACAGCATAGGATTTGCCGCCAGCGACTACTTTATATTCATCATCTTCATAAACCAGCGTGCCCAAAAGTTTTTTACGGTCAACTGGTCCAATTTGTTTAAAGATAAACGAGCCATCGTCTTGGATCGTCAGCTTTAACACATCCCCTACCACCAATTTAGATTTGCTGGCGTAGTTAGCTGGTACGGGATACTTCTTGCCGTCGTGGTCCAACATATACTGACCGTCGAACACACCTTCAACCACGTTGCCCTCGGACTTCAAATTAACAGCTCTACCACCCACATCATCAAATTGGACTCCTATCAGTTCTGTTAAAACCTGTTTGGCTGATGCCAAATTAGCGGTCGCTGTTTCCAACAACTGCTTTACCATCTCGATTTTTGCTTTGTCTGCCATTTTTTATTTCTCCTTTCACTTGGGACATTTTATGTTCCCTTACTTCTATTTTTCCAACTTTGGAACGTTTGACGTTCCGAAGCATTGTAATTGATCTCGCCTTCACTGTCAATCTCCCACATTGGTTTAGATTGGTGAGATTGAATAGATTGATTAGACTCCCCCTAATCCCGTATCTTTGGTGTACTTAATCCTTTCTCCAACTTGCATCTCTACTAGTCGTTTATCTTTCCCAAATTTTAAGCGCGCCAACTGACGGATCGCTTCCGCAATCTTTGGGTTACCTTCACCCATTGGCGGCAAAGCCTGCAAAGTAAATGGCCGACTCAACATCCCGTCAATCATCAATTTGACGTAGGCATTTCTATTTTCAATGTTGATCAAATCATTTTGACTAACATCTGGCTCAAATTGTTTCCCGATCGCTTCCGCATCCGGCGCACCGATCGTAAACGCTACCAATGAACCCACATTGCCAAATACCGCATCCCGGATCTTTTCTTCCAACTGGGCAACAAATTGGTGCGCAATCGTCAAATTTAGTTTGTATTTCCGCGCCTCCGACAAAATCGTCGCGATCGAATCCGTGGTTACATTCTGGAACTCATCAATATATAAATAGAAATCCTGACGTGCGCTCTCCGGCATATCCGCACGGCTAAGCGCCGCCATCTGCATCTTTGAGACCAGAATAAAGCCCAATAGGTTGCTGTTAATATCGCCAGTCAAACCCTTAGCCAGATTGACTAACAAAATCTTTTTGTTGTCCATCACATCACGGATATCAAACGAACTCTTAGCCTGACCAACAATATTTCGCATCATTTCGTTACTAATAAACCGGCCGATTTTACTGATGATGTAGGAGAACAACTCCCCTACCTGATTACTTTTTTCGGCTTGGACGAATTCCTCTTTCCAGAATCGCTGTACTGTCGGATCTGTTACCGAAGTCAATTTCGCCTCTCGAAACGCTTTGTCAGTAAACACCCTCGGGATATCAATTAGGGTCGCTCCTCCCCTTTCGTCTGCCAATAATAACAACATGGCATTGCGCATATAATGTTCAAAAATCGGGCCAACGATCCCAGAACTATTTGGATCAAATAATTTATAAAAGATCGAGATCATCTCCGACACCACCATATCTTTTTCGGCTGGCGTCTTTGCTTCCAACAAGTTCAAGCCCAATGGTCGGTCAATGTCCGGCGGATAGAAATGAATCACATCATCAACTCGTAGTTTGGGTATTCTCTGTAATAACCACTCGATCATGTCGCCGTGAGGATCAATTACGCACACTCCCTCGCCATTATTAATATCCTGCAGAGCCAAATTTTGCATCCAAGTAGATTTGCCGGTACCAGTTTTACCAATCACGTAAATGTGCCGGCGTCTATCATCCCGGGAAATCCGCACTTGTTTTTCCATACCGCGAAAAACATTTTTCCCCAGCAGTATTCCTTCTTTGGGAAGATTTTCCGGTGCTACCAATCGTTTAGCTTTCAACCATCGCACATTCGGAGTTTCGGTCTTAGCCGTTGGCAAATGAAATATGGTCGCCAACTCTTCCGTATTCAAAATATCTGCATCTCTGGAATTACCAAATTGACGTAGAACATAATTACTCAATACTTCACCCTCTGGAATTTTTGCTGGCACCAAAGCATTGAGTTCCGGCGCATTAAATTGCAAGAAACTATCTATCAATGTTTTTAAATGACTCCTCGCCTGAAGATCATCCGCCGCGGCCGCTACCAATCGAATTACCACCTCAAAACCAGTCTTTGATGCTTTAGTCTCCACCGCCCGAATTACATCTTCCTGACCAGACGTAATTGGCTTGGGCGCAGATTTATTTTCTTCTGGTTGGGTAGTTGTTACTAATCCCCCCAATCCTTTTAACACTCCTTCGCCAATACTTCCGCCGCCACCTTTGCCCTGTTGCAGATTCTTAGCCGCCTGATGAGCTTGTTTCGCCCAACGATTGTCTGCTACTGGTCGAAACGCCACTTGGATCGCCGCTCCTGCACCACTATCGGCCAATTTGCTCAAAGCATTAGTCAATGCCCCCAATCCATCCACCGCCAACGTTTGATAAGTTCGCAACGGAAAATAAGTTGGCTTCTTTAGCTGCAACTGAATACTGGCTACCCGTCCCTCTTTTACAAAAAAATTCGGATACGGTGCTTTTTCTACAATTGCGTCCGAATACTGTGAAGTGATTTGCTTTTCCACAAAATCTACCAATTCACTTGGTACATTCATATAAAAAGTAATCAACTCTTGTTCAGTTGCTATCTCAAAAGTCAGATGCCGCTCCCCTACCACATCTCGAATTCCTCCCAGATTACTAAAAATTGCCTCCATTGGAGCAATCATCGACTTCAAATCGGCCTGCGGATCATCTTTTGGCCGCGGCACTGCAATCATCAAATTAGTTCGAGTCCGAATGTTGTCTTGGCTCACCCGCCCACTTTTTCTAAATAAAAACACTCCCCCAACCGAGATTAAAGCCAAGGTTAAAATTAAGTAAAACCAAAGCATTAATTAGAATGATTCAAACTATTTACAATTATATACGGAGCACGACCACTATATGGATCCCTTGATATTACCTCGTTGACCATTCTGATTGGAAGCTCTGGGGATTGTGTCGCCGCTGGTTCAGAGGCTTCGTCAGAAACCCGTTCCAGATCATAAACATCCGGCATCAACAACGAATGTTGATCAAAGTTCTTCTCATCAACATCACCATCCAACTGTTGAGCCGCCCACTTATCGTGTCGTTGTCGCCGCTCAACTTGTTCTTGAATTCTCTTTTCCCCCTCCCGTGAATCCCAACTGAACTTTTCTGGGGTCATTTGGATTTAATTAAAATCCGATATTATTTTCATTATACCACACTTACTTTATTCTGTCAATAGACGGTCTAAAATTTCCTTTACCAGAGCTGGTTCTGCCGCACCCTGACTCTTAGCCATCACTTGCCCAACCAGATACCCTACTACTCGATTGTCCCCCGCTTTTGCCTTTACTACCACATCTGGGCTCTCGTTCATAACCGTTCTGACTAGCGCTTCCAATTCATCACTTCCCATCGTTTTGAGTTCGCCAACCAATTCAGCCGGCGTTTTGCCAGTTTTCTGCATCGCTTCATATAATTTTTGCGCCGCGTTGCTAGACAGTTTGTTTGCCATTACCACCGCAATAAATTCGTCAAATCCTGTTCCCTTTGAAAACTTTTTCGGAAGCCAATTTGCCACTAACACCGGATCAAAATCTTTATGCTCATGCATTATCCACACAAAACTGAACAACATATCAATGTCTTGTAGTTCGCCTACCCGCGCATACGGCAATCCAAATTCCTCCGCCTTCAATCGCAAAGTTGATAAAGACATTGGCAAAGTCTCGGAAATCTTATCGATTTTTTCTTTATCAATGTAGATTGGCGGCAAATCCGGTTCTGGGAAATATCGATAGTCTACCGAGCCTTCCTTGCTCCGTTGCGAAACTGTCGTACCGGTTTTTTCATCCCAACCTCTAGTTTCCTGCATCACCCGCTCACCTTTTTCCAACAACTCTATCTGTCTTTCAATTTCATATTTTAAAGCTTGTTCCATAAACCGAAATGAATTCATATTTTTTACTTCTACTTTAGCTCCCAACGTGTCTTGCCCCATTGGCCGAACCGACACATTCGCATCTACTCGCAAATGCCCTTTTTCCATATCCGCCTTCGACACACCCAAGCTTCTAACCAATCTCTGTAATTCTTGCAAAAACGCTTTCGCCTCCTCCGGTGATTTGATATCCGGCTCGGTCACGATCTCTGCCAACGGTGTCCCGCATCGATTCAAGTCCACCAACGTAGCCTCTTTTTCGTGCACTAACTTTCCCGCGTCTTCTTCCAAATGTAATCTAGTAATCCCAACCGCAAACTCTTTTTTGGTCTTTCTATCTGGTGCCAAATAATCCACATCTAAATTACCTTTTTCGCCCACCGGATAGAAAAATTGAGAGATCTGATAAGCCTTCGGTAAATCCGGATAAAAATAATTCTTCCGATCAAACCTCTGCAAAGGATTAATCGTACAACCCAACGCCAAGGCCAATTTAATTCCCCAGTCAATTGCCTGCTCGTTCATCACCGGCAACACCCCCGGATAGCCCATACACACCGGACAGACATTGGTATTCGGTTCCGCAGTTTCTGAATTATTATCGCATCGGCAAAACATCTTGGATTTAGTATCCAACTGAACATGAATTTCCAATCCAATCGTCGCCTGATATTTTTCTGTCGTCGTATTCATATCATTGAGTCCGCCCTTGCCATCTTTTACCATTCACTATTCACCGTTAACTATTAACTATTCATAATTCCCAACTGCCTCAAACTATCCTTAAATAATCTAACCGCCCGTTCGGCTTCGTGCCGCGCCAATTTCATATCAATTTCATGTGCTAATTGATTACGTAGTTTATGCGCGTCCCATGCCGCTTGTACATTATTAAACAAACTCTTACCATTTTTTAATCGCTCGCCCAAACCATTGCCGGCAATTCCCATCACGCTCAATCCATAATCTAAAATTTTGTCCGCTTCAAACACTGCCTTCACCCACGACGATTCATTCTCATCTGCCATGAGGAGCTCAACGTTATTCCACATCTCTCGAATCCGTTCTCGGTCTGCTGCTGACAGCGCCCGTTTTCTCGATATCAACACCAGCAGACCAACTGCTACAATCCCTACTACCACAATGCTAATGACAATAATAATTGGATTCATCTTATTCTTTCGTAAGCATCTGCCACTTTTAATATCGTTGGTTCATCAAATTGTTTACCCATAATCTGCAGACCCACTGGCAGACCATCAACTTCACCGCACGGTATCGAAATCGCTGGGATGCCTGCTAGACTCGCTGGGGTAGTTAATAAATCCGCTTTGTACATCGCTAGTGGATCTTGCGCTCTTTCGCCGATCTTAAAAGCCACCGTTGGAGTAGTTGGCGAAATAATCACATCAACATAGTTGGGATTGTTCTCTTTATCAAATGCCCAATCAAAATCTTTTTTAATTAGTGTTCTCACCCTTTGCGCTCTGTCATAATACGCATCGCGAAAACCAGCCGAGAGCGTATAAGTTCCCAACATGATCCGTCGCTTCACCTCCGCCCCAAACCCCTCCGCCCGAGTTTGAAAATACATTTCGACCAATCCAAGTTCGTTTTGGTGAGATTGGTTAGATTGATTAGATTGGTGAGATTTTTTCGACACCTGTGTCGAAAACCCATATCTCATTCCATCATATCTCGCCAAGTTAGCCGAAACTTCAGCGGGCTGAAGAATATAGTAAGTCGCTAAAGCATATTTGAAATGAGGCATTTTTATCGATTGGTAGTTACTCGGATTAACCATCTTTTTCAATAAATCACATGCTTTAAAATACGGCTCCAACATCGCCTGTCCACTACCGCCTTCCATGATGAAATCGTCTAAAAATCCAATCTTCAACTTACTAATATCACCATCCAAAAATTCTTCATACGCTGGGACTGGAATATCAACTGTCGTCGAATCATACTCGTCATGCCCGGCGATCACCTGTAAAACCTTCGCCGCGTCTCGGACTGTTGTGGTAATCGGTCCAATTCTATCTAACGAGCTTGCCATCGCGATCAATCCATACCGGCTCACCCGTCCGTAAGTTGGCATCAGCCCGACCACTCCACAAAAACTAGCCGGCTGACGAATTGAGCCACCAGTGTCGCTCCCTAGCGCAAATGGCACCATTCCGGCCGCTACCGCGGCCGCCGAGCCCCCCGAACTGCCTCCCGGCACTCGTGATTCATCAACTGGGTTCTTGGTTACACCAAAGGCTGAATTTTCAGTTGAAGAACCCATCGCAAATTCGTCTAAGTTTGATTTTCCCACCATCACCGCTCCAGCTTCCCGCAATTTTTTCACTACTGTCGCTTCATACGGTGATACAAAACCAGCCAACATTTTTGACGCCGCCGTAGTTGGTAGTTCCAGCGTCATAATATTATCTTTGCAAATATACGGCACATTAAGCTTGCCGGCTTTTGCCAATGCTGGTTTTTCATTAGTTGATAAAACTGCATTCAAGCCTTGTTTGTCGTGAATGATTTTAAGCGATTCCGCCACTGCTTTCTCAATCCCTATTTTTCCCGCTTCCTCAATTTTCATTGTTCCTACTCGTCCGATTGATTAGATTGGTTAGATTGGATAAATTGGTTAGATTATCTTCTGAACACACTCTTCACTTTTATATATCCTTTCTCGCTAACCGGTGCCCGTTTCAAAAACTCCTCCCGACTAATTTCTGACGGTCGCACATAATCCCCATCCATTACATCACTTTGGCCAGTAATTTGTCCCGATTCTGCTGGACAGCAGAACGAGGGATTTCCATCCACCTGATTAGTATCGACCTTCCCCAACTCTTCAACATAACCTAAAACTGCCGACAGTTCCTTGGTATATTCAGCCTTTTCAGCATCAGTTAGAGCGATATAAGCCAGCTTGGCCACCCACTCCACCTCTTCTTGTGATAATTTTTTAGATACCATAAAATTCCTACCTTAACCCCCAATCCAACAGGGCTATTATAGCGTAAAAAAATACCCCCGTAACCTAACAGTCACGGGGGCCCAGCCGAGATTAGTAGTGAACGCCCACCATAGAGGTAACATCTTCTTCCTCTGGTATATTTACCGCTGCCTTCCTGTAACCAGTTGTCATGAATCTACCCACGAGCTAATTCGCAATCCCATCATACGGCGACACCCTCTCCCCAGCTTCAGCAATGTAGAGCAGATCGTTTTCCTTCAATACACCGCTGGCCAGATATCCCTCCCAAATCTTTCTCCGCTCCTCGGCGGTAGTAGCCCGACTTAACTCTTGCACACAATTCTCGGCAACCTTTGTGGGCATTAAGTCAACCCCAGGCGTTCGCTCGATAACGACCATTCCCTCTGGTACTATCTGCAAAGGTGCACCTCCCCAAAATCATTGATGGCTCCACCATAGCACCCCCAACACTAAGTTGACAAATAGCCCACTCAAATTTACGCTGGGAGCGACACCGTAAGGTGCACCTTATTACAAACCGTGGGAGGAAAAGAGTGGCGAAAGCTGACATCCTTGGATTGACTCGAGGGTTCCTTCTCGATGAAAAAGATGTCGTCATCATAGTTGGCACAAATCAGACACAACTGCGCCAAGCATCGAATTACGAGCGAGGCGGTGCTGGGTGGGTAACCACCCGCTCTCCCGATGAGTTGGAACAATGCATCAAGGATCTGCGAGAAGAATCTTACAGGGTCAGATTGGTGATTTTGTTGCCAGAGTCCGCGACCATCAAGACTACCGCTGACTGGGACAAAATCAAGAAGATCTGTGGCCCTGACGTCATAATCACGACATGGATACCACACCAAACTGCTGCTAGCACCAAAACAGGAGTTTTCTCCGTCCCCTCCACTAACATCTTGGGAGAATCTGCTACAGCAGCCCCTTCGTAGACCATGCTGGAACCGCCCAATCAAGAATCCCCTACCTCCCAAAACCGGCTCTCCCAAGAGCCGGTTTTCATTTATACCTAAATCGAAGACCCGCAACTATACGCGGGTCTTATTCCTGCTTGGTACATACGAGATCTGGCCCTTAGCCCTTAGCCATCAGCTACTGCCTCATCGGGCAAATCCCCGCCTGCTCGTAGTATTTCGACATCCCTCCGCACCTCTTCAACGGTGCCATGGTAGTCTGGTCCTCCCAAGCCAAGCATGCCACTCTGCGACCGCAGATCTTTCTCCGCTTCTGCCAACTCATCGACACGCTGTTGATCCATCTTCTTTTCACCTCGCCAAGGTACATTACAAACCAACCGTAGCATACTGCTACGCCGAGTTTTTGACAATAAAAATCCGCTCTCACAACCAAAAATCAAATCAACTTCAAAAGTTCCTCTTCACTAATTGTTTTCACCCCCAATTTCTTGGCTGTGTCATACTTACTTCCCGGCTCCGTCCCCACCACCACGTAGTCAGTCTTAGCTGACACCGAACTACTGGCCTTTCCACCGGCCAATCGTACCTTTGCCTCCGCCTCTTCTCGGCTCATGGCTGCTAACATACCGGTAATCACAAAAGTTTTACCGTTCAATTTATTCGATTTGGGTTTCTCCGGCGGTTCGATCTTCACACCCGCTTTTAATAGTTTCTCTACCAAAGCGATATTGGTTTCATCTTTAAAAAAATTATAAATACTCTCACCAACTTTTGTTCCTACGCCATCGACTTCCCATAGATCATCTTTGAATGCCTTCCTGATTTCTTCCAAAGTACCAAATGCCATTGCCACATCTCGCGCCGTTTGGGCACCCACATGTAAAATTCCCAAACTATAAATAAATCGGTCTAATGCCACCATTTTCCTTGACTGGATCGCCTGCACCACATTTTTGGCGCTTTTTTCCGCGAATCTTTCCAATGGTTCGATATCACCTTCTTCTAACGTAAAGAAATCTGCCGGATCTCGCACCAATCCTTCTTTATAAAGTTGTTCAATGATCTTCTCGCCTAAACCTTCAATATCAAATGCGTCCCGCGATACAAAATGTTGCAGCTTTCTTAATTGCACTACAAAACAATTTTTATTCAAACATCTATGCGCCACCTCTCCCGCTGCTTGTGTTACTTTGCCACCGCAAATCGGACAAGCTTCTGGCATCTTAAATGGTCTAGCCGACTTTGGCCGCCGGTTTTTTACTACTGCCACTACCTCGGGAATAATATCTCCCGCCTTCTGCACCACTACCGTATCGCCTATTCTCACATCCTTGCGTTTGATTTCATCCTCATTGTGAAGTGTAGCGCGACTCACAACTGTACCGGCCAGTTTGACCGGCTCCAAAATCGCTACCGGAGTTAAAGTCCCTTGCCGACCCACTTGCACATCGATCCGCAAAATCTTGGTTTCTTTTTGTTCCGCTGGAAATTTATAAGCCACTGCCCAACGCGGCGCTTTCGCTGTTGCCCCCAACGCTAATCGTTGACGCAACTCATTGATCTTTATTACGATTCCGTCAACTTCATATGGCAAACCGCTCCGTTTAGCCGTCCAATGTTTAATAAAGTCTTCCACCTCCGCCAAACTATGCGCTAGCTTGTGTTCCGGATTAACTGCAAAACCCAATTCTTCCAATACCCCCAAAACTTCCGCTTGAGTTTTCGGCTCAATATCTCCCTCGATGTCATAGACAAAACTGCGTAGCCTTCTCACTGATGCGATTCTAGGATCTAATTGTCGCACCGTCCCAGCCGCTAAATTACGCGGGTTGGCGTAACTTTGATTGCCACTAGCCTTTTGTTGAGCGTTGATCTTTTCAAAATCTTTCTTACCAATGTAAATTTCACCAGCCACCGTTACATCCAACGGCTCGCTCAATTTTAAGGGGATCTCTCGGACGGTTTTGATCGTGTGTGTTACATCTTCACCCTTCACCCCATCACCTCGGGTTGCCGCTGTTGTTAGTAATCCCTTTTTGTAAGTCAACACCATCTGCAAACCATCGATCTTCAATTCGCAGACATAATCAAAGTGTTCATCGAGAATTTTTTTGGCCCGAGTTTCAAACTCTTCTACCGCCTCCAATGAAAAAATATCGTCCAAACTCATTCGTGGGCGCGAGTGCTTTACTTCCGCAAATTCACTCGAAACTTTATCTCCCACTCTTTGGGTCGGCGAGTCTGGTGTTACCAAATTCGGATACTGCCCCTCCAGCTCTACCAGCCGGTGGTACAACCGATCGTATTCAGCATCGGAAATTTCTGGGCTATCCAGCACATAGTAAAGATAGCTGTGGTGATTCAGCTCCTCTCTTAACTTCTCGACCTCTTTTCGGGCGGACGATTTGTCCATAAGCCAATTTTACCACTCCGCCGGTATCTCTGCCGGCTCTCTCACAAAACACCGCCGACAAGTCGGTTTGTATTCGTATGTCCCATCTTCCGGCACTACCGCCGGCAATCCCTGTGTTACTGGTGTACCCCGATGAAAAATTTGAGTATAAGCAGCCTCTAGTTTGCGACACTGATAGCAAACTGCCCGCTTATATCGAACTTCCTTGGGTGCCAATTCAAATAATTTTTTAACGATCGCAAACATTGTTCCCCGATAATCCATATCCAATCCCGATACCACCACGTCCACCCCATTAAGCAACAATTTCTGGATCACCTCTGCCTCACTGACATCAAACATATGAATTTCATCAATACCAACATGCGTGAGTCCTACCATCGGGATCTCGTTCAAACTCGCAATTTTATCAGCCGCAATTCCTATCCCCACCCGAGACTGGATTTTAGTATCTCGAACATTCAATCGCGGCTGATACAGCCGCACTACCGCGTCAGTATGTTGAAGCGGCGCAAAAATTGCGACCACATCAAAAGACTTGCCGCTCATCATCGGCCCAACGATCATCGTTAGTTGTCCGTTAGTTATCACCCGTCTATTATAACGGACTTTGATCACCCTTGGGCTGGTCTGGCCCCCGCTCATCAGTCCGATCATCGTCAATGGTCTTGATCGGCTTTGGTTGTTCCGTCGCCGGCAACTGTAACTCCTGTTCCCCACTCGCAACTCGCGACTCATCACCCGTTACTCTTTTCGCCCTCTCAAGCGCCTCTTTAAATGAGCTAGCCTCACCCTTCAGATCTTCCGTGATCGTTTTAGCGATTTCTTCCTTTTGTTCCGGATTAAGCTTTTCCTGTTTCTTTTTTTCGATATTAGAGATCAAGCTCTTCAAGCCAGTTAGATCCGGACCCATCTTTGGAACTCCGCTCACCCGTTGAACTGGTCTAGGCTCACCTGTTCCCACTCCTGACCGAAATGGTTGTCCCGACGGTCGAGATTTTGGCGCCGGCTGAACCATTGCACCAGTCTGTGATGTTCGAATGTTTTCTTCCACCTGTTCTGACTTAGCTGAATATTGTTGACGTGACCATGCCAGCACCTTGGCTTTGTTGTTATTTTTATCCGCACTCGGTGGTAATGTTACCGCTGAAAACGCCCCTGCCGTCAACCCATCAATCGATAACTTCACGTAAATATTATAGATATCCAAATTCACCAAATCCTGTTCGGTAAAAACTGGTGCAAATTCTTTGGTCAAAAACGCCGCATCATCACTCCCAACTCGAAACGCGATCAACGTTCCCACGTTGCCAAATACCGCCTTGCTCACCACTTCCGACAATTGAGCAATGTACTGGTGCGCCATGGTTAAACTTAAACCGTATTTTCTGGCTTCCGACAAGATCGTCGCAAAAGAATCAGTCGCAAAGTTTTGAAACTCATCTACATACAGGAAGAAATCTTTTCTCGTGGCGACTGCCGCATCTGCCCGACTCATCGCCGCCAACTGCATCTTAGTAATAATTAACGCCCCTAATAGCGCGGCATTGTCTTCTCCGATCAAACCCTTCGACAACTTCACCATCACAATTTTTTCTTCATCCATCAGCCGACGAATATTGATCGAGCTTTTGGTCTGACCAACAATATTGCGAATAATTGACGAAGACAAAAACTGACCAACTTTATTTAAAATTGGTGAGATCGTTTCACTTCTCTGCCGCTGATCAAGTTTGTTGTACTCACCAATCCACCGATTTTTAATAATCGGATCCTGCACTTTATCGATCACCTGTTCTCGAAATGCGTCATCCACAAATAATCTCGGCACCATGATCAAAGTCGCACCCGGATAATCAAGCAGTGCCAAAATCGCTGACGCCAACCAGTATTCCAACCGTGGCCCCCAAGATTCACCGAAGATCTTTTTAAATACCCCCACTACTCCGCTAGCTGTTACTAATTTATATTTTGGATCTTCAACTTCCAAAATGTTAAATCCGATCGGAAACTCCTTGTCGCTTGGATCGAACACCACCACATCTTCGATCCGGTTATCCGGAATTCGATCCAATACATAATCCACGTATTCACCGTGCGGGTCTACCACCGCTACCCCTCGGTTTTCGACGATATCATCGATCGCCATATTCTGCAGGAGTGTTGATTTACCAGTACCGCTTTTCCCGATCACGTAGACGTGTCGTCTCCGATCAGCAATTTTGACACCAAATTTTTCCTGACTCCCGCGAAAATTGGTTACCCCCAGATTCGTCAGTAATTCCGCCGGAGTTTCATCTACTAACGGCAAATTCGCCGGTGGTTCACCTTTTTTCGCTCCCGCCCACACCAAGTGCGGTGTGGTTACTGTTTTGTTTGGCAAATGGTAAATACTTGCCAGTTCGCTCACATTCAAAATAAATCCCGGTCGGACAAATAATCGATTAGCATACTCTGTTAATATTTCCTGTCGCGATAAACTATCCGGCAGTGCTATAAACCCATTCAGATTAGTAGTGTTGTATTGTTTGTATGAGCCTACTACTAAATCTAATTTCTGTTGCGCCGCAGCGACCGTATCGTCCACCGCGACAATTCTCACCATGGTCTGGAAACCTAGCTTGGTACTTTTCTCTTCGATCCGCTTGAGTGATTCTTCTACCCCTGGCGCTAATTCGATCTTTTTGTCCTTTTCCGGACTGCTCGTCGCCTCGGTGGCTCCGCCACTAATCGCTGTTCTCATGACATCCGAAGCCAAACCACTTAAACTTTTCATTAATGCCGCTCGAAAACTTTTTCGGCCAGCTTTCACATCCGCAATATATTTCACCGCTCGGTTCCGCCAACTATCCCCTTCTGGCCGGATCAATATCTGTACCCAAATCTGCGAATCACCTTGCAATTTGCTCAAAGTCGCAGTAATTGCCGCCAATGGATCAACATCAAAACTCTCAAAACTTTTAATTGGGAAAAGATCTTCTCGTACCAATTGCAAATTCGCCGATGCCACCGCTAAATTCTCTGGTATCTTAGTCGCATCAGCATAATCTTTAAATTCATGGATCGTCACCCCTGGGTACTGTGCGTAGATTTGTCCCTCAACATATCCTTGTAAATGTTTTGGTGCCCAAACAAAAAATCGGATCGATTTCTCTTTGGCTTGCATCTCAAAACTGATATGCTCCTGCCCCGCCCGCAGTTTGTCACTATCTGGTCGATAAATTCCATGTAGGCTGGAGAACATCAATTCTGCCGCCAAAGCGGTAATTTCATTATCTTTCGGCACTTCGATCGCCAACAGCACTCCTTCCTGCGGCCCCATCACACTCCCGATCACCGGAACTGTGGTGAATTTTTGTTGCTCTACTTTGCCTATTCGACTCCTCTGCCAAAACCAAATCACTAGGCCAAAAAATATCAGCCACCCCACTGCCAGTAGACCCAGCGCTATCAAGTTGGAAGAGTTCTCTAACATGAAAAACTATCAGCTAACTTTATTGTTGATCAGTCGTCGGTACATATGTTCCTTTGCCGACTTTCTGAAACAACTTTTTATTCTGCAGATTCGCTACCACCGTATTGCGTTTCACTTGTCTGTCTTTCAAAACTGCCTCGGAAACTTCTTCTACGGTTAGCGGCCGACCGGCTTCTTTCATTATTTTCATTATGACATCAGCCACAACCCCCGGCTGATACCCCCACTCTTTCAGACCATAAATTCCTCGTCCCACCAACACAAACCTCGCATCGCCAATTAATTCATTATGCACTGTCCGGCTCAAAACTAGTTTATCAGGATATCGTTGATTAATCGCATCACTAATATCACGGAAATGCATTGGTTGATGAGTTTTTTGTAAAATTAAATAAATTTTATCTCTAATTCGTTTTGGCACTACTGTTGGCCAGATTGTCAGACCCCATTTCTCATCTGGTGTCTGGGCTAATTTTGCTCCCACTCGGAGTACTCCTGCCAACATACTCGGTGTTACCGGCTGTCCGATCGTTTCTGAAACACTGCTAAATTTTGTCCAGATTTCCTCTTCCGCAATTGGTTTGTTAACACTCGCCAGAATTTTTTCTACTTCAATTAAGATCTTTTCTACTAATTTATCAGACAAGTTTTTCTTTACCCAACCCATCTTCATCACACCAATTTTGGGTAGACTGACTACATTTTTGTCCAACGCCATCGACAGTCTTAACGCATTCAACTCTGCTTCATATCGCTGATCTGGTGTCAATTTAAAATACCGCGCTAAACCATCCAACGATACGATCCCGCCAGTTTCGGTTATCACCCCAGCAATGATTTTTAACAACCTAGTCAGATCCTTACTTGGCTTCTCTGCTAATTTTATAATGGCTGATGTTTCAATCTGTCGCACTCGTTCACGAGTTACGTTAAATCTCTGACCCACTGCTTCTAGTGTCATTTTTTTACCATCAGATAAACCAAACCGCGCGACTAGCACTTCGCGCTCACGATCTTTTAGCGCATTAACTGCGCCGGAAACCACTACTAACGGATCCAACAACTCGCGGTTTTTTTCTTCCTGTTCAACCATAATTGATTTTATGACCGAACTGGCTTCCGACTGATTGTGTTCAAATTCCTCCATGGGTTTTATCCTTTCCCTGCCCGTCCCCAGTAGCATCTACATCTCAAAGAGGTTAATGACCCATTTGCGACAAGATGAACCACAGGCAAGTCCCCACTCCCCAATTCCGCTCGATTATATCATACATCACCTACTTTGTCAACCCAGCCGTCAAAATATTAAAGGAAAAAGCGGCAGTAGAAGCTACTGTCCCCTATTATTACACCCACTGGCCCTTCAACGAAGGGTCGTTCTGAAATGAGCAAAACTACCGCACGCGCGGACATGTTTGAGCCCTGCCGATACAAGAGGCAGGGTGAGTTCGTCCAAATATAAGTTCAGTAAGGTAGTTTTGCCATTGAATAGACCCGCAGTTGCGGGCCACGGCTTTGCCTACTTTCGCCAAGACGAAAGTAGGGCTGGATCAAACGCCAGCTTGCGTTTGGTTCTAGTCGACTGCAAGTCGACACAAATTACTGCCCTAGCTCACCAAAAATCGTCCGAATCTCTTTAACGATCTGATTTTTAGTCGCCAAATCTGTTACCATCGTGTACCTATCCAACAGCGACTGAATGGTAATAAAATCTTCTTTTGACACATTAATCGTCGAAGGCAAATCTACAGTATTAATCACCTGCGCACTGGCTCCCCCGCTGATCTGTGGTAAATACTGCGCCCCAATTACCAAAACTCCCAGCACCACTACGATGCCGGCAATCACCCCCGCCGTCCTGGTCGCCTTGCTATCCACAGACACATCCTATCACAAATAAAGAACTCCACTGCGTTTGCACCCACAATGGAGGTCCGAGTGAGGATTAAGGTTCATCTCTCCGGCGCTAAGTAGTCACGATGTGACAAATGCCGTACTTTCATGCTAACCAAAATCTACTCTCCCGGAAACAATCCCTCAATTCAGTCATAAAATCACACTTACTAAATAAGTGCACCTTGTCACAATATTTTTACTAAATACTTCTTTACAGTTCTTGATGAATTTTGGTTGCCAGTCGTTTCCCCACAATCTTTGCAATGTCATTCACGGTAGCGTTTTTTACACCAGACATGGAGCCAAACTCTTTCACTAATTTCCTGCGAGTCGTCGCTCCAATGCCGCCGATCTTTTCTAACCCAGATTGGGTTGTCCGCTTCTTACGCAAATGAGTATGATAAGCAATCGCAAACCGATGAGCTTCATCACGAATATTTTGTAATAAAATCTTAGTCGGCGAATTATTCGGTAGATCCCCCATAGCTTTAGCGGAGGGGGATGGTCTCCATAATATTAGTTCATCTCTCGCCTTCGTCCGACTATGACTGCCCTTGGCAATCCCGATCACTGCCACTTTAAATCCCTGTAATACTTTTGCGATCGTATTTACTTGGCCCCTGCCGCCATCGATCAAAACCACATCTGGCAAGCCGGCAAACGCAGTGTCGCCGAGCTTGCCACCCCGAGCTTGCCGAGGGGCTACCTGTTTTTCTGATGCTAGATACGCAAATCTCCGTTTCAATACTTCCGCCAGAGACGCAAAATCATTTGGCCCAGTTACAGTTTTTATTTTAAATCGGCGATACTGTTTTTTATCCATTTGTCCCTTTTCCCACACCACCATCGCCCCGACCGCGTCAGTCCCCTGCAAATTAGAAATGTCGTACGCTTCAATTCGCTCTAATTTTTTCAATTTCAAAATTTTCTTTAATCCATCCACTCCCTCGGTTGCGACTAATTTTTCCAATTGCCACCGACCAGATATCTGATTAAACTTCATTTCTGCGTTCGACTGTGCCAACCGCACGATTGCCCGCTGTCGACCTTTGGTTGGAACTATCAGTTTTATCTTTTTGCCAGTCACACCTTCCAGCCATTTCTCAAATCCCTTGCTCGCGTCAATCATTTCAGGCGACATAATTACCTTTGGCAAATCCGCCGCCTCACTATAATAATCCCGTAAAAACCCTGCCAAAATCTCAGACAGTTCCGTTTCGTATTTCGAGTCAATCGCATACTGCTGATAATTTAACAATTTGCCGGAGCGGACTTGTAATAACACCACCATCGTCTTGTTCAGTTCTCGCGCTACTCCAATCGCATCTTCACTAACCGACAAATTGGTCTTCACCACACTTTGCCGCTCGTTAATCGCTTCCATCGCTTTCAACCCGTCGCGAATCCGCGCTGCCCGCTCAAATTCTTTATTTGCCGACAATCTCTGCATCTCCGATTTTAATTGGTTGATAACTAACTGATAATTACCATGCAAAAATCGCACCACTTGTTCTATTGTTTTGTGATACTCTTTACTTTCAACTTTGCCGATACACACCCCCGGACAAATTTTCAGATGATAATTCAAACAGGCACGACCACGCCCGCTTTTCAGACTAGCCGTCGTGATTTGATTAGTGGCGCTACACAACGGAAATGTTCGCTTGATCAATTTCAGCACCTCGTAGACTGATCCGGAAGAAGCATACGGCCCAAAATATTTTGCTCCATCTCTCACCACCTTCCTCGCCAACAAAATCCGCGGAAATTCTTCATTAACCGTAATTCGAATATATAAATAGTTCTTATCGTCCCGCATCATCACATTAAATTGCGGTCGATATTTCTTGATCAGCTCGTTCTCTAAAATAAATGCTTCGACTTCGTTGCTAACTGTAATCGTGTCAATCTTGCTAATTCGCTCCACAAGTGCTCGCGTTTTTTGGTCAACACCATTGGTTAGTGGCTTATGGCTAGTGGCTCCCTTAAAGTAGCTCGCTATCCGTTTCCTCAAATCCTTCGCCTTCCCAACATAAATCACCTTCTCCTCCCGATCTCCCCGAACCAACTTGCTGTCATCCTGAACTCGTTTCAGGATCTTAGATGCTGAAATAAATTCAGCATGACGCGGAGTGGAACATCCATACATCAAATACACTCCCGGCCCACTCGGGATTTTCTTCAAATCAGGTTTAAACATTTTTGCCATCTTCTTCATTATAGAAGCCAAGCTACAATCCGATATAAAAAAGCCCCCCATCGGAAGGGGGGCTCGACGACCGTAGTCGCCTCATCCACTTTTCCCATACCGGCACGCGGTTGCTCTCTATTGCAGTAAAGAGCTGTCGCCATGAGTAAGCGCTTGAGACCGAACTCGAAAGTCCGATCACTCACAGCCAAGCCGAGAACGAAAAGTGGAAGGTACGTGCCGAAGGCCGACATATCAGCCCCCAAAGGAGCTACGCCGACCTTTACAGGCAACGCCACCGTTGTCGCCACAGCCAATGCTGTAGTCACCAACCGCACCGCCAAACTACCATAGCTAATATCGCTCGTCAATCCATTCAGAGACCTATCGCTATTTCAACAAAAAGCCCCTTCCGGATGTCTCCCCCACAAAAGTAGGAGCTAGCTTCCGAAAGGGGCGGGGTTCTGTTGGGTTTCAACTACCTTATGCCCCGTCTCGCGGTATATCTCCAAGAACCCCAAGCGCAACTCAATTGCCCCGATGACCAGCAGAACCCCTACAAGGAGCAATCCGCATTCTCATTTTAGCATTTTTGCAACTGTATACATAAGAAAAACCCCGCCCGAATCAATCGGGCGGGGACAAGGGTTGTATCGGCCCTCCGGTCAAACATGGGTTAGGGACGTCAACTAACCACAGTGATCCGGCGCTTAAGCAGCCCCAGAAAAAACATCACGAGACTCACTGGGGGAAGATTGATTATGGTTATCTGCTGATGCGGGACAGTTGGTGCTGGTGCACGCTCAAACCAACCAGTCTGTCATCAACAACGTTTCCATAATTACGGAGGGACCACTTAATTAGTATCTCTCCGCATCTCCACTTAACCCACGTCTCGTCCTCCGTGGAAGGCCTCCACGACACACGCGCAACGCTGATTACCCAACACCACACGTTGCGGGCAAATTTAAGGAGCAGAGAGGAGAAGCAGTTTGCTTACCGTATTCTGGTAGATCTCGGCTGACGCAAGTGCTAATGGACCCATCGTGAATCCCAACTTGGCATCAGTTGCCAACTGCTTCTCCTAACGGCTTCAGCGATCACGCTAACCATCCCCCGCGGAGCTTTGTCTTATTCAGAGTCTACTCCAGATGATCAGCATCTCGCTCAAGCCGTACAGCCCAATCTAGCAATCCATCCGATCAGCGTCAAGCCCTATTTAAACAACTTCGACAAGTACTGTCCGGTATAACTTCGCTTAATTTTTGCCACTTGTTCCGGTGTCCCTTCAGCGATAATTTCACCGCCCATATCCCCGCCCTCTGGGCCCATATCGATAATCCAGTCCGCCGTTTTAATGACATCTAGATTATGTTCAATGACGATTACTGAATTATTCTTTTCCACTAGCCGATGCAACACATTTAATAAATTCTTCACATCTTCAAAGTGCAAACCGGTCGTTGGCTCATCCAGAATATACAAAGTTTTTCCAGTTGCCCGTCGTGATAATTCAGTCGCCAATTTTATTCGTTGCGCTTCACCTCCGGATAATTGTGTTGCCGGTTGACCAAGTTTAATGTAGCCCAGACCGACTTCCTGCAAAGTATCCAATTTATTTTTGATCGGCGGGATATTGGCAAAGAATTCCGATGCATCATCAACTGTCAGGTCTAGGACATCGGCAATATTTTTGCCCTTGTAATGGATCGATAAAGTTTCCTGATTATACCTTCTGCCCTGGCACACATCACACGGCACATACACATCCGGTAAAAAATGCATCTCGATTTTTATAACTCCATCTCCGCGACAATTTTCGCACCGACCGCCTCTCACGTTAAATGAAAATCTTCCTTGTTTAAAACCCCGCATCTTAGCTTCCGGCAATTGCGTAAATAGATCCCGAATATACGTGAATAAGCCTGTATAAGTCGCCGGATTACTTCTGGGACTCCGACCGATCGGCGACTGGTCAATATTAATTACCTTATCCAAATAATTGATACCATTAATCGCCTGATGTTGCCCCGGCTGTTCATGCGCCCCGTAAAAATCACGCGATAACCGCTTCGCCAAAATTTCATTGATCAGTGTTGATTTACCCGAACCCGACAATCCTGTTACACACACAAAAGTCTGCAATGGTAGCCGCACATCCAGATTTTTTAAATTGAACTCGCTCGCTCCCAAGATCTCCAGCCATTTCCCATTTGGCGTCCGACGCTTTTTCGGCACTTCAATTTTTTTTGTCCCAGCCAAATACTGACCCGTTAATGACTTTTTATTCTTTTCAATCTCATTAGGCGTACCCTCCGCCACGATCTCTCCGCCATACTTACCAGCCAGCGGTCCCACATCAATTACCCAATCCGCGGTTCTGATAGTTTCTTCGTCGTGTTCTACTACCAGCACTGTATTTCCCAAATCCCTTAATCCCATCAGAGTTTTGATCAACCGGCGATTATCGTATTGATGTAAACCGATAGACGGTTCATCCAAAATATAAATTACACCAGACAGACCCGAGCCAATTTGAGTTGCCAACCGAATTCGTTGGGCTTCCCCACCCGATAATGTATTAGCCGACCGGTCTAAGGTCAAATACTGCAGCCCTACATTTTGCAAAAAGCCCAACCGTTCTGACACTTCCTTCAAAACCTGTTTCACGATCATCTGGTCTTGTGCGCTAAGTTTTAATTCGGCAAAAAAATCCACCGCATTTCTCACTGGCAATTTTGATACTTCCACAATTGATTTTTCTCCTACCGTTACCGCCATTACCTCCGGCTTCAATCGGCTACCATTACACTCCGGACACATCTTGCTAGTCATATACTGTTCAATTTCCGCTCGAATAAAATCGGAATCAGTCTCTTTGTACCGCCGCATCAAATTTGGTACGACTCCCTCGTACTTCACAACATATTCATTAGTTTTGCCATGCGGGGTTTGATATTTGACTGTTATTTCTTCCGTACCCGCTCCGTACATCACGATCTCGATCGCCTTCTCTGATAATGTGTCCACTGGCGCATTAATATCAAATTTAAATTTCTTCGCTACCGCTTCCAAAATTCGGTTATTCCATCCTCCACCGCTGACCATGTGCGCCCCCCACGGTCGAATTGCCCCCTCTGTAATGCTCAATTTTTTATTTGGCATCAATAAATCAGGATTCAACTCCAGCGTTACTCCCAGCCCCGTACATTTTGGACATGCGCCATGTGGACTATTAAATGAAAAATGTCGTGGCTCAAATTCCGGAATACTAATATCACACTTTGGGCATGCCAGACTCTCCGAGAAAAACCAATCTTGTTCCCCATCCGACACTTTTAATTTCCCCTGTCCCAATTTCAAGGCCGTCTCCAACGAATCGGCCAATCGCGTCCGAGTATCCTGACTAGCATCTGCTAAGTCCAATCTGTCCACCACTACTTCAATGGTGTGCTTTTTGTTTTTGTCCAATTCAATTTTTTCTTCTAGTTCATAAACACTCCCATCCACCCGAGCTCGGACATAACCACCTTTCCTCAAATCCGCCAACTCCTGCTTGTACTCCCCTTTTCTGTCTGACACCACCGGCGCCAAAATCATGGCCGACTTTAATTTTAATCCCAGTACATGTGCCAAAATTTGATCAATGCTCTGCCGTACCACTATTTGTCCGCACTTGGGACAATGCGGCACACCGACACGGGCATACAACAACCGCAAATAATCATAAATCTCGGTAATTGTTCCAACCGTTGATCGGGGGTTAGACGATGACGACTTTTGATCAATTGAAATCGCCGGAGATAGCCCTTCGATACTATCCACATCCGGTTTATTACTGGCACCTAAAAATTGTCTAGCATATGCCGACAATGATTCAACATATCGGCGGTGTCCTTCAGCATAAATCGTATCAAACGCCAACGAGCTCTTCCCCGAACCAGACATTCCAGTAATCACCACCATTTGGTTCTTGGGGATTTTTACATTAACATTTTTAAGATTGTGCTCACGCGCCCCGCGAACCTCAATATAGTTTTTCATTTGTTCCGCTAATGAAAAAATTTTATTACTCACCAGCCCCAGTTAATCCAAAGTGTTAGTCGTATCCGTACTCGTATCAATTTCCACCGGGCAAATCTAGCTGATTAGTTAAAAATCCATTGCCATATTCCATATCGCCACCCTTGCATTGCACCCCGATCAACCAGCCACCGATCATATATAGCAACAATCCGGTTAGCGCCGCGACGATCATCTGTTTCGATAATCCAACACTTAATTCTCCCCCCGATGCTCCCATTGAAGTGGCATAAATAATTCCTGCGGCAATTACCATCAACACTGCTAGTGTTACCAATACCGTCGAACCAAGATCAATTGCCGTACACACATATTGACCAAAAGTCAGACTGGTAGTGGTACTACTTGCGTTATCTCCAGTCGCCGCCAACACTGCTGCCAGCAATCCGCTAGCTTGCGATACATATACCAATCCCACCAGCCCCACGGCGCCCCAGTAGATCTTGATCAACCACTTCGCCCAGCCCAGTTTGTGATTATTCTTCTTATTCATCATCACTAGCCTGATTTCAGGCTGTATTGTACACGAAAACCCCACTCTCTTCAATCCCCAGAGAGAATCTAAACGATCTAACCAGCCTTCGCCGAACACCCCACCCAGTCAAGTTTTCTCCCATCTGGCCATTGGAGCTTGAGCGTCTTGGGTTTTGAATCCCCTTCGAGCCAATTGCGTCCTATCCTAATTTGGCCATTGGAGCGAAGTCGTCTTGAATTGAGATAAATTGCCGTCGCGGGGGCATGTTTGACGAGGTGGCAACCGAGGAGTTTGCCCTTTAAGCGGTAAGGCAATTTGTCCAATGAACAGACCGAGCGAACACGGCCACGGCTTTGGATACTTTCCCCAAGAGGAAAGTATCCGCCCCTCAAGGGTGGCGTAGACCCTTGGAAAGAAAAATAAACATTTCTGTTTCTGTCTGGATTCCCGATCAGGTCGGGAATGACGAAGGAAAAAAGAAACAAAAACAAAGCCGAAGGCAAAACCTAAGACTTCTCTTCAAATCCACACTTCGTACAAACCGGATAGCCTTTTTTCGCTGGTTTAGTCATCATTTCTCCGCAAGTTGGACAAGGCTGCTCTACTGGTTCATCCCACGAAGCAAAATCACACTTCGGATAATTACCACATCCCCAAAATACTTTCCCACGTTTGGTCCGACGTACTACTACTCGTCCTTCCTTACATTTCGGACAAGCCATATCGACTGTCGGCAAATTAATATTTTCAATATTTTTGCATTCCGGATAATTGCTACAACCATAAAACGGACCAAACCGGCCAGTTTTTTTCACCATCGGCGCTCCACACTTACTACACACTTTGTCAGTTGCTTCAACCGTGCTCTTACCATGACCATCAATTGGTTCGGTATATTTACATTCCGGAAATCCCGAACAAGCCATAAATTTTCCAAACCGACCGGTTTTTATCACCATCGGTTTACCACATTTGATGCAGACTTTATCAGTCGCTTCATCTTCTGTTACTTGTTTGACCACTTCTTTGTCCTTTAATTGTATTTGCTTAATAAATGGTTCATAAAATTCCCGTATTACCGGCTCCCATTTCTTTTTGCCTTCCGCCACTTCATCCAGATCATCTTCCATCCGCGCTGTAAAATTATAATCCACGATATTGGGAAAATGTTCTACTAGAAAATCATTTACCATCATCCCGACTGGTTGCGGGATCAACATTCGTTTTTCTTTTTTGACATAGCCTCGCACACCCAAAGTTACGATCGTTGGCGCATAAGTACTCGGTCGGCCAATTCCCATCTTTTCCATTTGCTTTACCAGCGATGGTTCAGTATACCGAGCCGGTGGTTCAGTAAAATGCTGGGTCGGCGAAACTTTCAACAATTTTAGTATCTCATCATTAGATACTACTGGCAGTTTATTTTCTTGAAATGGCCACCTATCAAATACTTTTGCAAAACCGGGGAAAATAATTATTGCCCCATTTGCTTTACTCTCCACGGTGTCCGACCTCACGATCACTTCTTTGGTTTGGATCTGCGCCGATTTCATTTGGCACGCGATCATTCTCTGCCAAACCAATTTGTATAATTTAAACTGCTCATCGGTTAGTTTGCCTCGCACTTGGTCGGGAGTTAGCGCTGGATTAGTCGGCCGAATTGCTTCATGAGCTTCCTGTGCCCCTTTACTCTTGGTTTTATAGAATCTTGGTTTCTCCGGCAGATATTCCCCTCCAAACATCTGTTCGATAGTCTGTCTCGCTACCATCACCGCCGACATTGCCAAACTCGTTGAGTCAGTTCGCATATAAGTAATTAGACCAACCTGTCCGCTTCCAACATCCACCCCTTCGTATAGTTGCTGGGCTACCGTCATCGTGCGCTTTACCCCAAACCCCAACTGCGTTCCTGCCGCTTGCTGAAGTGTTGAAGTAGTAAACGGTGCTGCTGGATGACGTTCTTTCATATCATCCTTAATGCCAACGATCTTGTGTTCGGTAGCATTCTCCAATATCTTCACGATCCGATCAGCGTCAGCTTGTACCACCAAAGTCGGAACCTGACCATTTTCTTTGATGACCTCGGCAACCAACTGTTCGCTACCAGTAGTTTGAAATTGCGTTTCGATCGTCCAATATTCTTGAGGATCAAATGCTTCGATCTCCCGTTCTCGTTCGACTAATAATCGCAACGCTACTGATTGCACCCGTCCGGCTGATAACCGCCTAAAGATCTTCCGCCACAATAACGGGCTTAATTTATAGCCCACTAACCTATCCAAAATTCTCCGCGCTTGTTGGGCATCAACCAAATTCAGATCAATTTTGCGAGTATGTTTAAACGCCTCCTTAATTGCTTCAGGTGTAATTTCATGAAACGCCACCCGATGGATTTTTTCATCAGCCTTTTTCAAAACTTGCTGAATATGCCAGCCGATCGCTTCTCCCTCACGATCCTCGTCAGTTGCTAGATAGACCTCATTAGCCTTACTCGCCAGTTCTTTTAATTTAGTTACTGTTTTTCGACTCGCAGTTGGGATGACATATTCCGGTTGGAAATCATCCTCCACCGCCACCCCCAATTTTGATTTCGGTAAATCCCGAACGTGCCCATAAGACGCTTCCACTTTATATTTATCACCCAAAATCTTGGCAATTGTTCTTGCCTTTGTTGGTGATTCCACAATAACTAAATCTTTGGTCATAAATTTTTTCTTCCCCCTGTTCCCCGATCCCTGATCCCTGATCCCTAGCCCTCGCAGACCCTTCGTAGTTCCGCTGAAGAGCAGAACGTAGTCGGGCTAACCCCTCACCCCAAACTTCCCCATACCAGCATTAATAATAACTCCGCGCATTTCTAAGAAGGTTACGATAACGTTTATCTCCGATGTCGTCAATTCTGTCAATTGGGCAATCTCATCAATTGTCTTGGCACCAGAGGTAAGTGTGTCATAAATGATTTGTTCCAATTCCGTCAAATCATTCGCTACTGCCACCATTGGCGCCTCTACCACATCATTGGGTCCCAAAACTGGTTTAGCCCCTTCCGCGATCAATTGATTCGGACCAAAAGCATTTGGATTGGTAATCTGCCCCGGTACCGCTAAAACTTCTCGATTATAATCCAACCCCAATCTAGCAGTAATCAATGCCCCGCTTCCTTCTGCCGCTTCCACCACCACGATCTTGTGACTCAAACCAGCAATAATCCTATTTCGTTGTGGAAAATGTTGTTTCAACGGCGGCGTCCCTGCGGGATATTCCGAAATTAAAGCTCCTCCGTTTTGAAGGATCACCTTAGCCAATTCTCTATTGGTAGGCGGATAAATTGATTCATCATCAATCCCTGAACCCAACACCGCCACTGTTACTCCTTTTTGATTGACCACCGCCTGATGTGCCAAACTATCCACTCCGTAAGCCAAGCCACTCACGATCACACATCGATTGGCTAGCTTTTCTGCTAAAACTGTCGCCACTTGGATCCCATATGGAGTCGGTTTACGCGAACCAACCATAGCCACCATTTCATCACCTCGCCAATCTAAATTCCCCCGCACATACAATTTCTGTGGCGGATCAGAAATTTCTTTCAACTGGGCAGGATATTCTGCATCAGTCATATCAACTACTCGAATATCGTTTACAACTTCCATAACGTTTTCAGAATACATATAATATATGTGATTGGTCTACCCCATGTTAATCCACCAGACCATGATCGCAGTAACATAGAACTCTCTACTCTCTACTCTCTACTCTCTACTCTCTACTCTCTACTCTCTACTCTCTACTCTCTACTCTCTACTCTCTACTCTCTACTCTCTACTCTCTTACTATGAAACCTAAACCATTTGTCCGTAGTTTTTGGGGAATCGCCTTTATCCTCATCCTCACTCTGGTCTTATTGGGTGTAAAAAACTATCGCACAAATTACTTCGGTTTTAATCTCGACCATTCAAATTTAGTTGGTACATTGATTGATAAAAAACAGGCTGGTACAGCCCATTTGATCACTAGTGACACCGAACTAGCCAAACTCTGCCATCTGACTAAAGATGCTCAAATCGATTGGCAAAATCAAGTCGTCTTCGCCTTTTTTGGGCTAACCAAATCCAGCGACCAACTTGAATTAACCAGTCTCCGACGGCAAGGTGCTGATGTCAACCTCCATTACGCCGTTACTCCCCGATCTACTCCGACCACCAATTATCCAGTACTATTGACTGTCGTTGATCGCACTCGGTTAATCGCTTCCAGCACTCTGACTGTAAAATTTATCAATAACAATACCATTACCAATCTCTTCACCATCACCCCTGACCAAATCTAGTTTCCTGTCCCCACTCTCCATTATTCATTCTTATTTCTTCACTCGTCATTCTTAATTCTTCTCTCTTCTCTCTTCTCTCTTCTCTCTTCTCTACTCTCTATTCTCTATTCACTATTCACTATTCACTATCCCCCATGGCCCTCGACATTTCCGTTAACACAATTTTTAAAATTCTCATCGTCCTACTGGGGCTTTGGTTTGTATTTGTAATTCGCGATATCATCGCCATCATTTTTGCTGCCCTCATTGTTACTGCCGCGCTTTCTCCTGTCGTTGATCGCATGGCCAAAAGCGGCATCCCTCGAGTACTCACCATTCTGGTTGCCTATTTACTACTAATTGGCCTGATTGGCGTTTTGGTCTATTTCATCTTACCGCCAGCTATCACCCAGCTCCGCCAACTAGCCGATCAACTCCCCAGTTACTTTAGCTACTTCCAAAATCTGGTGAACAACATCAGAGAGTTCGGTCTTGAGAACCATCTTATCACCGACTCTCAATCCGGCATCAACGCGGTGTCCGATTTTCTCAACAACTTTACCAGTAACCTTTTCAACACCACCCGCGGCTTCATCAGCAGTTTCACCGCCGTCTTAACTGTTTTCGTGCTCACTCTTTATTTACTGTTAGATGAAAATGGTATTAAAAACTTTTTTGTTGCTCTCCTGCCAGTCAAGCAAAAGAGTCAATTGGTTAATATCGCCAACAAAATCGGATCTGGCTTAGGAGCTTGGTTGCGCGGCCAATTGCTATTGGGAGTCATCGTTGGTCTAATGGTCTACATCGGCTTGATCATTATCGGTGTGCCTTATGCTCTGACCTTAGCGCTACTGGCTGGCGTCTTAGAAATTATTCCGATTATCGGTCCCATCATTTCCGCCATTCCCGCCATTCTGATCGCCCTAAGTATCAGCCCAACTATGGCGTTAATCGTCACCGGCTTTTATATCTTGACCCAAGAGCTGGAAAATAAGTTATTAGTGCCAAAAGTTATGCAACGAACTGTCGGTCTGCATCCGGTTACGATTATTATTGTCCTGTTGATCGGCGCCAAATTAATGGGTGTTCTAGGCATCCTATTGGCAGTCCCGATCGCTTCCGTATTCTATATTATCTTGAAAGAGTGGAGTCGGATCGCTCGTCCAGCCCGCTCCCGTTAAGCCTTTTCTTGTCGCAAAAACTCTATCCGGTCTCGTAGTTCGGCTGCTTTTTCAAATTCTAGATTCCGTGCCGCCAAATCCATTTCATCTTCCAATTGACGCACCACCGACGCGATTTCTTCCGCATTGGCCTTCTTGGCAAACTGATTCAGCTCTTCTTCCTCCGGCACATCTTCATGTTTCGTCGTATGAATATCTTTGATATCTTTCACGATCGATTTTGGTGTGATCTTGTGCTGCTTATTGAACTCAACCTGTTTTTCCCGCCGCCGCGAACATTCATCCATTGCTCGTTGCATCGAACCAGTTACATGATCGGCATACATAATTACTTTTCCGTCCAAATGCCTCGCGGCTCGTCCGAAAGTCTGGATTAACGCCGTGTCCGACCGCAAAAATCCTTCTTTATCCGCATCCAAAATTGCTACCAGCGATACTTCCGGCAGATCCAAACCCTCCCGTAATAAATTGATGCCCACCAGCACATCATATTTGCCCAATCGCAAATCCCGAAGAATATCAATTCGCTCCAACGTTTCCACATCCGAATGCAAATACTGAACTTTAATTCCGGCTTCCTGCAAAAATGTTGTCAAATCTTCTGACATCTTTTTTGTTAGCGTTGTTACTAACACCCGCTGTTTCGCCACTACTCGTTTTTGAATTTCCTCCATCAAATCATCTATTTGCCCGTCTATTGGTCGAATTTCAATTTCTGGGTCCAACAGTCCAGTTGGTCGAACGATCTGTTCAACAACCTGTTTGCTATTGCTTAATTCTTCGTGGGCTGGTGTCGCTGACACATACACAACCTGATTGATCAGATTGTTAAATTCGGTATCTTTCAAAGGGCGATTATCAAACGCACTCGGCAATCTGAAGCCGTGTTCTACTAATACTTCTTTACGCGCCCTGTCTCCGTTATACATTCCCCGGATCTGGGGTACTGTCATATGTGATTCATCAATAAACATCAAAAAATCATCAGGGAAATAATGAAGCAAAGTGGCTGGCGGACTGCCCGCCGGACGATTATCCATAAATCGAGAATAATTTTCGATTCCCGACACATACCCAACCGTTTGAAGCATCTCAATATCGTAATTCGTTCTCTGCTCCAACCTTTGTACTTCTAATAATTTATTAGCCGCCTTTAATTCTCCCAGCCGAATCTTCAGCTCCTCACGGATCGCCTCGATCGCTCCCTTCAGCCTCTCCTGCGGAGTTATAAAATGTTTAGCCGGAAAGATTATCAGTTCTTTCAGCTCTTCCAAGATCTCGCCAGTAAGATAATCAACTTGTCGGATCCGCGTTAATTCATCACCAAAAAACTCCAGCCGGTACGCCGTTTCTGAATATGACGGAAGGATCTCCATTACTTCGCCGCGCACTCTGAATGTTCCGCGAATAAAATTTATATCATTGCGTTGGTATTGGATATTCGTTAGTTGTAAAAGCAATTTTTCCCGTTTGTAAGACTTTTTTACTTTCAACTCAATGCTTAGATCCTTATACACTTCCGGATTTCCTAAACCATAAATACACGACACCGACGCCACAATGATCACATCTTTGCGAGTCAGCAAAGCTTCGGTTGCCGCATTGCGCAACCGGTCAATTTCATCATTGATCGACGAATCTTTTGCGATGTAAGTATCGGTCTGTGGGATATACGCTTCCGGTTGGTAGTAGTCGTAATACGATACAAAATAATGTACCGCATTATCGGGGAAAAATTCTCTAAATTCGCTCGCCAATTGCGCCGCCAAAGTTTTGTTGTGAGCGATGATCAAAGTCGGCTTCTGGATTTTTTCGATCACATTCGCCATCGTAAAAGTTTTTCCCGAACCAGTTACTCCCAACAATGTCTGGTACTGATACCCCTTTTCCAAGCCAGCTACCAAATGTTTTATGGCAGTTGGTTGATCCCCCGCAGGTTTAAAAGCAGATTTTAATTTGAACTTCATCGATGATTTTTGAAATTATAAGTTAGCTGGCGCAGTCCGGCGTAGCTTTAGCGAAGACGGATAGCCCCTTTACCAACTCCTGAATTGCTTCAGGCTGATCACCGGCCGGCTTCCACTTCGAGATTATTTTAAATTTTTTCGTTACTTTTGTCATTTTGCGTCCCCTCTCTGTCATTCCTAGCGACTATTTTTCTTACGCCACTCCTCCACCTTCCCGTGATGCCCCGACAACAAAACTTTCGGTACCTTGTGCCCTTCAAACACCTCTGGTCGAGTGTATTGCGGATGTTCCAAATTATTTCCTACTGAAAAACTTTCATACTTAGCTGATTCCTCATTGTGTAATACATCCGGTAATAATCTCGCCACCGACTCCATTACCGTCAGCGCGCCCAATTCTCCACCCATCAATACGAAATCACCTACTGATAATTTTTCATCAACATAATATTTAATCCTTTCATCTACTCCCTCGTATCTCCCACACACAAACACCAACTCGTCATAGCTAGATAATCTCTTCACTTCTTTTTGAGTAAACCTCTTTCCTCTTGGATCTAATAAAATAATCCGCACCTTTTTACCGTCATTCCGAACTTGTTTCGGAATCTCCCCCCTTTTTAACTTTTCACTTTTAACTTTTAACCGTAATGACCGCAACGCCGCGACAAGCGGCGGCAAGGTCATTACTAGTCCCGCCCCTCCGCCATACGGCATATCATCCACCGTTTGATGCCTATCTTTCGTAAACTTCCTTGGACTAATAGTTTTAAGCTGAACTTGTTTCTTCTTTAAAGCTCGGGACAAAATCCCTTCCTTAAAATAATCCTCGATCAACTGCGGAAAAATTGTGATAACTGTAAAACGCATAGCTAAAGAATACCAGCCTTATCGCCCCAGAGCCAGTTTTCTCCCACATCGTCATTGCGAGAAATAAAATGACGAAGCAATCTGCCCATTTTACCATCCTCCCTCCTCTGCCGCTTTATGAGACGGCCGTCTTCTGAAGCGGCATATGATTTTTTCTGATCACGCCTGTTTGATTGATTCTTTATCAAAAATCCCGACCGAGTCGGGATTTTTGATAACTTAATTTCTAAGAGTAATTATTCCTCGGCGATTGCTTTCAAATCGTCCTTGGTGGTAGTTTCCGGCATATCCACCACTGCATCATTATCACTTCCCACGTTATCTAGATCAACATGACGGTTGCCACCCGTTCCACCTTCTGGTTCGGTAATCTTTAGATTCACTCGGGAATGATTCTGGGCACCCAATACTCTAAGCAATGTGCGTACTGCTTTGGCTGTCCGACCATCTTTACCGATAATTTTGCCCATATCCGCTGGGTCTACCCCCAGTTCGAGCAAAACGCCCATCTCATCAACACTCCGCTTGACTGTCACTTTGTCCGGATTGTCGACAATGGCTTTAACCACGTATTCCACAAATTCCTGATCGCGTTCCATAACTCTCCTGTTGATTAGTTATATGACTATAACTTAAGCTTCTTTGTTAGTTTCTTCGATTGGAGCTTCAACTGCTGGCTCTTCCACTACTGCTGAAGTTTCTTCGGCTACTGGTACCTCTGTCACCGTTCCTTCGCCTGATTCTGTTACTGGAGCCGCCTCCTCATCTGCCACTAGCTCTTGGTCTACCATAGCTCCTTCAGGAGCGACAACGGAGTCCTCTGCCTTATCCACCGACTCAATAACAGCTGGGGATGGCTTATTTGCCGCATCTAGTTTCGCCTGGGCTTTCTTTCTTGGTTTGGCTTCAGCATTCATCTTAATTGGCAGATCAAACCCATTCATATTCAAAAGTTTGGCCACCGTGTTAGACGGCATCCCTCCCTTTGATAACCAAGCTTGAACTCTTTCTTTATCAAAAACGAACGGCTTCTCTTTTGCCGCAGGCTCATAATGACCGAGGATCTCGACCACTTTACCATCTAATTTTTCGCCCTGCTCGGCAGCCACCAGACGGAATTTCGGCTGATTCCGGCGACCGGTACGGACTAAACGGAGTACTAACAAGTCATTTCAGCTTACCCGATATACATAGGGCATTTTAGCTTTCACCCCTCCCTCTGTCAAGCACTCTTGCCAGCCCTCAATTTATCTCCTATAATTCCCTCTGTAGATTTAGAGACGAGAGCATAGAGTCCAAGGGATAAACCCCTGCCCTCTGTTCTCTCTTCTCTACTCTCTATTCTCTAATCTCTATTCTCTACCCCCATATGGCTGCATTACCAAAAAAGAAAATCAGCAAAGTTCGCGGGAAAACTCGCCGCGCTCATCAGCATATTACTATGCCGACTTTAGTTGCTTGCGCCAAGTGTAAAACCAAGAAACCGGCGCATATGGCCTGCCCAGAATGTGGTTACTACGGCCAAGCCAAGATTTTGAATACCAAAGCAGATAAAAAAATCGCTCAAGCCTTGAAATTGCAAGCTAAAGCCGAAAAGGCCAAAGAAACTGCTGAAGCAAAAAAGAAACGAGCCGAGAAAGTCAAAGCTGACAAAGCCGCCAGACAAGCCAAGAAGGCTGAAGCCAAACCAAGAAGTACTAAAAAAATTATTCAGACCCCTGCCCGTTCTGGCGAAGAATACAAAGCTGACGAATAGTTTTTTGCCTCCAGATTTGGTAAATTGATAGTGATAGATTCTGAACCTAGTTCAGAATGACGCAGTATCCACAAGATTCTTCCATAACTATTCACTCTTAACTGTTAACCATTAACTACCCCATGGCTTCCAACCGTCACTTCGCCCGTATCCTCGTTATGCAAGCGCTTTACGAATGGCAACAGCGCGACAGTTTGGATTTAACCGAAATCATGAAGCGCCATTTGGACAAGCACGATTTCGAAGAAAATAATCTCTTATTCATTCACAAATTGGTCGATGGCCTAAAAAAACATTCGGAAGAAATCGATCAAGTCATCACCGTATCTGCGCCAGAGTGGCCAATCGCCCAAATCGCTCAAGTCGACCTTGCCATTCTGCGATTGGCAATTTTTGAATTATTATTCGATGACGAAGTTCCACCGAAGGCCGCCATCAACGAAGCCGTTGAACTAGCCAAAGCCTTCGGCGGAGAAAACTCCAGCAAATTCGTGAATGGTGTACTTGGCACCGTTTTTCGTAATTCCACCAAATACAACCCCGAGACCGACGAAAAAACTTCTCGTCCCAAACCTTTAGAATAAATATTTTACGGGGTTCCGCGACGCTCTCATGAAATAAGCGGCGTCAAGAATGGAAATCCTTGAGCCCCAAAAGACAAACAGCAAATGTGATTTGTCATTAAAATGAAAGACTTTTGACGAAATGGCTGATTTCTCTTCCCTTCAGAAACAACTCGGCACCAAATTCAAAGACCTGTCCTTTTACGAACAGGCCTTTACTCATCGTTCCTACCTCAATGAGCACACTGATGCCCTAGGTCATAACGAAAGGTTAGAGTTTTTGGGTGATGCTGTCGTTGAATTATTGGTTACTCAATTTTTATATGACAAATTCCCCGAGAAACCCGAGGGTGAGCTAACCAATCTCCGCGCCGCACTAGTCCGCCGTAACACTTTGAGTGAAGTCGGCAAAGAATTAGGTTTTGAAAATTATTTGCGAATGAGCAAAGGCGAAGCCCGCAATGAAGGTAAGGCCAAGGCTATGATCATTTCTAATGCCGCCGAAGCTTTTGTTGGTGCGTTATTTTTAGACCTAGGGCTAAAAGCTGTTGAAAAGTTTATTAATAAATTTCTCCTGCCTCGTTTGGAAAGTATCATCGCCGGTGAAACTCATATCGACGCCAAAAGCAAGTTTCAAGAGATTACTCAAGAAAAAAACGGCGCTACTCCGCACTATAAAACCGAAGAGGTTAGCGGACCCGATCACGACAGAAACTTTATTGTCGGCGTCTATGTTGATGACAAGTTAATTGCCAAAGGCGAAGGCAAATCCAAGCGCGAAGCCGAAACCGCCGCTGCCGCCAAAGCGTTAGAGAAACTGTAAATAAAAGACCGACCATTCTCCTCACACCGCAATCGGTGTAATTTGAATGTCGGTCTAGTTCAAGAAATGGCTGTCTACGCCGATGGTCCCAGCTTAACCCAACCAGCAACCAGCCCTGACCGCCACCTCCGCCAAAAAACTGCGAGGCAGTTCTACCGCCCGCAATTTTAGAGCGCCCAGCCAAGCCATCGCCGTCTCGACGTCACCAGGTACCGTGAGATACCCAGTGGGATCAAGTCGCGACCAAGAGTGGTCAGCGATGACAACCAGCAGATAGCCGTCGTCCAGGAATACTGCTATAGGGTTATAAGAGCTGTTGCGAATGAAGGGATGGATTGTCCCCTTATGTTCCAACACTCCATACCGCGTCATCTTCATCGGCTCCGCTTTTGGACTCATCGACAATATGGCAGCCATCCGTGCATCGTCAACACAAATCATGCCATTACTATCGGTCAAGATGTCAGTCTCTTCCTCTTTGGAGAGGCCATAGGATGTCCGACACATATCGAACCACCTCCGTGGACAGCCAAGTGCCATCATTGCTGATGTTTGTGTCATTACTCCACCGAGTTTTGAATGTCGGTCTTGGACGAGTACTCGTGCCCTATTGGGCAACGGCCAACCGAGCCCTCGATTACCACGAGAGACGCGACCCCAAGTGGGGTTCATGGATTGAGGATGGTGGAGAACCTCTCCATGCTACTCATTGTCAAAGAAAGAGTCATTGTAACCCCATCGGGGGCTTTTTGTCAAGTTTTCCCGCTCCCAGAGCAGATTTTAGAAATCGAAAACCGCCCCGAAGGGGCGGGCGGGCGGATCGAGGATGACTTCATTTATTCATTATTTACACGATCGTGTAAATAATGAGTTAAATCACCCGCCAATCCTGATTTGGATTAGCTTCAATATCGATCGGCAATAAAAACCCTGCTGCTCGCGCATGCCCTCCACCACCCATTAATTGAGCTAGCCGTCCTACGTTTACCTGTTCATTCTGCGTTCGCAAGCTGCCCTTTACTTCCCCATTGGGAGTCTCGGATAACAATAAAGAAAACTTCAGCCCCGGAACTGTATTCATTAAATTCACCAGCCCTTCTGCGTCTTCTTTGGTAGTCCCGGTTGTTTCCATATCCTCGCGTGTAATCGCCGACATAGTTACCCCCGTTGTTTCGTCATACCGCATCCGTTGCAGCACAATCCCCCATAACTTCAGTCGCTCCACACTTTTTCCGACATACATTTTCTGCGCGATCATTGGCAAATTCGCTCCTTTTTGCATCAAATCCGCCGCAACCCGAAGAGTTTTCTCTGAAGTATTCACATGTTGGAAGGAGCCAGTATCAAAACAAATACCAGTCAATAGAGCTGTGGCAATTTCTATATTTATTGGCACATCCCAAATCTTTAACAAATCATACACCATCTCGGAAGTTGATGAAGTAGCCGGACCCAAGTAATGTAATCCCGGCGTCAATGTAGCAGTAGCATGGTGGTCAATTACGATCAAATTATCCGGCCACGTGATATTCAATTCATCATCCTCAAACCAACCCGTTCTTGTCCATGCCGCGCAATCCAATAACACGACCGTATCAAAATCTTGTGGTTCAAATCCGTCCTGAATTTTGAAATAGTATGGCAGGTACATAAAACTCTTTGGCATCTCACCGTCCGCCACCATTACTACCTCTAAACCAAAATGACGCGTTAATGCGTCATACAATCCCACCATACTCCCTAAAGCATCCCCATCGGGATTAATGTGAATCGTCAGCAGAATCTTCTTGGCTTTTGTGAGCGTCTCCCTGATTTGGTTGGTCAGATTGTCCATGACCACTAATCGTACCAAGGATATCCATAATCCGGAAAGACTTCTCTGGATCGGACAGTTTTAGCTCAATTTCGGGGAATCGGCGTAAATCTATCCGCTCTGCGAGCCACTTTTTCAGCTCTCCTATGTGTCGTCCAATCGCCGCAAAATCCCGTTCTGCCGCGTCTCTTTTCCACGGCGCAAAACTAATCCAGATTTCCACATGATGTAAATCTGGCGATACGAATACCTGTTCCACTAAAACCAATGTATCCATTCCCCAATCGCGGTTATGTTCCACAAAGAACTCCGCCGTCGCTGTGTGAATTACCGATGCCATTCTTTCTTTGCGTAAATTTTTGTCAGACATAAATGACTAAATTACAAATAACAAGCTCAAATATCAAACAAATCCCAAATTCCAATGTTCTAAATGTTTTTTGTCATCCTCGAACCGATAGCGATAGCGCATCGATATCGAGGACCCAGACAGAAACAAAAACATTTTTCTTTTTTCTTTCTAGATTCCCGTTTTCCTCCCAAGGCGGACAGGTCACGGGAATGACGACGGGGAGACTAGATCCTGAACTAAATTCAGGATGACAATAAATAGGTAAATTTTGTTATTTATACGATTCCTTGGCCGCGACCGCAGGCAGGCTGGGTGCGTCCTGCCCCAACGGGGCTCCTTCGGGGCTGACCTTACCAGAATGACTAGCTTTTTATTTTTGTCTTTGCCCCTAGATACTAGATACTGAATACTAGATACTAAATTGTGTTTCGGATTTCGGATTTAGGATTTGTTTGGTATTTCGTGCTTCGAATTTGTTTCGGATTTCGGATTTCGAATTTATCTCCCTAGATACTAGATACTGAATACTAGATACTAGATATTATGCCAACTTTGCCTTTTTGTAATCAACTTTCACAAATTCCGCTACATCATCCGGCATCACTTTGGCAGTCGTGGTAACCAAAAATCCAAAATCATTTCCCTGTGTCGCTTCACTTACTTCTTCTGTTAAATGTTTAATCAATTTTACCGTACCCGAGCCAATTTCTTCATCGCCACGCATAAATTTCACTACATTGCCAAGCCCAATTCTGCCCGACAATACTTTCATCCCAATAATCTTTTCATGCCGATCCTCGCGGAAAATCTTTAAGACAGTCGCCTTACCCGATTGGGTCTCAATTCGTTCTGGTTCAATTGATTCCAATAAAATCTTGGTCAAATCATCCGTCAAATTATAAATAATATCGTAGCCCAAGATCTGAATTTTATCTTTCTTCGCCATACTAGTGGCTGACGGACTAACATCCACTTTAAATCCCACCACGATCGCTTTCTCACCTTCCGCCGCCAGAATATCGGACTCGCTAATATTACCGATCCCCTCGCTAATAATCTTTATTTCTCCCTTGTCAGTCCGGATTTTTGATAATTGATTTTTAATTGCCTCTAACGAACCTTGCATATCCGCTTTTAACACCACTGCGATTTGTGATGCATGCGCCGCTCGGATCTGGGCTGTCAGTCTGGACAAATCCGAAGCACTGACGGAAATCTTGCGAGCCGTTGCTTGTTTTGATTTTTGCATCGCCAATTCCCGCGCTTGTTTTTCGCTTTCCACTACTTCAAAAAATTCTCCCACATTCGGCACAGCACTAAACCCCGTGACCCTGACAGGCATCGCCGGCTCGGCTTCTTTTACTCGCCGTCCCAAATAATCTTCCATTGATTTTACTTTGCCGGCTTGAGCTCCCACCACGAACGGATCACCAATTTTTAGCGTACCGTTTTGTACTAATAAAGTTCCCGTATAACCAACCTTGGGATCATGTTTAGTTTCGATCACAAAACCAGTCGCCGGCGCTTTTTTATCCGCAGTCAGTTCCTGTAGATCTACTGTCAATAACACCAAGTCCAACAGTTCATCCACACCTTCACCAGTTTTCGCCGATACTCCAATAATGACATCCTTACCGCCCCATTTCTCCGTTACGATATTATGGGTCGCCAACTCTTGTTCTACCCGCAAAATGTTCGCTTCTGGTCTGTCAATTTTAGTAATCGCAGTTACGATCGGCACATTCGCCGCTCGTGCCAATTCGATCGCCTCGATCGTTTGCGGTTTTATTCCTTCATCTGCCGCCACTACCAAAATCACCACATCCGTTACCTTCGCACCCTGCGCTCTAATCGCCGAAAACGCCTCATGCCCCGGTGTGTCCAAAAAAGTAATCTTGTGACCTTTGTATTCTGCCTGATAAGCCCCAATATGCTGGGTAATACCACCAGATTCCCTTTCAGTAATCTTGGTCTTCCGAATGTAATCCAACAGCGAAGTTTTACCGTGATCAACATGCCCCATGACTGTTACGACCGGCGGTCTTTGATCTCCACCTTCCACTCGCTTTACCACTCGTTCTTTTTCGCGTTTTGCCTCGCTCTCCGCGCTCTGTTCCACGCTGTAACCTAAATCATCCGCCACGATCGCCGCAGTTTCAAAATCGATATTGTCGTTAATCGTCGCCAGTACCCCATTGGCTAACAGTTGCTTAATGACTACCGTTACCGGCACACCAAATGATTGGGCCAATTCATTGACCGTCATCAATCCCGGCAAGACTATTTTCTTTTCTTCATTCATAACATTTTCGAATGTCATCCTCGAGCCGACAGTATTAGCGAGTCGACATCGGGGATCCAGACAGAAACAAAAACATTTTTCTTTTCTGGATTCCCGCCTTCGCGGGAATGACGGATAAAAAATCATTAAAATGACTGCCAAAACCCATCTTCAGCAACCATACATCTTCATCCTACCCCGAAATTAATCTCGGGGCTAATTATTGCTTTTCCATTGCCAAAATAATTTTATCGGCGGTTGCTTTACCGATCGCCGGCAATGCTATCAGTTCTTCTTTGGTCTTACCTTGCAAATCAGCTCGTTTAGTAATCCCTGCTGTATTTAATTTTTTGATCATCGCTGGAGTTAGCCCCAAAGCCACCAAATCGCTTGTTCCATCGTCATTAGCTACAACTAATCCTTCGGTTTTCTCAACTACCGCTGGCTTCTGCATGGCTTTCAAACTCAACCCCAATCGGTGGCTCTCTGCCCCCAAATCGATCACTTTCAGCTTCAGCTTGTCGTCCACCTTCACGACCGCACTCGGATCCACCACGTGTTCATGTGACAGCTCGGAGATATGGATCAAGCCATCAACCTTGCCATCAATTGATACAAACACACCAAATGGCATGATCTGTGTTACTCTCCCCGTCACCTCCTGCCCGATCTGAAAGTTCTTGATCGTTGTCAGCCATGGGTCGGCTTCCAACCGTTTCATTGACAAAGAAATCTTGTCTGCATCAATCGCGATCACTTGCACCCTAACCTTGTCGCCCACCTGCGCAAAGTTGCTCGGATGATCAACTTTACCCCAACTAATTTCAGAAATGTGTACCAACCCTTCCAGTTGACCAAGCGACACAAAAATCCCGAAATCAACTACGCCAGAGACAGAACCTTCCAACACATCATTAACTTTGATGTCGGAAACTAATTCATCAAATTCACCCTTCCGCGCGATTTTCTCCGAGAAAATTAATTTGCTGGTGCTCTTGTCCAAATCCAAAACTTTCACTTGCATCATCTCGCCTTCAAATTTGGCTAATCGATTTAGAATCTCGTCCTTATCGTTACCGACTCTGGGATAATGTTCTGGCGCCAATTGTGAAACCGGCAGGAAACCTCGCAAACCATCCGCTTCGACAATTAAACCACCACGATTTGCTTCCACCACCTTCACGTCGAAGACTTCGTCCTTGCCCCTGCGCTCTTCCAAAGCCGTCCACCCTTGATTTTCCAGCGCATCACGCAAACTCAAAATCATGAAGCCTTCGTCATTCTCCGGCATCAACACCGAAGCTGTTACCCGATCACCGGCCTTGTAATCCGGCGCCGAGATCCCTTCTTCGGCTAATTCTTTATTGCTGATAATACCAATAAACCGACCATCATCAATATCGATCCAAATCCGATTTTTGGTTACTGCTGTTACTTCACCTGCCACCAAATCACCGGATTGATAAATCTTCAAATCCCCCGCACTACTGTCGAGGTATTTAGCGAAGGCTGTCTTTGCGCCTTTGGGGGAAACCCCATCGGAGACTTTCGTCTTGGCCATCTTTATCTATTAGTTAATTAATATAGCTCCTGATACTTTGCCACTATAAAGGAGGAGGTCGTCCCAGTCAAGCTTATGGACAGTCAAAGACTAGTGGATTAGTGACTCTAACAGCCCAGTCGTCATTCTGGGGAGTTCTGCTGGGCAACAGAACGACACCAGAATCGTATATTAAGATTCTAGATGCGCCCTCTCTCCTCTGTCCCAATGGGACTCCTTAGAGGCCGGGCTTGCTGCCCGCCCATCGGCAAGCAAACTAAGAATGACGGAGTAGGAAAGATTTTTAAAAAACCTACGCCTACAGCCCACGGTTCCAATATTGACAAGAATTGTTTGTTGTGCTAACTTACAAGCACTTGGGGAAATCAACGTCCACCTCAAGTCTCTAGGGTCGGAGTGTGACCTATTCCGTATCTACTATTTGTTTATTGCCTGCGTGGCTATGGTCCTGCGGGAGACGGCCGCAGTACTGTGCTCTTCCCAAGGAAGAAATCAGCAATAACCGCGGTATTCGCTGCTCGGGAACAGGCGACCACCTTAGTTGCACCTGTAAACAGATTCCCCGTCTACCTCCGGATTTATCCGGAGGTTTTTATTTCCTTTTGCAAGAGAAAAACGGGCAAAATGGACTCCACTCAAGAATGTTCTTGCCCCTATTCATAGGAGAAAAACCAATAAACTGGCTCTGGACGCCCAAAAAAGTGTTGACAACCAGAATACTCTGTAATACACTAAAGCCAATATGCCCTGGTCGTTCATTCGACCAAAACTATAGGGCGTAGGGAGCAAGGTATGAATGTTTTATCGCAGAATTCCCCTCACCTTAACATTGTGAACAACACCGAACGGAACGCCGGCAACGGCGACGCGAGCGACGGCAGCAGGACCAGGTCCTGAACGGCCGCGGCCCGGTGCGGGTTGACGAGAACTAGCAGCGCGGAGTGCCAAACAGGCAAAGCTCCTCGGTGACACCCTGCAACCCGCAAACAACCAAGCAGCAACCAAGAGGAGGCTAGATGTATAATCCACCGGACTAGTTAATAACTCCCCAACCTGTATAAATAACGACGTGGTTGTGGGAGTGGTGAGACATAAGCGCAGGGGCACCAAGGCCTTTGAGCCTGACGCCCACCAGGAGACTGGAAAAAATGCGCAGTAACAACCAGCGGCAACACAGTCAGCTACTGTGTACTCGACCCCCGGCCTGTAATGGGTGCGGGGGACAATAGGGAGAACTCTTCCTTCGACGCTAGTGAGGAATACTGCCGAGGCCATTGGCAACTCGGTAACATCGAATTTCCTCCAGCCTCCCGAAGGGAGAACGAACCCCGAAAAACACAACCTAAACAGCAACATTGTTTGAACCTTGTGGACCAACGACGAATAGTCTAAGCAGGGCGCCCCTCTGGGCGCCCTTTTTCGTATCCAAATTCTAAACTTCTCTTTATTTTTTATCCAAATACCGACGGAGATACTTTTCCTTCTCTTGTCCGGTAATTTTGCTTGCCCGCTTCTTCGGAAAATCTACCCGCGCGAACTTAATGATCAAACCCGCTTGTACTAACGCATAAATGATTATCAGCACCGGCCAAAACCTCCACGACAAATACCTAATTCCCTCATATCGGAAAAACAGCCAAACCAGCATTAACCAACCAAACACATTTGCTGCAGCCACCGACTTCAGAATCACTTGTCTTTGCAAAAATGCTAATTTCTTGGTTCGGTTTGGTACGATCATCACCGCCACGATCAACCCTACCAATAACCCCACGATCACCCAGTATCCCCAACCCCAAAATGTCATCGACAAATTGCTGTCGAAATAATAAGTCCAGTTAAAGATATTAGCGAAAGACATAGTAGTTTAACTTTTAAGATTAAATATTTTTCTCGTCATTCTCTGACTTACCTGCCCGACTAGGGACCAGAATCTTACCCCCAGTCGTCATTCTGGCTTGTCCAGAATCTTATCAATAACAATATATTCTTGTATCGTCATCCTCGCTTGCGTTAGCCCTCCGTAGCTCGTAGAGCGAAGGACGGGTCGAGGATCGTATAATCCTATCCGATTCCTTGGCCGCGACCGCAGACAGGCTGGAGTCGCTTTGCTCCCCAGAATGACGAGAACACTCCTCACTCCTCACTCTATTTCAATCTCCTTCTAACAAAACTATTCGAACTCTTTTTGGTCTGCAGCCTGGAAGTTGCCTTAGCCGTTGCTCGCTTAGCCAATTTCCGAGTCGTGAAACCAGATTTCTTCGAGGTTGATTTAACAATTGGCTTTTTCGATAACACCTTTTTCTTAAATACTGGCACAGGCTTCTTGACCACTCCTGACCGTTTGCTTACTCGACTAGGAACCATCTTTTTAATAACCGCCCGCTTGGCAACTGGTTTAATGACTTTCTTCTTAGCAACTGGCTTAATTTTTTTAGCTGCAGGTTTTACTATCGCTGTTTTAGTCGCTACCACTCTTGCCGGCTTTACTTTTTTAACCTTAGTCGCAGTTGGCTTCGCTTTTATTACTTTCTCCGAGACACCTTTTGAATTGTCAGATACTCGCCCTGCATAGTTCTGCTTTTTTGCAGAACGAAGCATGGGTTCTTCGCCCTCTTCCTCAATTATTTCCTCACCAGAGTCTTCCATATCTTCCACCTCCGCTTCATGAACCTCGGGCTTGGGTAATTTTGCCAATTCTGCTTCAGTTAATTCTTCATTTGGATTAGTTAGTTTACCATCCGCCTCTTCCATAAACAGTACCGTAAATGACGCCACATGGTCGCTAGCATTCTTCATTCGCATCAATCGGACACCTTGAGTTGCCCGACCTAGCGTTGGCACGGTTTTCAATGGCAAGCGAATGATCTGACCTTCGGTCGAAGTTATGATCACATCCGCCACCAAAGTTCTCTCCACCAGTTTCGCCCCAATCACCTTCCCAGTCTTGGCTGTTACTTGCATGGTTTTTATCCCCACACCACCACGATGTTGTAAAGTGTATTGCGACAACAGAGTCTGTTTACCCAAACCATTCGCCGACACCACGAACAATGCCGCCGGAATCCCCTTGCGGGCCACATCCGCCCCGATCACTTCATCATCTTTCCGCAGTTTAATCGCTCGCACCCCACGAGTTGATCGTCCCAGCGGCCTCGCATCGCTCTCCTTGAATTTTATCGACTGACCATCTTTGGTGATGATCATCACTTCGTCATCTTTTTGGCTCTTGCGCACCCATTTCAATTCATCTCCCTCATCCAATTTGATCGCAATTAAGCCATTACTACGAATGTTGGCATAAGCCGCGGTCGCTGTCTTTTTGATCACCCCTTGTTTGGTGATCATCACAAAATCACCCGACCAAGCCTTCTCTGGCATCGCCAGTAAAGCCGTTACTTTTTCCTCGGGCGCTAGCTGGATCACATTAACTGCCGCTGTCCCACGAGCAATTCTGGACGCCTGTGGAATTTCAAATACCTTCTGGCGGAAAACCCGACCCCGATTAGTGAAGAACAAAATATCATCATGGTTTTTCGCTACCTGAATCGTCGAGATCTGGTCTTCTTCTTTGGTCGTCATCCCGATCACGCCCTTACCACCACGACGTTGTGTCCGATATTCATTAATTGACTGACGTTTAATGTAATTGCCAACCGACATTGTCACCACAACTTCCTCGTTCGGGATCAAATCCATGTCCGTAAAATCACCTACTGTCTTGCCGCTCATCTGTGTCCGACGCTTATCACCATACCGATTTTTGATCTCCTGACACTCGGTTCTGATCAAGCCATCAATTTTTTTAGGATCTTTTAAAATTGCTTTCAATTCTGCGATCAACTTCTGCTTTTCAAGATATTCATCCTCAACTTTCTTCCGCTCCAGACCAGCCAAAGCCGACAACCGCATTTCCAAAATTGCCGAAGCCTGCAGTTCGGATAATTTGAACTTTTTTATCAAATTAGCATGCGCTTCTTCTTTGGTCGCCGATTTCTTGATCGTCGAAATGACCGCATCAAGATTATCTAAAGCGATCTTGAGCCCCTCCAAAATATGCGCCCGCTCTTCCGCTTTCTTTAATTCAAATTGAGTTCGACGAGTGATCACCACTCGTCGATGGTTCAAAAACTGTAACAATGCTTCCGCTAAATTAAATACTCTCGGCTGGATACCGTTCTCCAACGCCAGCAAATTCATATGAAAAGTCGACTGCAACGGCGTCAGCTTAAATAATTGGTTTAGGATCTTTTTTGGATAAGCGTCTTTTTTCAGATCTACTACTACCCGAATTCCGTCCCGATCCGATTCATCCCGCAGATCGGCCACCCCGATCAATTTTTTCTCTTTCACCAAATCGGCAATTCTCGTTACCATTTCGGCCTTGTTCACCTGGAATGGCAACTCCGAAATGACGATCCGATGAGCATTTCCGTCTTCTTCGATCTCTGCCACCCCTCGCGTTACCACCTTGCCCTTACCAGTCGCATAAGCTTCCCGAATGTCTTTGGAATTAAAAATGATCCCGCCCGTCGGAAAGTCCGGCCCCGGGATAAACTCCATTAATTTATCAACATCTGCGTCTGGAAAATCGATCAGATACATAATGGCATCCAACATTTCGCCCAAATTATGTGGCGGGATCGACGTCGCCATACCCACCGCGATCCCCATTGTGCCGTTTAGTAATAGTTGGGGAATTTTGGTCGGCAACACATCCGGCTCTTTTTTGGTGTTGGAATAGTTATCATGAAAATCGACTGTATCTTTATCCAAATCCGCCAACACCTCTTCGGCGATGGCTGTCATTTTGGCTTCGGTATATCGCATAGCAGCCGGACTGTCACCATCGATCGAACCAAAGTTTCCCTGACCATCAACTAATGGATACCGCATACTCCACGGTTGAGCTAACCGCACCAACGTGTCATAGACCGCCATATCACCATGGGGGTGATAGAACGCGATTACACCACCAACCACCTCCGCGCTTTTGCGATATTTGACATTGTGTCGTAACCCCGATTCCCCCATCGAAAACAAAATCCGCCGGTGAACCGGCTTCATGCCATCCCGCACATCAGGAAGCGCTCGCGCCACGATCACACTCATTGCGTAATCCAAATAGGATTGCCGCATTTCGGTGTTGATCGATCGGAGATTTACCTTCCCAATATTTTTGTCTTCATCCATAAGAAATTATCCTTCCTCAATTCCAAGTGCTTACCTGCAGACCAGCAAAGCCTCCCAACAGGTTGGCTAATACCCATATTTTAGGCCTTCTTCTGCCATCTGTCTATCAGCCAGCTATCCGTCTGTTTCAGCACCACGAACTCCCAAGTTTCGGTCAGAGTCTGCTTGTCCGGCGTCTTTTTCTCCAGTTGACCGGCGATCGTTACTTTTGCGACACCGTCATCCACCACCGACGCAGTAATTCTAAAATTCGTGATCTGTACTGAATCTTCCACGATCCCTGGCGAAAACTCTGCCTTAGCCGCTTTGGTCAATTTGGCTGACATCCCAGTCGCATCGCCGTCTTGCCACGCCTGAACAAATTGGTTCACTGCCTGTTCGGCCGCTTGTTGAGCCGCTTTTTGTTGTTCTGTTTGCGTCCCACCATCATCGATCTTCTTTTGCAACAGAGCGTTAACATCACTCGCTGTATCAAAAATATCTCGCGGCAATTTGGCTTGGATCATCCCGCCGCCCACCAACAACAACTCATCATAAGACTGTTCCATTTTGGCTGTCGTCGATTTTAACGTATCTAGTTCTTTAATCTCGCTGATCTCCGCAACTCGCCCCAGAATGCGTCTGAATTCCGCCAACATCACGCTGTAATCATCCAAAAAGATGCTCAATTTACTAGCGACTGTACTCGCTTTAATACTTAATCCCACCTGCGCCCGAACATCATATAAACCGTCTCGGACAGTCTGATTTGCCACATTCACCACTTTGATCAGCGCCGTATCACCCGTGTCACCCAGTTGGTCAAAGCTATCCACCGACTGTAATTTGTTAACTACTGCGGTAGTGTCGCTCACCACCTCCGACCAAGTTGTTTTTAGCGCTTTTTCACCAGCCGCTCCTTGGCTTTGGAAACTATAGTAGTAATACGATGCTAGTCCGCCGATTAACACCACCAAAACTGACCCAAATACCGTCAACAACAGCCCCGGCGCTTTGGGACGTGGTCGCACTTTCATTGCTTTTGCCTCCGCCTCGATCTCTTCGGTTTCAGCATCGGTAATTTCTTCCTCAAATTTCATTGACTTGGCTGATTTAAATCAGCCTAATCATATCTGAAAAACCGTCTCTTTTCAAGCACCAACTCGACCCTCTACCGATCGAGCGCCAGCCTGATAAATTCCTCTACCTGCCGATATGCCGCCGGAGACATTCCACCAATATCAGCGTGGTCTTTCATCACCCGTAAAATCTTACCGCGAGGGAAAATATCTTTAAAATCCAACTCATTAGTCTGCCTAATAAATTTATCTCTCACATCATCTCTAACATTTAGTAACAGCGCTGGCGGTTCCAACAATCTTTTTTTCACCAACCAATCGCGTTGCAACACATCTCCCGCCATCCACAACGCATTCAGAGTTTGGCGAAAAGTGTTGTCTCGAGCGTAAATCGTCATCCACTGTACTGGCCATCGCCAGATCCAGCGCATAATTCTTACCATCCAGATAAACACTCGCCTCGCATATTGATCTACCGTCGAGCCAAAATCTAGTTGAAATTGAGAAATCGGAGTTAGATTCTCTGGCTCAAACGGACTGGATAATGCCACCAAACACTTCACTCCCATATTCAATCGCCGCTTGCGCCAATATCGTAACAACAAATATGCCAACGTTCCTCCAAATGACACCCCAACCAACACCACCCGCTTGTAATACAGCTGTTTAATCGTCGTTGTGATCCGTTCGTAAAATTTAAAAATATCGAACTTATCTTCTGGATAATGAAACGCAAACACATCCCCAAATTTGGCGAACATTTCTATTTCCTTATCCAAATCCTCATAAGTCGGGATCAGCCCTGGGAAAATCAATATCGCCGTCCCTGCGCGACGCTTACTTTTTTTCCGAATCAAGCTCAAACAATCAAATTCCTCTGCCATTAAATTTATTTTAACTAACCTCGGCTAACTCACCACGCCTTTTTCATCCACCATTCTCACTTCTGTCTCCAAAGTAACTTTGCTGTCGCGCTTTACTTGGGCTTGAACCATCCGCGCTAGTTGTTTTATGTCTTTCGCAGTCGCACCACCAGTATTGATAATAAAATTCGGATGCTTAGTTGAGATCTGCGCTCCACCGGTTTTCTTTCCCCGCCATCCCGCCGCATCAATTAGCTTCCAGACTGCTATTCCCGACGGATTTTTAAAAAAACTCCCGGCCGATGGCTGATGCGGGTGCTTGTGCCACCGCTCCATCCGCTCGGCTTCGATCGCCTTTAACACCACCGATTTTTTCACCGGGCTCACTTTCATTTTCACTTCCGTTACTATCCAATTTGGTTTTGCTTTGCATAAAGAATTCCGATATGAAAATTTCAATTGCTTTGGCAATAATACTTTCTCTTTGCCGGTTTTCATATCAAAAACCATTGCCGAAATTACATATTCACCGATCCCCTTGCCGTAACATCCGGCATTCCCAACTACTCCACCGCCCACACTCCCCGGGATATTCGCCAAAAAATCTATTCCTCCCAAATTTTTATTTGCCAAATCCCGCACTAACTTTTGCAACCGACATCCAGCATCCACCACCACTTGACGTTTATCGACTTTAATTTGGTCTGCCAAATTATGTACTATCACCCCCCGAAATCCCTGATCAGAAAACACCAAATTGCTTCCACCAGCGATCACAAAATAATTTAATTTTAGTTTCCGAATTACTTTCAACACTTCAATTAATTGCGCCTTCGTTTTTGCCTCGACTACCACATCCGCCACCCCACCTACTTTCATGGTGGTCAATCTCTTGATCGGGAAATTTCTTCTCGTTTTTCCCGAGAAGCTCTGCGTCAGCTCCAAATATGCTTTATTCGTGCGCATACACTCGCATCAGTAGTACCAATACCCCCAAACCAACCAACATCGCCAAGATCTGCCCCCACCGTTCATTCGTTTTACTATGAGCCCGAATTTCACCCATCAAATCCACCAAAGCGATATACATCAGTCCACCCGCCCCCACCGCTACAAAATACGGCACTAATCTCTCTACTCCGCTTAAGAAAAAGTAACCGAATAAACCGCCGACCATTGCCGTCAATGCCGACACCAAGTTCCATCCCAACGCCTGCGCTGGTTTGAACCCGCTATGAACCAAGACCGCATAATCACCCAGCTCCTGTGGCACTTCGTGAATAATGACCGCCAAAGTTGTTGTCATACCCAAAATCGGACTTACCATAAACGCCGAGGCGATTAACACCCCATCCAAAAAATTATGCATCCCATCCACCAGCAATATCGAATAACCAGTTACTTTTTTTGGTTTACAATCATCACAATCGTGTCGATGTTCATGATGTAAATGTAATACTTGTTCAAACAACAAGAACACCAACAAACCACCCAAAATATAGGCTGACGCCACTTCCCCTAACATTGCAAAGCTCTCCGGTACTAAATCAAAAAAACTGACCGCCAGCAACGCACCGGTCGCAAACCCCACCATCAGTGGCAACCATCGCTCCACTCGCTTTTTTTGCCACAGCAAATACACCGCTCCAACCAGCGAGACTAACCCTACCACCACCAAGCTCACCAAAATCCAACCCAAAATTGCCATAACCTAATTATGACACAACCAGTCAAGCGACCTTATTATTTCGTCACCTCCCGTTTTTTGTCATTGCGAGAAAGCCGTTCGGACTCGGCTGACGAAGCAATCTCATCTCACCTATCTTGCCCGATATAGCCTTACCGCCGCAATCAACGCCAGCGTAAAAACCACTGCCCCCACCAAACAAGTGGTAAATTGGGGAATCCCAAAGTAACCAGCGCTACAACCCAAATCACAAGCTTCGCTAGTATAAAGTTTGGCTAGTGTATAACTGTAATTACCCCAACCGAACATTGTCCCCGCCACCAACAACCAAATTAATCGGAACTGACTTACAGCATTATAATTCGCGCGCAATTTGGCTGTCCAAACCAATGCAATAATAAAAAATATCAATCCCCAAAAACATGGTGTAGCCAACGGATTAATTAATCCATCGGGAATTCTAAACTGTGTCCACGTCCCGCCCTGCGCCAAATACCGCTGTGCAATTAAGACCGTATTGTATCCCGCGAAAATTACCCCAAATGTCAGAATATAACTCTGCAAAATCAATAATTCCTTTTTCATATCTTGTAGAATAATTTAGCAATATATTCTTTCTGTTCGACATCTCCGGTCAACTTACAAACTAGCAACTACCCCCACATCTTCTAGTCAACATCACCGCAGATATTTTTAGACGAACAGTACTAAATTTCTCTACGGAGCATATCCCCAGTATAACAAAACGGCGAATCTTCGCCGTTTTGTTGTTATATAAGTTCAACTGAAGAAATAACTATTTCTTCTTCTTATTCTTCTTCTCCTTCTTCTTCTTTGGTGCCATGTCTTAAGTCCCCATAACTTATCTGGTATAACCCTTTAATTATTGGCTCTGTACCGTACAAGTCAAGAATCCATTTTGGGGACAACTTACCTAGATGGCACGATCACAAACCTCTCCGCCAGCGTAATAGCGTATCTTACAAATTCCAGCGTCTCCAGATATCGTTTTTGGTCTGCTGGCTGATGGATAGAAATATCAGGATCTTGACGCTCATTCCAGCAGTAATCGATCAGATCTGCCCAGTTATGGTCCAGATTCTCCTTCGCCCAAATCATACCCGTCAATTTGGAATCGATCGTACTAGTATGGAGGTCGTGCAACATCCGACAATAATTTAGCACCAGATAAGACTGATAGAACCGATTATTGATCTCGTCGGGATTGTTAAATATGACCCGCCCCCAACCCAACATGGTATTGCGGATCTCTCTCCTCAAATCGTTGGGATCAACTGGATTTGTGATACCACTAGCAGGTGGTCCAGCGATCGCAATGCCTTTGTTATACAGGGTCCACCGTGTTACTAACGTATTACAGTGATCATTTTTCTCAATAGTTTGGCTGCCATTATCGAAATACCACAGTTTTTCATTATCTTCATTCACTCCAGATTCAGTAAATGGAGACGACGATTGTTGTAATAATAGCAACGGGAAAAATGAATATTCCAAATGCTTCGCCCATTTCGTCTTCAGTTGATAAATATCGTCATGAATAGCTTGCACCTTTTTAACTTCACTTTCCGACAACTCGTTTTTCACAACCACAATAAAATCCACATCGCTAGTTTGATCAAAACCACCAGTCGCCAACGATCCTTGCAGATAGTAACCGACAAAATTATCGCCTAATCCAACCTGCAACATTTTTGCATGTTGAATAAAAAGTTCATCCAATTCGGGATAGTCCGTATATTTCTTTGATTCCATATAACTATGTGCTTCTGGCCGAGTGTCTCAAGCTGGAACTTTTGGAAAGACAAACCCAGACAGCTATATTTCAGCTAGTTTTGTGACACCATCCCAAGTCAACTAGCGCGGATAAATAATCCCTGCCCTTCCTTGCTGACCAGACGGAGTATAACACTTGTCGCACTCAAAGCACTTCCAGCCGTCACCCCATTCTTGAAGTCGTATCCTTTTACGCGAACCATCAAGACATTTCTGACAAAAAGGCACCGGATCGTCTTCTTTCCAATAAAGACCATCTTTCAAGTCAAAGTCTTGTGATGCTTCTAGTTGAAGCTTAATAATTTGGTTCTCTTCTTTTAGCGCGATATTCTCGTCCTTAAGAGCGACAATATACTCTCGTAGGCTTACGATTTTTTCTTGCAAATCAAGAGTAGCGGCTTTTTTCACTAACTCTGTCAATGACTCCAGAATTGATTTTACCTCTGTAAAATTCATCATGAATAATCTCCCATTATTTTAATTTTAGCCACTTATCAAAAACAGCTTCTCGAGCGGAACAACCTATCTCTCTTTGGCTGGGCAGACGGGTTGAGATTGCCACCCAAAGGAGATAATTTAGAGGTTCTGACAAGATCGGGAGAGGGACTGGTTTATTGTAGAACCTGAGGGCAAACAAGCCAACATTCTGCTATTTTTTCGGCTCAGGATTTGGCTTTTCAAGCTCACAGACCAGAGACACAATCTTGGGATATTTTAGGTCATCGTTAAACAGAACCCGATAGTAATGCTGTCTATGTAATTCTCTCTCCACTGAGTCAGTAATATAGGCAACATACTTTCCGAAATAGGTTGAGCTACCTGGGTTAAACAAGTTGAAAAATAGTTTATACTCTTTATTCCTCGAGCGCCCCGCTAACTGTTTACGGTAGACGTAAATATTATCTTCTTGCCCACTGGCGGGGTACATCTCAGATGAACCACCCTTAACTTTGCTCGTAGCCACCGCACTTTCACGGAATCCCCAATCTTTTTTCTTAAGAGATTGCTTGGCTGCAGATTTAGCGGATTTATCTACGCTCTTCAGGATTGGGCTTGTTTTACCTTTATTCCAATGAATTTCCGTCCGAACACCAGTTTTGTATTTGACCGATAAATATTCTTTCCATAAATCTGGGTTCTCGATTGGTCGCCCTGAAGCATTGCGGTATCCAGCTTTTCTCCATGCCTCAGCTCTATTCTGGTTGTTGCTGACATATTCAGAATCGGTGAATATTAAAACTCTACCTATATCCACGCCAGCCAAATGCTCTCGAACCCATCTCATGGCTTTAATACAAGCCATCAGCTCCGCCCGACTGATATTGGTTTTATCAAATCCCTCGTTAAAGATCTCCTGATCCTCTGTCATCCAGGAATCAGGGTATTCCACCCAACCAGCAATACCGCCTACGCCACCAGGATTGTTATAGGCAGATCCATCAATGTAGATTTTTAGAGCGTGTGGGTCATAAATAGCCATAGCCCTACACTTTAGCTCAAAATACCACTCTTTGCGAATGGTCAGACAGGGAGATAGGCTTACTACAGCATCTAGACATTAGCTGAGACAATGGTGTTTCTATTTAATTCTTCTCTCTGCTTCGGCAAAATGTTTTTCTATTGTTTTTATATCAGAAATTATGTCAGTAATAACCTCATAATTAACCCATTCGTAAGGTTCACGAACTTGATACACGCCCCCACCAGATTTCTTTTGTTTTAGCCGCTCGGGAAATCTTTCTTTCTCGTTCAATCTGTCAGGATGTTTTTTATCCTTTCTTTCGGGGTCATAGGTTCCATAATAATATTTTTCAATAGTAGACCAAGTCGCATTACGTAAATCAAGTAGGATATTGTAATTGTTCTTATGTTTATTTTTTGCCTCTATAATAACCAGCTCGAACAATACTTTCAAATCATGACTTGCCCCATACTGACTGTGGATATTGATGTTCCCAAGTCCTTTCAACCACAGCTCAATTCCTTGTTTAAAATTAAAAATAATCGGCCAAATCAACTCATAATTAGAATGCCCTGAACGGAATCCTAATTTCCTAAAAATACTGCGGCTCGTATCATTAAGGTCAGAGTGTGACAAAAAATCACTACGCGGACATATCTCTTGTGCTGTATGCAATGCATTCGCAAGATAAGCTTGTGGCATAACTAGCCAATGATAACGTTTTCCTTTATTACTCTTTTGTAACCTGGGTAGTTTTGATGGCATAAATCATAGGGGGTATAATCGTCTTTCTTTGTCTGGGTTTTCATTCTCCAATATACCCATAATGTTTTAAATAATTTGCAATTGCATAGGGATCCGGGAAAGAATCTACCGACTTTCTATTTTGGACTACCGAAATCCAACACGACTTTTTTGCATCTTGATCGAACCAAGGATCCGCAGTCGCATACTGAAGATAGACCACCAACAGAACAACCTGATTAAGATTCTCTTCTTTCGCTCGCTTAAAGATTGGCTCTGTTTTCTTTTCCTCTTCTTCAATTTGTTTTACACCCTCTTCCGATAGAGCAAATTTTGAATTCAAAATAAATCTAGCCCAAGCTTTGGCATCAGCAACTTTTTCAATTTGTTCGAAAAAGCGTTGATACTCAACTGGTTTTCTTCGTAGTTCGTTTAAATACTCGTCTGTCTCTGTCCCAAAAAGTTTAGATAAAAATCCCATAACAATAAAATTTAATTTATCAACCCATTTTATTTGACTAGGCACACGGGTCGCTTGACTCATGCACCTTCTGGCTGGGGCGGCAGGGATCGGACCTGCGAATCACGGGACCAAAACCCGTTGCCTTACCACTTGGCTACGCCCCATCAATATCTAGATTATACCTTACTGCGACCAATAATTTAGCCCCACCTTGGTCATGGACAGCCATAGGGACAAGCTGTATCATAACGGCATCTCGGCAACTTGCCAATGGAGCATAGAATGAACCTTTTCACTAGTGTCACCCTGATTGATCTGGGCATCTGTACCGCAGTAGGGTTGGGCTTGTTCTGGACACATGATCCCAACGTATTATGGGCACTGCTCATAATTTTATGGGTTGGCGGCGAATGTACCCCCAGACCAACCCATGCCACCTGTCCCAAATGTAGTCATTTCTTCGCCTTGAAAGAGTCGAAGACAAAAGACTAAGACGATGAATAGTTGTCAAACAGGACCCAAACAAACCAGTAGAGGCGTCTAAATCACAATTTAGACGCTTTTTTATACCCCTTGACACTCCTTCCCTCTCTTAGTATCATTTAGACAGTTGACTAAATATCTAATTATATTACCCACCCGCTAATTCCTAGTCCCTAACCCCTAATTCCTAGTTATGAGTGCTGTTTCCAAAGCCTTTCAAGCCTTATCTGACCCAACCCGACGGGACATTCTTCAACTATTAAAAAAACACGATATGACACCCAGCGAATTGACCATCCACTTCCCTATCTCCGGTCCCTCCCTCTCTCACCATTTAAGTGTTTTAAAACAAGCCAACCTCATCACCGCTGAAAAACATGGCCAAAACATTCTCTACTCAATTAACACCACCGTCTTCTACGATATTATTAATGGCTTCATGGAAAGTTTTAAATGAAGCCCCTCCGACCTAATCGGAGGTCCAAACCGAAACAAGAAAATGACTAATTCATATGTATATATCACAACCACTCAAATTAACGGAACGCTCTATGTCGGAGCAACTGGAAACCTAAAGAATCGTGTCTATCATCATCGGCTAGAAAATCTAAACCATTTTACAAATAAACACAGGGTTGACCGATTAGTTTATTACGAGATACACCTCACGCCAGAAAGCGCATTTGCCCGAGAAAAACAACTCAAGAAATGGAACCGTAGCTGGAAAATAAAACTCATTGAAACAAAAAACCCAAGCTGGAAAGATTTATATCAAGATTTTTGTTAATGTTTGGATCCCCGATGTCGATGCTTCGCATCGGCTCGAGGACGAAAGGACTATCGATGCAAAAAATTCAGTTCACATTCAAGACCGAATGGCTGTCAGTACTATTAATCGTTGCCGTCGTTATTGCCGCCATTTGGGCATACCCCCTACTGCCCGACCAAGTGCCATCACACTGGGGTGTCAACGGACAAGTTGACGGCTGGACTACTCCATTAGGTCATGTCTTGATGTTCCCCGGCATGATGATCGGAATGTACCTGCTATTTCTGATCCTGCCCCACATCGAACCACGCCGTCAGCACTTCATTGAATCATGGGGATTTTATCAGATGATCCGTAACTTTATGATGGTGTTCTTCACTTTTATGTACGGATTAACTACTTACGCCGCTATTACAGCTAGTGAAGTCGCTGTTGGCAAGATTGTCCCCATTTCTATCGGCATCCTGTTCGTCTTCATCGGCAATTACTTAACTCAAGTAAAATCCAACTTCTTTATGGGCATCCGCACGCCTTGGACATTAGACAGCGAAGACAACTGGCAAAAAACCCACCGCTTGGGCGCTTATACCTTCGCCTTCGGCGGTGTGTTATTCTTGCTCTCACCATTACTGCCAACTCCATTTAATTTCTACATTCCGATGGTTGGTGTCGCTCTCGCTGGTGGGTTACCGATTCTGATGTCCTTCATCTGGTTTAAACAAGGTAATAAATAACCTCCACCGGCCGTCATTGCGAGCAATACAATGACGCCCGCCCGCAACGATTCGCCAGCCCGCAGTAGATACAGCGTTTCTGGCGGGCGTAGCGATTCGGGCAGGAAGCAATCTCTTACCAGATTACCGCGTCGTCCCTCATCAGTACTTCGGGACTCCTCGCAATGACATAAAATCACGAACTCCGATTATATAAATTAATAACGAAACACCATGGAACAATTTATCACCACTTACCCTTGGATAATCTGGCTCGCTATCATCTGGACGCTACCTTGGAAAGGTGTCGCTCTCTGGAAAGCCGCCCGCGTTGATCACCTTGGCTGGTTTATCGCCTTAATGGTCATCAACACTCTGGGATTGCTGGAAATCATCTACATCTTCGCCGTTAACCTCAAAGCCAAGAAATAAATTCATTTTAGGTTAACCCCGATGTCCTGTGTCTAGCCCCCCCGCAATGGGAGAAACAAATTAGACACAAGCCAACCGCCCCCACCCTACTCTACTAAGCCAAACTTTAAACTAAGCACGTTGAGTTATGCGGCCGCATAACTCAACGTGTTCGCTTATTCCAATTTTTCTTACCAAAACTACTGCCAAATAACCAAATTACAGTACCTTTTTGCCTTCTACAATATCAACATATCTGGCGATATCGTAAAGGTTGATTAGAAGTTCAATCTCCCGCTGACATGGGTATTGGTGTCGCCAGACACTATGCTGAATCTTCTTGAAACCCAACTGAACTAACTGACCGCGAAATACCTCCCTTGCCAACTTTTTTCGTTCTGGGATATCAAACATCACAAAGCGATACAACCCATCCCATGGATCTTGTCGGGGAATTTGTATTTCGTCAGCCCGATATTCCAACACTCTCTGTTTGCCAGCTTTGGTTAAATAAAGTTTGGTCTTGCCGTTTTGTTCACTCGTTGCTATCAACCCGTCATCTTCGAGCTGTTGAAGTTTTCGCTTAATCACCGCCGGCTCTACACTACGACGACGATACTGTTTCGCAAACGGCTTTAGTAACGCCGCTAAGCCAGGTGCTACTGCTATCAATACCAACACTCCGCCTGCCAATGCAATGCCGAGTAGAATATCTCTCGCCAAGTTTAGCCTTTCCGCTCTCTCCCCCATATACTCATTCTATCATTAGCACGTTGAGTTAAAGCGGCCGCATAACTCAACGTGTATTCAAAAACATCAATCCCCAAGACTTAATTTCGACTCATTTTGGGACCGCTTGAGGTATCCTCTACCGCAAAACCTAATCTACTAATTTGTGTGCGAAGCTGGTCTGCCTTTTTCCAATTCTTAGCCTGACGCGCTTTTTCCCGCTCTGCTACCAGTTTTTTCACCTCCACGGGAATCGTTAATGGCTTATCATCTTTCAGCCCCAGCCCCAACACTCTATCGAAATCCAGTAGGGTGGTCTGCTTATCAGCCAATGACTTTTTTGATTTCACTAACTCCCAAACTACCGCCATCGCCTTTGACATATTCAAATCATCATTCAGAGCCGACCCGAACCGTTTTTTGTATGTTGCGTCCACTTTCCCCTTGCCATTCTCCTGCTGTACAGCAGGACGGGAATCCATTTTTGTTTTTCCTGTCTGGATCCCCGATCGAGTCGGGGATGACGAGGAAGAGATGCTGAATACAGCTCGAAGTTTATTCAAGGAATTGCTAGCACCTTCCAATGCCTGCAACGAGAACACAAGGTTACTACGATAATGGCTACCAATCGCCAAGTAACGAAAAGCAATTGGATCAACTTCATTTTTTACTAAATCAGCCAGATTAATAACATTGCCTTTACTTTTTGACATCTTAATCATACCCATTTCTTCACCGCAAACTCCGCACTTGCCACAATAAACCAAAGTACCATCTGGTAGTCTCTTTCTAACTAGCTTTCTCTTGCTGATAGATGTTTCATGCCCCTTGCTACATACCATTTTATTGCTTACCCAGCCAATAAAACTCAATGGATCAATTACCATAAAGGCATTATGGAACCAATATTTTGCCAACGGCTTATTGTATGCCGCTTCGCTTTGCGCAATTTCATTATTGTGATGTGTCGCAATATGATCCTCTCCGCCAGTATGAATATCAAATGGTTGACCTAATTCTTTAGTAGAAATTGCCGAACATTCAATATGCCAGCCCGGATACCCCACCCCCCAAGGAGATTTCCACTCCTGTTGCCGTTTTTCTGTTCCAGAAAACTTCCACAGCGCAAAATCGGTCTGCCTCTTCTTTTCCTTGCTGTGCGCCACCCTCGCTCTGCTCGAAGACCCCCCAAAGCCTTGGCGAAGGGGGGCCAGCTTGCCGTATCCCTTAAATTTTGCGGTATCAAAATAAATCCCATCAGTAGTTTTGTATGTGTATCCCTTTTTCTCTAATTTTTTAATTAAAGCTATTTGTTCCTTGATGTACTTACTCGCCCATGCAAATTTCACCGGCATTTCAATATTCAACGCTTTCAAATCTTTCATAAACTGCTCGGCATAAAACTTGGTAATTTCCTTCGCGGTTTTGTGCTCTTTCTTTGCTTCTCGTTCTACCTTGTCTTCGCCCGTATCCGCATCAGACGTTAAATGCCCAACATCCGTAATATTCATTACCTGTTTCACTTTGTAGCCGTTGTATTCCAAAGTTCGGCGCAAAATATCTTCCGCCAAATATGCTCGTAGATTACCGATATGCGCATACTGATACACTGTTGGTCCGCAGGTGTACATCGAAACCTGGCCTTTCTTCAAAGGCCTAAATTCCTGCTTCTTCCGACCTAGTGTATTGAATAGCTTCATATTTTTTCTTTCTGGATTCCCGCCTTCGCGGGAATGACGAGAAGGGAACGACTTAATGTATTAAATAGTTTTAGTATTTTTCGCCTGGTCATCCTGAATTAATTTCAGGATCTAGATTCTGAAACAAGTTCAGAATGATAAATAATATGTATTAAGCTATTTTCCCCCTCTGGGTGTATTTACACCATTTTTAATCCAAAGATTCGTGGAAATATCAATCGCCCATCTACTATCAATGCGCCCAACAGTACCAACAACCCACCATAAATATTATGAGCGGTCAGACTCTCGTGTAAAAATATTACTGACAAAATTGCCACCTGAATGATCATCGTACTATCCAGAATAGATGCTTCCAACACCTTCAGCTTGTCCAAAACATTTCCCCAAATCAATCCACCAAAAGCAAAAATCAGTGCCACCACTACTAAACTAACTACCAGCCGAATATCCCAGTTAATTGCCGGCATCCCATCAGTTAATAAACCAATCGGCACCAATACCATCGCAGCCACCCCATTGCCAATCAGCATTAACGGCAGAGTCACGTTATCAGTATGAGCTTTAGCAATTATGCGACCAACCGAATTATTAAAGGCATATCCCACCTCTGCCAATATCAACAACGCTACCCCCAACAAAGTTCCGCCCAATACCTGATGGCCCAAGAAAATTACCAAGCCCGTCGCTACTAAAACCACTCCCAAATACTGTTCCAAGCGTGGTTTTTCTTTTACTAAAATACCCGACATCAACAAAGTAAACAGCACACTGGTGGCCGCAACCAAACCAGCCGTGGCACCGGTCACGTACTGCAAACCAATCATTACAAATAAAGTCGCACCGCCATAGCCAACCGCCCCCGCTAACACCATCAAATATTTGTCCCGCACCGAAATTTTAAAAGAATACTTCTCTCGCTCAAACCACATATAAATCAGCAGCACAACCAACACCACCAACTGCAATACTGCCGCAAAGAAATATGGCGGGATCTCTTCCAATCCCATCTTCAAAATAATTTTTGAGGCCGACCAGATAAATACTACGAACAGCCCCTGCAGTAGAAATGGTAATTTAGATTTCATAGACAGAACTACTCCTTCACGATTTCTGTTCGTCATTCTGGCTTGCCTGCCCGCCTTGGGAGGGACCAGAATCTTATCGAATATCTATACGATTCTGGATGCGCTTCGCTTACCAGAATGACGGCTACCACAGGACTTCACTCTTCACTCTTCACTCTTCACTCTTCACTCTTCACTCTTCACTCTTCACTTCGTAGATCATCCCGAAGCCTTGTGCGAAGGGTGACTTCACTCTTCACTATTAACTTTTTCACCTGTCCCCATTATCTCACTCCTACCCTCTAATGCTCGCGTTAGGGTCAGCTCGTCAGCATATTCCAAATCTCCGCCCATCGGCAGTCCTCTTGCGATCCGCGACACCTTAATCGCCATTCCAGACAGCATTTTGATTACAAAAGTCGCCGTTGCTTCGCCTTCCACATTTGGATTGGTCGCAATAATTACCTCTTTGATCTCCGAGCTACTTGCTAATCGATCTCGCAAACTGGCGATCTGCAATTCATTGGGCCCGATCCCGTCTAATGGGCTAATTCGCCCACCTAGCACATGATACAAGCCGCCAAAACCAGCCCGCTCCAGCGCCATCACATCCAGCGGCTCTTCCACCACCGCCAACATCGACTGGTCACGCAGTTTATCTTCACAAATTTTACACGGGTTCTGATCGGCAATGTTGTGACATGTCTCACAGTACACAATGTCTTCTTTTAAATTCAAAAACGCCTCACCTAAACTCTTGTGATCAACATTAGCATTTCTTAACAAATAGAAAGCCAACCGAGAAGCCGTCTTCGGACCGATCCCTGGTAATTGGCTTAACTCGTTAATTAATCGCTCAATCGATTTTGGTAAAGTCTGCATCTGTATTTAGGTAAAGCGCCGCAGGCGCTTCCAAAATTATTCACCATTAACTATTAACTTTTCACTCCCTTAGATATTCAGTCCTAAATCCCCCGCTACACTCTTCATCTTCTGCGCCGAAGCCTGTTGAGCCTTAGTAATTGCCGCGTTGGCCGCTTGTCTCACAAATCGCTCAACCGCCGCCTTTTCAGTCGGTGCCAACAAATCCTCCGCAATTTCAACTGACTGTACCTTTTGTTCTCCATCTACTATCACTTTTACCTTGCCACCCAGTTCGATACCTTCAAACATCAACTCCTTCAATTCCTTTTGAATTGCTCGAGCCTTACTCTGTAACTGCCACATTCTTTTTGCTTTATCGAATACCATAGAAAATAAGTTAAAAGTTAACAGTTAAAAGTGAATAATTATGGTAAAAATCAAATTCCTCAATTGTTAACTGTTCACTGTTCACTATTCACTGTTCACTAAGAGTTATCTTATTAATCACGATTGGTGTCTTCGGACGGCTAACCTCTCCTTGACCGTTATCTTCTACTGGCATTGCGGCAATCTTGTCCACCACATCCATTCCCTCCACTACCTTTCCAAAGATGACATAACTTTTTGGCAAATCTGTGGCATCCTGATGCACGATAAAGAACTGACTACCGTTGGTATTCGCCCCTGAATTTGCCATTGCTACCGTTCCACGGCTATATTCACCAACTATTTTTTCATCATCAAACTGATATCCCGGTCCGCCAGTTCCGTCATCACTCGGATCATCGTCTTTAGAATTCGGATCGCCAGTCTGGATCATGAAATCTTTAATTACCCGATGAAACTTAATGCCGTCATAAAAATTCCTCTTCGCCAGCAACACGAAACTGGCCGCTGTCTTAGGAGTATTATCTGTATCTAACTCGATCTTGATATTACCCTGACTGGTTTCTAGTGTCGCGAATTTATTCTGGGCCAATTCCTCTTTTGTAATTTCTCCGAACGGACCCTTCACTTTTCCCGCCAAACCGTTCCAATCAACCTGTTGAAACCCCCAAATTCCGGCCCAAACCAACGCTCCCAATACGGCTAACCCGCCAAAACCCAAACCAATTCGTAACATCCATTTTCGCCATGGCGCCCATTCCAAACTCGCCCGCGCCCGCAACTCTTGCCGGATATTTTTTTCTTCAGCTAATTTTCGTGCTTTTCTTTCGCGTGATCTTCTAGACATTTTTTCTCCTTGTTAACAGCAAAACCGGCTCGTTTCACCAGCCCCCACCCGATTTGTTAGATTACTTATTATTCATCGACGACAACATCCCCCAATCAGCCGAAATGTTCGTCTGCCAGAAAATAATTTTCGGACCAGCCCAGTTGATAAACACGATCGAAACCAAAATCACGATCAACTGCCGCCAAAAGGAATTCGTAAAATTCTCTTGTCGTTTGGCTTCGGCTTTAAACGCTCGAACAAACTCATCGCTCACGATTTTCATCTTCCTCTCTCGTTAGCCAGCTAGTAGTTGGTATTTCTTCTCTAATGGCTATTGGGCTGGCTTAAATATACTTTTTATCAGATTTTGCCAGAATCCCAACGGCGGTGCTGGTGTCTGATCAACCTGTGGGGCACTCTCACTAGTCGAACCAATTATACCGGTTTTCACTAATTTCTGTAAAATCGCCTCTGTGGTGGTTTGAGCCTGCGGTAAGTCCTCGTATACTGGTACACTCGATAACGCATCGCTAATGTCCTTGAGCTCGGCAAAATTGTTTTTCTTTAGGGCTTTTGCTTGCTGTTCCGCCACAAAATCGTCAACTTTCACAAAATCTGCCTTCACCTCGGTCGGGGTACGCAAACTTAACGAAGGTACTTCATTCGTCCCGCCCGTCGTTGAATTGCCACCTATCGTTGAATTGCCGCTGTCTGGCCCCACCGTCGCCCCAGATGTAACCGTTAATGTTATGGTTACACTATCCTGTACCGCCGATACATCATCCCCCACTACTGTCACCACTAAGTTATAACTCGTCGTCGGTACCGTATCAGCCGTATAAATATTTAATTCCATTTCCCCCGGCAAATCGCCCAGTTGCGCCGGCATAAAGTTCGCCGTCATCCCTCCAACCAATCCCGAAACTTGAGCAGTTACCTTGCTGGCGTAATTATTACTTGGTGTTACGCCGATCCTAAATACTGCCGTGTTACCTGCTTTTATCGGTTGGCTCGATGGCGTGGCGGTTACCGAAAATCCTGCCGTCGATATTGTTCCGACCGTGTCATAAACACTCAAGCCACAAATTCCCCATGCATCCGATCCATTAAAACTCGAAAATACTAAATCAGCTGTACCAGTATCGATTTGGGCTGTTAATGTCATCACTTGCCAACTGTCCGCTATAGTTGTCGTACCAGTCGCCAACGATCCAACCCGCATTCGAGTCGACAATTTAGTATCAGCCGATCCAACCGTCGCCTTAAACGCATAAATACCTTGTTCTAACCCACTAATTCTAAAAATCGCACCCGTTGGCCCACTATTACTATCTCGTTTCATTAAATCTGATACTGTTTTATTGGAAAATTCATTAATTCCCGCCGTTACCCAACCAAATTTATAATTTCCCGAAGTTTGCGGATACATCGACAACCCGCCCTTCACCTGCACCATGTTAGGAGCTTTGTCTGATAACGACGCCCCACCAAAATCAAAACTAACCAACAAAGTAGTCGCTGTCGCCGCCCAAGTTACACCAACCAAGATTGCTAACCCTAAAACCGCGGCCAGTACCGCCCTGATATCCCACCGGAAAAATTCAACTAACCAATGGCGATTATTCACATTCCCATTATACCAGTCTTCGCTTCCTTAGTAGGAAGCTACGCCTGGCTGACGCCACTCTAATTTTCGCTAGAGCAACCAAGCCTGACTAATGTCACATAAAAAATAAAAGCGAAGACTGCCCTGCGTAGTCCTGCATAGCTGTTAAGCGACGCACGGACGAAGCATGGGCCCCATCCCCAGTTTCCCCTTCCTCCAAGAGTGTTTTACACCGGAGTTTCGATCAGAGCCTCTTCCGGCTCCTCCATCTGCCGTCGTTCCAAATCTCTAAACGTCATCCGACTAGCGTCAAAATAAAGTTCCACCTTACCGGTCGGTCCATTGCGATGTTTAGCAATAAAGATATCGGCGATATTCTTTCGGCTGGTATCTGGTTCGTAATATTCCTCTCGATATACGAACAACACCACATCTGCATCTTGTTCGATCGAACCAGACTCTCGCAAATCTGATAGTTGGGGAATTTTTCTTGGTCGTTGCTCGACCGCCCGAGACAACTGCGATACTGCGATCACTGGAATATTCAGTTCCTTAGCCAATGCCTTCAATGACCGAGAAATTTCCGAAATCTCCTGTACCCGCCCTTCATAACTACGCGAACCTTCCATCAACTGAATGTGATCAATGATCAACAGATCCAAGCCCTTCTCGGTTTTCAGCCGCCGCGCTTTGGTGCGGATTTCCATCACTGTCATAAATGCGGTGTCATCAATATAAATCGGCGCATCGGCTAATTTACCCATCGCCTCCGACAATTTTTCAAAATCATCCGGCGCGAGATTACCCGTCCGCAGTTTCCATGCATCAATCCCCGACTGGGTAGACAATAATCGATCGATCAACTGTTCTTTAGACATTTCCAGGCTAAAAATTCCGACTGCAAAATGTCCGTCCCGAGCCGCGTTTAGCGCCATATTCAAAGCCAGTGAAGTTTTACCCATGCTCGGACGAGCGGCAATGATCATCAAGTCAGATCCTTGTAGACCTGCCAGCATATTATCCAAATCCGAAAATCCGGTTGGCACACCGCGCAATTGTCCCCGATTTTCGTGCAAACTATCAATTCTTTCAAAAGTTTCGTTCAAGACATCTTTCACCATTGTGAAACTATTTTTCAAATGTTTCCGCGACACCGCAAACAATACCTGTTCGGACTTATCCAACGCATCATCTAACTTCATTTCAGAAGTCAGTGCCAATTCGCCAATCGTTGCCGACGCGCTGATCAATCGACGCAAAGTAGCTTTGTTCGCGATAATTTCGGCATACTGTCCGGCATGAGCTGTGCTTGGTGTACTGGCAGTCAGCGCCGCAATTTTAGTCGCCCCGCCCACCATCTCTAATTTTCCTAGATTAGATAACTTATCTGTTACTGTCACTAAATCAACCGGCTGTCGATCTTCGTATAATTCCAAAATCGCCGAATACACCAATCCGTTTCTCTCATCATAAAAGTCGGCTGGCCGGACGACATCCGCTACCCGCACAATAATATCTTTATCGAGCAACAAAGCGCCCAACAACGATTTTTCCGCATCCAAATTTTGTGGGGGTAGTGTCTGTGTCACAAATAGTTAAAAGTTAAAGGTGAATAGTAATAAGTTCTGGTATTCCGGTAAAACCGGAATTTCAATCGTTTTTTACTTTTATTTGATTATTGGTTATTGATTATTGGTTATTAGCCACTATTGGCTTAGATTGCTTCTCCGAACACTTCACTAATATTCCGAATATCGATTGGTTGTTCGGACATTGATTCTTCTACCACACATTTAATCTTACAAACATACCCAACCTCTTCGAACGCTTGGCGTAATAGTTGTAAACTAGCCGGTTGTTCCATTTTTTCTTTATGAAATTTCTGGCTAAATTTTATCACTACCACATCTTCCGACGGTTCCACCTGTACCCGACTCAACATCCCCGCCAAAGTCGGACTCAATAATCTTACCTGTTCCAATACCTTCGGCCAAATCTGTTGTAGCTCACTCAAGTTCAGCGTCGAAGGAGCGGCTAGTTGAGATTTTACCACGCCTGTTGGAGCCAAACTGGCTGGCGTCTGATTTGCCACTGTATCTCCTCCGTCCGTCGAAGAAACTCCTTTAGAGTCAGAAGATGTACCCCCGAGGGACCGAGGGGCTACCTTGTCATCTCTGTTCGAGGGACTACCTTGTCCCGCCAGTTTTACTACCGCGATCTCCAATGGCGTCTGTGGCACTACTGCCGATTTTATTTCTTGTCCTGCCCACATCAACTCCTGCATCATCACCACAATTTTTTGAACCGATAATTTATCTGCCAAACGCATTAATTGTTGAACCTGTTCTTTGGTAATTGGCAACTGCCCCTGATTACCCAACTTTGTTGCCAAAATCTGTCGCACTAATGCGATCCATGTCGCCGTTAGTCGATTTAGATCGTAGCCATTGTGATATAACTCATCCACTTTTGCTAAAATCTCTTTTGATCTATCGTCGACCAACCATTCTGTCATTTCGTATACCGTCTGCCAGTCCACCAACCCCAGCCATTCAGTCAATTTCGCTTGTGTAATTTCACCTTCCATAAAGGACGCTTGTTCCAACAGACCCATCGCATCCCGTAGACTTCCACCCGACTGTCGCGCAATAAATTCCAATCCATCCGACGAGATACTAATACTCTCTGATTTCGCCACCTCTGCCAGATGTTTCGCCGCCTCGTTCATCGGCACATATCGGAAATCAAACCGCTGACAGCGGGAAATTATCGTCGGCAACAATTTATCTGGATCGGTAGTCGCCAAGACAAAAATCGCATGAGCTGGCGGCTCCTCAAGCGTTTTTAGCAGCGCGTTACTAGCTTCTTTTGTCAGCTGGTGCGCTTCATCAATCACATAAATTTTATATTTGCCTTGGCTTGGCGCCAGCGCAATTTTGGAAATCAATTCCCGAATATTATCAATACTCCGATTTGATGCCGCATCAATCTCGATCAAATCCATCATTTGATTATTATCAAACGCGACACAATGCGTACATTTGCCACAAGGTTCACCATGCTCACTATTTAAACAATTTACGCTCCTTGCCAGTATCCGCGCTACTGATGTTTTGCCCGTTCCTTTTGGTCCGGTAAATAAATACGCATGGCCGATCTGCCCGCTGGCTAATTGATTCCCCAAAGTTACTTTAATATAGTCTTGCCCGACTACATCAAATAACGTCTTCGGCCGATATTTACGATAAAGCGCCTGCCTCATAACTTATTCACCTCCTCTAACCCCTCGGAGACCACCCCGTAGCTTTAGCGAAGGGTGGCCAAAAGCACCTCCAATCATACCATGTGGATGATTTAGGCTGGATGGCTATTTATAAAAAACCTTGTTTGGGATTCGTAAATCTATGTATTCCCGCGGAGTATTATCTCCCATTTCCCTCAATACTCGCACCAAGCTATTAAGTTGATCATCCGGTGGTCGAGTCGTGTCTAAAATAATCCGCCATTTCTGATTGGTGTACATCTCCACTTCAAATGTAGTTTCCGGGATCGTAATTCGCGAAATCGTAATGTTTGTTTTTCGCGGCAAATTCGCCACAAAACTAGTCACAAATTCAATAAAGTCCGGCGCTACCACTTTTTGATTAATACTCACCGGCACATTTTTTAAATCCTCCACCATGATCAATGGGGTGTTATCACTTGCCGTATCGTAAACTACCCCGTAGCGATTTACCAAAAACTTTTCTCCCGCCGTCTGCCACACGATCGAAGTCTGATGTTCTTTTATCACTACTGTTAATGTATTGTTAATTAAATTTTTGCGGAAACTTACTTCGCTAATTTGAGGGATCTTCGTCAGCAATCTGCGTTTAGCCATTCCCTCTGGCCAGCTCACGGCATTCGCCCCCTTAAAGCCCTTTGGGAATAACACTTCGGTAATCTGCTCTTCCACCGCTAAGTGGTTACCTGAAATTTTCAGTTCATCCAACCAAAAAAAACTGCTTCCAAACACCAAATACACCACTCCCATCAGCCCCGGGATCACTAACCAGCGATACCACTTCCCACCCCGTAATTGTCCGGCTCGCCACTTCCACCGCGTCGCCTGTGACGGAGTATTTTTTTGTAATTGTTTCCGAAACTCCATCCGGTGACGCACCGCCTCATTTTGAACTAAAGGCGCCACTCCACTAATTTTTGTGCGCCTGCTTCGTAGACTAATTCTCCCCCACTGTAATTTCACTTTGATTTTCTTAATTCTTCCAGCAATTCCCGACCCAATACATCCGCTTGACCGGCCCCCAAAGTGATTACCACATCACCTGATCGAATATTCTGCATCACAAAATCTTTTATCTCTGGGAAATCACCAACATATTGAGCATTGTGGCTGATCGCGTTAATCGCTGATACCAATTGTTCGCTATTAACCGATTTTTTATCGTCGTCCGTATCTCGCACCGCATAAATCGGCGCCACTATTACCATATCAGTATCTTTAAAACTCTCCGCGAAATCATTCATCAGCAATCGTGTTCGACTGTATTGATGGGGATGAAATACCACTATTAGTCGCCGGTTTTGGAAATACTGCCTTGCTCCCTCCAATAACGCCCGAATCTCCGTTGGATGATGAGCATAATCATCCATAAAGGTAATTCCTTTGGTCGTCCCCAAAATTTCAAATCGCCGCGCCGCGCCCTTAAATTCATCATGTAACGCATGTTCCACGGTCGCATCATCAATCCCCAATTCTCTGGCTACCGCCCACGCCAGCACCGCATTGTGTACATTATGTCGCCCCGGCACATGCAAATGAAGCCGCGAACCATTCATCGAAAAATATAAACTCCCCTCCACGAATTCCAAATTCTTCGCCTGGATCAGGTTATCTCCGCCAAAACCAGCCCAAACCACTCTCGGCGGTTTCGCCCGTCCCACCACCTCTCGAACATTAGCATCGTCACCATTGCCGATCACTACACCGTCTTTCGGCAGTAATTTTACAAAATCTACGAACGCCTGCTTAATATCTTCCATATCTTTGTAGTAATCCAAATGATCGGCTTCGATGTTCGTTAAGACAATAATTTTCGGCCGCAAATCCATAAAGCTTCGCCCATATTCGCAGGCTTCTACTACCAACGCCGAACCACTACCCATCATAAAATTAGACTTCATTGTTCTAACTTCAGCTCCGATCAATGCGGTTGGCTCTCGGCCCGCCGCCCGCAAAATAATCGCTATCATTGTGGTGGTAGTGGTTTTCCCATGAGTTCCGCTAATCGCAATCCCGATTTTTTCTTTCATCAATTCTCCGATCACTTCTAGTCGTCTCCGAGTTGGAATTCCCAATTTCTGCGCTTGTTGAATCTCCGGATTATTTTCCGGTATCGCCGCTGAATACAACACTTCATCAATGTCTTTTGTAATATGACTGGCATCGTGACCGACAAATACCGTAATCCCCTCGGTCTCTAAATCTGGCCGAGCCTCGAAATCAGTCATATCACTCCCCGCTACCCGATTTCCAGTCTTGCTTAACAAGCGAGCTACAGCCTGCATCCCGATCCCCCCGATCCCTACCAAAAAGTAGCTCTTGGGTTGTTTCACCTAGCCATTATACAAGAGAAACCCTCCCCACAAGCCAAACACCCCTTCTCCGCCATCGGAGGAGGGTCGTATTGAGTCAAACAAATTAGCGCAGGCGAAGGCGTTGTTTGATCCCGCCATCCCATCCACAGCATTGTGGCGAGATGGGGACCGGTCGCTTAAAGGCGACCGGCGGGAGAGTTCGCCGAGAGCGAAGAAAGCTAATTTGTTTAGACGAACAGACCCGACGACTGGCGGGACGCTTTGGTTACTTTGGCAAGACAAAGTAACCGCGGTACAAGGGTCGCGCAGACCATTGAAAAGAAAAAAGAAAATATTATAAGATTCTGGTCAAGCCAGAATGACGAGCTTAAAGATAGCCCTCGGTTCCTCGGGGACACAAAACACAAAACCACAAAAGAAAACTTATTTCACCAACTCTGCCACCACCACATATCTCTTCAAAGCCGTTCCTAATGGCCACGAGGTTTGCATGGTCAATAATTTTTGAGTCCGATCGCCCTGTGACAATACACTCATGTCTTTCGCCTCCACTACTTTTTTGTCCCGCACCACATAACTAAATTGCCGTCCCGCTGAATTAGTAATTAAAATCTCTGCTCCAACTTCGATCCTCGGCAAAGTCGCAAACACAGTTTTGTAATTACCGTCTTTAAACGCATAATCCGAAGAATGACCAAAATAATACGCATTGCCAAATTCTCCCGGCGCCGCTGTGTTTGGATAATGTACCACCCCCTGTTCTAAACCATGTTGTACTGTTACCTCATCCGTCGCTTCCACTTCCACCAACGGTACATTCAAGCCCAGACTCGAGATTACCAACCGGTTTGGCTGATCGATCACCGTCATATCAGTCGACGTTGTGTTTAACACATCGTACAACCACCAAGCCGAAACTTGTTTGGCAAAATAACTCCAATTTACCGCTACGATCGCTAATATCACTACCAAAGCGGTTTGCGCAACATCAATCCAAAATCGATTAATTAATTTCTTTGCCATGGGCAACCTCAATTATTAATTCCGCAATCGTTCTAGCTGCTTGTCGTGAATATTGTCCAAATCGAGAAATTTTCTCCGACAGGTTCTTCCTTTTATTATTATCCATCATCAACGCACTAATTGTATTCACTAGTCCCTCACCGTTCAACAACTCTGGTGCGATCATTACCGCCGCACCATCTTTCGCTAACGCCTCGGCATTTTTGCGTTGGTGATCGTTAGCCGAACCCAGCAAAGGTATCAGGATCGCTACTTTGCCTAATACCGCTAATTCAAATATAAACGAACCTGACCGCGACACTACCAAATCTGCTTGATGTAAACCAGCCAAGAAGATATTCCGATCAAACGCAAACGGCATATAGCTATTTTTTATCTCTGGGGCTAGATTTTCTTTAATCTGATTCGCCCGTTCCATGTCCAAATTCCCGGTTTGATGCACTACGTTATATTCTCGCAATAATTTATTCAATACTTCCCAAACCGTTACATTAATTGTCTGCGCCCCCTGCGAACCACCAGTTACCAAAATCATCGGCTTATCGTTATCAAATAATTTTTCTCCTCGCCAATTTAATAATTCTTCAACCATCGGTAAACCAGTATAGACAAATTTGTCAGCATATTTACCTAAATTAGACGCATTCTGCCAATAAGTTTGGATCGGCCATGCTACGGCTAATTTTTTAGCGGATTTTAACGCCATCCGGTTAGACAATCCCAAATGACTATCCGACTCATGTACGATCACCGGGATCTCCAACTTTTTTGCCGCTAACACTACCGGTAACGATACAAATCCACCCTTAGCAAACACCACCTGCGGTTTAAATTTGCCTAATATCCTGCCGGCCTCCCAAATCCCCATCCAAAACCGAACCACATCAGCCACGTTTTCGAAACTAAAATATCGCCGCAGTTTACCCGTCGAAATACTCCGGAAGTTAATTCCCGCCGATTCTACCAACTGCCGATCTTCAGCTCGTTTAGAGCCAATGTATAGCAACTCAACTTCTGGCAGTTTAGCTTTTAAGGCCTTTGCGACCGCCAGCGTTGGTAAGATGTGACCACCAGTCCCCCCACCCGCCAACAAGATTTTCATCTTTATGCGTGATTATCGTCTGTTTCGAAATATTAAGTAGAATGCCAGATGCCGCCAGAATCATCAATAGTGACGTGCCCCCCAAGCTGATAAATGGCAACGGAATACCAGTTAATGGGAATAGCCCCACTAACGCTCCCATGTTTAATACCGCCTGATAGCCGATCCAACACGTAATCCCCAGCGCTAGCATCCGCCCGAACATATCCGGCGCTCTTCTGGCAATTAGTAATCCCCGCCAAATCACGATCGCAAATCCAATAATTAAAGCGACGCAACCGATCATCCCTAGTTCCTCACCAATTATCGCAAAAATCGAATCTGACGCCGTTTCTGGTAAAAAATTATATTTCTGTCGACTCCGACCATAACCCAGCCCGAATAATCCTCCTGAACCAATTGCCAACAAAGCTTGATTAATATGATAACCTGCTCCCAACGGGTCCGAACTCGGGTTTAAGAAAGTTAAAAATCGGCTTAACCGATATGGTTCCAGTTTGATCAGCAAGAATATTCCGCCCAAACCAGTTCCCACCAGCGCCGCTAGCTGTCCCCAAGTCGCACCAGCTACCATGTACATCGTTCCTGCCGTCAACGCCAATGACATCGCCGTTCCCAAATCCGGCTGTTGCATAATCAACAAAAATGCCACCACTAATATCATCACAAACGGTAAAAAGGTCGCATAAAAATCAGTAATTTTGTGCCCCTTATTTTCAAACCAATACGCCAAATAAACAATAATCGCTAATTTGGCAAATTCACTCGCTTGGAATGTTTGACCAGCAATGGCGATCCACCGTCGCGCTCCGCCGGATTCTACTCCGATCCCTGGGATCAATACCAGCACTAATAAAATTCCGGCAATGATCAGTAGGGTAGTCGCCCATCGCTTCCAGAAATGATAGTCCAATTTTGAAAAAAACCACCACGCAACAACTCCGGCCAGCGCAAAGCCGCTTTGTCTAAAAAAGTAAAAATTATTCGAACCAGTCGCCTGATACGATTGCACCACTGATGCCGACGACACCATCACCAATCCGAACACTACCAAAATAATGGTGGTAATTGCTAAATAATAATCTTGTTTGTGGTAAGCCCTCATAAATGATAAAAAATCTAAATTCTAATCTCTAAATCCCAAACAAATTCCAAATCCTCCAGAAAATCCTAAACTCGAAATTCTAAATCCTAAACAAATTCTAAATTCTAAATTCTAATGCTTCAAACGTTTTCTCTGTCATTCCCGCTCTCTTCTTCGTCATTCCCGCGTAGGCGGGAATCCAGACAGAAACAGAAAAAAGTTTTTGTTTGTTTTGCTTTCTGGATCCTCCGGTCAAGCCGGAGGATGACGAGTTTTATTTTAATCATTGGTATTTCGTGCTTCGGATTTGTTTAGTATTTCGAATTTATTCACCCATCATCTTCAAAGATTATCAACTATTCTTTTAAATTGTTCACCTCTATCATAAGCATCTTTGAACATATCAAAACTGGCACAAGCGGGGGACAAAATTACTGCTCCACCATTTTTTACTTTCGCATAAGCTACTTTTACAGCCTCATCAAACTTCGCCACAATTTTCACCGGCGTAAACGGAGTATGTTTTTTAAATACTGCTTTAAATTTCTTCGCCGACTGGCCTATCAATGCCACAAATTTAACATCCGACTTAGCCACAATTTTTGCTAATTGCTTAATATCCCCACCCTTATACACTCCACCAACAATCAACGCTTTTGGCATATCAGCAAAAGCCAATACTGCCGCCGCAGCCGCCTCTGGCGTAGTCCCTAAGGAATCATTTATAAATACCGTTTTCCCGATCGTTCGCACAATTTCCAGTCGGTGATGTAATGGTTTAAACGCCTTTAACCTCTGCTCAATTCTTTTTATTGGCGCACCCGCCACGATCGCCGCTGCTATGGCTGGCAACACATTTTGGATGTTATGTTCACCCCGCAACTTGATCGCCGATACTGGTGCCACTACCTGTCGGCGACCAGTTTTTATATCCCGATAAATTATCTCGTCGTCAGTCAGATACACACCATGTCTCAAAATCTGTTTGGTCGATACCGGACAAATCTTCCCTTTGGTTTGTTGTAAAGCAATTCTGGTTGGTCCGAAATCCTTTGATGCCACCAAAATATCCGACTTTTTCTGGTATTTATAAATATTCTGCTTGGCAGCTAAATATTTCCCCATTGTCTTGTGCCGGTCCAAATGTTCTGGCACCACATTTAACAAAACCGCAATCTGTGGACTCCTGTTCAAATCTTCCAGTTGAAAACTGGATAATTCCAACACCACCACATCAATTTTTTTCAATTTTGCCAGCAGGGGAATGGGGGAGTGGCCAATATTACCCGCCAAGTAAATTCTTGCCTTATTATGAGTTCCCGAGCTCGCCGAGGAACTACCTTTAAGCAGATGGTAAATCAGACTGGTGGTGGTTGATTTCCCCTTCGTTCCTGTCACCCCCACTATCTTTGCCGGACAAAGTTCAAAAAATAGGCGAGTCGTACTGCTAATTTCCACACCCGTTCTCGTTGCTTTCTTAAATTCTTTTTGTTGCAAAGAAATCCCCGGACTTCTAAACACAATTTGAAAATCCGTCAAATTTTGAAGATAATCCCCGCCCAACCGAAAATCCGCACCTAGTTTTTTCGCTTCCAAATACCGCGCTCCTAGTGCCTGCCGGTTAGCCCCGTCCAACACCGTAACATTGGCTCCTTGTCTAATTAAAAATCTGACGAGCTCCATCCCCTCGCGCCCAAGTCCAATTACCGCTGTTTGCTTCCCTTGTAACCCCGAGCGAAGCCGCCTGCCCGTCGTAGCCTTGGCGTAGTCGGGAGGGGCAACCTTATTGCCCTGTAAACCATTTTTTACCATAGCCCTATTATACCCCGACCCGTCTCCGCAGATGATAAGTATCTCCATGCTTTAACAACCCGGTATACGAAGCCACCACCTCTTGTTTAGGATTTTTTGCCAGCTTCCGAATTGTTCTGCGTTTCGTGGTCGTCCGAATTTGTCGGTGATACGGAAAATGCACCCATCCCAAAAAATCTATCCCCGAAGCCATTGTGCTAATCGACACCTTATTTGGATGTAATTCTAGTTTTAAAACCACCTTCAAATAATTCTGAATTTCAAACAATATTTGTTCAAGCCACACCTTATTATCTGACAACACTACAAAATCGTCTGCATATCGAATGTAGTGTTTGATTTTGAGCTGATGTTTAACAAACTGGTCAAATTCATCCATATAAATGTTCACCAAAAGCTGCGATGTCAGATTACCCAACGGCAACCCTTTACCAACTCCCGTGCTAGTAAAACTTTCTACGATGTTCCGCAACAGCCAAATAATATTTTGGTCTGGAATATATTGAACCAAAATATCTATCAATATTTTGTGGTCAATCGACGCAAAAAATTTTCTAATGTCGCCCTTCAACACCCAAACCGTCCGAGTATGATTACAACTAACCTGTCTGGCAAAATGTCTCAATCGATCCAATGCTCGATGTGTTCCCTTGCCCCTACGACAAGAAAAAGAGTCTGCTATAAAAGTAGTGTCAAAAAACGGATATAGCATTCTGTATACCGCATGATGCAGCAATCTATCGCATACGCTAGCCTTGTGAATGTTTCTCGGTTTCGGATCAGAGATATTAAATGCTAGGTACTCCCCATGCCGATAAGTCCTATTGCGCAAATCTTCATGTAAACTCCGAACATTATCCGCCAATCGATACCCAAATAATTGCACATCTGGCTTCTTGGTCTTGCCTCTAAAAAACTCCCGCCATGCTGCCAGCAAATTTTCTGGCGAGATGATATCATCATAGCTATGGACGAATTGTTTTCGACTCATCCTTCTAAGGTTACCCCCCCCCCGAACCTCTGCAACCAAAATTGGTCGCTGTGGTTCTGAAATTGAAAGATAGCTACCGAATTTGGCAGGAGTATCTCGTTCACTTTCCCAGACAAAATCGCTACACCCTCGGCACCAGAATTGACGCTGTTTTTCTTTCTGCCATTGAGTATTGCTTTCTCGCCAGTTATGCGCCGAAGGATGCAAAACTTAGCCTACTTAGTAGAACCATCTCTCAAGTTGATTTGCTCAAGCTCTTGCTTCAACTGGCCTGGGAAATCCGCGCTCTTGATAACAAAAAATATGCCCATCTCGGCGAACATCTCACCGAAATCGGCAGAATGCTTGGCGGTTGGAAAAAGGGACTGTTATCAAAAACTCCCGTCTAAGATTTTAGCGGGAGAAACTTGTGAGTTGCAACAAGCACGCGGTTGTCATCGTTCCACTGATTGTCGTCAAGCTGGTTCGCGTTGAAGTTCCACTGCCGGTTGTCGGAGTTCCAGTTCACGTTAGCTGCAAAGACCTCGCTTATTGTGACCAAAGCCATCCTTATCACTGCCCATTGATTACTCTTTGGGCTGTATTTTACTTGGGACATCATAAGTCCACCAACTCTGACCACCAACTACTACTAGTTTTTGTTGAGGCAAATCAAGACACCCTTGCCCGAACCTTGGTCCGCACAAATCTCGTCATTGATTTGCTCAAAACTCTTTATCCCAGCCGTAACCGAGATAATACAAAAGTTCTGCCGTTGATTATATCAAAAAAGTCCCAAGGGCTCATCAGCATTTCTGCCGAAGAGCCCAAGGGACCAAGAGCCAAAGGACTGAAAGGACTAACTGACCGAAGAGTCAGTAGTTGCAACAAGCACGCGGTGGCCATCGTACCACTGAAAGTCGTCAAGCCGGAACGCGCGGAAGCTCCACTGCCGGTAGTCGGAGTGCCAGCTCACGAAAGCTGCAAAGACCTCGCCATTAACACCGTACACATAGACGATGTTAACGTAGCCATTAGCAAGCAAGACTCCCCGCTTGCCATTGGGCTGCAAAGCTGTCAGTTTGGCGAAGCGAGCAAAGAACTCGCTAGCCGAGAGAACGTGATTCTCCGGCAGTTCGCTGACTATCTGCTTGTCGTAGGCTGGCTTCTTTAGGTCGAATCTATGCAACCCTCCCTCTGGCAACGGACCGATTAGTTCAGCTGCCGGAAGAATGAACCGCTTCATGCCGTCCGACAGCCAGACATCGGAACGATCCAGTTCCTTCGGGTCGAAGACCTCGGTGGCAGGAAGCATGGCTGAAGCGATGGGCTTCAGGAAGTTGTAGACCTTCTTGACCTGCTCCACTGTGAACCGGATAGTGCCGTTAAGGATACCCTCGACGATTTCCATACCGCCGAGTTTCTTCGCCAAGGCATTGGCTTGCCCCAGTGTTAGACCCATCGCACAAAATTCCTTGCTCATGGCAAGTCTCCTTGGGCTTAGTTGCCCATCAGAAATTTTGCCTCTGCCTCGAGGCCCGAGTTAGAAACCTAGCTTACATCACGCTAGATTTGAACATATCCCGACCGAAGTCGAAACCAGCTCCCAACCAGATGGCGAGGACTGCTACCAAAGCTATTTTTCAAGCTCCCCAAAGACCCCCAAATACTACCCAAAAAGCCGCCCCCAGTCAATAGAATTTCGCTCCCAGCTCGCCCCGTAGTGAAATCGTCGCCAGTTTGCCTAATCTAGCAAATCAAACATTTCTACTGCTGTTACTATTACTGGAGTCAAATTTCATCCCTGACCAAATATTGAACGGCCGTTCAATATTTGGCACCCCTCTATCTCTACCATCGAAGGAGGAATATATTGCCTGCCCGCGGACGCGGGACGCGGCCAGGGAGCCAATAAAATTAGCGCAGGCGAAGGCGTTGTTTGACCCATCCCCAATTTTGTTTTTCGCGTAGCCCGTCGTCTGTGTCCGCCATAGCCTTGGCGATGGTGGAAGCTCGTAGAGCGAAGTCGGGTCATTCTGAACCCTGGCTGCATCCCGCACCCGCGGGCAAACTGGTTTCAGGGTCTCTAGCCAATTTTGTTTCTATTCGTCATTCTGAACTAGTTTCAGAATCTAGATGCTGAACTAAATTCAGCATGACAAAACTGGTAATGGGAAGTTCTCCGAGAACGAAGAAAGCTAATTTTATTAGGCGAACAATCGAAACGACCCCAAAGGAAGCCTTAGGCTCTGGTGGGCGACTTTGGTTACTTTTCTTTAAGTCGGAAAACAACCATTGCTAAAGCGCAATTCGGCACTTCAAAACCAATGAAAGAAAAAACTTATGCCGCTTCAGAAGACGGCCGTCTTCTGAAGCGGCAGGATCATAAGGTTCTGGACTCTCTCAACCAAGGCGGGCGGGCAAGCCCGAGGATGACACAAAAAAAGAATCAAGAATGACAAAAGCAAGAGACAAAAATGAAAAAATGATAGGGAAGTTTACTGTCTAAATTTTGGCTACCGGCTCAAAAATTTTCTTAATCCGTATCGGCCGCCCTAGTTCAACCTCAAATACATTGGCTTTACCAATACCACAATTCGCCTCACCAGTCGACTTCAGCTCTTCAGCCCTTAAGCTCGTCATCAAAATTGTTAATGCTCCACCGTGCGAAACGATTAAAATATTACCAGCCGCAGATTGATCAGAAATAATTTTTTGCCAAGCCGCCATTACTCGATACTGAACTTGACTGGGTGTTTCCATGACACCATCACCGCGAAGTTGCATTTTCCAATACATTCCTCGGTTCGCTTTCCAGTCATCAAACGGAATTTTATTAGTATATTCACCCAAATCCATATCACGTAAATCATCATTAACGATCACTTGGGGATGCCCGATGTTCAACTTAGCCACTATGCCAGCTGTTTCTTGTGCTCGTTCCCGTCCTGAAGTAAAAATTGCCGCAAGGGGAGTCGTGCTCAAAAACCGGCCAGCCTCTTCAGCTTGTCGTCTTCCCAATGCGCTCAATGGAAACCCCGGCAAATTAGAATAGACCATGTCGGTCGGATTCTGAACCGCCGCATGCCTCATCACCAAGATTTTGCGATTAGTCAAATTCATAAAAAATTATCATTTTTATCATATTGAAAAAATCCTGAAAAAACACGAAAAAACGCAAAAAATCAGAATGTGATTTTGTGGTTTCACGCAAACCGAGCTAGTCCCCTGTCCCCAACCGGTAAAATCAGGTTAAAAATACGCTCCCAGAGCTGATTTTCTTGACTTTTCCTCCTATGAATGCTACTCTTAAACCAAGATTTCAACTCGGGAGGGTTGGGATCAACAGCAATCTCCTACCAAAGGATGTACCCATGAAAAGAGGGCCTAGCGGTTTCAAAAATTTCCGCCGCGCAATCATGACAGGAAACTTGATTGCGGCGGAAAAGTTGATTGATGGGCTAGCCAAGGAGCCCGATGGAGTCATTAGACTCCAAAAAATCTGCCGTACAGCCATGACACAGCTGTATGGTCAGATTCAGCCAGACGGAGAACTCCGGATTGAAGGTGAAGAGGCAGGAGGGTTCGCCACGTGGGTGGAAACTTACATCACTCCTCTTCTCACCCCGTCGCCGCACCCAACCTGGTCTGCTGCAATGTCCATCTTTCTAGACCCGCAGAGCCCACTCCCCCAGTCCAATCAGATGCAAGGAACTTAACTTAAGAAACTCCTTGTATACAAAACAGGCCCCGCGCACGCGGGGCCTTCTGCTTGTCTGGAGAAGAAGGGATCGTCGGCCTAGTTTCCCTTGGGATCATCAGACCAAGGCAAGCCGGGCAACGCACGATGGGACGGCTTAGGTATCAACCACCGCAAGAACAGTACCAGAAGCAGTCCGACAACCCCCGCAGTCCCGACAATCATTAAAAATCGGGCATAGAGCATCAGCTCCGCTTCCATACCAGCCTCCAGACTAAAGTTCAACTCGAATGGCTTCAGCCTACGCCAAAACCTGCTCCCAATCAAGAGAAATTCCGTACTGTCCCCTACGGCTCCAGCACCGCTTCCCGCTCGCCGTTATTTACCGTTAGTTTAATGTCATCAATCCCATCAATCGGAAACTGCCGAATCGTTCTGTCTATTGTCTGGGAAATCGATCTCACCCGAGCCGAGCCGCCCATTGGAATGTCAAACTTTTCATTAAAATCTACCGTCAACGTATTGCCGGAAATTTTCACATAATTTATTTCCGTACCAGAATTGAAACTGACCGACAAACCATCTCGGGCCTCTTCCGCCGTTGGCCCCTTAATTAATTCTTGCAAAGTCCGCTTGACCATCTCCTCAAACACATTGGTTTGAACAATTTCCCGATCCACCGATACAAACTCCATATCGGTATCAGTCATTCTCGTGAAAAACACTACTACCGAATCAGTCGTAGTATTATTTTGCTCCGCCCCCAGCCGTGGTGTATAAGTGTAAACCACAATTCCGACCGCCACCAAAATCACTATTCCAATAAACCACAAAAAATATTTCATTGTTGCTCCTTACTTATTCAGAATCCAAAAACTATATGCCAAATATGTCGCAAACGCCACCCAAGCTGCGTACGGCAATAATAATATCGCCGACCATCTCCTCTGTTTCCACATTAGCCAGATCAGCACCAAAACGGAAATCTCAAGTCCGATCATTTCTGCAATTGCCCATTCCACCTGATGTTGAGCAAAAAACAGATAACTCCAATACGCATTCAAAAATCCATTTATTACAAACCACCACACGACTCTTGGATAATTCGCGTCCCGTTTTTTCTGGCTTAACCACAAAATCAACGCCACCGCCGATAAAGCGTAAATTACCGTCCATACCCCGCCAATCACTGCTCCGGATGGCGCAAACGACGGAACGATTGACTGGTTTAAATACCAATCCAGCCCTTGGTTAGTTAAACAGCTCCCAATCCCAGCCGTTGCGATCACGCCCAGAATTGCCGCCAGATACTTCATCAGAACTTCACATTCACTGAATATGAATCAGCATTGGCTGGCAAACCAGATGGATTATCTTTCTCAAATACCAAAGTCCCCTGACTTCCCGCCGGTTGAGTTGGGAAGGTCAGGCTGGCAGTAAAATCTACCAGATCTGTCGTCATCCAATCACCCTGCGCTTGCGCTATCGTCGTAGCCAAAACCTGATTATTGCTATTCATCAGTTTTATTGGAAATGACGCTTCAAAATACCAGTTCCCTACCGCCCGGCCAGAAATCGTCAACGGACTAGTAATTTTTTCTCGCCATGCCGGCTGGTCAATGCTGATATCAGGACGCGTCACAACATTATTAGTACCCTGCTGGTTAGCCCAATACCACCAGAGTCCCACTACCACTACGATAAAAATCGGAACCCAAATTTTCATATTCATCATTAAGCCTTCCTTGTTTAGTACCTGAATCTCGCACCGTCATTCTGGCTTGCCTGCCCGCCTTGGGAGGGACCAGAATCTTATTAAAAACATCTATACGATTCTGGATGCGGTCGCCATGACGACCTTACCAGAATGACGAGACACTCTTCATCGTCATTCCCGCGTAGGCGGGAATCCAGACAGAAACAGAAAAAGATTTATTGTTTATTGTTCTTTTCTGGATCCCCGGGTCAAGCCCGAGGATGACGGGTTGGAAGGTCTAGAATGACGCAGGAGAAAAGCTTCATTCTTCACTTCCTCCATCTTAACACTTCCTTCCCGCAACACCATCGGCCGACCTCCCCCATCCAACCTAACTAATGTTGACGGCTTGCCCGCCAATTTGCCAACATCGACATAAAAATCCACCCCACCGCCAAAATATTTCTGTGCCGCTCTCACCGTTTCGGCCTGTGGCTCCCCTGCCCAATTTGCACTCGGTGCTACCAACGGACCGGTTTGTTTCAGTAATTTTTCCAGTCCAGCATATTTCGGCCAACGGAAAGCCAATGTCCCACCACCCCGATGTAAGTATGTCCATTTTTTGCCGAAACATTTTAAGACCACGCTTACCGTCCCCGGCCAATATTGTTGTAAAAATTTTTTCTGATTTTTATTTAATCGAACTCCAAATTTCTCCAAATCTCTCAACCCGCTAATCAAAATGATCATCGGCTTTTTCGTTGCCCGTCGTCGCAACTTATAAATCCGCTCCACTATTGCAGAAAGCAACGCCGAACCCATCAGTCCATATAATGTATCACTCGGCATCACCCCCACTTCTCCCGCCAAAATCTGCTTCACCAATTTGCCCGAACGCAACGTCTTATAATGTGGAATCATATTTTCATTATACTTTGTTAAACATTGTCCCATTACTACATCAACAACCATTTCCACCAGCATTTAAGAAGGGCGGGTGCAGTCAAAAACTGCTCCCGCCCAAAATCTCTCTTCTCTCAACTTATGCTGTCGCCTCTTGTCTTGACCAACGCCCTTGTTGCCATTGCTGACGCGCTTCTTCAATGAGAGCCCGAAAACCCAACACCTTTTGCCATTCCCGATCTGTCACTCCATCCGGCCGTTCAAACCGTTTGTCATGAATATACATCTGGAATGTGGCATCAAGGTAAAATAGGTTCTCTTGTTCCCATCCACCGCCGTAGCGCAGTGGTACACCATGATGAACCTGCCCACACATACCAATCATCTTGCCGGAAATCGCACAGCGATAACCAGCTCGTTCCATACATAGCCATCTGGCTATAGCGCGGCGTTCAGACACAGACAACGAGCGCCTCCCGCTAATACCCGCAGCCATCTCATCCAGCGAGTATATCCTTTCACCAACCTCTTGTAGCGCCTTGTGATCATCGAACGCGTACCTCCGAAGGATCTTGAGATAAGCCTTGACTTGATGCCTAGAACCGCAGGTCTTCACCTGTGCCACCAGCCATCGAAGAGCCAAGATTGTCGAAGCAAACTCGGATGAAGGGAACATGACTTCACCCCTATCGTTAGCATAAGTTGTCAAAGGTACGACAACTATTTCCAGTATAACCCAACTCACTTTTTGTCCACTACCGCTATACTGGAGATATGGCTATCTCAATTAAATTCATCGGCGCCGCTGGTATGGTTACCGGCTCCAGCTATTTAGTCACAACTTCAACCCAAAAGTTTTTAGTTGATTGCGGTCTCTTTCAAGGCGGTTACGAAGCCGACCGAAAAAACTACCAGCCCTTCTCTTACGATCCAAAAACAATCGACTTTATGATTTTGACTCATTCGCATCTCGACCATTGTGGTCTGACACCTAAATTAGTCAAAAATGGTTTTAAGGGGAAAATTTATTCCACTCCAGCCACTCGCGAACTTACCGAAACTCTGTTAACTGATGCCGCCCACATCCAAGAACATGGTGCCACCGATCGCAATATCGAAACTTTATTTATGCAAAAAGACGTTTTAAAAACTCTCCGGCAATTTGAAACTTACAACTACAACAGAACATTCACGATTGGCGATATCAAAATTAGGCTTCAAGACGCCGGCCACATTTTGGGCGCTGCGATCGTGGAAATCTGGGCGGACGGCAAAAAAATCGTCTTTTCTGGCGACCTCGGCAACAGTCCAGTACCGATCATGAAAGACCCAACATTAATCGCTGAAGCCGATTATGTTGTTTGCGAATCTACTTATGGTAATCGTTTTCACGAACCACCCGCTAATCGCGAGAAAAAATTACTGGCCGCCATTCGTCATGCTCACAAGCGCAATGCCAAACTTATCATTCCATCTTTCGCGCTAGAACGCAGTCAGGACTTACTTTACACTCTCAATCTTTTCCGTAATACCAACCAGATGCCACACATTCCGGTAATTTTGGACAGTCCTCTGGCTATTAAAGTTACTGCCATTTATAAAAAATACACCAAACTTTTTGATGAAACTTTTCAAAAATATTTAAAAGTTGATAAAGATTTATTTAGTTTTCCAGACTTTCAGCAAGCCAATACTACTGCTGAATCCAAGAGCATAAATGATCTCAAAGGCACCGCCATCATTATCGCCGGCTCTGGCATGGCGGATGGTGGTCGCGTTCAGCACCATCTTATCCATCATCTTGGTGAAACCGACGCTCAAGTTGTGTTTGTTGGCTTCTGCACCTCTGGTACGCTCGGTCGCAAATTGATCGAAGGCGCCGCTCGCGTTCGGATAAAAGACATGAATATTGCCGTAAAAGCTACTATTCGCACCATCAACGCCTATTCCGCCCATGCTGATCAAAACGGACTAATGGGTTGGCTTGCCGGTTTTACCAATCATCCAACTGTGATCTTAACTCATGGCGAAGATGAAGCACGGCAGATCTTATCAAATAAAATAGCCCGCCAATTAAAGTGGAAAGTCATTCTACCCAAACTCGGACAAGTCGTAAGTCTGTAATTATAGTATTTATTTTATCGGCCGCACTTCGCCGTGGCCCCCGCCCCTAGATCCTAGATACTACGCTGCCCCCAACATGCCGATCACGACCCCAATTACGGCAAACACTGCACCAATTACCCAAAATCGCATGGTTACCTTCGGCTCTGGCCAACCGATCGCCTCAAAGTGATGATGGATCGGCGCGATCAGGAAAAGCTTACGTTTATAAATCTTTCGGTAAGTCATCTGTAAAATCACCGACAGAGTTTCAACGATCGGCACAAATGCTACAAACGGCAACACCGCCAGACCAACCCCATCTTTGATCAACATCGCCACCACCCCAAGCGTTGCCCCAAAAGCTAGCGAGTAAGTATCTCCTCCGAAGAATCTAGCCGGAAAAATGTTGAACCACAAATAAGCCAACAACACTCCCACCACCGTCCCGCAAAAGATCGCCAAGCTCACCTGACCATTAACTAGCGCCAACACACCATAAGCCGTATAAGCGACTCCAAACAAGCCCGCCGACAAACCGTCTAATCCATCCGTAATATTAAACGCATTCGCACACGCTATGATGACAAACATGAAAATCGGGATATACCACCATCCCAAAATAAAGTCACCAATCCCCGGCAGATGAACGCTATTAAACCCAAGTTTATAGAAAAACCACCATGCGCCCAAAGCCGCCACGACCAACAACCATAACATCTTATGCCGCGCTCGTACTCCCTTTACTCCACCGATCCCACGGATATTGAACCAATCGTCAACCGCCCCGATTACCCCCACTGACAGTAGAGCAAACAACGGCAGATAAGTTTGTGAGCGAGTTAAATTGAATTTCAGCGACACCAAAATCACGATCACCCAATATAAAATTCCCGCCATCGTTGGAATATGCCGCTTATGTTTTTCGGCATGTAGCTGTTGAAATACGGTCGCCTTCGTCCCGTACAACGTCTCTTCTTTCGGCTGTTTCCAAAATTTATATCTATACAGAAAATTCGCCCAGAACGGGGTCGCTAATAGTGCCACGAAAAATCCAATCGTGGTAATTAAAAATGTCCTCAATAATTCAACTTGTAATAGACTGTCTTGCATTTTGATCTAACAGCGGTGTTTCACCAACTCACGCACCAGCCGATCTAAATAAATCGTTCTGGATGCCTTCACTAATACGGTATCACCATCCAGCAAGATGGGCAAAATCTGACGAATAGCTGGTTCAACTTCTTCTGGTCCGCCCCGCCAATTAATTTTCAGAATTTTATTTGCGTCCATTCCAGCCGCTCCCGCGCCATCTGCGATTAATGCTCCGCCCTCACCCATCGCAATTAATAAATCAACTTTCGTTGCTACCAATTCTCCAATTTGATGATGTTGGCTGATTTTTTTATCGCCTAATTCCCTCATCTCGCCCAGAATCGCCACCCTCCTTCGCCTAGGCTCCGCAGAGCTTTGCCCGTCGGTAGCAGCGATGTCCTGCAAACTCATCAAAGCCATCTGTGTTGATTCGGGGGCGGCATTATAAGTATCGTCAATAATCGTCCATTGGTCGGTCTTTTCAATCTGAAATCTGCCGGCAACCGGCTGTAATTGAGATAAGCCGCTTTGAATTTGTTCCGAGTTCAAAGCGAATTCCTGTCCGACTGCCCACGCCATTAATGCCGCTGGCACAAATTGCCGACCGACCGGCAAACCAACTTCCATCACTTGTTCATGATGATGCAAGCGATATCGATTCTCGCTCACCAATTCCGCCCAATAATCATTATGCTCATTCCAACCAAATGTTGTTCTACGTTGATTGGGTTTTGCCACAAATGTTTGACACTGGTCACACTCACCATTAATTACCACCAATCCCTGCTGTTTCACCGCATCAGCCAATGCTAATTTTTCCGCTGTCAATTCCGCTTGATCTTTGTAAAATTCCAAATGCGTACTGCCGATCAAAGTTATTACCGCTATGTCATATTTAAACCATTTATTAAACCAGCGAATATCATTCGGCCTGTCAGCTGCCAGTTCCAAAACTAAAACTTGTGGATACTTTTGGCGAAACAACAATTTCATCTTCGCCTGCCAAACCAATTGGCAGTATTGCCCCAGACCAATCTTCGCCTTACCATCAGCCGTAAACACCGGCTCAAAACCGGGGGCTATCACTGATGCGGCAATGCCCCATTCAGTATTAGCGTTATACAAACTTCGCTGTACGTCATACGCTTGCTTTAACACCGCAAAAATCGCCTCCTTGACCGTAGTTTTGCCAACACTGCCAGTAATGGCAACTATCTTCACTTGATACTTTTCGGCCACTAACTTGGCCAACCAAGCCAACAGATTAAGCGCTAATCGTTTCATTATCTCCCTGCCTCCTTGTCATTCCCGCGCAGGCGGGAATCCATTTTCCCCCTCCCACCCGTTCGTCTATAAGTCTATCTGTCTATAAGTCCATTCGTCTACCCGTCTATTAGTCTACCCAAAAATCCGCCCCCAGCCTAGTATTTCATTGAATCTCCGCCAATCCAAACAATCTCCACCCATATCTTTTTGGTTAGATTGGATTAAATTGGATAGATTGGTTAGATTATCTCGTTGGTGCTATTCTCCAGTAATCCAACAAAAACTTGGCAATATCCCCAAACAACGGCGCCGCCGAACTTTCGGCATAAACCACATCTTTCGGGTGATCAATTCTCGTTATCATTACAAATCGTGGATTTTCTACCGGCCCAAATCCTACAAATGTACCGATCGTCGAGCCCACACCAGACATGTATCCACCATTTGGACTCGCTACCTGCGCCGTACCAGTTTTACCAGCGATGTAGTATCCATCCACACCAGCCTGCGTACCATGACCACGTTCTACTACTCCCACCATCATTGCCGACACCAGTTGTGCCGCTTGTGATGACACTACCTGACCTTTTACATCCGGGCCAATACTGACTGCGCCAGAAGGATATAAAATCCTGTCCACCAAATGTGGTTGTAACAATTTACCATCATTCGCGATCGCTCCGATTGCCGCCAGCATTTGGATTGTCGTTACCGCAATCCCCTGACCAAACGCCATGGTTGCCAAATCCACATCGCTCCAATTCTTAATTTCCTTCACCTGCGCCGCCACTTCCCCCGCAGATTCCACACCAGTCGGCGCCAAAAACCCAAATGCCTCTAAATACTTGCGAAATAGATTTTTACCCAATTTTTGTACTACATACACCGCACCCGTGTTTAATGATTTTTCCAGCACCTGCGTCATTGTTTGTTGCCCATGTGCCAATTTATCCGAGTTCTTAATCGTTCTATCATTCACTTCCACCGACCCAGTATCAGTATAAGTCGTGCCTGGCGCCACTAGTCCCGCATCAATTCCCGCCGCCATCGTAATTACTTTAAACACCGACCCCGGCTCATACACCTGCGACGTATTCATATTCGTAAATAATTCCAGCGCCGATGTATTGTAGCTGTTCGGATCAAAATTGGGATAGGCCGCCATAGCAATAATTTTGCCCGTCTTCGGATCCATCACAATTACGCTACCCTTCTCGGCCTTGTGTTTTTCTACTGATGCTTTTAATGCCTTCTCAACTTGATACTGGATCGCTCGATCAATCGTCAGCACCACATCCAACCCATCTTCGGGGTCCACGTTCTCTCGTTTGCCCAAAGCGATCTGACCACCAAACACATCCTGCTCTGCCTCCAGCAAACCCGCCTCGCCTCCCAATTCTTTATCAAAATACCCTTCCAACCCGTATTGGCCAACCCCGTCGCGGTTGACGAAGCCTAACCCCTGCGCCAACATCGTCGCTTCTGGATAATAACGATATTGTTCCGACACTAAATAAACTCCCGTCAAATCCAAGTCAGCAATTTCCTGCGCTTCCTTCTCTTCAATTTTCCGTTTTAATGGTGGCAGATACTTTGCCTTGGATGATAATTTTGTGATCAATTCACTTTCTTCTAGCCCACTACCGGACAAATACGGCATCAGTTTAGTCGCCACCAATTCTGGTCTTTCGATTTGCGCCGGAACAACCTGCAAAGCAAATAATGTTACGTTGGTCGCCAACGGATACAACTCTCCATCATCATCTTCCACCAAAATCTTGCCCCTTTGTGCTGGCACAATCTGACTGTTCACATGCTGCTCCTTAGCCATCGTTGAAAAATGCCGATACTGAATTACCTGTCGCTCGAATAACATCAAAAACAACATAAACAACAGCAATCCAAATGCTCCGGCAATCAAACCGATCCGGTATCGCTGTTCATATTGTAATGAAGTCGCCCGATCTAACATACCTCATTAATCTAACCAATTTATCCAATTTAATCCAATCTCACCAAGAGGCTATTGGTAGAGATTGTTTAGATTGTTCAGATTGGTGAGATTTCCGTTCTACCGTTGTGCCAAGGCCGTGTAGCTTGGCAAATAGGTGTAGTGTTTCGATGGCACCAACTTTGGCGCACTCGGCACAAAGGTTACTGGAGTTTTGTTAGTTGTGGTGTCACTATCAGTCGTTGTTTTGTCATTATCTCCTACCTCCACTTGCCCGCTAGCATCAGCGTCAATCACCTGTAAAGATTTTAGTCTGGCCGCTTCCACTTCCAAACGTTGGTTTTGAGCTTCTAAGTCTCGACTGTCTATTTCCAACATCCGCAACTCTGTACCTTTATTTGATACGACATTCACCAACACAAAATAAAAGCCTCCCACCAAGAAGAAAAGTCCCAACATCAAATAAGTCATCGACTTAGGATTTAAATTAAATCTCTTGGTCAGATTGAAACTTGGCAATTTGAAACTGAATTTCTTTCGCATCTTTTTTGAGCCTTATCATTTAACTAGTGGCTAGTGGCTATCCCCTAGTGGCTTTGTCGCGGCTATTCCCTAGTGGCTAACCTCTCTACCGCTCTTAATTTCGCACTGCGAGAACGTGAATTGCTACGCCGCTCCTCCCAAGAAGGCGGCAATGCCTTCTTGGTGAGCGGACGGGTTCTCCCCCCAGTGGCTTCGTTTTTAAAAAAGTTTTTAACGATCCGATCTTCTAGTGAGTGAAAGGTAATCACCACTAGTCGGCCTTGAGGTTTTAACAGCTCGATCGCCTGTGGTAATGCTTCTCTCAATGCTTGCAGTTCATCATTGACCGCGATCCGCAAGGCTTGGAACACTCTGGTCGCCGGATGGATTTTCCCCTGATGACCGCCTACAACTCGCACCAAATCCATCGTTGTAGCGATCGGCGCTCTCCGTCTGGCTTCCAAAATCCGCTTAGTAATCGCTTCCGCTTTCGGCTCTTCGCCATATTCCGCCAAGATCCTGACCAGCTCGTTGTAGCTCGCGCGGTTCACCAGCTCTGCGGCAGTTGTCCCACCGCTCGTCGTATCCATCCGCATATCTAAAGGGGCATCGTGTAAAAAAGAAAAACCCCGAGTCGGTTCATCTATTTGAAAAGATGAGAAACCCAGGTCGAATAATATTCCGTCAACTCTTCGGTAGCCGGCATTTTCAACCAACTCACGAAGATGGCGGAAATTGCCGTGTACCAAAACCACTCTGTCGTTAAAGCTTTTGAGATTGTCGTTTGCGATCTGTAAAGTTTGTTCATCTTGATCAATTCCAATCAGTCGTCCGTTTGGGCCGAGTTTCTCTGCGAGTATCCGTGCATGGCCCCCCAACCCTACCGTTGCATCCACCAAAATGTCATCCGGCTGTGGCGCCAGAAACTCGAGAGCTTCTTTGGCCAACACCGGAATATGGCTGGGTTTAGACATCTAGTTAGTAATGAGTTATGAGTATCGAGTCGTGAGTGATGGGCAAAGAGTTATAAACCGTGTTTCTCATCTCTCATCTCTCGTCTCTCGTCTCTATTTGTTATCCATTAGTTTGGTTCGATTCGCCGGCAACCTGATTTAGGAGGTTGTAAATTGTTTTACCCAAGGGGATGGGTGTTTGGAGGTTTGCAAACTTTTTTTAGGAGGTGAAAAGTTCAGCAAGATAATGACTAGATAACTAATTGTGTCAAGTTGCCGGCGTCGAACTCTGCGAAATATTAAAATTGTTTTTGCCTTTTTGGTTAGATTGGTGAGATTGGTTAGATTTTTCAAATAAACAACGCTTCTGCCATTTTTTCTGATTCTTTTTCAGTCTTCTTTTTGTATGCGTCCCAAGCCTTCTCACTCCAGATTTCCAATCGACTCATCAATCCGGCGATAATTGAGCTACCCTTGAGTTGCGCAAAATCTATTAAATAATTTGGTAAATTAATTCTTCCCTGCGAATCAATTTCTACCATCATCGCTCCCGCCAGCATTAATCTAGCAAAAGCTCTCGCATTACCTTGAGAAATTGGCATTTGTGTTAATTTAGCAACCAACTTGCTCCACTCATCGGCTGTATATAAGAACAGACAGCCGTCGAGTCCTTTGGTCACTACTGCACCTTTTTTCAATTTGCTACGAAATTTTGCCGGAATAGCAAGTCTACCCTTGTCGTCCAACTGATGTTTGTACTCACCAATAAACAGGTTATCCACTTTTGCCTCCACTTATCCCCACATTTCTCCACAACGTCTTTATTGTACACCACTTATCTTTTCATCTTCAACACTTTTAATCTAAAACTTTAATAATTCGCTACCGAAGCGAATTATTTATATGCCAAAACTGGCAGACACTTAATTTGTCCACACCGATTTTCGTCAGATTAACTGAAAAAGGACTTCCCAAGGGTTCACGATCTCGCATCCCTCTGACAAGTGCCGCAAAGTACCAAGATGCAGGTAGGGCTGGGGTAAATCTCCAACCACCCTACCCGCTTGTGAGAAATACCAGGTTCCTATCGCAACATACCAAACCCAATTCCCATCAGTCAATTACCCGTTCTCTGCTAAATAAAACTGCCTTCTTAGAAGAAGGCAGTAGCCACACAATGTTCAACGGAACCGGTCTGGATCCCCCATAGCAGGAACCAACTTACCAATCTTTGTCTCATCTCTGTCTACTTGAGCCCGACCTTCATTCGCAAGCTGGGAATTACGAATACCAACCTCCTGTCGCAACTTTTGTTGCTGCTCACCTGTAAAGGTCGGCCAATAGGCGACAGCACTCACCCAACGCATTACCTTAAAAAGCTGTGGGTGATCGTTAGCCCTTTTGATCTCGGCTCTAGCCTGCTCAAAGGTCATTATCTCACCTCTTTCGTCGCTACATCACCTGCTGCGCTTGCCACACCCAATGACAGCGATCGCTTATTAGGTGCTACGGGGTGTACCGTCCGGTAACAATCAAAGCAGATCCACCCATCGGTTCCTTTCAGACAGTGGTTGCAGCAAAAAAGTCTTCCGCACCTAACACAGCGATATAGACCGAGCTTGGTATACCTCTGCCCGCATCCACTGACCGCACATTTACCATTACCCGACTTCTCTGCCAAGGTACCGCTCCTCTCGGAAAATTTAACTACACTATTAATGACAGAGACTTCACTCCCAGTCAAACTTTTCCCATCCCATTCCATTTCCGCCATTGGAGCCCAACCATCCTTATCCTTCTCCCTCAATTGCGCCTACCCACACCTCTGGAGGGCTAGCTAACCAAAGAAAATCAACCAGCATATTAGCCTAGTTTAGCTTCCAGCCATTCCATGATCCCTGCGATTGGCACCCGTTCCTGTTTCATTGTGTCTCTGTCACGAACCGTTACCATATTGTCTTCCAACGAATCAAAATCTACCGTAATACAGTACGGCGTACCGATCTCATCTTGCCGACGATACCGCCGACCAACTGTCCCCGATTCGTCATATTCTACAAACCATTTTTCTTTTAATTGATGTAGAATTTCTTTGGCTTTTATGATCAGCGGCTCTTTTTTTATTAATGGGAACACCGCCGCCTTAATTGGCGCCAATCTGGGGTGGAACTTCAATATTATTCTCTCTTCCCCACTTACCTGCTCATCCGCTAACCCGCTAACCCGCTCTTTCGTGTAGGCATCCACCAAAAACGCCAATACTGCCCGATCTACCCCACCTGATGGCTCGATCACATGCGGCAAAATTTTTGTCTTGGTCTCTTCGTCAAAATATTTTAATTCTTGCCCCGAAAACTTCTCGTGTTGGCTTAGATCATAATTTCCTCTATTGGCAACCCCTTCCAGTTCCGAAAAACCAAATGGAAAATTATACTCCACATCAGTTGCCTCGATTGCATAATGCGCCAGCTCCGTTTTCTCATGTTCCCGCAATCGCAAATTGTCTGACTTAATCCCCAAGTTTTTATACCAATCAAACCGCGCCTTCACCCATTCATCAAATGCTTTTTTTGCCTCGAGAGCGCTTTTCACAAAATACTCAATTTCAAATTGTTCAAATTCCCGAGTTCGGAATGTAAAATTCCCCGGCGTAATTTCATTCCGAAAAGACTTTCCGATCTGTGCCACCCCGAACGGCAATTTATTGCGGGTAGTATCAAGGATGGTTTTGAAATCCACAAAAATTCCCTGCGCCGTTTCTGGTCGCAGATACACCACATTCGATTCATCATCCACCGGCCCAGCATGAGTCTTAAACATCAAATTAAAATTCCGCGCTTCCGTCAGCTCTCCACCACAGTTTGGACATTTTTTGTCTTGAAGATGGTCTGCCCGAAATCTCTGCTTACATTCCTTACAATCGACCAGCGGGTCAGTAAATTCGGCGATGTGTCCGCTTGCCTCCCAGACTTTTGGGTTCATCAAAATAGCTGAATCCAAGCCGACAATATCCGTCCGCTTCATCACCAAATCCTGCCACCACACTTGCTTAACATTGTTTTTTAATAACACTCCGTATGGGCCATAATCCCATGCGTTAGCTAATCCACCATAAATTTCCGAACTCGGATAAATAAAGCCACGCCGTTTGGCAACATTTACGATTTCATCCATACTAACCAGTTTTTTCCCCGATCCATTATTCATAATTCATGATTCACCATTCATCTCCCCCCTATTGTCCATCAACAATCACATTAAATTCCACCGTCTTGTCCGGTGCTACTTGATATTTCACCATATGACCGCCCGCATGCTTAATTGGTTCAGGAATAATAATTAACCCAGCCTGTACTTTCAGCCCCAACTGTTCTTGTACCGCTCTGGCAATCTGTTCTTCATTGATCGCCGCGAACAGTCCGCCAGTCGGGTTAGTTTTAGCACCAATCCGAATTTGCTGACCAGCCAAACTCTCCGCCTGCTGTTCCAGCTCTACTACTTCCTTCGTCTGTTGATCTGTCCGTTGTGACTTTTCCAACTCGACAGACGTTTTAGCCCCTCTAGTGGCTAATTTTGCCAATCCCAAAGCTATCAGGTAGTTTCGGCCATATCCGTCAGCTACCCGTTTTACTTCGCCTTTCCGGCCCACCCCGCGGACATCTTTTAAGAGAATAACTTCCATACCTCTGAATTTTAGGGTAAAAACCCTAAAATTCAAACTCCAAGCACTAAATATCAATCATCCAACAAATCCTCAACCCTCCTGAAAATCCTAAACTCGAAATTCTAAATCCTAAACAAATCCCAAATTCTAATGCTTCAAACGTTTCCTGTGTCATTCCCACCCTCTTCTTCGTCATTCCCACCCTCTTCTTTGTCATTCCCGCGCCCGCCTGCAACGATGCCCACCAGAAACGCTGTATCTACTGCGGACTGGTAGCACTTCGGGCAGGTAGGCGGGAATCCAGCCAAGAACAAAAACATTTTTTCTTTTTTCTGTCTGGATTCCGGATCAAGTCCGGAATGACGAATTGTTTATTTTAATCATTGGTATTTCGTGCTTCGTGCTTGCCTGCCCGCCTTTGGAGGGTTTAGTATTTCGAATTTCGGATTTAGGATTTCCCCAAAAGCTTCTTTGCTTCTTCCAGCTGAACATCCGTAGTGTCTGCCTCCGTCAATTTCACTTCCCTATCTGGTTTTATGCCCGCATCACTAATCGATTTACCATTCGGGGTATACCATTTTGCCACCGTTACTCGCAAAGCCGAACCGTCTGGAAATTCTTCCACTTCCTGCACACTCCCCTTACCAAATGTCGTCTCACCGATAATCTTAGCTCGTCCATGATCTTGTAATGCTCCTGCCACGATCTCTGCCGCGCTAGCGCTGCCCTGATTTACCAACACCATTAACGGAATATCTGTCAATCGACCATCACCATCTGCCGAAAACAAAGTCTTCTCTCCGGTTTTCATCCGCTCTTCCACGATCACACCCTCTTTCAAAAATTCATTTGCGACTTTTACACCCGAGTCTAAGAACCCACCCGGATTATTTCGCAAATCCAACACCACCCCCTTCACCCCTTCCGCAATAATTTTATTTACCGATGTTTTAAACAACGCATCCGTATCACTCGCAAACCGTGAAATTTTGATAGTCGCAATTTTACTATCATCGATCTCCACCGACACGCTCTCACGTGAAATCTTTTGGCGTGTGATCTTTAATGTCATTGGTTCTTTTACGCCTTGACGATTGATCACCAAAGTTACTTGTGTTCCAGACGGTCCTTTGATCTTTTCCAGCACCTCACCAAATGTCATCCCCACTACTGGCTGTCCATCGATCGATACGACCTCGTCCAGAGTCTTCATCCCCGCCGTCTCTGCCGGTGAGCCCTTCAATGGCGCCACCACCACTAATGCGCCATCCACCACATCCAACTCCACCCCAATCCCTTCATAACTGCCATTTAACGCTTCAAAAAATTGTTTATTCTCTGTCGGATCGGCAAAAATCGTGTACGGATCACCAAGCGCCGCCACTAATCCTTTAATACTGCCATACAACATATCCTGTGCGTTTACTTCGCCAAAATAATTGTTCTGTAATCTATCGGCCACCTCCCAGAACAAACTAAAATCCGTTTTACCTAAAGTTTTGTGTTGAAGTTCCTGCCGAAATACCGCCGCATAGTTATTGGCGGTAATTTTTCCGTAATATCCTTGCGTCACACCCAAAAAATAAACTGCCACCAGCAGAATTATCCCCCCGACGGTAATCGACAATCTCTTAGTCATCCAAGATGAGTCTTTTAGTTTTCGCATTATCTAGTGTTCGTGTCCCAATCCAAAACCTTTCACCTGAAAGTATTTTACCACGAACCCAGCGAGTCGCGAGTTACGAGTAGCGAGTTGCGAGCGAGAGGTACCTCCCCGTTTCGGCCTTTCGGTATAGAGTCGTCCTCCTTACCATTAGATGAACGGCCGTTCATTATTTGGTACTTCTTTATCTTCGCCATTGGAACTTGAGCGTACGAGCTTTTAATCTCACCGATCTGATCAATCCAAACAATCTCCACCAATTATGTCTCTATACTGGTTAGATTGGAGGAAATTGGATAAATTGGTTAGATTTCAACAATGAACGCTAGCTTGCGTTCATTGTAATTAGCCCGCCAGATATGCCAACGGATTTCTCGCCTCCCCATTCAACCAAACTTCAAAATGAAGATGTGGCCCTGTTGTTAGCCAACCAGCGCCTGTTGTCATCGGTGTTCCACCAGTTGAACCAATCACCATCCCGACCGGCACAAATTGTCCGGTTGCTACCGATACTCCGCTCACATGGCCATACACCGTCACCATTCCATTGCCATGGTCTAGCATGATGTAGGAATACGCATTACTACCATCAAATTTTACCTTCAACACATACGCATCAGCCGGTGCTTTGATCGGTGTCCCCTGTGGTGTCGCAATATCAATCGCGTTATGTACCAATTTGAACCGACTTTGATAATCACCATCTCTGAAAGTAGCCGTTACTAGTCTTGATGGGATCGGCCACAACAATGAATACTTACCTTCATTTAATACCCCTCGCCGGGAGCTTTTCGCCAACGCAGCAATTTGATTTTCCAACTTCTGCTGCTCGATTACTGCCGACTCCAATTTGTTTTGATATTCCGCTTCAGTCAGTTTAGCGTCCTGTAACAATGATGCTTTACCTTGAACCTGCGCATTCAAATTATTCTGTTCCAACTGCTTCGATGACTGCAGTTCCTTCAATTGTTTGTCAGCCGCCTCTAATTCTCCCTTCTTGCTTGTCAATTCGTCATTTAAAGTTTGCAGTACCGAAATACTGTTCGTAATTCTCCCCTCAATGGTAGTAATGTATTCAATCTGACTGATAAAATCCGACAAATCACTCGAGCCCATCATTACTTCTAACAAACCCGACCGGTTGCGAACATACGCCTCTTTAATCGCCTCTCGCAACACTCGTTTCTTTTCATAAATCTCCACCTCTGCCGACACCAGATCACCGTTAATCTGGCTCATATTTAAATTGACAGTATCAATTTGCCCTGACAACGCTTGTAGCTGCAGTTCGCTCAACTTCACCTGCCCGTCCAAAATATCTAACTGATTTTGTAATGTTGTCTTCCGTTTCCGAATACTATCAAGTTGTTTTTGTTGTGCTTCAATTTGATCGCGCAATTTACTTAGCTCCTCCGTCTTCTCCCCTAAAAGATCAGCACTAGCCGGCAACACAACACTTAGCGCCAGAATGAAAGCAAAAACTAATTTTGTTACTCTGCGAAATTTCATAACCCTTTTTTATTTGTCATTCTGACTTCTCTCCCCTGTGTCATTCCGGATTTAGTCCGGAATCTAGAAAATAAAAGCAAACATTTTTCCGTTTCTGTCTGGATCCTGAATCAAGCTTGCCCGCGGGTGCGGGACGCAGCCAGGGTTCAGGATGACGGCTTTCTCTATTCGTCTATAAGTCTATTGATCTATCATCTCTCTATATTGCGAGATGTTTTCTAGTCGCCCAGTAACTCGACAAACCACCCACCACTAAACCTACTCCCAGTTGTAACCCAACCAAAAATGCTATAAATCCGCCGGAAAATAGTGGGTTTCCCGCTGTCGAGATCAAATAATTAGTCATCAACGGTCTAATAATCGCACCATACCCTAATGCCAACAATGAACTTGTCAGCACCGACGCAATTACCCCATACATCATTCCCTCAATAATAAATGGCCAGCGAATATACCAGTCAGTCGCCCCCACCAGTTTCATAATTTCGATCTCCTGCCGACGAGTGAAAATTGTAATTCGAATCGTGTTAAAGATGATCATCAACGAAACCCCCACCAGCACGATCGCCAAAATCAAGCTTGAGCGTTGGATAAAACTACTGACATTCCGCAATTTCTCAATTATTTTCTGATTGTCTTCTAAACTAGTTTCCGAGATTACTTTAGCATACTGACCATTGCGAATCTGTTCAACGATCCCCTCGATTTTATACGGGTCACTTGCCTTAATCTCTAAACTAGCCGGCAAAAAATTCTCCTCCTCCGGAATAATACTGCGAATAATTGTTCGATTACGATTCTCTGTCAGGAACTTATCCATCGCCTCTTGCGATGACACATATGTTACTCCTCGCACATCCTCCCAGCTCTCCACTTGGCTCTTCAACTCCAAAATGTCTTTTTCCAGAGCGGTTTCCTTGAAGAAAACCGCTACATCAATTCGCTCATTGATTGACGTTATCGTTGTCCCAATTACTACGTTCAAAGATGCCAGAATACTAATGATCAACAACGCTTGCGCCATAATAAATACCGCCACCAAACTCAACCAGCCGTTTCGTCTGAAACTCTGCCATGCCGATTTAAAAATCCGATGCCAGAATATATACATAGTAAGAAAACTCTAAATTCTAATCTCTAAATCCTAAACAAATTATAAATTACAATGTCTTAAACCTTTCCTTCGTCGTCCTCGAGCCGGAATTCTGCTGGACAGCAGAAGCTCCGACATCGGAGATCCAGACCGAAACAAAAACATTTTTATTTTTCCTTTCTGGATCCTCTGGTTCCATCCTTCGCTCGTTGAGCTTCCTCCGTCGCCAAGGCTATGAAGGACTCTGACGGAGGACTGACGCAAGCCAGAGGATGACAGTTTTTTTGTTTTATTAGTATTTCTAATTTCGTGCTTCGTGCTTGTTTAGTATTTCGGATTTCGTGCTTCGTATTTATTTCTTATTATTTATAGTTATAATTATCATCATATTTACTCTTGCGTTTATCACGCATCACTTTCCCATCTTCCAAACTAATCACCCGCCGGTTAATCGTATCAACAACATCCCGATTATGAGTTGCCAACAGTACTGTTGTACCGAGTGAATTAATTTTTAATAACAATTTAGCAATCTCACCAGCATTTTTCGGATCTAAATTCCCAGTCGGCTCATCTGCGATCAAAAACTTTGGTTTAAATACCAAAGCTCTGGCAATCGCTACCCGCTGGGCTTCTCCACCTGACATTTCTCGAGGGAAACTGTCACCCCTCCCCTTCAGCCCTACCAATTCCAGAATCTTCTCCACCTCGGAATCAATCTCATTATCCGGCAAACCAGATACTTCTAGGGCAAACGCCACATTCTCCGCTACTGTTTTATTTGGCAATAGTTTGAAATCTTGGAACACCACTCCGATTTGCCGCCGATAATACGGAATATACTTGTCCTTCAACAAATGAATATCTTTACCGTCAATCGTAATCCGGCCAAAAGTTGGCTTCTCCTCGCACAACAACAACTTAATTAAAGTTGATTTTCCAGCACCTGATGGCCCAACTAACGTTACAAACTCCTGTGGGTGAATTGTAAAACTCACCCCGTCCAGAACTTTGTGCGCACCATAGTGCTTAGTTACTTTTTCGAATTCAATCATAGGAGACAGCTACAAAAATCCTAAAACCTAAATTCTAAACCCTAAACAAATTCTAAATCCCAATGTCCCAAATCACAAACTTAACCTCCTATGGTTTTTGTTAAGATTGCACCCAAAATCTTCATCAATTGAGTACATTCATCAATTAGCCCATTTCTCAAAGCTATATCGGTATCATTTGGTTGGGTCAGCAAGAGCCAGAAACGTGCTTCCTTGGCTTCTTTTTTCGATATTCTAATCCGCATGGCAAAATCTCGTTTACCCAATGCTTCGTTGGCCTCAATATAGTTGGCGCCTACCGAACCACCAGCTCGAACCAATTGTTTTGCATTTTCAATATTCGCCACATCACGTGGCAAAGCCCGCGCATATTCATTAATCCGACGGGCAAAGTCCAACGTCCTGTTCTCCAAATCATATAAAGTTTTAACCCGATCAGCCGTTTGTATCATTGTGATTTGTTTAGAATTTCGATATTCGGATTTAGGATTTGTCCTGTTTTCTATAAGAAAGCAGGACGCTACTTATTAATTCATCCAAATCACCTTCTTTCAGAACTTTTTCTGTTTGCGAGGTTTCAAAATCACTCCGATGGTCCTTCACTTGTTGATAAGGATGGAGGGTAAAAGTCCTGATCTGACGTCCAAAATCTCCCGAAACATTGGATGCCTTTAGCTTCCGATTTTCCGCATCCCGTTGTTCTTGTTCCAGTAAATACAATCGGTTTTTCAGAATCTTCATCGCCACTTCCTTGTTTTGAGTTTGCGACCTTTCGGTTTGAATTGACACCACCAGATTAGTCGGAATATGTGTAATCCGTACCGCCGAATCAGTTGTGTTGACACTCTGCCCACCGCAACCCGATGACTTGAAGGTTTCGATCTTCAAATCTTCATCTTTTATTTTCACATCTACATCACCTAAATCTGGCAGCACTTCGATCAGTGCAAATGATGTTTGTCTTAACCCCTGCGCATTAAACGGACTAATTCGAATCAGCCGGTGTACACCAGCTTCCGACTTTAACCAACCATACGCTCTAAACCCAGTAATTTTTAAAGTTGCGTTTTTAACTCCCGCCTCGCCTCCTTCAGTAATATCCATTATTTCTGTCTTCCACTCTTTCCGTTTGGCGTAAGCAAGATACATATTCAACAACATCCCGTTCCAGTCTGCCGCATCCACCCCACCTGTTCCGACATGAAACATCACATAGGCGTTTTTGTCATCATAAGTTCCCGAGAACAGCGTCTGCGCCTCCAGCCAAGTAATCAGCTCACCAGCTTTAGCCAAATCCTCTTTCATTAACTTTTCACTTTTCACTTTTAACTCTTCACTTAAATCCGTCGTCGGATTTACTGCCTCTCCTACTCTCGCCAAAATCTCTCCGATCTCTGCCTCGGCTTCGATGATTTTCTTATTCATCTCAAATTTTGCCCCCTTCGCCGCCGCCGTCTGCTGATCTTTCCAAAAATCTGGCTGGCTCATCTCTGTTGCCAACTCCTCATTTTCCTTGGTTAACTTATCCCTATCTAAAAACCCCTGCAGTTGATCCAACTGCATCCGCATAGATTCATATAGTTCTTTTACCCCATCAGACATAATTTTCTGATTACCAAATTTAAGCCATACCCGAATTATAACAGACAAAAAATGGCTCTAACCGCAAAAGCGAATCAGAGCCATTAAATTTAGTTGTCAGGCAAATCCACCCATAATGGACACACCTGTTTCTCTACTAGACTCTATCATCCCCCTTGTAGTCTGTTGACAGCAGACCCCCGCCGACAGCGATTAGCCCCTGCTGGTTAGCCTCCTGTTCCGCCTTCACAGCCTTATACGCAGTTGCTTGAGCCGTTAGCTCATGTGCAACGACTTCCGCCGCCTTAAACATAACTGGGCTGATAACGTTGTCCCGAGCCGTAGATATCGAACGGCAAACGCGGTTCCTCGCCCGCAACACTGCATCAGCCACTATCCCAGCATGCTGATCAGGTATCTTCGTTGTTTGCAACAATTCGCAAACAACATCCAAGGCGATAGGGGTCGTAACCGTTTGAAGAAAATCCACGATTGCCTCGTGGAACGGCCTCTTTTCTACAACGATATCTTCCGGCATCTCCACCATCTCCTCAACCATCAAATTTCTGAAGGAACAATCCCCCCAGATGTGGTCATCCTAGCAAAAACCTCGCCCCCAGTCAACAAAAATCCCACAAATCGCTATGCGATAATCACCAATCATCAAATCACAAATTCCAAAAGTTCCTCATTTGTCATTCTAACTGTTCTCTTCGTCGTCCTCGAGTTGGTAGCGAAGCGCCACAACGTCGGGGATCCAGAAAAGAACAACAAACAAAATCATTTTTCTGTTTCTTGTCTAGATTCCCGCCTACCTGCCCGAAGTGCTACCAGTCCGCAGTAGATACAGCGTTTCTGGCGGGCATCGTTGCAGGCGGGCGCGGGAATGACAAGGATTTTTGCTTTGGTCTTTGTTATTTGTAGTTTGTTTGATTATTGGACATTGGATATTGGATATTACAAAAGGGCGCCCAAAGCGCTACCATAACTATTCATCGAAGATCACCCGAAGCTTTATGCGAAGGGTGACTACTCTCACTTATCACTATTCACTTTTAACTATTAACTATAAAGGAGCTTCTTCCGAAGCTCCTTTATTCTGCTTATTCCTTTAATTTAGACCGAGTAATTCATCCCTCGGCGAGCAATCCAGCGATAAGTCAGAGTCGACAGACCCAGAGAAATCACCGCTAGAATACTCAACCAAACTACTTCCATACCAGTCGGAGGCAATGGTTCGGTCGGAGTGATCGGCGTAGTACCGCACACAACCTTCAAACTGTTGGAGTAGACATAGAATCCATTTGGCTTTTCGGTACTTCTGACCAAGGCACTCACTTTCAAGTCAGTCCCCCGACGAATACCTTCATCTACTTGTACCTTCACGACCATGGTTACTGTTTGACCTTCAGCCATTGTTCCGGGATTCCAGATAATTGTTCGACCAGTAATTTGCGGATCGTCCACCGCTGAAGTCGCGGACATGAATGAGACATTATTTGGCAACGGCATCGACAAACTTACATTATGTGAAGTCGCATACCGATTAGTCAGCCGTACTGTGTAAACCACAATTGAATCATCACAAACCGGCAAACCATTCTCGGTCGTGGCGGTAATGTAGCCATCAATATAGTAATTTGTTACCACACTACAATCACGCAGCGAAATTGTCATTTCGTTACTTACTGAACGATTATCCCATGTTGCAGTTACTCGCACTCGGGCCGTTCCGACTGCACCATTAGCCGCCAATCTCGCACCATACTGGCTGTAGCGATTGCCGGTTAAATTACCGACACCGCTCACCCATTCCCAGTAATAACTAGCGCCGTCAATTTCAGCACCATGATTGTTTCTGGCTTGTGCCGAAAGATTAGCTACATCAGTCGAACACAACGGATTGCGGTCAGAATTGATATCAACATCAGCTAAGTAATCTTCTTGGATCTGAAAATCGCTGACATGGATCGACACACTATCTCTCACCGCCGAATTACTTCCGCACCGTAGTGACAAAGTAAAGTCGCCAGTTTGAGTCGCGTAATAGCGATGAGTTGTCAGATTAAACGAACCACCGTCCCAACTCCACACCAAATTGCTGGTTGAAATTGGATTGTCCAAATTAGTCAACGTTGTATAAGTAATTTCGCGACTATCATTGCGATACAGATTCAGAGAAGACTGATCAATATTGATCGCTGAACAGAATTCAGTTTGTGGGTTATCCAACACCGTCAGAGTTGCCGAAGCATCTTGCCAAGCCTGAACACCATTGTAAGTACCCTTCACTTTAATTGTGTAAGTACCTGCTGTGTCTGGGTAAAACTTCCAAGTTATGCCAGCCGATTGACCCACTTTTTGATTATTTCTCCAAGCCTCCCACGCAAAGCTAGTTAAGCTCGAGGTCGTAACCTCCGTAGTGCCGTTGAAAGCCTGCGCAGTATAAGTCTTGTAGTTGCCAACATAAATTGGGTTGCTGGCAGTCGGATACAACGAGACTGTCAGATGCACGCTTGGTTGTGGTGGAGTCACTGGATCAACAATCAAAGTCTGCTCGTTACTCCAAGCCGTCTTAGTAATTCCATTAATCGTATAAATCCCGCGTGTTCGCACAACATAAGTGCCACTAGTAGTCGGAGTAAAAGTATAAGTAGTACCTGTGCCGTTACTCGCAACCGTTTGGCTATTTTTAGTCACTACCCAGCCGAAAGTACTTTGACCAGTTACTGGCTGACCACCATAAGTCGCGTTCACACTATAAGTCTTAGATTCACCGACATTAATCGTATTTCCAGAAGTCAGTGCGCTAATCGACACGCCATATTCGCGATTGTCTTCAGTACTATTCACGATCAACGTCGCCCGAGCATCAGCCCAGACCACATCGCCGCCAACATTAGCATTAGCGTTAATCGTATAAGTTCCAGCCGTGTTTGGACGGAACACCCAGCTAGCGCCACTACCGGTCGTCACCGTCTGATTGTTCAGACTAGCAAACCAAGTTACCTGCGCATTCGCTGTTATGTTAGTAATACCATTGAAGACTTGTGCTGTATAAACCTTATCACTACCCAACGTAACCGTTGAGTTAGTTGGATAAATTGCCATCGTCAAACTACCAGTCGCGCTTACCAAACTCGGCAATAAACTAGAAGCAATAAACAACGACCCAAATATAACCACGCCGAATCTCTTCCAGTTTTTAAACGCTTTAGAAATTCGTCGCACTCTGTAATACATCCCCAACCCCAAAGTTTTTAGAACACTCATTTCACCTCCAGAATTAATATAATTCTTTTTTGCCCCTTATGTATATCGATTCCCGAGGAACCGAGGGACTTCATTGTTATAATTCCTTCCCCCTACCCCTCTACCCGTTAATCGATACTCTGGGGGGAAATATCGAGACGAGGTAGAGAGGTAGGAAGAACGAACACTGTTCCTTATCGTCATCCTGAATTTAGTTCAGGATCTAATTATTAAAAGAGTTTTTGGGTGGGAGCGTCGAAACGCTCCCACCCCAAGTTGCTAGTTAATTCTCAACGACCACATGCCAGCGATGTCCGCCGATTCCGCTGACGCCCTTACCATCATCTACAAAGTAGACGGTAACTTGCTTTGTCAGCTGATGACTTACGTCCCAGCCGACATTGCAAGTAACGGGAACGGAAGCGTACAACAGATTCCCCTCTCCGTCCAGCGCAAATGCGCTATAAAAGATGGAACGCATTCTATTCTCCGGCAGCTGGTACACGAATCCATTCGGGTCAGACGACCAGCCAACCGTTGCCTGCGTCGGCACAGTCAGCTCCGTCAACCCATCAGCCGCATACATGCGGCTGACGAGGGTGATCTCATCACCCACATATGGGTCCGCAAACGGATCCAGCGGCGTAATGGAAAGCTGCGCCCCAGCGTATGGGTCAACCGGCTCTTCCGTCACTACGATGCTGGTTTGAGCCGCAGCGATGGATGTCGCTCCATCATCATCCGTCACTCGGACGTTGGGAATCCAAGTGCCAACATGATAGACGTGCTCCGTTACCGTCGCACCAATCGCCCAACTACCGTTGCCTTCAAAGTCCCACTCGTACGTTACGATGTTGCCATCAGTATCGTACGAGTTAGACGCATCCAGCGACACTGCCATAGGCGAGTAGCCACTGGTCGGATCTGCAACCAACACCGCATGTGGCGGCAGATTAACCGGCGGAGCAACCGTCACCACAATGCTCGATTGAGCAATCGCAATGTCCGTCGCCCCATCGTTATCGGTAACGCGAACTTTCGGAGTCCGCGTACCGGCGGCGTACGTATGGGTTGTACTGGCAACGGTCGTCGTGGTATCCCACGTACCATCGCCACCAAAATCCCATTCATACGTCACGATGGTGCCGTCAGTGTCGTAACTGGCCGATGCATCAAGCGTTACCGTCAGTGGCGAATAGCCACTGGTCGGTGAAACTTGAAGATCAGCCACCGGCGGCTTGTTAGCCGGCGGCGGGGTCACAATTAGCTGGACTGTATGAGAATCTGTGTTCCCACACCCGTCCTTGATTGTAACCGTCAAGTTAGAGTCGGGCATCGTCAACGAGAATGTTCCGTTGCCATGTCCACTCTGACCGTGGCCAGACCATCCCTCCGGACAGTCTGACCAAACATTGAATGTCACCACCGTTTCAACTCGCGCTGAAATCGTACCAGTAACATCCAACGTTGCCGTTGTAACGTTGTTACCGCCTATATCGCGGAAGATGATCCAAGAGTTGTTTTCCTCTCCCGGGCAAACCACCGGTGCTACCACCATCGCTGCCTCCACAATGACACCAGCTATCGCCACTATCCCCGCCATGAGCCAGTTGTCTGACTTTTCATGGATGGTGATAGTCCGCTCGATAAATCCGCCAGACAAAACGATATTCAGCAGACGAACTGCTACCTCGCCTAATCCAGCCGGTGTCGCATCGACACGATTCCGGAATGGAATCTTCGTGTCGAAAGGCAGCTGGGGAATCCAGCTCACCGTTGCTCCAGTTAGCTCTTCGCTCCCGTTGTAACTGTACGTTACCGCGTCAGCGAAAGTTCCAACCTCAGTGATGTATGCCAGAACTGGCCGTTGAGCCGCTTGTTCACGGTCCAACTGCACCCAGCGAATGGCACCTAATGTATCACGAAGTGCCATGTCGGTATAGTAACCGACCGTCAGTTCGCCCACTCGGTTCTTCACTGGAATTTCAAACACCTTGCCTTGATCGGCAGGGAGATTGGTGATCAGCGTACCACCGACATTCCACGTTGGACGCAGACGATGCGATGACGAATCATCAATCGTGCTGCGGTCACCAGCCGGCTTGTAACCGGCCACTACGTCATAGTAGACCGTGTCCGCCGTCACCGACGGAGTCACAGTTTCGTCAACATCCACCGACGATCCACCGACACACCCGACAATCGCCGCCAAGGCAGCGAGGACGGCCACAATGAGTGCCGAGCGAAGCCCGGCGTACAGGTTGCGCATTCTGCTTTCCTCCGGGCTTCCGCCCAGCTTAGATTACTTTGCGCAAATCCTTAGCTAGAAGACTCGCGCACAGCACTCCAGTGAAGAGAAGGTGTCGATCCTTAAATTGAAATCCTTAAAGATTAGTCCAAGAACTTCCAGACCTTAACCTCTGCATCACCAGAGTGCTATGCACAAATACTTCCGCAGTAATTTACAATTGTTTGCCATTCATTTTCTTCGTCATCCTCAACTTGATTGGGGATCCAGACAGAAACAAAAACATTTCTTGTTCTTTTCTAGATTCCCGCCTTCGCGGGAATGACGGGGAAAGGGCTCAACTCAAAACCCACCACGCCCCCTGCGTGTTGGTTTATTTGTTTTAATAGATTGTAAATTTTCACATCGTCGCTGTCGCTGACCATATTTAGTCAACTAGCAATTTGTCGATGTGCAATGAGCCGCTTGGCTCGCTATACCTAGACTATAGTAGTCAAAGTATTTTGTCAAGCAAAAAGTGGCTCTGGAAGTACAAAAAGCCGCTTTTGCCAACCATTTCTGAAGTATACCTGATATCCCCTTGACAACTACCAATAAAAATGTCCTAATCTGGGAAACTATGCCCGAACATCCTGCGCCTTTTCTGCCTCCAGCATCGCCATATCTGTAGCTGACAGCGGTGTTTTAAACAGCTCATTCACCAACCACAGCCCACTCTCCCGAATTTTCTGTTTTGGGGACCACTGACCAAACCAGTTTTGTGACGGTCGACACTCCGAACAAGCCGCAATCGTACTAATCATTCTAGATTCCAGCCTCAATCGCCTATCTTTATTCTCCACCTCAATTACCACAAAGCTAAAATTGGTCTGGATGTACTGCGACACACATTTTTCAGTACCTTGCAGCTTTCCCTTGTCCACTCCATCTCCGTGTCTCCCCCTAGCTGCCGCTGATGTTAAATCTAACTCCCACTTCTCCAAAAATTCATCGTCAGCTTGATTTAAAAATGCCCGCCCGATGTTCTTTCGGAAGATACTTCTATCTTTGTTCTCCGTCAGAAAATGCTGACGCAACCGCGACCGTAATTGATCTTTGCCCGTATGTGTACCAATCCTGACAATCCGCCGACCACCATGAGCCTTCTCCCCCTTCTCAAACAAAAGATAAATCCCATTCGCTGGAATTCTTGTTTCGTCAAACGGAAATGTAAACACCGCCAGACTATTTGCCCACTTGTGCAGGTTCTCGCACTGATTCATTATTTAGGTTCACCTTTAACCAATGTAACTGTTTCCCAATTCCCAAATTCTTCAACGGCACTATGCTGTATCGTAAAGATGAGACCAAGTGCCTACGATACTTTTCCCCCGCCAACACCACTACTTCCAAATTATCTATATCCGCTTTCGCCCGTAAATGTTTTAACACCCGTTCCGCCCACACTCGGACTTGTTGATCCGACATTGTCTTCAGAGTCAGATTGTACGGCACAAGCCTCCGATCCAATTCAACTAGCCCATATTTCGCTGACAAAATAAATATCGCATCAGGCCGTAACGAATGCGCATACGCCAAATTTGCTCGAAACAACGGGCTAATATAAAAATCCTCGGCCGGAGCCGCCCGATTCGCCTTCTTACTCGCACAGGCAATTAAGACGATCTTCTTCATCACCAACAACCCTAATTGTCGTAAAAATATCTTCCATTACGATATGCCTCGATGTAGCTGGGAATAGTCTCAAACACCGGCCTCGGCAAATTGTCTAAATCATACCAATCCCACCCATCGTTTTTCTCTGGTTCCATCACCTTCGGCTCACCACTCTTCCAATCCGCCACCAATCCAATATCAACATAATGCTTGGGAGCATAGGCCTTTAGATTCATTAACCGCAAAAACCTAATATTCGTAATCTCAATATCAGCTTCTTCTCTAGTTTCTCGCTTAGCACAGTCTTCAAACGATTCCATGTACTCCATGTGACCGCCCGGCCAAGCATAAGTGTTCTCGCCGTGAGCCCCTTTGCGTTTATGCATCAACACTTTGCCGTCTTTCATAACCATCACCCCAATACCAACTTTTATGCCAAGCCCTTGCTCTGGTTCATTTTGCGCCACCATCACCCCAATACCTGCCTCTGATTTTGATTCGTCATTCATAGTTCCATCCTCGGCTATTAAATGATCTAATAATTATTTCCCGCAACACTTCTTGAACCCCAGTGGTAGAAACTTCGTTTCACTACAGGGCAAGCTTTTTCCCTCTATAGTATGGCTATGCGCCATGACATTTTTTATATTTCTTACCAGAACCACACGGACACGGATCATTCCGCCCAACTTTGTCTTTATGCTCCTGTGGATCGCGTACCGCCCGTAGGTCCCCCGTAGCTTCACGCGAAGGGGGATCCCCCACCTCCGTTTGGTGATTGGTTATTGATGATTGGCTATTAGTCGCTGGTGATTGGTCATTGGTTATTGGTGCTTGCGATTCAGCGATTTCCTTCTCTTCGTCGCTGAAATCGCCCTTCGGTTCCGCACCACCTTGTAAATCTAATTTTGCGTCCGGCGTAGCTTTCTTGTCCGACGTAGCCTTGGTGAAGTTGGAAGCGAAGGAGGACTCACCACCCCGCAACGCCAACTTCTTTTTCTCTTCCAGCTCGTCTTTACCCTGTTGGTCATTGGTTATTGGAGATTGGATATTATCGTCAGCTTTGCTGACGATTTTAACTTTAAAAATCAATCTCGCCACATCAAACGCTATCGCACTTTGCAATCTCTGAAACATCGCATACGCCTGCTGTTTGTATTCCACTAATGGATCTCTCTGCCCATACCCCTGCAAACCAATTGCTTCACGCATTTTCATCATCGCGTCAATGTGCTCCATCCATAAAATATCCATCACTCGCAATAAAACTGCCCGTTCCGCCTGACGAAAATTCCCAATTTCTTCTCCATCCACCATCTGGCTGCCGGCTTCTTTTTCTTTAGTCTCATATTGTTTCTTTGCTTCCTCTACCAAAATCTCACCCCAGCGTTCTGCACCCGTTTCTTCCAGTTGTTTCTTCAAATCACTCCCGACTGGGAAAATATTATTCACATTTTCGATTACCGTCTTAAGATCAGTCGAATAATTATTTGCCAGCAGTCTCAATTCATCAAAAATATAACCCTGTACCATCGTTCTGATATCATCCCCTTCCCCCGATTCATGATTCATAATTCGTGATTCTTGATTCAAAATCGCCTGCCTCTGTCTGTACGTCGTTGCTCGATGACGATTCATTACATCGTCGTATTCCACGACGCGTTTGCGAATATCAAAGTTATGGCCCTCCACTCGTTTCTGGGCTGACTCAATGCTCGAAGTGATCCACCGATGTTCCAACGGCTGATCCTCCGGCATTTTCAGCGTCTTCATCATCGACTTCAGCCGTTCACTACCGAACAACCGCATCAAATCATCTTCCAATGATACAAAAAATTGCGTGCTCCCCGGATCACCTTGCCGACCAGCTCGACCACGCAGCTGGTTATCAATTCGACGAGACTCGTGCCGCTCGGTACCGATAATATGTAAACCACCCAATTCTTTTACGCCTTCACCTAATTTAATGTCCGTTCCTCGACCAGCCATGTTGGTCGCGATCGTTACCATTCCCTTTTGTCCGGCATCTTTGACTATCTCGGCTTCTTTTTCGTGATGCTTCGCATTCAAAACACTATGCGGCACTCCTTCCACTTTTAGCATTTCTGACAGCAATTCTGATTTTTCGATTGCGATCGTACCAACCAAAACCGGCTGACCAGTTTCATATCGGCGTTGAATTTCCTTCACCACCGCCTGAAACTTCATTCGTTCATTGACATAGATCAAATCATTCAAATCTTGCCGCACCATTGGCCGATTAGTTGGAACTACTACCACTTCCAAACCATAAATTTTCCAAAACTCTTCTTCTTCAGTCTTGGCCGTACCAGTCATCCCACCTAACTTGTCGAACAAACGAAAATAGTTCTGGAAAGTGATCGTCGCTAACGTTTTGCTTTCCCGTTTAACTTCAACATTCTCCTTAGCTTCGATCGCTTGATGTAATCCTTCGGAATATCGACGCCCCTGCATCAACCGACCGGTAAATTCATCGACAATTAACACCTCTCCGTCTTTCACTACATAATCAACGTCTCTTTTATACATTGCCTGCGCCCGCAGAGCTTGTTCAATGTGATGCGCTAGTAAAATATTACCTGATTCATAAATATCACCGATCCCCAATAGCTTTTCTATTTTCTCAATTCCCGCTTCCGTCAAAATCGCCGACTTTTGTTTTTCATCAGTCGTGTAATCAACCTCTTTTGTTAGCTGTGGCACGATCGCCGCAAATTGTTTGTAATGCTGTGTCGATTCCTCATCCGGCGCCGAAATGATCAAAGGCGTTCTGGCCTCATCCACTAAAATCGAGTCAACTTCATCAACGATCGCATAATACAATCCCCGTTGAACTTGTTCCTCACGGCTTCCCGCCATATTGTCGCGCAGATAATCAAACCCAAATTCATTATTCGTCCCGTAAGTAATATCCGCCGCGTATGCCTGCTTGCGTTCTTCCGGTGAAGTATCGTGAGTAATTGCTCCAACTGTTAATCCCAAAAATTCATACACTTGACCCATCCATTCCGAGTCACGTTTTGCCAGATAATCGTTTACCGTTACGATGTGCACTCCCTTACCCGCTAATGCGTTCAAATATGCTGGTAGAGTTGAAACCAAAGTTTTACCCTCACCTGTTCTCATTTCCGAAATCTTGCCTTGATGTAACACAATGCCACCCATTAACTGCACATCAAAATGCCGCTCACCCAGCGTCCTCTTGGCGGCTTCGCGCACAACCGCAAATGCCTCCGGTAAAATATCATCCAAAGTCTGACCCTTGGCCAATAACTCCTTGAAATATTCCGTCTTTGCCCTTAATTCACTATCCGCTAGTGGCTGTACACTAGCCTCTAGCCCATTGATCCGATCAACGATCGGCTGGAGCTTTTTAATTGCCTGTTTGTTTGGATCCCCCAAAATCCTCTCGAGAAACTTCATAACCTCTCCATTCTAACCTTAAACCCCGCCACTATACCACATACCCCTCCTACCTACCCCCTCCTACACATCCTCATCCTCATCCTCATCCTCATCCTCATCCTCATCCCACCGCCCCCTCCTTCCTCCAATTACTTCTCCTTCCCCCCAACCACTCCCCCTCCTATATCCAAGCACGTTGAGTTGATGCGGCCGCCTGAACTCAACGTGCTTACCTGATCGCCTTAGTTCAACATGTCTAACCAATCGCTTGAGCTGACTACCCCCAACCATTCTTTTCTGATTATGCCCAGTTACAACGACCTTTGTAACTGGGCATATTATTTCCCTTACCTCTTTCTTGCTGCATCAAGTAAAAACTCCGTCTAGGATTGACCTTCGACCCAATCAGCCATAAGCTGTAGCCAGCAATCTTAACAACAAGGGGACAGATGACCAATGAACCCTCTCAACACCAAAACCTGCGACAGCTACAGTCGACAGACATGGAAGTTAATGTGGCGATACGGGCTTTCTGTGATGATTGTCACAGCCGCCTATTGGGGAATCGGTTATTGGATAACCGGTTCAGTACCAGCAACTAATGAAACAGCACTTTGGATTGCTCCGATTCCCAACATCCAGCTTGCCAAACAGCTCATCAGTTTATCGCTATCCCAACCGTGGTTGGCTATTCCGATCCTCGGGCTGTGGACTATGCTAGTTGTTCGGTACATTCGAGAAGCTATTCAAACTCCAATAGGCTATATCAGGTCAACTCTAACGCTTTTCTGCGGATTAATTTCTGGATTAGCCTGCGGCCTCATCTGCGGACTGATTTTCGGCCTAGCAAGCGGATTCATCGCTGGATTAATTCTCAAAATCCAAAACATGAATTCGCCTCCCATCTTTTATCCAGCAACTTGCTGGCTTGGAAACGGGATAGCCATCGGGCTAATTTCTGGGCCGATTCTCGGGTTAGGGTTCGGAATAGCTGTCGGGTTGACTTTTGAGGTGGGCATTGGAATGGCACTGATAATCATCAGATTATCCACACTACTTCATCCACCACCCATCGTACCCGATAACTGACCCCTGTTGTCCAAACGTCCTTTCCAAAAGGTACAGACAAGAAGCAGTTGCTCTCTGCAACTCCTCTCTTGGTTTCTGTGCCTTTTTTCTTTGCCAACTTGAGCAACCGCAGTTCCCACCACGTTGAGTTGATGCGGCCGCTTGAACTCAACGTGCTTAGCTATTTGTTTGGACTCCCCAAAATCCTCTCAAGAAAATTCGCCATTACCAGATAATTCTCTCCCAAAAACCACTTTTTAGCCAATCTTAATCAAAAAAATATGCCCGAGTGAATACAATACTCACTCGGGCATTCAAAGATCTGCCCACAATGGCAACTACCCTCCTATGCCACTGCGCCGAAGGTTGCATTGACTCTCTGCATCTTCTCCAACAACTCAAGCCCCATTTTAGGAGACCAGTGCCGCACGAAGCGCAAGATAGTCTCCTCGATTGGTACCGTCGCATACCCCGAGAACCTCGCCTTATCTGATTCTTTGAGAATCAACTCCTTTAGGACGTCCTCATCAGAATTGCAATGTGACCAGTCCAGCGCCAGCACTCCAGATAAAAACTGATCGATGATCTCGCATCGCTCATCCCACAGCTGACACTCCAGCTGATATCGCTCTTCCGAAAAGAACCCCGACTTCAGTAGCCGTTCTAGCCTTTCGTGTCTGAGGTAAAGGTTCTCAATCATAGCCTCCAGAACTCCGAGAGCTTCTTTGGTTGGACCCAAATCATAGCGCCCCATGCAACCACCGATAAGACGGTTGCGCGTTATCCGGTCCGCTACGTTGGTCTGTACATCGTACAATGTTCCCAACCCTTTAAGTTGAGCGTAAACACTTCGCCTCAACTCCGCTCGACGCACATCAGCTTGTGTTCGAAGCTCCTCACGATACTCTCCAAATAGAGAGTGTTCCAACCAGAACATGCGTTTCGGCAACACCGAACGGCTGGCCTGTGCCACGCGCACTGGACCAGTATTGCGTAGTTCTGGATAGTCTTCTTGTTGAATCGCTTCAACCTCAAGTCCCATCCACGTATCCTCAGAGATGGACACGCCATGTGTACACCGAGCCTCTAACGCAAATCGGCGTCCGACTGTGTAGGTCAGCACGACCCCAACATCCCCTGTTGACATCAGCTGGTTACACTCGTTAAAATCCTCATCACGACCCGGTGGCGTTGTGCCAGTATATTCATCTCGTCCAGTTCGGACAATCCGACAGTTATCGCCATCTGGCATTGGCTCCGGACAGAGAGCTATACATCGGCCGATCTTCACACCCCGCACTCCTACAGGCTCGGATGTTGCTCTCATCACTGCGACGGCGGCTCGCCTTGCGATGCCACCCGCCTCATCGTAATCAAACACGTCAAATCACCTTCCTTATATGGATTTGTTAAAGAGCTGATGCCCTATTCTGACACACAGATATAACCACAAGCAATAGCCCTTTGCTACTTTATTTTTTCAAACCCACAGTAATCCTGCAGGGCTTCAGGGATTTTTATACTACCATCTCCCTGCTGATGATTTTCTAGTAGTGCCACCAATAATCTCCCAACCGCCACACCCGTCCCATTCAGCGTATGCACAAATTCAGATTTACCGTCTTTATTCTTAAATCGGATATTCGCCCGTCTCGCCTGCCAGTCGGTACAGTTACTGCAGGAATGAGTTTCGCGAAATCTTTTTTGTGATGGTATCCAACTTTCCAAATCGATCGTCTTAGCCGCTGACATCCCCAAATCCCCTGCTGCCAGCAAAACTTTTTGATATGGAATTTCTAATTTCTGTAAAATCTCTTCCTGAAGTCCCACCAAAAATTCATGTTCTTTTTCAGACTCTTCTGGTGCTACAAACGAGAACAATTCGATCTTGTCGAATTGATGCGTGCGAATAATTCCTTTTACATCTTTGCCATAAGAACCGGCTTCTCTGCGAAAACAAGTTGAAAAACCAGCATACCGTTTTGGCACATCAATAATTTCGTCTAGGTGATATGCCAAAATACTTTGTTCAGCTGTTCCGTTCAAATACAGATCGTCTTGGGTTTTATAAACTTCATCTTTTGCCTTGCCTAAATATCCACCCGCCATCATCGCTCTCTCGGACAGCAACTGCGGCCCCACCAAAAACTCAAATCCGTTTTTGCCAGCAATATCCAATACAAAATTCACCAGAGCGAATTCTAATTGCACCGCTTGGTTTTTTAAATAGTAAAATCTCGCGCCGGACGCTTTCGCCCCGCGCTCGATATCCAAAATGTTTAAGCTCTTGCCCAGTTCAATGTGATCTTTGGGATTTTTAATTTTTCTAGATTCACCCCAACTCCCCACCACCTTGCCGTCATCCTCACCACCATCCGGCACATCTATCATTGGTAAGTTTGGCAATTCACCCGACATTTGTTCCAAGCTCTCTTCCAAGTCTTTCAGCTTTTTCTCTTGCTTACCTAATTCCCCACCAATCTTCTTTCCCGCTGGAATATCTTTTGCTCTAGCAGCTGCATTTTTATCTGCCCGTAAGGTTTCAACACTCTGTAAAATCGTAGAATATTCATCCCACTCCTTGACCAGCTTATCTAAATCAAACTTCGCCCCCTTGCGCTTCAGCCCTTTCTCCCACTCCTCCAAATTGTTTTTAATCAGTTTAAAATCCAACATCAAACATTTTTAGTTACTTGCCTATTATATCATCGATCCTCCATGTTCCCTGACCTTCGTAGCCCGAGCAAAGTAGGTTTGGTGAACAAGAACTTCACTTATTCTCTTCTCTAACCACATTTGACAGAAAAGATATTTTATGGTATAATGAAGACAAAATCAAAACAAAATGAACCATTCTTCAAACCCAGAGGGTTATCTCCGCCGTTTCGAAACCGAGAAAGCACCTGAACTCCCTGCCGAGATCAGTTTTATCGAACTCTTATCCCGAGAAACAAAAGAGTACGGCAAACCGATCGAGCCACAGAGTTTTGTTGCCGCAGGTGTCTACGAACAATCAGCCGTCGATGATGATCAACAAAAATTAAGAAAACGCATACGCGAACTCCAGGAATCCGGCGAATGGAAATATAGCGGAGAAAGATCACAAGCCATCACCAACCTGCTATTCTTTTTGATTGGAAGAAAGGAATTACTCAAACCCTCCGACTTGGCTTGGGACATAGTCATCGGATCAGTAACCAGATATGACGATGTTATGCGTGGAACTGATTTAGTCATCACGCTTTGTAACTACGAAACTGGTGAAGAAATCCCCATTGCCGTTGACACTACAACGTCTGTAAATGCTACCGTCAAGAAAAAGAAGAACATTGAACGCGACCTTGAACAGGGTCACCTCCGAAGATTAAAATACTACACCAGTCCCGTAACCGATAAACCAATCGGCAAACAAGAAATGCCAGCGGTAGTGATCGGGTATGAACCAGATAATTTTGAAATTATTGCCATGGAATGGAGCAGACATGGAGACGGAGCAATCAAACGACTCAATCTCGAAAACAGTATTCGACAGGAGATTGTCCGACAGCTCACTAGCCAATTGCTAGCACTAGATGAATTAACACCAGAAGACTCCCGCCCTCGTCTCGCCGAAAAACTCCAGCGGCTGATTGACCTGTTGGCGCCAGTCGAAGAAAACTAAACAGGGCAGACTACTTGTCTACCCTGTCGTGATGGTACGGCCCGATATCAATCGGGCGAACTTCTCTGGGGATAATCCCCAGCAACTCCAGAAACCATCTGACCATTCCAGCCAGAAAGTTAAAACAGTTATACATTCCCGCCTCCAAAAACCGACCCCCAGACTACCTTATCTGGTGGTTTATGTCAACCCCCACTTCCTATTGTCATTCCGACTGTCCTATTTCGTCATTCCCGCGAAGGCGGGAATCTAGACAAAAACAGAAACATTTTTATTTTTCTTTTCTGGATTCCCGCCTTCGCGGGAATGACGAGGTATTTGTTTTGGTGACGAGCTATTTGTTTTGGTGTTGATTCATGATTTGTAATTTTGTATTTGTTTAGTATTTCGGATTTAGAATTTCGTGCTTACTTCCCTAATTCCTAACCCCTAATCCCTAACTCCTACTTCTCCTTCACGAACGGGAACAGCACTGCCTCCCGAATTGAATCAGTATCAGTCAGGATCGCCGTCAGTCTATCTATCCCCATTCCCCAACCAGCTGTGGGCGGCATACCGTATTCCAACGCCTTCACAAACTCTCCATCCATCGAGTGCGCCTCGGCGTCACCCTCTTTCTTCAATTTGGTCTGGGCTTTAAATCTCTCCCTCTGGTCAATCGGATCATTTAGCTCCGAAAAAGCATTTACGATCTCCATCCCACAAACCACTAGCTGAAAACGTTGAACTTTGTTGGCGTCATCATCTTTCTGTTTTGCCAACGGTGACAAATCCAATGGATGATCGGTCAAAAAGATCGGATCCTTCAAATGCGGTCGCGCCGTTTCTTTGTACAGCTCATCAATTAATTTTCCGCGTCCTGCCTTACCCGCATAGTTCAATTTAATTTTTTTACGTTTAATTTCTGCCTGCAATGCTTCAGCTGTTAAAAACTGATCGATATCAATATCGGCATATTGTCTAATCAGTTCTCGAAAAGTTTTTCTTGGCCACGGAGTTTTGAAGTTTAATGTTGCATCCCCATATTTCACTTTGGTTGTTCCCAAAGCTTGCTTCAAAACGTCAGTAAACATCTCTTCCGTCATCTTCATCAAATCTTCATAAGTCGCATACGCCTGATAAAACTCCAGCATGGTGAAATCCTGTAAGTGTTGGGTGGAAACTCCCTCATTTCGAAATACTCTGGCAAATTCGAACACTTTCTCAAACCCCCCGATGATTAACCTCTTCAAATACAACTCCGGTGCGATCCGCAAATACACATCTGCGTTGGTCGCATTGTAATGAGTCTTAAATGGCGTCGCGAGCGCCCCTCCGGGAAGTGGCTGTAAAGCCGGTGTATCAACTTCAATGTAATCCCGTTTCAATAAGAATTCTCTGATCGCTTGAACCAATTTATGTCGAATCATAAATCGTTCTTTGACTTCCGAGTTGAACAACAAATCTAAATATCTTTGACGGAATCTTGATTCTTGATCGCTCAATCCATGCCATTTTTCTGGTAATGGCCGCAAAGATTTTGTTAGAACTGTTAGTTTACTAACCGCTACCGTTTTCTCGCCCTTCTTCGTTAGCATCGGTAGTCCACGAACCTGCACAATATCGCCGATGTCTAATAAACTTAAATCTTTGTAGGCAGGTTCTCCCAACTCATCTTTCTTAAATAAAATCTGGGTTTCACCATACGCGTCTTTAATCTGACCAAAAGTCAGCCCACCAAATTCTCGCAGAGCCATTAGTCGTCCTGCCAACGATACCACTTTGCCGCCACGTTGAAGTGTTGGAAACTTCACCACAAACTCATCCACCCGCATTGTGCGAGAAGATTTGGCCGGATAGGGATCCACCCCCTTCTCCCGTAACTTCTTCAGCTTCTCCAGCCTGTAGGCAATAATCTGGTCAATGCTATCCACCCCGTAGAAGAATTTAGAAAATATATCTTTTTCGTCTGGCGTTGTCCTCTATAACTATTTGATTATAGCAGAGGGAAACTTTAACCCAACCCAGAATATTATTGAACCAAAAAGACCTCGCAGAGGTCTACCTCAACTCTTCATCGCAGATCCTTCCGTCGGCACGTCAGCCATAGCTTTAGCGACGATGGAAGCTCTAGCGGAGGAGGACTATTAACTTTTAACTATTAACTAACCTTGACGATCGAGTACTCCCGTTCACCTTCACCAGTTGCCAATTTTACTTTTTCGCCGGCTCGTCGGCCAATCAGGATTCTGCCCAACGGCGATTCATTGGAAATTTTGCCTTCGGCTGGACTCGCCTCATTGGAACCAGTAATGTCATAAACTACTTCGCGGCCATTAAACTTTACCGTCACTTTAGAACCAACCCTTACTTCACCGCCGTTAATAGTTTTCCCATTTTCTTCTTCAATAATCTTGGCAGTTTTTAAGATCGCCTCAATTTCTTCCACCCGACCTTCAATAAACGCCTGACGGGTTTTGGCTTCTTGATATTCCGCATTTTCAGACAAATCACCAAATTCCCGCGCTTCGCGGATTTTTTGAGTCACCTCAACTCTCTGATGCTGAAGCTCAACCATCTCCTCTTGCAGCTTGGCCAAACCTTCTCGCGACAGATAAAGTTCTTGTACGTCCATCATCTTATAAATTTATTGCGCCCACCCTTCCTAGGGCAGGCACAAGTTGAATTATAGGGGAACCTTCGTTTGTGTCAATATGGGTGAAAAATCAGCTATAGGCCTGTCATTTTTTGGCTAAATTCAGCAAGTTCCCCAGCAGACTAATTACCGTCATCGGACCAACCCCACCGGGTACTGGAGTAATATAGTCTGCCTTTTTTGCTACCGTAACAAAATCACAGTCGCCTTTCAACTTGCCTTTTACTTGGCTCACACCAGCGTCCACCACTACTGCTCCAGTCTTAATTTGTGAACCCTTAATCAAACCAGCCCGACCCACCGCCGTAATCACAATATCAGCCTGCTTCAGCTCCGCCCAATTTTTGGCACCTTTTTGTAACACCACTACTGGATTACCAGCTCTGACAAAATGCAAACTCAATGGCAAATTTAACAAACGAGTAAATCCCACCAAACCAATCCGCTTGTCTCGCCAGTCGATTTTATACTCCTTCAATAACGCCAAAATTCCCGCGGCAGTAGCTGGTAATACTTTACCCGACAAAATATTCTCATCCGTTAAACCATCAACATCTTTTTCCGGCACAACCGCGTTAACGATCACATCTGTGTCCAAACCTTTTGGCAAGGGCAACTGAACGATTATCCCAGCAATTCTTTTGTCATCATTCAGCTGATGAATTTTTGCTATCACCACTTTTGTCGAACTACTCGCCGGCAATTTGACTAATTCAAACTTCACTCCCAGCTTTTCTGCCAACTCTTTTTTCTTTTTCAGATATAACACCGATGCCGGATTATCCCCCACCAATACTGCCACCAATTTTCCGACATTTTTAAATTTGCCCGCCGATCTGCGAGCCATTTTATCCGCCAACCTCCTTCCATCTAATAGAATAGTCATAAATCTCACCAATCTAACCAATTTTCCCAATCTCACCAATCAAACAGAGACAACATTAATGTATTTTCTTTTTATCGTAGCCAGAATTCTTGTAATCTCATCAGATTCAATTGCCAAGGGCTGAAGCTCACCATGTCTGGATAATAATAGCCCAATCCAGTATCGAGACTCTTTCGCCTCTTTTAATGCGATCGCTAAGCGATTAATAAAATCTTTTTTAGACACCGATTCACTTGCCTCCATCATATTCGCCCCCACAGAAGTCGCCGATCTCACCAACTGAATAACCATTACTCGATCAATATAATCAGGCCTCATCCCACGTAATATTCCAACTGCCATTTCGGAAAATTTGACACAACGAACATAAATATCTTTATCTAATTCCCCCATAGAAATCCTTCCTCATTCCCATTGGTAAGATTGTTTAAACTCTGCTTCCCCATTGGTGAGATTGGTTAGATTGGGAAAATTGGTGAGATTTTATTTATACTGCCTTAAACCAATGCACAATATCACGATAAGTTACCGCGAAAATAAATGCCAACAATAGCAAGAAACCCAAACTATGGATCCCATTCTCCCACTGCCTACTGATTTTCTTTCCTCCTCGCGAAATCTCTAAAATCAAAAATACTAGCCGTCCGCCGTCTAGTGCTGGGAACGGTACGATATTGATCACTCCCAAATTAACACTCAAAAAGATAATTAACTGTAATGTGTACATCCAACCTAGCTTTACCGCCTCACCGGTAATCTTGGCAATTCCTACTGGTCCTGTTACCGCCTCTTGAATTGAAGCCGTCGTAAACAATTGCACAATTACCCCCACCAATACTGCCACGATCTGCTTGAACATCAGTAATAAATCAACCAACGCCACGTATGGTACTTGCCACCAGACATACGAAACTCGACTTAATACCTCATCGACCAATACGCCGATCATCCGCCGATCATCTGATAACTTCGTCGGTACTGCCAAAGCCACCTCTTCACCCTCACGATCAATTACCAATTTGGCTGTATTGCTGCTATTGGTTTCTGTCTGCAATTCCGTCGATGTCGCGATCGCCTTGCCATTAATACTGACAATAATATCGCCACTCTTCACACCCGCTTGTTCTGCTGGTGAATCCTTCACCAGATCCAACACCACTACCCTAGAATCAAATTCGCTACCAGAAAATTGTTCCAAATCTGCCACGATTGGTGCCATTCCCAACCAAAACCCGATCATCAATAACACATACGCTAACAAAAAATTCATCAACACCCCGCCGGTAATTACCAGCATGCGTTGACCATAGCTCTTGTGCGGCAAGGCATCCTTTTCTCGCCCATGCTCACCATCTTCGCCTTTCAGTCGGACAAACCCGCCAAATGGAATTAAATTAATTGACCAAATCGTTCCTCCGCGACGCTTGCCCCAAATCCTCGGTGGCAAACCCAATCCGAATTCTTCTATCTTTACTCCCGCTCTCCGTGCCGCAAAATAATGCCCACATTCGTGCACCAGCACCAATAGGCTAAAAATTAAAACAAAAACAATGATAGTAATGAAAGTCATCTTGAGCTAATTAAAAGTTAAAAGTGAATAGTGAAAAGTTGAGGTGTCGCAAGCGACGATTTGTTTATAGTAAGTAATTTCCTTAACTGTTCACCATTAACCATTAACTGTTCACTCTTTTTTATAGTAAGTAATCTCCTTAACTGTTCACTATTAACTATTAACTCTTTTTACCTATTTTCCGTATCTCCGCTCCCTCCCAGCATACCATTCTAGCGCTTTATTAAATTCTTCCCTGGAAAAATCCGGCAAATAAACATCTGGGAAATAAAATTCAGTGTAGGCTTGCTGCCATAACAAAAAATTGCTCACTCGATGCTCGCCACCAGTCCGAATCATCAAATCAGGATCGGGCATCCCCGCAGAATATAAATTCTCGGCCACTGCTGTTTCGTCAATTGCTTCAGCCGCCATTCCCCTACTAACGATCTTTTTTATTGCTCGAATTATTTCTGCTCGCCCGCCATAATCCAAGCAAACATTCCAGACCAAACCAGTATTGCTAGTAGTCTTTTCCAACATCTCTCTAACGCTCTGCTGCATACCTGCTGGAAACTTTTCTAATTGACCGAATAAATTAACTTTGACATTTTTCTCGACCAATTGCGGCAAATATTTCCTAAAACCTTGTTGAAAAACAATATTAAACAAGTAATCCAGTTCTTCCGGTATCCGATCCCAATTCTCTGTCGAAAAAGCATATGTCGTCAGATATTTCACTCCTGCTTCGCTACACCATTGAACCACATCAAAAACCGCATCCAGCCCTCGCAGATGTCCTTCCAGCGTTGGTAACCCTTGAGCTTTCGCCCACCGTCGATTACCATCCAGCACAAACGAAATATGTTGAGGAATCTGTGTGTTCACTTGTAGTCTTAATCAGACAGACCAGAAGTCGCCACAGGCGACCACCACAACTCTTCACTATTCACTATTAACTTTTCACTATCTTCACACTGTTTTAATCTCGGTTTCTTTTTGCTTCAATAGATCATCAATTTGAGCAACTACGGCATCAATTTTTTCTTGCACTTGTTTCTCTAATCTGGCCTGCTCATCTTCACCAATTAATTTTTCTTTTACCTGTCCGGCAATCTTGTCCATCACATCCCGTCGTAGATTCCGTACTGACACCTTCGCATTTTCTGCCTTGCCGGAAGCGATCTTCGCTAGTTCACTCCGTCGTTCTTCTGACAATGGCGGAACATTAATTCTCACCATTGTTCCGTCATTCATGGGATTCAAACCTAAATCAGATTCTTGGATCGCCTTTTCGATCCCCGCCAAACTGCTCTTGTCCCACGGCTGAATAGCAATTGAACGCGCATCCGGTATCATCACGCTAGCGATTTGCTTAATTGTCATCTTGCTGCCATAGACATCCACCGACAGATTTTCTACTAGTCCAGCGCTTGCCCGACCAGTTCGAACACTATTCAGATCCTCCCGAAATATTTCCAGACTTTGATCTAATTTATTTTTTAGTTCCTCTAACATAGTCTTTTTGCTCTTCTTTATAGATCCTCCATAGTTCTGCTGCCCAGCAGAACGAAGGAGGACTACCTTAACTTTTCACTTTTAACTTTTAACTTTTCACTATCCTACACTGCCCAGCTCCATCCGCACAAACCGACCGATCTTAATGTTTTCCTTAAAGAAAGCAATTTGCTCATTCAGCAAATCTTCTACCGTCTTGCTGGAATCTTTGACGAACGACTGATTTAACAACACCGCTTCTTTCAAATAGGTCTGTTTATCATCTTGAGCTGATAGTTCATCTGCTGGCACATCTGCCTCCAAAACATATTTCGGGTTCATACCGGCAATATGTACCGCTAAATCTCTGGCAAACGCCACAAACCTTTCATCTCTTGCCACAAAATCGGTTTCCACCATCACTTCTACCAATACCCCAATTTTGCTGCCAGCATGAATATAAGACGCCACCACTCCATTGGCGGCTACCCTCTCGGCTTTCTTGGCGGCAATCGAAGCCCCACGCGCTTTTAAGATCTCTACCGCTTTATCATAGTCTCCACTAGCCTCCACCAACGCCTGCTTCGCCTCCATCATGCCGGAACCAGTTAAGTCTCTTAATTGTTTAACTAAATCAGCTTTAATTTCCATTTGTCCCCTCCTCTACTTTAACTGCTAGTTCTTCTTCCCCGCCAGCCTTTTCACTATCGTCTGTTGGCTGATCGCCGGTGGCTAGCGGCCGATCGCTCACCATACAAGCTTCCGCCACTAATTCAGCCACATAACTAATCGCTTTTTTCGCATCATCATTAGACGGGATCGGATAATCAATCAAGCTAGGATCAGAATTAGTATCCACCATTGCGATTACCGGCAGCTTCAGTTTTTTTGCCTCCCGTACCGCAATGGCATCCTGTAATGTACTCACTACAAAGATTGCCGCTGGCAAATTGCGCATTTCTCTCAAACCGCCCAAGCTGAACTGCAAAGTCTTGTAAACTTTGTCCAATTCTGCCCGTTCTTTTTTGGTCATGTCATCAAAATTATTTTTGGCAAAGCGGTCATCAATTTCCCGCATATATTTCAATCGCTTCTTCAGCGTATCGAAATTGGTTAATAGCCCGCCCATCCACCGCTCGTCAACGTATGGCATCCCACAAGCTTCTGCCGCCTGCTTAATAATCGGACCAGCTTGTTTCTTTGTCCCAACAAAAATAATCTGCTTACCCTCTGTCGCCAGCTCATGCGCAAATTCCAGCGCCGATGTCAGTAGTGGCAAAGTTTTTGTCAGATCAATTAAATGAATGCCATCTCTGGCCTCAAAAATATACGAATCCATCTTCGGGTTACGCCGAAAAGTCTGATGCCCAAAGTGCATCCCCGCTTCCATCATCGCTTCGATCGAAATCTTCTGCTTCATACCTAATTCTCCTTTTATTCCTCCCCGCGCCATTTTAATGTCTCGTCTTGAGCTGATTAGCTAGTGATCAGCAGGAGCAGACGATTTTTACTCGCACCTAAACTGGCAAGAGTAAAAACGGCGGGGTGTGTTGATATACAGTCGGCATCTTAACCGACTCCGGACCATAAGTCAACACCGTCCACATCATTTATAACCCCCTAATCTGGTCTTGTAAGCGGTGGCTATTGACGTGAGTCAGATACCCCAGATACGACTGATACCTATTTTCAAGATTGTCATCCTCTCTATCAATAGATCTTTGGAGATTCTTGAACATCCGCTTCACCGTCTTTTTTCTAGGCAAACTATAGTGTGGTAACGCCACATACCCGACATAATCTATACCCCAATTGAGCTTTCTCAAGGAAATCTTGTCTGGATGAAGAATGAGCTTGAGACGAGTTTTAAGGAACTGGTTTACCTCAACTAGATAACCCATCAGCTCGTCTGGGTTATTAGCCAAGAAAACGAAATCATCGGCATACCGCAAATAATGTTCGGCTTTCAATCGATGCTTCACGAACTTGTCCAATGGGTCCATATAGATATTAGCGAATAGTTGAGAAGTTAAGTTGCCCAGCGGCATTCCTTTGCCATGAGAGTGTTCAAAGCTGTGGATAATATTCTCTAACAAACTAAATAGCTTCTCGTCGGTGATTCTTTCCCGGAGCAAACCGATCAGAATATCATGGTCGATGCTATCGAAAAACTTGCGAATATCGCACTTGAGAGCGAAGCACGGTCGGATGCAATTTTTACTAATTGAACGAGTCATCTGACATAGCCGAGCGAATGCTTTATGTGTCCCTTTCTCATTCCGACAAGAATAGCTGTCAAAACTAAAACTCATATCCCATTTAGGATACAAGACCCGATAGATAGCCCTGTGTAACAACCTATCCCTAACAGCCGCCTTACTGATTGTTCTTATTTTAGGATCAACGATCTGAAATTGACGGTATCTGGTATGCTTATATGTTCCACTCGTCAGATCTCGTTGTAACTGAAATAGGTTATTTTCTAATGTATATTCAAATATTCGCAGGTCTGTCTTGTTTCGCTTGCCTTTTCGAAACTCATGCCAAGCTGCCAACAGGTTGTCGATGCGGATAACTTCATCAAAAACTCTCTCATGGAAAAAAATTCTTTTAACGCCCCCCCCCGCACGGATTTGACGAAATCCTGATTGTTTCTCGGTTGTACGGATTTTACAAAGCTTTGCATGATGCTTTGCTGAAATTCCCGAAGGTTGAACGATATAGTTTGGGACAAACTGCACAGAATGCCACTCTCGGATTGATCGAATTGTTGATTTCCGCTAGTAAAACAAGTCAACCACAACGAAAATCCGACTGTTTGACATTAGCCAACACAAAACTAGAAATGATCAAACTGTTCTTGCGCTTGTCCAAAGACGTGAACGCGCTAACAGATAGAAGATATCTTGAGCTCCAATCCATCCTCCAAGAGGTCGGCAAAATGCTCGGAGGATGGATCAGATCTGTTAAGCGGTAGCAGAGGGTACTACCGGGCAACGGCGCCATAGTTCCAATTGCGATTCGAGCGGTTGTCGTAGTTGACGTTCAGACCATCGTCAGTATTGAATTCGACATTCAGCGAGTTGTCAGCGTCGTGCGATATAGCCCCTGTCTCATCCGTGTCACCGCCGAGGATATAGTATCTATCGGCTGTATTTTATTTGCGTCTTGTATAAACGCGTCGAAGACGGAGCAAGAAGTTCTCTCTGCTAGTTAGCTCTCCCAACCGCTCAAATTAAACGGTTGGCTCTGGCTGTCCAGATGAGAGGAAACGATGAACAGAGACAGAGCGTCTCTGCTGCACTACCATTTCATCAATATTATACAAAAATGCCCTGCTTCCCGTGAGAAGCAGGGCAGGCCCAAGGGCCAAATCACAAATTGATAAAAGGTCCAGGGGTTCAAGGCACGAGGGGCTTGAACTTCCGGGCAACGGCGCCATAGCCCCAATAGCGATCCGAGCGGTCGCCGTAGCCGACGCGCAGACCACCGTCAGTACTGAATCCGACACTCAGCGAGTCGGCAGCGCCGCGCGCATACGAGTTGCGACACCTGATCCAGCCACCCATAAAGAGGACCCGACCGAAGGCCATAAAGTGACGGATCATCAGGTAAAGGGCTTCCTCCGCTGATGTTAGACCATCGCCGCCTTGCTCGATCGCCCACGTATTATGTTCGTCGGCGTTGAGGTTGAAGGGCCGATGTTCTGCATCCGTCGAGTTCATGATCGCCGAGAGGTCGCACTCGATCGTGCCCGCTTCGGTGACCAGCTCTTCGCCATCGCAGTTCGGTGACGAATTAATCTTCATCCCAATCTTACGCGCCAGCCCGATGAGATGGGTGCGGTTCAGCCCACCCGGAATAAAGTAGTGATTTATGCCAGAGTCGCCTCGCAGAGCGCGGCGCACTTCATCCGGTATGCCACCATCTTCTTCGGCGAGCCCGAGCCGGATTAAGGCCTGGGCTTCGCGCTCGAGCCACTCCTGCGGGGTAATCTCGTTAACCACCAACTTACCGGTCATAGCGAGCCACACTTGGTGACGGTAGACCGGGTCGTCGATGATCCGCTGGAAACAGCGGAGGACAGTTTCGAGGTTATCGCCAGATAGTGTCACTAGACGCTTGACGGCCTCCCCGAGGATAAACAGCGAATTCATGATGAAGTTCACGGATGACATATCCGTACACCTCGCTCATTGTAAAGTTGCTGGTGGGTGTCGTCAACTAGGGTTAACGCCTGAAAATCACAGGTCCACCATACACCGCCAAGATAACAGAAAAAACCACCTGAAGTCAAGTGATTTTCTACTCTGGAAGCAACTTTTTCTACATACCCAAGACCCCCTAATTATCCAAACCCGACTGATCAGATTGTTGGGGTTGGTTAGACCCGCCTCCCCATTGGTCAGATTGTCGAGATTGATTAGATTGGTGCAGATTGGTTAGATTGTCTGGCAATTCTCCCCACAACCCAACCCCAGGTTCTACTAGCGGCCGGTTTTCCGAAGTCATCGGTATAGCTTGCATCGGATTGACTGGCCAGACTGCCTGCCCACTTTGGTTATTGGTCATTGGATATTGGATATTATCCCGCCGGCGGCGGGATCCAAACCACTTTCCCATCGCATCAAACCAAACATACAGGATCGGAGTGGTCACAAATGACAAGAAACCAGACACGATAATCCCAAAGACAATGACCGTCGCCAACCCTCTCCAGAATGGCGAGAATAGTGCCAACGGCATTAATCCGGCAAAGATAGTCATCTTAGTTAGCAAGATCGGTTTAAACCGAACTGTGATCGAAGTGGCAATTGCCTCTTGTGCGCTCATCCCCTTCGCTCGCATTTGATTCGCAAAATCAATGATCAGAATTGTAACGTTTACTACGATCCCCGCCATCGCTACCACCCCCAATAATTCCAAGAAGCCTAATTGACCAGTCGCAATTGCTACGGCTGGGAATACTCCAATAAAACCTAATGGCACAGCAAATAAAATAATTATTGGCGACAAGATTGATCTAAAGAAGCCAACCAGAATTATGTAAATCAGGAATAAGGCAATAATTAACGCAATGAACAGCTGGCCGAATGATTCCGTTATTGCCCCCGCTACCCCTTCCGTTTCCGTTGCGCTTTCGGCATCCAGCCCTAAAGCGTCTAATTTATCATCATCCAAATATTTGGTTAGCTCCGACTGTACCTTTAATGGGTCAGTCTCACTATCTACTTTTGCTCTGATCGTCACATATCGTTTGCCATCCAATCTTTCAATGCTCTGCGCTGCTTGTGCTTCAGTTCCGGTAATTAAATTATCAACCGTTGGGACACTAATTACTCCGGTCATGGTACTACCGACCGCAGTTGATACCGGCAATTGTTTAATTTCATCCAGACTATCGATCGTCTTATCCATCTTGGTGATGACCTTATACACCTCGTCATCTAGTTTCAGATTTATCACCTCCGTCTCGTCTAGCTGATTCTTAACCACATTCGCCAAAGCTAACGGATTCAAGTTCATTAAATTATTAGTGTCCAAGACTAATGCCGTTCCGCTACTCTTGTCATCAACCTTCAATGAGTTTTCTGTTTTGGTCACACCATCTTGAGTTTTCAAAAATTCCTCCACATCATTGGCTGCTTTTTGTAGTTTGTCTAAATCTTGATCAAACAACCGGATGCTCACCGGATACGCCTCCTGTGGTGGAGCTGATTCGTCCATCGTCGCTACTACTTCTGCGCCCTGTAACCCACCAAAGTAATCATTCGCATCCTCCACTAATTTAGCGGCCGTTCTTAAATCTTCGTCCTGACGTTCTACCATTGGGAACAGTTCCGCCACCATCACGAAGGAATTCCCCGTCTGTTCATAAACCGCAAATTTACTTACTTCTTTCTGCTTTGACAAATACTGCTGGACCGGGTCAATAACTTTTATCGCTTTATCAAATGCCCACCGGTCGCTCAACGTACCAGTTATCATCACCATGTCGGCATCGCCAGTCGAAGCAAACTGCACAACCTTAACTTGCTCTGTGGCGATAAATGCTCCCCCAATTGCTATTGGCGCAATAATTGCCGCCAGAATGATCAAGCCTCTCGCTACTTGTTTGCCAACCCCATTCCCCAACAAATTGGTTACTAATCGCCCAATCCATTTTGAGACTGCCCAAACCCCAACCAATTCCGACTTACCATCTGCCTGCGATTGAACTTTTTTGCTTGGCTTCAACCAATTAGCGCCAACCGGCAAGAAAAATAAAGTCGGTACGATAAAGGACGACACCACTGCCGGAATAACTGTCTGGGGAATATATTGGATGATTTGTCCAAAAAATCCCGACACCACTCCGAATGGAATAAATACCACAAAATTAGCGATAGCTGACAAGAGCACCCCCAATCCTACTGCGTTAAAAGTTTTGATTGCCGCCTCTTTACCGGAATAGCCTTGTTCCCGATATCGTTGCATCGCCTCCAAAAACACGATCGTCGGGTCAACTACCAGCCCGACCACCAAGATCATTGAAAACAATACGATCGTATTAATTGAAATCCCCGCTAGCTTCAAATAAGCAGTCGTCATCCCGAGCGCTAACGGGATCGATAATCCAGCCAAGACTGCTACTCGCCAGTTCACAAAGATCAGCAAGAACAGCACCACCAAAGTAATCCCGCCGAACAGATAACCGATCACCCCCAACGATCCTAATGCCTCTATATTGCCGCCGATAATACTCTTCTTGATCTCCGATAATTGATCACCAGTATATTTGGCTACGTCATACACTTTGATGATCCTGACATTGCCAGACAATCGCGAATCGTCTTCCAGTTCCGCATATTTATCGTCCAACCGTTCGCCTAAAGCTAACACGTCTTCGTTGGTCTCTGCCATTACCCAAAGCACAACCGCTCGGTCAATCCGCATCCCGCCCGCATCTTCGATTGCTTCATCACCATCATTCTCTCTGGAACCAACTCGATTGTAGTAATCGTTGTTATTAATCGTCTGTTTAATCGTCGCAATATCTTTCAATCTGACATTTGGGCCGATCAACATATTCTCTAACTCACTTATTTCGGTCAGCGGCCGTTTGACGCTTAGAGAGTACTTATCTTGTTGTTCATCATAAAAAGATCCCAACGGCATCTCAAATTGAGCCGCTTTCAGTAGCGCCTCAACCTGTGTCCGCTGGATTCCCATTTGGGAGAGCTTCGCACTATCAAACGTAATTTCGATCTCTGGCGTTAACGGATTGCTGATCTTAACTTCTTTTACCCCCTTAACTGTCTCCAGCTCATCAACGATAATTTTTGCTTTTTCATACAATTCCCAATCCGCTCCACTATTTGAGTTATCCAAAGTTACCGCCAACATGACTGTCGGGCCCATCACATCAATTTCTTTTGCTTTTGGTTTATCAACGCCTTCTGGCAATTCCACACCGGCTAACTTCCCTTCCAAGTCCTGCATCGCACTTGTCATCTCGGTCTTGTCATCAAATGTCACCGTCATTACCGCAAATGAATCGTTGGCTGCTGCCGTATACTCATCTACCGATTTAACTTCGGCAATTGCCCGCTCAATCGGTTTGACGATCTTGTCTTCCACTTGCAAGGCCGATGCTCCCGGATACGTTGCCGTGATCACCGCCATATTCAAATTCATACTGGGGAAACCCTGTGGCTGGAAGAAATAAAACGATACCGAACCAGCGATCACCACAAATACAAACAACAAAGCCACGATCTGCCCGTTGTTGAAAATCAGATTTATGAATTTTCGCCCAAAACTTCTATCGCCCATCGAATTTGTCCCGTTAGAGTCAGTATGCTCGGCTACCAAGCCGCTTAACCACCCACAAGACCATTCTCCCCCGAGAACCATGCCCCATTAGGAGTAAAAACTCCAACGGGATACTCTCGTTAGAGTACCCAAAAACTCGCCTCCAGTCAAGGAAAGCCCAACCGCTTGGTTATTGGTTATTGGATACCGTAGGTCCTTCCGTAGCTTTAGCGGAGAAAGAGGGAGAATTGGATATTACGGCACAGTCGCCTTTAAAAACCCAACTGCCTTGGTGATCGGATATTGATTATTGAATATTACGGCAAAGGTCCATGCTTCGCTCTTCAAGCTTCGCAGGACAGTCTTCGCTTTTTATAGTTGGCAAAACCAGGCGTAGCTACTAAAGATAGCGAAGACTGGTGGACCCGGGTGGGATCGAACCACCGACCTTTCCGATGTGAACGGAACGCTCTACCACTGAGCCACGAGTCCTTACTTTTATCATAACCAACTGCGTAGTCCGCCAAAGCGATATCTATACGCCAAGAGGCTAATGACCTATTTGGCGTGAGATCGAGCGATCGCGATCCTTCCATAGCTTTAGCGAAGGAGGACGGCGGAAGCTAATCGCCCACAAAATAATTTTACCCTTCCTAGCCCCTAACCCCCAAACCCTAAATGCTAGATACTAGATGCTAGATACTAGCCAGTACTATATAATGAAAAGGAATTTTGTAAATCTCTATGGTTGAAGATATGTTTGACTCCGTTGAAGACGGAGGCCATAAATCATCTGGTCGTTCATCACGCCAACGTATTCCCCAACGGAGTATGTGGTTGACTGTCGTAGTCGCTGGAGCGCTGTTTATTTATGATGTTTTCAAAACCGTTGCCACCGTCTTGGGTGTAGCGTTTATGATTCGGTTCTTCTTAATTCAGCCTTTCTACGTTTCCGGCCCATCAATGGAACCAAATTTCCATAATAACGAATACATCATCGTTGATCAGGTTACTTATCGTTTCCGCCAACCACATCGCGGTGATGTGATCGTTTTCAAGTGGCCGCAAAACATTTCCGTCTCTTTCATTAAGCGAGTCATCGCCACACCCGGCGAAACCGTCGAAGTCCGCGATGGTCAAATCTACATTTACAACAAAACCTATCCCAATGGCGTTCTGCTTCAAGAACCCTACATCGACGTTAGTACCTCTACTGATGTCAAACGTACTCTAAGCGAAGATGAGTACTTTGTCATGGGCGACAATCGCAGCAATAGTTCCGACTCACGCATGTGGGGCCCTGTACCCCGTCACCTCATTACCGGTAAAGTCTGGGTAGTCATTTACCCATTCGAAGATTTTCACACCATCCCGCATCCCGCCTACAGTAAGGGACTATAAAACAGTTAAAAGTTAATAATTAATAGTTAAAAATGGCAATTGACGATAACCCCATCTACAACCGTAGCTGTGACTTTGCAAAAGCAACCATTGCCATATTACGAACAATCCATCAGGACCCGATTACTCGACCGCTTATTAGTCAACTCGTTAGATCATCTACCTCGATTGGCGCAAATTTGAGTGAAGCTACCTTTGGAACAAGTCGAAAAGACTTTATTAGCAAAGTCACCATTGCCCTCAAAGAAGCGCACGAAAGTCTATACTGGTTAGACTTGCTGGAATCCTCCAATTACATAGACACGTCGCAGGCTAACCAGTTGAAGAATGAAGCACGAGAGATTAGAAAAATCTTGGCTACTATCAAATTAAAAACTGCCGAAAAGGCAGTTCCCTAAATTTTTCACTTTTCACTCTTAACTTTTAACTTAGAATTCGTGTAATACGAATTCTTAATTTATTCTGCCGATGACCTTGAGTCTTATGGTATCTTTTGCGACGCTTCATCTTAAATACGATCACCTTCGGGTCTCTGGTCTCGGCCATTACTTCAGCTTCCACGGTTGCCTTCTCTAATACCGGCATCCCGACTTGGGTCGTTTTACCATCATCTACCAGTAATACTTCCTCAAACTTCAAGGGCGTTTTGGCACCCTCAATTCGCTCAATATCCAAAGTATCGCCTTCGGAGACGAGATACTGCTTTCCACCAGTTTTGATTACTGCTTGAACCATAGCTTGAAAACTAACATATACCAACCAATTTAGTCAATTATTTACCTCGTCATTCTGGGGAGCAAGACGACGCCAGAATCGTAGAAAATAATGTCCATAAGATTCCGGACAAGCCAGAATGACGCAAAATAGGGATGGCTCTTACGATAAGGTCAGATGAACACCTTCCTTGATCCCAGCCATTTCCGCTTCACCAGCCGCCAGTTCCAACACATATCTTGCCGGCTCATCATTCACATAAGTCGACAATTCAGCTTGGTCATCTTTTGGCGGCTGAACTTGAGTAGCCAGATAGACTACCTTGCCCTGTTCGTCCAACCAGACTATGTCCAATGGGATTTGCATCCCCTTCATCCACATTGAATGATTTCCCGATTGATCAAATACAAACAACATTCCAGAACCACTATTGATCTGTTCCACTCCCGCTAAGCCCTGATTGCGCTGGGCTTCGGTTTCCGCCACCTGTACTGCCAAGGTTGTACCATTCGGTAAAACTACTCGCCGAGTGTTTTCGGTTGTTGTCGTTGTTAAAATTTGCTGATTTGAAGTTTTCGTCATCAAGCTATAAACCGTCGGCTGTTTTGCAAAACCATATACTGCCATCAGCGTTAATGCAAAAAATCCTAAAATAAAATTTGATACAAGACGGTTCATTCCAAAAATTCTAAATTCTAATCTCTAAATCCTAAACAAATCCCAAATTCCTCTGAAAATTCTAAACTCGAAACTCTAAATTCTAAACAAATTCTAAATTCTAATGCTTCAAACGTTTCCTGTGTCATTCCCACCCTCTTCTTTGTCATTCCCGCGTAGGCGGGAATCCAGCCAAGAACAAAAACATTTTTTCTTTTTTCTGTCCCTGGCCGCGACCGCAGGCAGGCTGGATGCGGTCGCCACGGCGACCTTACCAGAATGACGGTCTTTTGTTTCGGTAATTGTTATTTCGAGCTTGTTTAGTATTTCTGATTTCGGATTTCGTGTTTTTATTTCTGGATACTAGATGCTAGATACTAGATACTGAATTGTGTTTCGGATTTTGTGCTTATGGTTTGTCACTTAGTGCTACTCTCAACTCTACCACAAACCCATTGATCTTGTGTTCTTCGCCGTCCTCCTCAAGCATCACATCTGCCAATACTTCAGTTTTTATATAATCGCCAAACTGTTCAAAAGTCTGTTTGATTTCTGGCGCATCAGATTTCCAAGTCAATTTGATCCTGTCAGTAATCTCCAACCCGCCATTCTTACGTAATACTTGCACCGCTCGCACGATCTCACGAGCATTACCTTCTAATGCCAATTCTGGAGTAATTGTCGCATCAAGCTTATCTTCTACCCCGCCCAATTCAATTTTCTTCACATTCAATTCCTCCTTCAGAATCTCCAGCACTTCTGCCGATAAATCTTTAGCTTTAACTGTAAAACTAGCCAACGGCTGACGTACTTTAACCCCCGCTTGTTCGCGTTGATTTAAACCAACTTCAATTAGCTCCCGCACTATCTTCATACCCTCTAATACCTTTTGATCGGCTTGGGCAGAGCCCTGCGTAGCCTTGGCGAAGAAGGGCCAATCGGCTAAATGCACCGACGCCACATCGGCCTCGGTCTTTAAGTTCAAATAAATTGCTTCACTCAAGAACGGCATAAATGGTGCCAACATTTTTACAAAGTCTTTCAACACGGTATACAACACAACATAAGCTTGGTTTTTATCGATGTCATTCTCCCCCTTTCCGCCGTCGCCAAGACTATGGCGGACTGTCCGCCAGAACCGCCGCCGACTCCGCCTAACATACCAGTTGGACAGATCATCCATGAAGCTCTCCATCGCAAGACACGCCTGCATGGCATCATATTCGTCCAAAGCTTTCGATACCGTTTCTACCAGCTGGTTTCGTCTTGCCCAAATCCACTGATCCAACACATTCTTTGGTTCTAGCTTCATTTTTTCATCCGGCACAAACCCATCAATATTCGCATAAGTTACAAAGAACGAATAAGTGTTCCATAAAGTCAGCATCAGCCGTCGGATAACTTGTTTCACCCCCTCTTCGTCAAAGTTTTTCGGCAAACCGATCTGGTTAATTGTCATCAAATACCACCTCACCGCATCGGAACCATAATTTTCAAACAAAGACTGCGGCTCTACCACATTACCTTTGGATTTGCTCATCTTTTTGCCGTTTTTATCCAAGACATGACCATTCACTACCACATTTTTGTACGGCGCTGCTTTACCAAGCAAAGTTGCTATTGCTAACAAGGTATAAAACCACCCGCGAGTTTGATCAACTCCCTCGGCAATAAAATCGGCTGGGAAGGATAGTTCCTTATCGATTCTCTCCTTATTTTCAAATGGATAATGCCATTGGGCATATGGCATCGCACCAGAATCAAACCACACATCCAACACTTCTGAAACTCTGTGATATTCTTTGCCATCTTTTACCAAAACAATTTCATCCACAAACGGCTTATGCGGATCCCATGTTGTTTTGCTGTCATTGCGAGAAGACGCAGCCGACGAAGCAATCTTTGTCGGATCTTTCGCCAACTTCCTTAATTCTTCAAACGAGCCAATACAAATCGGCTTTTCTCCTTCTGCCACCCAAAACGGCAACGGCGTCCCCCAATATCGCTCTCTAGAAATCCCCCAATCTTTAATATCTTTTAACCATTCTCCAAATCGGCCATCCTTCAAATGCGACGGCACCCAATTTACGGATTTGTTATTAGCCAACAATTCTTCTTGAACTGCTGTTACTTTGATAAACCAAGAATCCGCTGCGTAATACATCAATGGTGTATCGCACCGCCAGCAGAATGGATAATCATGCGTATACTTCTCTTCTTTAAAGAAACCCCCCTTACCCTCCGACGCGCCCTCCTTCAGCACCGCAATAATCTCCTGTTCCAGCTCTTTATCTTTCTCACCTACCTTCATAATTGAGCGCCCCGCCCACGGTTTTACACTCGGAGCAAAAACGCCATTTGGTAACACCGTATGGACCATTGGTAAATCAAATTTTTTGCCTAGCTGGTAGTCATCTTCTCCATACATCGGCGCAATATGCACCACTCCCGTCCCATCCTCCGTTGTCACAAAATCGGCTGGATAAACTTTAAACGCATTCTGATAGTTCTTAGCATCTTTCGGAATTGCCTCTGGGAAAAGCGGTTCATACTCTAAACCGACCAAATCTTTGCCTTTGTATCTTTCAACAACCTCAACATCTTCGTCACCAAAAATTTTATTAATCAATTCCTCCGCCAAAATATATAAATCCCCTTCCTGAACTTTTAACTTTTCACTTTTAACTTTTAACTTACAGTAGGAAATTTCATTTCCTACTGCTAATACCACATTCCCCGGCAAAGTCCACGGTGTTGTCGTCCAAACCAAGATATATGTATTGTCGCTTGCGACACCATCACTTTTCACTTTTAACTTTTCACTTTTAACTCGAAACTTCACGAATAGTGAAGTTTCGTTTACTTCTTTATACCCCTGTGCCACTTCATGACTCGCCAGCGCCGTTTCACACCGAGGACATCTTGGCCCCACCCGATAGCCTTGATAAATCAAACCCTTATCCCAAATCTGCTTTAATGCCCACCAGACTGATTCAATGTATTTTGAATCATAAGTAATATACGGGTCATTCATGTCCAACCAATACCCACTCCGACGGGTGAATTGCTCCCACAGTTCTTTGTACTCCCAAACACTTTCCCGTGCTTGTGCATTAAACTTTTCCACTCCGTATTTTTCAATATCAGCCTTATTGGTCAGTCCCAGTTTTTTCTCGACGGCAATTTCCACCGGCAACCCATGCGTATCCCAACCCGCTTTCCGTTCCACTAAAAACCCTCGCATCGTTTTGTAACGCGCATAAATATCTTTTACATACCGACTAACGGCATGATGTAACCCCGGCTTACCATTCGCACTCGGCGGTCCTTCAAAGAATATAAACCTTTCGCTCTTAGCTCTAAGCTCTAAGCTCTTCTGAAATATCTTTTCTTTATCCCAAAACGAAAGAATTTCTTCTTCCTGTTTGGAGAAGTTTACTTTTGGATCAACTTTTTTAAATTTCATCCTTTTTCTCGCTTGCTTTTCTAATTAACGGCCGCCGCCGATCTTCAATCAGATACTTCTTCGTATCCTGATCTAGGTCCACAAATCGATCAGCCGCTGTTTGTAATTTTCCGGAAGCACTTCGCCCAAACGCCACCACTTCCACCTTTTGACCCAAACTCTGCAAATATTCAACTAATGGAACAAAATCGCCATCACCCGACACTATCACTACCACATCCACTTTGGGTGCCAGCTTAATCGTATCCATCGCAATCCCGACATCCCAATCGCCCTTCTTATTCCCGCCGTAAAAAATCTGAAGTTCCTTGGCTTTAACCTCAAAGCCAATATGCTCCAGCGCCTCAAAGAAGTTGCCTTCTTCTGGAATATCTGCAGCAATTACATAAGCAATTGCTCTAATTAAATTCCGATCACCTACCGCCGTTTCGAGTACCGCCTTAAAATTAACCTTCTTTTGGTACATCGCCTTGGCCGAATAGTACATATTCGACACATCAACAAACACCCCTACCCGTTGTTCTCCATATTGGCTCATAAAATATTCAAATCAACTGATATATCCAAATCCCTCCTATTATACCTATCCGCCGGCTTCAGACAAAAAAACAAGCCCACCTTCCCCCAAGGTGGGCTCACATGTTCAGCCGATAGTCCGCAATCAGGAAGCGAGAAGATGCAGCCGCAAGTTCCTCTCGACGGGCAAATGGAACTGCTGAGCCTGACGCTCCGCATCCTCGGCGCCAACAGCTTTTATCGTGCCAAGTACTATCATCATCGCCTTGCGGCGACGGCGACGATGACCAGCCCGACCACTCCGGTGGTGACGATATCGAGTCACCCGCACCTCAAAGAGCTGCGGAGCCACCTCGCTCACGACGACACCATCGTCATAGGCCGTCATCAGGCTCGAGTCGTTGCAGTTCTCCTGCGACGATACCCGCCCCGCCGCCGACAGCTGCCGTCTGCTCCGATTCCTCTGCCAGATCGCCCAAGCGACCATCAGCAGGAGCACGAAAACAACGTAGTAGATGACGTTCAGGTCCATCACAGACCCCCTCCCTCTATGAGATACCTTTACCCTACCAAAAAACCCGCTCCTAGTCAAGACTTTCCTATTTCTGCCCCCTATTCCCATTGAGCAAATTGCGTCCGCCAATAGCAAAATTAACCGGTATGGATAGCGTCTGTTTGAGCCCCGACTTGTTGGGGCGAGTATAGCGTATAGTCCAGAAAGGTTAATTTTGGTTAATTGGCTAGCTATTTGTAATTGGGCGTCCTTTCGGTGCTACCGCGCAAGGACTAAGCAAAGCGGTAGCGAAAAAGAACGGCCGACGTCAGTCGGCCAAAGGTCGTCTGCAAGATAAAAACTAATCTATTTCAAATACCTTTTCACTGGAAGTAGCTCCCGACGTCAGTCGAACCAAAGATCTAGGTACCTCGAATTCCAAAGCCAACAACTCTATGACTGCCTGATTGGCCTTCCCCTTTTCCGGCGCTACCGTCACCCACACCTTAAAACTCCCCTCCCGCAATTTTTCAATTGCATTTCGGGACGCTCTCGTAATCACTTTTACCTTAATTCTCATTTGGTGATTGGGATTTGGTTATTGGTTATTAAATCCCTTACGCCGCCTTTAAACTTGCCCGTGCCAGTTCTATCTCACCCCAATCAATCTCCTGTATTAACTCTCGGTATTCTCCAGAAAAATTCAGAACCACACCGACACTATTTAACAGCCCCCGCGCCGCACTAAAATTATTTTTCACCATATATTGCCTAACTCTATTCAACGCTTCGCGTACATCCGGCGTCACCACTTCCAGCCGCTCCTTCTCTTCTGTCCGTTCGCTCAATTCGTCAATCAGACGTTTAGCTTCCGCCAAACCAGCATCAGCAAACTTTTGTTCAAACTGCTTACGTAGTGAACCAATTTGAATCTTCAATAACAACCGACTGAACATCGCATACCGCCGTTTCTTTTCCTCAATTTCTCTTTTTTTTGCCTTAATAATTTCTTTCCGATCCGACACACTAGCTGTTTCAATTTCATGCGCTACTGCTCGTCGTTGTGCTACTGACAAATATGGCGAGGTGACTACTTCTTCAGACTCATCCGCCTGTTCCTCACCAGACGGCAAACACTTCTCCGCCATAATCCTCACCAAGTTTTCTTTGTATTCAATCTTTTCGCAATCATCAAAGGCAACCATCCAGTCATTTACATCCCCTTCCGTACACCAACCATTATTCCGCGCATAATTCAACATACGCTCCATCTCTGCTCGCAACTCGCGTTCATATTCCAGTAACTCCGAGTCAGTCTCTTCCTGACTAACCGCAACTAATTCCAGTTTTTTATTTTCCATCCTCTTTGTGGTAATTGGTTATTGGATATTGGATATTACCGGTTGCTTACGAGCAACCGGTTGTCGTCCCACATTCCCGACAGGAATAACATGTTCCGTTCCGAATCATGAACGCTCCACAAGTCGGACACGGCGGTGCCGAACTTTCTCTGACATCCCCGTTAGTTTCCATTTTTATTTCTAATGAAGTTTGGACTGGCAACGGTTCTGGCGTCTCCATTTCCTGTTCACTTTTCACACTCTCTGCTCCATCCACATTCGTGATGTCGCTTTGTTCTAACGACCTCGCCACATCCTCACCGATGATCCCCATCATGACTTGTTTTTCGACTGGCAAATAATGCCGACCTATCCATCTAGCAATATAATCCGGAATTGATTTCGCAAACGGAATGTCCATATCATCAGTCGCTCCCCACGGCTCAAATCGCATATTGATCAACGAATCAACTAATGATTCTACCGATTCACCACGTTGTAGCGCTTTCGACAACAATCGCGCTAGTGTATCCATTAACCCCGAGAAAGCGGAACCTTCTCGCGCTGTTTTTAGAAAAATCTCACCCAATCGCCCATCATCATAAAGATTTGCTGTTACATACACCTTATGATCACCCACAATAAAACTATGAGTCAGCCCGTGACGAGTTTTAGGCATATCCCGTTCCTGTAATTTTGGCAATTGCTGAACTTCTGGCAATTTTTCCTCGTCTTTTTTCTTTACCGTCAAAGGCTGTGACGCTTTACAATTGTCCCGATACAACGCCAACGCTTTGATGCCCTTTTTCCATGATTCAACATAAACTTGCTCCACTTCCTCCACCGTCACTTCTTCCGGCATATTCACCGTCTTGCTGATCGCACCCGACAAAAACGGCTGAACCGCCGCCATCATATCGACATGCGCCATTGGTCGGATAAATCTAGTCCCGTTACCGACTTTATTGGCACAATCAAATACCGGCAAATGTTCCGCCCGAACATGTGGTGCTCCCTCAATCGTGCCATTCTCCAAAATATAATCATTAATTTCTTTAGTCTCGGTTGGATTGTATCCCAATTGTTCTAGCGCTGACACCACCGACTGGTTCACAATTGCATATCCGCCGCCGCCAGCCAATTTTTTGTATTTCACCAAAGCAAAGTCCGGTTCAATCCCAGTCGTATCCGCGTCCATCAATGGTCCGATCGTTCCAGTTGGCGCCAGTACCGTTGCCTGCGCATTGCGATAACCGTTTTTCTCACCCATCACCAACGCTTCGTCCCAATCCTGCTTTGCCGCTGCGAATAATTCCGCTGTCAGATTCCGACTATCAATTTGATACGCCGCGTTGCGATGCATTTTAATCACTTCCAACATTGATTCACGATTTTTCAAAAAACCGGAGAATGTCCCAACTCGCCCAGCCATCCGTGCTGATTGAGCGTAAGCTCGGCCGGTCATGATCGCCGTCGCCGCCGCCGCCAATGCCCGACCGCCATCAGAATCATATGGCAAACCCACTCGCATCAAATACGCGCCTAAATTAGCGTAACCCATCCCCAATGGTCGATATTCATGCGAATTTTGAGCGATGGTTCGCCCCGGAAAAGACGAGAAATCAACTAAAATTTCTTGAGCGGCAATCATCACATCAACAGTATGCCGATAAGCTTCAATATCCAGTTGACCGTCCTCGGTCAGATATTTGACCAAATTAATCGAAGCTAAATTACACGCCGAATCATCCAAAAACATGTATTCGCTACATGGATTACTGGCGTTAATTCTGCCGGTTACTTTGCAGGTATGCCATTTATTAATCGTCGTATCATATTGCATCCCCGGATCAGCACACCGCCAAGCTGCTTGAGCGATTTCCCGCATCACTTGTCGCGCCGGTAACGTCCGAATTACTTCACCAGTAGTTACCGCTCGCAAATCCCAATTGCCACCATCCAGATAAGCTTGCATAAACTCATCTGTCACTCTGATAGAATTATTCGAATTCTGTCCACCAACTGTTTGATACGCTTCACCATTGAAATCAGCCGGTAATCCACCCTCAATCAAAATTTTTGCCTTTTCCTCCTCTCGTTCCTTCCAGTGAATGAATTCCATAATTTCCGGATGATCCACATTCATGATCACCATCTTGGCCGCTCGCCGAGTTGTTCCACCTGATTTAGTCGCCCCAGCTCCGGTGTCATAGACTTTCAAAAATGACAACACCCCAGAAGACATCCCTCCCCCTGACAACTTTTCATATTTTGACCTCAACGTCGAAAAGTTAGTACCAGAACCACTGCCATATTTAAACAATTGTGATTCTTTTTTTAACAGATCAAAAATGTCCGACAAATCATCTCTTACCGATTGGATAAAACACGCTGACGCCTGCGGATGTTCATAAGCATTAATCGCCACTTCGATATCATTACTCTCTGGGTTCCAAAACCAATTTTGTGAACTGCCAGTAATTCCATATTCATGGAACAATCCTACGTTAAACCAGACTGGTGAATTAAAGGCCGCTCTTTGTGTTACTAAAATAAACTTCAATTCATCTTCAAAAATATCTGCTTCGTCTGTTGACACCAGATGACCGAGCTTCTCACCAGCCATCCGAATCGTATGCGCCACTCGATGTACCAGCTGGCGGATCGAGGTCTCCATCCCCTCTGGACTGTTCACTCCCCGCTTTCTCAAATATTTATACGCTGCTATCGTCGCCGCAGTCTCCGACCACGATAATGGTACTTCGATCTCCCTGTCTAACAGCATCGAACCATCAGTATCCTTCAGACTGACATGCCGCATCCCCCAATCGATTAATTTAAATACATCGTCCCCTTCCCGTGTAAAATGCCGACTAACCAAACCCTGTGTTGCAACTTTTCCCTCCATAAAGACCTCGCTCCGATTAAGACAATATATATTTGTCGCTCGCTAATCATCAATCACCAAATCACAATATCCAAACAAATTACAATTCTAAACCCCAATTTGTCTTTCTGCTCCTCCCTCCGTCATTCCCGCGAAGGCGGGAATCCATTTCTTCCTGTCATTCTGAACCCTTCAATTCTTCAGGACAGGCTCCGCGAAGAATCTAGTTCCGGTTTACCGGAACGACTATCGTCTAGATCCTTCATTTCATTCAGGATGACAGCACGACTGTTTATTTTGTTTATTGATAATTGACCATTGCTTCTGTTTATTGTGATTTTTTTGTTGATTGGTTATTGGATATTGATTATTACCTCTGTTTATTGGTTATTACTTCTGGTCATTGATTATTGGATATTGGATATTACTTATTGGTCGCTTTGCGACCAATAAGTTTCTGTATTTCCTTTTCAAAAGTCTCCAAATCAGTAAATTTTCGATATACTGCCGCAAACCGAATATATGCCACACTATCTACCTGTTCCAATTTACTGATTACGATTTCGCCGATCTCCGCCGAATTAACTTCTTCACGATTCAATTCGTAAACTGCTCGTTCAATATCATCAATTACTTTTTCAATATCCGCCGCCGACAAAGGCCGTTTGTAAAACGCTTTATAAATTCCGGCTGACAATTTGTCTCTCTCGAACAACTCTCGCGAACTATCTTTTTTTATTACCATCAATCTCGGCTGTTCTGCCCGCTCATAAGTCGTGAATCTAAAATTACACTTCACGCATTCCCGTCGCCGCCGAACACTTGCATGATCCTCCGCAATTCGAGAATCAATTACCGCGCTTTCTAATTCACCACATTGTGGACAACGCATCGGACTAGTTAAAAGTTAAAAGTTATAAGTGATAAGTTATGGTGGTTCTGCTTTTGCAGCAGAACTATGATCATTGCTAATTATTAATTTGACCTTCCTTCACTTATCACCTGTCACCTATCACTTGTCACTCCCCACCGTATCTTGTATTCGCAAGACTAATCGTACCCCTATATCTAGTATTCCCCGAAACCCGCTCTGCCACGTGGATACCCTTGCTTTTATCCCCACCCCTAAACAAAATCTCACCAATTTATCCAATCTTCACCAATCTCACCAATTTAACCTAGTCATTCTGGCAAGCGAAGCGCGACCAGAATCTTATGTCATTGCGAGGAGTCCCGAGATACCGAGGGATGACGAAGCAATCTCCCCTCCCAAAATCTCTGCTATACTAAACCCAGCAAAACTTGTACCCGAGGTGTCAGATGGCAACAAACGGTCGCCCCAATGAGGAGGAGATCACATCGGCCCAACGCGAAGAAATCGTGCGACTGTTGGAAAAATACACGGGCAGAGGGCTTCTGCACCCCCAAGAACTAGATGGGGTTGGAAAAGACTGCGCCGAGAGAATGCTCAAACACCTTCGAATGATTGACGCATTGTAAGCCACAGCCACCGCCACTCCATCATCCGCCCGTGCGTTCTTATCCGCTCGGGCTTTTTCTTGTCCAGATTGACTTTTTCTCTGCCTAGCCTAGAATGCCAATGAATAAACTTGTACCAAGGAGTCTCGTTATGGCAATAGTCGACATATCCAACCCAGACGGGGATCCGATGATAGCTCTGCAAATCCTGTTCCAACACACCATTGCGGACACAATTACTCATCCGGGGTTTAGCTGGGAAAAGCAACTCGGCCTTGTGATAGAGCACTTCCGCAAGCAGTCGGAAACAATAACCCAGCTCACCACACAAATCCAAGAGCTCCGACGCGATCTCGGTGCGATGGGTCAGCACTGCCAAAACCATAAACCTGAAGTTTATGGTCCGCTATCCCCCCTCGATGACAGCGGCATCTAGCCACCAACAAGAGCACCTCATGCCCGCGCGCTCCATCCGCCCGGGCTTTTTCTTTGATGCTACAATAGAGCCATCAATCTTGTACCCAATGGAGCATACATGGGAGACGCCAACACTCCACCTCGTCTCACGAAGAAGGAAAAACAAGCCAGATATCTGGCTTGGCTCAATCGGTCTGCGGAAGCCAAAGAGCTAAGACGCAGACTGCGCAAAACGGTTGCGTCATGGCTAGCCGAATTGCCTTCGGATGAGCAACGCAAAGAAGCTGCCGTTCTCATTCAAGCAAGGTACAACTTCGACGAGCTTCCGGAGTCCCACCTTTACCCATTAGCCGATCTCGAGCACAGCCTCTCGGCGTAGAGAAGGGATACATCATCGCACAAGCCCGCGCGCTTCCCGCTCGGGCTTTTTCTTTTCCAGATTGACTTTCTCTCTGCCCCATCCTACATTACCAGTAAGTAGAAAATCGTACCCAGAGGAAAACCTATGAACAAATGCTTTGCTGATTGGCTGTTGTTGGCGGGAGGCATTGCGTTAGTAATAGTCATGCTCCTCGCCGACACCTCACAATGGCCATCATGGGGGCTGACACCACCCATGTAGAACAGTCACCCAGTTGGTCACCCATCCCGCCCGACTCTCGTCGGGCTTTTTCTTGTCCCCATTCCCCCTCCGCCATTGGAGCTTGAGCGTCCTGAATCAGTAAAATCCCTCCAATCAGCGTGCCCATGTTTGAGGAGCTTTAGCTCCGAGTTTGGCGATAAGCAGATGGGGAGGATTTTACTAGATTCAGAGTCGAAAGCGACTGGCGGGAACTTTTGCGTTACTTTTCTAGAAAAGTAACCGCCATGCCAAGCGCGGCGAGAGTGCTTGAAAAGAAACATAAAAATGGATTCCCGCCTACGCGGGAATGACAAAAAAGAATAAGAAAAAATAAACAATGCCCCGCCATTACTGGCGGGGCATCGCTTGGTTTATTTATTTTAGAGGTGGAGATGGGAGCAGGTCAGCTTGGTTTCAATTTATTGAAACTCGGGCTTCCCGACTGACCGTTGAGGGAAGAACACACCTCCGTTCTTCCCTCAAGAGCTAGTTATTTCATTTTTTTCCGTATAAACGCCGGCACATCCAATTCATCTTTTTCATCTTCTCGGCTGTCTTGCCGTGTTGTTGTTGCCGCTGGTTTCTCTGCCATCTTCCGACGCTGAATGTAGGATTCATCAAATCCGGTAGCAATTACCGTAATTTTAATTTCACCCTGCATCGCCTCATCCACTACCGCACCAAAGATGATGTTAGAATCCGGATCAGATGCTTCGGTAATTACCCGAGCCGCTTCGTCAATTTCATACATCGACATATCCGGTCCACCAGTAATGTTAAACAGAATTCCTTTGGCTCCGTCAATTGACAGCTCCAATAGCGGTGAATCGATTGCCATCTTCGCCGCTTCCAGCGCCCGATTATCACCCGTACCGCGTCCAATTCCCATCAAAGCGCTTCCGGCATTCTGCATGATCGTTTTAACGTCAGCAAAGTCGACGTTAATCATTCCATGCATGGTGATCAAATCGGAGATACCCTGCACACCTTGGCGCAGAATATCATCAACTACCGAGAAAGCATCATAGAGTGATGTTTTCTTATCGATTACTTGAAGTAAACGGTCATTAGGAATTGTGATTAAGGTATCCACTCTGCTCTGTAACTCCGAGATACCTTCTTCACCGACCTTTTTGCGCCGCATACCCTCGAACGAGAACGGTTTCGTCACTACCGCGACTGTTAACGCGCCTAACTCTCTGGCAATTTCTGCCACAATTGGTGCCGCACCAGTTCCGGTGCCACCACCCATGCCGCAGGTAACAAATACCATGTCGGCATCTTTCAGCGCTGTATAAATCGCTTCCTTATCTTCCTCCGCTGATTTCCGCCCCAGCTCAGGGTCCGAGCCGGCGCCAAGGCCACGTGTTGTGGTCTGGCCAATCTGAACCCTAACAGGCGCATCATTGTGATGCAAATCCTGCGCGTCTGTGTTGATCGCGACGAACTCCACCCCTTTGATCCTAGATTGGATCATTCGGTTCACCGCGTGGCAGCCGGAGCCGCCCACACCGACAACCTTAATGCGCGCAAACACATCCTCCTCGTCAAACGAGTCGGAAGTAAGTCCTGCGCTCATGGTTCTTTTTTTGGTTGCCATTATCCTCCTAAATCGACCTCCTTTAACCCAAACTAATATATGTGCTAGTAAACATCAGCTTACAGCCTAATATTGTAGAAACCGCGAGTCGACTATGTCAAACTCCCGGAACTCTTCCCCACCCCTCGCAGATCCCCCGACTCCGTCCTTCGTAGCTTTAGCGAAGTAGGAAGCTTTAGCGTAGGGGGACAAATTCCGCTCCCAGAGCAGAACTTATTTGGTGAAGATGTTTTTTATCCGAGACACGATTGCCGAAAAATCCAATGTCGGAAAATTCGTTCGGCTATCCTCCTCGTCCATTCCCCACAGCATCAACCCAACCGCGGTCGCGTACCGAGGGTCATCCAGCTTGTCAACCATCCCCTTTAATTCGACTGGGAAACCCAGCTGTGCTGGCAGACCCAAGTGATCCTTAGCGGCTTCCACAATGCCGTCAAGTTTCGCTCCTCCGCCTACTAACACCGCTCCGGCTGGTAACATGCCGTCGCGACCGACTTTACGCAATTCCGACTTAACCATCAAAAATAATTCCGCTAATCTTGCTTCAATAATTTCCGCAATGTATCGTCTGGAAACTACCTGTTCTTCATCCCGATCAAATTTTGATAAATCAATTGTGTCTTTATCCGATAACATTACCGGACTGGCTACTCCGTATTCCAATTTAATTTTTTCCGCTACATCTAAAGACGCTCTTAAACCTATCGCGATATCAGAAGTAATATGATCCGAACCAATCGGTAAAACCGCCGAATGATAAATTTCGCCTTCTTCAAATACCACCATGCCGGTCGTACCGGCTCCAATGTCGATCAAAACCACCCCCAATTCTTTTTGCTTCTTTGATAACACCGCCTTGGCTGCTGCCAATGGCGCTAATACAAAACCCGCCACAGCTACTCCTGCCTGTTCAGCTGTTTTCCGCAAATTTTTAATAAATGGAGTTGAGCCAGTGATGACATGAGCGTCCACTTCCAGTCTGGCGCCGGCCATCCCGATCGGATCTTTAATCCCTTCCTGACCATCAACCATAAACATCTTCGGGATCACATGTAAAATTTCTCGGTTCACTCCCACCGGTACTGATTGCGCAGTTTCGATCACTCGCACCACATCTTCATGTACGATTTCTTCACGGCCTCTGGGGATGGCGATCAAACCTTTATTATTAGTCGCGTTCACATGTTCACCAGCGATCGACAAAAATACTGCTTCAGCTGGAAGCCCCGCCATCCGTTCCGCTTCTTCTACTGAACCGGCAATTGCTGACACCGCTTCTTCCACATCCGTTACCACCCCGCGACGCATTCCGGAACCACTCCGAATACTCACTCCCACGACACTGGGGTGCGTTTCACCTTCGGCGCGATGGCCAATTACTGTCACTACCTTTGAATCGCCGATGTCTATACCAACAGAAATCTTTTCTTTCACCTGACTGTTATCCCCTTTAAAATTCTAAATTTCATAAATTGGTTAGATTCTTGTGGTGGATTTTACTCCTAAACCAGACTGATCTGGCAATGAAACTCACCACAAGTCTGTCCCCATTCTAGCTCAAACCTGTTGCTTGGGAAACCAAAATATCAGACCCCAAGATACCGAAGGGAACGTCTCAACCAATAAACCGCACCCAGTCAGCTATTCTGACAATACCAGCTCGATTACTTTGTCCTCCAGCCCCTCCATCCTCACTGTTTGGCTTTTGGTCTTGTGATGTATCCCCGCCAAATGCAATAACCCGTGAGTCAGCAGGTGTACGAATTTCTCTTTATCGGACACTTTTTCAGCTTTGGCATCTTTCTTTAATTGAGCACGTGAGATAAAAATATCTCCGATATAATTTTTGTCATCGGCAGTTTGAAATTCTTTTGGCGTAGTTTCGTTATAGGCAAATGACAAAATATTCGTCGACTTATCTATACCACGATGTTTTTTATTCAAATCCCGCATCTGTGCATCAGTTGTCATCACCAATCCCGCTTCACTCTCGGGATCTAATTTTGTCAGACTGACCACTATCTCAAATACAAATTGGATGAGCTCGTCATCCACTCCTTCCAAACCGTAGTCACCATAACCAACATAAACGTGGGCCATTTTAGCCAATCTTCTCCTTAACTAATTTGGCGATCAACCCACCATCCGCCTTGCCATCTGACCGCTTCTTTACTTCACCGATAATCGCCCCCATATTTGCCGTTCCCATCTCGCTCACTACTGCGTCCACGATCACTTTTACCTCCGCCTCACCCATTTCTTCTGGCAAATATGTCGACAGTAATTTCAGCTCCTGTTCCTCCTTTTCTTGCAGTTCAGCCCGACCAGCTGTTTTGTAAATTTCGATCGCCTCCTGACGTTTTTTCACTTCCCGTTTTACTACTGCCTGATAATCTTTGTCTTCTAATTGCGTTTGCCCAGCCCCCCGCTTTTCAATCTCCATATTGCCAAAAGCCGCCAACAGCATTCGCAAAGTTGAAAGCCGTTCGGTATCACCCGCCTTCATCGCTTCCTTAATTTCAGTTGTAATTTGATCCTTCAGCATAAAATTCTAAATTCGAAACTCTAAATCCCAAACAAATTATAAATTACAATGTTCCAAACTTCTTCTTTCGTCATTCTGGGAATTCTGCCGTATGGCAGAAGACGCCAGAATCTTATTCGATTAGTCATTCTTTTCCCCTTCGTCATTCTGGGGGGGATGAGATGACTCCAGCATCTTATCAAATAATCCTTCCCGCTCCTTCCTTTGTCATTCCCGCGTAGGCGGGAATCCATTTTTGTCCAGTCATTCTGGCTTGACCAGAATCTTATTAATAATTATTTCCTACGATTCTGGATGCGGTTGCCACGGCGACCTTACCAGAATGACGGTCTTTTTGTTTTTGTCTTTACCCCTAGATACTAGATACTGAATACTAGATACTGACTTATGTTTCGGATTTCGGGTTTCGGATTTGATGCTAATACAATTCTTTCTGTTTCTGAACACGAATTTTTTCGCGTCTAAGCGCTGAATCCTTCAAATCCCGCTTTGAAGTTGGTTTGGCAAAAAAACGACGTTCCTTATACTCAACCAAAACTTTGCTGGACATCACCATCCGATTGAACCGCCGCAGCATGGCGTCGAAGCTCTCCCGTTCTTTACGTTTAACGAATGTAGACATAAATAAATACCTGCCTTCCCTTGTCTCGTCATTCTGGGGAGTTCTGCTGGACAGCAGAATGACTCCAGAATCTTTCTCCTTTGTCATTGCGAGGAACTTGTGACGAAGCAATCTCCTATGCTAGCCCCTAAATGCTAGACGCTAAAATGTTACCTGCTTTTATCAGATTAGGCAAGAGCGTTAAAAACTATGAGGGAAGACCGGAGTGTGTTCTCCCCTCATCGAACCGTCGGCAAAAGCCGACCCATAAAGGGCTAGCGGTTCTGCTCCCCTCTCCACTTTTTAGACAGGATTACTCCCCGTGACTAAAGTGTTCAATATCCTCATTTAACGGCTGCCCGCCTAACAGATGAATATGGAGATACGGCATCGCCTGACCGCCCCACTTCCCCACATTGATTGTCAGCCGATAACCATTCTCCGCGATTCCCGCTTCTTCAGCCAATAGTTTCGCCCGATAAACCATTCTGCCTATCAGCTCCGCATCCCCCACCTCCATGTGAGCCACGCTCTGGATCGGCTTTTTCGGCAGTATCAAAATGTGGGTAGGGGCAGAGGGGTTGATATCATCAAACGCCAGTATCTCACTATCTTCATACCGAACCATATTTGGCCGAATCTCTCCCTTCGCAAACTTGTAAAAAATATTATCTTCCATATCGATATCATATCAAACTCATTTGCTCTATCGGTAAACTCTAGCAATAAAAATGCTCTGGTCGTCTGCTGTAAACAACAGCCGCCAGAGCATTACACATCACATCAGTACGTCAATCAGTCTAAACTAAGAGCTCCATTGCCCTATCCTCTATCGCTAGCCTTTCGGCTAACTCCACCAGCCGATCTTTTTCAGCCTGCAACGTCTGACCAATCAGCTGCTCCGGTTGAGCAATGAGTTGCTGCAGTTCTTTTGCCCAACTCGGTGTTTCATCAACCCCCGGTTCATCTCCATCACCATCAAAGGTGGTAACTTTCGCAATTTCACCCATGGGATTTGCCTCAAAACCCTCCAGCACCGGCAAGGCTGGTTTATAGCGATATACCAAAACTGGATCATCGTCCGGAACGCTGCACTCGACCTCGTCGTCGTCTTCGTGATCAACTGCCCAGTCCTCCCAGTACCAAACTCGGACCTCTCTACCCTCCGGCCGCTCTCCGGTGTCGTAGAAAGAGAAACCACGAAAACCAAAGAGAAACCAACCAGCTGTCTCACCGAGACGCTCTACGGGTCGCTTCGTAAGATCGCGACCCAGATGACGAGTAAACACTTCCACGGCGATGCCCACCTGAAGCAGAAACTCAATCCGTGTCCGAATGAGTTCCTTCAGACCGTCCACTGTCAAATCGCGATACCTTGCGTAGCGATCCACATCCAAACTCCTTTGCGTACTATAATCAGGGTACGCCCCCAAGATGCCGACAGCATAACCCAATCACCAACAAATCGCAACTTCGACTGACTTAGTCCTCCAAGTTATTCATTGCATTTGCCCAAGCACAAAACGAACAAGTCTTCGCTGCCTCCGGCATTTCATCACTCCTCAATAAATTCACCGCATCCTTAAATTTCTGATACGCGTGTTCCGGATTCGTCTTCACCGGTTTTATCGCCACTTCAAACGGAAAGTTTTCATGTAGTTGTCCCGGTGTTGGATAATAATAAACCAAATACGCCATATGTTTCGTTGGATATTTATTTTTATCCATCAGAAAATCGTATGTATCCATCTGTAATTGATACATCCATAAAATATCTTCCTTCGGCGCCGAACCTCTGGTTTTGTGATCTACTGGCGCGTAAGTCCCATCTCCAAAATCCAACGCATCATCCAACTTGCCGCTCAAAATCGCTCGCAAATCGTCATCTACATAAGTTAAAGTTTTCGGCAGGGGATTCAACAACACCCCTTCCAGCCTGCCCTCGACAATCGGCGGCAAACTTTCCGTTCCGCGATATTCATCAAAATAAACTTTTAACACTCGGTCCATCCCTCCCGGCAATGATGGGAAAATCGAATCCGGCCTCCCGATGCCCTTATTGTGCTTCAGCCAAAAGCACCGTGGACACTCCACGAACAAATTCAAGCTTGATGGTGATAACTTAATTCCCTTTTCTTCTGTCATACCGCTATCATACCACTCCGCCCCCTCCCTCCGGCCATTAGGTGTAGCGTCGTCCTGAAAATGTCCGCCTCCGCCGCCATTGGAGCTTGAGCGTCCTGAATCAGTAAAATCCCTCCAATCAGCGTGCCCATGTTTGAGGAGCGTAGCGACGAGTTTGGTGATAAGCAGATGGGGAGGATTTTACTAGATTCAGAGTCGAAAGCGACTGGCGGAAACTTTTGTGTTACTTTTCTAGAAAAGTAACCATCGATGAAGCGGGATGTGCCGCTTCAACAAAAACAAATTAAAGAAAATGAACCCGTCAGCTGACGAATGACAAACAAATTTAAAAAACCTTAAGAAAAACTAAACCAAACTAGAAGCATCAATCTCTTCCCAATCTCCATCATTGTCTTTGTAGACTTTTATCGTCTTCACCATTTCATCGGATGAATAAATCTTTTCTATCCCGCTACCGGTTCCGTACTTGCTTCCACCAAAACTTTTCTCACCTATTACTTTTGGCCTAGTCATACGTTCTAACATCATGGTTCCAATTGGTCCCTCAAATATCACAAACTCCCGTCGCCCATTTGGTACATCTTTTATCTCCTCATCACCTTGTTCCAAGACTCCGAATTGTTCCTGAATTCGGTCTAACAATATTCCCCACTTATCATCATTCATTTTGCCCTCCGTACTCTGTCATTCCGGACTCGATCCGGAATCTAGACATAAAAAATAAAAATGTTTGTTTTCTCTTCTAGATCCTGAATCAAGTTCAGGATAACAAATGAAAAAATCACTTCCGCTCTTTTAATTTTCGTTGAATTGCTTTTAATAAATCCCTATCCATTACCGATTCTTGAGTTCCATCAGCCAAATCACGAATAATCACCGAACCGTCATGCACTTCTTGTTCGCCAACAATAATCGCCAACTTGGTTTTCAATCTATCCGCAACTCGCAATTGGCTCTTGATACTTTCTCTCCCCAAAGCGTGTGCCACTCTGAAGCCGGCATCTTGTACTTGAGTAATTACCTTAATCGCCTTTTTCTTAGCTTCATCACCCAATTGCGCCACAAAAATGTCACTCATGACAGGTTCCGGTATCACCACCCCTTGTTGTTTCATCACGTCAATTGTCCGTTCAACTCCTAATGCAAACCCAACTGCCGGTGTATCTGGTCCACCCAGCAATTTCATCAGTCCGTCATACCGACCACCGCCACCAAGCGAATCTCGACTCTCTTTATTCACCACCTCAAATACAGTATGGCTATAATAATCCAACCCCCGTACCAATCGCGGGGTTAATTCATAGTTCACTCCCATATCATCCAAATATTCCAAAACTTTATGGAAAAAGTTACGCGAATCTGGTGTCAGGTTGTCCAACACTACACTCCCCGCTTCTTCCATAATCGGTTGACAGCCGCGTTCCTTACAATCCAAAGTCCTCAACGGATTCTTCACCATTCGGTTTTTACAATCATTACACAGCTGTCTCCGATGGGCTGACAAAAAATCTACCAATGCTTTGTTAATTTTCACTCGGCTTTTGGCGTCCCCGATACTATTTACCTTAACCACCAAATCTTTCAGCCCAAGTTTTTCATAAAACTTCATCATGACAGCAATCATCTGCGCATCCGTAGTCGGATCCAGCTCACCAAACAATTCTGCCCCCACTTGGTAAAACTCCCGAAATCTTCCGGCCTGCGGTCGATCGTATCGGAACATCGGACCAAAATAAAACAATTTCACCGGCTGTGGTTCTTTATGCATCCCATGTTCAATGTAAGCTCGCGCCACACCCGCTGTCCCTTCTGGCCGCAACGTGATCGAATTCCCGCCTCGGTCTTTGAAGGTATACATTTCCTTACTCACCATATCAGTCGCTTCGCCCACCCCACGCGTGAACAAATTTGTATCTTCAAAAGTCGGCAATATCATCCGACCAAAACCCGCCGACAACATCATGTCGCGGAAAGTATCCTCCACAAACATCCAGTACTTTTGCTCACTCGGCAAAATGTCCTGCGTTCCCCTTGGCTTTTGATATTTCATAACTCTGTCTATTATAGCTATCTCGGTCCTGCTCCGCCAGCTAATCAGGATAATAAAAAGGGGCGAATTGGATTGTCTCCAACCGCCCTCTTTGGTGTGTTCCCTTAGATATCGCTGTTCTCCACTGGCTTGGCAACTGTCGACGGTATCGCAGTCCCACCGTCGAGCAAGAATGTCACCAGACGTCTAGACACTGGATTGAACAACAGATATCCGTTTACCGAAGATATCCGACCGTCTAGCCCCGGATATTCCGTGGGCGCTTCCTTGAAGCGTCGCCCCTGCCGGTAAACCCAAATCGTCATCTTTCCGTTCTCGGTTTCTGGCTTAATCTCGTCACCCTCTAGTCCTTCATAGCTGACAAGGATCATTTGGCGCACCGTAGCCACTTCACCGGCCGGATTCGTTATCACCAAGTCTCGCACCACCGGTTCAGACCAGAATGGCATTTTTTCACTTACTGCCGTTCCACACAGCACTATCACTCCCAGCAAGATGACAACCATCATTATCGCCAACCCGCCGCCGATGATGTTGGACCAATAAGACTTTCTCCTCACCACACACCTCAATGTTCAAATTAACATCATCTGATGTCGGCTCCAGTCTACTATTTTCCCCCTCCCAGTCAAGATAATCTATTCAATCTCACCAATCTAAATAATCTGCACCAATATTCTTTTGGTTAGATTGGAATAAATTGGATAAATTGGTTAGATTTGGCCCGCTATCGCAGGTCTTATCCCCGCTAGTTTATTCTGTGGGAAACTTCTCCCCTGCCAAGTCGAGATCCCCATCGTAAATGCCACATCATACATTCTGTCTGTTTTCAGATCGAATGTTAGTTCCCAACCATCCCACGCCACCACTTGCAGTTGATTTCCGGCTTCATCCATAAATGTCAACCGCAAATGTCGGCTACTCGGTCCAAACAATTCGTAGGCAAATAATCTTGCTTTGCTCACCCCCAAAATTGGCAAACTATTCCCAAACCCAAATGGTGCAAACCGATGAATTGTTTCCAAAAGTTGTGGCGTTACCAAACTCATCTCCAACCACACCGCAATATTTAAATTCGGCCTCAAATCTTCATCGCTAATTTCTCGCAATGCTATCTTTTCCAATTCAGTTTGGAATATCTCAAACTTATCTGCTGCTACCGTCAACCCCGCCGCTTTAGCATGCCCACCGTAATGGGCGATATGCTGCTCAACTTTTTTCAACAATTCTACGATCTGTACTCCATCCACACTCCGACATGAGCCCCGACATACTTCGTTTTGAAATTCAAATACCAACGCTGGTCGACTGTATTGTTCCACTAATCGACTCGCTACAATTCCCGCTACTCCGATCGACCATTCCCTATCTCCCACGACAATGATTTTTTTATCAAGAAACTCACGCTCTCGTCCAGTCGCGGTTTTCAGCATCTGGTCAGTCATTTCCTGTCGCCGAGCATTTAGATCATTCAATTCTCTTGCCAAATTCACCGCCGTTTCTCGGTCAGTCGCGTTCAGCAGATCAAATGCCAATTTTGCGTGATCCAATCTGCCCGCCGCATTCAATCGCGGCCCGATTTGAAATCCTACATGATAAACATCTAGTTCTTGTCCTTTCAATCCTGCCGTTTCGATCAACGCTTGCAGCCCGAGGTTGTTTGTCCGATTTAATAATTTCAATCCCTCTACCGCCAACACCCGATTATCACCCGTCAATGGCACTACATCCGCGATCGTCCCCAAGCCCACTAAATCTAAGTACTGTCTCGCCTTGGTCTCTCCAATTAACTTGCGTACCAAATGATATGTTACTCCTACTGCCGCTAATTCTTTAAATGGATATTGACTATCTGGTAATTTGGGATTGATCAACGCATCGGCTCGCGGTAGTCCCGTTGGCACCTGATGATGATCCACCACGATCACATCCAGCCCTAAACTTTTTGCTAACGCAATATCATCTACACTCGTTGTCCCGTTATCAACAGTAATTAATAGATCAGCACCGTCAGTTTTCAACTGCCGCACCGCTTCTGCGTTCAGACCATAGCCTTCTTTTAATCGCTCCGGCAAATAAACATCGATCTTGGCTCCCAAGCTTTTTAACGCCGAACCCAACACCGTCGCCGATGTCACCCCATCAACATCATAATCGCCATACACCACTATCCACTCCCTTTGCTCAATTGCCTGCCGAATTCGCTCCACCGCCTTATCCAAATCTTTCAGCAAACTCGGATCGTCTAGATTGTCTAGATCTGGGTGTAAAAATCTCTCCGCCTCTGTCTTGGTAAGTATCCCCCGCTGTATCAAAAGTTGAGCTGTTACAAAGTCGTAATCGCTCAAATCGGCTGGGATTTCTCCCAACTCCGGAGCCGTCCATCTAGTTTTCTCACCCGTTAGTATCCCTCTCATCGTATCGCTATTGTACTCTATTGACCCACCCGACCCATCTTGCTAGGATAATCTCGCTGGCGTGCATTGGCAAATAGCTGAATATCGTAGACTTGGCCCAAAGCGACACTGGCGCTATTCGCCAGTACACGCCAGCGACCAACTCTGGATTAACCGCACCCGACAGGTGGGATGCGAGCCTTCTTCTCACGCATGCCGAGAAAGGGCTCGCATCCCTTCACTCCTTCTTGTACCTTCGGGGACACCATCAAGTATTACTCTTGATAACCATCATCCCCCTTATGCCCCCGCATACTCATCTGTGCGGGGGTTTCTTTTTGTATTCCCATCCGCCATTGGAGCTTGAGCGTCCTGAATCAATAAAATCCCTCCAATCAGCGTGCCCGCTGTTTGACGACCGTAGGGAGGAGTTCGGTGATAAGCAGATGGAGAGGATTTTGTTAGATTCAGAGCGAAAGCGACTGGCGGAAACTTTTGTGTTACTTTTCTAGAAAAGTAACCGCCACCTTCAGTACGGCGTGAGTACTGGAAAAGAAAAATAAACAAAAACATTTTCTGTTTCTGTCTGGATTCCCGCCGGAGTTTATCCCGACTAGTCGGGGCGGGAATGACAAAAAAGAAAAACGGACAAGCAAAAAGAGACGCTGGATCAAACACCAGCTTGCGTTTGGTCTCTGCTCGATGGCAATCGGCAAAAAGAAAAACTATTGAATCGGTTTTTGCCGATCAACCGCATTCTGCCACATCAGCAGCAGTGGCGAAGCCACAAAAATTGATGAGTAAGTGCCTAAAATTACACCGATCAATAGTGATAGTGTAAAGAAGAACGTTGTCCGTCCGCCCATCAAAGTCATCGCCAACAATACCAACACCAAAGTAAAAGTAGTGTTAATTGAACGAGTAATAGTCTCCACGATACTATCATTGACTGTCTGCTCAAAGTTAGCCGCTCCTTTACGGATCAAGTTCTCCCGCAGACGGTCGTAGGTTACGATCGTGTCGTGCACCGAGAATCCAAGCAGAGTCAGTAAAGCCGTGATGAACATCCCGTCAATCTCCGCACCAAAGAAATGGCTCAACAAAGAATACACACCCAGCAGAATTACCACATCATGTGCCAATAGAGCCACTACCGCTGTCGCGCCAAATCGCCATGAGTTCGTTGGCTTAGGCACTTTCCGGAACGCATAAGCCAGATAGATCAGGATTGCCAACATCGCCACGATGACCGCCAAAATCGCCTTTCGGACTACATCCGCACCCACCGTCGGGCTCACGCTAGTAAACTGCAGTTCCGTTGTATTAGGCAACCCCGTTTTTACCTGTGTCAACCAAGCATTCTTCTGATCGTTGGTAATCGACTTACTCCGCAAAATCCATCGTTCCGTAGCACCGGCACTCTGTGCTATCGCTTCCTGTCCGGTCGCTGCCTTGTAGGTTGAAACTAAATATTCACTCGCTGTCGTATTTTCCGGAAGAGCATAAGTTGTCTCTGCGCCGGTTGAAATTTCCAGAGCTGTCCCACCAGCAAAATCAATGCCTAGGTTATACCGAAAGGTAAAAATACAGACCAAAGCCGCCACGACTAAAACGCTCGAGATCCCCAGCCAGACTTTTGTTGCTCTTACAATATTCATCCCTGTCTTTGCTCCTTATTCTTTATTCGTCATTCTTCATTCTTCATTCTTCATTCTTCATTTGTCATTCACTATTCACTTTTAACTTTTAACTTTTAACTTTTTACTCCTCCCATCCACCAGTTTAATTTTTTCTTCAGACCAGTACCCGCCATCGCCCGCAAAATTACATGCGTTACTGTCAAAGCGGTAAATAAGCTCACCAAAATACCAACGCCCAGAGTTACTGCAAAACCCTTTATCATTCCGGACCCAAAATAATACAAAATCACAGCCGTAATCAGCGATGAAAAGTTTGAATCCCTGATCGAAGTCCATGCCCGTTTGAAACCGGTATCAATCGCCGACATCAACGGACTGCCACTCCGCAATTCTTCTTTCATTCTCTCAAATATCAAAATGTTTGCATCAATTGCCATCCCAATCGACAAAATAAAACCGGCAATGCCCGGCAAAGTCAACGTTACTGGTACAGCAATAAAAATCGCCATTGTCAGTAATGCGTAATAAATCAAAGCCAACGACGCCAAAAACCCCGGCAGGCGATAGTAGAGAATCATAAACAAAATCACTAACAACAGTCCCAGCAGCCCCGCCACCACGCTTTTCTGAACTGCTTCCGTTCCCAGCGTTGCCCCAATATTGTTTTGTGACACCAGTTGAATCGGCACCGGTAGTGCGCCAGCATTTAACTGAATCGCCAATGTCTTAGCTTCCGCCAAAGTAAAACCGCCCTGAATTACCGCCGAATCACTATCAATCTTTTCATTCACATTCGGTGCTGACAATAGCTGTTTGTCCAAAAAAATCGCCAACGGCTTATCGATATTTCTGCCAGTCACTTCCGCAAAAATTTTCCGGCCTTCAGCGTCAAATTCAATCCCGATCTCTGGCTCCTGCACGATCGCTGTCGAGCCCTGTTGGAATTGAACTTGGGCTTTCTTAAAGTTTGCTCCGGTTAAACCAACCTCCTTCCAATCATCATAATTGGCAGTTTTGAATTTGCCGTTTTCCAAACTCTTACCTTCAATCCCTTCCCGAAATTCCAGTTGCGCCGTTTCACCGATCAATTTGATGGCGTCATCAATATTCTTAATCCCCGGCAATTCTACAATCACTCGCGAATTATCCCGTGTCTTTTGGATTGTCGGCTCGGTTACACCCAGAGCATTCACTCGTCGGTTAATCACCTCCACCACCCCTTGAACTGAATTAGTTTGATCTTCAGCCGCTACTTTTGTTAAATCCGTTTCGTACACTAGTTGAGTACCACCCTGCAAATCCAAACCTTGTCTAATCTTAAAATCTTGATTAATCCCGATAAATTTCGCTACCGCTGGCACATCAAAAACTACTGCCACCAGCAACAGGATGATAATTACGCTAATTGTCGTTATTTTCTTAAACATAATAACTCAAATTCTAAATTCGAAACTCTAAATCCTAAACAAATTATAAATTCTAATGTTTCAAACCTGCCTTTTCTTTTTGTTGTTTCATATTTCTGATTTCGTGCTTGTTTAATATTTCGGATTTCGTGCTTCGGATTTACTAGTGGCTATTCTTCATTCTATAGGTGCTTCACTTCCCCTTGTTCCTTCAAGGTATCAACAATCTTTTTTATATCTTGGTCCTTGCTCTTCTTCATCACCAGCAAGGCGTCAGGGGTATCGACTATCACTACATCACTCATCCCGACCACAGCCACCAATTTACCCTCATTTTGGTTAAAAATCAAAGAGTCGTGGGTATCAACAGCCTCCACTCGCCCTTTTTTAATCAGCTGACCAGCCCCCTCAACCTGATTCAGAATATCATAAACTGCCTGCCAACCTCCCACATCCCGCCAACCCAAATCAGCTGGAACTATCGCAATTTTGTCAGTCTTCTCAAAAACACCATATTCTGCTGAAATCGATTCCAGATGTGGAAACACCGCCAACAGCTCCCTATCTTGGTTTTCTGTTCCCCAGGCCGCCTGAATCCGCATCAGCCCCTTGTACATCTCCGGCATATACTGTTGATACAAACTCAATAGGGTTTTTGTTTTACAAACCAACATCCCTGTATTCCAAAAATAATTTCCCGCTATCATATATTTTTCCGCTGTTGCCAAATCCGGCTTTTCCACAAACCGGACTGACTTATATATAGAAGTCTCGTCAATTTCCGCTAAGATTTCACCACCCTCCAAATATCCAAATCCCGTGGCTGGGTACTCTGGCCTTACTACCACATCCAATAAATAATCTGGATATGTCTCCAACAATTTTTCCGCCAACAACACTTTTTGTTTGTATTCTTCCACATTGGCGACAAAGTGGTCCGCCCAAGCATTAATTATCGTCGCCTCCGGATCATGCTTGGCAATAATTGCGACTGCCAAGCCTACTGCCGCCGCCGTATTTCTTCCAATCGGTTCCGCAATCAGTTGTTCTTGCACCAATTCCGGCAATTGGCTAAAAAACTCTTCCTTATACAGAGCATTCGTCTCCACAAAAATATTTTCGGCTGGAACGATCTTTCTCAACCGACTAAAAGTCTTCTGCAGCATAGTTTGCTCATCGTCAAACGGCTGCAGCTGTTTCGGACTATCTTTTCGGCTAATCGGCCAGAGTCGAGTTCCCTGTCCACCCGCCACAATCAACGCATAAAGCATGCCCGAATTATGCCCGATAGAGAGCCGAAAATCAAATTGCCCCGTTCCCTCCTTAATTCATCCTTCCATATTGACATAAACTCTGTTTTATGATAGAATAAGATAATAAGTTGGCAAAATATAGTGCCAATAAAAATAAAAACCAATATGAAACAGCGCAAATTTATCCATCGTCTTGTAGACATGGTCGAACATGAGCTAGAGGCCACTCTGGCTATTCTTATAGTCCTAGCTTCCATCGTCGGTTACACCTTAGCCAGCACCGAAACTGCCACCAATGATCCTCTGACCGCTCAACAGTCTAGTGGCACTTTGGCGATTGGTAATGGTAGTTACTCTACCCTATCCTTCGACCGCACTTACACATCAGGCTCCACCTATCAGGTGCGTCTGCTCAAAATTGAACCCTCTGATGCCGCTTCAGTCTCTGGTCAAGGTCTTACTGGCACCCGCGCTGGCCAGTACACCGCCACCATTTCATTAAAACAAGCCTTCACCGGTAAGCTATATGTCTATGGAACATATAGTTCTATTTCATTAAATGGCACAACCGTCACCAGCCCAACCTCCCCGGTTACTGTATTGGACGCTGAATCTCTCATCCTGTCTTTCGCCGGTATTCAAGACAAAATCCGTGCCATTAGTGTGAATGCTGGCATCGCTACAGATAGTAAAATCCAAGAAGTCGCTAACCTCTCTCTTATCCCAAGTCTTGCAACGACCGTCGTTGGCACTCCCCGGACTTTCATTGTCATCGCTACTGATGCCAGTGGTTTGTCTGTCCCCAGTAACCAGCTTGATATTGTCTGGAGTGTTAAGACTACTCCGTCCAATATCGCCACCATCAACAGCAACGGTGTGGTTACTCCAACCGGTGCCGGTACTATCATAGTTACTGCTAAAGCCGAGGATAAAACCGCTTCTTCTACTATTACCGTCGTTGAACCAGTTCAGGAAGTAACCCAGCCAATTACTACCGATACCACCACATCAAATTCTACTGAATCAGAATCAAATATTACTACCGGAACCGAGGAGACTGACAGAAGCCTGTTCCGTCACATCCCTCCACTAAGCGCTGAAACACCTCAATCAATTCTTGATACGATAGCCGAAGTGTTAGCTCCCGCCGCTGAAGCCGCCACCGAGGGACAAGAAACAACCGGCACCGCAATCGCTACCAAAACTGCTGACGCCCTCTATAGTCTAGCCGTGGTCGCCGAACGTGTTGCCACAACCAATAGTGTCAACCCAAGCAACGCCGAAATCAAAGCCGTCTCCAAAACGATGACCCTAGCTCAAAAAGCTGTCTTCAATTTGAAGTCCGCCGCCAATCAAATTAACCAAGATTTGCGAGCCATCGCTGTCGGCACAAAGATTGTTGATGCTAATGGCAAAGTTATTGTAGAACAACCTAATGCTGTCAACCTCTTCGCCCAGAAAATCAAATCCCTCTTCTCCGGCGTCGGTGCCAGCCCAATGCGCGGTGCTGTAGTGGGAGATGATGTGATAAATTAAAACTCCGAAAATATCATCCTACAATAAAACCTTTAGAAGCTCGGCATCATGTTGAGCTTCTTTTGTGTTCATAACAGCCAAATTTGCCAGAATCTGTCCCAAATCCTCTCGCTGTCTTTTTAAAGCTCGTTCCATTAGTGGACCAACTGCCATCATAGACTGACAAATATCGGCATGAATCTTGCAAATTCCCTCTGCCAGCACGTCAATTTTGTGATTAACCTCCACCACCCGCTCATCCGTACCTGCCACCATGTGTCCCATTTCTTGCTGTAACGCCCGCAACGGCCCCAACCAAGACTTAATCGCATAAATCTGTGCCTGTATCTCTATCATCTGCAAGTATTTTTCAGAACACTGATCATACAATTGCTGATAATTGCTCGGCAATATCTCGTTGCCATACCACTGACCGACCACTTTGCCTTTGCCACCGACCGCTTCGGCTAATGCCTGAAAAACCTTTAAGTCACCCGCTTCGGCTAATTCCCCAAACCAATCATCCAGTTTGGGTTCAATAGTCTGCCGAATATACTCCACGTCACCCACCAAATAGGCGAGCATCCCCTCATCCACCCATCCCCGTAACTTCCGTAATCCCAGTGCTACCGTTGCTGGCTTATCATTATAAGTTGCTCCCATCACCCGCTCCTCAATCACTCCGTAAACACTCTTGTCCAACTCATCATCCGCAACCGCTAAGCCCATGTCAGTTAATTCTGCCGCAATTTGATGCCAGTCTCTCAACTCAACATCAATTCTATCCTCTGGGGTTGCGCTACTCGCCACCGACAACTCTTTCGTTGCACCCTGAATATTCGCCAACCGGTTCTCCAATGCTCGCTGACGAGCAATCTTTTGAAACTCTGCCATTACCTGCTCTTGTTCTGCCGTAATCTCCCAACGTACCGTTACCTTGCCATCCCTGCCCGTATCAACACAGAATTTACGAAAGTTTTTCACAGCCAAATCTGTGCGATGGATATCTCCACTATTGGCTTCCTTGCTCAACTCCTGCTCCACAAATTTCTGCCACAATACCTCACCCAAGCTACTAATCGCCGTTTCCACCTTGTCGTCTATCACCTCAACCGCCAGCCCAGTTCTTTTAATATATTCATCAAAGGTTACCCAAAATCTTTTTACGTCGACAATCCCCATATCTTCTTTCTCTCTTAACTGCAAAATTTCGAGCGGTAAATTCTGCCGCAATACCGCCAGAGCGCTACTCCGCAACTGCGCCAATGTATCCTCCGCCAATTCTATCCCAGTCTTCTGACTCCAAGCCTCCAAATTTGACAACCACCGACTAATTTTAGTAGCATCTTCTAATCCCAAATCGGGAGAAATCAAATACCGCCGCATTTTTTCTACACCTTGACGATACGCCGTCGACATAGTTTCTGTTGTCCACTCTTCCGGCAAATTGCCACCGGATAATTCCGCCCATCGTTTCGCCTTAGCTAACAATTCTTCCGCTACCTTCACCGAACCCGCTTCCGCCATTATTTGAGCCTGCTCAAACATGGCTGGATAATGCTTCCGATAAAAGCCTTCCATTAATGTCTGTCCGACCTCATCAGATATCTCAACCCCAGCTTCCGATAGCTCGCCAATCAATTTATGGGCTAACGCGATATAATGCTCACCATTCCACGGATCCACATCCTCTGAAATCTGTTCCTTAATGTATCGGAGTAATTCCGTTTCTTTGCGTTTTTGTTCCGCCATTTGTCGAGTCGCTTCCACTCTGGCAGTAAATGCTGGGTCACCCAAATCCTGAATGATCTTTTGTTCAAACATGCGCCAAATCGCGTCAGCCGCATCATAGTCTTCCGCTTGAATTTTTGCCTCATAAGTTACCAGCAACTGTTCTGCACACTGTTTGTATACCGGTAGAATTTTTTCTTGCAACTCTGTAATTAATTCTGGTTCTAACACCATTCCCTTTTCGGCATAATCACCAATGAGTGTAGATACAACCGCCAAAGCATTATGCACCCGCATCATGCGCTTGATTGGTTCATCCTCCTGTTTACTGGCATCCTCCAACCGCTTGTCCAATAACTCCAAGGATAGCTTCCTGTCATCATTCAAATCATATGAATATAACTCACCGATCTTTCGCAACGCTTGTTCGTCCTGTGTTCTCACAATCTCTGCCTCTACCATTTCCACAATTCTTTCTACCGCATCAAATTGACCACAAGCATCTGCCAGCTTTGCTGCAGCTAAACACAATTGAATTCGTTCCAAAACGTCTGTTGTACCAGTCACCCGTCCCATCGCCCCAAATAATTCACGTATTGTAGAATCCTTATGAACTATTTCCGGCTCACGACCACCCAACAATTGCTTCACTTGTCCGACCACCTCCGGACGCTGTCTAAACAATCGCAACATATCAATCGCTCCCAGTTCTTCCCATCGTTTCCATAATTCAGCATCAAATTCCGTACCAACATTCTGGCGCATCGCTTCCATCGCTTCGGAGTACGTCAGCCCATTCGCTCGATAGGCAGTCTCGGATCGTAATGCAGTATATTTGTAAGCAATCGAAACAATTCTTCCGATATCCGACGGCTTCCCATCGGGTTGAGTCGCTACACCATATCCATCTTCTCCGTTAGCCCACAAATTAGCTTCTAGCGCCCCAATGTCAGCCCCCTTAAAATGTTCTCTCCCATCACCTGTCAAAAATCCATCCAGCACCGCTCGGCCTTTTTTGGGCAGGGTTGTAATCTCTTTATAGTCAGTTACCCCCAATACACCCTGTCGACCAATTATTTCGGCATCCATTTTTGTTATCCCTAGGTCACAAAACATCGCCGCCAACGCCACTTGTCGTAAAAACTCTACCCGCTCTGCTTCATCCGTGATCCCTTGGTGATCCAACTCTCTTTGGGCCAGCATCAGCGCATAACGAATAATATTTTCGGTTCTGTCTTGCCCGCCGATCGTCTCTGCTTTGCCACCGCAAGCTTCATACCGCGCGTCAACGCTTTTCAATAGCAAGAACAATGCGTCAACATATAGATCACGCCCTTTGGCAGTATGAGTTTCTAATTCTTGATTTTCACGCCTCAACTCTTCCAGTCTCTCCCCTAAGTTGAGTCTGTCGCTCTCTACCATCAATCGCAGTAAATCCTGTGGGTCAAAAATTTTCCGACCCCGTCCTTGCTGCGGCAAAAGTAATTCTCTTAAATGTTTCTTATTTGCCGCCAATGATGTCTGATTTCGTTCTGCTGAATATTCAAAATCTTGAGCAAATTTTTCATGAATATCCCGTTCTTTCGTCTCCATATGAAAATATGATTCTGCAGTCAATTTACGACTTTCATACAGATCGACTAGATACGCCACCACGAGCGGGTCGAATTCACTCCCAGCTTGCTGTTCCAACATCGCCACTACTTTCGCCATCGTCCAACCATTCTTGTACGGCCGGAAATCAAGCAGAGCGTCAACCACATCTGCAGCTTGTAATGCTCTGGCAATTGGTGAAATCTCTGCCCCCTTCAGACCCCACGGTTCACGATCGCCACGTTTCTTACCGGCATCAAATTTATGTCCGTGCCCATAACCCTTGCCATCAGGGTTTTCGTGATGAAATGTCCCCTTGGTGATCCATGGACAATACTTGTCCAAGACCAGTAACAATTCATAGCCGCCACTAGCATGTTTGGTCATCGCCAAGAATTCAGCATCGGTCAAAGCCCCGTCTTTATCCAAAATATCTTTTGGCAAGAGGATCTTGCCAACATCATGCAAATAGCCAGCCTGCACCAACCCTTGTAGATACTCCGACGAAAATGGCCACATCGTGGTCGCCAACTCATGTGCCAATAACGTCAAACGGGTCGAGTGCCGACCGGTCCAATGGCTAGTGCCGTCGATCACTTCCCTAATCGTCTCGACTGTTTTATCAAAAACTCCCGAGAAAACTCGACTCTGTTCCCGCAATTCAACATTTTTTTGGATCCCTTCTACTAGGCTATAGATCTGCTCAATTTTTGCTTCTGCTTCCGGCGTCATGGCTACTTCTTGGGACGTCAATTTCCAGCCCACAAAATCCGCTACATATCTAAATTTCTCTTCTGGCGTAGTCGGTTGTTCTTCAAATACTTTCCCGCTCTCAACTCGAATACGAGTTGCCGTCAACCTCCGTTCATCTTCCGCCTCAATCCCAGCCACCAACGAAGCTTCTGCATGCGCATCATCAGCCAAAATCTTTTCGGCGAACTTTCTGATCTGCAAAATCAGCCTGTCCACAGCTTCTCGATCTCCGACCGGAATCTCCTGCATCTGATGCGTTAGCTCTTCCTGAAGCTCGGGCGACAACCCTCTCAACCCCGCCAACATTAACTCTTGCATCAGTTGTTCCCGCTTTGGGTCAGGCACATCACCAACTGGCTCTATTTCGTCCAATCTAATCTCCGCCGCTGTCTTCTCCGAAGCATCCACCACAGCTTCCAAAGCGGCTGTATCTCCACCATCATCAAGCACAACCGCTGCGTTCAACTCGCCCTCTGATAATTCATCAGCTGGTTTCTCAACATCTGGCACACCACCACCTCCCCGACCATGTTTGGGTGGTTCGGGTGGTATTTCCCCCTTACCTGATTTTCTCTGTTTAATCCCCATAACTTTTGATTATCCCTGATCTGTTGAAATCCCCCCAATCCCCTCTCTCATCATTCCTTATAGCCTCCATTTTGTCTCTAATCTCTAATCTCTAACCCCAAAAACCCGCTTCCAGAGCGGCTAAATCATACCACAAACCTGAAATTTGTCAAATGAAGAGCCCCGAGTTGCCTCGGGGCTCTTTTTCTCTGATTAGACCAGCAGTTTTTTCTGCCTACTCTGCCGGATCATACTGCTCATGCCCCGAACCTTGCAGCGGATCGTGCGACAATAGCAGACTGTTCAGCCGCCCTAAGTCGAATATTTGCCCGGGCTGCACAAAGCCAGGGAACCCGTGCTGTTCCACCCTCCCAACATACTGCCCGAAGTTGGAGTTGTAATGAACTAGCCACATCTTGGCTCGGATCGGATCAGGCAAGCCCTCAAGCTGATCAAGACGGGCATGCACTCCGCTCGCCTCTGTCTCGCCGTACGTCTCACAGTCATGAATAATGACGTCAGCCCACTCATATCTGGACATCATCAAGTCCGGAGTGAACCGAGTGTCGCCACTATACATGAACCTGACATACCGTTCTCCATCGGGCACGCCCAGGGTTGCCACCAACTGCAAACCATACGACGGTTGCCAACTGGTGCCATTCATAAAGTGCCGAGTAGGAAACAGCATCATATCAAGATTTGGGCCCAACCGCACCCACTCCTCCAACCGAACCTCGATCGGTTCGAAGAAGGTTTCCAGACTAGCCTCCTGTCCTTCCAGTGTCTGCAGCCCAGGAGCTAGTGCCATCCACAGTAGCTCCCTGAAATTCCCCGCCGGCAGATACAATTTCAGCCGGGGTTTCAAGCTAAAGTAGTTCAACAACGCCAAGCCGGCCAAGCCGCCGACATGGTCTGGATGCAAGTGAGTGATCACTATCCAAGTGATCTCTCTCCGCCTACCTTTTAGCCGGTTGATGATGTCCATCCCGCCACCGCAGTCAACCAATAGACGACCAAGCGTGCCATCAAGCTCCGGCCAGCTGACCAGCAGACAGGTCTGCCCAAGTCCTGGAGGCGCCAGCATACTGCCGGTGCCAATAAACTCTACTCTCGGGGCGTCCATAACACACCTCCTTTAGATGTTGGATGTGCAACTGCCCCGAGGGGGCAGAAGGGGTTCTGGATAACCCAGAACTAATCAGAGTCAAAGTGCATAAGTAAACCCGAGCCAGCGTACTCTAGCCCAATTCTCCTGTCAACCCCGTAGAGAATTTCGAAATATCCCGACCTAAAACAAATTTTGATATTTCTCATCTCTGTCATTGCGATGGCTCAAGCCCGCGGCAATCTTGGGTAGAGATTGCTTCGTCGATGACGCTCCTCGCAATGACAGGTAGCTAACTAACCATCTCTCATCTCTCATCTCTCATCTCTCATCTCTCATCTCTCATCTCTCATCTCTCATCTCTCATCTCTCATCTCTCATCTCTCATCTCTCATCTCTCATCTCTATTCCTCCAACATCGCCCCCTGCAAAGTGAACAATCGGCGATAATAGCCACTTTTCTTCATCAGTTCTTCGTGAGTTCCCTGCTCGGTGATTTTTCCACCCTCTAACACAATTACCCGATTAGCTCTTTTTACCGTCGACAACCGATGAGCAATAATGATTGTCGTTTTGCCCTCGATCAATTTCCAGAGTGCTCCTTGGATCATTACCTCATTTTCTGAATCTAATGCACTAGTTGCTTCATCTAAAATCAAAATCGGAGCATCTTTCAACAACGCTCTCGCGATCGCTAATCGTTGTTTTTCTCCCCCCGATAATCTTACTCCGCGTTCACCGATCTTGGTCTTAAATTTATTTGGTAACGACATCACAAACTTATATAAATTGGCTGCCTTGGTCGCATCAATAATGCTAGCCAAACTCGCCCGAGGACTACCGTATTTCAAGTTATATTGCAAAGTATTATTTAACGCCGCCACTTCCTGCATCACCGTCCCGATATTCTGTCGCAATGAATTCTGTGTTACCCGACTGATGTCCTGACCATCAATTAGTACCCTGCCTTTGTCCGGATCATATAGTCGCAGCAGTAGCTTTGTTAGTGTTGATTTACCTACTCCCGATGGCCCGACGATCGCCACCACTTCGTGAGGAGTAATGGCCAAATTAAAGTTTTTGAATACCACTCGCTCACCCTTTTGCCGCTTGCTACTACGATACGTAAAATGAACTTTTTCGAACTTAATTGCCCCATCCTTAACTTTTAACGGTTTAGCATCCGTAGCATCATCTACTGTCGGTTTGATATCCCAAATTCTAAATAATCTCCCAATTGACACAAACCCTACCTGCAATTGATCGTAGATTTGGGTTAGCCAGCCTAACGGCCCAAACACTCGATCTAGATAGGACATAAATAGAATCAAATCACCAACCGACAGTTTCCTTTGCAACACCAAATAGCCACCATAGCCATACACCCATAGATGCGCCGACGTTGTCACCATATCTCTCACAATCCCAATCCCCCGAACTACCCGCTCCTGTCGTTTCCGAATTTCCAAACCACGGTCATATACCGAGCCCATCCTTTTAGCCTCATAATCCTGTCGACTAAATTCTTTTATCAACTGATAGTGGAACAAATTCTCCATAAAAATCTTTCCGCTCCGCTCCATCGTATTCCGATATCTTTTCTCCCAAAAACGTTTTATCTTAGCTCGCCAAATCGACAGTCCAATATAAATCGGTGCAGCGATCATTAACCCCAACGACATTTTAAAATCGAACTTCATCAGCACAACCAACGCAACCACAAACGTAAATATGATTGGCAATATTTCAACTATCAAGTTGCGAGTAATTCCAAACATTTCGTTTACCCCAGCACTAATCCGCTCCCGTAGTGCCCCCGGCGATGTTTTATCAAAAAAAGACACCGATAATGTTTGAAGCTTCTCAAATGATTTTAGAGAAAAAAAATAAAAAGACTGTGAGCCAGCTATTGTCTGCATATAAGACTCTAGCGCGCTCATTAACTCATTCACAAACCACACCACCGCGAACATTCCCACTAACCACATCAACACCGCCACCGGTTCAGTCGGCTGAATTATCCGGTCAAACACCGCACTCAATTTCTGGGTAGTTAAGAAATTAACTACCTCTCGATAAATCCACGGAGCCACCAACGACAACCCAGCCCCCGCCAATGCTAGCGCCGTGATTAACAACAAAGCCGGATACATCGGCTTCATTTCTATTAATAATCGTTTAAGTCCCTTCACGCTTAAATTCTACCTTCTTACACTCCCTGCGCAATTCTAGTTTTTATTTGCAGTTATGTTACGATTTAGATACTGGCGTCGTGGGGAACGCCGGTTTTTAAAATACAAAAGCGGGCGATTTGGCTTTTCAGCCTCCTCTCACCCGCTTTATCGAATAAATTCTTGCACCAGACTAAACAACCGTTCAGTCCAGTGCAGAAAAAGTACAACATTACCGACACTCCACCAACCAAACTTGGTTAGGCCAAACCGAGATCATGCCCTCCAATGATAACGCTGCATCAGTATCGTATGCGATCAGGTAGCGACCCGAAGGCCAATCCGAGGCCACAAACCACGCAACTTCCTTGTCGTCCACCTTGATATCACCCGAGTATCGCAATGCTTCGGTGGACCAGCCGGATTCTGTATTATCAATCGCTCTCACTCGTAGTGCCCGTTTGCCAAACACTTGTGCCAGTTGACCGGCTGGGTAAAAATAAAACTCAAACGAGCCGGTGGCACTATAGGCTTCGGCACCATACTTCCGCCATGTAGCATCCGTGGTGGCTGATATATCGAGGTACATCTCGCTCTTGCCTTCGAACACCTTAGATATAGCCACTACTGGCAACGGACTTCCCCAGTCTTGATCGATGTACGCCCCGATCTTGTCAGGACCGCTAAGAGATGAGACTGGCTGATTATCTGCTGTCACCACCAAGGCCGGCTTGTGGATATTCATCCACCAATAAGCTCCAAGGAGGATGATCAGCAACACCACGAAAACCAAGAATTTCTTGGCCACCGCACACCTCCATCAAGACTACAAGATGCCTCCACCTTATCAGAACTCTTCCATCAGTCAACCCCATCCTCATTCATGTCGTTGCGGAAGTTCCGAGACACCGAGGGACGACCAAACAGTTTCCTAAACCGTGATTCACCATTCACCATTCACCATTCACTATTCACTATTCACTATTCACTATTCACTATTCACTATTCACTATTCACTATTCACTATTCACTATTCACTATCTCATGTACTCTCCAATGTATTCCCCCAGCCGCCCTTGGATGATCGCTTCACGCGCACCTCTGACTAATTCGTAATTATGATGCCAGTTGTGCACCATCAGCCCGCGAATCGCTTCGCGGTCTTTGGCTTTAAACTTTCGACGCAATTCCGCTCGGGAAATCCCTGACCGACAGGTCGGACACTGACAGCTCTCATCCAACACCCGCTCATCATTCTCAAATTGAGCGTTTTTGATGTCGTAATGTTTGCCGCCACGCATCCACACCCGTCCGTGCCGACCTTCCCGCGTTGCCGCAATTCCATCAAAAGTATCCATGCCTTCACGAATTGTCATTAAGACATCAATCGGCTTACAAATCCCCAACATATGTCTTGGTTTATTTTCCGGTAGTCGTCTGATGCAAAACTTCACCATCTTCACCATCGCCCTTCTTGGTTCATCCCATGCCAACCCGCCAATCGCTACTGCTGGAATTCCATTGCGCAATTGTCGAGTGGCGTCCCACAGACTAATCGTTCTTGCCAATTTATTTAATCCGCCCTGTACAATGTAATACAATTTATCATCCACAATTCCGCGGGATTGTTTGTGCCAGACCATTGTCATAATCGCCGACCAAATAAATTGAAACGGATTTTTTGCCATCGTATAAACTGTATTGTCAAGCGGCATTATCAAATCTACTCCCGCTTTATTTGCCCATTTCACCACTTCTCGAGGGGTAATGAAAGTTTTCTTACCGTTTAAATCAAATCCAATCCCTGCAAAACTCTGCCGTAAATGTTTCCCTAGGCTTACCATCTGAAACCCACCCGAATCAGACATTACCGGACCTTGCCATTCAATTCCATCTCGCACATCACTTTTCCCTGCTTCTCGCATCCAAAATGTATTTCGAAGCAAAATCACATCTTTGGTCGAAGTGATCTCTTCGGGCTTAAATCCCCACTTCTCAAGAGCTGTTGTGAAATTCAAAGTCACACACGGTGTCTCAATCTCTCCATGCTCTGTCCGCAAAACCCCAGCCCTCGCCTGACCATCTTTGGCCGTTATGTCAAATGACAATCCCACTTCGCTTCACCTCCTCTTAATCAAATTAGAACAAGGGCAGACTACCAAAAAATCCCCTCCCTGCCTACCCCCAACTGTATTACCTATTTGTACGATCGTACAAATAGGTAATACACATCCCAAAAAGAAAACCGCCCTTTCAGGCGGCCTTCTTGATATTACTTAATCACTAGATACTGAATACTATTGAAGTTCAACCTTTGCCCCGGCTTCTTCAAGTTTCTTCTTGATCTCTTCAGCATCAGCCTTCTTCACGTTTTCTTTCACCATCTTTGGAGCTGCTTCCACCAAATCTTTGGCTTCCTTCAATCCAAGTTCTGTGACTTCGCGAACAGCCTTAATCACGTTAATCTTGTTAGCACCGGCACTAACTAAGTTAACATTATATTCCGTCTTTTCTTCAGCTGCAGGACCAGCGGCGGCACCACCAGCGGCGGCAACGGCAACTGGAGCAGCAGAAACACCAAACTTGTCTTCCAACACTTTGACCAGTTCAGCCAATTCGAGCACGGTCATTTCGCTGACCATATCCAAAACTTTCTTGGCGTTACCGGACAACTTGCTCGCATCGACCTTCTTTTCCTCTTTGGCTGGTTCAGCCTTCACTTCTTCCACTTTTGGCTCCTCTACAGCAGCCGCCTCAACGGTCGCTTCCGCAACTTCTGGGGTCTGCTCTTCTGGAGTCGTATTTTGTTCGTCTGCCATATATTCTCCTTAATTATTATTTACTAATTTCTATTACACTTCACTCACTCTTCAACTATTTACTCGCTACCGCCTTTATCACGTTATAAAACGACTGTAAATTGTAATTTATTCCGTACACGAAGTTTGCAATTGGTGCGTTCATACTTCCCACAACTCTGCCCATCAACTCTTCGTAAGATGGCAACATGGCCAATTGCATGATCATATTGGCTGGCACAATTTTCCCATCAATAATTCCTAAAGCAATGTGTACTCTGTCATCACTTTTTTTGGCAAACTCATACGCTAATTTTGAAACACTCACTTCATCAGCGTTACCCCAAACCAATCCGTAACTTTTACCAGTTTTATTTAAACTCAAGTCACCGTCGATGTCCGCCTGTTTGGCCGCGATCTGCACCAAAGTTGGCTTAACCACGGTATATTTCAAACCCTTAGCTCGCGCGGCTTTGCGAAAACTATCCAAATCCACCATCGTGAGCTTATTGAAGTCAGTCACTACACTATTAGTGCTTTGCTTCAAAGCCTGTGTCAGCTCTTCAATAACTCCCGCTTTTTGTACCTTTGTCTTTGGCATAAAAATTGATTTATAGTTTTATGGATTAATGGATAAATAGTCTATTGGTCTATAAGTCTACGTGTCTATTCGTCTACTCACAAAAACTCGTCTCCTTGTAGAGACGAATAATCTTCCCTCTAGATGCTAAATACTAGCCCCTAGATACTGATTACTCCTTTTCGGCAGGTCTTACCTCCTTGCCACTAGATGCTAGATACTAGCCCCTAGCCGCTAATTCGTGCCCGCTGTCTCTAAAGGACAGGGGTATCTTACAAAACTCTATTCGAACCGTCAAGCCCTTTCGTATAATAGCCACAGGGGGCAAATTTAATCGTCCCTTAACATTCCTGTACTGGGAGGCACGCAATGATCAGAATCGCCAAGCCCGAGGTATTTTTAGTCGGTCAAACCGTCATCAATGTCCCAGGCCTTACTGCCTATCTAGCCAAGACTGGCAATCTTGAGTTTCTCGAAACCATCGCCGAAGCCAGAGCCGAAGGGCTAGGAGATATGGAGGTTCTTTCCAGTTTCTTCGCCAAGCTCTGTTACCGATCGTTAACCTCCGGTAAGAACGACAACGTCAGCAAGATGCGGTCTATCAGAGACAACATCATCGGTACCATCGAATCTGGTCACGGCTCTGTCTTCGAACATGCCGTACTCAACTTTGTGCTTAGCGATGTCTCGCGAGTACTAACACACGAGCTCGTTCGTCATCGAGTTAGTGTTGCCTACTCGCAAGAATCTGGCCGTTACTGCCGATTGAGTCCAACCAACACCGGCATCTACATACCGCCAGAGATTGCTGGCAACCCCGAAGCAGAAGTTCTTTTCGTGAATGCTGCCGAGCAAGCACTAGTCACCGTTGCGCAACTCTATGATGCCTTTGGCATTGATGAGTTCAATTTCCATACCAAGAAACAACTGACTTCAGCAATTCGGCGCATTGCTCCGACCGGCATTGCTAACGAGATTGGATTCTCCGTCAACCTGCGCGCCGTGCGACACATCATTACGATGCGCACCAATCGCGGAGCCGAACGGGAAATCCGACTTGTTTTCGGTCAACTGGCCAACATCGTGAAAGACATCTGTCCGCTCCTCTTCCACGGTGGCGAGTGCGTTGATGTCGACGGACTGCCAGAGTGGACATTCCCCAAGCACCTTTAGCCGTCAAACATCAAATAAGCCCCGACCAAATGGTCGGGGCTTTTCTCGTAGAACGTTCGACGTCTGAAGAACGTTTGACGTTCCCAATGAGCAACCTACTCCGCCTTCGGTAGAATCTCTTCCACCGCTTTGCGAATTCGTTGATGCACCTCCTCTGGCGAACCAGTTGCGTCAATCTCGACCGCTTCTGGAAATTCATCAACCAGTTTGGTGTACTCCAGTTGCAGCCGATCCTGGAATGACAAGTTCTTGTCGTGCTCGTCGAGTGCGTCTCGTCCGGCTTCCATTCTGGTCCGTGCCGATTCGGTATCGAGATTCAGCCACAGCATTAAGTCCGGCACTGGAAACTTGCTGTTGGCTTGACGCAGTTGCTCGACATCCGCACCACCCGCCGCACCATAGGCATACGTTGAGTAGTAATATCTGTCACAGACCACTACTACTCCGGGTTGTCCCAAATGCTCTACCAGCTCGGGCAGATGTTCAGCCCGATCCTGGGTATAGAGCATCTGGAAATCGGTCGCCGGCAACATCGGTTCTTGCTTGTCTAACATCCGCCGAATCCGCCGACCATATTCGCTATCGGTTGGTTCACGCGTCTGCCAAACATCAAAACCGTGGCTCTTCAGCTGCTCCACTAACAGAGATACTTGCGTACCTTTGCCCACTCCATCGGGACCTTCTATGACAATAAACACTGATAACACCTCCCATTTTTATTCCACCTTCAAGGTTCTAGCCTGTCGACCCGAACCCCCCACGCGTCTTAGCTTTCACATTACCGACTTCTCTAAAGTCAGCCCCCTAGTCTGACCATGAAGCAAAAAACTTCGCCAGTTTAATCGTCGACTGGTTGCCGTAATTACTACCCTTCCCCGCTACTCCGTACACCATTTTTGGTTCAGCATTTAAATGTTCAAACTTAAATCTTGCAATTAGTTGACCATGTGACAACCGTACTGGTACAGCTGCTTTGTTGCGCACCTCACATACTGCCGTGTTGCCACCCACTTCACCGTGCACACCATACCCAAAACCGCGATCAAAAAACCCAGCATAGTGACTTCTAAGTTCTCCATGAACGTCTGCGAAAGAAACCATCTCTGCACACACTCCGACTGGTATTCGCACTTTCTCGATCGTTGTCAACAACGCAAACTCATCTGGTTCTAACCACAACCCCCCATGGTCATCAAGCTGTTTCACCCTGAAATAAGTTCTCGGTTCAATAGTACCCTTATCGGTTAGTGATATTGGCTTACGAGTTCCAGTAACAACCAAATTACTCGGATCACTTTTTAAATCAACCCTTACCATTAAGTGATCATCATCGATCACTGGTTCAAGTCCAGGATTTTCGATCAAGCCATATTGACCATGCAACTCGCGCAATGTTTGATTATCAAAAAATTTGCGCTCGCCCCGAAATATCCGCAGTTGCGTCAATGATACTCCGCTCTGCAATTTGACATAAAAACTTTGCGGCACCAAAATTGCGAACAATTTGCCTTTATATCCGCGTGGCACAACATTAAACTGTGTCCCACCTTCTACTAACACAATACAGTGCAAGTCAATTCTTCCTGCCGACGATTTGGGGTTAATATACCCCCATTCATCCGGCTGAAAATCCAGCCTCACCCCCAATTCAACCAAATAAGTTCCACTTGTAAGCGTCCGATTACGTGCGCACTCTTCTTCCGAATATGAATTATAGCCGTACTCTTCTATAAACGCCTGCGAATTAAACCCGTCTTTCAAATCTGGTATCCCTGCCACCTCCCACATCCTGTTCCCCGTCCGTAAATCCAAAGAACACGGTTGGATATCGCTCGACTCAACCATGCCCGTAATCCGACCTTGCTCCAGTAGTTCACGCAACTGCCAATCTACCAACACCGCTCCTTGCTGCGTTACGAGTGGTTCTTGTAAACCAATACCAACCAGTTGGGTTGATTCCATAAAGCCCTCCCTCCCCCATTTAAAACCTGCTTTATTCTACCACACCGCACTTATCCAGTACTGCCGAACCCCCCACGCGTCTTAGCTCTTACATTACCGACTTCTCTAAAGTCCGCTCTCCCTATCCTAACAAATGTTCCTTGAGCAAATCTTTCGCCCTTTTCAATGGTCAAAATCTGATCACCCGTATTTAATACCTGCACCAGCACCTCGTCTTCGGCTCCGCAATAATCACTATCAATAATTCCCACCCCATGCGGCATCACTAATCCCATTTTTTTCTTCGGTGTCCCAGACCTCAAAGTCACCATTAAATAAAATCCTTTAGGTGTCTCCACAATTAAATTGGAGGGGACTCGCACCAGCTCTTTCGGCTGGATTTTGATATCCTCCCGAGCATAAATATCAAACGCTGCCGCACCACTTGTCTGGTACTCCGGCATCGGCAAACTCGAATCTACTCGTTTGATATTCACTCTCATACCGGTCATTATATCACCCTCCCTAGTCCCGATTGGCCATTGGAGCGAGGTCGTATTGAATTGAGATAAATTGCCGTCGCGGGGGCATGTCTGACGAGAACTTTGTTCGAGGAGTTTGCCCTTTAAGCGGTAAGACAATTTATCCAATGAACAGACCGAGCGAACACGGCCACGGCTTTGGTTACTTTCGCCAAGACGAAAGTAACGCCGGATCGAACGCCGGCGCAGCGTTCGCTAAACCAAACAGCCGGCTTTCGCCGGCTGCCTAAGAACAGAAACAAAAAATAATTTAAACCGACTGTAAATCAACCCTCACCCTTCCGTCATTGGGCATTGGATATTGGACATTAAATTGACGATAAGTCAATTTTGATCCCCGGGCCCATCGTCGTCGCCATACTCATCCGTTTGATGTAAGCACCCTTCGATGTCGCTGGCTTAGCCGCTTGGATCGCACTAACGATCGCTTTGAAGTTTGTCATCAAGTCCTCCGACTTAAATGAAACTTTGCCGAATCCAAGATGAATGATCGCATCTTTATCGAGCCGGAATTCTACTTTTCCTTTTTTGAATTCTTCAACCGCTTTGGCTGGATCAGCCGTTACAGTTCCCGACTTGGGATTTGGCATCAAGCCTTTTGTCCCTAGTGTCTGACCAAGTTTACCAACTTGTGCCATTACCGACGGAGTAGCAATTACTAAGTCAAAATCCAACCAACCGTCTTGAATTTTTTTGATCATTTCTTCCAATCCAACATGATCAGCTCCCGCCGCTTTGGCTTTTTTGGCTTCCGCTTCCTCGGCCAAAACTAAAATCTTGCGGGTTTTGCCGGTACCAGCTGGCATTGAAACTGTTCCGCGAATATTTTGCTCCGGCTTTTTTGGGTCCAACCCCATTTGGATATGTAATTCCACCGTCGCATCAAATTTACTTGGGGACGTTTCCTGTGCCAGTTGGATCGCTTCAGTCGCCGAATACATTTTGTTCTTATCTACCTTCGGCAAAACAGCCAGATATTTTTTACCTCGCCCAAACTTCCGCACTTTTGACTTTGGTTGCTTGGCAACCACTCCGACCTTAGCGTCGGAGCTACTCTGCTTTTTCACCGCCTTCTTAGCGGTCACCTTCTTTTTCTGCTGTTCAGCAGAACCCTTTGGGTCTTCCATAATTTTTACTCCTGCGTGGTTCAAACGCATTGCCGACTAGCAACACTCCCACCTCAAAGTTATATATTGTGTCTAATTTTTACTGAAAGGAAAGAGAGCAGTAAGCTTGCCCCGACTTGTCGGGGTGGGCTTTGCCCATGAGCGTCGAGAGGAAACTACTCGTGTCCTCTCGAGAGAGAATCTCTCTTGATCCAATTCCAATGGAACCACCAGAGCAACCAACCAATTACAACTGCTGGAATACTCTCGGTCGCTCTCCGACGAAATTCATTATCCTGTTGAATTGTAAACTGTTCTTTTTGCTGTTCTAGCGTCAAAGCCGTTACGGATTTATCAGACCCTTCTATGTCAGATGACATCCGATTGTAATCATATTGCACAAACTGCTGTGGCCAGACATACCGATTCATCGTTGCACCAATTCCGTTCACAACTCCGAAGATAAAAAAGAACAGACCCACTAACGCGAATAAATATAAATAAATTGTCCGAATCAAACCGTGTGCGTTTGCCATCCTATTACCCCCTGTGCTTATGGCTGATATAGCAAAAATAACTATTAGTAGGAGAAAACCTCCCGCGGCTAGTATCATATTTTCAACCCCAGATCCTCGTCATTCTGGCAACTCTGCCGAAGAGCAGAGGCAACCAAAATCTTAAAAATTAATTGGCGAATTGACGAATTAAATTTCAACCCTCGTCCTTTCCTCTCCTCCATCCTTTGGTTAGATTGGTGCAGATTGGAAAAATTGGAATATTAAATCGCAGACTAGTCTGCGATTTTTACTCCCATATTCCGAGCCGTCCCAGCAATAATTTTCATCGCCGCTTCTACGTCTAATGCGTTCATGTCTGGCATCTTCTTTTCAGCGATTTCCCGTAACTGGGCACGAGTAAGCGTCCCAACAGTCTCTTTGTTCGAAACTTTAGCACCCTTGTCGATCCCCAACGCCTTCTTGATAAATTCCGACGCTGGCGGTTGCTTCAAGATAAACTCAAACGACCGATCTTCGTAGATCGTAATCAGGGCTGGGATCACATTCCCCATCAGGGATTTAGTCGCTTCATTATACTGATTACAAAAATCCATGATCGCAATGCCATGTGGCCCTAAAGCTGTACCCACCGGAGGGGCGGGGTTCGCTTTACCAGCTTCAAGCTGAAGCTTCACAACTGCTTTTACCTTCTTTGCCATACCTCGAGATTATTCCTTATCTGGAGCAATCTGTCAATCAAACCATTTGCCTACAACCTCAACCAAGACCATGAGCCAGAAAAATTCCTGTTTCTTATAATCAAGAACCATTGTGGCCAGTGAAGTAGAGCGAAGCTCACTTCACGGCCATGAAGCGTGCTTTGCACTGCTTCATGGAGCCGACTGTCGGATTCGGACCGACGACCTTTCGCTTACAAAGCGATTGCTCTACCAGCTGAGCTAAGTCGGCCTCTGGTGCCGGGACTAGGATTCGAACCTAGGAAGGCGTGAGCCAACTGATTTACAGTCAGTCCCGTTTGACCGCTTCGGTATCCCGGCATGCTATATAATTTTTCAATTGCTTCTTTAAATATTGTCTACCGGAGCCACCTTTCAAAAATTTCTCTCGCCCAACTGCATCCATTTTATGTTGGTAACCCTCAAAATAAATTAATCTCCATCCCCAATGATTATTCAGCTGATGTTCCTGTAGTCTTCTCCTTAGATCAGAAGTGTATCCAATATACCAAGAGTAACTGTACTGATTTTCCAACACATAGACAACAAACATGATTTTTACATGGCCGCGCAAAGGGCATTCGCCCCGCCCGGCTCACACAAAACACCTATATTTCAATATTTCTCGTGGCTGCGCCACGCGATGAGCGCAGCGAATTTTGCGTGGAGCCGTTGACCGGGATTGAACCGGTGACCCCCTCCTTACCATGGAGGTGCTCTACCAGCTGAGCTACAACGGCAAACTCGTGTCTAGTGTCTAGAGATCAGCATCTAAAATTCCCATAGATACTAAATACTAGCCACTAGATACTACTTAAGTTTCTCTTCCGCTTGTTTTAAAAGTTCTTGTGTCTGCTCATTCCTCGGATCCAAGATGATGGCCTTCTCATAAGCATCTGCCGCTTTCCGATATTTCTTAGTCATAAAATAGGCCAACCCAAGATTTACTAACCGTGACGGAATTTTATCATTAATAGCGATCGACTTCTCATACGCATCGATTGCTCCATCGTAACTTTCCATCTCGTAATACAGCAACCCAAGATTGTTGTAAAAAGTATCATTTTCCGGCTCCAGCTTCAACGCCTGCTTCAACGCCGACCTCGCATCCTTAAAGTTCTTTGATTGTAGATAGATCAGTCCCAACTTGTTGTACAATCCAGCATCATCCGGCTCCTTCCCCAAGATTTTCAAATACAGATTTTCAGCCTTCTTCAGCTCACCTTTTTCAAAATGCTCATCCGCCAGCTCCCGTGGGGTTTTTTCTTTATCCTTCTCATCTACCACTCCATCAGCGTTTTTGTCAGCTGGAGTCAGATCCACCGGCAACTTGCGAAGAACCATGATCAGAGCCAAGACAGTCGCCAAAAACACAATAACTTCCCACATAAAATCAGGCCCTCCTTTAACCAGCCTAGTATACAGGAATCAGCTTACAGAACAAGTAATAGCCGCCTTGTGTACGCAAGGCGGCTCGGCAATGAAATCGATGGATTTAGTAGAGGCATGACTGCAGACCGTCGTTGCTCGGCAGATTCCAGTAATTCTGCCATGCCACATTCATTTCTGAATGTGAGTACGGCTTCATGCACCGGAATAAACGAACGATCAGTTTTTCACTTGATGCGCTGGACTCCGACAACAAACTTGGCTCCACACAATCCCAGTGCAACATAAACAGCATTTTTGCCTCGGCACCCTGCAATAGACCGCGCGCCGGCAAGTCTTGCGCCAAACGGTCAGCTTGCGGATTGGTGTAGAACCAGTACGCCACACCCTCAAGAAGTCCGATAGTTGTCTGCACCACGATCAGATGCATCTTGTTGATGTCAGCCAGCACCCGCTGGAATTCTACTTTAGTCAGCTTGCGCTTTTCGGTGTAACGAACACCGATGCCGTACACCTCGCTGTGCACCTTGCCCATCTCGACAGTATCGCTGTACAGCCTCTTCAACCATTCGATTTCCTGCTCGTACTGCTTGGGCGTACACCCAAGTTCCTTCAGTTCTGTTGGCGGAGACTCATCCGTCTCTCTATCGTTCAACATGGTATCGCCCATACCTGCCTCGCAATAACAAGGGACACATCCAACGCCCCCTGTGGATTTACCGCCCCCACCATACCGACAACCCCTCTCCCAGTCAACTAAGACCCCGTTGGGGTAAATCTAGCCAATTTATCCAATTTATTCCAATCTAACCAAAAAGATATTGGCGAAGATTGTTTAGATTGTCGAGATTGGTGATATTTATCTACAGCGCCAGCAACAATGTATCGATCGCTCCTTTCAAATTCACATTATCCCGAATCTGCTTTACTGCTATCTGCATCCGTTCTAGTCCTTTGACCGCTTTTTCATTCGGCAACATTTCCCTCCAAACCATCATCCCAGCCCGAATAAACTCCACCGCTTCATCGCGATCTTTCAATTTTTCCGACCAACCAAATTTTGTTTCAACATCAGCCGTCTGCACTTTTTGCCAGAATGTCATCATTTCCTTATAGTCCACCCACCAAATCGACATTTCTTCCCAATCTTTTACTTGCCCAGCACTCCCACCCGAAGCCGCAATTTGTTCGTCAGTAGCCTGTGGCACAATTTTTTTAATTTCTGCATCTGTCAGCGGACCGAATCTCACTACTTGTGCTCGTGACACGATCGTTGGCAACAACGCCTCTTCATTCGGCACGATCAAAATGATCACCGTGTCATCTCTCGGCTCTTCCAAAGTTTTCAACAACGCATTTTGAGCCGCATCATTTAAATTTTGGGCATCATCAATAATTGCCACTTTATATTTCGATACCATTGGCGACATCATCAACCGTCGTGTCAGTTCCCGCATTGCCCCAATCCATTCCCTGGTCTTTTCTTTACTGACCTCATCTAAAATCTGCGAATACCAAAACGTATCCGGATGATTTTGTGTTGCTGGTGGCTGGTGGCTAGTGGCTAGTGGCTGACTATGCAAATATTGTGCCAACGCTTTCGCCGCCGTCCTTCTTCCCACACCCTTCGGCCCAGCAAATATCAACGCTTGCGGCAAATTTCCCGACTCCAAAGTCGCCAACAACCATTTCTTGGCTGTTGCCTGTCCCTCCAAATCAGAAAACACCTCCTTCACTTCCATAATCCGATTATACCAGCCCATACCCACTTACCCCCTTCCCCCTCGAATCAAACTCGTTATCGCAAAGCAAAATCCGGCTAGTTTAGCGCGAGCCCTGAACCCCGACTACCCGAGAATATCAACCAGTCGGGGTGAATCGGCTCAAACATAAGCCAGACAGCCAAGATTTTGCTATTGCGATAGAGTTTGGTAAGCGGAGGTGAGTTTTTCTGTCAGTTTTTGCTCATTCAAAAACTGACCGCCCAGCGCGCGGGGGCGTAGACCGCGCATAAAAGAAGACCGCCCTTTCGGGCGGTTCTTGAAAACAAAGTTGCCTAAACCGCTTTCGGCTTCTTGTACTTGTAATCCCCAAACGCCAACAAAGGCATGAAGATAAATGACAAAAACACCAACCCAACAGTAAACGCCACGTCTTGCCCAAACACTCTCGCCAATTCTCTGCACATCCAAATAGCAATGACGATATTCACAAACGGCACGAACAGCAAAAGCAACCACCACCACGGCTTACCGATCATCTCCAACGCAACATAAATATTGTAAAAGGGAATAATTGCCGCCCAGCCGGGTTTATTGGCTTTGGTAAAAATTACCCAAGTCGACACCAACATCAACGCACCAATCGCCCAATTCCACCACATGTGTGTCGCCGCTTCAAATCCACCCAACCAACCGCTCATCCAACCACCGCCCCAACCCAATGCCGTTACTGCACCAGCAGTCGTATCCAAATCATCCAACTTCACATCTTTTAGTTGATTTAACAAATCACCGATCGTCTCCGCATTTTCCATAAAAATTCTGTTTTAAAAATGATATCTTTCGTATTGTAATCCAGCGCCCCTCCTTCAAGCAAACCCCAGATTCTTTTCCCCCTTGAGTAAAGTTTGTCCTCGCCAAGCAAAATCCTGCCAGTCTAGCGCGAGCCCTGAACCCCGAGCCCCCGATAATATTGGTATCGGGGTGAATCGGCTCGAATATAAGCCAGACGACCGAGATTTTGTTATGGCGACAAAACTTTATGAGCGGGGGTGAGTTTTTCTGTCAGTTTTTGCTCATTCAAAAACTGACCGCCCAGCGCACGGGAGCGTAGACCGCGCATAAAACAAAACAGCCGCCTTACGGCGGCTGCCTAAAAACATAGAGGATTAATTATTTTACCACCAAAGTCCGATGTTCGATCACTTCATCAATCAATCCATATTCTTTCGCCTCCGGCGCTTCCATAAAGAAATCCCTGTCGGTATCTTTTTCGATTCTGTCAATTTTCTGTCCGCTATGATGTGCCAATAATTCATTCAACTTGCTTTTCCACTTCAGAATTTCTTTAGCGTGAATTTCAATATCACTCGCCTGTCCTGATGCTCCACCTAAAACTTGATGAATCATCACCCGAGAATTTGGCAAAGCAAATCTCTTTCCTTTTGCACCACCTGCGAGTAATACCGCTCCCATCGAAGCCGCCATCCCCACACAAATTGTACTGATGTCCGGTTTGATGTGTTGCATCGTGTCATAAATCGCCATTCCGTCAGAAACTGAACCACCGGGGCTATTGATATATAGCGCAATATCTTTCTTCGTGTCTTCGCTTTCCAAAAACAATAACTGGGCGATTACTGAATTCGCCAGCTCATCATCAATCGGGCCACCGATAAAAATAATCCGATCCTTTAGAAGCCGCGAGTAAATATCATACGCTCGCTCGCCTAACGGACTCTTGTCTATCACCATCGGTATCAAACTCATAGCTGTAAAAATTAACTCCTATACCCCACAAGTATAGCAGGTTAGCGGGTCGGCAGGTAAGCAAGTCAGCTCAACCCCCGCCCCCATTTGTCATTCCGGATTTAGTCCGGAATCCATTTTCCCCGTCATCCCGCCATACTCAAGTGATGGCGGGATCCATTTTCCCCTTGTCATTGCGAGAAGTCCCGAGCCAGTCGAGGGACGACACGGCAATCTATCCTTTATCACTCCAAGCGTAACTGAAGGATCTAGACGACAGTTGCATTTAATAACCACATTCTTGGCCAAATATTGAACGGCCGTTCAATATTCTGTCATATCCCAAATAAAAAAGCCGTCATCTCGCAGGACAACGGCTAACTTAGCGTGTCATATACGCCCCAATCTCGAGGTCACCATCTGCCAACGAATCACTTCCAGCTGATGGTAAGAGAAGCACCACCATGACTCTCTCCCGCACCAGAATGAGTAAAGTCAACCCGAAAACCTTTGCTGCGAAGAAATACGAGCATCATCTCAACCTCTTCTCTCGAATCTTCATTCACTGGGACACCCCGAAATTGGACATAGTGCTGTCCCCCTGCGGCAGCCCTTTCGATTCCGGGTCTCCAACTGTTCTCAAAGCAATATTCTAATCCCCCAGATACGCTTGCGATTCGTTCTCGCCTTACACGTTCAGCATCCCTCCCAAGCTCCTCTCTGGTCTTAGTGATGCCTCGTGCATCATCAGCATTGAAACCGGTCGATGATATCACGCCGCTGCCGGTGCAGTTATCCTCTGGCCAAAACATGCTTCGAAGAATGATAGCGATAACGGCAATAGCAGCAATACCACCAAGTACGCCACCAACGACTCGTAATGGTACGGGAACATTATCGTCACCCATTACAGCGCCGGCTACAATCATTAGGGCAATCCCCAACAAGATGACAGCCAACTGGCGCATAGTCACACCTCCTTTGGTTTGTTAAGTTACCACTTTCGTTTTACGCCAAAACCCGCTCCCAGTCAATCAAAAACCCCGTCTGGGTAAATCTAGCCAATTTATCCAATTTATTCCCCGCCCGCCGACGGGCAGGCAATCTAACCAAAGAAATTGTTGAGATTGTCATGGACCCTTCGTAGCTTCAGCGAAGTAGGGGCGAAGATTGTTTAGATTGTCGCAGACCCTTTGTCTTGTCCACCATAGCTTCTTGACCGTCGTAGCCTTGGCATAGTCAATTGACCAGAATCGTATAATAAATAACCAGCCCGTCATCCTGAATTTATTTCAGGATCTAGACAAGAACAAAAACATTTCTGTTCCTGTCCCATTGGTTAGATTGGGGAAATTGGTGAGATTACTTCGTCGCTAGTTCTGCTAATCTATTGATCGCCTTTTCGTAGCTCTGCCAGTAGCAGAGCGAAGACCACCCCGTAGCCTTGCTCGAAGGGTGGCGTTCTACCGCGTGGCTATTTCAGCAAGTTTGTCGATGGCTTTTCTCGAACCAAGCATCCGCTTCAACCGTTCTTTCCTCGCAGATTACTCGAAGAGTAATTGGAGATCCTTCCGAAGCCTTGGCGTAGGAGGACTACCTTTTACTGTGTCACCATCTCAACCAACCTATCAATAGCCTTACGCGAACCGAGCATACGTTGCAGTCGCTCACGACCATTACTATTTTTCCCATATTCCTTTTCAATATTTTCCCCATCCTGCGGATAGATTTCCTTCAACTTTTTCATTTCCGCTTCCACATCCTCCTCTGTTGCTTCGATCTTCTCCGCATCGCGAAACGCCTCCAACGCCAATCCGATCCGAACTCTCTGCTCGGCTTGTTCCCGCCATTGGCTCTTCAAACCCGCTTCATTGACATTCGCTTTTTTCAAATAGTCCTCAAAACTCATACCGGAATGTTCCGCCTGATGTTTCAAATCATGCACCATACTGTCTAATTCCTGCTCTATCATTTCCTCCGGCAAATCGATCTTCGCGACCTTCACCAATTCCAATAGCGCATTCTCCCGCACACCCTCTTCCGCTTTCTTAGTCGCTTCCTCTTCCAAATATTTTTTAATATCCGCCTTCAACACTTCCAGATTTTCCTGCCCCGCATGCTTCTTGGCAAACTCATCATTGATTTCCGGATAATTCACCGCCTTCACCAAATTCATTTTCACCTTGAACATGGCTTTCTTACCCGCTAAATCTTTATTGTGATAATCGGCTGGGAAAGTTACTTCCACATCTTTCTCTTCGCCCTTCCCCAGTCCCACTAATCCTTCTTCAAATCCGGGAATAAAAACTTTATCTCCCAAAATCAACGGATGCTTCTTGGAAGCACCGCCTTCAAATGGCTTGCCGTCTACAAATCCATCAAAATCAATTTCCGCCCAATCACCCATCTGCGCGACCCGTTCCACTTCCTGAAACTCCACCGCTTTCTTTTGCAAACTTTTCAACACCCCTTCCACCTGCTCATCCCCTACGCTCTCAACTCTCTTCTCTAGTTTTATCTTCGAATAATCTCCCAACACCACTTCTGGCAATACCGCCACCTCCGCCGTAAATTCCAGCGGCTCGTTTAAATTCCCTTTTTCCACAGAAATTTTCGGGAATGCGATCGGCCGCAAATTCTCCTGCCGAACGGCAGAAGGATAAAACTGCTCCACCGCCAGCTCGATCGCTTCGCTAATCACGCGGGCTTCGCCCGCTTTTGCGATCACCACATCCCTCGGCGCCTTCCCCTCCCTAAATCCGTCTATCTTAATCGTGGTAGAAACTTTTTCTGCCGCCTTATCCAAAACCCCCTGCCACTCCGTCATCTCCAGAGCAATGGCTAATTTAACATGATTCTTCTCCCCGTTAGATTTAGTGATTTTCATACCCAGATATATTGAGCTGAAGCCTTTATAAAGTCAATTTTACAGTACCTAGTATGCCATAATAATAGATATGGAACCTAATAGCTTATTTAATCCAGCCACCACCATGCCTGCGCTAGCGGGGAGAGAGATTAACATTGCTCCATTGGGCGCCACCAACATGGCTCGAGAATTCGATGGATCATGGGATTTTCGTGGCGCCAAGACCAAATCTTATACGCATGGGCTCCATAGTTACCCCGCTATGTTTATTCCGCAGGTAGCACGACGGCTGGTTCAATCATACAGTCGACCGGGTGACAAAATTTGCGACATTTTTTGCGGCTCAGGTACTACCCTCGTTGAAAGTATTGTTTTGGGACGCGATGCAATCGGAATAGACCTAAACCCGCTCGCCGTTTTTTTAGCAAAAGTAAAAACCACTCCAATTAATCCCTCCCTTCTCACAAAAGCATACTTTCATATCGTCGAAAAGTATCATCAGCCCGACATTGTAGGCATTACAATACCAGAATTTCCTAATCTAAATTTCTGGTTTAACGAAACTACCATCGCACAACTGGCCAAGCTCAAATATGTCATTCGCAAAACCACATCTGGAGATACAAGAGATTTCTTCATGGCAACTTTCAGTGAGGTAGTTCGTTTAGTATCAAACACCAAGAATGGTGAATTTAAGCTAGTGCGAATGTCGAGTGAAAAACTACGAGACTGGAATCCAAATGTCCTAAATATGTTCCGCAAGAAAGCCGAGAACAATATTGCGGGTATGTCAGATTTTTTTCACGAAGTACCCAGTGATCACCGTGCCACAATCATCATCGGAGACTCTTCTCAAGACAATAAAATACCAAAAAACTCCATAGACTTGATACTCACCTCTCCGCCATATGGTGATAGCCGGACAACAGTGGCATACGGACAATTCTCAAGATTATCGTCACAGTGGATAGATTTATTCGAAGACCCCTCCGAGGCATCAAAAGTAGACAATCAACTGCTCGGTGGCAACAAGATTGGTGATTTATCACACAATCTACAATCCGTACACTTAATAGCCGCTTTAGAGACTATCGCACAACAAGACATCTCTCGAGCCAAAGAAGTATTGAGCTTTTTTATTGGGTTAAACCGATGCGTTGAACAAGCGCACTCCATCTTAAAACCCAACCGCCACATGTGTGTTGTAATCGGAAATCGTCTAGTAAAACAAGTCCGCATACCCACAGACATCATTATTGCTGAACTTGGAAACGAAATCGGTTTTACATGCGAGACCATTATGGCTCGCAATATCCCCGGAAAAAAGATGCCAATACGGAACTCTCCAACCAATATAGCGGGACAACTGGCAGATACCATGAATCAAGAAAGTATCGTCGTTCTTCGTAAACTCAAATAAGTTTACGAAATGTGCTAAAAACTTCTTTGAAGTCCTTTAAAGGCAATCTAAACGCTGAGCCATGGTCATGAGGCCTGCCGTCAGGATACCTCCCCATCCTAATGTCGTATTTCATCTTTGCAATAAATCGGTCAAAGTTACCACCCTTACACAGATATGCCTCTTTGTAGGCAAACTGTTCTTTGCCGTTATTGTCTTTCTTGGCTTCTGCCAACACTAAAATAACACCTCGACCTACCTTTTTGATAAAGCTATCTTCCAGTTTTGTCCTATCATAAGAAACCACCAGTGACTTATGTTTAAACACAATTAGTTCACTATCTTTCTTGTTATCGACCAACCGATATCCTTGCTTATTGGCAACCCGCGTCACTGTTTGATGCAACACCTTTTTCCCATCTGTAGGACGAGGATACCCAAACTTATCCAATAATTTAGAATTCAAACCAGTATCCGGCTTACGAGTAAACAAAGTCACCATCGAACCGGTCTCGCGCCTTTGAGCCTTGAGCTCCATCACGCCAAAATCTGGCAGAGCAATATTGTTTTCCGTTATTCCAAGATAATCCTCAATAGTCTTGCCGATCCCCGTATTGTGCAATCGGTTTGACTTTATCCAACCCTTGTTGGAAAGATCTTTTAGTTTTTTCTTTATCTGAACAAAAGTAAACTTTTTCATAAATTCTCCATAAAAAAATTAATCGACTTTTTATACATACGCGAAAGTTTGTTGAGTTCGATAATATCCAGCCGTCTCTCTCCCGCCTCCACCTTCGACACAAACGACTGTGGCTTCCCTAATTTTTGAGCCACCTCTTTTTGCGTTAAACCGGCAGACAATCTTGCCTGCTTTAGTTTCTCCACTAACTTCTGATATTCCCCCGAGTAAATTGATTTCATAAATGGGAGCTCAACGCCCCCATGCTATATCCCAAAATCGAATATCCCAAAACAGGATATCTTTTTATCCCATAGTCTCAATATCCTCGTAAACTTTGGTCAATAGATCAGTATAATATGTCACTGCGCTCTTAATAGACGCTAGCTTCAAACGAAGACTAGTTGAAAGATCGCCTTTCATAAACGTTTTCTGAATATACTCAAAATCTTTTGGACTATAATGCTTGCCATCACCATGCACATAGCTGTTACGTCGCGAATACAACCAATCTGCATACCCAATAATACTATTCGGTTGTTCTTTGCTACGCTGAGTCTTGGCAAATATCTTCCCGTCCGCACCCACTCTCGGTTGATTACTCACAGCCTTCCAAGCCAAACATTTATCTAAAATTTTACACAGTTTCACGGAATGTCTTTGGCGTAGCAGATTGCCACGGGTTAGATCTTTCATTTTATCCACTACTGTCTCGTAAGAACGGTCCTTCATAAAAATTATTTCGAAGACTTCTTTTTTAGAAATTGGCTCCTCATCCACCAGCCTCAAAATTTCTTCTCTCAAATTGGGATTATTGATTGACAACCAAAGCAATAACTTGTCCACCAGATAATCAAAACGATCGACCAAATTCACATAAACAAGCTTTTGAAGATGTTTACGGTTCGCTTCAGTCTTGATTTTGTTCAGCTCAGCAATTGCCGATTGAATATCATTATGGCAAAAATCCAAAAAAACCTCTATGTCATTTAGAGGCTCTATGGTAGCCAAGTTGCCTACATCAATTTTGTGAAGAGATTTTTCTGACATATCAATCAGGATGAAACGTTTCTCCTAATAAACAGCGAATCAACAAATTTGTCCTTCTCTGAATCCGACATTGAAGGATCAAGAGACTCCTTTAGAATCCGACGCGCCTCATCAAGAGAGATAAGATCACTTGCCATAAGAGTATTGATAACATTCAGTATCAATTTGATAGGATCAAATGGTCCTAGTAATACATTCATGGATGCACTCCTAACAGTAAATTATAATCACTTCCCTTTTGCCCAGATTATACCCCCGTCTCAACCTCCTGTATAATCGGCTCTCTTACCCCCATGTAATACACCAACGCCACCCTCACCCAAAGTGCTATAATGCCTGCGTCCAGATTGTAACTTTCCAGTCAGGCGCAGGCTAAACCAAAAGGAGTAAGACTTATGTCCACAGGAATGAACGCCTCTGAACCGGTCACCGAAATCTTCGGAAAAACCAACATCGGTGGCTACGCCATCTGTCCAGCCGCTAATCTGGAAGATGGTCGGCACTTTGAGAAGCTCGCCATCCCCGAATGCGAGTTGGAACGACTAGCCGATAGGCTCCACCTTACTTCACAGGAGCTCCAAGAACTGCTGACCACCAAGGCTGGCGAGCTCACGCTCAAACAGCTCGTCGCTGTTCTGCATTTCATCCGCACCCTCTGGAGTTCAGACGACGGCAAGGTCGTTAACTTCGAGCTCTCCGTCGGTCCTATCGACCCAGAGTTCCTCGGCAACTACGACCCGCCCCAGTAATGCTCCGCATCCAAAAACGAAACCTCGGTCCGCGCCAACCGAGGTTTTTATTTTTGTCCCATCGATCACCCTACCTAAACCAATTCAAAATGAAAATATTCCCCCCTCGAACCCAATTTAAATCCATGACTAGCCATTAGGTCAACAAGATATTTTTGCAATTCCCCGCAACGTCTTCCTTCTTCGTCTACGCTCTCATCATAAAAACCCATCAGCAAAGATTCCGGCCCATCATTTAATTTTCTTAAATAGATTTCTGAATTTGTCTTCTCGTCCCAAATGGCAACATCCACCGCTCTCCCCGTGCTATGCGGTATTGTTTTTATATTTAAAAGCCGATCTGTCATTTCTTGACCGTATTTCTCCACTCTTTTTCGATAAACCAAATTATAAATTTCGGACGACCTATAGCCTTCTTTGATGTATAGCCGCCAACCCCTTTTCTGCAGCTCCTTATCTACCTCTAAAAGTGCTGGAATAATTGCCTCATCAACATAAATCTGGTCATCAATCATCCCCGCTTCTATGAGTTCCTCCTTGGTCAAATTGTAATCTGCATATCTGTTCCAATAAAAACTGCTCCCCAGCAGCCCATATGCGCGAATCGACACCAAATGAAGATCTTTCATATCCCCAGTATACCAACCCCCCGCCACTCACCTCTTCCCCAACCCAAAACCCCACTCCGAAAGTTAGCCATCTACCGAAGCATTTTCAACTAAAAAACGGATTCGCTATTTTTTCTCAACCAAGAGATAGATAGACAGTACGCCGATCGCCGCCGCCAAGCCTATCATCACCCAAGCTAAGTTGGTCTCTCCGATATAAGCAATCTCATTAACGATAACTCCGACTGCAATAACGAGAGCCAGCCAAATTAAATACTTCATACTTATATTTTATAGATAATTAATATCCTAGCCAAGTAGAAGCTTCTAAAAAATATCTTCCACTCCAAAATCAGCCCCACCTTTGATTTCCCATACCGAGGGTGTAGAATACTGGTAACTTTCGCTCAAGGAGGTGATTTATGAGCGGACTGTTCATTGGCATTTCAGTAGACCCAGACCAAGCGGTTGCATGTCTAGACTCCGCTAGACAGATTTGGTCACGCCATCCCTATATCCGCTGGTTCTCACCAGAATCATTACACTGCACTTTGGCCGACGTAGAGATTGAAACCAAGCAGTTTCACTGCGTCGCCCGCACAATGATGCAAGGTGTGATGGAACGAGTTAGTCTGGCATACCAGCAATTCTCAACAACCGTAAACCAATTCGCATGGTTCGGTTCAAAAAAGATACTGGTACTGACTAACCCACAGGGCAACACCAACCTCAAATTGGCGCAGCTGTCCCGTACTTTAATTCGACGACTTCGAGGTCAAAGACTTAAAGTCACGCAGGGGCAACCATTCTGTGCCCACGTCAGTCTGGGCGAGCGGGATATGGCTGAAACCGTTGTGGATATTCACAGCTCCATCTATAACCCGCCCCCCACTCAACAACTTGTTCTTCGCCTCAACGTGAACAATCTTAGTCTCTACCGAGTCATCGCCCACCGCCAATACGAGATTGTATATACCGTTGAGCTCAAAACGCCCAAACAGGCATGCGAACTGGCAATGGGATAGATAAGCAAAAGCCGAGGCATACGCCTCGGCTTTTATACTTCTCCCTCGTCCCTAGGTGGAGATGGGAGCAGGTCAGCTTGGTTCTGTCATCCGACAGAACTCGACTTCGTTGACTGACCGTTGAGGGAAGAACACACCTCGTTCTTTCCTCAAGAGCGTTAGTTAGACAGCGGCTTCGTCAGACTTGACCTCTTCACCAGCCACAGCTGGAGTTTCGGCTTCTTCGACTTCGTCATCAGCCTCGTCAGTTCCGGCCGCATCAGCAGCTGGAGCGTCATCAGTTACAACAGCGTCATCGGCTGGGGTAACTGGAGTCTCAACGATCTCTTCATTTTCCAATGGGGCGTTGTTCATGTCAGTCATGATAATTTCTCCACGGATTAACCTTGATATATCACGTAATCCCCAATCCTGCTGTCCAGCCGGATTGCGTGCGTTCACCTTACCACCCCCTATCAGATATAGCAACCTTATTCTTTATCAGGCACACTCACCTCACACCCCAGCTACAACTTCATACTGACTTTGACTAACCTCACACCTCAAGCTAAGATAACCATGGAGATTAGGAAGCCGTCGGTGTTCGAGTCTCCTGCGAGGACCGTCCATCGGCGGAAAAAATCCCGCGGGGGCAAGCCATGCGGCATCCTATATCCAAGGCGGCTTTCAGCCGCCTTATTTTTTATTCACAAGCCCCGCGCTACTCGCGCGGGGCTTCTTCACCTATTTCCTTCACTTCGTAGATCATCCCGAAGCCTTGTGCGGAGGGTGACTTCACTCCTCCCCAACCTTAATTTTGGTCAGTTGGTTTGGATTGAATCGAAACCGGAATATTAAATTTCTTCGCCAATCCCTCCAACGCCCGCAATGCCTCCATCGGCACCATAAAGACAACCGTGTTTGATTGGTCAGAACTAATGTCGTTAATGGATTGCAAAGTCCGCAAGTGCAGTGCGCCATCAGCGGAAGACAACGTCCTTGCCGCCTTCGCCATATTTTCTGACGCCACCACTTCACCCTCGGCTTTAATAATGACTGCTCGTTTCTCGCGCTCGGCTTCGGCCTGCTTACCGATCACCCGCTTCATTTCTTCCGGCAAAGTAATGTCTTTCAGCTCAACATTATTAACCTTGATTCCCCACGGATCCGTGTCCTTGTCGATCACCATTCGAATTTCTTCCGATACCCGATCTCTTTCTGACAACAATTCGTCCAAATTAACTTTGCCTACGGCATTACGCATCGTCGTTTGCGCCAACTGCGATACCGCGTAATAAAAATTCTCAACTTCCAACACTGCCTTATCGGCTGCGCTGACTTTGTAATAGATAACAGCATTTACGCTAACCGAAATATTATCTTTAGTAATCGCTTCCTGCGTTGGCACATCCACCGCTTTCACCCGAATATCAATTTTGCGATATGACTGAAAAATCGGCCACACCAATCGCCAACCCGGCTCCATAATTCCGGAATATCTTCCCAACGTAAACTTCACCCCTTTTTGATATTGGTTGATCTGTTTAATAGACACTAAAACGATCAACACAACCAGCCACCCCAAATTCCATAAAAAGAATTCCATTTTCAAAATCTCCTCTTTATCTTATATTTCCACGACCTTATCTTACGCTTCTTTCGGAAAACTTCTGCTGCGGCTCTTCCCCCTCCATCATCAACAAATCTCTCATCAGCTCGCATGCTTCCGGTATCCGACGCAACCTCTCACGAGCATTCGAGACCAGTTGTCTTACATATTCTCTAGTTACACCCCCCTTTAGCATTGTTCCTACTTCCGCCAGTACACGCATATCACCGCCCCTGTCTAAACCATAATGTAATCTGACTGCTTGGTATTGGAGATCTGATAAAGTCTTTCTCATGATCGCATCCAACCTCCGCCAAATGATCATTTTATCAGATTCGTTAGCTGGATCACCACTCTCCGAATTTGCTATCTGATTGGCTGCCGTCACCGCTCTTCCCTGTTCCAAAGCAAACGCTGCCGGTCTGTCCAGTTCAAATATTTCTTGCGCGGCTCGGCAAACCTCCTGCCAATCCTCCAAAGTAATTCCTATTTCTTTTGCAACTTCATCTCCCGCCGGTATCCGTTGTTCCTCACCCATAACTTGTTCCATATATTTTCTTCCGAGACGAAGACGAGCCACCGCATATTCCGGAAGACGTACTAACGGCACCTGTTCGATTATCGCTCTTCGCATTGCTTGACTAATCCACCAAGTTGCATAAGTTGACAGTTTGAACCCCCTGCTCAAATCAAATTTCTCAATCGCCGTCATCAAACCGATAGTTCCTTCCTGAATCAGATCTGCTAGCGGCAACCCGCGACCTTGATATCGTGCCGCAATATTCGCGACTAACCGCAAATTAGCCTCAACCAACTCATCAGAAGCCGCCCTTTCTCCCCTATGTTCTAACAACCAACGTTCCTCTTCTGGCGTTAACAAATCATGACTCCCAATTTCATCAAAAATAAATTGTTCTGCCGGATCTCCGACCAACGAGTTTACTGTACGCTTGCTTCTCCGCCTTCCACTATCAACACCACCGTAGGCTTGTTCTAGTTTAATCTTCGCACAAATCAACCCGACTAGTTCTGGATGTAACAGAACCCGCTCGCCACCATCATCATCATGAACCCAATCTTCATTCTCACCGTTATCACTAATCTTTTTCGCCAATCGTTCCAATCTTTCAACTGGAACATCCAGCTCATCAGCCAAGTCGTCAGCAACAACATAATTTCCGACTGGTTCTGCCTTGTCCAATAACTCACCCACCACACACTCAACCATGGCTGCTGGCTTAACCAACGACAACTCATCCGATACGCTACTCGGATTTCCCACGCCCCCCTCCCACCCTACTCTTTGGCGTCTGGTCATAATATTGACCAATTATGATACGTCCAGCCTGATAAATCAAGCTGACAGAAGTTTGTGAACCTCGCTCTCTTTTCTCTACCCTGCTCTACTGGCTCGGTCCCTGATTCCACGGCGCCTGCTGATCGCTAGCACCTGTACCAGTTGTTTCTAAACCCTGGTCACTCGGACCAGTTCCCCACGGCGTCTGATTGGCAGACGCAGATGAACTACCGGTATTATCGGTGTTCTTATTCACAGACTGATCATCTCCCGTTATTACCGGTGTCACTATCGTATTCGGGTTAGTTACAGTTTCTAGGTCATCGGTCAGCTCATTTACTAAATTGTGCCTCGTCCCATCAGACTGATAGCTAACCACCGCTACCGTCCCACCGACTGCCAACACTCCCACCACTACCGCGATCAGCCAATGTTCTATGAGCCAAGCTATTAAAATCGGCATCTATCCTCCCGCTATCACATTGATACTATCCTCACTCTGACTGTTGTCATTTTTGATCAACTTCACCGTGACTGTATGTTGCTTGCCATCAAGCTTGGGCGATTTAATGATTTGTTTGAATGGCGCCGAAGTGATTTGCCCGACTACCGTACTGTCATACACAAATTCAATTCGCTTCACAGCAGCGATATTTTTCACCGATGCACTAACTTCAAAATCCCCCGTTATTTTTGTCCCATCGATCGGACTAGCAATCGTAATGTCTGGTAGGAGACTGCCGTCCAGCGGTCCGCTATAAGTTTCCGTTGGAACATTATTGTAGCCATGCGCAGTTGCCCACGTTATCACCGGATTTTCCCAATTCGAGCTACTTGGTCGTTCCGAATGTATCACAGCAAACACTTTATTTTCAGTTAATTCTGCTTGTGCATTCGCTGGCGCCAATTTACTAGCATCAGCCTTCATCACTTTTTTTACCACGTGCACATCATCGGTATCAGTCGGCACGCTCCAACTTGCAAACACTTCTGATTTAGTCGTCGGTGTCACTCCATCTACCGGCAATTTGCCGGACAATGCGTCCACCATCACATCTCGAATCCCATCCGGTCTGGCAAAAGCTTTATTCGGTACCCCAGACAGAGCTGATCGCATATATCGATTCCAAATTGGCGCCGCCACCAATCCCGAAGCTGCCGTCATCGATTCATTGCGATTGTTGCCTGCCCAGACTCCTGTCACTAAATCCGGTGTGTACCCGATCGTCCAACCGTCTATGTAATCATTAGTCGTTCCGGTCTTAGCCGCAACTGTTCTGCCTGATAATGTCAGCAAACCGCCAGTCCCGAATATCCGTGCCCGCGCGCTATCATCCGACAAAATATTATTGATCAAATATGCCACTTGCGGATCCAGCACTTGCTTGGATTTTTCTGGTTCGTTTTCCTCCAGTACTCGGCCAAATTTATCTTCTACTTTTAATACCGCCATTGTTGGAGTCAGATTTCCACCAGTCGCAAACACACCGTAGGCTCTCGTTAGATCAAGCAACGTCACTTCACCACCACCCAATGTCAAAGATAAACCATATCGATCTGCTCCGCCGTTTAATGTCGTAATCCCCATGTCATGAGCGGTATCGATCGTTTGATCCACTCCCGCATACGCCAAAGTTTTTACCGCCGGAATGTTAATCGAATTGGCCAGCGCTTCCCGAATTGAAATCGGTCCCTGAAACGTACCATCGTAGTTACGCGGACGATAACCCTGACCAAAATCCGTTGACACATCAGTTAGCATCGTCGCCGGCGCATAATCTTTTTTAAATGCGGTCGCGTACACGATCGGTTTTATCGCACTACCCGGCTGACGCTCTCGAACTGCCACGTTCACGTTACCTTCCGCTTCCATATCAAAATAATCCTTGCTTCCCACCATCGCCAAGATCTCGCCGGTGTTCGGATCCAATGACACCAGCGCCGCATTGCCAGCATTGTATTTCTTCAAATTCGATTCTGCCAAACCAGCAATAATGTCTTCCGCCGCTTTTTGTTTCTCCACATCCAAAGTAGTTGTGATCCTCAAGCCTCCTTCTTCTAATATCTTTTCGCCATACTTCGCCGCTAGCAGTTCTTTGACATACATCACAAAGTGCGGTGCCCGAATACTATCTCGTCTCGGAATAAATTTAATCTCCGCCACTTTGGCCGCATCATATTCACTTTTAGTGATGTAGCCCTGATTCTGCATCTGCATGAGCACCAAGTCTTTTCTCGCCATCAATAGATCTGGATTCTGACCATACGGCGAATACCGACTCGGTGCCTGTGGCAATGCCGCTAATACCGCCGCCTCCGGCAAAGTGATATCTTTCGCGTCTTTCCCAAAATAAGTTTGCGCCGCCTGCTGAATACCATATGCCCCGCTTCCGTACGGAATTTCGTTGAGGTACAATTCCAAAATTTTATCCTTCGGATAAATCGCTTCGATCTCGAACGCTAAGATCAACTCTTTCGCTTTTCTGGTAATTGTCCGTGTATCGGACAATATCGCATTCTTTACAAATTGTTGAGTGATCGTCGAACCACCTTGAAAACCTTTACCGGTTAAAGGTTTAATAATTACCCCGCGTAAGAAACCTTTAATATCAAATCCGTTATGATGATAGAAATCTTTGTCTTCGATCGCGACTGTCGCCTGCTTGATATCTTCTGGCATATCAGCATACGCGATCGTTGTCCGATTTTTCCCATTCGAAATGTCATATAACACCGCCCCATCTCGATCAAATACTTTAGTCGAGTCCGTTGCCGCATAAATTACCAATCGAGCCGGATTCGGTAAACCGATCGAGAACGCCGCCATTGAGAAACTGAATACAAACAGTACACCGACAAATACCGCCAAAAACAATCGGGATGGTGTATCGACGCCGTATCTACCGAGCATGGTAAACACCCGCTTTTTGGTTTTGCGGGCAATAGCTCGCGCCTTCATCTTCCGGCGAAGTTTCTCATACTCGCTCGGTCCAAATGGCATTAATTCACTCATAGGCAGACTTATAGATTAATGGACAGATGGACTTATAGATCAAAATCTATCGATTAGTCTATTCGTCTACTGGTCTATCTGTCCAGCCAACTCCTATTATATCACCCCAAGCTAAGAGCCATTCTGATACAATATCAGGGTGAACAGACCATCTGGGCAAGTTGAAGTTGTCGCTTCTGGCCTCGTGATAAATCCCGAAGGTAAGATTTTGCTTGTTCGCTCACCCAAATGGAATAACACTTGGGTCATTCCCGGCGGTCACGTTGATTACCGCGAGAAGTTAACAGACGCCGCCGTGCGTGAAGTAAAGGAAGAAACCGGATTAGATACCAATGCTCTTTATTGTGTCAGCACAGGGAATCTAGTTGACGATCCGACCTTCCCTCGCGCCTGTCAATTAGTGTTCTTCCACTTTGTCTGTCAAGCCCACACCTCCGAATGCCAAATCGATAACCGCGAAGCTGTTGAATTCGCTTGGTTTACTCAAGAGGAAGTATTACAGCAAAATCTTGCAAGCCTAGTAGCACCCACAATCCAAAACTATATTGATGGGGTAAAAATTCCTATCGCCGAAGCTATATTCCAGCCCCGCGACTGATACAATAAAACCATGAAGAAACTCAATCAACCAGAATTAGACGAGTTCTTAAGCCGTAGAGTAGAAAGCATTATCGGTGAGAAAGAACTTCGTGCCAAACTGATGTCCGGTAAGAAACTCCGGATCAAATATGGTGTTGATGTTACTGCCCCGTTCTTACATATCGGCCACGCCGTTAACCTTTGGATGATGCGCGAGCTCCAAGACTTGGGGCATACAGTCATTTTCCTGATCGGCGGGATGACTACTCGCATCGGCGATCCAACTGGTAAATCAGAGACTCGCAAAATCATATCCACCAAAGATATTCAAAAAAATACTAAAGAGTTTATCAAACAAGTCAGCAAAATTCTCCGCACAGACAAATCCGTCTTTGAAATCCGCAACAACTACGATTGGTTTGGGAAAATGAAAGCCGAAGAATTTTTGAGCCTACTCTCGCAAGTTACTCATGCCCAACTCATTGAACGAGATATGTTCCAAAAACGAATTAAGGAGGGCAAGGAAATCCGTATGCACGAGATGCTTTATCCAATTCTCCAAGGCTACGACTCTGTCGTACTTAAATCCGACCTCACTATTGTCGGCAATGATCAGCTCTTCAACGAAAAGATGGGACGCTTCTTCCAAGAGAAATTCCGCCAAGCCCCGCAAGCCATCATCACGACCAAAATCACCCCTGGACTGGATGGAGTACAAAAGCAAAGCAAAAGTCTGGGTAATTACATCGCTATTACTGATATTGCCAAAGATATGTTTGGCAAACTCATGAGCCTGCCGGACAGCTTGGTCAAATCCTATTTTTATGTCTACACTAGCATTCCCGATTCAGACATTAAAAAAATGTTCAGAACTCTACACCCCCGCGACTTTAAGATGCGCTTGGCTCACACCATCGTTTCGATGTATCACGGAGTTAAAGCCGCCGACAGAGCCCAATCCGATTTCGTATCTGTTTTCCAAAAACATGATTTGCCAAAAGACCTTCCTTCGGCAACTCTCTCCAAACCAATGCCGATCATGGAGTTGTTGGCCAAACACAAATTAGCCAGCTCCAATTCCGACGCTCGCCGACTGATCCAACAAGGTGGTGTAAAGTTAGACGACCAAACTATCACCGACATCAATTTTTCTGTTATGCCACCCAAACGCGTTGGCAAAACCTCTCTAGTTCTCCAAGTCGGCAAACGCCGCTTCCTGAAATTGAAATAACCCCCATCCATCATTCTCTAGCTTAACCAGAGAATCCCCGCCCTTATTTTCGTCATTCCCGCGCAGGCGGGAATCCAGAAAAGAACAAGAAAAAATATTTTTGTTTCTGTCTAGATTCCGGATCAAGTCCGGAATGACAGGAAAAAGAAGACCGCCCTTTCGGGCGACCTTCTCCAAAACCAAAACATCAAAATCTAATCCACTACCATCAAAATTTTCGCTAACCAAACCGATTCATCCTCTGTGTTATTACAAACAAACTTATATATCCCCAAGCGAGCCTTGCGAGATAAATTATTAAAAGCCAAGTAAGCTTTGGAAAATACTCCGTACATTTTGTGCTACGTTGTTAGTATTGCCAGTTTGTCTGGTCCGGTAAACGGCTGACCGCTTCCGAAGCCGACTGTTTGGATGAGTCTCCCTCCGAAACTCCATCCCAGTAAAGTCAATAACTTTTGTATTTTTCATTCTGGGTGCACATTTCTTAATATGACACCCCCCAATCCATTTGATTCTATTATACCGCAAAATCACCTCCCAGTCAAGATTTTTCCGCTCCCAGACCTGATAATTCCCACTTTTCCTCCTATGGACACCCACAGAAACTAGATTCCCGCCTTCGCGGGAATGACAGCTTGGGGTCTAGATGACAAAATAAAAGCGCTTACAAAGCGCCACCGCAACTATTCACTTATCACTTTTAACTTTTCACTTCCCCTTATGCTCTCCCCTGCCAGCAAACTCGACTCCCTCCCCCACATCGGGCCCGCTCTCGCTTCCCAATTAGCTGTCTTGGGTATTTTGACTGTTGAGGACTTGATCTATTATTTCCCTCGGGCATGGGAAGATTTAAGCCAACTAGCTGAAGTCGCCCATCTCATCCCAGACGGTCAGCGTCGGACTGTTAAAGCCACCCTAATTAATCTCAAAACTTTCCGCTCCCCCTACAAACGAATGACCCTCACCCAAGGAATCGCCCGTGATGCTAGCGGAGAACTGCCGGTAATTTGGTTCAACCAGCCATTTTTACGCAACACTCTCAAAACCGACACCGAATATTTTCTTACCGGCAAAGTTGAAAACCGTTCCGGCAAATTATCTTTGGTTGCTCCCGATTTTGAACGCGTCAGCGATGTCCCGATCCATAGTCTGCGAATTGTACCGGTCTACCCAGAAACTGGTCGGCTAACCACTAAAGTCTTTCGCCGACTATGCGCCAATCTCGCTCCCATCATTCATCAAATCGAAGATTACTTACCAGATACTATTCTGGCGCAATATCATTTGTTACCACTTTCCGAAGCTCTGCTCCATCTTCATTTTCCCGCTTCATTAGAGTATCTTCAGCGGGCCAAAGACCGACTAGCTTTTGACGAGCTCCTGCTTACCCAACTCGCCGTCCAGGGCGTAAAACAATTTTTGAAATCATCTGACGCTCTGCCCATTCCCCAAGACATCGATTTCATCAAATCAATTTTAGCCAAACTCCCTTACCAATTAACCATTGGTCAGAAAAAAGCCCTCTGGGAAATTGTTCAGGATTTGAGCGACACCAAGCCGACCAATCGCCTACTCGAAGGCGATGTCGGTTCTGGCAAAACTATCGTGATCGCGATTGCGATGATGTTAGCCGCGAAATATCATTTCCAATCCGCTCTCATGGCTCCGACTGAAGTCTTGGCTTATCAACATTATCATTCCCTTGAACCACTACTGACCCAATTTGGGATTACCTGCCGTCTGTTCACCCAAAGCTTCAAACTAGGACCAGAATCAGCCGATGTTACCATCGGAACTCACACTTTAATTCAAGACGCAACCAAATTTGATAATCTCAATCTCGTCATCATTGATGAGCAACATCGCTTTGGCGTCAAACAACGAGAAAAACTAAAACACAAATCCGCCGACGATCAAGATAGTCAGGTGGGCAAGGGACCTGCCCGCCACACTGCGTCTAATGAAAATGCGGCTGGGCCTGCCCGCCCCACTGCGTCGTTAGGAAATGAGGCTGGGTCTACCCGCCACATTGCATCTAAAGACGCTGTGGGCTGGGTTCCGCATTTCCTCTCTCTGACCGCCACTCCCATCCCCCGTTCTCTCGCCCTAACCTTGTTTGGTGATTTAGATTTATCAGTCATTACCATGCGTCCAGTTGGTCGCCTACCTATCAAAACCTCCGTCATTACCAACCAGCAACGCGGACAGGTTTATAAATTGATTCAGCAGGAGATTGATGCCAATCGGCAAGCTTTTGTTATCACTCCTCTGATTGCTGATTCAGATCGACTGGCTGTGAAATCCGCCGAAAAAGAATTTAAGAATATTCAATCGCTCTTCCCGCACGCTCGCGTCGGGCTCTTACACGGTCGGCTAACTACTGACAAGAAACAAGCTGTGATGGATGATTTTAAAAATCAACGTTTAGATATTTTAGTTGCGACTACCGTCATCGAGGTTGGTGTCGATATTCCCAATGCCACCGTCATGTTAATTGAAGGAGCGGAAAGATTTGGTCTGGCCCAACTTCATCAGCTCCGTGGTCGAGTTGGTCGTGGACAAGCGCAATCATATTGTTTCGTTACCCCAACCGACACCAATGATGAAATTACAAAACGTCTCCAAATTTTCGCCAACAACGTCGATGGTTTTAAGTTAGCCGAGATGGATCTACAAATGCGCGGTCCGGGGAGTCTTTTTGGCAAAGTTCAATCCGGCTTTGTTCGCTATCGTCTGGCCGACTGGACCGATGCCAAAGCGATCAAAATCGCCCAAGATGCCGCCTTAGAAATTTTGAGCCAAAGTCCTGACCTCTCCAAATATCCAGAGCTAAAGAAAAAAGTTAATATTGAAAGTGTCATTGCTCATTCCGAGTAATGACAAATCATCAAATCGCAGTCTCCCTTTTGTCATTCCGAGCCCTTCAGTTCTTCAGGACAGGCTCCGCGAGGAATCTAGTTCCGGTTTACCGGAACGCCTATCGGCTAGATCCTTCGATTCGCTTCGCTCACTCGGGATGACAATACTTTGGTTAGATTGGTCTAGATTGGTGAGATTGGTCAGATTAATATATAGCTATGCGTGTTCGCATCACTGGTGGACAATTTGGTAGCCGATTCATTAAAACTCTGCCTTCCTTGAGACCAACTTCCGATTTAGTTCGCAAAGCTTTGTTCGATATCCTAGGTGAGCAAATTCAAGAGGCTAATTTTTTGGAGCTATTTGCTGGTTGTGGCGCCGTTGGTATCGAAGCCTTGAGCCGTGGTGCTAAAACCGTCTTGATGGTCGAGAAAAACCGTCAGCACTACCAGCTCATTAAAGACAACCTTACCGATTTGAAATCCGACCTCACCACTAACGCCACCGTTCGCCAAATGGACGTCAAAGATTTTCTTACCGCCAACCAATACCAATACGATTTAGTTTTTGCTGATCCGTGGTATGACAATGAACCCGACATCACCGACTGGGACAATCTGCTTGCCCCCAACGGAATTTTGATTTTAGAACACAGCTCATTAAAACCAGCTCCTGAAAATCCCAAACTACAAAACATTAATCATAAACGTTATGGAGACACCGCTCTCACCTTTTACCTTCACGCCTAAGCCAGATTGGTTTGAACAATACAAATACTATCTGCTGGCAATCTTGCTGATCATCATGACCGGCGGTTTATATTTAATTCTCACTCCACCAAAAGCTAGTTTGGCTAGTGATGCCGATACCGTACTGGTTGCTTCTGACGAATCTGCAACATCAACTATTGCTGGTGATCAGATCGTGATTGATATTTCCGGCGGTGTTATCAAGACCGGCGTTTATTGGTTGGCTACCGGCAGTATCATTGAAGACGCCATTAGTTCTGCTGGCGGCTTCAGCCGATCAGCCGATCTGGATGCGGTCGGGAAAAATATTAATCGGGCCCAAGAACTCACCAATCATGGCAAAGTTTACATTCCCAAAATCGGCGATACCAACATTGTCTACACCAACCCTTCTGCTGGCTCCTCCACTAGTTCATCGCAGACCCCCCAAAGCCTTGGCGACGGGGAAACCACGAGTCTGATTAACATCAACACCGCCGATAATGCCGAACTCGATTTGCTCCCCGGCATCGGCGAGATCCTCTCCCAGCGCATCATTGACTACCGACTCCAAAATGGTAACTTTACCAGTATTGACGACCTCAAAAAAATTGCCGGTATTAACGACAGTCGTTTCGAGCAACTCAAAGATCTAGTAACAATCTAACAAGACTCTATCTCGTCGTGTCATTCCCGCGTAGGCGGGAATCCAGACAGAAAAAGAAAAATTGTTTTTTGTTTTTTCTAGATTCCCGCCTACGCGGGAATGACAACTTGTGGGCGTGTGGCGAAATGGTATACGCACTAGCTTTAGGAGCTAGCGGGGCAACCCATGAAGGTTCAAGTCCTTTCACGCCCACCAAAACAAAGCGAAGCCTTGAGGCTTTGTTTTGTTTTTATGAGTACAAAAAGGACGAGAAGCAATGTCCGCCAAAATGAAATCTATATCGCAAGAGGCTGATGACCTATTTGCGATGAGACTGAACGCGAGGAGATTCAACCCACCAGTTTTTATACTCGCTTGACACGAATTTTGTATTCCTATAACCTAAAAACCGAGGAGCGTTTCATCGCACCTCACCTAATGTCCCTTACTGATACCGAGAGGGATGGAGATGCCGCCACTTTCAACAGGGCAACTATGGTAAGGTTTTCCTTCCCTTGCTCTCCACCCATAAGGGTCATAGACACCATCTGGGTGTCCGACATCTACCTGACCCTCGGTCACAAAGTTGGCGGACCCGCGACGCACCAGTCGCGGGTCTTTTTCTTGGTCTTGAATTTGAAAATCAAGCGGTTTTTGGGTATAATGAGACCGTTTTTAATTGGAACACGCTCGTTAATAAATTGGGGTCGAAAACGTTATCATCTCGTCATATATTCCTAAGGCAAAAATTACAATGACATCAGACAATTTGCTTACTACTTGGGGGCAAGCAGTCTTAAATCCTTTGCAGGATATTTGGACTCGCTTTGTTATCTTCTTGCCCAGCTTGGTAGGTGCGATTATCATCCTACTGGTGGGTTGGATTGTGGCGGCCGGTCTTGATCGGATCGTTACTCAAATCCTCAAGCAATTGAAGATTGACTCTGCTCTCAATAAGGTTGGTGCCAAGACTTTCTTTGAAAAGGCTGGCGTTGACCTGCAGTTCTCCGAATTAATCGGAAACTTAGTAAGATGGACCGTCTTGTTGATTGCCTTCTTGGCTACGGCCGATGTTTTGGGTCTTTCCAAAGTGACTGATTTCTTAAACAGCATTTTGGTTTACTTGCCAAACATCTTCGTGGCTGTTGGTATCCTGCTGATTGGTATTCTGGCCGCTCACTTCTTCGCGGGCATTGTCCGCGGTACTGTGGGTGCCGCTAGAGTACATACAGCGAGACTGCTTGGTTCAGTTACCAAGTGGGTCATTTACTTCTTTACCATCGCCGTTGCTTTGCAACAGCTTGGTATCGCCGCTATCTTGATTGACCGTTTCCTTACCGCCCTCTTCTTTATGTTGGCGTTGGCTGGAGGCTTAGCCTTTGGTCTGGGTGGTCAAAAACAAGCCAGCGACATGTTGGACGATTTCCGCAGGGACATTGGCCACAAGAAATAAATTGTGTTCTAACACAAATTTAAAATCCCCCGACTCGGTTGGGGGATTTTAAATTACCCACATGAACTGTCATTCTGGTAAGCCCAGCCCCTAAGGAGTCCCGACGTATCCAGAATGACAACTGCTAAGGAAGAGTTCTATTGGCTATTGGCTATTGGCTATTGGCTATTGGCTAGTGGCTAAACTCTCTACAGCTTATCCAACGTTGCCGTTACTGTTTTCGTTACACCTTGCCGCAACAACTTGATTGTCACTTTATCCCCCGGCTTGTATTTCTGTAAAATAGTCGACAAGTCGTTGGTCTCCGTTACTGCCTCACCATTAATCGACACAATAATATCGTCTTCCTTAATCCCCGCCACGCTGGCCGGACTGCCGGAAGCCACCGCCGATTCGCCGGATGGACCGCTAGCGATTAAAGCACCCTGTGTCGCTGACAAATTATTGGCTGATGCTAAATCGGCATCAATCGGAATATATCTTACCCCCAACCGTGGTCGGACAATCTCGCCTCCCGCTGCAACTGCTGAAATCTGACTCTTCACACTATTGATTGGAATTGCGAACCCGACCGACTGTGCCTGTGTATCCACCGCCGTGTTAATCCCGATCACCTGCCCCGATAGATTCACTAACGGACCACCGGAATTACCGGGATTAATCGCCGCGTCAGTCTGAATTAAGTTATCCAATTTTTCACTACCGCTCGCATCGCCAGCCGTGATACTTCGGTTCAAACCACTAATGATTCCCGTGGTCACCGTATTTTGATACTGACCCAACGCATTACCAATCGCGATCACTTTTTGCCCCAACGCCAATTTAGCTGAATCACCAAATGTTACCACCGGCAAATTGCTAGCCGAAATTTTCATCAACGCCAAATCAGCCGATGGATCTCTGGCCACTACTGTTGCTGAATACTCTTTGCCTGCATTAGTGGTTATTGAATAAGTGGCGGTTTCACTACTAACCACATGTTTGTTGGTTACGATCAAACCATCACTCCTGACAATAAACCCAGACCCGCCCCCGGTTTGCTGATACGTTCCACCAAAGATACTCCGAACCGTTTGCGTACTAGTTACTGCCACTACTGACGGCAAAACTTTCTGAACTGCCGCCTCGGTACTATCCTCACCACTTGTTAATGTCGTTCCAGTACCGTTGAGATTACTTACATCGGTACTTGTCATCACCGTACCATCAGTATTCTTAATAATTTTATAATCACCCAGCCACAACCAGCCAGATAGTGTAATAACCCCGCCCACTGCACCGGATACCACCAACATACCAATTTGTTTCCAATTTATTTGCTTCATAAATATCCCCTACAAATTAACTTATTAAGTGTATCCCTCCCTAGATACTAGATACTAACATATCATTCTACCAACCTGAAAAATAACTGAAACTCCCACGACCATCATGAGTGATAGAATATAGCCATGATAAATCATCAGCGCTGGTCAGTCGAATCTGCTCAAGCTGCTGCCGTCAACGGTACTTTGCAAGAGTGGCTAATAGCCTACCTCCGCAATGAAGGTAACAACGAGAAGCTTGCTCGTGTCATTGAAGAGCAGACAAATGTCATCACTATCCAGCCTCCTAGACTGATCTCATTACAGCGAATGAAAATCATGGTCGGACCACCAAATAGTGGTCGCAAATGGACTGATTCAAAATGGGAAGTTAATATCAAGAAATTTGTGCACCTTATTCAGACAGGCTGGAATCCGCCACCAATCATTTTAACCGACTACTGGGGCACACCCAACGCTATTACTGACGGTAACCACCGCTATGAAGCATTGAAACGACTAGGATATAAAAAGTATTGGGCTATTCAACTAAAGAACAAGCGGTAATATTCCTTACGCCAGTATCTTCTCCGCCATCGGAAGCTTGGAATGTGTCTTAACTCCCCTTCGAGCAAATCTCGTCATCGGAAAATAAAATCAAGCCAAATCTGGCGCAAGCCTTGAGTCCTGATAACCCGTTTAATATTTACGTCAGGACGAATCGGCTTGGATATAAGCCAGATGACTGGATTTTATTATTGCGATAGAGATTCGTGAGCAGGGGTGAGTTTTCCTGTTCGCTTTTGCTCACTCAAAAGCGAACCGCCCAGCGCGCGGTGGCGTAGACCGCGCATAAAATTAATAAGATTCTGGATAATCCAGAATGACGGAAAAACCAAGAAATAAGATTGCTTCGTCGCAAACTCCTCGCAATGACAAAGAGAAAGAAAAAACAAAGCTACTGCAAGACTACCAACCAATCCACCAAAAACACCGCCACCAAAGTCAGCACCACCAACCCGATATACTCCACCGCTACCCGCACCGTTAACGTGCCCTTAAGATAGTGAACGATGAAATCGACAAATAAGTAAAACAACATCGCCACCAAAAACGTTTTCAAAAACACTCCCCGATGCCAGAAACTGGTTATCCAAGTTACTTGCTGTAACACCAATAACATAATAATGGTGTACAACCATTTCCTTCGACTTTCGATGCGTTCTCTCCAAAATCGCAGATTAACCGCCAAAATCACTTCCAAAGAAATCGCCACCAACAGGAACACCAATTGCCAACTATATAGATCGCTAGCCATCAGCATGCTGGCAGTCAGGAAGAAGAACGCCAACAAGTCAATAAAATCAAGTAGCGAGAAAAATCTGATCGGCCAATTTCCTTCCTGCAAATAGCTCTCGTACAAGATCAACAAACCCAACACTACCGCCGTAATCACTATCGCCGAAACTTGAAACGCCGTACTGCTTAGCAGATTAAATACCACAAACCCCACGCCAGCCGCGACTATCCAAACCACTTCGGTTAACAGCCACAACCAGTTTCGCCATTCCCGATCAAAACTACTAATCCACCACACCCCCAAAGTCAGGACCACCAAAGTCGCTACCACCCACGCTATTAAATACTGTGGCGAATAGAACAAACACTGCAACAGCCCGTACACAAGGAGTGTGGTGATAAGAACCTTGCGGTTATTCCACAACCATGTCCGGGCTGTTTCTAACATAAGTTAATTATTGGGTTGGATAATCTGCCCCCAATATTACTCTGGCTTCCGTACCAGCTGGTAGCGTAACTGTTTCAGTTGAAACCGTTGCTCCCAAGCTATTTGCTAGCGCTTGCAACGATGCCGACAAACTGGCATCACCGTAAACCATCGTTTTGGCAATTCCCTTCGTCGAATTATTCGCTACCTTGGTAATGGTATGACCAGCTGTTCTTAGCTTCTCGGCCGCCTTTCCAGCCAGACCGGTTACGCTCGTACCATTTAGAACTTCAACCTTTAACGGTGTCGCCTCAACTTCAGGTTCCGTTTGATCTGATGGTGATTTAGCCAGAGTCTCCGATACGAATGTCTCGATCTTGCCGTAATCATCACCAACTGGACGCAAGACATACGCTCCGGCATCATTCTTGCCGCCATACAGCAGACCAGACGCTTCATCCATCACTTTATTAGTGATCATCGTTGGATCAAAGTCGGCCAACAATTTCATTACTCGGATCAGCTCATCTTTGCTTAAGTTGGTCATCAAATGATCTTTGATGATATCGTTAATTTCCAACATTTTGGTTGGTGCTGTTAGCAAGTTCAGATCACTTGCCTTAGCCCGAATCGCCATTAACAAATCTTGCTGCCTTCTGGCCCTATCAAAGTCCGATGTACTATGACGCGACCGAGCATACTTGAGCGCCATCTCACCATCCATGGTGTAACTGCCAGCCTTCACTTCGAACAATTGGACACCATCGCCACTATCCGCCGGATAACTCGAATCTACCAAGTCTTTCTTAACTTCTATTTTTACTCCGCCCAGTTCATCAACCAGTTGTTTAAAACCAGCAAAATCGATCTGCAGATAATACGGGATCGCCAAACCAGTCAAATCTTCAACCGTCTTAGTCAACGTGCCCGGCCCATCGCTATTTTGCGACCGACCAGTTTCGTAAACTGCGTTAATCTTCATCGTTCCCAATCCCGATGCAGTTACCTGCAAATCTCGTGGGATCGAAAACATGGTCAGATATTTATCGTTGGTGTTGTAGCTGGCCAGCATTAACGTATCAGTCAAATTCGGACCATCGTGAGTCGGGTCACCCGGGATCCCCATCATCAAAATATTCACCCTACCGTCAGTCTCACCAATCAGTTTGGTAGTTTTAATATTAAACAAAGTTGCCAACCAATTATTGTCAGCCAACTGCAAACCGGTTATCGCCGCTCTGGCACCAAACCAACCCACCGTCAGTAGTACGACCACAATCCCAACCACCAACCATCCCTTACCTCCCCCCCGACGAGTACGGGTGGAACGACGCGGCCTTGGTGTTGGCTCGGTATCGTCAGCGGATGACACTTTCTTTGCTACTCGGACGCTGACCTCACGAGCTGGCAAATCTTCTTTTCTTCTGACCATATGGCGTATTAGTTAACCTAATTTATTGCTCACAAAAGCATACCCAATATATCACAAAACCCCTTACCCAAAAATTGGCAATTCTCCGCTCTTATCCTTACAATGAGTGGAGATGAAATCTCCTCGGACTCTTTATCGTACTCCCGGCCGGATAATTGTCTTCGCTACTATCGGAGCTGTTTTGCTCATTTTGATCGGTACTGGGATCGCTCTGAACCAAGCCGGCTTTACGCTGGCTGCTTTCGCCGGCTATGTTAGCGAGACTGTCAGCCGACTGGCGGGCGCGAATCTTATTGTTAAAGTCGACCGCACCACGTTACCAGCCGATGGCAAAGCTACCACCACCATTTACGTTACAGCCAACCACGAATTCCCCATCACCGCCAAAGTAACTTCTGGTGGTGGAGAAGTTGTTGCCGCTGCTAATTCATCAACTGATTTTGTCTACACCACCAGCACTACTGTCGGTACTGTTGTCATCAATATTACCTCTGGCAGTTTAAGCGAAGACTTGGAATTAACTCTTGTCGACCCCATTGTCCCAGCTAATCCCACTATCATTGCGCCAAACGACGGCAGCACCACCAACAATCCCAAACCAGAGATCGTCGGGACTGGTCCGATCAACACCAAAATCTTGATCACTACCAATGGCTCGCTCAATACCACTCTTCAAACTGACGACAAAGGCAACTTCCGTGGCTCCCTAGACAAGCCATTATATAGTGGCAAGCACACCTTAAGCACCGTTGCCCAAACCGAACTTGGTGTCATCAGCCAAGTCAGTAATCTCGTTACTATCACGGTCGAAACCGATCCCGTCAAACTCGATACCACCCACATTCGCACCACCCCAACCAAAATTTTGGCCAGCGATAGCTTCGGCCTGTTTGTTCCAGTCTCGCTCAACACTTCTCGGGTAGTCGCCGAACTACAAGGGCAAAGCTTTGAACTACAAAATCTACACAAAACTAGTATCTTTACCGGCACTCTGCCTGCCCCAGATCAATCCGGTCTCTATACCGGCAATTTAATTCTCTATGATTTAGCCAATAGCGGTACTCGATTTGACCGCTCCTTTACTATTGTTGTGATCTCCTCATAGATTGATCCCGTTAGAAATTTACCGGACACATCCTGAAACCCAACTCAAGTTAGCACAAGCGCCATTCGCAAAATGATCATTCAAATCACATTTATGGCCTCATCGGATTTCTAACGGGATTGACAAATCACCTATTCTGTGATTAATTACAAGAGGTCACCAAGCTTGCGCAAGGTAGCTGTTTTTAATTGAAATAGCAAGTTAATGAACATCGCGCCAGTTAATCCTAGCTGGCTCATATCATTAAACGGACCGACCTATTAGTAAGCCAAATAAATCCCGCCCGACCAAACTCTCTGATCGACTCAAAAGTCGGCGGGCACAACCAGTCATCAACCAACCACCGGCCATCCACCCGGAGGTTTCGTCTGCCCAACCCAAACATTCTTTGCGTAATCTTGGCTTCGGCTCAATGAGAAAATTTAGTGTTCCAAAAGTCTCTCTCCGCCACGCCAGACGTTCTCTCCAAAGCTTCAGCAGCCATTGGGCAATTATTGTATTGGCGATCGGTGTAGTTTTAGTGGGCGCTTGGCCACGAGCTCAAGTCAGCGCTAGTGATGTTAGTCATCGTAGCCGAACCGTCGCCCAGCTAGCTTCAGCCGAATACTTTAACGAAAATGTTGCTTACGACGAAGTTATCACTACGGTTGGTGATAATAACGACTATTTATTCAAAACTGGTGCTACTGAAACTATCATCACTCGCAACACCCGTACTGAAACTATTTTTTATGATACCAAATCGGGTGAATCAGTCGCTTCAGTCGCTCGTGATTTTGGCTTAAGCCCCGATACTGTTCGTTATGTTAACAAACTTTCCAGTAATGCCCTGAAGGTTGGACAAAAACTGAAGATTCCACCAATTGATGGTATTTACGTTACCGTTCAGAAAAATGATACCTTAAGCGGTATCGCCAAAAAATACAAAACCGCTCTAGCCGATATCCGCAAATACAACAATTTGCCAGAAGGCGAACCGATCTTCTCCGGACAAGAAATTTTGGTTCCCGGTGTCGTCGCCCCCAAAACCACCACATCCGGTAGTGGCAGCAGTATTACTTCAAGCACCGGTGCGTTAGCCACCGCTCTACCGGGTGGCGGACAATTTATCTGGCCCACCGAAAGTCCCACTCACTTTATCTCGCAGGGATACAAAAATTATCACCGTGCCGTTGACCTCAACCGTCTCAATGGCTGGGGTATCTATGCTTCTGCCGCCGGTGTAGTCAGAACCTACTCTACTCGCTATGGTTACGGCAACTACATCGATATTAACCATGGTAATGGTTACGTTACCCGTTATGGCCACTTGAGCCAATTTAAAGTCAAAACCGGCGACTACGTTCAGCAAGGTCAGTTGATCGGTATCATGGGTTCTACTGGCCGGTCCACCGGCCCTCACCTTCACTTTGAAATCCGCAAAAACGACGCTCCCCAAAATCCATTGAACTACTTGCCCCGTTAGAAGAGGGCTTAGCCATAGTTTCTAATCGGGACCTCCCGAGATAGTTAAGCAATCTAATCAATCTCACCCCTACTTCGCTGAAGCTACGAAGGGTCTACGACAATCTTCACCGATCTGACCAATCTTTTGGTTAGATTGGAACAAATTGGATAGATTATTTTGTCGATGGCAATCGACAAGAATATGTCGCACAATATAAACAATGAGCAATAATTTCAAAGACTACATTCAGGATTTTCTCGACCACCTTGAGGTTGAAAAAAACCGTAGCCCCAAAACCCTAGAGAACTATCAACATTACCTAGACCGGTTTAATACTTTCGCCAAAGAATCTGGGCAACCATCGCTCTCGCCTGCTAACATCACTCTGCCATTAGTCCGTAAATATCGTTTGTATCTAAATCGTGTTACTGACAGCAAAGGCGAACCATTAAAACTTTCCACCCAAAATTATCACATCATTGCCCTGCGGGCTTTTCTGAAATTCTTGGCCAAACAGGATATCAAAACTTTGTCCGCCGAAAAGATCGAACTCGGCAAGACTCCTCAACGCACGGTCGATTTTCTAGAAATTGACGAAGTTGAAAGATTGTTTGAAGCCGTCCCCAAAAACGACAAGCTCATCAGTCTGCGAGACGAGGCCATTCTCCAAACCTTATTCTCCACCGGCTTACGCGTTTCCGAACTTTGCAGTTTAAGCCGCGATAAAATTAACCTCGATCGCGGTGAATTTATGGTTCGTGGAAAAGGCAACAAACCCCGCATCGTCTTTCTCTCACCCGATGCCAAAGCCGCCATCTCGCTTTATCTCAAAAAACGTCCCGACAACAACGAATTTGTTTTCATTTCTCACGGCATTAATTCAAATGCCGAAAGCTTAACTCCCCGTTCAGTCCAGCGAATTATTCAAAAATATGCCATCAAAGCTGGCCTAGTAAAAAAAGTCACACCCCATACCTTACGCCATTCCTACGCTACTGACTTATTAATTAACGGCGCCGATATCCGCTCCGTCCAAGCCCTGCTCGGTCATTCCTCCATCACCACCACGCAGGTCTACACCCACATCACCAACCGCCAACTCGGCGAGGTGCACAAGGCATTTCACGGGAGAAGAAAATAACACATACGCAACATACACCACGCCCCAGGGTCAAAGCCACATGCGTTCCACTTGTCACGCCGGAGATGCTAGCTGATCCGTTCTGTCCCGTCACCTGAAAAATCTTCGGAAACGTCCATCCCGTACAGTTCGCGCAGCTCACCATACACCCTATTCAGATCATTGCTATCACCCATCCTCCTAATCGCCGCCTTTCGGCCAATATGGTTTACAGAGATCGGTCTGTCAAATCCGCCAGAGCAATCTTGCATCCCGGGTTCCGCAAACTGAAAAGTACCCGACTCGAAACGTTCCCGATCAACCACCTCTTGCCGGTCTTCCTCGATGACTGCATCCTTAGGACGCTGCCTCTCGTAGTCCTCAAATAATCCCATTATGCCTAAGTTTAATACCTATAACATCGTTGCGAGCGTATCAAAAAATGCGCCCCCAGTCAAGCTTTTTGACGCCCCTAGATTATAGCCCGCCGCAAACAATAGCCTGTATTACGTATATGTACGATCGTACATATTCGTAATACAAACATATTAAACAAAACAAATAAAAAAGGGCGTACGTTTTCACACACGCCCGAACCCCGATGTTCACGCACCCAGAGCAAGTTCCAACGAACTTGCCTCGGCATGCCCGCGCAATTCCGTATCTTTTTGGGAGCATAACTCTCCCAACTTTCCGCAAAATTCGCACAGGCACTCCAGATTCCCAGACGCCCAATTGCCACCGATGACAGCCGCAAAAGTGGCAATCAGTTTCCCGTAGTGGGCATCACTCGGTATACGAGCTACCGCTTCCGCCACTTCTGCTGCCGTTGGATGTGAAGCAAGCAATCGTTTTCCTTCATCTTCCGTTAGTAGACCCATCGCTCGATTCACTACTGGGAATATGGCCAGCATCTCGCCCAGCTCACCAAGCGGGCCCGACCATTCGCCCCCCGAAAAAATTCGCATCGCCCCACGAGCCCGTCTCGCCTGCTTCTCCACCTCCCGCAAACGGGAGATGTCTGTCTGGCACAATATTCCTCCTTTTGCCAGATCCTCCAGCACAGGCACAAGCTGCTTACAGCATATGGCCAAACACAGCCAGTCACTAGCGATCATCTGCTTCTCCTTCGACAAGGTTCAAATGAGCTCATTCTAAGCCCAACTGGCTCTAAGTCAAATTCTCACACTAGCTTAATTGCCCCAGCACAGAAAGCGACTTTATCCGCCGATCGGTCGTATATTCTACAAACTCCGACATCAGTCGAGACACTTCCTCGGCTATTTCACTGCCTACCTTCACTTTCCCAATCGCATCTAACGGATACCTTTGCAGCAATCGCAATAATTTAATCCCATCACAGGATATTTCCGGTGCAAAATCGTCTTGATTTTTCCCGTCGCAGAATACGCCACCCAACCGATAACTAAAATGTAGCTGGTTGTCTTCGCTTAGCTCCCGCCCCGACACCACACACCGATACAGCTCCGGCGCAAATCCCAATCCTGTTAAAAGCTTTATTTCAAAATAAGTCTTTAAAATATTTAATGGCAAAATATTATCCTCAATCGCCGACAAGCCTTCTCGCAACAAACTAAATACTTCCGGCACATCCCCCGAGGGGGTTCCGTCGGAAATGGTTTCTTCGATCAACTTATCCACTAGCTCACAAAAGTAAAACATCAGTCCCGTTTCTTGTAATGTCGGTTCACTCGCGACTCGCGACTCGCGACTTGCGACTGCCCCGACCACAATGTCCAAATTCCTTCCCTCTGCTAGTTCTAATTGATTGTCCGCAAACATATCTAACCAACCAGCCAGCTTTGCTCTAGGTCTCCGCACCCCCTTTGCCACCACTCGCATTTTCCCCCTATCGGAAGTTAGGATCGTTAAAATCCGGTCGGCCTCACCGAAATTCACTTTCCTGATTACGATCCCCCGAGTTCTTGTTGTGGGCATAATCCAATCGTAACAAAAAAGGCGGGTTCTAACCCGCCTCTACTCCACGGCCCAACAGGTGCTTCAAAATGTTGTACGAAGTCATGGCTCCGTTAATCGCCCGATGCGGATAAGGTTCCGGCCGGATCCCGAGCAGAATGGCAATATCACTCAGACCAAGCTTCTCGGGGCATCGGTCGCGCAACCCAGACCAAGCAAGAGTCCACTCATCAATCCGATGATAGTCCATCGGGTCCTCAATGCCGGTTTTGCGAAATGCCTCAGCAATAAAAGCATAGTCAAATGTTGGATTGTGAGCAGCAAATATGGCGCCCCTCACCAGTTCAGCATACTGCTCCATTGCCTCTCGCAGTGAAACCGCATCCCGCCAGTCGTGCGCATTGTAGCCGTTTATTCTCTCTGCTTCTTCAGTGATGCGCTCTGGATATTCTGGCCGAACTTTGATGGACAAGGTACTCACGATCTCTAAACCGGGTTGAGCGATCACGACCAGACCAATCTCGATGATCTCATGGGAAGCAACATCTATCCCAGTCGTCTCGACATCAGTAATAGCAATGTTCCTCTCGCAGATCCCCATTGCCAATACCTCCTTCAGTAAAATCTACTAGACACCCCATGCTACCACAACCCAACTTCCCCCATCAATCAGACTCTGCTACTATGAGCTGTGGAAATCGAGTCAAAAATCTATACCCGAACAGGCGATTCTGGCACTACTGGCCTGTATAAAGGCCCGTCTACCCGCAATGCTACTCAAAGTGTTGTAGGCGGCGGGCAGGTTAGCAAATCCTCTCTCCGCGTTGCCACCTATGGCATGGTGGACGAGCTGAATGCCACTGTATCCGCGGCGAAAGCTTTTAGTAATCATGAAGATATCAAAAAACTGCTCGGACGAATTCAGCACAAATTAATGAACATCGCCTCGATTTTGGCGTCCGAACAAAGCAACCCCCCCAAAGAAACTTTACCGATACTTTCCGAATTAGATGTTATCGGGCTCGAACGTTGTATCGATTACTTTACTCATGAACTTCCGCCGATCAGTAATTTTATTATCGCAGGGCTTAACCAAGCCGGCGCAATGTTGGATGTCGCCAGAACTGTTTGCCGCCGTACTGAACGACAAATCGTTTTATTATCCGACACCGAATCAGTTCCTCCTGTTATCCAAAAGTTTCTCAATCGTCTGTCCGACCTATTATTTGTCCTTGAACGCTACGAACACCACCAAAGCGGATTTGGTGATGTGATGTGGGAGAAGTAATCTCTACCTCCAACCAAAAGCACAAACCATCTTGGTGATTGATGATTGGTGATTGGATATTACGGCAAAGCCGTTCTGGTGGGCGTGCCTGGATTCGAACCAGGGACCTCTGTCTTATCAGGACAGCGCTCTAACCAACTGAGCTACACGCCCGTTCGTCCAAGCGACAATAGGACACGACTAGATTAGCAAAAAATCCGCTTCCAATCAATCCGATTTTTCGAGGTATAATTCAGATATGAGATGGTGGCTATTCTTTATTTTTGTCGGCATTGGTCTACCGTGGACGATCTATTATAAAAAACTTGCCGAATTAGTTGGCTACAAAATTGCTTGGGCAGAAAAATACCTCGGCGGCGGTGGCACCTATACTGCTTACTTTATCTTTGGTATAGTCTTTATCATCCTAGGTTTTCTCATTGGTTTTGGGATAATCGACCTAGGTTGGTTCGGAATGTAATTGACAAGGGCCCGTAGTTCATCTGGTAGAACGCCACATTTGCAATGTGGAGGTAAGCGGTTCGAGTCCGCTCGGGTCCACCAAAAACAAATAAAAAAATAAGCCTTTTGTTAACGCAGTGGCTTTTAACTGCGGAGACCTCGTCAACTCGTAGCCTCATTCAAGACTTGGTGCGAACACCGCTCTTGTCTTATTCGTTCATGTTCAGAACGCCAATAGTGGCTGTAAGGCAACAGAGCCATGGCAACAAACAACGCACCGCTCAACCAACCTGTTGTCGCATCGCCAGTATGAATGAATGTGATAAGCCCAACGACACAACCCCACCATGCTAGTGCCACCAAGTGTTGCACGATTGCCAACCACAAGGGGACGAGTACGAGAGACATGCGCATGCTACACCTCCGAATCAAGGTACCCCTACCCTACTATAAAATCCGCTCCCAAGCAATACTTCTCCTCTTTGAGCCAATTGTGCCTTGTTTTAATCCGGCCCTTCAACGGAGGGGCGTTCTGAATTGAGCTAAATTGGCGCAGGCGTAGGCATGTCTGACGAGGTGGCAACCGAGAAGTTTGCCGATAGCGAAGAAAGCCAATTTAGCCAATGAATAGACCCGTAGTTGCGGGCCACGGCTTTGGTTACTTTCGCCAAGACGAAAGTAACGCCGGATCGAACGCCGGCGCAGCGTTCGAAACTACAAACACCGCCTTTCAGCGGTGCTCATATTTTCTAACCAGAAAGTACCCAGAGAGCTTTCACGTTTAAACCACAAGTTGTCGTCTAAACGTGCGACCGTGTTCTATAGAAGATAGAACTGCAACCAAGCTTTCACTTGGTCAGTAATCTCCCTAGAAAGGAGGTATTCCATCCCCACCTTCCGGTAGGGATACCTTGTTACGACTTCACCCCGATCATGAGCTCCACCTTAGGCCTCTTGCGAAGATTTCGGATGTTTCTCACTTTCTTGGTGTGACGGGCGGTGATTGCGATTAGGTAGTTTCTATCGCTCCCCACTGGACGTGCGTGTCTAGCGCATCCAGCGAGTCTCTATGTCGTATTAATCCGATTCTAGCTATCCCTGTAGCGGTTAGATGTTCTTTCCGCTCTATCATTTCTGCAACTTCACAAAACTTTTCGAATTGTAATTTTTTCTTGGCTTGAAGCGGGTAACTTCGGAAGAAAGGAATAATCTTATTCCTGATATCCGAGAAGTTGCTCACTTTGTACTTCACGTGTGGTTGCCATTTATCGAACTTTTCGTATTCCAAGCGATAAATGTTGCCACAACCAAGTGTTGCTTTAATTTTCTCCAAGATAGCTTCATCATCTTCCCGAAGTTCAATCTCGAAAATCAATCGAACTTCCGGTAAACGACTGCCGTTTTTATTGACTGTGATGCAAAAACATCCTTCTCCGTCAACAAATCCGACAATATAGTTTGGATCTAACATAGAGTTCACCCCTTCATCTGCTCTTATTATAGAACAAACTACTACGGGCTCAGCTGACTTCCTTTTGACCATAACAACTACACTCGTCAAAAGGATCTCCCTGGGTCACACATTGGGCTATTTCTGACATTCCTACGCGAGCTCTTCTATGGTTTCTTCTCTTGCGTACACGGCAAGATCGAAACGCTCTTAAATGCGTAAGACTACCATTTGCATATTGGCTCCTTCAGGCTTTTCCTTACGGAAGAAGCCCTAGCCTTAGCTATAAAGTCGGATTCTCACCGACTAGTCCAATGCGCTGCCAGGCGCATTTATTTTGTACAAGACCCGAGAACGTATTCACCGCAACATGGCTGATTTGCGGTTACTAGCGATTCCGGCTTCATGGGGTCGAGTTGCAGACCCCAATCCGAACTGGGGGTAGTTTTGCTGGGTTTGGCTCCACCTTACGGCTTAGCGTCCCATTGTGACCTACCCATTGTAGCACGTGTGTCGCCCAAGATATAAAGGCCACGCTGATTTGACGTCATCCCCACCTTCCTCCGTGTTAACCACGGCAGTCTCGCCAGACACTTGTAACTGGCAATAGGGGTTGCGCTCGTTATCCGACTTAACGGTACATTTCACAACACGAGCTGACGACAACCGTGCAGCACCTGTCTCTGCTGTCTTGCGAGGGGCTCTATTTCTAGTGCCTTTCAGCAGGATGTCAAATCTTGGTGAGGTGCCCGGCTTACCATCCAATTAAACCACATGCTCCACCGCTTGTGCGGGTCCCCGTCAATTCCTTTGAGTTTTAGTCTTGCGACCGTACTCCCCAGGCGGGATACTTAACGCGTTAGCTTCGTCACTGGGGGGGTCGAAGCCACCAATGACTAGTATCCATCGTTTAGGGCGTGGACTACCGGGGTATCTAATCCCGTTCGCTCCCCACGCTTTCGTCCATGAGTGTCAGGGCCGGCCCAGTTGTCTGCCTTCGCCTTTGGTGTTCCTTATCGTATCAACGGATATTACCCCTACTCGATAAGTTCCGACAACCTCTACCGGCCTCAAGACCAACAGTTTCCAACACCTTCCCTCGGTTGAGCCGAGATATTTAACGTTGGACTTGTTGATCCACCTGCGGACCCTTTACGCCCAGTGAATCCGAATAACGCTTGGCGCCTACGTATTACCGCTGCTGCTGGCACGTAGTTAGCAGCGCCTTATTCGCTTAGTACCGTCATAATCTTCCTAAGCAAAAGAAGTTTACAAACCGAAGTCCGTCTTCCTTCACGCGGCATTGCTCCATCAGGCTTTCGCCCATTGTGGAAAATCCCTCACTGCTGCCTCCCGTAGGAGTCTGGGCCGTGTCTCAGTCCCAGTCTGGGGGGTCACCCTCTCAAGCCCCCTACCGATCAGTGCCTTGGTAGGCCTTTACCCCACCAACAAGCTAATCGGACGCAGGTCTCTCTTCGAGCGATAAATCTTTCCTCTTACGAGAATATCCAGAATTATCCTGCCTTTCGGCAGGTTATGCTGAACTCGAAGGTAAGTCCCCACGTGTTACTCAGCCGTTCGCCATGGTACCCTTGCGGGCCATTCAACTTGCATGTGTTAGGCATGCCGCCAGCGTTAATCCTGAGCTAGGATCAAACTCTCAAAAAAGTATATTTTTATTCCACTTCTGGAATTTAAAGTTTTGAATTCACGAAGCTCTCTAAGTACTCTCTAGTTGGAAAAGTACGACTAGTTGAGAGTCGCGCTATCCACCAGAGGCCAAATAAAACCAAGATTCCGGTTACCGGAATCCGCAAGGTTTACAGTTCGACCTGACTGGAAAAGATTAATACAACTCTAGTGGGTATTTTAATCCCCACCACCACCCCTGTCAACACTCTAATTTCAAAGGCGGCGTTCAGCTGAACGCCGCCTTATAACCTGTTCAAGGTTCATACACCAACCTGATCTCCTCCCTCCAGAGCCGAGTTCGTCCACGGCCCACCGTGACCAATCGACTGTCTGGCTCCACAAGCACAGCAATTCCAAGTCACCCGATGACTGCTAACTCTCAACAGCTCATTGCAGTATTCGCACCGCTTATTCGGGTGAACACCGAAGTTTTCCACTACGGTCCCGCACCCCTTGCGTATACATTGGTGACCTTCTGCCGTCTTCCGTGTTTTCCATCCACAAGCTGGACAATAATAGACCACCGCTTCTTCGGCATTAACTGACACCAAGCCGCCATCACTAACGTAAGCGGCAGTCTGCAGATTTCCGAACGCACTCCCCGTCCTCTTCTGCCACCATGTCAGAAAGACCAGTGCCATCAGTGCCGTCAAGCCAACCATCACCAAAATCATCCAGAAGGCTGGCCCCCAACGCAATGCGATCGTCTGTGTTGCCATTATTGCAGTTCCGAGATCATTGAGCGAACGATCAAAATCTGCCATAGCCGCAGACCACGCATCGGTCGCAACTGGTTGTGGTGTATCTTGCGACATCCGCCCGAACATCACCGCACTAGGCGTCAATCCCGCCATCAGCCACAACTGGACTACAAGGTACACCCCGACTGGGATTGCCATACCAGCAATATTGCGTCGATCGTGCAACCACCAGCCGACTAAACCGAATCCAGCCGCCATGGCCAAATAGACCAACACCCACCATCCGCTGATGTTCAAAGAGTCTGTCCCAGCATCGCTGGTAAAAACGAGTCCGTTGGCAACCGTTGGTGCAACATACACCATCACGTTCATCAGACCCGTGACGGTAAATGAATTGATGTTGGAGCCCAACACCATCCCGATGCAAGTTGCAACACTAGCGAACACGAGTGGCACTAGCGCCAACACCCACAACATCCCACTTCGAAATGGTCGACTAAAAATCGCCGACCACCACGATTCGTTCCCTTCCATCACACTACCTCCATACGACGTTTCAGAATCAGAATACTCCTCCGCCCGTGTCTGACTATCATCAATCACAGGCCGCTGAACAACTGGCGGTAGTGATGCTATCACAACATCACTACCCGCCGCAGTAATCATCGAAGTTTCTTTTTGGTCACGATGCTGACCGCAATCGCTCGTAGCGGTTTTTGTGGGTGTCTTGGTGGATGGAGATGTGGGTGGAAGTGTGAATGTCCAGCTATAGGCATTCTCATCCAACGGTTCAGCTCCACCATCTGATTTATACCACGATGGTCAAAACCAGATAATCAACCACATACCGCCAACCGAGGCTACCACAGGGAACAGGACACTCACTAAGATGAACAGCCCCGATTCTTCCCAGACAAGACGAAACGTCCATGGTTGCCCACCCCAGTTCTGCCCTAACACCCACAGCCACGCAACGGCCAGCCAGGCCAACATCGGCACTGTCAATGCCACACTCTTGCGACGATCGCCCGTTAATAGTTCAACTAACATACAACCGCCCGCCATAAATACCACACCGACAACGCTCGAAACATCATACAAACTCTGCACATCACCGATCGTCGCTCTGAATGCGTCAATACAAGCCGACGCGATAGCACCTAGCAAAAACGGTACCATCGCCCATAACCACAGCTTCTTATCGCAAAATGGCCGGACGAAGATTGTTGACCACCACGATTCGTATTGTTCCTCCATCACGTCACCCCTACGGTTTTTTCACACTACGAAGCCGCACCATACTGGTGTATTTTCAAAGTACACGAATAAACCAGCCATTATATGCCAGTTTATTTTCAAATTACAAGAATTTTTTAGACAGTAACTTTCGATACCACCGTCTTATCTACCGCCGATGGATCAAATACTGTCTTTCGTTCTTTATCCGTCACATGGAAACCAAGATATTTCCCCAACATTAATCTTGTTTCCGCATCAATTGCCGGAATCGAACCAAAGATAATACCGGAAATCGGCACCAACACCCATTGCAAAATCATTTCCAGCGCCCGCATCTTGCCATACTTCTTTGGTCGAGCCGGAATTAGTTTTAAGGAAATCATCGTCGAAATCACCACCCCGATCCAAGTAATACTTAATAGATCTCGCGCCAATACTGGCAGATGATACGCCAAAATACTGCTCCTAAAATCAATATTCATTAAAATCGGCAACCATCCACCCAGCGCAATCAAAAGTGATGAACTCGCCCACGACACATGCCCCTCCAACATCCTGAACGGATGGATGATCCGCTGATACCAGGTCATTTGATTCCGAGTGGTAAAAAACTTCTCCACCGCATACGGAAAATGTTCAATCCCCCATGCCCATCGCCGCTTCTGAATATATTGTGCCTTCAATGTCTCCCAGTAAGTTTTGCCTAACACCGCATCCATCGACACCGGTGTAAAAATCGGAATCACTTTATGATTCCCATTGTAATGATAATACGCCCGATAAAACTGTTTGGAATCTTCCGACACCACACTTCTGTCCCAAAAATCAATATCCACCAACGTTTTCAAACTCATCGCTTGCGATGAGAAATTCACCAGCCGATACGGCCGAGTTGATTCGATCATCTGCCAGTAAGACGAACCAAACGCCACCAATCGGTTGATTGCTGGTACATCCCAAATATTGTTATTAAACAACGGGATCGGCTGATAACTTCTAAATGTCCGCTCCGGCGTCAAAATGTAATTGTAAGTCACGTTGGCAAAATATTGCCGAGAGGCCAACGTATCGGCATCAAAACACGACACCACTACGTTGTCGTAAGCGATACCATGTTCATCTGTATATTTCTGTAACACTTTTCCCGCCTGATAAACATTCGCACCTTTAGCTTTCATTTCACCCACTATCCCGTCCGGATGAACCGATACGAGAATATCCATAAACGCGCCGGCAAACTTTTCCTGAATTCTTCGTGCCACTTCCTGCGCCGGCTCACCCGCTCTTCCCTCTAGCGCCAACACGATCAGAATCTTATTTTTGGGATAATTACTTTCAAAACACGACCGAACCGACGCCTCCACTACTTCGTAACTCTCCTTATAAACCGCAAAAATTACCGCATGCACCACCTCTTTCCAATGCTTCTGTGCCGCCGGTAATACCCGAATTTTTTCTACCTGTTCCCACTCGTCCCGCAGTTTGCGAGCTTCAAACCATTTTGCCAAATAAAACTGCCGAAACAGCCGATTAGCAAAGGCTTCCAGATTTTCGGTTTCGTGCAATCTCGCCAACCAGTCAATCTTCATCGCCCTTTGCATATGCATATAGCCGAATACCAAATGTCCACCCATCACCAATGCTTTCACCAACCAATAAACATCAAACAGAATAATAAAATAGGCTACCCCAACCGGCCAGACAAAAGACATCACAAATGGCATTAATAAAATGGACCACGTCGTGGCCCCCGGCAAAATCTCCCAAAATCTTCTAGCAGCTCTAGTCATTGACAAAAAGTTAACAGTTAACAGTGAATAGTAATGGTGTCGCAAACGACGATTAAGATATATCAAACAATCTTCCTCAATTGTTCACTATTAACTCTTAACTATTCACCGCCCCCTAAAGTCCCGTCACAAACGATACCAAATATAATGTCACCGCCAGCAATAATATCTGAATAAAGATATTTGAACCGATCAACATCCAGCTGGCAAAAATATCTTTCTTATACATCCGAAACGCTAATATTGTATTCAATACTAACCAACCCGTGTTGCTCAACGGCCAAATATAATCGCTAACGAAACTAAACGGCCCTAAATTAAACGGAATCGGGATGGTTAATGCGATCGGATACGGCGCGATCATAAAATGCCACATTACCCAAAAAACCACATGCAAAATCACCGCGATCCAAACAAACACAAATAAGCTTTCTTCCCGCCGCTTAAACCGGCTCCATTGTAACCATGGCACCGTATCACCACCCAAATTTAGAAACTGAATCTTCATAGGTTAGACAAATAGACTAATGGACACATAGACTTATCGACACGCAGATACATAAACATATAGACTCACTAACCTACCTATCTATTAGTCTACTAGTCTATCCGTCTATTAGTCTGCTAGTCCTTCTGTCCCCAACCAGAAATCATCATCAGAATCAACGGCAATACCAATAACCAAGCCTGATAGTCCACCAGCTGTTTCGCTAGCTTTGAGCTGGCATAAATTTGGTCCAATTGGTCTTGCGGGACAAACCCCAGCAAAGCCGAGGCGATCACTGCCGCCGTCAATAGCCCATAAGCTATCAGTACCAGATAGGACATAAATCCAATACCGACAGAATCTGGATGGATCAGTACGCCACCCCTCAAAGCGATTATCAGCATTACTGCCGCAAATAAGGCAATTTGCACCGTCAGGACTGAAACATTACCACTGACGAACTGTTCATTTAAAACACTTCCACCCTGCTTTGTCAAGACTTGGTAAAGCGCCTCGCCCCAGCGATCTGCCACTATCATCCCAGCGTAGGCTGCTAATAACGTTACTACTACTTTCTCCCGCAACATCAAAGAGTAGACGACACTCGCGCCCCCAAATACCAACAGAACTAAATCCCAACTCGGTACCATAATAAAAACCTAGTTTCATCATAACAAACCAGCCAAGAAAAGTTAATTTATTCTCCCCCTCCGCCACTGGAACATATGGGTCCAATCTCACCAATCTTCACAAATCTAAGCAATCTAAACAAAAAAAAGACTCTATACCCTCCCAAGGCGGGTAGACAAACCAAAATGCCTGAAAAACCAGAAAAAGTAAAGACAGCCTTCTCTAGTCATTGCGAGGAATGTAATGACGAAGCAATCTTTATAACAGATTGCCGCGCGACGCTCGCAATGACAAAAAAGACGATTAATCTCTAAATTCTTTATCCAAATCCTGCAACAGCCGCCGTTGTTTAATCGTCAATCTCTCCGGCACATCAATATCAATCTGTAAATATAAACTGCCGTTCGCCCCACCACTCTGACGCACACCATGATCTTTCACCCGCAAAATCTCACCCGCTCTAGTACTAGGCGGAACTTTGATATTGATCTCACCAAATAACGTTTTGAATTTCACGCTTCCACCTAAAACCGCCGTCGTAAACGGAATTGTCATTGTTTTATACAAATCCATCCCCGACCGACGATATTCGCGATTTGGTCGAATTCGTACGGACATAAATAAGTCACCGGTTTTACCACCACGCAATCCGGCATTACCTTCCTCGCGTACTCGAATAGTCTGACCCTCATCAATCCCAGCGGGAATTTTAATTTTCACTTCTTTTTGCTGACGCATTCGACCAGACCCGCGACAATTCCGACATTCTTTTTCTGGTACTTCACCTATACCACGACAAGTTGGACAAGTCTGGCTCTGACGAACCGCTCCGAAAACTGTTTGGCGTGCGACCTCAATTCGCCCCGCACCGCCACACTTACTACAACTGGCCTGTTTTTTAGTTGTCGAACCAGTCCCATCACAAGTCTTACACGCAAGTTCTTTATTGATCAAAATGGTTTTTTCTCCGCCAAAGATAGCCTCTTCAAAACTTAATTCCATCACCACTTCAATATCCTCACCCCGCAAGATATCCTCCTTGTTGCGTTTGCGACCACCCCGCGGACTCCCACCAAAAAATGTTTCAAAAATATCTTCAAATCCGGTTCCGCCAAAATTACTAAAATCAAAACCACCAAAACCAGCGCCACTTTGCGGGCCAGCCCCATTCCCGAAAGTTTGACCATATTGGTCATATTGCCGGCGTTTATCTTCATCCGCCAACACCTGATATGCTTCGTTTATTTCTTTGAATTTCTTTTCCGCTTCTGCCCCTTTCGCTTTGTCCGGATGATATCTTAAAGCCAGCTTCCGATAAGCCCTCTTTATCTCCTCCGTCGAAGCACCTTTCGGCACTCCCAAAATATTGTAATAGTCTTTACCCATACTCTTTGAAGTCATCCCCGCCTCCGAGCGGGGATCCAGACAAAAACAGAAAAACTTTTTATTTTACTTTCCTTGGCCGCGTCCTGCAGACTTGTCCGCAGGCAGGCTGGATTCTCCGATCAAGCCGGAGAATGACTCACCAGAGAAACACCACCAGCTACCCCAATTGGTGAGATTGGTGAGATTGTTCAGATTGGATAGATTATTTTCAGCTCGCCGGCACCTGTACTTTGCCGTCATAAGCATCAATCGATAATTGCAACAAATCACCCGACGAATCAGTCGCCCGATAAGTAATAAACCAGTTCAAATACTGACCCACTGGTTTGCCTAGGATCACTGATACCTCAAACTTTGGATGCTGTGTCCGGAAAGCCGCACCGCCATTGGTCTCCGCCAATTTCAACGCATCAACATACGACAGCTTCCAGAATTGATACGGCACCGGGATCAAACTGAACGGCAATTCCATATCAGTTTGTGGCATCAAAAATCTCTTAATCCCCTCGCCGTTATGCGGCACATTCACCATATAGTAGTACTTGGTATCAGTTGGCGAAACGAAAATGTAATAGTTGGTGACAAGACCCGATGAATCCGACAACGAATTCACAAACTTCATTGATACCAACTGCAGTATTACATCACTCTTCAGTTCCTTGATTGATGCCGTAGCTTTAGTTAGCTCTTGCTGTAACAGCGGTCGAGTCGCATCCGGATCTGGCAGATCACCACTTTGACTCGTCTGATCGCCAGTTGTTTGATTGGTAATGTTGGCGATAGAGTTATTCACCGCTTCATTATTAGTGATCTCGTTATTAGTATCATCCGTAGATCCTCGTCGACAACTCGCCGCCGACAAAGACACCATTACCATGGCGCCAACGGTTAACAATACCAGAATGCTAGCGTATTTTTTCATTAATTTCCCCAAACGATGCTACAACACTAGCATATTATTTCTTAAGCATTTAGACCAGCCCCACAAAATATCAACGTGCTTCCTCGATGCCTCGGAAAGACAAATTTTACTTTTGTGTCCCCGAGGAACCGAGGGGCTACCATAACTGTTCACTATTCACCATTCACTTTTAACTATTCTCTCCCTCGTCCTTCTTCTCATCCATCGGCTCTTGCGTAAAATCTGCTTCCTTCGCTCCGCCTTCTCCTGATTGGTTAGATTGGTCAGATTGTTGAGATTGGTTAGATTGCCCATACACCGCTTGCCCAATTTTCTGCACCATTTCAGACAATTCGCTAGTCGCTTTTTTGATCAATTCCGTATCATCTCGTTCTAACGCATCTCTCACCGCTTTCACTCTGTCTTCAATTTGTCCGCGAGTTGCGGTATCCACTTTATCGCCCGCATCTTTTAATGCCTTCTCTGAAGCATAAATTAAGCTATCGGCTTGATTGCGAACTTCGATCTTTTCTTTCTTGAGCTTATCTTCCGCCGCATGCACCTCTGCTTCTTTTGCCATCCGCTCAACCTCTTCTTTAGACAGACCTGACGAACCGGTAATTGTGATGTGTTGCTCCTTACTTGTACCTTTATCTACGGCCCGAACATTCAGAATGCCATTGGCATCAATGTCAAAAGTTACTTCAATTTGAGGCAAACCACGAGGTGACGGTGCAATCCCATCTAATACAAACCGACCTAGCGATTTGTTATCATGTGCCATTTCTCGTTCGCCTTGAACAATGTGAACTTCTACGCTTGGCTGATTATCCGCCGCCGTTGAGAAGATTTGTGATTTAGACGTTGGGATAGTCGTATTGCGCTCGATTAATTTAGTCGCCACACCACCCAAAGTTTCAAGACCTAGCGACAACGGCGTTACATCCAGCAATAAGATATCTTTTACATCACCCTGTAATACCCCACCCTGAATCGCCGCCCCCAAAGCTACCGCTTCGTCTGGATTGACGCTTTGATTTGGCTCTTTGCCAAAGAAATCTTTCACCACTTTCTGTACGGCTGGCATTCTGGTCATTCCGCCGACTAAAATCACTTCATCAATGTCAGACACCGCCAAACCTGAATCAGCGATTGCCTTTTTCATTGGCTCGATCGTCCGCTCAATCAAATCACCCACCAATTGTTCCAATTGAGCTCGAGTTAATTTCATCGTCAGATGTTTCGGACCGGAATCATCCGCCGTTACGAATGGAATGTTGATCTCGGTCTCCATCGAACTAGACAATTCATGTTTGGCTTTTTCCGCCGCTTCTTTCAGCCGTTGAATCGCCAATTTGTCTTCTTTTAAATCAACACCTTGGTCTTTTTTGAACTCTTCAGTAATCCATTCAATAATCTTTTGGTCAAAGTCGTCCCCACCCAAGTGAGTATCACCATTAGTGGCTTTCACTTCAAAGACGGATTCACCCTCCGAGTCTCCGATTTCCAAAATCGAGATATCGAATGTTCCACCACCCAAGTCGTAAATGGCAACTTTTTCGTTCTTCTTTTTGTCCACGCCATAGGCGAGAGTTGCCGCCGTTGGCTCGTTGATAATTCTTTTTACATCTAGCCCCGCGATCTTGCCGGCATCTTTAGTCGCCTGTCTTTGGCTATCGTCAAAATAAGCTGGCACGGTAATCACCGCTTCAGTCACTGGTTCACCCAAAAAAGCTTCGGCGTCTCGCTTAATCTTCTGCAGTACCTTGGCGGAAATTTCCGCTGGTTGCCAATTCTTGTCGCCCATCGTAAATGCCACACCCCCGTTATTACCTTCGACGATTTTGAACGACATCAATTTAATATCTGACTGGACAGATGGATCAGAAAATCTCCGTCCAATAAACCGCTTGGCCGAATAGATGGTATTTTCCGCATTGGTCACGGCTTGTCGCTTGGCGACCTGTCCGACCAAAATCTCACCGGCTTTGTTCTGTGCTACCACCGACGGCACAGTCCGTCCGCCTTCCGATGACGGAATAATCTCCGGCTTACCACCGCGCATCACTGCCGCGGCACTGTTTGTTGTCCCCAAATCAATTCCAATAATTTTACTCATAATCTTTCCTTTCCACTGTTATCCCGACGAACGGAGGGACTACCTTATTTTGAAACCCTCACTTTCGCTGGCTTAATTACTTTATCCTTATATTTCAAACCAACTTCCAAAGTCTCAATCACCTTCCCCTCGCCAACTTCGTTTTCTTCATAACTCATCGCTTCAGCCAATTCAGGATTAAATTCGTCTCCCGTTTTAAACTCAATTTCTTCTAACCCATCAGCGTGAAGATAGTCTTTAAACTTCTTCTGTACATCCAGCAAGCCTTGCTTCGCTTTTTCATCAGTTACAAACTCCACCGCTCTATTCAAATCGTCATAAATCTCCAAAAACTTAATCAGCGAAGTTGCCTTCAAAAACTGGACCATCTCCATCTGCCGCTTCTCGGCATCCTTCCGATAATTATCCAAATCCGCCAAGGCTCGCTTTGCAATATCTTCCCAATTGACGGGTGGATTACCCTGTTTTGATTGTTCTTTACCTTTCATAATCGTTTCCTCCACCCGTCATCCTCGAGCCGGTAGCGAAGCGCTCCGACATCGGGGACCCAGACAAAAACAAAAACATTTTCCTTTTTCGTTCTGGATTCCCGCCTCCATCCTTCGCATGAAGCTACGGACGGGCAGATCGCGGGAATGACGACCCCTGCTTTGATGATTGATTATTGATTATTGTTTATTCCCGCTATCGTCAAGGATTTTGGCTATAAATTCGATAGCGGGTATGGTTTTTCCATAGCTCATCCGCATTGGCCCGATTACCGAAATGACTTTCTTTCCGCCAACGCCAAACCGAGTAATCACCACACTAGCATTCCGCATCATTGGGTTATCGCTCCCAAACAGCACTCGCATCTGCGAGCTTCCACTCTTCGACATCTGCTTCAAGCTTTCGGCTGGGTTTTCCAGCAGCTCCATAAATTCACTGCCAAATTCTTCATCGCGAAATTCCGGCAACTTTGGTAAATTCGAAAGTCCTGACATATAGACTTTGTCAGTGTCATCCATCAACAAACCAACACTCCCAGACAATTCCGACAGCATCCGAGCCGCTTCTTTAAATCTCTCCTGCAAATTCTTTAATTTCTTAAAATGCGCTTCCAACACTGCCTGCTGTTTTAATGACAACTCCTTCTGCTCTACCATCATCGTTTGAATGTACGCTTTAAAACCGGCTTCGGTTGGAATCCGTCCCGCTGATGTATGCGGTTGAGCCAACAAACCAAAATCAGTCAGCTCCGCCATCACATTGCGAATCGTGGCCGAACTTACTTGCTCCGCTAACATTTCCACAATGTGAGACGACCCCACGGCCATGGAGTGTTTCACATATTCTTCAACAATCGTCTTCAAGACTTGTTTTTGCCGAAAACTTAAATTCATAACTTTAGTATCCATAAATTCTTTTTTTCAGCGTCATCCTCGCGAATGCGGGGATCCAGACAAAAACAAAAACATTCTTCTTTTCTGCCTGCCCGATGGCGAGCGGGGGTTCCAGATCCCATCCTTCGCTTTAAAGAGCTATGGAGGGCTGACGCAGGTCGGGAATGACAAGATAAAAACTCTCTTAATAAGTCGTATTCTATGCCCCATTAGCACTCATGTCAATAGAGTGCCAACTTTGCCAATGAAAAAGCGCCCTTCCGATTAACTACCGGAAAGGCGCAAGCCATCTCAATGGGCATGCTCTTCTGGTAATGGTGGCAATGATGCCTGATACACCACTACAATCGCGGCAACCGAAATGATGAGAGCCAACACCACTCCACCTATTTCTGGAGCACCTTGCACCATCATTAGGTAGCTACCACCGATTGTTATCACCAACCAAGAGAGAAGCGCCACTAAAAGTACAACAACGAACCGCAGAGCTGACACTCCTGCGGTAACCGGTATTTTGAGTACTCGGATCAGTCCCCCTGTTATCCCCAACATCAACGCGACCCCAACTATTCCGGTGAGAACCCACAACATCTCCGTTCCTCCTGTAAAATAGCGAAGATGTTCCTACCCTACCAAAAACCCCGCTCCCAGTCCAGCTCATCTGATAAAGTGAAAGATTAAAAATGATAAGTGAATAGTTGCGGTAGTGCCTACCAGCACCCTCGGCATAGAGTCAATTCTTCGCCATTAAATGAACGGCCGTTCATTATTCGGCGCTTCTCCGTCTCCGCCATTGGAGGAGGAATGTATTGAGCCAATAAAATTAGCGCAGGCGAAGACGTTGTTTGAGGAGCTGGCAAGCTCCGAGTTCGCCGAGAGCGAAGAAAGCTAATTTTATTAGGCGAACAATTCCAACGACTGGCGAGCGACTTTGGTTACTTTCCTCAAGCGGAAAGTAACAATTGCTGAAGCGCAATTTGACGCTTCAAAACAAAAAAGAAACATTTCTGTTTCTGTCTGGATTCCCGATCAGGTCGGGAATGACATAAAAAAATTGGGAATGACAAAGAAGCAAAGGTAGTCCCTCCCCTCAACAAGTTCGGGACAGGCTCGTTCCTCGGGAAATCAAAGAAAAGAAATTAATTACTCACCATACTCCGAAACACCGCCTGCGGAATCTCAATGTCTCCCACCATCTTCATCCGTTTCTTCCCTTTTTTCTGTTTGTCTAAAAGCTTGTTCTTCCGCGTTACATCACCGCCGTATAATTTTGCCGTAACATCCTTTCGATATGGCGACAACTCCTCCCGAGCAATCACCTTTCCGCCAATCGCCGCCTGAATTACAATTTTAAAATTCTGACGAGGCAATAGCTCCTTCAATTTAGAAGCGATCTTCTGTCCCATCTTTGCCGCCTCGCTTCGGTGTACGATTACTGACAACGTATCTACCGGTTTAGTATTCAGTAAAATATCCACCTTTACCAAATTTTCTGCCCGATACTCCAACATCTCATAGCTCATCGACGCATAACCAGAAGTGGTACTTTTCAACTGATCATAAAATTCCGTTACCACAGAAGCGAGTGGAATTTCATAGACCAATACCGATCGAGTTGGATCAAGATATTTCACGTCTATTTGCATCCCCCGCTTACTTTGGATTAGTTGCATCACATTGCCGACATATTCCGCCGGGCATACGATCTCAAGTTTAATCCACGGTTCTGCAATTTCTTTGTAAGTTCCCGCATCTGGTAATTCAGTCGGATTGTGAATAATTTTTTCTTCACCACTCATCATCGTTACTTTGTAACTAACACTCGGAGTGGTCGTAACTAAGTTTAAATTAAATTCCCGCTCCAACCGTTCCTGCACAATATCCAAATGTAACAAGCCCAAGAAGCCGCATCGAAAACCAAACCCTAACGCCGGTGAACTTTCCGGTTCAAATACCAACGAAGAATCATTTAATTGTAATTTATCTAGTGCGTCCCTCAATTGCGGAAAATCGGCATTATCGACTGTAAAAATTCCCGCATACACAAACGGCATCACTTGCTTGTACCCCGGCAACGCCTCCACCTTTCTAGTGGCTAGTGGCTGTTGGCTAGTGGCTAGTGTTATCGTATCTCCCACTCGTACCGCCCGCACATCTTTTAAGCCAGTTGCGATATACCCAATCTCGCTAGTATTCAAACTTGGTTGTTTTGTTAACTTTGGCGCAAAATACCCCACCTCCATCACTTCAGCAGTTGCTCGGCTTGCCATCATTACGATATCGTCACCCGCCGTCACTTTACCATCCACGACCCGCACATACGCCACCACTCCCCGAAACTGATCAAAATACGAATCAAACACCAACGCTCGAAGTGATGAATTCTCGTTACCTTTGGGCGCTGGTATACGTTCAACAATCGCATCCAAAATCTTTTCTACTCCTTCGCCAGTTTTCGCTGATACCAAAATCACGTCTTCCGCCTCAACCCCGATCACCGACTGTAATTCCCGAATAATTCTGTCCGGATCTGCCGATGGCAAATCAATTTTGTTTAATACTGGGATGATCGCCAAATTGTGTTCTTGGGCCAAATGTAAATTCGCCAAAGTCTGCGCTTCAATTCCCTGCGACGCATCTACAACTAACAGCGCTCCCTCTACTGCCGCCAACGACCGCGAAACTTCGTAAGTAAAATCCACATGGCCGGGAGTATCGATCAGGTTCAGGGTATACTCCCCTGAACCTGCAATATCTAAATTCGAATTTCTAAATCCTAAATCATTTGAAATTTCAGATTTGTAATTTGTGATTTGTTTAGGATTTCGTGTTTCGGATTTCGGATTTTCATAGTCGTACTTCATTCTCACCGGCTGGAGCTTGATCGTAATTCCCCTTTCCCGTTCCAAATCCATCGTGTCCAAATACTGTTCCTTCATTTCCCGTTTCGACACAGTATTGGTCAATTCCAAAAGCCGGTCAGCCAAAGTCGACTTTCCGTGATCAATATGCGCGATTATACAAAAGTTACGTATCCGCTCCATTACCTTATCTTACCCGCTAACCAGCTAACCAGCTAACCCGCTTGATTTATCGCTTCCAGAGCGAACATCTTGACACAAGTCTTGTTTTCATGTACTCTATTTCTGTTAATAAGCAGGGGTAGCTTAATAGGCAAAGCAGCACCTTCGTGGTGCGTCGGATACAGGTTCAAGTCCTGTCCCCTGCTTTTTGTTCTTTTATTTTTTTTGGGTTGAGAAATCACGCCCCCGAGTGGGGCATAGGAGAAATCAATGGGCGACCCTATCACAGCAATCCTGCTGGCATGTGGGATTGCGATGCTCATCATCTCGGGCATCGCATATCACATCTGCAAGTACTTGTCTGATATGCCTGTTTGGGTCATGGGGTTCGGGAGATTGGGCGTCTTGTTCATTCTAAGCACTCCTTTCTTCTACCTCATGGCTTTACTGGTGGTCCTCATGGGGAAATGGGAGCCAACAGCAATAGTTGGTCTCGTCCTGTCGCCAATGGTCCTATTTGGACCACCCCTTTGTGCCATCGGCATCATGGCCTGGCTCCGACCGGGATTTTGGGATCCCCTTTGGCGGTGGCTAAGTGGGATTAACGAGATTTCTACTGGTAAATCGTACCAACGGTTCATCCATCACTAAGCTATCCCAGAATCCACCTTTTCTCTGGAGCAGACCTGCTCCCCCGGGTCTGCTCCTTCATCTCACGCCGGTTTGGTGTAACGGTTAGTCATCGCCCCGCTCGGAGAACGGGGAGGGCCGGGTTCAATTCCCGGAGTCGGCGCTTCCTTCAAAATTCCCTTTTCATCTCAACCCTCCTGTGTGCTTAATCAGCACACGAAGGGCGGCCTCCGGCCGCCCTTTTTACTTACCCAAATTGTATTCATTATTTGTACGATCGTATAAATAATGAATCTTCAAATCTGTAAAACCAACCCCCCGACCACAACCTGAATCCACTACCTCTGTCTAATTCTCTGCCACAGCGTTTTCACTGGATGCACCACCATCGCCACTTCGGCCACTTTTAGTCGTTTCACTATTACCAAATAAGCCAATACTCCCACCACTATCGTGACGCTAGTCTGTGCCAACAATCCCCAGAAAGTATGGGTATCAATAATCAAGTTCATCACTCGCAACATTAAATACCCAACTCCCCCCATTATCACCGCACCCGCACTAATTTTTGAGACTGTATTTAGAATTTGTTGCCACGGCAAATCTCCTAATTTGCGATTCAGTACCGCCAACAGCAATATCATATTCATCAAACCAGAGATAGCTAGTGCCGCACCTAACCCCACTACTTGTAGTTTGGGGATCAAGACGAACGCCATCGCCACATTCACCGCCAACGCCACCAAACTAGTGATCAGTGGAGTCTTGGTATCTTGAAGTGCGTAAAAACATCTTGCCAACAACGGGATAGTAGCTTGAGCGATCATTCCGAATGTCATAAACGCCAATACTGAAATCGTAAACCGAGTTTCTTCCCAACCGAATTGTCCCGCCCCTAACACCAGCCTGACAATCTGGGCTCGCAACAACCAATACAACACCATTGTTGGAATAATAAAGAACAAAATTTGTTTAAAAACCTTCACAAAGTCGCTCTTAAATTCATCCACTTTTTGCAAAGTATATTTCTCTGCCAATACCGGAAATACGGCAACTGCAAATGACACTCCAAAAATTCCGATTGGCAAACTCTGCAGATTATCCGCCCAGTTCAAAACTGATACACTCCCGACTGCCAACGTAGAAGCAATGATCGTGTTTATCACTACGTTCAACTGCACTACCGCGATTCCCAAAGTCCTCGGTAACATCAACCAAGCCATTTTCTTTAACGCCGGATGGTGCCAATTTAGATGTAATCGATACCGAAAACCATAAGCAAACACCCCCGGCAATTGGATCATCATATGCAGAAACGCCCCCAACACCACACCGTAAGCCAACCCGATAGTGCCAAACTGCGGCACCAACCAAATTACCCCAACGATAATCCCGAGGTTATATAAAATCGGCGCCACCGCATATGCCAGATAATTTTTAAACGAATTTAAAATCCCACCGGCCAAATTGCTAATCCCAAAGAATAACGGCGACAACAACATTACTCGCATTAACATAATTACCAAATCCTGCTTTTCTGCATCAAACCCCGGCGCTATTATCCCCGCCAACATTGGCGCAAAAATTGCCGCCAACAGTAACACGACTGCCAATATGACAATTCCGATATTAATCAGTGAATTTACTACTCCCCATGCTTCCTCTTTGTCCTCCCCATTCCGATGCAGATATTCAGTAAATATCGGGATAAACGCGCTCGATAGTGCTCCCAAAATTAATAAATTAAAAACAAAATCCGGAATTTTAAACGCCGCAAAATAAGCATCCATCACATCCCCAGCGCCAAAATGCGCCGCCAACGTCCGATCTCGCACTAGCCCGAAAATCCGACTTACCAAAGAAGCCACTGCTAATACCGCTGTGGCTTCCAGAATACTGGATGTATGTGTGACCAGTTTTTTAAACATTTAACTATTCTTGAAAGAACGCTTCAAATTCTTCTCGTGACAAGGTTTCTTGTTTTATCAAATCCATCGCGATCGCCTGCAGTTCCCGAGCGTGTTGACGCAAAACTTTTTCTGCCCGCTTTTCTGCCTCATCAATAATCGCTAACACTTCCTCGTCGATTATTGCCGCAATTTTGTCGCTGTAATTTTTTTGTTCATGAATTTCCCTGCCCAAGAACACCATATCTTCATCTGTACCATAAGTGATTGGCCCGATCTTATCGCTCATGCCATATTTCATTACCATTGAGCGAGCCAGCTTAGTCACTCTTTGCAAATCATTCGAAGCACCAGTTGTCACTTCCTTAAATGTCAGTCGCTCGGCCACCCGACCGCCCAACATACTAGCCAACTCATCTAAGAACTGATCCTTGGAATACAAATATTTATCCTGCTCCGGCATACTCCACGTATATCCCAATGCTAACCCTCGACTAATAATCGAAACTTTTTGCACCGGATCCGCATTCGGCAACACATGACTCACTACTGCATGACCGGCTTCATGATAAGCCGTAATCTCTCGCTCCTTATCAGACAGCAACTTATTTTTCCGCTCCGGCCCTAATAGAACTTTTTCGATCGCCTCATCCATCTCTGCCTGACCGATTACCTTCTTATTTTTCCGTCCCGCCAAAATGGCCGCTTCGTTAACTAGATTTTGTAAATCCGCTCCCACAAACCCCGGTGTCTTCGCCGCTACTTGCCGCAAATTCACCGTCGAATCCAATGGTTTGTTTTTGGCATGAACTTCCAAGATCTGTTCACGTTCCTTAATGTCCGGCCGATCCAATACCACCCTTCGATCAAACCGCCCCGGTCGCAGTAGCGCTGGGTCCAGTACATCTGGTCTATTAGTCGCCGCAATGATGATCACGTTGGTATTCGTTTCGAACCCGTCCATTTCTACCAAGATCTGATTCAGGGTTTGCTCACGTTCATCATGACCGCCACCCAGTCCGGCACCCCGTTGACGACCCACTGCGTCAATTTCATCAATAAATACGATCGCTGGAGCGTTGCGCTTCGCTTTTGCAAACAAGTCCCGCACTCGGGAAGCTCCCACCCCAACAAACATTTCAACGAATTCACTACCACTAATATTGAAAAATGGGACACCTGCCTCACCAGCTACTGCCTTCGCCATTAAAGTCTTACCTGTACCCGGTGGCCCCACCAGCAATACACCTTTCGGAATCTTCGCCCCAAGATTTATAAACTTAGTCGGATATTTCAAAAACTCTACCACTTCCAGTAATTCCTGTTTGGCCTCTTCTTCGCCAGCCACATCTTTAAAAGTAATTCTATTTTTAGTGCCAACCATTAATCTGGCACGTGATTTACCGAACGACATCGCTTGATTACCGCTCCCTTGCGCCTGCCGGAACATAAACCACAAAAATCCCACCACTAACAAAAATGGCAACAACGAGCCCAGCAAACTGATCCATAAACCAGACGTTTCATTATCTAATACGTCTACTTCGGTTTTGGTTATATCTACCCCACTCTCTTGCAAAGATACTCCACCCTCTTTTCGAGACAGGTATTCCTTGCCATCAACTGTGAAAATCTTTAAGGCATCGCCCTTTACCTCGATCTTCTCCACCCGACCGGAGTCCACTCGTTCGATCACCTCTGTCAGCGGGATGAGCTGTACTGCCTGACCGCTATAACCAAACAGGCTATACAACAAAGCCGACACCAATAAAATGGCTAGGACATATCCTATGGTCTTTGACGAGTTAGTTCTCATTTACTCTCTGTCTATTAGTCTATCCGCCTATTAGTCTATAAGTCTATCCCCGACTAACCGTAATCTTATCACGACTCTTCATCACGAACAATTCGCCCCCGAGCCGTCTTTTTGCCACTGTCGGCTTGGAACTGACCAAAATTTTGATGACTTCCAGAAAATGCGACCGCTCCACCCCCACCAACATCTTGCCCAATGCCGCTTTTACCACTTCGATCTGCATCAATGGAGTCAGCTCTCGCAATTTGGAAATCGATAGCGCCATTCCCTGTTTCGTTGATTTTCCGATCTTCTTTAAATGTTCCTGCGCTAACATGATTAACGCTTGATCCACTTGTTGCCAAAGTAAACTATTTTGCCACAATTGTTGATCAAGTTGGGAATTAAATTTTCTCAATTCCGGCAAAAGCTGATGTCGAATGCGATTCCGAGTAAATTTAACATCCGTGTTGGTTTTATCAGTCGCATATTTCAATTTGTGCCGTTTGGCGTATACCAACAACTCCCGCTTCCAGACCATCAATAGCGGCCTCACTACTCCCTCACTTGTCAATTTCATTCCTCCCATCCCTCGCACCAAACTACCTCGCAACCAATTCGCTATCACCGTTTCGACTTGATCATCGGCGGTATGCGCCGTTACTATCCATTTGGCCTGACGTTTTTTCGCAACTTTCCGCAACACCTCATATCGCAAAATTCTCGCCCGCTCCTCTACGGCAGTCGTCTTGTTGCCCAAGTCTACCCGTTCTACTACGAATTCCAAATTATGCTGATGGCAATAATCCGCCACCAGCCGTTCGTCCTTATCGGCTTCTTTTCGCAAACCATGATTCACATGCGCCACTACCAATCGATGCGAGAGCTGACGCAGGCCATCAAGTAAGCTTATCGAATCAACTCCCCCCGAAACTGCCACCACCAGCAAATCTGCTGACCGCACCCCCGCTTGAGCCAGCTCTGTTCTGATCAGACTAACTAAACCTTGTTCTCTTGCCCCGTGAGAAATTATCTTCATGGCTTGGATCTCGCCTCTGTTTTCTCCCCGAAAAAGGTGTTATGTTATGCCCGCTGATCAGAGTTTCCAGCCGGGTTCGTACCATCTATACTATACTAAAAGCGACCGGCGTAGCTTTAGTGATAGAGTAGATGGATTCACCCAGTTAGAAATTAGCCAGCGTAGCTCAGCAGTAGAGCAGTGGACTCATAAGCCATTGGTCACAGGTGCGAATCCTGTCGCTGGCACCAAGATTGGCTGGATTTCTAACGGGGCGAGTCAGCCACTCTCTACTTCGGTGACTGTTATAGTTAAATTGTTATGTCAGAGAGACTTCAAAAAATCTTAGCCCAAGCCGGGATCGCTAGTCGCCGCAAGGCAGAGGAATTGATTACCAAGGGTTTGGTTACAGTGAATGGACAAGCTGTTACTCAACTTGGTACCAAAGTAGATTTGGCTACCGATCACATTGAATACAACGGCCGACCCATCCAACTTGCCCAACCGATCATTTACGCTTTTTATAAACCAGCTGGGGTTACTTCCACCATGAGCGACCCGCATGCCCAAAAAACCATCGCCGACTATTTTAAACGTCAGCGGGTTTATCCGGTAGGAAGATTGGATAAATATAGCGAAGGCTTGATGATCGTTACTAATGATGGCGACTTGGCGTTAGAATTAACTCACCCTCGTTATGACCACGAAAAAGAATACGAAGTTATTTTACGAGGTAAAGCCGCTAACGATCTTAATCGTTTGGAACAACGCTTTGTGTTGGATGGCTACCGCACCAAACCGATGAAATTAATTCGTACCCAGCAAATCAAGGCTGACCAATGGTTAGTCCAATTAGTGCTAAAAGAAGGCCGCAAACGCCAGATCCGCAAAATTGCCGAAAAGATCGGTTATCAAGTCATCGATTTAAAACGTATCCGTATCGGGAAACTGAAACTCGGCTCTCTCACCCCCGGTCAATGGAGAGAGGTTAAACGAGACGATATAATTTAATTATCAGTAACCATCACCATGCTAACGTGGGCTCGTAACTCAGCGGTTAGAGTAGTCCCCTCATAAGGGATTAGTCCTTGGTTCGAATCCAAGCGAGCCCACCAAAGTTTATGAAGAGACTCATCCCCTATCTCTTTTATTTCAAGACACTAATCTGGATAGTGTTGGCGTGGTTGTATTACACCCGCTATTTTACTTCCGATAGCGAAACTGTTTATTGGTTAATCTCCATCTTGCTTCTGGTTAACGGTTTGCTCTACGCGATATTCGGTTATCTCCTGAAATACCGCACGCGATGGATATTTTGGCTATCTGCGTTGTTCGTAGCCGGCAACATCATACTGACAATTGCTGATCAGGTCGGTTGGATAGATTGGATATCTTTGGCCACCGATGTTGCCCTACTCACTTTGCTATTTTGGCATCGCAAAAATCGGCTCCCCTCACCACGAGGGTAAGAGAAGTCTTCCTGTTTGGGGAAGAGGAGAAATGCTGAACGCCAACAGCCGAGCGAGCTTATCGAGCTCGCGCGTAGCGTGAAGCCATTTCGACGTGGGTGCGGGGGTTGGACTCGAACCAACGACCTTCAGGTTATGAGCCTGACGAGCTACCACTGCTCTACCCCGCGAGCCAATGTTAGCAATCAGAGCACTTTCTGTCCACCCCGTAGAAGATTTTAGATGGAGTAGCCACCTAGTTTGTCATTGCGAGGAATGAAACGACGCCCGCCCGCAACGATTCGCCAGCCCGCAGTAGATACAGCGTTTCTGGCGGGCGTAGCGATTCGGGCAGGAAGCAATCTAGATTCCTTCGGACCAAAACACTCTAAAATTCTCTACTGGGTCCACTCCTAAGCCGATTTATCCATGCCAAAAATAAACTGCCACCATTTCTCCGGGTTGGTTAGTTCTCGTTTAGTTTTCGTTTCCTGATCCTTAATGTTTCCTTCCGTAAACCGTTCAATATCATCTTCTGGGATAATCAGTACCGCTTCCCCCTGCTTCTGATAATTTAGTTTTGCCCGAGCTTCTTTATCTTTAAATGAATCAGTCTGACGATAGGCGATCAGATTTTGCAAATATTTATTAAGTAGCTTCAAGTCAGCATTTTCGTCCCTCAAATGAACCAGCTCTTTATCAATCTGATAGCTCTGCCAAATCGCCTGCGCAGTTGAAACCAACATATAAACCAACAGCACCGTCCCCATCGTCATCATCAATCTGGCGCGTAATTCCTTACCCTGCGGCAACTTTAATTTTTGGCTTCGCTTTTCCACCCCGTAGAAGAATTTAGAAGCTATATACCCACCTGATACATAATAACAAACCCCGCCAATTTAAAGCTCGCTACTGGGCATCGTTCTTAAAGCAAAATTGATCAACTGTACTCCAAGAACTAACTCCATACCGAACTTCAAATTGGCGGGGTGTTAGAGGTAAAAGAAGGGGAATTTATTTTTTCAACCAATTGCCAATCGTCACCAACATGTACAAGGCGGCCAAACCGACCAAGCCATAGATAATACGTGGCAACATCGCAGTAGCGTCACCGCCACCAAACAGAGCCGCGACCAGATCCCATTGCAGGAATCCAACCAGACCCCAGTTCAAACCACCGATGATAACCAGAATCAATGAAATGATATTTAACATAATTGATAATACCTAGATGAACACTTGTATAAACTTCGACCCTACATCTATTTTATCATCTCTCTTGCCCTTCCCAACCAAAATCCGCCCCGAGCTTGCGCCCAGAGCGGATTTTTTATTTTAGCGTCAATCGATTAACGATCGTAGCCACGACCACCACCGCGATTGAAATCACGACGTGGAGGACGCTCGCCCATTGGACGAGCTTCGTTAACGGTAATTGTTCTGCCGTCAACTTCAGTACCATTCAAGGCAGCAATTGCAGCATCCGCTTCTTCATCAGATTCGAATTCTACAAAGCCAAAACCCTTGGACCGGCCAGACATCTTATCAAAGATGATCTGGGCGGAAGCCACAGTACCGTGCTGCGCGAAAGCTTCGCGCAAGGTGTCTTCAGTTGTATTCCAACTAAGCCCACCGACAAAAAGTTTCTTTGCCATACTCTTAAAGGATTGTGAGTAAATATACAGTAGGGTGACCCCGTCTGGCCTTCTACTCCCATTCTCAAAAGAGATAAGGAAAACGAAACCTACCAACGACAAAACCTACCAACAGGGGCATTATACACTGCTCTACAAATATAGCAATAGTTATCTCTGGAAGTGGATTTTGGGATACTTTTGCCGAAGCACTCTGACCACCTCGGAGGCCGTATGAGTTTTCATCAATTCCGCCCTCAATTCCCCCGCCCCCTCAAATCCCGTTACATATGCCTTAAAATGTTTCTTCATTACCTCAAAGTTTTTCCCTGCCAACAATTTTTCAAACAGCCGCGCATGTTCCACCATGGCTTGTAATTTTTCCGCCAAAGTAATGCGCTTCTTCCACTTGTTAAAAAACCATGGGTTGCCAAAAATCCCTCGTCCCACCATTGCCCCGTCAGCCCCAGATCCTTTGATGCGTTTTTTGGCATCTGCCAAATCTTTCACATCTCCATTCCCGATCACCAAAATATCTTTGCCGGATTTTTTAACCATCTTCACCACTTCCGCGATCGCTTTCCAATCCGCTGGCACTTTTGACATCTCTTTCCGAGTCCGCGCATGAACTATGATTACCGCCGGTTCTGCCTCAATTAATGCCCCAATCCATTCCCCAATATTCCGCTGGTTATAACCAATCCTCGTCTTCACCGATACTGGCACATCACCAGCTCCCCGCTTACATTCATAAATAATTTCCTGTGCCAATTTCGGGTTCAACATCAATTTTGCCCCGCCACCCTGTTTTTCTACCTTTTTATCCGGACAACCCATATTAATATCTATCCCGTCAAATTTTAGTTTTTTTAAAAGTTTGGCACATTGATAAAAATTGTCTGGTTTACTGCCAAAAATCTGCGCGACAATTGGTCGCTCACTGTTACTGTATTTCAAATTGCGCATCAAAGCTTTCCTGCCTTTTTCGGAGCACAACCCGTCACATGACACAAACTCTGTCCACATCACGTCCGGCTTGCCATATTTAGCAATCAGCTTCCGAAAAGCCGCATCCGTAACATCCGCCATGGGCGCCAGTGCCATAATCGGCTTTTTCAACTTTTTCCAAAATCCTTGCGCCATAGATGTATTCTAGCATCGCCTAAGATGTCATAAAATGAACCTATGACTAAACTTACCCGTTTTCGTCCAGATATCGCTGTCGTCATCTATACCTATGATCGTACTGACGACGCCAAAATCAACCAAGAGATCATTCGCAATCTCTGGGATAAATCAGGGTTTTTTGGCAACATCAAAATCATTCATGCCTACAACGGCAAAACCTCTTGGTATCCAATCAAGCACTTGGAAGATATCCTGATTCGCCGTAAAAATTCCAGCCACTATGCCGGCGCCAGTAATTTAATTGATACTGGCTTTCTTACTGTTCGCAAACTCTATCCCAAAATAAAATATGGCATCATCCTTGCTTCCGACACTTGGCTCCTAAAACCAGATTATGTCGTTAAGCTTATTTATAAAATGGAGCAAGAAAACCTCTGCTGGGCTACCTGCCCATGGGGATACAAAGGCCATGATGAATTTCGCGATGTCGGTGCTGCCACCGACTGCTTCATTATAAACCTACCTTGGGCTGATAAATATAAGATGCTTCCATTTAACTACGACGCTTTTTACAAGAAGTTTGCCGAATTGTTTTATTATCAATCTGGCAGCAATATCATGTTGGAGAAACTAGCTTTTGGCCGTTTCATTAATGCCATATTCAGAGAAAGTAATATTAATAGCGCTCTTCGACTCCGCGGTCTAAACCGCATCTTAACTATGACTGACCGCCAACCTATTCACGGCAACACTAAACCAGCCGTTACTAGTAACGACAGCTGGAAACGTAATTCATATTGGCCCAAGATAGGTTTAGCCACTCACCACGAAGCTGTCCCAAAACAAAAGATCCTTCGTCAGTACAAAATTGCCGGAGCCAGTATCAAGAAACTCCAAACTGCCAAAAATCTAGACTACTTCAACCAGCACTAGTCTCTGTCCGCCCGATACTCACCCAATAGATAGTATGATATGAATGTAATAACCATAAAACCACCTTATGAAAACCTTTATTGCTTTCATCGGCTTGATCGTACTCGCCAGCATCGGCTTTGTTACCTACCATTACACTAAGGATCTACGTCAAAACCTAATTGGCGGCCAAACTGATGAACACGGCTGTCTCGTTGCCGCTGGTTACAGCTGGTGCGAAGTTAAAGCCAAATGTATTCGTACTTGGGAAGAAACTTGTGATATCAACACCACCGAGCACGACATCATGCAATTGTTTGCCACCAAATATAATAAATCTCTCACCGACATCCGAGTCGAATTTACTGAAACTGACGCCACTCACATTCGCGGCAACATCAGCTTCGCTCCATTTGACGACAACAATGAGGGCGGCATGTTTCTCGCCGTCAAAGTTAATAACACATGGCAGTTAGTCTACGATGGCAACGGTAGTGTCGATTGCCAAAACTTGGCGCAGTACAACTTCACTACTAGTATGCTCAAAGGTATGTGCGACTAGTAATCTATTTATACAGCGCTACAAAAGCTTCGTAGACCAAAAACACCGGCCAGACTAACGCCTTCAAAAACCCTAGCACACCACCCCAAAAAGTAGTCGCTTGGCTAATGAAATATATCGCCGCGCCGATCAGTCCCAAACCATAAACTGCCGATCCGCCGCCGCAATGTGTATGTTTACTCATAGGTTAATTGTACCAAATTACTTCCCCAGCCTATCCACCTCTTTTTTGAGATACCCCTCCATCACCAACAACCCGCGAGAGCTAACTCCCGTTCTTGAAAGGGTATCGTTGATGTAATCTATTTCTGCTTCCATGATACGCCCCAGCGTTCATGCTTCTGCACGTCCATTATATTACAAACCATCTCAACAATTCCCGCAACCCCTGCGTAACTACTAACCAAAAGAAAATCAGAAGAGAAACGGAGATTTACGCCCTTTCATCTCTTCCGATCCAACTGTAAAATCTCATCCCAGACCGACTCCGTCGATAAATAGGTTTAACCCACGCCTAGATTTTCCAGATAATCGTTCACTATCTTGATGAAGATTTTTGGCTTTGTCATATGGACTTCATGATTGGCATCCGCCCTCGCGTATTTGAAATCCTTTATCGCCAACCGAATTTTTTCAACATCATGGTCGTCCAATGCCCCAAGCAACCCCCACGTCTTATGCCGAGACCATTTTGCATGGATCAACAACACCGGACATTGAATTCTCTTCAACGTACTCTCCGGATCGAACCCCTCACTCAATCTGCCATCGATGGTGGCTTTAGAAAAATCAACATCATACTCGCTCAAAAATTTCATCCCTACTCGGCCGTTGAATGGGAACATGGGAATATCATATTGTCGCCATGGGCAAAGTTTCTTGTTGATCTCGAAACCCCCGGCGATAAACTTAGCTATTCCTCTGGGAATAAGCATCAGTTTATCACCACCTTTCGGATCGGGAATTCCCAGATTCGCAAAATAGCCTTCAATATCTCTTTTGGGCTTATCTAAATTCTTCACCATCACCTCAAAGTTGCGGTACATATATTTTTCTCCCTTGATCCTCGGCCAGATCGAAGAAAACAGCGGTGGATCTTCGCCAATTATTGCGGACACCAATTCCGACGCGTTGGCCGCTAACCAAAACGCCAAAACCCCGCCCGAAGATAAGCCAGACACGATCGTTGGTTTTTGAACAACTTTTTCCAGAAATTCCTTCAGGTCTTCTCCGCAGCTATTGTAAGAATATTCTCCGGGAGTATGCGTAGATTTCCCATGTCCCCGAACATCCACCACAAAAACATGATAATGCTTTGAAAAACTGGGGAGCACTAATTTATATCCCTGCCAAAATTCTGCCTGTCCGGGAATGAACAGCAACGGCGGGCCATTATCAGGACCCTCGATATAATTCAGGATTATTTTCCCCACCCCAACCTGCTTTTCAGCAAATCTTTTTGGGATACTCTCAACCGCCGGCATCAATGGGTTCCAGATTACCAAAATAATAATCACCAGCACTCCCACAGTTACCCAAATCGCTGGTATATCAAAAACTATCACCGCCACAACTGCCAATATCCCGAACAGGTTGTATAGAATTGCGTTAGTCATTAGTCGTCCTATGTTTTCTCTCGTTCATAAACCAATCATACCTCAACCCCAAAAACCACCTCATAATCATCACCCCAAGAAAAACCGCCCTTCACAGAGCGGTTTACGAATCTGAACGCCGTTATTGTTGGTAGTTAACATTTAACTGGAGCTTCTGTCCATGAGTCCAGAATGGTTGAACCCCCGTTAACCAATGGTCGGCCACTTCTCCGTTAATCCGGAGCGCAGATCCCAACCCAATAATGACCCCGTCAGGAACCCCATCGCCATCCATATCCCCCGTCCCCTCACGAACAGCTCCATAGCCGACTAGCAGATAGAGGTCCACCCTTCCCTCATCGTCATAACGTTTGAGGTAGGTAAAATTACCAGGAGCAAGGGACGACCAGCCAAATGGGACATCCATGGCGCTGTTATCGGCAGCATTCATACCGCTAACTGCGTTAGGATATAATCCGGATGGCAGATATCCTTTCTGAACCAGCTGGTCAATGCTGTCAGGGTAGGACCACCCATCAGGATTATTCACGGCATACCGCTCTAGCCCCAGTTGCACGCCATGCAACATTTGCTTGGTGAAAACATTAGCAGCCTCAACGTCGAGGCCATCCTGGCCCTTAGCGTCGAAATACCGCTGGCGCCGTTGCCCTTCGTCGATTGTCGAATCCGGAGATTGAGCCGAACTCGTCAATACCATAAAGAGCAGCCACAAAACTACGAGACCTCTCATTGTTAACTCCTCAAAGAGCAGTTTCCTACTCTCTAAGTATAGCCCCGCCTTATTCAAAGAACCAAAAACCACCTCATGGTGGCCTATTCGTTTGTAATCCCACCGACTAACACAAATAAAAAACCAACCTGCTAGCCCTTATCCCACTGATCAGCCCAAAAACCCAATGTCGTGACAACTGAAGCATTCGTACTGGGTTCTAAAACCACTTTTTCTCTACCATACTTGGCAATCAGAGGAGTTATCACTTCGTCAGCCCAGGATGGAGTTAACACAGCGACCCCTGCGAAATCCAGTTCTATTTTTTCACTTTCAGGCAAGTTCTGTAACAATGACTCAACTACCAGAAACGCCTCCCTGCCAGCCGGCCGAGACGAAAGTGTTGTACCAAATTTGTTCAAAATAATTTTCATCTCTCCCTTAATTAAACCATGTATTCTATCAACACATAAAGACCCCTGTAAATTTTGACACACCTCGGTCATTTGACTCGTTTTTATTTAGTCATAGACCATTCCGTAACCTTGGCGAAGGATGGCTCCCTCTACTGGATAAGTTTAGAACTTTGGATTGGGTAAAAGTGAGGAAAGAGTTGGATGAGTTCAATATTACATTATCACCTGCTACACTCTGATTATGGTAAAAATCGCTCTAATCATCGCAAACAAGCTCCGTGAAATATGGTGGTTTATAGCACGACCAACAACCCAAGGCGTAAAAGCCATTATTATCAATAATGATAAATTTTTGATGGTTAGGCTCAGTTATTTTCCAAACACATGGACATTCCCTGGAGGCGGTATAAATAAAAATGAGTCCCCTAAAGAGGCTATCGTTAGAGAGTGCGAAGAAGAAACAGGAATAACATTGAACAGTCCCAAGCTTATAAAAACCTTTCAATTTACTCACGAATACAAAAAAGATACCGTCTATGTCTTTCAAGCTCGCACACAAACAGATACTTTAGACCCCAATTCAAAAGAAATTATTGAAGCCAAATGGTTTAATAAAAACCAATTACCAAAGATGGGTAAAATTGCTCAGAATATATTCAAAAGCTCGCTCCTGTAGCGACTAATTTATTCTTGGCTCAGCAACTGGGTTCAGCATCCCCACCAACGCCAGCCCTCCGAAACTCCAAAGGAGTTGGAGCGAAGGATGGGGGGAGATAATTAAGGGCTTCTGGACAGGTCTGAACGCATCTCGGTCAATTATAGAACCTTAGGAGAAAAAGAGACAAATTAAAAGGGCGGTCCTATGTTCAGAACCGCCCTCCAACTGACCCAATTCGGTCGAACTGCTCTTCGGATATCGGACCATCAGGTCCTTCCAGAGGAGCTAGTTGAAATTTATATTGCCAACCCAACCGCTCCAAGGCTTCGATGGATGAAGCGTCGATCTGTCTACCCACGGTTGCATATTGATGCTGACCACTCATCGCCAATAGAGTTGTTTCAGCTAGACAGGCATAAACTCGGCCACCATTCCGAGGCAGCCCAATGTCACTTGAAATGTTCACGCCTTCTCCAGGCAGAACCACTTCTCCGCTAGCTACCACCAGTACATCATCCCTAGACCGTCCAAACACATCAAACGGTCTGGCAATGTCACAAACGATTGCTCCCGATTTCAAATGAGCAATGTCGATAAGTGGTTGGTTGGCAGAAGTAGCTGTAATCACAATATCAGCACGAGCTACTTCCTCCTCTAGGTTCGTTCCTCGCGTCACTTTAATCTCTTCAGCTAACTGCTGCAGCCGGTTCTTACTGGAGGAAGAGGATAGTAGCACCATCTCCCCTACCTCGCCAGCTAATGATTTAGCGCAGGCTGAACCGATACTCCCTGTGGCACCTACAATCAGAACCCGACTATTGCGCTTAACAATACCACACCGCTGACAGATTAAATCAATCGTCTGTCGTACTGCCACTACTGTATAGCCATTACCAGTAGTGACGGGGATGGGAGACCATTGACCAATAGTCTCTCCAGCATCTCCGAAGATGCTCGTATATGCCCCCAATCCAAAGACACTACACCCACGAAACGCTGCATCATAAGTAGCAACAATCACCTTCCAGTACAACGATTCTGGATTTTCAGAGAGTATCATTTTCGTCGTAGCTGGCACAGCGTACAACAAACCAGATACTGCCCTGTCACCAGAACACACATTCCGCACTTTCCCATACCGCATTGGCGGTATTGGCACCTGACTCATCAGAGTCTCGATTTTTGCAGTAGGCAGACCTAAAAGTTCTGCCCGTTGCACGATTGGCAACTTCCGCAAATCTTCATAGCGCAGAGGATGCACTATGAACCCGAATTTGGTCGTTCTCAAGGTGCACCTCCTTTAGGGTTACTGGTTTCATTATAGCCACAAAATACCCAGCCGAAGGGTTATCTACAAGAATAGCCCTCAACCGAAATAGGCGCTTTGAGGCACCTCGGTCACTTTACTCGTTTTTATTTGGCTCAACAGCTCGGTTCGGAATCCACGCTCTGAACATTGATTTAACGTAAGAAGCATGCTAGTGTACTGGTTGTTTCGCGCATTAACAATTAATCCAAACAAGGAAAAAAGAGGCATCAGAAATGGACTCCCATGATCTTGACGGCCTTATTGACGACTTGGACAGCACCATGAATTCTCTCTTTGCCGATTCAAGGAAGAATTGGCGAAGCATCTGGGACAAAATCAGAGAGATTGGTGCTTCGTTCAAGGGAATACGTTATCCCACGCCAGAGGATAGAATTCGCGCGTGGGATCGATTTCAGTCCCTGGTTGAGCAGATTAAAAACGCTCAAGATGATGACCGGCGACAATGGGAACAAAAATGCCGGACATCTGCTTCCCACAAGGACAGGATTCTAGGTTGCATCTACTCGCCCAACGCTCTCAGCGGCGGAATTGCTGATCTCGTCGTCTCCGCCGACAATAACGAGCTGTCAACTGCCTCATCTGCATTAAAGGGGGGATGGAACTTGCTTAGTTCCTGCAAAGACGAGATGTTAGGACGTGACAAACAGGAGGCCTTCAGGGCCTTGTCCAATGCTCAAGCTCTACTGAATCAAGCGTGGGACCATTACAGGTCTGCCAAACGATCCGCCCACGAAGCACAGCAACGAGCTTGGGAAGAAAAACAGCGAGCTTGGCAGCAAAGAGTCCAAGACAACATCGATAAACTCGAAACTCGAATCGACAAGCTAAATGAGATGAAAAACAGAAAAGAATCTCATATTTCACAGCTTCAGAGCGACATCAGCTGTGGCGGTAGCGACAACTATGTTGAGAGAGTGGAGGGCTGGATTGATGAAGAAGAAGGCCGACTCCAGGATATTAACGAGCAGATCAGCCAAGTCGAAGGATGGCTCAGCGAAGCACGAGACAAACTTCGATAATGGTGATGAACCCTTTTTAGATACTAACAGCCCCTCGAATCTCGAGGGGCTGCTTTTTAAGTAGAGCTCCCAGGGTCAGGCTTACCCTAATCCAATCCCGCTCCTTAGATCTCAACATCTAGTTGACAGGGACACTTGCGTCGAAACATCCAGCGCCTGCCACCCTGAAAATGATCACTCGGGAAACCCGGAGTCGCCCATAGTGAATGGCCTTGGTTGCTATGTCCAACACCAAAAATGAATGGAACGAAGCCCAAAATCCCACGAATCGGCTCCATGGCCACGAAACGCCATACGTTCCTGGATTGATTGTGGCACTGCTTGCACAACTCTGGACCGGCCCAGGCCGGTAGAAGGCCACCACCGATATTGCTGATACCGGTAAAAATCTCGGCTAGAGTTGGGGAACGCTTATTCGTCAGTTCCCGGCCGGTAGCTTCCCCTACCTCCACTGTGTTGATTTCGAAACCCGCCTTGAATGCCGTTTCCGACATGATTTCTTGGGCAAAGGTCTCAACGCAATGACCGTCCCTCTCCAGCATCGCAATGTAGCTCGCTACATCGTCGCAGCTCCGAGTCAGCGTCATCCATACTGGACGCTGTAGTAGCCGATAATGTGTTTTTGCAGCCACAGCAATGTGCTGATCTTGATCCATCAAGTATCTCTTATTGGTTCGCCTTATTGTTAAGGCGTTGATGGGTGATTTCCCTGAAGAATTCAGGAGCCATCGACATTTTCAGGGTAGCGCAAAAGCTATCCATTGTCAAAAAATTCCCGCTCTGGGGGCTACTTCTTAGTACACCTCAAAAGAGACCCTTCGGACCTCGGTCACTTTACTCGCCTGCCCGCCCGTAGTCCGGCGGACGAAGGAGAGTTTTTATTTGGCCCCGTTAGCATTCCTTACTGAAAAACGAAGTTCCTTCTGTTATTTCAGTAGCGTCAGCTCCGGGACGCACCTGTCTGGCTCTTCTGTAATCCAGTAGATGTCGCCAACATGTGGCTCAACAGCTCGGTTCAGATTGCATCCCCAAGGAGATAATTTGGGACTTTTGAAAGGGAGCTCGGGCAAGTGGGTCAGTTGTAGAACCCATAGGAGAAAATGAGACAAATGAGACAGTGGCAGAGGGGTGTGTTTCACTATAGATTTTAGTTGGATTTTGTGACGTAATCACCACCGCTTAATAGAGCTAATCTAGGGCGCCAATTATTGCCTTGAAATACTTCACCAATACAATCAGACTAATCCCAACCAGAAACAGAACAGTTTGGTAAATCGTCATACTCAACGATCTTTCTCTGATAAGGTCTGGCGTCAACTCGGCCAATGCAACGTACAGAAACACGCCGGCGGTAAAAGGTGCTGCCAACGTCAAAGACACCTTGAATAAAACTGGTAATAACAGTGACACACCCGCTCCAACAAACGACATAAATACCGCGAGTACATTAATCCGATTTGCCAATAGATTACCAACCCCCGCTCGACGCAAAATGACATAATTCGAAATCTCTTGCGGTATTTGATGGATAACTACTGCAATAGTCGTAGCAATCCCGATTTGTAAACCAGCCACATAACTACTGGCTATCACCAAACCGTCAACAAAGCTTTGGGTGGAAAAGCCGAACATATTACTAACCGCCGCATGATTACGTCGAGACATCCGCACTTTGTACTTCAACTCTCGCCAAGTAATAGTCTGCTCTAGCAAAAACATCAATACGACCCCAGCTACAATGGATACCGTTACAGATGTAGTCCAGCCATCGTGCACAGCTTTCGGCAATAGATAAATCAGCGCATCTCCAATCAGCGCCCCCGCCGCCAACGCCATAAAACAACCTAAAATTCGATTAAGATGCTCCCCCTTCTTTGGAACAACTTTAACAATAAAGTTGGCCAGGATTGCCAACAACCCAGTGCTAACCAGTGCGTAGATATAAACCCAAGAGGCCATTACTTAAAAAGCGTTATACATATTACAACGTTGTCGCTATTAGTATAACCTACTTAAAACCTTGGAGACAAATGAGACAGTGGCAGGGCCTACTGTTTTGGGCTGGATTTTGGAGGAGTTTTGTAGCCTTGTGATGGGATAGGTTGGCAAACGGCTTTCATCAAAACGAGTAGTTTTGTAGCCTGTTCCAGGGCATCCTTCTTACTGATTTTAACTCCAAACTCCTTCTCGTAGATTCGCTGGAATTCGGATATTTCTTTATCAGTTAATTGCATCAAAAGAATCCCAAAGTAATACTTTTCTATTATACCCCCGCCTCATAGGTGTTGGACTTAGTATACTTTGTGATACTTTATCATACTTTTATATACTTCCAGAGCGACTTTTTTTGACATTTATTATATATGTGTTCTAAAATAATAGTAGAAAACCACAATTAGGTAATTAAGGAAACTAACGAGTTTCTTTTGCTGCACGGGAAACCCCGGACAAAAGCAGAAGCCAGTCAAGGCTGGCCAAAATGCATTGCCGGGTTTTTATACATATTAGTTAATTGAAGGAGGTCAGCATGAAAGTGGTAATCACGTCAGATATAAAAAACGAAATTAAAATGCTACAAAGAATGGTCCCGTGGCTACAGCGAGGCAATTTAGAAGAAATCAGTCTCAAGCCAAATCATCCAGCCGTTGTTACCCACTTCCCTCTGAGCGAGGCGGTTAACAGTGAAACCACCGTTGCCAGGTTAGTCAAAAGAGGTCGAAGACTTTTTCTGGTCATTGATAAGTTAGAGATTAATATGGAACTGCAGGAGTTCCAGTCCGACTCTCGTGCCAATATTCTAATGAATTACCTGCTTGAGCAGCGACCCGGAGAAATAATCAACATCCTGGAGTTACCCGATTCAATTCATGAGATTAGCGGACTGAAACTCAGAGACACTTTCCGAAAGATGCACCACTGGAAAGCATTTGAGAAGTACTTCATGCTCAAAAATACCAAACAAGATTTTGGGATTAGCAATCAGATATTTTTGACTCCACTAGAGACCAACCAGCTCCTCAAAGCATTTAATATCAAATGGCAAGAACCGGAACAAACAAGTAAATAACAGATGAGCGACAACGGAACATTAAAGAACTCCCGCTTGGGAGTTCTTTTTGATTCTACGATTGGGTCAGTTATATTTTTAAAAAGATCTTATGAAAAAAGATACTTTGGCCGTTTGCTACCTGCCGGTCTCCGAGCTCAAACCGAGCACATATAATCCCCGTCGTTGGAATGAGTCAGCGATTCAACAGCTGACCGACAGCGTCCGTAAGTTTGGGATGGTCGATCCCATTCTCGCAAATTCTGCCCCCGGCAGAGAAAACATTATTATAGGGGGTCATTTCCGCTTGAAGGTGGCCAAAGACCTCGGCATTAAAGAAGTGCCAGTTGTTTTCGTTAATATCCCCGAGATTGAGCGTGAAAAGGAATTAAACCTTCGCCTCAACCACAACCTTGGCGCTTGGGACTTAGACCTGTTAGCTGAGTTTGATCCCGCCCTCCTACAAGATGTAGGTTTTTCCAGCGAGGAAATGGACGAGATTACTGGTATCGATGAAAATCCCGAAACCTTTGACCTCCAAAAAGAGTTAGACAAACTGGGCATCACAGACATCGACATCCAGAAAGGTGACCTATGGAAATTAGGTGACCACTACCTTGCTTGTGGCGATTCTACAGATGAAGCACATATCACTGGGCTGGTATGTGAAACCGCTCCATCATTCTGTTTGACCGACCCCCCGTACCTGTTGGACTATCTCAAAGGCAAGAAAAAACATGGCAAACCAACTGAAGGGTTTGGCTTTAAACGAGATCGTAAATATCTCGAAACTGACAAACTGGACGACGACTTCACCGAGAAATGGATGGCAAATATCGCTAAGGTCGCATCACCTAACTTCTCAATTCTCTGTTATGAAAATTGGAAGAACATTCCGATTATTTGGGGTGAGATGGCAAAGTACTGGAAGATCAAGAACATGATTGTCTGGCACACCCCCAACCGCAATCAAGGGTTCGCCGCGAAGTATAAGTTTTTCAGCAAGCACGATATCGCCATGGTCGGGCAAAGCGGTGAACCGACTATGAACTTAGAGCCGGAAGATGAGCTGTTGCAAAACGAATACGAAACGGCGTTGTTTGCCATTCAAGGTAAACCCCAATGGGAGGGCTACGAGAAAGGTAAGAAGTACCAACCGACTGACTTCATCGAGTTTAATGTGGCCGACGAGAAAAGTTCTGGCCAAGGGATTATCTTTGGGGTTAAGCCAATCGAAATCTTAATCCCCTACATCAAGGTGCTGACTAAACGTGGAGATTGGGTAATTGAGCCATTCGGCGGTTCGGGCTCAACTTTGATCGCTTGTGAAAAACTCGGAAGAAAATGCTACATTTCCGAAAAATCTCCTACATACGCTTGTGTGATTCGGAACAGATGGGAAAAGCTGACCGGGCAGAAGGGAGTGAAAGTACGATGAAAACAATGAGCCAAAAAGAAGAAGTGTTGGAAATTCTCCGTCGAACACCCATCGTGGCCACAGCTTGTCAGAAATGTGGCATCAGTCGCGCGACCCTTTACCGTTGGAAACAAGAAAGTAAAACCTTCGCTCAGCAAGTGGACAAGGCATTAGCTGAGGGCTGCGACTTGATTAACGACCTTGCCGAGTCTCAACTTTTGACGGCGATTAAAAATCAGAATCTCACCAGCATCATGTTCTGGCTCCGCAACAGACATTCGTCCTACGCCGAGAAGTTGCAGGTGATGGCACAAGTAGAACACAAGAATGCTACGTTGACACCAGCCCAACGAGCAATCATCAAAAAAGCATTCACGCTGGCCGGAATCTATAAGAATAAATTAATTGGAGGTAAAAATGTCGGATCAAAATGAACTACAAATTTTAATCAGTCAAATCATTAACAACCAAAAACTGCGAACAGAGGCGACGCGTAAAAATCATTTTCTATTTTTCCACACGTACTTGGCTGATCACGTCGAATATTCAACGGCTCCCTTTCAGAAAGAAATGTTCGAACTAACCCAAGATGAAAAGTTAACATTCCTAGTGATTTGCGCTTTTCGAGGTTCGGCAAAGTCAACCTATATGAGTTTGTCATATCCGCTATGGGCGATTATGGGCGACCAGCAACGCAAGCACATCCTGATTACCAGTAAAACTCAATCGATGGTTAAACGAATCTTCGATAACCTCCGTAAGGAACTCAATGAAAACGCCTTGTTGAAATCCGACATGGGTCCTTTCCAGAGCGAACGAACCCAATGGGGTGGCGGTACATTGGAGCTAGAGAAATACGGAGCTCGAATTACTGTGGCATCCGTTGACGAGGGCATTCGAGGAATTCGACACGGAAAACATCGTCCCGACCTGATTATTGCGGACGATGTAGAGGACTTGGGTTCGGTTAGGACTAGGGAGGGTCGAGATAAAACCTATGACTGGTTCAATGGCGACCTAATCCCAGCTGGCAGTAGGAACACTCGGATTATCGTCATTGGGAATTTGCTACACGAAGATTCACTCATTATGCGGTTGAGAGAAGAGATTAAGACCGGTAAGCGAGATGGCTTATTCAGGTTCTACCCTCTATTTGGGACTAACGGTGATTGTTTATGGCCAGGCAAATACCCCGACCAGACCAATATTGATGCCGAAAGAAAAAAGTTGGGTGATCCAGCCGCTTGGAGCCGAGAATATCTGCTAAAAATCATTTCGGATTCGGAACGAGCGGTTCATCCGGGATGGATACATTACTACGACAAACTCCCACCTCATCGCAGCGAAAACCACAAGACAGATTTACGGTACATTGGCATTGCGGTTGACTTAGCCATCTCCGAAAAAGCATCGGCTGACTATACCGCCATAGTGTGCGGAGCCGTTTATGGTCGTGGTGAAGATATGAAAATCTATATCTTACCCGATGCGATAAACAAACGGATTAATTTCCCCACCGTTAAGCACACCGCCACTAAGCTATGTGATGATTTTAAAGATCAAGGCTATGCCATCAAGTTGTGGTTCGACAATACTTCTTTTCAGGATGCATTCGGTCAGGACTTAGAGCTTATGGGGATTAAGGCCGAAGGATGCCCCACTCAAGGCAGTGACAAACGGACAAGGTTATCGATGACCACTCATTTAATTCAGGAGGGCCGAATACTGTTCCCAAAACAGGGAGCCAGACCGCTCATATTACAGTTAATTGGCTTTGGTGTAGAAAAACACGACGACTTGGCCGACGCTTATACCATCCTGGCGCTGATGGCGATGAAACATAATAAACCCGACACCAACCCAATCTGTGCAAGATGGGACCGAGGTCCCTCTATAAAGGAAGATTATCTTCGAGGGTCAGGTGGTAGGGGCGGTTACCCATGGCATAGGATACTCTGATATATTCTATACTGCAGAGGTTTAATAAAACAACGTTGGTGCCCCCGAAAGGATTCGAACCTTTTCCAACTGCGTAGAGGGCAGTTATGCTATCCATTGCACCACGGGGGCTGGTGCCGAGAGAGAGAGTCGAACCTTCAACCTGCTGCATAGGAGGCAGCTGCTCTATCCATTGAGCTATCTCGGCATACACAAAAAACACTGGTGCCGAGGGAAGGAATTGAACCTCCTACGCAGAGCTTTTCAAGCTCTCGCTCTACCAATGAGCTACCTCGGCATACAAAAAACACAACCATTCCGTCTCGTCCGAATTCGGACCTGACTTGGTTGTGTTTGCTTATTGTCTTCTAAATCGTTTCACTACTCCTATTCTACTCCCCCAAGACTGTTGCACAAGAGACCGGAAAGGATGGATTGGCAACGCCAACCCCGTCCTATGCTCTTTGCGAACCTAGGGCTATACGTTCGTCTCTGGCCAGCCAGAGACCCCGAGGGCTGTACTACTTTGAATCTACACCGCCGAACTCTGTTAGACAAGGTATCAGCCTATTTAATGTCAGATAAAAACTGGAAGATCTTAACCATCGCATAAGTGTCTAACTCACAGTATTTGGTTAGGTCTTTAAGAATCTTATCTTTCTCCTCGGCTCTTTTCCCATCTAAGACAGCTTCCATCCATAACCTTTGGGCGGCTCCACCGGCATGAATATCTAAATCCTTATATGAAAGTTCAGGGATAAGAACAGGCAATACCTGCTTGATTGAAGCACTCCCAAAGAAGTCCTTGTGAATGTAGGAACCAGTTGAGAAAGGAATCATCAAATCAACAATCCGATCATTCAGATCTTTATAAAAAGTTTTGAATTCTGGGAGTAGAAGTCCCAAAAACTCATTACAAGTCTTTTCAAAACCCTCAAACCAAACCAAGACCGTACCGCTATCACCGATGTGCGACTTGAGCGATTCCGAGATTGGTTGTGCCGGGTTGCTGTTCTCGTGATGCAGATATTCAAAATGCTTTACCTCGCCTCCGGGCTTCTCGATGACGTGAAGAGAGTATTGAAACGGTAATTGTTTATACGGCCCTAACCCATCAAAGTACGGCACTACACTAGACAGGGTTTCGTAATCGAGGAAATACAGGGGGTATTTTAGCTCAGACAAGAACTGCTTGATTTTTGGCTTGTCCACTAATACCTCGTCACACTTGGTTGCCTGAACTTGGCCTTGTTGTTTTACACTAAGAGCAAAATCTTCCGGAATGTCTTTTATCTGCTTAATGCCCAATGTTTCAAGTTTGCCAATCTTACTCGCACCAGGAGCACAAAGATCATAAATACTATATTCCTCTACCTCGGCAAGGGTCTTGAAGATCCCGAGCCAGTCATTGAAAGCCCCTAGCTTAGTCAAAGAAGGTGAAATATCTGGACACTCTTTAGAATTCATCACCGCCAGAGCTTGTTTGATATTCTCTCTGGTAGTCTCCCGTAGTGCTTTGACTTGGTCAGTAACTTCAGTCATCTTGGCCAGATCTTTGGCCGTAACTTCTCCATTTCTAACATATTCATTGTTTACATGAACAACATAAATCTTGTTCACCTTGTAACCACAGTCTTCTAGCACTACCATCTGAAATGCCAAATCTGGCTCATGCTCTGGCTTAGCATGAGTGCTGGATTTAATCTCATAAAGATCGAACTCATTGTCCTTAACCCGAACCAACACATCGCAGATACAAGTAATGTCACCAGCTTCAAAGCGACCCTGCATAATAGTGATCGCCCCAGACTCTATCACTTGTTTCGTCTCGGCAGTTAACCTTGCGTATGCCTTATAGTCTCCTCGATCATATTCTAGCTTTGTGGCATCAGGGAAAAGCTGTTCGGCATATGTCTCGAACAGGAAACCAGCATCAAAAATCGCCTGTGTGTCTTCATCTACAGGGGGTAATTTATCTTTGGCGTGTTTCTTGAGCCAGAGCCAGGCCGGATGGCGGAGAAACAACATATAATCTGACTTTGAGAGTTGCATAAATTTATTTTGAACTATTTTTTACAATCTCTATCTCCTCTGGGGTAAGGTTATAGAGCCGATAAACCATCTGATTAATTTGATTTTCGTATTCTTAATTCAGGTTAAGAATTTGAAACTCTTTTAGTGAAGGGTTGTAAGAATATTTTACGCCTCTATTAATCTTCCAGCCGTTTGGTCCGTCTTGTACGACAATCCCTCCATCAAAGCCCTTCTTGCCTTTAAGCCATTTTTGGAGCGCTTCGGCTTTATATCTCGTGTCACCACTTTCTGCAGTTAAACCCGCTTTAGTATCAAAGATACAAACAGCGGCTTTTGTCTGTACTATCCAGTCAGGATAAAATAGTTTTTCTTTATTTTCGTCTGTGTTGTAGTAAGAAATTGAAAAATATTCGCTCCCAACATCGCCATTCTTATACCACCAAATAACATTTTTGGATGATTCGAGAAATTTAATAAACGCCTCCTCATTGATCCGCCCAGAGTATGCTTTTTCTATCCAAAATGGTTCCATTGCTGATTTCTTGACTGGTAATGACTCATATTGATCAGTAAAAAATAGAGTACCACGAGGGATATCAATATGCTCGATGCGTCGTGCGCGAGAAGATCGCCTATTCACTTCTTGCTCCCGAACGGGACGATATGTCGAAAGTGAATCGCCGATAAGTGGTGCAAGTACCCCTGCCGGGCTAACGAGATCATTTACGATAATTCGATAGACGTCAGCTCGAGAGATACCAAGCTTATTCATTAACCAAACATTTAAGGCCGTTTTTAGTTTTCCCCATGATCGTTCAGGGGCGAATTTTTTGTTTTCGTCAACCTGGTTGGCGATTATCTTAAAACAAAGAAGGTTATAGAGTCGCTCAAGGTCATGCCGTGACATTTCTTGATCATGACTTCCGCCCTCCGCAAAAAGTTCTTTTGTGAAATTATCATAGTCATCTATTTCTACGCCAACAATTAAACCGTTTGTTACTTTTGGTTTCAGGTTCAATCTCTTAACATCAAATTTTTTATCAGCAACCTGTTTAAAAGTTTCTTGGAATGAGTCTCCCAAGTCGTTGTAGTCAGTGCGAGTCATAAAAATCGACTCTAGTTGAATTGGCTTTACATTCTTTTTACGATAACTGGCATTCGGTGAAGGACGATTTTCCGTTTTTGATTTTGCATACTCAGCAAGTACTTCGTTTCTCTTATAGTTAGTATAGAGATAACCCAAATTCAACTCTGGTTTAGGAAAGTGATAACCAAATGGCATACGTAAGATTCGTCCCACGGTTTGAATCGCAAAAGTGGGATTTTTAATTTCCCTGAACATCACCAGTACACTTGCTCTGGGGCAGTCCCAACCAGTAGCGGCGGCCTGTTTAAAAAGCAGAAATGCTACTGGAGAGTCGCTCTTTTCTAAATCCTCAAGGTTCTCCTTTTCCCTTGAAAGCCAAACGGCAATCTCATCGTTTTTTAGACCCTTACGCTTCAGATACTCCGAAACTATTGCCTGTTTCGTTGTCCCACCTGCTTCTTTAGACGCCTGATCATCGTTTGGTAACTGAATAAGAACGAGCGGATTGACCTTTATATCCAGCTCTTTGTATAAAGCAATAATCTCTTTGCGCTTATTGTAGGCAAGTTCTAGGAGTAATTCGTCCTGATCGAGATTTTTGATTGTTTGTTGCTCTAAATCCTCTTCGGTTTGAAAAACAATCTTTTCCTTAATAAGACCTGCTTCAATAACGTCTAACCTCGGCACATCAACAAACTTATATATCTCTCCTAATTTTGGTTCAAACAATGGTGTAGCTGAAACTCGAAGAGTAATTTTGGGTTTTACTAAGGCAATTACCTCATCCGCCAAAGCTGATCGAGTCCCCAACTGCTCTTCATCTATAATCAATACAATTTTTATTCCTGCCTCATGACTTTCGTTAATAAAATTATCAAAAGTGAGTCCAGTTTCATTTTCACGACGCAACTTTCGGCTTGCTTTGTCAGTGGCTTTGATCTTCTGCCAATTTATGAAAAATACATTATTTCTCTGTAACCTTCCGCGAGATAGGTCATTCAGATCAATCAAATCCAACTCTGAAGCTCCACCGTAATACTCAAAAAGTTTCTTTTTGCTTTGCTCATACGAATCCTCGCTGAAAGAAAACCAAATAAACGAGACGTCGTTACCCTCAAACCGAGGATCACTAACAATATCCCGTAAAAACTGTGCGAGCATGATTGTTTTGCCAGAACCAGTTGGTGACTTAAAAACCAATGGAATATTCTGATTTGGATTCTTCCACAACTCAAGAAAGTCATTCTTGAGATTAGATATCGCAGCTTCCTGAAAAGGTTTTAATACCAACATAGACTTATAGACGGTTTAACTCTTTGTATACCTCAAGAATCGGCTCAGGGATATCCTCGACTCGGATATTTTCCGAAGAATATTCACCTTTATATTCATTTTTACCCCAGCTAAAAATGTATAAAGCAACCGGCATATCTTTCTTCCCCAAACTTTTGACTAACTCCTCCAGCTTTGATTTATCTTCCTGAAAATAAATTGCAGACATCTGTTCATGTCCTCGAAATATCTGCCACCAATCGTTCCTCTCGATTTCATTAAGTGTATCTTCTCGCACCGCAATCATCTCTCCGGCTTGATAGGTAATGCGAATTTTTGCCTCATCCGGCACTTTGTGGATTTGTTCAATATCCACGAGGTCAGTTTGGTAATACCAGAAGTTGCTCGGAATACCTAATACTTTATCGTCATTTTTATTCTTATATCCATTAATGACAGCATTGATACGGGGGTAGCAAACTGATTCGGCAATGCCCCCATTGCCGTCATTATTATTTTCGTTATTAGTACAGAGTATAAATTTACGGTTACCACCATCCGCCTTATTCATCTCTAAAACAGCATGCCCAGTTGTCCCTGAGCCAGCAAAAAAGTCTAAAATATTTGCGTTTGGACGTGCACCTACAACAGCAAAAATACAGTCATATACAGTATAAAGTGACTTGGGGAAATCAAAATCACAATCTGGGATTATCTCACGCAGAAGCTTTGTTCCATACTCACCTGCATCATATTTCTTATCCGTCCAAACGGTTTTGTATGTTCCGTAATCTTTTGCAATCATTATCTGGATCATTCCGCCGTGCGATTCCTTAACCTGAAGGATATCTTTTATTCCCTCAACACTCTGTCTTGCATATCGCCACTTTCGTTCAACGCCCTTTTCGTCAATTGGCCAAACATAAACACTACCATCTTTTTTCTTTTCGTTTGCCGACTTCGGATGAACATCGTCAGATACAACATTACCGAAGCCAATAATCTTTCCACTTTTTATGATCAATGGGTAGAAACAATTTCTTGCATCTGTACGCTTAGACTCATTGCCCCAATTACGCAAATTGGAAATATAGACCTCATCCTTAGCAAGAGAACGATCGCCGATGGTCTTTTTATTCTTCGGAACAACAAAAATTGCATATTCATGAGTATAGGAAAAGTTAGTGCCTTGGACACCCTTGGGATTATGAATAATGGTTACCGTATGTTGTTCGTGTGTTGGGAACAATTGCTCAATCAGCACTCCCAAATGTGCCTGCTCATTATCATCAATCGCACAAATCATTACACCATCATCTTTCAATAAATCTTTTGCCAAGCTGAGGCGATGGCGCATAAATGAGAGCCACTTACTGTGTCTGTATTCGTCATCCCGATCCACATAATCATTGTTGTATTTCCAGTTTTTTGCGCCTGTGTTATACGGCGGATCAATGTAGATGAGATCAATATTCTTTTTGTGGGTGTAGTTGAGAACCGACAGTGCGAGATAGTTATCACCCTCAATCATCAAGTTATTCGGATACGCCTCGTCCAAATTAAGGCGGTTTTTAACAACTTCTTTCAGAACGGGGACTTTGATTTTTGATTGCTCAACAACATCTTCCATCTTGTCTTCAAAAACCAGCCCAAGATTGTTCTTCTTGAGTTTTTTGATTTGAGCTTGTAAATCCGCCACCTCTTTTTGTAAATCTTTTCCAGACATAATAATCACCCTTAAGCCATTCGACTCTAGCTCTATTATGGCTTCTTGCGAAGCTTTTTCCAAATCTGATTTTGTCTGGACTTCGCCACCCCTTCGGGCATCCTTGTCCTTGATATAGCCCTATAGACAAATGGAGAAAAATATGGCGAAAAATGAAGCAATTCTGGGAGCTCCCGAGGGGTCTTCGGAGGCCCTTGAGCAACCACAAGGAGCCAAGTACTGTCTCTATGCCCGGAAGTCCTCAGAGCAGGATGAACGGCAGGCCCTTTCCATAGATAGCCAAATTAAGGAGATGTTGGCGATGGCCGAAAGGGACGGGATAGAGATCGTGGAGACTATCAAGGAAAGCCACTCAGCCAAGGACTCAGGCCAAAGACCTGCCTTTACCGAGCTTCTACTGAGAATCCGAGAAGGTGATTTCAATGGCATTCTGACATGGGCTCCAGACCGATTAAGCCGAAATGCCGGAGACCTCGGCTCCCTTGTCGACCTTATGGACCAAGGGCTTCTGCATGAAATCAGAACTCATGGTCAGATATTCAGAAACTCCCCTAACGAGAAGTTCCTCTTGATGATTCTCTGTAGCCAAGCCAAATTGGAAAATGACAACAAAGGCGTAAATGTTAAGCGAGGGATGCGAACCAAATGTGAAATGGGCTGGCGACCGGGAGTCGCCCCCATAGGATATCTCAACAACTACGCAGATAACACTATTACGGTAGACCCGGAAAGAGCTCCCATCATCAAAGAAATATTCAATAAGGTGGCCAAGCAGGGAGATTCAGGGCGCGACATTTTCAACTGGATCAACAATGAGACTTCCTTTATTACTAGAGGGGGCAAAAAAATGCCCTTGAGCACAATTTTTCTGATTCTCAAAAATAGCTTCTACTACGGAGAGTACACATACGGCGAGGGAACCTACCACGGCAAACATGAGCCACTTATCACAAAAGAGCTATTTGATGAGGTGCAAGTCAGAATTTCCAAACCCGCCCATGGCCGTCATGGCGAGAAATGTTTCGCCTTCGCCAGAATGATGACCTGTGGCCAATGCGGAGCCGGAATTACTGCCGAAGAAAAATTCAAGCGATTAAAGAATGGCGATATGATACGCCATATTTACTACCACTGTACCGACGGCAAAAGACTCGGCTGTAAACAACCCTATGTTAGGGAGGCAGATCTCATCGAACAATTTGTAGAAATAGTAGACAAGCTAACCTTAGACAGGATAGGGATGAAGGATAGGTTACAAGAAGAAATAGACCGCTACAACAAGTTTACGCAAGGCGTGTTGGGGATGGACCCTTCCACTCAGAAGATGCCTCGAGTAGATCTAAAAATGTACGCCAAGTACATCCTGCGAGAAGGTCGCAACGAAGAAAAGAGAGAGGTGCTGAGCCACATCCAAAACAAAGTTGTACTGAATCAAGGGAAACTAAAACTACAGGATAATAAGCAAGCCAACATGCCGGAAGTAACCCGCGTCAACTAATTTATTAAGCCCTGGATGCAGGTCGCTCGACCTGCATAATCAGTTGATTGACCCAAGTTGGGATATGCCCTAAGACAATCTTCGTAACCCTTGGTGGCTCGACCTTCTTTTAGAATAGGATAATCCTCTACGGAGAGCTGATCACTACAGCTGACTGATGCCACACCGATAAACACAATAACCAATACGAGAATGATTGTGAAAATTAAAACTTTTTTCATCTTAGTAAACCTTTATTTATAGAGCGAGTAATATTCTTTCCCTGCTTGCCAAAGATATTGATCAATCGTTTTTGGATCATATTGTGTCAGCCCGTAGAATGTTCTGAACTCGTCAATAATCTCTCGGAACTTGGGATAATCCTTTAAGTCCTGGTTGCTAAACTTAGCAAACTGATCAGTTCGCTTGAAATGGAGCAATAGTTTTTCCACATAGGAATCGTAGATTGGATAAATCTTGGGTTGGTGACGACTACAATACTTGGTGGCAAATGAATAAAAACGGCGAGTCTTTCCGCCGTTCATCTTTACCGTAGCAATCTGATTAACAATTCCGAGGTCTCCCCGCTTCAGTCCTTCATCTATCCCCAAGCTCTGGATATGCCGAGCCACGGTCAGCGGATCAAGGATGTTCGTGCTGTATAAAACATTGAGAGAGCACACCTTAATCAGAATGTCGTCTAGATTGTTATTGAGAGGATAGGTTGTTAAAAATAGCTTATTTAAACTACTCTCCTTTAACCCATCTTCCTTTTGTGAACCCCACGGTTTGAGATAGCGTTCTACCTCTTGTAGGGTTGGGCGTGGTATCGTTAGTCCTTCTCGGCTCATGGTTGACCCTCTTTCCGGTGAGTCGCCCTGGCCTCTAATTGATTAATCAAAAGAGGGCAGACCTCACACCTAGTCAACCCATGACTTCTACTCCGAAGAATAGTCATCACGGTAAGTAGAGCATCTGCCCACCTCTGACCGTGATGACGGAGAAAAAAGTACTACAATTCGGAGTTGTAAATATACGAAAAAGCCATGGGTTGACGCTTCCAGCATAGCATAAAAAACACCCCTGCGAAGGGGATGTTTTTTGGGGCTAATCTGGTTTTTGGGCTCCCAGACCGAAGTAGGCGCTTTAAGGCACCTCGGTCATTTGACTCGTTTTTGTTTGGCTCAACAGCTCGGTCTCGGTTGGTTTTCCACGCTAGTCCTCCATAGCGCTATCTATATCAGAAGAGGCTAATGACCTATTTCTGATGAGATAAAGCGTAGGATGGAAGGAGATAATCTAGAGGTTTTGAAAGGGTGTTTAGGGGGACAGGTTTTGTGTAACACCCATAGGAGAAAATGAGACAAATGCGACAGTACTTTGGATGATTTTTAGTGTTGAGATCAGAATTTGATTCTTGAATTCTTCCTTTTACGGAATGGGGTAAGAATCATTCTGCAATTAATTTTTTAGAAACTGAACTATTCACCTTTTCTACGTACAACCTATCATTCTCTACTCTCAAATCGTTATAGTCCCCAAGATCCTGTCTAAAAGTTTTTTCTATTTTATTGCTTTCTAAATCCCAAATAAACAAATAACCGTCGGACCAACGTGCACCAACTGGCGTCCCCCAAAAAGCCATTTTTGTATTATTGCTAAAAAATAATACCGGCCAGTAATCTGATCTTCCTCCCATACTTATCAGCTGAACGCTTAAGATCGGCTCAATCGTCATCCCGAGTTCGGCGCTCATTATTGTATTCCCTTGCCAGCTTCTTTTAAATATCTTATCTCCGGAGATATAAAAATATCCGCTCTCGTCCGGTGCCACGGCTACAATGTTGCCTCCGATATGTATTTCTTCTATCGTGTTTTCGCCCTCTGATTTTGGCGATCGATGCACAATATAACCGCTTTCCATTGATGAAAAATTCGGATCGCTATATGCAATCAGGGCAAAGTCCTCTCCGCTATGGATGAGGCGGATATCATTGATTTCGCCTTTCAATTTGTATCGAAAATTTGGCGCATCATTTTTTCTGTCATGAATATTGATGACCGTAGTTTTCTCTTTGTTCCAAAGCCAAGGAGTATATTGATAGGCACTCAAACTCAATCCGGCACCTGTGTCGTTTGCTACTTCAGTGATATTTGGGAAATATAGTTTTTCTGCCACTACAAAGCTGAATACTCCTGCGCCAATAATGACGGAGAAGATAATAATCGCAATTATCTTTAAAGCCTTCTTAGCGATTAAAGTCATCATCTTGATAATATTATAGATTGTCAGGAGAAAATGAGACAAATGCGACGGTGGCAGGGGGGTATCAAACTAACCACAGCCAAACGCCCAATCCCAACATAATCACACCCGCAATCAAGTGCAGGATCCGAATGTTACTATCCTTCCATGCCGCTGTTCGAGTGGCCGTAGAATACCCCCAATAAATTGCTAATAGAATAGCCACTAGAGGCAACACAAAAATCAGGTTGTAGTACAAAAGAATCCCCAGAGCAGATAGCCATGAAAACCCCTCACCCAACAATCCTAAGGTAAATAAATATGGCCCACCCGTGCATGGAAGCTCGAAGAAGGTCACCAGCACACCAGCCCCAAATGCCGTCCAAGGCATTACTACACCAGACAACAAATCCTTGATTTTCGGTCGCCATCGTCTGGGGATTTCAGTCACAAACCCCAAACTCCCATACCAAAAATAGTCCTTGATGTTGGCAAGACCAATCAAGACAGCGATAACAGCAACCAATTTATGTAAGATTGGCGCAACCCCTGTTAAATGGATGGCCCCCAACAAGCCAACTCCGACTAGGTAATAAGCAACAAACAGACCTAATATAAACATCAACCCAGTAAATAGAATTGTCCGTTGTGACTTAATTGATAACAATCCGGTTAGCAAAAGTACCAGCACAGCAATGGCGCACGGATTGATAGAATCAACTAAGGCAGCGCCGGTAATCGCCCAAAAAGTTGGTTCAGTTAAAATAGTCGGCGAACAACTCATATTTTTATTCTATACGAATCGCTTTACCACGTACCATGGCATCAGCCAACTTAGCATAAGCCCGTTGCAATATGCGACCAAAAGTGGCTTGAGATGTCTGCATTTTTTTAGCGGCAAGGGTTTGTTCTAATTTATTGAGATGGCGCAATCGAAGAGCTTCCCCCTCCTCTCTTTCCAGCACTACTATTTCAAGCTGACGCAAAGGGACACCCGCCGGCTTAAAAAATGTCACCGGCGGATGAAAATTCACCTTGCGTTGATTTCTTGGTCGAGCCATCTTAGCAGTTCTCCCCTTTCATCAATGTCTTACACTTTGGGCATGGAATTTCAGTGCATACCACCCCTCTTTGGGTATGAGGAATTTGGTGACCACACTTAGGACAAGTACAAACATTTGAACCAAGCGGTCTTCCGCCAGCCAACCCACGACCCTGACCAAGTCCGCCTCGGCCACGGCCCAACCCCTGACCCAAACCTCGACCTGTATTACCTGTTCCGTCTCTTCCTGGCATAATCACCTCCAGAAATTAAGTCTATAACATTATGAGTATATATTCATAACCAAAACCTGTCAAGCAAAGCTTAACTCACTCGAATCTCTTACCCTAAACTGACTATTGAATAACTACTCCGACCGAACAAACTTGACCGCCAACAAAGTGGTAATCGGAACAGCCAAAGCGATGCCAATACTCCCCGTCAGAGCTCGCACTACCTCTACGGCAATTACCTCGTTATTAATAACTTGACCAAAGGTTAAGAATGGCTCCTGATGAACGGTAAAAAGCAACAACAACGGTAAAGCCGCTCCGGCATAAGCTAAAAACAACGTATTCACCATTGAGCCTAAGTGAGAAACCCCAACTCTCATGGCTTGCCAATACAATGCAGTAGCAGACATTTGCGGGTTTGCCTCTTTCAGCCCCACCACCACCGCCGTTTGAGAAACCACCACATCATCCAACACACCTAAAGCTCCAATCACCATACCAGCTAGTAATAATCCCTTAATATTGATCACTGTGTCAGTCAGCCCGATCAAGAACATACTTTCTTCGCTATTAAACCCCGTCAACCTAGTCAATTCCGTAAACCATACTGATAACAAGCCAGTAATTAACAAGGTAACTATCACTGAAGAAATAGCGATAGTCGAGGTGCGCTTAAACCCTTCTGTTAGATAAATTGCCATCACCAAAATCATCAAAGAGCCAACAATGCTCATTGTTAACGGGTCCCGACCTATTAGTATTTGGGGAAGAATAAATTTTAATATCACTACAAAGGTCAGTGCCAACACCAATAACGCCCTGACCCCCTTCCATCCACCCACCGCAACTACTATTGCGGCAAAAATAATTGCCAGCCATACCAATGGCGGCGTCCTGACAATGTTGAGAATATAAAAATTATCCGATCCATCAGACGATGGGCTTGATTGCACCATTACCTTATCGCCCACTTTGTATTCATTAGCCGACATCTCGTCGTATTGGGTGCCGTCATAGACAATCTCTTGCCCTTTCCGTTCACCAGTCAACACCTCAAGCTTTATTTTCTGTTGGATAGCCGTTGAACCATCCTCGCGAGATGAGATATTTTGTTCAATAATCTCTATCACCTTAGCTGAAAGCACCGAACCACTGTTACTTGGTTCAGCAGTTTGGGCAAGGGCTACGCTGGGGCACAAAAATAAGATTGGCAAGATTAGAAACCATTTTTTCATGCCCATATTATAACATTCAAAGATTAGCTCGGCATGAGCTAATACACTACCTACATATTGTTTAATCTAACCGATGAAAGAGTGAACCACTTTACGCACCCCTCCTATCTAACCATCCCTATCGGATAATAAACTGAAAATCTTCAGTCGGAGACAAATCAGACAAGGACGAGACGAAGTTACGATCTGTCTGTGGATTTCCCCACACCCAAAGGTTGTCCGTACCCTACCACTAAATACAGTATCCCCGGAATCAGTACAAGTAACATATTCATACTAAAACTTGCTTCTGTTGCCAGCGCCAACAGAAGACTAATCACCATCGGGATGATAATGAGATAGCCTCCGATTTTCTCACGCCACCAACCAACGGCCAATCCTATAAACATTATCGGCATCGCTGTCAGCATGACATTTTCCCATAACGAATAATCAGGATTGATAAACGGCAACGGATTGCCGTAGCCAAAATAGAACATCAAACCAACCACTAATATCAACAAAGCGACGATTCTGGCAAACCATCTCATAACTCCAACTTGTTCTTTTTCCATTCTCATAATGTTCTTACTTTTGGTATAACTTCTTTCAATCGCTTAATAACCAATCAGCAACTTGGGGATATTCAGATTTCCCTCTATATATCCAATCGCTCGCTTCAGTTCTAATTGAGACAAGGCGGTATCCCGATCCATTCTTTCTCCAGCATAACCAGTATAATATTTTTTCAAAATCGGCAGGGATCGTTCGTCGCCCAATTGTCCCAAAGCCCAGATCGTCGAATTACGAGACTCATATCCGTTACCCTCATCATCCAAATATTGGGTCAAGGCCTCAACACAATCTCCGTCATAATGACCTTGAGCAATCTTGCATTGTTCACCAACACCATAACCAATAAAATTCAAGCTCAAAAGAAAAACAAAAAGACCCAATGAGATGACGATACCTAAACCATAAAGAATTGTGTGTTTATCCATAATCTAAAACCTATAACTAAATATTTCTTCAATCGACTTTTTAAAAACCCGGGCAATCCTAAAGGCCAATTCCAGAGAGGGAATGTATTTATCTTTTTCCACAGCGATTATCGTTTGCCGAGTTACGCCACATTTTTGAGCCAAATCTTCTTGGGTCATGTTATGTTCGGCGCGAGAAACCTTGATTCGATTATTCATCTGCGCCATATTTTTTGTCGAAATAATTATAGGACAAAGAATAAATAGTAATCAGCAACAGCGCAATATAGCAAAAAACCACTCCCATTGATTCAAGGTAAAGGCTGGCGTGCTTTTGGGCAGAAAAAATAAAGAAGAGCCCAAGACAAGCCATCAGCATAGTCACGACCACATAAGTAACTTGAGAAGCTCTCCCGCTAATTGAAATCACTCTTTCATCCACAACCACTTTCTTAAACCGCTTCTTGGCCACAAATAGAAACAACATCCCAATTAATATGCCAGCAAAAGCCAGATAAAGATTGCTGGTGATGGTGGCCACAACCACTATTGTCCCGATTAATAGCCCAATCAACACCCTAATTTTTTGATACTGGTTATAACTCATACTCCTTATAATGTAAAGTATATCATACTAATTGTAAAGGGTACTTTACACTACGTCAACAATGCCCTTGAGAACACTTGGGGTCGCTTGGCCCTCTTCATAAGCGGGTAAGGAGCACGCTAGTACTAGTTGGCTCAGGCAAGTGGTAAATGAGACGGTGGCAGGGGGGTCTGTTTCACTGTGGATTTTGAGAGGTTTTTGTGGCGTAATGATTCTCCAACCTTACCGTACCCAATGAGCAGACCCGAAGAACTTAATATAGCCAACTGCGATATTTGGGCGTAGCATCTTTCATATCTTCATACAGCCACACCATCCGATCAGCAAACCATAATTTACTGATAATAATCATAGCCCCACCAAATATGACTGACCATACCTGAAACATCGCTAGTCCCCAGATAAAGAAGAGCCCGCCGATTCCACCCACGGCGGATAAAATATTGGGTAAAGTTTGATGATGTTGGGGTACTGGTATATTTTTACGATTCATCCAAACCCACTCGCCCAGCACTACTTTGGATGCCCAGTTGTTGGTACTTTGGGGCGCAGTAAAAACCCGTGGATTAAACCAGACCCACAACAGCACTATGACAATTGGAACAAGTGACCACCATCCGAGCCAAATTCTACTCCAAAAGGCCAGACCTATTAACGGCACCATAGAGAAACGAGAATAAACACTCCAGGGGCTAGAATGGCGTCGACGAGTCGGCTCGTCCATCCTAAAGGCTTTGGCAATATTTTGTTCTAAAGTCATAGCACGAACGAATCAATCTACTCAACTGCAAATAACCCAACGCTATTGAAGTAGTGGATGAGCTTTCCCCCACTAGTAAGGATGACTCGAATAGTCGGATAGTTATAGACATCACCAGTTAGACCTTTGGGAAGCTTGTAGCTGGTATCCTGCCAGATCCATTCATGAGCGGCGGCTACATTGACCGGGTTCTCTTTGCTCGGCTGGTAGGTGAAGTCGTCCTGGAGCTGAGTGAAATTAGAGACATTTTGAGAGAGGAAGTCCATGGCGATGGTCTCGATTTGAGATTGGGTTTTGGTAGGAATATACAGAGAACCATAGCTGGCGCATTGGGAGGCATTGAGTCCCACACCTCCCAGTAGGTTCTGGATCTCTTCCGGATAGCGAACATGGATATCTACTATCTGATTATTACGAGCATCTATCTCGTACTCATAGACCTCGCACTGTTCATTGATGTATTGGGTTTGTTGAAAGACATAGACTGGACGTTGCCACTCTGCCGGGGTATCAGTTCGCCATGCTCCATCACCCAGCTGGGTAGCTGTTCCAATAGTGAAGTTAGAGGGATTCTTTTGGGTGGTGATATATCTGACAGTCGGGTTGGAATCAGCCATGAGATGCATGAAGCGTTGGATGACAAGCTGGATTTGGGCGGTTACCGCAGTAGTCGGCTCTGGCAGTACGCTAACATCCCGGGTTGATGACTTCGGACTCTGCCATGCCCAGATACCGATGGCTACAACAAAAACGACGGCTAAGATAGGAATTAGTTCGAGCTTCTTCATGGTTCTATTGTATACCTCCTAAAGGACGCTTTGAGGCACCTCAGTCATTTGACTCGTTTTTATTTGGCTCCGTTGGCTAGAAGAAGTCAGGACTTGTAACAGTGTTCCATACTAGACAACTAGCTCCCGCGCCCTTTTCAAGAGAGTAGCATCTCTTAATCGGATAAATTTGCCGACATACACATCTGGCTCACTCTCTTCAACCAATTTGATAGCCTCGTCCAAATCTACCCATATCGGCTTCATCCCCTCGTCTATCTCCTCAGCCTCGTAAGCCGTTTCACCATCACCCTCAGCAACCTGAGCGAGATAGCAGTAAGATATCTGCAGTTCATCTCGTTCATTTCGATATTCAATAATAATTCCCACTTCACCAGTCACCCGTATTGCATACCCAATCTCCTCTTTTGCCTCTCTCTGTAAAGCATCAGCTATTTGCTCACCTGCCTCAATCCCGCCACCAGGCAATTTGTAATATCCAGCATTACTAACATGAAGCAGGGCAATTTGATTTTTATCATTAAAAATCACTGCCCTCGCCGCCCTACGCAACTGATACGGCTTATCAGTTCTCGCTGGCAATCCAGTGCCGACTTCAGCATCAGATATTTCTAATAGTAATTCCATGTCTATATCTTATCAGGTTCTAACTCCTATTCGGGGTACAAAAATAACCAGCTCCTATGGCTGGTTATTCTCTGGCTCCCCCTGCTGGATAAGTTTAGAAAAGTTGACTGGATAAAAGTCAGAAGAGAGTTAGATGATTTTGTATTAAAAAATGTCGGGGTTTCACCGACTTCTATCGCCTGAGCGATAGCCGTTACGTCAATTGAATTGCGGTGGGTAGGTCAACTGTCCCAGAAACCGAAATGATTCCCTGTCCAAGCGTTTGTGAAGACGCTTGAGCTTCTCCTGCTCTTCGCGGATAGTATTATCATACTTCCACTTAGGCGGGGGTTCGGGATACGTGGTCTTCATATAATCCCACTCATAATCATCTGGGGCTGTCTGTCTGCGAACACGTAATTCCCCGATGAAAGCTTCCGTGGCAAGAATCTGTTTGTCAATTTCTTCCACAGAGGGCTGGTTGAAGACCCAATCAACTGCATCGTCAAATTGACGCAGAATCACCTTGGCTTTTAGCCACCGCAATAATTTCAAGTTGAGTATCAAGCTCAACATAGGTTCATCACCTCCACTGATGATGATTTATATATATCAAAAAACTCGCTTTCAGTCAAGCTTTTCTTGGTTTGGCTCCGTTGGCTAGAAGAAGTCAGGACTATGCCTGCCTAGAAATAAACACGAGTTTCTGAGTTTCCCGATCATAGGTTATATAGACCTTGCCACTATAGCGCCCCTCGCTAGTAAGGTCGTTCAACAAAATTGCCAAAGTATCAGCATCAGTGTCTGTTAGACCAGCAGGCATCAGCACATACAACTCCAACCCGCCTTTCGTAAGCGTTAAATCTACCACCTCTTTGGACCTTTTAATCTTTCGGAGCAGATCCTGTGCTAACTCTTTCCCAAATTCCTGAAAAAATCCTTGAGCCACAAGACCTATTGTTGTAGCCACCGACGTCCATATCCAAAAGCCTAAGGTCAGCCCACCATCGCCACCCCCCCGCTCTGGCAAAACCTCATAAATAGCCACCCTGTCATCTTCCGCCCCAGCCAACTCTCGTAATGGCGTCGGGTCCACTTCCCAGCCATTAAACACCACATCGATCCATGCAGTCCCCTCTAGATGGCTGAGCTGCGAACTATCAAATGGCTCATAATGCTCTCTATCCGCTTCTACAAATTTAGCCATAAAAATTCATTTTTATCCATTATTATAGCTTCCCAAACGAAGGTTTTCCAGATAATACGCCTCCTGCTAGCTATTACTCACACTAGCCAAAGTTCTTGACCGAGTATCACATCCACTACATACTGTAAATAGCTCATCTACCATGCGTGGAAAGAGTACTAGACGCCGCCCTTTACTGGGCGGTGTTGGTTTTGCACCACTCTTCACATTCAGCTTCCAGTCTACGCTTGCGGTGGTCATACTCTACGGTATAGGCAGTCAACAATACAAAATACCCCTTATTTCTAGGTGCCAAAACAACCACATAGCTCCAATCTGAAAGTGCAATGCAAACATGAAGCTTATCCTTACGTTTTACTTCCCAAACCTTCAGACTAGCCGAATTTTCAATCATCGGCCTGACCCAACACACTCTCTCGCAACGTCGTAAATCTGGGATCCTTGTTGCCTCCGTCTTGCCTTCTGAAACTAAGTGCCAGAACGTAATACCCTTTCCATTAAGGGGTGGAGCAAAACGACTAACGACTGGCAGACCCCTAAAAAGAGGCTTACTTGCAACAAAATCCTTGCAGTAATGAGCGTAAATAGCATCAATGTATTTATCCCAATTACCGCTATGTTCTCCGAGCTCAACAATCGCAGGCAACCAATCAATTGTCGCAACACCATCAGCCATTTCGTGCCTCCCACCGCAACAAATTCAGCTTGTCTTCTCGAACCAGAGTGGTGGCCTTCAGACTATAACCAGAACGTTGTTTTATTTTAGCTATGATATCAAGTTTTGCCTGACTCGCCTGCAAACCACGTGCTGTGTATGATACTGCGCCCAATAAAAAGTCAGCCAATTGAAGAATCTCACTTTCGTGAGAGCGCATATTTTGAATCTTTGCTACCACTTTCCTAGAGATATCCCCCAAGCTAGTGGCAAGCACATCATGCAGCTTCTTCACCTTATCCGCACTACGACTATCTTTGATGTCTAAGTATATGTCGTATTTATTTTCAGGATGCAAAATGACCCATAGCATCTCGTAGTACATTTTGTAATACCAATCGTCATGGGTCTGATTGTGCGCCTCATGATTCAACACTCCCTTATCAGGTATCACCAGCGCCCTAAAGTGAAGATCGGAATTGTCGAAAAAATAATTCACCAAATCAAGATAAAAGGCTTCTTTGGCTGGGGAAACCTTTGACCACTTGATTTCAAAGCTACCACTAAGGCCATGCTCTTTTTTAATTTCCCGAATTCTTTGCGAAATCGGACGAACTTTTTCTATGGGGCACCATATGGCGCCCAGCGACATAGCCAGTTGTTTGTCATTTTCCAAGTGACAACTTTCGTCACAGTAAACATTAAAATCCATACTTCCTCCTGATAGCTAAAAGTGGGTGAAAACAACACCCTACATCATTTTACACCCAAATTAGGTTGCAAATAGACCATCCCATCTATCTTCTCTATCGTGTCGGAAAACTCTTGATTTTCCGACTGCTTCGTGGCGCAGTATAAAAAATCAGCTATCTGCTCGTTCCAAAAAACTCTTTTTTATCGTGTCAGGAAACTCCTTTTGCCGTGTCGGAAAATTACCCAACATGCCCTCGTTCAGGCAAAAGCGACCTTTTACCGTGTCAATAAATCATCGTTTTCTACCGCCCACCGTACATATCAACCCAAAAGACATACCCAGCCACAATCACAAAAATCACTAACGTAAAAATTCCAGAGGCCACTTCCCCAGCATACAAATACAGCAACACACCACTAAACAAGAATAGGGCAATGGACATAATGAGACACAGAGGATAAATCTTTGGATCCATGTTGATTAGGAGATAACTTATATCACAAAAGGGCAGACCTCACGCTTGGTCTACCCGAAACCTCTTGCCCTGTTAGGAGCTGAGCGTCGCGGACAAGCAGAGCATCTGCCCGTCTCTGCCCACGACACCTCTCTCAATAGAGGCCTAACAGGAATTGTAGATATACAAATTTTGGTTTCAGGTAGACGCCCACATTTTACCTTGTGCGGACTTTTTTATCCACATTTTTATTTTCGCCCCATAAGATAAAGATATATTCCAATCGTTGCTCTGGAAGCTGATTTCGCACTAGACAGCCTGTTGCGAATCGATACAATGAAACTAGTTTCGACAGTTCACTTGTTCATTTAGCAATACAACCAGTTCGCGGCATGGTTAGCTGTGTTTTCAAATACATGGTTACTTCAATATCCAGCAAACGAGTCGCGGAGTTCGCACGTCTGTACAAGAACGCTTACGGCATCAAACTGACGCACGAACAAGCAGAGAGCAAAGCAAAAGCATTGCTCAATCTTGTAATTGCCATGTCCCCCTCCCAACCCAACGGTATATTAGTTAACCAAAATCATCGAAATGAAAGACAAGTTAGTCCGTGTTAGTAGTGAGTCCCATAAGCTCCTCAACCTATACGCTGTAGCCCAAGGTGAAAGCCTGAAAAGCGCCATAGAGCATCTCATCAACTCTGCAATTGAAGCCGACTCAGAGCTTCAGCCACTTTTCATTCAGCTTGCCAACCACTCTGCAACAAAACCAGCAGAACCTGCTGGACTTAAATAAAAACTTCGAGTATTGGTTTGTGTTGACTATGAAATATATTCTCTACGCTAGAAAGTCCTCAGAAAGTGAAGACCGACAAGTACTGTCGGTGGATTCGCAAATTCAAGAATTAAAGGCATTAGCCAAACGCAATGGTCAGCAAATAGTAGCTGTCCTTCAGGAATCGATGTCAGCCAAAGACCCAGAAAAGAGGCCAGTATTTGAAGAAATGGTAGATAGGATCAAGGGCGGAGAAGCTCAAGGTATTATCTGCTGGAAACTCGACCGATTAGCCCGCAATCCCGTTGATGGTGGAACAATCCAATGGATGCTCCAAAGAGGCGATGTCACGCACATTCAGACAGCTGATAGAAGTTATTACCCCAGCGACAATGTACTTCTGATGAGTGTGGAGCTTGGTATGGCAAATCAGTTTATTCGAGACTTAAGTCAAAACACCAAAAGAGGTCTACGCGCAAAGGCAGCTCAAGGACACTATCCTGGCTATTCAACTATTGGATATATGCACGACCCTCTAGTCCCTAAGGGGAAAAAATATATCATCCCCGACCCAGAACGATTCTCGATTGTCCAACGAATGTTGCGACTAATAATTGATGGGGAAGCTAACCCACCTCAGGCACTAAAGGTCGCCACAGAAGAATGGGGTCTTAGAAGTAGGCTCGGCAACAAGTTGCCACAAAGTACTATCTATCGAATCATCAAAGATCCTTTTTACGCAGGATACTATGAATACCCTAAAGCCAGTGGTAATTGGTTTGATGGACTACATGAGGCAATGATTACCAGAAGCGAGTACGACACACTCCAAGCAATTATGAAACGACCAAGTAGAACCCGTCCCAAAACCCTAATCTTTGCCTATACTGGCCTAATCTACTGTGGAGAATGTGGTGGTATGGTCACTGCCGAAATAAAAAGAAAGGTCTTAAAGAATGGGGAAATCAGAATCTACATCTACTATCACTGCACCAAGCGGAAAAATCCTAACTGCACTCAAAAGTGCATTACCGAAGAGGAGCTAGAATCTCAACTCGTAGCCATTCTTAAGCGAGTAGAACTCCCAGAGGATTTCAGCGAGTGGGTCATCAAGCAACTAGAGCTCATGAACCGCCAATCTGCCGAAAACCGCCAAGCCATATTGCGCGACCTGCAAGCTAACTACCAAAATTGCACCAAGCGTATCGACACCCTTATAGACATGCGTACTTCCGAAGCTATAACTTCAGAAGAGTTTGATACCAAGAAAGTTCAGCTACTAGCCGAAAAGGAACGAATCCACGAGCTCCTGAATGACAAGGATCGCGATGTTAACCAGACCGTGGTTAGAACCGAGACAATCATAAGATTAGCCGAGCAAGCCACCCTTAAGCTCAAAACTGGTAGCATTCTCGAGAAGAAGCGTCTAGTATCCCAATTATGTTCGAACCTGACACTGCTAGACAATAAGCTCACCCTAGAAGTAGAAAAACCATTTTCTATCGCAGAACGGCTGGCCACAGAAGTGCATGCCATTGCTGAAGGGTTAGAACCGCAAAAAGACCGCTCACAGAGCGACCTTATTGCCGAAAAACTAGTTGATTCTGATAACTGGCTCCCGCGGCTGGATTCGAACCAGCGACCCATCGCTTAACAGGCGATTGCTCTACCGCTGAGCTACACGGGAATAACAAACTGCCTACGGCAGTTAATATCCAATTTCCAATATCCAATTCTCAAGTGTCCAATATCCAATGCCCAATAATCAAGAAGCAGAGACTTTAGCTATCATTTTGTTTTTGATGGTCGCCAGTATTTTAACTATTTCTTGCCCTTCCGTAAACACCCCATCAAGAGCCAATAAGTCAACCGATTTTCGAACCTTTAGTATTCTCAACCAGTACAGTGTCTCCTTAGCCTCTTTTAGAGCAATTGAGAGTTTATGTATAAAGTCTTTGTCCGACTGCGCTTCGCTTGCCTCCATCATATTGGCAGCGATTGAGGTAGCTGACCGTACCAACTGGCCAACGAGAGGACGAGATCTAAAATCTAGCACTACACCGTCAGTCAGTTGCAAAACTCGGTCAGCCAATGCTTCACAGCGATCATAAATATCAATTTTGTTTCCAGCTCGTTCCCCCATTGAATATTGGAGATTGGATATTAAGTCGAAAGATTTATTTTAGGTAATCCTTGAGTTTTTTAGAATCTTTCGACTTTCTTAGCTTCATCAATGCCTTGGCTTCTATCTGCCGAATACGCTCACGCGTCACCCCGAATTCCTTCCCCACTTCTTCCAAGGTATGCGCCCATTCGCCACTTAAACCAAACCGCAGCTTCAGGATTTTTTGCTCTCTGGGCGACAGCAAGTCCAATACTCCACCCACATCTCCCTTCAGCAACTCGTAAGCTGAAGCCTCTTCTGGCGTCAGACTATCCTCGTCTTGGATAAAGTCACCAAGCAAAGAATCATCTTCATCGCCCACCGATTTTTCTAAGCTCACGGTTTCCTGCGAAATTTTTAATATGTGATTGACCTTCTCCACTTCCAATTCCATTTCATTAGCAATTTCCTCCGGAGTCGGCTCACGACCTAATTCCTGCACTAGTTGTCGTTGGGTTCTGGCCAGTCTATTCATCGTTTCTACCATATGAACTGGAATGCGAATCGTTCTGGCTTGGTCAGCAATTGCTCTGGTAATTGCCTGCCGGATCCACCAAGTCGCATATGTAGAAAACTTAAACCCGCGTCGCCAGTCGAATTTCTCCACCGCTTTCATCAGCCCGATGTTGCCCTCTTGGATCAAATCCAACAGCGACAATCCTCGGCCAATATATTTCTTTGCGATCGATACCACCAACCGCAAGTTGGCTTCGGCCAGTTGTTTCGAGGCTAACGTATCGCTCTGCTCCACTCGTTTCGCTAGTGCGACCTCTTCTTCGGCCCGCAATAGTGGCACCTGACCAATTTCTTTCAAATACATCCGTACCGAGTCATCACTAATATCATCTTCCAATAAATGCGGATCGATCTTGATTTCCAACTTATTCCGCATTTTCTTTTGCGTTGCCTCGGTTTTCTTGCTCATCTTGTTGTCATCCGCCAACGCCCAAATCAAATCATCCCGCACATCCACTACCTCAATACCCTCTTCCATTAATAATTGGAAAAGTTGATCAAGCAGTTCTATCTGTTTTTCGACATTTGGAATTACCTTCTCAAGTTCCTGTTGAGTAATAAAACCCTTCGCCTTACCCGCCGATACTAGATCAGCCAACGGACCGGGCAGATTACCAATTCCTGATTCCTTGCGTTTACGCTTCTTCTTTGCCTTCTCTTCTTCCTCGTCTTCAATCTCAAAAATCTTCAGCTTAGGTTCCTCTGGAATTGGTTCGCCCAACAATTCCTCTTCCGCTCCCTTGCGACCACGCTTTGTTGGCTTAGCAACCTTGGCTGGTGCAGAATGCTTGACGTTCTTTTTTACCACCTTTTTGACCGCCAGAGAACGTTTGACGTTCTTCTTCGGCTTTGCTTTTTTCGCCAGCTTCTTCACCACCTTCTTCTTGGCTTTCATCCCGAGCTTGCCGAGAGACTTCGCCAGTTTTTTAACTATCTTCTTTTTCACCACCTTCTTCGCCATTTTTTTCTTAACTACCTTCTTGGCCAATCGCTTTTGAATCGCCCGTTTCGGGGCGGTCTTTTTCACAGCCGGCTTTTTAATCGGTTTCTTCTTGACCACTTTTTTTGCTACTTTTTTACCTACCTTTTTTACAGACTTCTTAGATTTCATCCCGAGCCTGCCGAGGGACTTTGTCGGCTTTTTCCCGACGGTCGCTCGTTTCCGAACCACCGCCCGTCGCAGACCCTTCGTAGCTTTAGCGGAGTAGGGTTTACCCGTCGCACCACGAGTTGCTTTCTTTTTCACAAGCTTTTTTTTGCTCGCCATAGAAAGTCCTTTCTATAGTTATTACTTTGTCATCCTGAATACAACGAAGGATCTAGGTCGCCACAGCAACCGCTATCGCCCCAACGGGGCCCCTTTGGGGCTAGATTCTTCACTCCGTTCAGAATGACAAACTACAGTTGATTCAATTCCTTCAAAAGTTCCGCTACTCTCACTTGATCGTTCTTGGCTTCTGCTTCAGCGATCGCCGCCGCCAATTCATTTCTCTTAACAGTCGCGGACCGGTTCAGCAATAGATCTAAATAAAACTTCAGTTCTTTTCCCAAATCCTCTACTGGGACACCCACGTACCCTTGTTCCAAAACCAACATCAATTCCGAAACAGCAGTTTTAGTCGGTTCAGGTAGTTGTTTCAAAAAATCTTCAGCTCGGAAGGTAGCGTCAGCAGTATACCAAGCGCGTAAACTATCGTAAATGGTATTTGCCAGTCCGGAAGCCCATTTTATTCTCTTCCCTGCCGTCAGTAGTTCCGACAACAGGCTAGCGTCCAACATCGGTAGCATCACCACCCGTTCTTCCAGCCAAGTCGGGGACATCTCCTCGGTTGATTCGCCTGCCGGTTTCACAAACTTGCGATTTGGCTTTAACGATTTCTTCAGAGCATCATATAGCACCGCCGGTTCCACATCTACCGTTCGCGCCAACCGCTTAATATAGTGGTCACGTTCCACGGGATCGTTCACTTTTGTGATCACCGCCAGCAACTCTCGGGTTAGTTGTTTTTTATCTTCTAATTTCGTTACATCATACTTCCTAGCCGCCACATCAAAATAGAAGTCCATTACCGGCACAGCCGCATCGACCGCCTTTTCCCAGTTCTCCGGATTTTCCTTGATCATCGAATCGGGATCTTTATGATTCCCCAGCAACACCACTTTCACCGTCATATCAAAATTATTGGCCAACTCGAGCGCCCTCCGCGTTGCCTCCCCACCCGCCGCATCCGCATCTAACGACAATATGATCTCCTTGCCATAACGATTTAACATTTGTAGTTGCTGTTCCGTTAGCGCCGTTCCCGAAATTCCTACCACATTTTTTACCCCTGCTTGATAGGAGCTAATCGTATCCATCTGCCCTTCCACCATCACTACTCGTCCTTCTTGCTGAATGGTTTGCTTGGCCAAATGTAGCCCATATAGCATTTCGCTCTTATGGAACAATGGCGTCTCTGGTGAATTCAAATATTTCGGAATTCCATTCGGATCCAATACCCGACCAGTAAATGCCACCACTCTACCAAGACTGTCCCACAACGGGAACATCACCCGTCCCACAAATTTGTCGTATAAAAAGTTACCCTTACGCACTCCCAAGCCAGCTTTTTCAATATCCGCCTCTTTTGCTCCCTTTCGGATCAAAAACTCCGCCAACGCCCTCCCCGACTTTGGCGCAAATCCAATCCGAAATCCAGCCAGAGTTGCCGGTAGCATCCCCCGACCTACCATATATTCCTTTGCCGCTCTCCCCTCATCAGTTTCCAACAAAACTTTTTCATAAAACCTTGCCGCCGTTTCGTTGATATTCATCAAAGTCTTACGAGTATCGATCCCCGACTGCGGCACTTTGGAAAGCTGGATTCCCGTCTGTTCCGCCAACATCGACAAAGCTTCCGAAAAGCCCATCCCTTCTTTTTCCATCACAAACTTAAATACGTCCCCACCCCGTCCACAGCCGAAACAGTGCCAAATCTGTTTGTCAGGGCTAACCATAAACGACGGAGACTTTTCCATGTGGAACGGGCACAGCCCTTTGTAATTGGTACCAGCTTTTTTGAGCGGCAAATACCGGCCGATGAAATCGACCAAATCGATCTTGCCTTTAATTTCTTCTAAATCAGTCATATCCTTGCTCCAAATTCTAATTTCGAATCTCTAAATTCTAAACAAATCCCAAACTCTAACTTCCTAAACTGTTTCTCATGCGTCATCCCCGAACCGACAACGATAGCACGTCGATATCGGGGATCCAGACAAAAACAGAAACATTTTTATTTTTAAGGTCTAGATCCCCGCCTTCGCGGGAATGACAACCAAGGAGGACTCTACTCTCTACTCTCTACTCTCTACTCTCTACTCTCTACTCTCTACTCTCTACTCTCTACTCTCTACTCTCTACTCTCTACTCTCTACTCTCTACTCTCTACTCTCTACTCTCTACTCTCTACTCTCTAGCGTACCCACTGCCTCCACTATCTCCCCCCAGTTGTCAGCCCGAAGCACCGATGCCGGCAGCCGATGATAGCCATTCCAAGGTTTGTTCATAACTATCAATCTTACTCCATGTTTCATCAAAGACTCCACATGCCGAGTATCGTCGTCTATCAGCACCTCACACCCTAGCCGTTCACATACCTCCCCCTTAGTCAAAGTTGGACTCCCATCTTTGGAGTAGCTATTAGTAAATTCAACCATCTTGAATGAATTGGGGAAGTTTCTGCCCAACCAATCATAAGTAATTTTCTGCACCACATTCTGTCTGCCAGTTACCACGTATAACTCGTGATCTTTTATCAACTCCTCAATTCCTTCTTGCGCACCTGCTACCACCGGTAAATTTTGATAACTCTCTGTCTCAAAGAATCTATGGATATCATCAATCGCTTCCTCTAATGTATTCCCCAGAAATATTGGCCAATGAGAATCCATCGCATCGTCAAAAGTCCACTCCGTACCATACTGCAGGTTATACCACTTCAAAAATTCCCGAATCTCCTCCGCCAGCACTTCATCTAAATCAACCGCAATTTTCATGCTGCAGTCTTTTAAACTCTCGCAAACAAAATCATATAATTGTTGCCAAACTTCTGGGCGCACTTCGGACAATAGGCGTAGTGAATATAATATTCCTTTGCCTTTTTATTCTGGCCAGCCAAATACTGGTTCATCTGCCCAATGAATTTTGGGATAGAGTTATACCCGCCATCAAACACCTTAGCCACAAACGTCCCAGACAATGTTACATTTTTAGCATCGGGCACCACCCCAGTGGTTGAAATATGAATGTCGGACCGAAACGCCGTTGGATCCGAAAACAGCACCAAAACACTTCCCTTGTCCTCCGCCACCATTTTGGCATCCTCCACCATTTTCCACATCTTGGTAATTTTGCTACCGATCATTGAAGGAAGTGGCATATGAAAAAACGTCGGGATACTTTCCTTGATAAACGGCTTATTCTCCCAATTAAATTCTTTCCCGTCCCACCGAGCCACATCGAACTGCGGGCAACACACCTGATCGTTCTGAAGTTGGTTATTCATCTCTTTTCTATTAGTTACTATATTTTTATCTTATTACCCAAAAATGCCTCAAACGCCGGTAATAAATTTGGTATCAGGTTGTAATTTTGGAACTCCTTGGGATCAATCCACTCAAACGCATCGTGATCCTCACTTAGCACCACTCGGTCCGAGTTAGTTTCACATTCAAAGAACGTTCCGACGATCTGCCATTGCTCACCTCTAACTACTGGTCGCCATTCATTCACAAAAAACGGCTTTCCGATTTTCACAGTCAACCCTGTCTCTTCCATAATTTCCCGCAACAAACTTTCATCAAACCTCTGCCCCGGCTTTAACCTTCCCCCCGGTACATCAAACCTCGCCACATTCGACCCATCTTCATATTTGGTCGACTCGCGCAAAATCAAAACCTTCCCGTTGAAAACAATAAATGCTTTTGTTGCCACAAAAATTTTCGGTTCCATAATTTCTCCTGGCGGAGGGTGAGGGATTCGAACCCTCGAGGGGCTTGCGCCCCAAACCGCTTTCCAAGCGATCGCCATAGACCGCTAGGCGAACCCTCCAATTAAACGCTCCACGTTAATATTCAATATCCAATCTCCAATTTTTCAACCATCATAGCCCCATTGGACATTGGGCATTGGACATTAGCCCGTAGGACTCTCCCTACTCCCAACTGCCCATATTATACCTGTCCCATTCATTGGCCGACAGCAATAAAAAAAGGCGGGCTGTTGCCCGCCTCATCTAAGATACGCTATTAACTCTGCGTGGAAGCTTCTTTGACCTGCCGTTGGACCCCAGCTATAGCTTGCTGCGTCTCCGCCACCTGCTGATTCGTTTTCTGTAGGAGCTTACTTGCTCCCTCTAGACCTGACCCCAGTATCATTAGCAGATAATGAAAATCTGTCCCGGTCGGGTCCTTCGCCGCACCCGCAATGTGCAAGTGGCAGAAAGCTGCACCAAGCTTCTTGTACAAATGGTCTAATAGGACGCCCCCACAGCACTCCAGTACAATTTCCCTGCCAAGCAGCTCAAGCACGTGATATTGCTCGTCTTCCTCATCCCTGTTATCGACGTCCTCGTCCTCCAACAGCGAAGGAAGCTCTGTGCCGCAGAACCCACATGTGCAGGCCCCCAAGACGACACCGAATGGAATGGACTTATGGGTCCAATCGTGCGTTTCACTATCACCCAACGGTTTCGACACTATGGGTTGTTTGGGTTTGGACATAGCCACCTCCAAGTTCTCAAAGGGGACACCAGCCCCCTCTGGTTTTGATGACTCCACTCTACACCTCCCCAACCCCATTGAGCAAATAGCGTCCGCCAATAGCAAAATTGACCGCTTAGCCCAGCATGTTTGAGGAGCAAAGCGACGAGTTTGCGATTAAGGCAAGAAAGGTCAATTTTGCTCTATTGGCTAGCTATTTGTGATTGGGCGTCCTTTCGGTGCTACCGCTTTGGACGAGCAAAGCGGTAGCGAAAAAGAAAATGGATTCCCGCCTTCGCGGGAATGACGACGGGGGTATGGGGGTTGACCCCCAGAATAAAACAACCTATACTGCCCTCATATAAAACCTAACCTTCTACTCCCCGAGACAACCTCGGGGCAAAGCCCCCTCACAGAGGCTCACCCATAGACAAGGCTGACTTCAGATAGGTAAAAGTTGCCAAAGGCAACCCCCATCACTGTTCACTATTAACTATTCACTCTTCACCCCTCACTATTAATTATTAACCATTAACTAACCCCTATGGCTACACAGGAAGAAATCACCTTCGGTAACTACGAAGTTACCCTGCTCATCTCCCCCGAGACACAGGAGATGGATATTCAAAAGCTTGTCACCAAGCTCCAGAACCAAATCGCCCAAAAGGGCGGCCGGATTCTATTCACTAATCTCTGGGGCAAACAGCGCCTAGCCTATCCAATTGGCAAGTTCGAGTTTGGCCACTACGCCAATCTCGTTTTTAGCTATCCCTCGGCTCAACTAAGTGATTTCAGTCACGACATCAAACTAATGCCGGAAATCGTCCGTCACCTTATCATTTCTCTCGATAAAGAGGGTGTGAAACCAGAAACAATGAGACAGTTTGATCCGTTCAAGGAACAGGCCATGTCTTCTCGTACAACTACTGAAGGACGTTCGATATCCCCAGTCGCTCCAATTCGAGCTCGGAAAACTTCTACTATCGGACGTCCGACATCCCCTGTTGAAAAACCAAAAGCATCCGACAAGGATGAGGCCACTCGTCTGAAAGAGCTGGAAGAAAAACTCGGCAAACTACTCGAAGAAGAATAATAAAAGCACCACAGGCGCTACCACAACTTTTCACTTACCACTTATAACTTTTAACTATCCAACCATGCGCGATCTAAACAAAGTCATGCTCATCGGAAATCTTACTCGCGACCCAGAACTCCGCACAACGAACAGCGGACAAACAGTCGCTTCATTTGCCGTCGCCACCAACCGGTCTTGGAATGATGCTCAAGGCGTTCGCCAAGATGCCGTCGAATATATCGACATTGTGGCGTGGGGCAAGTTGGCTGAAATCGTTGGTCAAATCTACCGCAAAGGCCGTCGGACTTACGTCGAAGGTCGTTTGCAAACCCGCAACTGGGAAGCACAAGACGGGACCAAACGCTACAAGACCGAAGTGGTCGCTTCCGACTTAATCTTGCTCGACAAAGCCCCAGCCGGCGAAGTTGCGCCTCTGCAAAACAATGCGGGCAACACTGAAGGACATCCGACATCCCAAACTGCCGAACAGCCAGTCGCCGCAGCTACCACCGATCCCCTCGCTACCGCCGCTGATGAAATCAACATCGAAGATATCCCCTTCTAGAAAACTACTTGTCCCGTTAGAAATTTAGAAAACGGGCAAACACATTAAACAATCTTAATACATTCAATTCATACAAGCATAAATTTCTAATCGGGATGGCATTCTCAAAAAAAACATCTCCCAGCATTAGCCGTCGTCGTCCGAGCACTCTGACCCCTCGCAATTTCAGTCTCTCTAGCGACGAGTTGAACTACATCGATTACAAAAATATCCGAATGATCCGCCGGTATATGACTCGGTATATGAAAATCGAACCCCGCCGCCGTTCTGGCCTCACCGCCAAGCAACAGCGCGATATGGCCACCGCCATCAAGCGCGCTCGCTATATGGCTCTGGTCCCTTACACCCTCCATTAAATGACCACCCAACTCCAGCAATATCGCGACTCCGCACTAACTACTGATGGTAGCGTCATCGGATTCTATGAGCGAGAGTTCTATGTTTTTTCCAACTTCTCCAGTTTTCAAGTGGAGTGGCACGGTCGCCTCTGGCCCACTTCGGAACACGCCTATCAAGCCGCTCACTTTTTTGACACCGCGCCAGAACTAGTTGAGCAAATCTTTCATGCCAAGTCAGCCCACGAAGCATTCAAAATTGCCAAAACTAACGCCGACAAAGCTCCTGCCAATTGGGAAGACATCAAAGTTGGCATCATGGAAGATATCTGCAAGCACAAGCTTCTCCAACACCGATACATCCAAAGAAAACTCTTACAAACTGGCGATCTGCCGCTAGTTGAAGACTCCCCCGCAGATCCATGCTGGGGTTGGGGCAAAGACCGTCAAGGTCGCAATGAACTCGGCAAAGTCTGGATGAGACTCCGTGATTGGTTTATCGCCAACACCGACTCCACCACCCAACAAAACCTATTAAAAGACTAACACCACCCTCTAGTGGCTAGTGGCTAATCCCTAAACTCTAACTTTATGCTTTCCCTCAACGACATCAAAACCGGAGTGAACATCGAGCTCGAAGGCGCTCCCTATGAAGTGGTTAAATACCAACACTCCAAAATGGGACGCGGTGGAGCTGTCTTGCGCACCACTCTCAAAAACCTGCTGACCGGCAACAACATTGAACGGACCTTCCATGGCGAAGAAAAATTCAATCCGGTCAATCTCGAACGTCGCAAAACTCAATTTCTCTACCGCCAAGGGAATGATTTTATGTTTATGGATAGTACCACCTTCGACCAATTTACTATCAATGGTTCTGTGATTGGCTTTGCTAATAACTTCCTCAAAGACGGTCAGGAAGTTGATCTGATTTTCTACAATGGCCAGCCAATCAATATTACTCTGCCAGCCAAAATGCCTTTCAAAGTTATTGAGTCGGAACCAGCTATCAAGGGCGATACTGCTACTAACCCGCAAAAAAACATTACCATTGAAACTGGTATGATTCTGCGAGCTCCCATGTTCATCAATACCGGCGATACGATACTGGTAGACACTCGCGACGGTTCATATATCGAGCGAGCCAAATAACACACCAGCATCATCCCCAATACACCCCGTCATTCCGGCCTCCACCTGCCCGCCTTTGGAGGGAGCCGGAATCCAGACAACAACAGAAACATTTTTTATTTTCTTTGCTGGATTCTCCGGTTCCATCCTTCGTTCGCCATGGCGAACTACGGAGGACTAACGCAAGCCGGAGAATGACAAAATTAAATATCGCATGATGAAAGAATTATTTGCTACCACCAAGAACGGACATTCTATCTGGTTTGATTCCCAGACCTCTCACGCCGCCACCCATTTTGACGAGAATCCCGAGCTTCCACGACACATCAAAGATATTCTTTCAGACCTGTCGCCTACTGACGATGGTATTTATGAGGAAATTAAATTTGACCATCCGATCGGGATGACCGACTTGGTTACCACCGATAACACTGATGACATCGTCTACGCTAGACGAGCTGGACGAGAGGTCTACACTCGTTTTACTAAAAGTCGTCAGCCAGTATCTACCGATACTATTACTATCTGGCTCGTACGCCTACCCAGCGGAGATTATGACCTCGCCAGCGCTTGGTTTGGCACCAAGGTCCCGTCCTTCCCCGGCGACGAATGGGAAGTCCCTGAAAGCAAAGAATTTTGGAAAACCCACGCCCTAGTCTGGGGCAGACAAGCTACAATTAAAGAAACAGAAACTACTGACTGTCCGTGGTAAAAACCCCAGCACATTTTGATTATTGGTTATTGGTAATTGATTATTAACTCTATGAGTTTAAAAATTGGTATCGTTGGCCTCCCCAACGTCGGGAAATCTACTTTATTTAATGCTCTACTTGGTGCCAACCAAGCAACGGCTTCCAATTTCCCGTTCTGTACTATCGAACCGAACACCGGCATCGTTCCCGTTCCCGATGCTCGTCTGGCCAAACTCTCCGAGCTGGAACATTCAGCTCAAATCGTCCCTGCTACCGTTGAGTTTGTGGATATTGCCGGTCTTGTGCGCGGCGCCTCCCAAGGTGAAGGATTAGGCAACAAATTCCTTTCTCATGTTCGCGAAGTGGACGCCATCCTTGAAGTCGTTCGTTTGTTTTCCGATTCCAATGTCACCCATGTTAGCGGCGATATTTCGCCCAAAGACGATATTGAGATCATCAATACCGAGCTTATTCTTGCCGACCTACAAAGTATGGAGGGACGCTTAGTCAAAGAAGAAAAGGCTGCCCGCGGCGATGCCAAACTTCAGCCCAAAGTAGATTTCTTTCTAAGAGTCCAAGAACATTTAGGTAACGGTCTACCCGCTCGCTCAATGAACTTGTCTGACACAGAGCTCCTGTGGTTAAAAGAACTTCAGCTCATTTCCGCCAAACCCATTCTTTACATCGCTAATATCGACGGTACCCAAATCAAAGATGCCGTTACCCTTCTCAACCCAGTTCACGAACTTGTTACCAAAGACAACGCCGAGATTATCGCCATTGACGCCAAGACTGAAGCCGAAGTCGTAGAACTTACGCCAGAAGAACGCATCGATTATCTTCGCGAAGCTGGTATTACCGAGTCAGGCTTGGACAAGGTTATCCGTGCCGGCTACAAGTTACTCGGTCTCATCACCTATTTCACCGCCGGCGAAAAAGAAACCCGCGGTTGGACTATTCACAATGGCGATACCGCTCCCATTGCCGCCGGTGCCATTCATACCGATTTCACCAAAGGCTTCATCCGTGCTGAAACCGTTGGCTTTAATGATTTCATCAACAACGGCGGTTGGATCGGTGCCAAAACTGCTGGAAAGGTCCGAAGTGAAGGCAAAGACTACGTCGTTAAAGACGGCGATGTCATGCTCTTCCGCTTCAACGTGTAAACTTAATTCCCATCCCTCCCGCCATTGGAGGAGGAATGTATTGCCTGCCCGCGGACGGGAAAGATCCTCTAAAACCCACTCACCAGCCAACTGAAGAAATTCGAAACTCCTCTCAACCACCCTTCGATACAGTCGTAGAATTCAGTTGTCGTAGTAGTAGTTCCTGGCAAACTCGGCGTCGGCGACACAGTACTTGGTGTCGTCGGTTGTTTCACAACCGGTGCTTGGGCTCTTGGTACTACCGTAATCTTCCAAGTTACTTGCGCCCCCATCCATTGCTTCCATTCCACTACTGCTCCATAGGTTTCAGTATACAGTCCCGCTTTAGTCGGTGCTTTGATCGTAAACGTAAATCGACCAGTTTCACCCGGCACTACTACTCGGCGATTGCTTACCGAAGTATCGGCATTAGTTACCACTACTGGGCGGTTAAACTTAATCCAGTTCCAATATCTAAATGGTGTAGTCCGATCTTTTGAAGTTCCTAACCGCACCGGATTTCTGCCATAGTTGTACCAAGGTATAGTACCTGTATTTTTCATCTCCACCCACACCTTGGCTGTTTGACCAGCCGTTAATGTCATCTCAACTGGCGATTGGCCAACCAATGCGTCAGCATAATACGCCCCTCGTACCGTCACCAGATTCCCCCAACTGCTGAACCTTCCATTGCTGTTATAGGCAGTCAAAGAATATTGGCCAGCCTTAAATCCAACTGGCACTATCAGACTGACCCGACCATTACCCGACCACACCATCCGTAGTTGAGTCTCCCCTAATTTAAAGATCGTATTATATTCAAAATTCGCACCGATTACTGTCAACGTCGTTTCGCTAGTATTATCAAACACGCTAGGGGTTACATCGTTAATTAACGGATAGACATTTTTCATCGAGTCACCCGAACCCCCACCACCTCCGGGAGTTGGAGTGGCTGGTGTAGTAATACTGAACACCGCATCGCTTATATCGTTGATCGATGCGTCACCGACCTTGCTAACTCTGATCGTCGCAACTGTAGTAGCCGCGCTCGTTACCACCCAAGGATATGTCCCATCGTTGGTAGTAGAGGCCACAATCGTCTCCCAACTGCCACCCACCGACCGCTGAAGTTCAATTTTTACATCAGTAATCGTCGCCGTAGCAGTCCAAGTGATGTTTTGACTAGTATCAATCTCCCAACTCTCACCACCATTAGGTGCCACTACGGTAATAGTTTCCCCAGCCGGCAAAACCGTCACATTAAAGGTAGCTGTCCCACTAGTACCAGCTAGCGTCCACACACTTCCCAACCCTACAATTCCAACTGCCAAAACGGCCACCAGCTCACGCTCTAGCCATTGTAATATCTTATGAATTTTAAAGCTGATTTGCATCCAGCCGATTTTATTTTAGTTTTATTTTTAATTATAACACAAAACCTAACTTTAGTCAAGCTAGTTTAGTTCTGCTACAATATAACCATCTTGTACCCGAGGTGATGTTATGACGAGTGGCAAGCATGTGGCCGATGATAGTCTCGCCAAGCAAATTGAAGTGCTGAACTCGGTCTTCATCCCCCATGAAGGACCGATAAGTATTCTCGTGCTTTGCGGCTCAACGGACGAGGCCGCTCTTGTCGCAGTCCAAGAAAGAATCCAGCACGCAGTTCAACCACTCCTGGATTTGCATCGCCAACTTAGCGACGAAGCAGCCATCGGTTTGGCCGATCCACACCTCATTCGTTCAGCGCCCTAGCCCGGCACCCGCCGGGTTTTTCTTTGCCTAGTTCCCCTCTCCGCCATTGGAGCTTGAGCGTCCTGAATCAACCAAATCCCGAAAATAGAGCGTGCCCATGTTTGAGGAGCTGGCAAGCTCCGAGTTCGCCGAGAGCGAAGAAAGCTAATTTTATTAGGCGAACAATTACAACGACCCCAAAGGGGAGCCTTAGGCTCTGGCGGGCGACTTTGGTTACTTTTGACAAGCCAAAAGTATCGCTGGATCAAACGCCAGCTAGCGTTTGGCTTCCGCCGATGGCAATCGGCATATAAAAATAGATTCCAGCCTGCGCTGGAATGACAAAAAATAAGGAAGTATAGGAGGGACTAGATTACTTTCCGTCTCTCTTGATATTTATCCTTCGGCATCGTAAAAATCATTTTCCCAGCTACTGTCTGAAAAACTCGCGTTACCACCGCATCAACTTCATGACCAATGTGTTTGTCTCCACCCTCAACCACAACCATCGTGCCATCCTCCAAATATCCAACTCCCTGTCCAGCGTCTTTGCCCGCTTGGATCACTCGCAATTTCATCGCCTCCCCCGGCAACACCACCGGTCTTAACGCGTTATTCAATTCATTAATATTCAAAACCACCACATTCTGGATCCGAGCCACCCGATTCAGATTGTAATCTACCGTCATCAGCCGAGCCCGTAGTTTTTTGGACAATCGAATAATCTTGGAGTCAACATCTGGTTCATTAATAAAATCATCCTCCACCACTTCCAATTTAATTCCCCTCTCCCGCCTTAATTCATCCAGCGTTTCCAAACCCCGCCGACCTTTGCCACGCCGCAAAGCTTCCTCTGAATCCGCCACCACCTGCAACTCTTCCAATACAAATCGCGGCACAATCAGCCGACCAGACAAAAACCCAGTCCGCACCAACTCACCAATCCGCCCGTCAATAATTACACTCGTATCCAGTACAATTCCACTCTCGTTGCTTGCCTGACCATCCCGCTTCAACTTTCTGGTTTCTTGCACTAGTGTCTGAATCAAACTAAACAGCTGATTTAACGAGCCAGCAATCTTCTCCCGCTGGTTATAAAAGAAAGTAGTGATTAACGCCACCGAAAAAACATTGATCAACAACGGCAGCCACACTCCCCATGGCGCCGATAATTTACCAAACGGTAACGACAGTAGTGTTCCCGCCGACAGTCCCACGATCACCCCCAACAGAGTCATAAAAAACACCGATGATGGTACCATCGTTATCTTCTTTGCCACAATGATATACACCACGGCAAACAAAACCAAAATCCCAATCGCGAATTGCCAGATCATAATCGAATTTTAGATAAATCCCTATGAATAAAGCCAACCACCAAACAAGCTAACCACTAGATGCCACCGTTGCCTTTGCCCGCACCCGTGGCCGAACTGGCGTCAACGCCAGTTTATCACCAGCCTGCCCCACTCTAACTGTCGAACCTTTGGAGAACTCCTTGTTCAGGATACCCTCCGCCAGCGGGTCTTCGATCATACTTTGGATTAACCGTCTTACCGGTCTAGCTCCCAGCTCCGGCTCAAATCCGTGTTCAGCCAACCACTGTTGAGCCTCTGTGGCAACATTCAGTTTAATTTTTTGTCTCTCCAATCGAACACTCAAATCGTGTAACTGTAATTGAACGATTTGCGCAATTTCTTTGGCTCCCAATGGATGGAAAACCACCGTTTTATCAAACCGGTTCAATAATTCCGGCCGGAATTTTTTCTTCACTTCATCCAACACCTGCTCTTTCACCTTTTCATAATCCTGCCCCACCACTGCGCTCTGGTTAAAGCCCAATACTGCTTGTCGGTTCAATGCTTCCGTCCCAACATTAGAAGTCAAAATTACAATTGTGTTGCGAAAAGATACCTTTCGTCCCTTGGCGTCAGTCAGAGAGCCGTCCTCCAACATCTGCAACAAAATGTTCATTACCTCCGGATGAGCCTTTTCAATTTCGTCCATCAACACCACCGCATACGGTTTGCGTCGAACCGCCTCAGTCAGTTTACCGGCCTCATCATATCCAACATATCCCGGTGGCGCCCCAATCAATCTCGACACCGCATGCCGTTCCATAAATTCGCTCATATCGATCTTTATCAGCGCATCACGGTCTTTGAAAACTTCCTCTGCCAGCACTTTAGCCAATTCCGTCTTGCCCACCCCAGTCGGCCCCAAAAATAAGAATGAGCCCATTGGCCGATCTGGATTACCGATATCAACTCGCGACCGCTTAATCGCTGACGCGACTACCGCGACTGCTTCATCCTGACCAATAATTCTCGTCTTCAATACTTTATCCAAATCGTGCAGCCGCTCCATCTCATCAGCCGCCAAATTGCCCACCGGAATATTAGTCCACTGGGAGACCACTTTGGCGATATCTTTTTCTTCCACTTTTGGCCAGCCGGTTTTCTTAGTTTTGTTGCGCTGTTTCAAGACTCCCTCAATTTTCTTCTTCAGTCGCATTTCTTGTGCCCGCAGTTTTGCCGCTTCTTCAAAATCCTGACGGTCAATCGCCTCTTCCTTCAAACCAACCACCTTTTCCAATTCTTCTTTTTCTACTTGAGCTACTTCCGGCTCGCTAATCCCTGCCGCGATCCGGACCGCTGAAGCCGCCTCGTCAATTAAGTCAATCGCCTTGTCTGGTAGGAATCGATCGTTAATGTAGCGCACCGACAAATTCACCGATGCCTCAATCGCTTTATCACTAATCGTTACCTTGTGATACTGCTCATAATTCTGCCGCACACCTTTCATAATTTTGATCGTGTCCTCTGGCGTTGGTTCACTAACCATGACCGACTGGAAGCGTCGCTCCAATGCCGCATCTTTTTCGATATGCTTGCGATACTCATCTAGTGTCGTTGCCCCGATCATCTGTAAAGCGCCACGGGATAGTGCCGGCTTCAATATATTAGCCGCATCCAAACTCCCTTCTGCACTACCCGCTCCCACCAACGTATGTAATTCATCAACAAACAAGATGACATCTTTCGCCTTTGTCACCTCATCAATCATTTGGTTAATTCTATCTTCAAATTCACCCCGATACTTGGTCCCCGCTACCATCGCTGACGGGTTGATCGCCATAATCCGCTTACCCTTGATATTCTCCGGCACCTTACCATCTTTTACCAGCAAAGCTAGTCCTTCTGCGATTGCTGTCTTACCGATTCCCGGCTCGCCCAACAAGACTGGATTATTCTTGGTTCGACGATTCAAAATTTGAATAACCCGAGCGATTTCATTGTCCCGCCCGATGACGGGATCGATCTTCCCTTCCCGCGCCATTTGAGTAATATCAACACTAAATTGATCCAAGATCGGCGTAGTGGTCTTACCCTCTTTCCCATCTGTCGCTCCTACTCTTACCCGCGGCTCACGATCCCGATTAGCTTCCATTAGCGCCGCTACCTGTGCCGCCGCTACTCCGGGGTCAATCCCCAATTCCAGCAACATGGCATAGGCCAAACTACTGCGATTTTGAACCATCGCAAATAACAAGTGTTCGGTTCCGATATAAAAACTACCATACTGGGCGGCTACCAATACCGCTCCCTCAATTAATCGCTTTGCATGTTCCGTCAGCCCAGCTCGTTGGCCAGCCGATTTTTGGACAAAACCCAAAACCATTTCTACCCGTTCGGCACTCACCCCTAGGCTACTCAATATTTCATAAGCCGAGCCACTCTTCACATTTAACATCGCCATCAGCACATGCTCACTTCCCAAATGAAAATCTCCCAAATCCCGTGCCAACTTTTGAGCGTTCGTTAACACCTTCTTGGCGTTGGTCGTGAATTTGTCCAAAAAGTAATTTTCCATTTTTATCTCCCCCTTGGTTAATTAAGCTTCTTCGTCACCTGCCGGTGTCTCCGGTTCTTCCGGTTTTTCTGATTCCGAAGGTTCTACCACCATTTCAGTCGGTGTTTCAGCTGATGTTTCTTCAGTTACTTCAGCCGGCGCCATCTCAACTTCTTCTGCTACTTCACTTTCCGCTTCGGTTGCTTCATTTCTGTTCAAACCAACATGCGTACCTTTTTCTACTTCAATCTGCCAAGCGGCCAATTTGCTAGCCAACCGGACATTCTGCCCCGCTTTACCAATCGCCAAACTTAATTGATCATCTTCTACCTTAATTAAAGCTGAATGGCTAGCTTCATCTAACACCACTTCTTTAATTTTAGCTGGCGACAATGCGTTGATGATGTACTGCTTCGCATTCTCATCCCACAGTACGATGTCGATTTTTTCCTCACCAATTTCTGCCATCACCGCTTGTACTCGCACTCCTCGCCGACCAACCAATGAACCAACTGGGTCGACTGCTTCTTGGGTGGAATGTACCGCTACTTTTGATCTGACCCCAGCCTCCCGCGCTACACCCTTAATTTCCACCGTACCGGCAGCAATTTCTGGCACTTCCATTTCGAAGAGTCTGGCGATCATCTGCGGATGCGACCGCGACAATAGTACCTGCGGTTCACGTCCGGAATCATCCACTTTCACAATATAGAATTTCATCCGCTGACCAGAGTAGTACCGATCTACCCGTGATTGTTCGGATGGGAACAAAATACCGGTCGATTTACCGATATCAACCATCACCACATTTCCTTCCACTCGCTGAATCGTTCCATTAATCAGCTGCCCTTCCTTTTCTTTATATTCTTGGAAAATCATATTCCGCTCTGCCTCTCGCAACCGCTGTAAAATTACTTGCTTGGCAGTCTGCGCGGCTACCCGACCATATTCAGCCGGTGGGAAAACTTCTTCCCGAATTTCACCGCCCACTTCGGCATCTTTATCAACTTTTTTGGCATCTTTTAAAGTGATCTCTTTCATTGGATCTTCAACTTCTTCCACGATTTTGTGTACAACAAACAACCGCGTCTTTTCCGACTTCGGATCGATCTGGGCAACTACTAGCTGCTCTTTCTGACCAAAATCCTTCCGATATGCTGCCGCCAGAGCCGCTTCCACCGTCTCTAAAACCGCTTCCCGACTAATCCCTTTTTCTTCGGCAATCTGTAAGATCGCTGCCATAAATTCTGATGCCATAAAATTTGCTTAATTTATTTACCGGATGAGGTCTATTGCCATGTGTCTTATCTGACCACTAGTCGTTATTCCTCAATCCCTATCCTTATATATTCATCATAAACCAGCAGGCTTGAGTATCAAACCTGCTATCCATGAGCACTCGGAGTATATCTTACATACCCACCTTAGTCAACGGTCTCAATCTCGCTAATCAACTCTGGCTCCCCTTCACCCAAAATTGTTACCACTCCCAGCCCGACCGGCCAGCTCACCTCGCGCTCCTTTATCCATGTTAACGCCACCCGTTCCATCCGTTTCAGTTTCATTCTCCCAATCGCTTCCGCCGGCAATCCAAATCTCTGACTGCTACGCGCCTTTACCTCTACCATCATGACTTGTTTCCCGTTAAAGGCGACCAAATCAACCTCACCCCATCGACAGCGATAGTTTCGTTCCACTATCTTCCAACCCCGCTTTTCCAAAAACTCCCCCGCCCTGTCCTCACCTCGTTGTCCCGTAGTTTGATTTTTCATCCCCACCAACACTATACCCCAATCTTCACAGACCCTTCGGAGTTCTGCTGGGAAGCGAACGTAATCTGCTGTTCCCTAATCTCTGACCCCTAGTCCCTAATCCCTATAGACTCCCCTGTGTCAACTTATGGTGCATCATCATTTTCACTGGCGCAAAGCTTTTCCGATGCGCTGGACAAACCCCGTGCTTAGCAATCCGTTCCTGATGTAGTTGCGTCCCATAGCCTTTATGGATCGCAAAACCAAATCGCGGATACTTATTATGTAGTTCCACCATCAGCCGGTCCCGCACTACCTTCGCCACGATCGAACCAGCCGCAATTGACATTGATTTAGCATCGCCATCAATGATCCCACTACTCGGCGCCTGCTCAAAATTAACTTTAAACCCATCCACCAAAATAAACTCCGGCTTAATTTTCAAAGCGTCAATGGCTTGCGCCATTGCTACATAGGTCGCTTGGGCAACTCCCAATTTATCAACCTCCTCCACTTCCACTATTCCCACCCCGGTCGCAACTGCCAATTCCTGGATCTTCGAAAACAACCCGTCACGTTGAGCCGGTGTTAGCTGTTTTGAATCATTAATCCCAAGTTTGTCCGGCAAGTCTTCCGGCAAAATCACCGCCGCGGCTACCACCGGTCCAGCCCACGCCCCCCGACCTGCTTCGTCGACTCCGGCGATCAATTTAATTCCCGTCGCTTTAAGCGTTGTCTCCAGTTCCAGCGTCGGGTTCAGCCACTGACTCGTCTTCCCCCTCGGTTTCGTGTAGTTGTTGTTCTGACTCATCATTATTCGTCGAGGGTTGATTATCCTCTGTCTCGTTTGTTTCAGTTGATTGAGCTTCAGCCGCCTTACGTTTTTCTTCAGCCTGAACTGCTTCTGCAATATCTTCTTCCGTAGCTTCAATCTTAGCTTCTGTATCCTGACCCAAAACTTCCGCCCAAGCTTCCTTCTGGCTCGTCTTATCCTTCATCTTCAATGCTTTGCCAGTCAACGCCCGCAAATAGTACAACTTGGCTCGCTTTATATTTGAACCCCGCTTAAATTCTACTTTCGTAATGTTTGGCGAGTGAAGCAAGAAGACTTTTTCAACTCCGATGCCAGAGGAAATCTTGCGAACAGTAAAACTGGCATTCACACCTTTGCCATGGTTAGTCGCAATGACAATCCCTTCGAACACCTGAATTCTCTCTTTATTACCTTCCCGAATCTTTTGGTGAACTCGAACTACATCGCCCACTTCGATATCAGGGACGCTGGTCTTCTGGGATAGTTTCAAAATTGATTCTGCTTTTGAGGTCATAACTTGGACATCCTACCAAAAGCTCGTCTCCAGCGCAAGCTTTTTACATCAAGAAAGCCCTGCTCCCCAAGAGGGGCAGGGCTTCATTAGATAGGTTCACTTTACGTCCAGCTGGATGCCGGGGGCAACTGGCGGAGCCAGAGTCTCCCAAGTCACTTTCACTAATTGAGACTGTGACTGTGCCACTAAGTCCATCTTCAGCCTTCGGATTTGATCTCCGCTGACAAGATAAACATTAAAGTCCGCCCAGCTCTGTCCGAGCCCTCGACTATCAATGTCCATCGCACTAATGCTTGGGATTGTTGATTGGTCAAAAACCTCCAAAACTGAATTGAGCTTCTGATTGAACAGACCCAGCCCAAACACCGACACCACCACTAGCTGGGTTTTATCCCCGACTGGTTTCAGCGCTAACAGACCAGTCCCGATTTTCATCGGCTGGCTGACCCCAACCGCCACCGACTTCGTTGCCTCTAGGGGCACCTCCTTATCCGCTACATTCACAGAATATAGCGAATATCCGCTCCCTTGCTTAATCGCGAAATAAACTTGCTCACCAATTAATACTGGCGGGCTATCCAACTCCATCGGCCCCGTTACCAGTATTTTGGCCATCCCTGCTTTATCGCGTAGCATCAAGTTGCCATCAGACACGAACGCGATCCATTTCCCATCATCACTCACACCGGCCAGACTGCTCTTACCGTCAATCGTCAGTTGAACAACTCGCCCATCATCCGACTGCACCGCAATAATATCTGACCGACCAGTCTGTGCTCGAGTTAAGATCAAATCATTGTTCAGCCACTGTGGCCAACTAAACTGGCCCGAGCCCAAACGCAGTTGAGTTAACGACTCTTGGCTATCCGACCGAACCCATATCTCGCCTTGCTGATTGGCAAACACCAGTCTGGCGTCAGCCAATGTCGTACCGCTGGAATAAGACGGCAACTTAATATCGTCCGGCAGTTCTGGTAACCACAAGTCAAAGTTGTCCACTTTGCTCTGTGGCGGCAAAATTCGCGGAATCAGAATATCCATTACCGTCATCCACAATTCAGTCCCGCCATTGTCTTGTAACATCTCGGAATGGTTGTGCATTGGAATAACGATAGTGTTCGCATCTTCAGCATAGCCACGAAAATGCTTCGAATCTCGTGACAGTGCCGAATCCAGCGATACAATCCCGTCACTCGGTCCGGCTCCTAGTCTGTCTAGTGCTAAACCGGTAGCCCGATAATAGGCCGCATCCTGAACAGCACCAGCGTTGGTCGCTCGCGTAAACAATTGATCGCCCGCCAACAGCAAATCCAGATTTCTCTGAATTGAACCTTCATCAGACACATCAATCGTCCCACCCAAAAGATACCAATCGCTGGTCAGCGAATATTCCTTATAAGATTCCATCGCCGGAGGATAATCTACCCGTAACCACTTCACTCCCTCGGCGTTGAAATCGATCCCCAAATAACCTGCCATCCAGCTAACTAACGACGCCAATATTTTACCGGTGTATGGGAATGCCTTCCCAATGCCCTGTTCAGCTGTTGCTTTATCAGCCAGCTCACATCCCATGTGGGGCGTCGCCAATGTTAATACCGCATCGGTCTTTCGCCCCCCAGTCTCTCCCCAGTATCGGCGCAAAACCTTGCCGCCTTTACTGTGCCCGACGAATTCGGACTTGGTTTTCCCAGAAGTTAAGTCTGGGTCACTTTCCAACTTATCCTCCAACCAACCAGCGATTTGAAGATCGGAAAACTTGGAGTTATACCAATAGCCGTACCATTTGCTATCGCTATATAACTCTCTACCAGTCCGATCCCGATAAACGCCCTGACATGTCATCAGCGGCAACGCCATAGTAGTTTTTAGAGCCTCTTCAGTCGGACCATCCACATCAGTCGAACCGTTCAACCCTAGTACCACCACAACTGGTTTCCGACCATTCAACGGCTGATTATCGCTAAGTTCCACCCACCGACCCTTCGCACTCCATGCCTTCAGCCCATCGACCAGACTGTTTTGAACCATACTGTCTGGCACGCTCGCCCAGACAGCGGTCACGGCGGCGACAGCCACCAGACCCGTCTTCCACGACAAAAGCTTGGGTAGCATGATCGCCACCTCCTAATTGGTAATGTGCTACATCCTTTATTGTCTACTTTAACAGCGTCGTCAACTCACGTTCTAACGCATCGGAACGGACTGCTTTCGTATTTGTTTTAACTTTCTGCCACCGACCATTGCTAAAGATCTCCAGCATGACCGTTAAATCCCCCTGATATTTTTCCAGCGTCTGTTTTAGGTTAGTCAACTTACCATTCGTAAAAGTTCGTGGGATCTTGATCAGCATCCCGCTGCTGGTATATTCGAATCGCTGGATAATTGGTTTCACGAAACTCGGCCTGTCCTCTGCCCTTCTGGTGATCATGGCCGCTTCTTCTAGTTGCTTCAAATAGGCGTCATTAATTTCATACGCTTCGCTTGCCAAGATTTTTGGCTCTGCCACTACCACAATATTTTCTCCCTGATTTTCCGCTCGCTCTTTGACATTGACTCTCCCCGCTACCAAAACAATTTTGTCGCGTTCCCATAATTTCCTAGTCGCATCCAAAACCCTTGGAAATACAATTGCCTCGATCGTTCCTCCTAAGTCCTCCAAAGTTACAAATAACATTGCGTCACCGTTTTTGGTAAATACCTTCTGCACCCGATTTATCACTCCTGCCACCTTCACAGTCTTGTTGTCATCCGCCCCAGCCAAAGAGGTCACCTGTCGCACGATCCCTACCAATCGCGGCATGATTTCTTTCAATGGATGGCGTGACACAAATGTTCCTAAATATTCCTTTTCCCATGCTAATCTCTCTTGATCGGTGGCCGATTCTCCCGGCATCAACTTGATATTCTGTTGGGTCGCCGTCTCCTGCTCACCAAACATTCCCAGTTGATTCGAATTCATATGTCGCTGATACTCCAACGAGAAATTCAAGATCGCTTCAATATTCTCGTAGAGCGTCTTGCGCTCACCAAAATCATCCAACACTCCGGTCAAGATCAGACTTTCCATCGTTTTGCGGTTAATCACTTCCCGCCCCGCTCGTTTCACAAAATCAACCAAATCCTTATATACCCCGTTCTTTTGCCGCTCCTCCACCATCATGTCAGAAACCTTCCGACCAACATTTTTGATCGCATTCAATCCAAAAACGATCGCTCCGGTATCCTTGACGACCGCAAAGTCAGTAAAGCTTTTATTGATCGACGGTGGCAAAACTTCTATCTTCATGTGCTCGCATTCAGTAATGTTCTTGGCAATTTTGTCTAAGTCCTGCTGTTCAGAAGTCATCAAGGCCGCCATAAACGCGCTCGGGAAATGAGCCTTCAAATATGCCGTCCAGTAGGCGATTACCGCATAACTCACCGAGTGAGCTCGGTTAAACCCATACAAAGCAAATGGTTCTACAAAATGAAATAGCTGTTCAGCAATATCCGATCGGACTCCGTGAGATATCCCGCCAGCAATAAATTTTTCTTTCTGTTCGTTTAAGAGCTTGACGTTCTTTTTCCCGATCGCCTTTCGCAACACATCCGCCTCACCCAACGTAAATCCGCACAGATCGCGAGCGATCTGCAACACCTGCTCTTGATAAACCGCGATCCCGTAAGTGTCTTTTAAAATTGGTTCCAATTTTGGATGGATATATTCAATCTTTTTTTGACCCCGCTTTCTGGCAATAAAATCCGGCAAGAATTGGATAGGCCCTGGTCGATACAATGCCACCATAGCCGCAATATCTCCAAACACAGTCGGCCTAAGCTCCTTAAGATTTTTGCGCATCCCCTCGCCTTCCAGCTGGAACACTCCGGTAGTATTTGCCGCCGCCAGCAATTCAAAAGTTTTTTTGTCATCAAAGGGTAGCTTGGTAACATCAACCTCTACCCCATCAACTTTTCGAATAATTCTTAGAGCATTTTTAATAATGGTCAGGTTTTTCAACCCCAAGAAGTCCATCTTCAATAGCCCCAAAGATTCCAGCGGGTACATCGAATATTGGCTCACCAAAACTTTGTCATCCGACGGTGAATATTGAAGCGGCATATAATTGGTCAAATCCATATCACCAATTACAACTCCGGCCGCATGAACCGACGCATGTCGAATCGTGCCCTCTAATTTCATCGACAAATCCAATACTCGCCTTACCGAGTCGCTGCCGGTATACATCTCTTTTAGCTCCGCCACTTCTTCAATATGTTTTGACAGCGGGGTAAATTTCCCTTGTTGCGGTGGCGGGATCAATTTGGCGATCCGGTCCACTTCTCCATACGGCATCCCCAGCACCCGACCAACATCCCGCACCGCCGCTCTGGATGCCATCGTCCCAAAAGTAATGATCTGGGCAACTTTGTCCGCCCCATATTTCTGACGAACATATTCGATCACTTCACCCCGCCGGTCATCCGCAAAATCCATATCGATATCCGGCATTGATACCCGTTCTGGGTTTAAGAATCGTTCAAACAGTAACCCATGTTCCATTGGATTAACCTCGGTAATTCGTAAAACATACGACACCATACTCCCAGCCGCGCTTCCCCGCCCAGGCCCCACCACGATCCCTTGGTTCTTTGCCCAATTCACAAAATCTGCCACGGTCAGCATATAACCCTTGTATCCCATCTGGGCGATCACTGAAACTTCATAATCTACCCGCTCCTGAATTTCCGAAGTCATCCCGTCTTCAAATCTAAATTTAAGACCAACTTCAACCTGCTCCCCAAAGTACTGGTCAATCGTCTTTCCATCCGGCGGCACAAATGCCGGAAAAATAAACTTGCCCATCGGGATCTCCAAATTGCATTTCTCGGCGATCTTCACCGTATTCTCGATCGCCTCCGGCACATGTTGAAACGCCTCAATGATCTCCTCTGGATCTTTTACATGAAAATGCTCACTCATCATCGACATCCGATTGGTATCCGCCACCCGCGCTCCCGTTTGTACACACAAAAGTACATCCTGCGCTTCAGCATCTTCCAGACATAAATAATGCGCGTCAGCCGATGCCACCAGTGGAATATTCAGTTCCTGACTCATCCCGATCAGCGCATCATTCACCAAACCCTGCTCCGGAATGTTGGGGTGCGACTGCAATTCCAAATAATAGTCATCTCCAAAAACTTGCTTATGCCACAATATCAATTCCTTCGCCTTCCCCAAATTGCCTACCCGAATTGCCCGCGGCACTTCTCCGCTCAAACATCCCGACAAACACACCAACCCTTGGGAATATTTCTTCAGCGTTTCATGATCTACCCTCGGTTTATAATAAAACCCCCGCAAGTGCGCTTCGGTAGTCAGCTTCATCAAATTCCGATAGCCAGTTAAATCCTTAGCCAACAAGGTTAAATGAAAATAATCCCGCTCACCCACCCGAGCTTCTCGGTCCGACATCTTGCCGGCTGTGATATAAATTTCGTTACCAATAATCGGCTTTATCCCCGCCGCCTTGCATTCTTTATAGAACTCGATCGCCCCATACATGACACCGTGGTCGGTCAGTCCAACCGCCTCACCGCCTTGCTCAACTATCCGCTTCACCAAAGCAGGGATTTTAGTCAGCCCATCCAGCAGACTGTAATGGCTGTGCAGATGTAAGTGCACAAACTTCACGTTAACCCCACCTCCCAAAGGTTAGAAGCTAGTATAAAACGTACTCCTAATTCTAACACTTTTACCCCGCCCAATAGGTATTTTATCCCGAGGAACCGAGGGGAACCCGCAAGATGAGATCCCGAGGAACCGAGGGACTACCTTCTCCGCCGCCGGTCTGCGAATGTCAGACTCAACAGGAGCGAAATCACGATTATCGCTCCCAGAGCCACTACTAGAACTACCGAGCTCATCACAAAATGAGTAAACCCGACCAATACCCCAGTCAGCCATTTGCCTATCTCCGTGTCTGCCAAAAACCACACCAACGCGATTAGCCCACCCAGACCGATCATCATGCCTGCCAGCAATTTAGGATGGGTTTCCCAAAAATAATTCAAACCCGAGAGCCACCGGTCAAACCAACCCCGCTCCTGCCAATCCCGTCCGATCATATCTAAAATCCCCTGTAACAATGATGCCGTAGCCTTGTTGGCATCGCTTTTTGTTACTCGGTGACCAACATCTTCCAAAATATGACGACAGACTTTTTCCGCCGCTAACACTCCCCGAATGTCTTTAAATAGTTCCTCCGCATTGTGGATCTTGTCTTCCGTGGTTTCCCCAAAACTCACCTCACTTAAAACTTGATGAAAAATTTTAAACGCTTCCAGCACCGCCATCGCCCATGATGCATCTTCTTTGCTGACTAACAATTTGTCCACCCGCTTCCATTCGGTCTCAACCGAAATCGTATTTCTAGTTTCCTCCATATCCCCATTCCCCTTCTTGTGTCATTCTGGTCGCTTCTGCCGTACGGCAGAAGCGACCAGAATCTTATAATAATAACCCCATCTGTCATCCCGCCATACACTAGTGATGGCGGGATCCAAATTAAACAAAATTAATAACTCTGTCCCTCACAAAAATATGTTTGCTGGCACCCTCCGCCACTTTCTTTAGTTTCTCGTTTTGGTTCACCGCCGTCAGAACTTCCGCTTCACTCGCCCCTGCCGACATTTCAATTGTTCCTCGTAGTTTCCCCTTTTCCTGCACCGCGATCACTACAACTTTCGCCCGCGCTTTTTCGGGATCAAATTTTGGCCAATCAGCATCCGTTACACTACCTTGCTGTTGTAACACCACTTGCCATAGCTCCTCCGCCAAATGCGGAGCGAAAGGGTTCAGTAACTTCGCAAAATCTACCAGCCAGTTGGTACTATCATCCTTGCTCACCTCGTTCACAAATTCCATCATACTGCTAATCGCCGTATTGAATTTTAATTCGGTAATATCTTCAGTTACTTTCTGAACCAAACCATGGATGGCATCATTGTCGCCTCCCTTTTCCCCGACCCGCTCACCAATAATTCGATACACCCGTTCCAAGAATTTCCGTACTCCCGAGATACCATTCGTATCCCAAGCGATCGCTTGATCAAACGGCCCCATAAACATTTCATACATCCGTACGGCATCAGCTCCATACTGGTCAATTAGTTCATCAGGATTAATCACATTCCCCCGACTCTTACTCATCTTTTCCCCATCTGACGCCAAAATTAACCCTTGATGCCGAAGCTTCAAAAACGGCTCATCAAAATCTAAATAACCTAGTTTGTGCAAAGCCTTGGTAATAAATCTGGCATATAACAAATGTCCGTTGGTATGCTCTGCCCCACCAATATATAAATCTACCGGCATCCAGTATTTCAAAGACTCTTTACTAGCAAATTTCGTCTCGTTTTTCGGATCGCAATACCGTAAGTAATACCATGACGAACAAACAAAGGTATCCATCGTATCCAGCTCTCGATGCGCCCCCTTGCCATACTTTTCTTCTACCCCAGCCTGAAAAGTTTTTGAGTAAGCAAGAGGCGATTCACCATGTGGCTTAAAATCAACATCACTCGGCAACATCACCGGCAAATCCCTTTCATCCACCGCCACCACCTCCCACTCCTCCCCGCCTTTAATTGGTGAGATTGGTGTAGATTGGCGAGATTGTTTAGATTCCCCCGCTGGTCGATAGACCACGGGTATTGGTGCTCCCCAATACCGCTGACGCGATATCAGCCAATCGTGTAATTTGTACTGCACCGTCACCTTCCCGCCAAATTTCTTGGCAATTTTTGCTGCCGCCCCTTTGGAGTCTTGCCCATCAAATTCACCCGAATTCATCAGCTCGCCATGTCCGGCATAAAATTTTTCATCCGATCCAATAACTTGAACCACCGGCAGATCAAATTTCTTAGCGAATTCAAAATCCCGCTCATCATGCGCTGGCACTGCCATGATCGCTCCCGTGCCGTAATCCATCAGCACATAATCCGCAACCCAAATTGGGATCTCTTTTTTCGTAGCTGGATTAATCGCCATCACCCCCTTCAGACAAACCCCACTTTTCTCTTTTTGTGTCTGACGAGTTAGTGTGTTCTTCCGTCTTGCTTGCTCAATGTAATTTTGTACTTCCTCAAGATTCTGGATGCTAGATGCCAACTGCTGGATCAACTCATGTTCAGGAGCTAGCACTAAATAAGTCGCCCCGAACAGTGTATCTGCCCTCGTCGTAAACACCTTGACTCGCGACTCGTTACTCGCGACTCGAAACTCTATTTCTGCTCCTTCCGACTTCCCGATCCAATTTCGTTGCCCCGTCTTGGTCGACTCCGGCCAATCTAATTTATCCAACCCCACCAACAGTTCTTCTGCAAAATCCGTGATCTTGAAAAACCATTGCTTCAGTTTTTTCTGTTCGACTTGGCTGCCGCATCTCTCACAACAACCATTCACCACCTGCTCGTTAGCTAACACAGTTTGATCCTTCGGACACCAGTTGGCATAAGCTTCCTTTTGATAAGCCAGTCCGTTGTCATATAAAACTTTGAACACCCACTGTGTCCATTTGTAATAACTTGGATCAGCCGTATTCACTTCTCTACTCCAATCGTAGGCAAACCCAAACGATTTCATCTGCTGCGTAAATCGGGCAATATTCTTTTTGGTCGTTTCTGCCGGTGGTTGTCCGATTTTAATCGCATAGTTCTCCGCCGGCAAACCAAAAGCGTCCCAACCAATTGGGTGTAATACATTGTAGCCCTTCATTCGATAGTACCGCGTAAAAATATCTGTCGCCGTAATCCCCCGCGGATGTCCAGTATGTAACCCATCTCCCGATGGATAAGTGAACATATCCAACGCATAAAACTTATGCGCCTTGTCGCCATCTACTGCCTTAAAAGTCTGGCGCTCTTCCCAATACTTCTGCCACTTCGGCTCAATCTGTTTGTGATCGTATTTGTCTACCACCCCTGTAGTGTACCAAAAGATAAGCCCTCCCGCCTTTTCAGACAGAATAGCCTAGTGTGTCCTACCCTAGTCTTTCTTCCCGCCCTTCCCGAATCCTTCGATCAAAAACATCACACCAACCAATAACGGTACACCTCCAATAACCAGACCGCCCCACCATTGTTCCTTAACAATCATCACCAAATAGAATCCTCCCAAAAGAACAAAAATCCAACCGCCAAATTTGGGCCACCTCCACGCCACGATCGTTACCGCCAACACCACTATGGCAATTAGCGCATGTGATAAAGAATCCTGCCAACCAAAATCAGGGCCCAATCCTTCCAAGATAAACGCGGACAGAAAAACAACCACTAAAATCGCCAATCCCCGAGGGAACCAATATAGAAATTTTTTCATATTTCTATTATACCCCGCCCCACTGATGGCAAATAAAAAAACCGCCTTGGCTTGATAGCCTAGGCGGAAGCAGTAGGTCTGCTTAGTCCTGTTAGTTTCCGTTCCCGAAGGAACCGAGCTCGATCCAGCCGGTGCGATGCTGGGTGTTGAAGTAGCCGTGGCAGTCTTCACGGGTTTGGTCAGCGGGACCAGCCATTCCTTTGAATAGCCAGTTGTTGCCGCTACCGTCCTCTTTGGCCATTCCCAGGATCTCGACGATGAAATGCTGTCCATCATCACCGTAGAAGTTGACGGGACGGGCGTATTGCCCACAAGGGGCAAAGAGGGCGAGCATCATATCGCCAACTGAGGGACCGCGCTTGAGCTGAGTACGAGCTGCCATGTGGCACCTCCTGGTAAAGTACACCCGAGAGCAGAGTCGGGATCACTCTCTTATTCCTTGCGGAACGTCCCCTATATAGGTTGGCTTAAGGATACCCCGTCCATAGGCTTTTGTCAAGCAAAAATCCGCTCCCACAAAGGAGATTTTCTATAGCCGCAGTACTATTCGCTGCCGCTCAAGTACACGGCACTCACCACTTTTTATACTTTTAATATCGTTCATGGCGGCGCCATGAACCCGAACGAATGTGAGTGGTTCGTGGTGGACCGGATGGGATTCGAACCCACGACCTCCTCGATGCCATCGAGGCGCTCTAACCAGCTGAGCTACCGGCCCCTAACCAACTAATTCTGGAAGAACTTTTGAGGCTTGAATTATATCGTTAAATATCTGGGCAGAAAAGTAGGCAATTCTACAAACGCCCTTGTAATCTGCTTTGAGAGTAGGTTTGCCAACAGTCCTAGGATCAATTAGTGCCTTATAGAAAAGTTCTCTCTTAATCCCAGTGATCTTGCTCCAAAAAGCTTCCAAAGTTGGCACATCGCTATCAGCACGGCATTGTAAAGTCACACGGAACTTACTTTCGTCTATGTCATAACATTGTCTAAGAACACTTAGAAACGTCTGAATCATCAAGGGATCGGAGTTGGAAAACATCAGATCTGCTCTCCCTTTACCCCCTTCCGCCCAGTAAAGACAAACCAAAAGAAGCTTCCGAGCCGCTAAATTGGTAAACAATGGTGAAAACAACTCTCTATTGCCGATTTGTAGTTCTTCAGCCTGAATTAATCTCTTTTTTCTTTTGGCTTCAGCACCAATAATTCTTGCCTTGGCTAAGTTTTCCCTAGACAACATTCTCACCCTGCAATGATACTCTTCATTCATTCTGATATCGGCAAGCCAATAGCTCAAAGTACCTTTGGGAACTTTGTGCTTAAGTCGTTCAGATATCTCGGTGTATGTCAGCCCCCGACCTCTTAGCTCGATTGCAGCTACTCGAAAATCTCGATACTTGTTTGCCACACCTAAATTGTACTACAGAGATAGTACATGTGAAGTTTGGATTCCGCTTCTAACAATAATCCGACTTACAATCGACGTATCTCGCTACTCGCCCTCGCCAACAGCCATCGCTCGTCCGAATATAACAATTCCCGCCCCTAGATGCTAGATGCTATATCACTCCCCCTAGTGGCTAGTGGCTAATCCCTAGTGGCTAAATTAGACTTCTATCTTCTTGGCAATCTTGCCCAAAATCGGCATTTCCCACCGCTTCCCGCGGAATATTGAATAAACGCCGAACAAGCTCAATGCCACAAACAATACCCAAGCGACTGCTCCCAACATTGCCGTAACCCCCAAATTCATACTTGGGAACAGCGCCACAAAAAACGACTCCAGCATAAACAGCAAAAACCACGCTATTACTTCAGCCCCGAACAATACTAATCCTTGCTTGGCATGAAAGTAAACTTCATCCTGATCATGTCTTAAAATCAACGGCACAATAAACAAAATCGACATATACGACAACGCCGCAAACACCTTATCCTCCCCACCCAAACCACGGTGGCGAGATTCATGTTGGTCAGACACAGGTTGGTTATTTTCTTCCATAATCACAAACTTATTACTTTTGTCTCTCTAAATATACTCTTGCCTCCAAAATAATCAATGCCAGAGCTAGAAAGAACAATAACCGTCCCTGTTGGAACGACACCGACCAATGGTCCAGCATTCCCGCCACCAAAATCACCACCAGCGGCGCTCCCACCCATAGGTTCTTCCAGTCCTGCCGCACCAATTTGAACCACAGCCACAACACCACTCCCACTAGCCAGAGCCACAGCGTAATCCCAATGGCTCCATTTTCTGCGGTAATCAATAAGTAAATGTTGTGTATCGGCTTGTATGTCCAAACCAGCTGTTCCGGATTTAGCGCTATCATCGCTACGGTGTAGTTGCCAGTCCCCAGCCCCGCTAAGTCATGACCCGTCACCGCCTGCCCCCATGTCTGCAGTCCAACAATCCGTTCGGTCACTGATTTTGTTTCTAGTGCTGAATCCAACTCAAACCTGCCCGCCACATTCGGCCACTGCCACCATAACCCCATGCTCACTACCACTAACATAACGCCGATTACCCAACCGCCCGATCGCCAACTTTTTTGTGTCAGCACCAAAACCACCGCCACTAATAAACTTATCATTGCCAACCCCCACGCCATCCGCGAAAATGCCAAGACCAACCCCAGCCCGATGACTGTCGCCAACCCCAACACCACCACCCGATATTTTTTGCCAACTTTAACAAATAATTTTATTAGCGGGAACACACTTACCACCAACAATCCCGCCAACATATTCGGATGTGGTAGCAGTCCATAAGCCCGAATCTGCCGATGCGTCTCATCACCCACCACCATCACTCCGCCTTGATTCGGAGATAATGGCGATTCTCCCAAAATCTGCATTCCCAAGTCACGATTCAGCAAAAATTGAGCTCCACCCCAAATCGCCTGAAACCCGGCTCCCCACACCAACGGCCATAATAATTGTTTTATGTCTTTAACATTATTTACTACATACATTAACCACCCTGCCATCAACCAGTAATGTACCGATTGTTGTAAACTATTCTGCCAAGCCAGACCGTACCAACCCCCAACTGTCAACCAGACTAACCAGAATATCACCGGTTGCCAAACCCACTTTGGGACCACATGGTTTCGCGCTCCTCGTAATACCCACAGCCCCAGTAAAATTACCATCAATACATCCGTAGCATATAAATGGATTGATGGATACTCAAAATAGTTACCACCATAGGCGGCAAAGAATATCGTATGCCGCAACTGCCATGAGCTGATGAATACCGACAGCCACAAAACCCCCGCCTCAATTTTCTTCAGCGAGAAATTCTTCCACCACCGCGTTAAGATAGTTTCTTTTGTCATCACCAAAATGGATCTTCACAATCTGGTCGTTAACCAGCACTAATGGGTTCTGCCCAAATTTTTTCACATTTCGATCAATAATACCTAATTGTTTTTGTTTTAGACTGGTCTCCAATGTGTCCCCCCAGCTTCCGCCCAAAACCTTTTCCCACAATCTCGCCCAGAGCGTTGGTCCGTCTTTCGTCTCAAACTCCGGCCTCAATAGCGGCGACCGATAGGCCACCGGCAGTTTCAGTTTAAGCCATGCGTTGGCCTGCCAAAACTTCCGAAAAAACTTCGGCTGATATAGCGGCGTAAAATCCACCGCCCAATACGCCAACAAATAATCATTTGGAATACTCGCCCGCGACAAATCCATCCCATCTTCAGCCAAAAATAAATCTGGAGACACCTTCAAATACTTGGTCTTCCCAGCCCGCCAGCCCAGCAACCGCAACAGCCAGAGAGTAATCGCCCTGACCGTCCACAACCGACCCTGTCTCGCTACAATAAAAAAATCAATGTCCGAGTCTCTCCCCACATTGTCATGTGCTAGGCTATTCATTACCCCCACCAATTTGATAAATGGCACCCACCGAAATAGTCTGACTCGTCGTCTTGCCACTTTCCAAAACTTCTCCACCTCTACCGGACTAAAAATCTTTCGCGTTCGAGGATCCCCCCAGTAGTAGGCATCCTCAACGCTTGGTACATCTAAAACCTTCAACACCTCTCTGATGTCTTCAAAAGACCAATCCTGCTCCCAGCCATACCGACGAATCTGCGCCAAAGTCAGCGGTCGTCCCCGCCCAGAATAATCTGCCCCAAAAAACACCAGGGGGATAAGACACCGCTTCTTGTTCGTCCCCCAACGTTCTTTACGCATTACTTTCATGTTATCTTGAAGATGCTAATTCCGACAATTATATGACTACAAAAACCGTTCTTTCTGGTATCAAACCATCAGGTACTCCTACCTTGGGGAATTATATTGGGGCCCTAAGCCACTGGGCTGAACTTCAGAGCAAATATTCCACCGCCCTTTTCCCGATCGTCGATTTACATGCCATCACCGTACCGCAAGATCCTAAAATTCTTTCTCATCAAACCTATTTAACTACCGCCATCATTTTGGCTACCGGAATTGACCCCAAGCGTTCAATTGTTTTTCTACAATCTCATATTCCCGCTCACTCCGAGTTGACTTGGTTACTCACAACCGTTGCCACTATGGGCGAGCTGAATCGAATGACCCAATATAAGGACAAACTGCAAAGCTTAAGAAAAACTGATATCCTTGGTGCTGGTCTCTTCACTTATCCAGTATTAATGACCGCCGACATCTTGCTGTATCACACCAATGTTGTACCGGTTGGCGAGGATCAGAAACAGCATGTCGAACTAGCTCGTGATATTGCCGAACGATTCAACAAGCGCTTTGGCAAAACCTTCGTCGTACCCGAGCCACTCCTCCGAAAAGAAGGAGCTCGAATTATGGATCTTCAAAACCCCACCAAAAAGATGAGCAAGAGCGATGACGATAAAGGCTGTATTGTGTTGACCGATAAACCCGAAGTTATCCGCCAAAAAATTATGCGCGCCGTCACCGACTCTGGCACTACTATTAAATTTGACCCTGCCCGCAAAGGTCTGTACAACTTGCTCACTATTTATAAAATTCTCTCCCATCAAACTGAAGCTCAAATCGAGCGTCATTTTAATGGCAAAGGCTATGGCGATTTCAAGCGAGAACTCGCCGACCTAGTCGTTACGACTCTTGCGCCCATTCAGAAAAAAATCGACTACTACATGAACCACAAATCCGAATTAGACAAAATCCTATCCGCCGGCACTAAACGCGCTGCCCAAATTGCCAACGCCACTCTCGTTCAAGCCCAGAAAAAAATCGGTCTGGTGGTTTAATTTTTTCAAATTGTCCACAATTCGCAAAAATAAATCTAGGCATTACGTACCAAATCAGTATAATGGTTTGGTACATTTTTAACTTGCGGGGAAATAAAAATGTTTACAACTTACCTGTCGCTCTATGGTCTGCTGACACTCGTCGGTGCCGTGGAAATCTTTACTGGCTTTCTCAAGCCGTGTTTGGGCTTGGGTATTCACGTTTTCCTAAGTCTGTTTGCAATTGTTTTCCTTGCGCAATTCATTGAATTATTCCGCCAAAGAGCCGTTGATGACGAAACCAAAAATAAGACCGTCTACCGCACCAATCGGCTTACTCTGATACTCGCTACCCTGTTGTTATTGATGGCTTGGTTGTTCTCGGTCTAATTGCTGAATTGCCTCCGTTAGCTCGGTTTCAACCTGATGTAATAATTCAGGGGTTTTCGCTTCAATATTTAACCGCAGCAGCGGTTGAGTTTGGCTTGGCCGAATATTTGCCCACCACTCAAGCGTTCTAACCGTCAGTCCGTCCAGCCAGTCTATTTCCTCATGAGCGAATTTTTCTGCCAATTTGTCTATCACTCCCCCAGTATCGGTTACCTCAAAATTGGTTTCTGGAATCTGGAAATATTTCCGATGTGGTTCCAATAGCGTCCCCAACGGTTTCCCTTCTCTGGCCATTAACGACAGCACAAACATCGCCGCGATCAGTCCGGAGTCACAACCATAATTGTCTTTAAAGAAATAATGCCCCGAGTGCTCACCGGCAAAATAGGCGTCATAGGTTCGCATATCCTTTTTAATAAACCCATGCCCAACTTTTGTTCGCAAAGCGTGTGCCTGATGACGTTCTACTACATCCCGCACATTCCAACCACAAATTGCGTTATACAAAACCGTTCGAGTTGGATCTTGATTTAAAATTCCGTCCATCACCAAAGCCGTCATCTCTGAACCATTCACCCATCGACCAGCATCGTCTACCAAAAACAGTCTGTCCGCGTCACCATCAAACGCCATTCCCAAATCAGCCTTTTCCGCTACGACTCTTTTACACAGATCTTCAACATTCTTTGGCTCGATCGGACTGGGCAAATGATTTGGGAAATTGCCATCTGGCTCGAAATACATCTCAACGAGAGTTACCGGCAAGTGTTTGAAGAGCTCTCGCACAATCGGTCCCGCCACCCCGTTACCAGCGTCCACTACAATCTTGAGATGAGGCAACCCATCCAACTTCGCAAACGACAAAACATGTTCAATCCAGTCCGGCAAAAGATCAAATTTCTTCCACCCTCTGGATTGAGCATTTGACATTGGATATTGGACATTAAGATCGGCAACTATGTTGCCAATCTCTTGGATCTCCCCCTCACCGCCGATCGACTCCCCGCCTCGAGCAAACAACTTCATCCCGATCCATTCCTTCGGATTATGCGAAGCCGAAACACTAATTGTTACATCAAAAGGGAACTTCCCCGCCGCAAACCCAATCATATCGGTTGCCGCCATCCCGCAATCCGTCACCTCACACCCTCCGTCTTCTAACCCTAAACAGACTGCTCGCGCAATCGCAGGCGCTGTCAATCGTGCGTCTCGCCCCACCGCCACTGTCTTTGGATGAACATACTCAACAATCGCCCGCGCAATTTTATATGCCCCCTCCTCATCCAGCTCGGTCGGGTAAACCCCCCGAATGTCATACGCCTTAAAAATACTTTTATCTATCATAGAGACATTATACTCAAAAGAAAATCTAAACAATCTCACCAATCTGATCAATCTCACCAATGCGGGCTCTTTGGTTAGATTTCATTTTGGCCTCTCGCCATTAGATGAACGACCGTTCAATATTCGGCGCCCCACTCATCTCCGCCATTGGAGTCCGAACGTCCTGTCGCAATAAAATTAGCGCTGGCGAAGCTGTTGTTTGAGGAGCACGGCGACGAGTTCAGCGAGAGCGAAGAAAGCTAATTTTATTAGCGACAGAGTAAGGACGACTGGCGGGCGACTTTGGCTACTTTCTTCAAGACAGAAAGTAGCCATCTGGTTAAGCGGTGATGAGACCGCTTAGAACAATAAACATAAAAATAGATTCCTGCCTGCGCAGGAATGACAGGTTAAAGATTCTGGTCCCATCCGTCGCTCTTCAAGCTATGGAGGGCTAACGCAAGCCAGAATGACGGAAATAAGAAAAACTAGCCTCGTGCAACAACCACCGCCCAAACACTTTTTGCTCCCGCATCCTTGCATGCCCTCGCACAGTCCCCCAGCGTTGCTCCAGTTGTCATCACGTCATCAACCAACAAGACTTTCGCACCCCGCATCTCTCTTGCCTGAAAAGCCCGATACACATTCTGCTGCCGATATCGGCGAGTCAATTCCGTTTGGGTAGCCGTTGACCAAAGTCGCCTCAATAGTTGCGGTTGATACATTAAATTAAATCGTTGGGCTAAACGCTTGCCCAACAAACCCGCCTGATTAAATCCCCGTTTTGCCAACCGACTGCTATGTAACGGCACTGGCACCACTACCCAGCCCTGCCAGTCTTTCTGGTTGGCACCATGGATCAATACTTCACTTAATGTTCCAGCCAAATCCGTTAATTGTTCGTACTTCAATTTATGTACCATCTCCCGAACTGGCCCTGCTTCATAATGTACCGCCACCACCACTCCGCCCAAATCGGTATACTGCCGACACCGCGGACAAGTCTTGCCGCCGTCACTTAATTTCCCACAGCGATAACACACTTGTTCTTTCACAAACAAAATCTGTTCAGCACATATTGAACATAACCATCCCCCTACCGCTCCGCACTGTACACAAAACACCGGTGCAATCGCATCCTTAACTACCACCCCAATTTTAGCGAGAACCGATCGTGACACCAGTATAGTAATAAGTCAAAATTTCTTGGTAAGTCTTACCTTGTAGCGCCATATTTTTTGCCCCCCACTGTGCCATCCCGACACCATGCCCCCAACCTTGTCCGGAAAAAATAAAGTCTGGCCGAGCCAAATCACCGGTTGGCTGAACATCAAACTTCATGCTCTTAATATCGTTATTGTTAGTCAAATAATCAAACGACTTGGACGTCAATGGTACTGTCTTGCCACTTTGGAGTGTTACTAACACCGTTTTGATCCGACTCGATTCAAATCTCTCCGTTACTTGAATATTAGTGATCACATCCGTGTTGGGCTGAATCCCCAATGCCTCGTCAAATCGCCCTTGTAAATAATCTTGGGTTAACGTTGCTGTCCACTCGATCGGCTTCGCGTAAGGATCCGGTACCGCTCGTAAATATGGGATCGTCTGTGACCAAACATCTTCCACGTTCGCAGTATACCCACCACTATCAGAAAAATAATAAGCCGAGATCGGTTGACCACCATATTTAATGATCACGCCTCGGGTCGCTTCTGCCGCGGCTACCAGGCTTGGCCGACTAGATTCATAATCGTAACCATAATAAACCTGATCCCGCGTATCATCATATAAATCAAAAATATCAGCCACCGGCGCACCCAACTTTCTTGCCGCGTATGTCCGTGCCGCTACCATCTGGGCTTTTTGTGCTTCAGTTGGCCAACCTTCCGGTACCTCGGCAATTCCTTTCATATAATCCTCCAGCTCCAACGTATTCACCACCCAAACATTGCCCGATAAACTTGACCGGCGCACTTCAATGATCCCTCGAAAAGTATTGTAGCTACTACCAATGCCACCCGTCTGTACCGTTAGCAATGATTGGTTCAACGGGATAAACCTCAAATAATCATTCACCTGCTCACCAGTATTCAAATTATAGCCACCGCTAAATGCCACCGCGGTAGCGCTCCCTCCTTGCACCTTGCGCACCAGCCCTTTGTCAGAACCTCGCCGGATCACAAAACTATCTCCCTGCACTGTGATACTGTCGGTTGTCGAAGTCAGTCCAACTCGAATCGGGTCTTTTAGCACCAACTCTTCTTCTACCGCAATATCCCAATACATCTCCCCCGGCAACCAAGCGATCCGCTCTGCTACTGGTTTAAAATATTCCCGATAATTTCCAATTTTATTCGGTGCCTGCAAGCTAAAACTAAATCGACCCACCTCTCCCGGCTTCACTTCCGAAGGCGTGACATACGTTACCCGATTTGGGCTTAACCAACCATCAGCTTTAAAACTACTGACTCGATCCAACAATCGCGCTGTTCCCAACTTCACCCCAGTTTCACCCTCACCTCGCCAAGTCGTATTACCTGTATTTTTAAAATCCACCCAAACATTTAAACTATCCCCCGGCGACATCGACACATTGTCTGATGATTGCCCAACATACTGGGCGCTCCATACCGCCGGCACAACTTTAACAGTTAAATTAAAACCTACTGACATCCACGTAATTCCCTCTGCCACCAGTCGGAATTCTTCCCGTATCGTCCCGACAGTAGCGGGCGCTTGGATCGTAAAACTAAACTCTCCTTCCGCACCTAAAGCAATATCCGATCCCGCCGTTGTTACTCGATTACGACTTAGCCAACTAGCGTGATACAACGCGCTAGACCGATCTCGATATGTCCCAACCTTCACCGCCGTTGCGCCACTCTTAGACCAATTCACATCACCAGTATTTTTTACTCTTACTGTTACCGTTGCGGTTTCTCGTGCCTTCAATTCAATACTCGATACCGATTGGCTCACCAACGCGCCCTGCCATGCTGCCGGCTGGACATTTACCACGATCGGGATTTCCAACCCCATCCAACCCACCCGTTCCATCACTACATCAAATCGTTCGGTCATTTTCCCACTACCAGCCGCCACGATCGGAAATTGAAAATGCGCCACTTCATTTGGAGCCACCGTTGTTTCCTGCATCGTCACCGGCCGATTGGTGTCCAACCAACTCGCAGTTGCCATTGAGCTCTTTCTGTCCCGCGGCTTCGTTGTCCCTAAATTCACCGAAGTCTCACCAGTATTAGTCCACGTCCTTGTTCCAGTATTTTTTACCGCTATGATTACTTCCTCCGTCGTCCCCGCCTTCAAAGTCAGCGGCGAATTTGTTGACACTACCTCCGCTTTCAAACCAGAGGTTTGGGCATACGCCAAACCGACCCCCCAGTGAGTCAGTCCTAAAATTCCAACTACTAAACTCGCAGTCATCAGCTTCTTCATAAGTCTTATTATACCTTAACTTCCATTCCCCATTCATTATTCATCCCCATCGTCATTCTGGTATTCTCGTCATTCCCGTGCCCGCCTGCAACGATGCCCGCCAGAAACGCTGTATCTACTGCGGACTGGTAGCACTTCGGGCAGGAAAACGGGAACCCAAACCCCGTCCGTCATTCCCGCGTAGGCGGGAATCCAGACAGAAACAAAAACATCCTCCTTCTTTTTATTTCTGGGTCCCCGACGTCGGATGGCTTTGCCTCCGGCTCGAGGATGACAACACGGGGAATATGGCATCATTTAATAAGATTCTGGGCAAGCCAGAATGACGAGAGGCAAAGCCGTGTCTCCTGTTCCACCACTACTCAATTGCCTGCCCGCCTTGGGTGGGCTCAATTGTTGAATTGCCGAATTCCCCTCACCCCCCATTCTTCATTCGTCACCGTAGGTCCTCCGTAGCTTTACGCGGAGGAGGATTCTTCATTCTTGACCCCCCCTAGATACTAGATACTGAATGCTAGATACTAGCTGCTAGTCGCTAAATGCTAGATACTAGATAGAGAAACTCCTTCCCTAGATACTAGCCCCTAGATACTAGATACTAACTATGTTACGCGATACTTTCTTCACCAAAGCCGAGCCAGAGGAGGCCAAATCAGACACCAGCCTCGAACTACCGATTGATCTATTTCGATCTGGAGATAAACTAATTGCCCGAGCCCCCATTGCCGGCGCCAACCTCAATCACATCAGTGTCTCGGTTGGTCCTCAACGTCTGACCATTCATAAGGCGGAACATATCGTTGCCCATACCGATTCACCAGACCGTATCTATTTAGAAGAATGCCACTGGGGCGAGTTATCTCGCGCTATCGATCTTCCTCTACCAGTCAACCCAGACACCACTCGCGCCACTCTGACCGACGGAGTCCTGACTATCGCTATGCCGTTGATTAACCCCAACCAATCCAAATTGATCCGGATCAAAGAATGACCCACGCCGTCCCTAAATTCCCACCCGTTCGCAAAGCTATCATCGCGGTAGCCGGTTTTGGCACTCGCTTTTTACCAACTACCAAAGCCAGCCCAAAAGAAATGTTACCAATTATCGATAAACCAATTGTCCAGTATATTGCCGAAGAGCTCTCTGCCGCTGGTATTGAAGAAATTATCCTCGTTACTAATTGGCAGAAGAAATCCGTCGAAGATCACTTCGACCCATCTTTTGAATTAGAGCACCAGTTGCTTGCCCAAGGTAAAAAGGCACTCGTAGCCGAAATGAAAAAAATTAGCCGGCTCGCCAAATTTGTCTACGTTCGCCAAATTGAAGGTTACGGTAACGCTCTCCCCGCCATCACCGCCAAGGATTTGATCGGCGATGAACCATTTATCTACGCCTTCGGCGACGACTTGGTCAAATCCACAGTTTCCTTTTCTAAACAACTTATCAATACTTATCAAAAATACGGTTGTAGCGTCATTGGCGTACAGGAGGTTAATAGCAAAGATGTATCAAAATATGGCATAGTAAAGCTAGCGGGCAACTCTGTTTTTCTGAAAGACATCGTTGAAAAACCTGAACCAAGCCAAGCTCCTTCGCATCTTGCATCATTCGGTCGGTACTTATTCACGCCCGAGATTTTTCCCGCTCTCGCCAAACTCAAACGGGGCAAAGATGGCGAATACTGGATTGCCGATGGTATTAAACAGCTTGTCGCTACCAGTCAAGTCGCTACCTGCCAAGTCAGCGGTGGCAAATGGTTGACTACTGGCGACCCCGCCACTTATCTCAATGCCATCCTCGAATATTCCCTTGATCAACCAGACCTAAGAAAAATTATTTTTAATAAGGTACGTCGCAAATGAAAAAATCACTTCGTCTTCTTGCCCTCATAGTCGTTAGTAGTCTCTTCCTTTCTGCCGCTCGGTGTGGTTCGTCAAGTTCCTCTAGTATCGATAATCCATCGGCTCCTACTCTGACCAAAGAACCGATCACATTAGAGTATTGGCGGTTATGGGATGAGAGCAGCCTTTTTGATTCCTACATCAAAGCCTACCAAAGCGAACATCCCAATATCACTATTGAGGTCAAAAAGATCGAGATCAAACCGGGCTACGACGTTTACGCCTATCAACGCGACATCATTAAAGCCATCGCTGATGGCGCCGGTCCGGATATGTTTATGATCCATAATACTTGGCTACCTTATCAGATCAATCAGATTTCCTCACTCCCAGAAGGTTTAATGACTACCAAAGAGTACAAAGAGATTTTCCCAACCGTAGTTCAAGAAGACTTTATTGATAACGACAAGGTCTACGCGATTCCCTATAGCACCGATAACTTAATGCTATTCTATAACACCGATATTTTCACCGAGAAGAAGATTAAACAACCACCCAAAACCTTGCAAGAATTGGTGGACATCGTCCCCAAGCTCACCGAGCGTAATAGCCAAGGCAAGATCATTCGTTCCGCTATCCCCTTGGGCGGTAGTGAGGGTATCCCGAGAGCTTCCGATATCTTAGCCGCGCTCATGATGCAATATGGCGCCGAGATGACTTCCGCCGATCGTAAGACAACTACTTTCAATTTACCCGCTTCCGGCAGTAATCCCGCTTTTTTCAGCGGTCAGGAAGCACTCGCTTATTACACCCAATTTACTAATCCGGCTTCGTCAGTCTATACCTTTACCGACGACAAAGATGCTTCCGGCAATCGTCTCTTCCCTTCCGATGTCCAATCATTTATGGAAGGCAAATCCGCCATGTTCTTGGGCTATGCTTACCAAGTCGCCAACATTCGCAAGTTCGCCCCCAAACTCCATTTCGAAACCGCTCCACTGCCTCAACGCCAAATTCAGGATCCCGTCACTATCGCCAACTACTGGGGTGAGACCGTTTCCAAAACCAGCCAATACCCCAATGAGGCATGGGACTTTATTAAATTTATGATCAGCAAAACTAATCAAAGCCAACTCCGACGAGATGCTGGCTATGTCTCTGCCCGCAAAGACAATGTTGAAAAAATTAGTGGTCGTCGATACTACGGTACCGTTGCTGACCAAATTGGATACTCCCGTTCGTGGTATCGAAAAAATACTGCTGACGTAGAAGCCATCTTCACCGCTATGATCACCAGCGTAGTCCGAGATAAAGTGTCTCCTTCTATCGCCATTGATGCGGCTGTTCGTGATATCAACGCCCTATGAAAAACTTTCTTCTCACACTTGTTATTGGTCTTCTCACCGCCACCCCAGCGCTAGCCCAAACTCCTAGCCAAGAAGATGTCAGAACTGCCGATTCCTTAAATAAAGTTATCGATACCATCAAGGGTATTCTTAATAACATCACCACGTTGATTGTCGGCGAGATTGCCGGTGGTATTGTTGTGTTGATGGTTATCGTCGGCGGTATCCAATACATCACCGGGGATAAAGCCGGTGGGAAAAAAACCATCGTGGCCGCTTTGGTCGGAGCAGCCATTATTGTCTTGTCTTACGCAATTATTAATTTGGTTAATATCATTGGTTAACAATGAAATTCCAGTTAAACTTTGGTATAATTAACCAAGCGATTATATTAACCAATCTAACATCATATTTATGAAGAACTTATCCAAAATCTTCACTCCGGTCGCTACCTTCTGCACAGCTTTGTTAGCGTATCCGGTTATGGCCCAGACGCTTCCAATCATTGAGCCTCTCCCCAGCGGAGATGAAACTACAATCATCACCGCTATCAGAACCATCATTGACTGGTTATTCATCTTGGCTGGAGCTTTAGCAGTTGCCTACCTTGTCTACGCCGGCATCCAGTACATTACTGGTGGTGCCAAAGGTGCTGAAGCAGCCAAAACCTCAATCATCAATGCCATTATTGGTATTGCCGTAATCGTCCTTTCTTACGTCATTGTCGGTGCTGTTGTCAATCTCTTCTAAAGATTGTTCTAATGTATAAAAACCGCACGATCATTCGGCGGTTTTTATTTTGCCATAGTTGTGATGTGTTTGTTTGGGAAGCTGTAATTGTTGATGCTGGCTGAAAGCCACACGTAGCCTTGTTGATGTGTTGGCTGAAAGCCACACGTAGCCTTGGCGAAGTGTGGCGGTCGCTCTGGGACGATTATCGAAGGACGTTCGACCTCTTATTGAGGTATACACATAGGATGCGCTTGAGGAAAAATCTAATTACAGTACTATATGTATGTATAGTACCTTAGCGCATCAAAGGAGGGCTGAATGCCTAAGAAAGCGGCGCAATCA